>ENA-UOJJ01000002-UOJJ01000002.1-human-gut-metagenome-genome-assembly--contig:-CS66-NODE-2-length-493401-cov-78.335154_pt1 | contig 493401 bp, 396 predicted proteins | sample MGYA00242343_ERZ723890 | MGnify/ENA metagenome assembly ERZ723890
GGCCTGCCGCTAGCGTTCATCCTGAGCCAGGATCAAACTCTCCATTGTATAAAATTATAAATGTTTTGTTAGAGTCCTGACTATTCGTTTATCCTTTATAAAAGGAAATTGACAGATAAATACTACATTTCTTTTCTCTCAAAATATAACCAGTAATTCAAAGAACCAGTTTGAAAAAATCGCATTTTACAATGCGAAAGGACTGCAAAGATAGAGTAACTTTTTGAATCCTGCAAATCTTTTTTCAAAAATCTTTTTAAGAACTTCGCGTCTCGGGAAATCGGGCTTACACAGAGCTTTGAGCTCCTTTATTGTAAACTTTCAGCCTTCGTAAGAACAACCGTTTTTCTCAAACGCGGATGCAAAGGTAGCGACTTTTTTCGAACCTGCAAATATTTTCGCATATTTTTTGCATGAAAGTTAAAATTTCTTCAAATCTGAGGTATACACCTATATTTTATTAAAGAAGAATTAGTCGGCCAGCCCTTATGAAGCCCGGGCCGCACATCGCCGCAACCGGGAAGCCGACCTGCGGGGCCGGGGACTGCCACGGAATGGGCCGCAGCGAGTAAATTCGGGTCGAGTCCTGCAAAACTGAGATTTTTTACTATTTTTGCGTCAGATTATCCGACCGATATGAATTTCAGAAAAATATCACTGCTCGTGCTGATCCTGCTCATCGCGGATCAGGCACTCAAGATCTGGGTCAAGACCCACATGCACCTCGACGAATCGATCGTCGTCTTCCCGGACTGGTTCCAATTGCGCTTCATCGAGAATAACGGCGCGGCCTTCGGGATGCACATCGCCACCAAAGGCGGGTTCGACTGGGGGAAACTCCTGCTCGGGATTTTCCGGATCGTGATGGTCGGGGTCATCGGCTGGCTGATGCACCACCTCCTCAACAAACGCAAAGACACCCCCAAGGGAGTCATCGTCGGCTTGGCGCTGGTCATGGCGGGAGCACTCGGCAACATCATCGACAGCGCGTTCTACGGGCTGCTCTTCTCGGAGTCGACGCCCTATACGGTCGCACATTTCGGCGGACACTACGCCGGGTTCATGATGGGCAAGGTCGTCGACATGTTCTATTTCCCGCTCTTCCAGTGGAACGGCGTACCGCGGTTCCTGAACTTCCTGGTGGACAGCAACAACTACTTTTTCGGGGCCATCTTCAACCTGGCCGATGCCTATATCTCCGTCGCCGTCATCTATCTGCTTCTGTTTCAGTACAAATTCCTGAGCAAGTAGATTTTTTTCGTAAAAATAGTTGGTGAATGAGAAAAAAGTATTACTTTTGCACACCACAATTTCCAAAAGCCCAGGTGGCGGAATAGGTAGACGCGCACGTTTCAGGTGCGTGTGCCGCAAGGCGTGCAGGTTCGATTCCTGTCCTGGGCACTTGGTTAAGCCTCGTAATCTTTGATTACGGGGCTTTTTTAGTTTTCAGTATAACCGTCCTCCACACCCATGCAAAAGCACTGCCCGGGATCGGACACGGGACAAAACAGCGATTCCGCACCGAACGCTCCCGCACCCCGCAATACATACCCGACCGGTCGAAGCTATTCCTCGCCCATCCCCTCAATCGCGATCTCGAAAGGCGAAGCGGCGCCCGCATGGTAGATAAACAACTTCCGGAAGAACACTCCATCCCGTTCGGCTTCATAGGTCACTTCGATCCGCGACCGCCGGCCGGGCAGCAGGGGCGCCTTGTCCCAGACAGCCGAAGTGCATTCGCAGGTGGTCATTACTTTGGTGATTAAGACAGGGCACGAACTGACGTTGGTGAAGCGGAAGACGACTTTTTTCTTATGCCCCACCCTTATCCGCCCCAGGTCTGCAACCCGGGATTCGAACCGGAAAAGCGTATCGCTGCCGGCAAGGCCGGCGTGTTCCCGATCCGTACCGATCAGTGCCGGAGTGGGTAGCAGCCCGTCGGCCGCCCCCTCTCCGCCATTTGCCACGAAGCACATGATTCCCGCGGCCACGACCATAACCACAACCACGACCACGGCTACGGACATCGGCACCGCGACCGCACTGAATACCTGGCTATTTTTTTTATCCATCTTCGACAGAGCCCCATTTTATTGATGAACGAAACCACAGGACAGCTTCAATATCGGGTCATAGAGAAGCTACAATTTTTCCAGCAGCGCCCGAAGGAAATTTTCAGTTTGCTGCGATGTTTCTTTAAATGCGGTAAAGAAACCCTCGCATCTCATATCTTGTGTAAGGATAAAGAAATAGGGATTGTTGACATCTTCTATCGGAATTCCGAGTCGGTCAACGCTATACAGCCCGCAGGAGACTTCATACGTGTTCCTGAGTATCCTCAAGTCCCTTGCATTGTGATAATCGCACAGTATGATCAGCCCCATTTGGGCACGGTCATCGAGGATCGACTTCAACAGCTTGAAGTGCATCGCAATACAGGGCAGGCAATTCATTCTGCTGAAACGATAGACCAGCGTTCTGCCATGCGCGGACACGACCTCCGACAAAGGTGACTTTTTGCCCTCCGCGTCAGTCAGCACCGTCGTGGGGGAAAGGCAAAACCCTTCCGAGGAGAGCTCATAGGGCCTGCAAAAAGCCATATTCTCGAATGCGGTCTGAATTACCGCCATTCTGTTCAACTGCTTCGAATAGGCGATATATGTTTTTGCCATGACACAGGCCGTGAACCCGAAAAGGAGCACCAAACCCACTGAAAGCAGGAGGATATGCGGCTTCTGTTTGGGCATGGCTATTCCTCCTGTTTTATGTCGAATACGAACAATACCGGGTTATCGTTCTCGGACAGTTTATCCAGCAATCCGTACAACTCTTTTTCAAACCCGGTTTTCGGTGTTCTGTCCGATATGTTTTTATATCCGTGTGCGAAAGTATTTGCGTTAATCCAATATATTACCTCGTTGCCGATCACACGTTTTACGCTGAAAAAGAATTTATCCGAAAAATTACTATCGGTAGCAAATTCATAGATCGACATTTTATCGTCCTCCTTGTCATATAAGAAATAATAATCCTTTTCACCCGTAAAAGTCACCTCCGCAAAAATATACCGTTCCGATTGCTGAATCCGGTTTATCCCCAATACGGCATTTCGCCCCCGGTTATCCTCGAAAACTTTTTCGGGTCGCCCCGAAGTGTATTTGGCTTTGGGGTCTTTGAACTCCATACGGTATTGCACACAGACACTGTCTTTGGAAAACTTATAGATATGATCGTCTCCCGAATAAATCATCAGGGCTTCGTTTCCTGCTATTCCGTATTGGGGGCCGTTTATTCCCAGAACATCGGGATCTTTTTTAAAAGGCAGATATTTGGAATAGCCATCCCCATCCCGAGCGTTCGAAAAAAGCCGGTATTTACCAATCGCAGAATTACTCCAATCGTTCATATAATAAATAATATCCCCAATGGCAAATAATTCTGTACACCTGAGACGTTTGAATAAATCATAGTCGTCCGAAACAGGTTGTAAGGTCAGACGGTCATAGAATATCTGTTTTCCTGCAAAATGGTCTATTACAATAATACTACGATCTGTAACGGTCATAAAGGATAGATTGGTATACTCACCCGGGCCGCGCCCGTGCTTATGGATTTTTCCGGCATAACTCCCGTCCGGATTGAAAACATAGACCGACTGCGACATATGATCCATGATATAAAACTTTCCGTCCACGATTTCCAATCTATCGATATTGGATATTAAGCACTCGTCATTCGTCGCAAGGGGAACGATCCGGAAGGTGGTATCGAGAATTTTATCGAAATCAATCTCCGTCACACTTTCCCTCGAATCGAAAACAATGCTTTTTATATTGTCGGGAATTTCCTCCTCATTCGAACAGGCAGTCATTGAAAATTGTCCAATCAAGCAAACAATGATAAAATTAAAATATTTCATAATCATATTTTTTACTCCCTACCACTTAGCCTATGTAGTAGGGAGGAAATAAATTAATATGTCATCTGGCACGAATAGACAGTGCACCCGGAACCTTTTTTAGGACAAGTCTCAATAATCCCAGTCACTTTTACAGACGTCCACCCTAAACTTCCAGATAACTTTTCATTTGAATAAGATACCTCTCCGTTTACACCTACATTACGATACATGACGCATGATTGAGGTTGCCCCAATAAGTGCTCATAATGATATATCGAGCCGTCTCCTTCATTGTTACTTGTCTCTTCATTTTCATTCTTCGTCAAAGCTTCGATATTGACAGACAACAGTGCCTGGGTAGTTTTATTGTAAGTGATAAAACCCAGCACCAAGGCAAATGTCAGAAATGCAGCACAGAGTATAAAAATAAATTTTTTCATGTTTTTGTTTTTTAAATTCTCGATTGATACCTGCGATCCGGCAACGCTCCGTCGGCGTTATTTCCGAATCCAGTTTGTCGCCCGTCAGGCTGGGCCAGCCTACTAAACAGTGGGAAGGCAATAGTCTTCGGTCTATATCCGTTATCTTACATAAATAAACAGCACCTCCTTTCTTTTTGAAGGGAGCCCGGGGCGGAGATCGCTGCGCATGAATTTGCACGATTCGGCAGCGACCCCGCCCTTTTCGTTCCCTGAATCTCAGTTTGCCGGCACGGCTACCACCATATTTGTTCGTCGTTCTCGTACGTAAAAATACGTTCCTCCTTGCCCTTGGTATGGTTCCTCAAAAGCAACAGGGCATTCCCGGGGACATTGTCGTAGTGTAAAACATGCGTCCGATCCCCGATGCGCCTGCCGAGGGATACGAACCGGCCATCGCGGCAATAGAACAACTCGTAAAGCTCGTCCGCCTGTATGAAATTATCGTCATTGCGCGGCAGGAACATCACGCTACCCAGGGTCTGAGGCCGGTCGAAAGCCATGCCGCCCCAGCAGCGGGATTCCTGCGGGGCATTGAAATAGGTGAGCGGATCCCCGTCGAATAATTTGTATTTGTCGTCGCCCGAATTCCCGTAGCTGCCTTCGGTTCCGATTATCTCCCCGACGAGCTTTTCCCCCGACGGGGCATAGAACCCGACCTCGGCCATATTCACGAATGCACCGCTCGGGGAGAGATAACGTATATACCGGAAGGTTATGCTGTCCCCCAGTTGCGCGTAATACGGCCTGGCTTCCGGCACCTCGGGCGTAACGTAGACAGTCCGGGCATCCCGGAAATCGGGACTGTCCGCAACCTGGAACCGGCCGTTTTTCACCCGGTTGAGGATAAACTCCAGCTCAAAGAAAACCGGGTATTTCCGCTTCAGTGTGACGGAAACCTCGGCCCCGTCGGGTTTACGCACCGCCACCCCGCCCTCTTTCGAGACCGTAAACGGATCCGTTGCCGGAAGGAGGAGCCCCCGGTCATAATACATGACCATATAGGCGCAGCCCTTTTCGACATGATCGAACGCCACCCGCCCGCGCTTTATCCGGCTCCAGGCGACAGGCACCCAGTTCCGGTTGTCGAAAACGACCAGGTAGGCGAATTTCTTTTTGGCCGCGATCGGGATCGTCAGTTTCATGGCAAGGTCGATGCCGTCGAAATACGATTCCGAAACGTCCTTTATGAAGGGGGATCGGAAGGCCGGCGGAATTCCCTCCGCCAGGGCTCCCCTTTGGTTGGGCAGGCTCTGGGGCTGGAAACTGAACATCTTGCGGTAAACCTTCCCGACACGCTCCTGCGGCCGGGATTCGAAATGCTTGCCGAATTCCGGGTCGCTCATCCCGAAAGAGTAGAGCACGCTATCGACCCGCAGCGAATTCCAGCTGTGCGACTGGCTCCGGTTGGCCCACTGGATAATGTAGTCGTAATTTACAGGCAGCCCGACGCTCCTCAGCGCATACCACATCAGGCTCGTGATCTCGGGGCATGCACCGCCTGCCGCCCGCAGGTAATCCGACGGCCTCAATGCCATCCTCATGACCGATTCGTCGATGACCTCGTAATCCATCCTGCGCAGGCTGTCCTGAATCGTTCTGGCCGCAGTGTAACGATCCGCCCCGGCCTGCTGCAGGGGGCGGATTATTTCAGCGAGGAAATCCCTGTAATGAGGCATCCAGTCCTCCGCCAGTTCGTTCTCGATCCGGTAAGGCAGGACATATTCACAGAAATCGCCGAACGACAGCCCCTTTGTCCACGGGTAGTCCAGCGTCGCAAAAGCATTGTCGATATGCCGGATCAAAAAATCGCGGCTGAGTTCTGAAAGGTCGAATGCCGGATGTACGTTCGTAAAATCGGGATTATAATTCTTCGCCCTGCCCCTCAGCACCTGCCTGGGGATATCCTTATCACAGAAAAGGGAATCATAATCGCATTTGAAATCCTCCAGTCCCTTTCCCGCATAGCCGTAATGGAGCGGAAGGTTCTCGATCAGGAACCGGGCCGCCCGGTATTTCAGCGAATCGGCCTTGTCCGTGCTGTAATGTTGCAGAACCGCTTCCAGTTCCGGACGGTTTTCGCCCGCAAGTTCCAAAGCCGCCTCCAGCCGGGATTCACAACCGGCGCATATCCATGCCAAACCGAACGATAAGATCAGCCTGACGGCAGTACGGTCAAAATTTTTCATAATCGAAACACTTTTACATCTATTCTTCCCTTCCAGTTACTATCCACCCCGGATGGGGGGGGGCATCCCCGCAACCCATCCCAGATTTTATTTATCCAGTCAACGATTGCCATGTTTTTCAATACGGCAATCGGCGAAGCTGTTATCATAACAAGATTGATCAAGCGGGGTGATATCTTCTGTGAAGTTACTTTTTAAAACATCAAAAACAAAATATTTTTACATTATTTTGAACCAATATTAATATTTTTGTTTTATTTTGTAGTAGATAATCAAATATCTTGATTAACTATATAATGATTGCGTCTTTATTTTGTGTTCTTAAAATAAAATTATATGGCCAAATTCTGCTATTTGATGACCGGAATCATCATCATCCCGCTGTGGTGCGCCTCGTGCAATGACAATAATCCCAGGAAAGAAATCCAGAAGATCGTAAAGGAATGGATCGGGAAAACGGTACTGCTGCCGCAGGATATACAACCGACTTCGTATTCCTGCGACACGGTTTACGACCCCGCGAAATCGAAAAAACCATTCAGGATACTGAATTTCACCGATTCGATAGGCTGCACCTCCTGCAAGCTGAAATTGTTGACCTGGAACGCTTATGTGAGGGAAATCGACACGACGCTGGCCGACAAGGTCGATTTCCTGTTCTATTTCCACCCGCAGAACGAGCGGGAACTCGGGTTGATATTACGAGCCGACGGGTTCGAACTGCCGTTTTATATCGACCGTAAAAATGAAATCGACAGGCTGAATGGCTTTCCGAAGAACCAGGCCTGCCAATGTTTTCTCCTCGACAGCACCAACAAGGTTCTATTGGTCGGCAACCCGACGCATAAGCCGCGGCTTTGGGAGCTGTATAAGGAGATAATATCCGGGAAGAAGGCGGACAAAGTTCCCACGACCGACATCCGTATCGCCCGACCGGAAATCGAGGTTCCGGATTTGAGGATCGGCAGCACGGCACAGGCGGCCTTCGTCCTGGAAAACACGGGGAACAAACCGCTGGTAATAACCCACATCGACACCTCCTGCGGGTGTACGAAACCGTCATGGAACCGGAGCCCCGTCATGCCCGGAGAGAAATCCGAAATCAAAGTGGAGATAATCCCCGACAAGGCCGGGGCTTTCGACAAGACATTGCGGGTCTTCTGCAATACGTCCGCCGGCAGCACTTCGCTGAAGATCATCGGTATGGTAGAGGAATAATTATCGGGAAAAACGAGGGCGGAGAATTGCCTCGGGAAAAGACACGTTTTCTCCGCCCGGCCGCCAAATCCCGGAAAAGGAAAGGAGGTTGTGCAAAAATAGTCAATTGATCCCAAACCCCAAGCGGGTTCGCCGTTGTTGAAAGGATAGACACAACGCATCGAGTAAACTGTGAACGAACAGAAAAAGAAAAACGCTATGAAAAAGAAAATTACGTTCGGCTTGGTGGCATTCGCCATGGTGGCAGCCTCGGCCGTATTTATGAAGAGCATTGCCAAGGACGACCTGTCCGCAATGATCCAGGCCAATGTGGATGCATTGGCTGAGTTTGAATTCGGCGGTCAATCTTGGAATGAGAACGACACGCATTGGTTTGGGTCAAACTGGAAGCCTGAAGTGGTAGAATGTTCAGGAACCACAGGGAATGCTACCTACTGGGGACAGATGGTTAAATGTAACACCGGCGATGGAAATTGCTATGATGGCACTGGCTGCATTTAGTCATTATTAATTTGTAACGGTTGATGTATTTGTAAAGTTCAACTATAATTACATCAACCGTTACATTATACCATCTCATTTAACAACCCAAATAAATCTCCCATGAAACAACCGATCACAATTATTATATTCTCCATACTATTCTGTGCTTGCGGCACCTCGCCACAAAACAATAGCATGGCATTAGTACTGTCCGATACTGAAATAATTAAAATCAATCCAGGTTCCCCACATTTGATAAGAGCCGACATGGCCAAAACCATCGACACAAAGAAATTACTGGATATGATTCAATCGATCGATTACATAAAACTGGATTCATCCGAACCGATGGGGCCAATTAACAAAATGATCGTAACAAACGATAAAATCTTCATAATGGATTCTTTTGCGGCTCAGCAAATTTTTGTCTTTGACAAAACAGGCAAACTGTTATACCGGATCAAGAATAAAGGCAGGGGGCCCAAAGAATACATTAGTATCTGGGATATGCAAGTCGACACCATCCGGAATGAAATACTTGTAAATGACGCGCTGGCCCGCTCCTACCTTTATTATTCCACCGATGACGGGACATTCCTACGGCGGGAAAAGGGAATAGCGAACTGCTATTTGGCATGTATCGACAGCCTATATATTAACCTCACCGGAGTCGGACAGGATTTTAACGACAACGAGAATTGGGCAATTATAATCTCGGATAAAGATTCTGTTCTTTTCAAGGGGTTTGAGCCTACACCGCTTCAAAATGACGATTTTATTATCAATAGTTTTACTTACGATCGTAATGGAAATCTTTTATATACTCCAGTTTATTCAGACACGGTTTACCGGTTCTCTTCGGTCTGCGTCGTAGAACCGGAATATGTGATCTGTCAGAAAAAAAGTATATGGAGGCGTCATGACGAAAAAATATCTTACCAAGAGGTGAAAAAATTAATTTTAGAAAATAACTATACCAGATATGGCGGAAAATTTTACGATATGGAAAAATACGCATATTTCGAAATCGGACATGAGGAAGATGAATATGTTGTCCCCATCTCCTGTTTTTGGAACAAGCAAACTGATATGGTTTACGCATGGAGTTCAAAAGGGTGGAGCGAATATCCGGATATAGGGGAGATTATCCGACAACCGATAGCCGTCTACGGCGATACGTTTTTCGGCACCTGTTCTCCGCAAATCCCCGAAGAATACAGGAAAAACCTGAGCCCTAAGATCAAAAGCCTGCTGGAGTGTTCGAAGGAGAGCGACAACCCGATCGTGGTTGCGTATACGCTGAAATGATCGTAAAAACACCCGAGCAGAAGACCAAATTAGAAAGCATATGAAGCGTCTAACAGCCACAATTATAGCCGCCCTATTCTGCGCCGCCTGCGGAACCACGCAACTAAAAAACAGCCCGGCATTGGACCTGTCTGATGTAGACGCAATTCATATCATGCCCGGCACTCCGCACCTGATCCGGGCCGACAATGCCAAAATCATCAGCACGGCTGAATTACTCGATATGGTCGAACAGGTCGACTATATTAAATTGGATTCATCCGAACCCATCGGTGAAATCTCAAAAATGATCGTAACCGGAGACAAAATTTTCATACTGGATGCTCACATTGCGCAGCAGATTTTCGTATTCGACAGAACAGGCAAACTGTTATACCGGATCAAAAATAAAGGCAGGGGCCCTAAGGAATACATTAGTATCTGGGACATGCAGGTCGACACAATTCGGAATGAAATCCTGTTGAACGACGCCCTTGCGCGATCGTATCTCTATTTTTCCGCCGATGACGGACAGTTTATCCGCAGGGAAAAAGGCATTGCAAATTGTTATGTAGCACGTATCGACAGCCTATACGTAAATCTCCAAAACAACGGACAAGATTTTAATGATGAGGAAAACTGGGCGATACTCATTACCGATAAAGATTCGGTAATCTATAAAGGGTTCGAATTTAAACCGATCCAGGAAGGCGATTATATAGTCAACAGTTTTTACAGGGATAATGATGGAAGCCTTCTGTACACACCAATCAACTCCGACACTGTTTACCAATTCACCTCCCCAATGGCTGCCTATGCAAAATATGTAGTGTATCAAGAAAGAAGCATTTGGAAACTATACAATGAAAGATTATCGGAACCAGAAATATGTAAACTCATCAAAGAGAGAAACTACACACGATATAGCGCCAATTTCCTTACAACAAAAAACCATGTATTTTTTAGCATTCAACATAAATGGAATGCATATATCACAAGTAGACCTTATTTTTGGGACAAACGTACTAATTCCATTTATGAATGGAAGATTAGCAAACCTTCAATCATATGTGATATTATCGGTCTGCCTCAAGCCTCTTACAACAATATATTCATTAGTACTTTTCCTTCCATAAAGACTCCGGAAGAATATAAAAACACATTAAATCCCCGACTCAAAAAATTACTGGACAATTCGAACGAGGGCGATAACCCCATATTAGCTTTGTATACGCTGAAATAGCCGCAGAAACTCTTGGTTCCATATTATTAGAAAACCACATGAAACAACTAACCGCCATTATTTTAACCGCCTTGATCTGGGCATGCGGAGCCCAGCCACAAAACGACAGCAGGGCATTAGAACTGTCCGACACGAAAATTATTAAAATCACCCACGACACTCCGCACCCGATTCGGGCCGATAATGCCAGAATTATCGGCATGGATGAAATGCTCGATAGGGTCAAATCAATCGACTACATAAAACTGGATTCATCCGAACCCATCGGCGTAATAGACAAAATGATCGTTACAAAAGACAAAATCTATATATTGGACTGCTATACCGCACAGCAGATCTTCGTATTCGACAAAACGGGCAACCTGTTGTTCCGCATCAAGAACAAAGGCCGGGGGCCGAAGGAATACCTAAGTGTCGCGGATATGCAGGTAGACACCATCCGGAATGAAATACTTGTAAATGACGCGCTGGCCCGCTCCTACCTTTATTTTTCCACGGATGACGGGACATTCCTACGGCGGGAAAAGGGAATAGCGAACTGTTATTTGGCGCATATCGACAGCTTGTATATAAATTATCAAATCCCAGGACAGGATTTTAACGACAATGAGAATTGGGCGATTCTCGTTTCCGACAAAGACTCCGTCCTTTACAAAGGATTCACCCCGACACCTCTGCAAGACAACAATTTTGCAGTCAACAGTTTCACTTATGACTGCGATGGAAAGCTTTTGTTTACTCCAGTCTACTCCGATACTGTTTACCAATTTATGTCTGTATCCATAGTATCACCTAAATATGTGATCCACCAAAAGAAGAGCATATGGAATCTTTATAACCAAAAAATACCCCCTCTGGAAGTAGATAAGTTAATCAAGCAGAACAACTACACAAGATATGCGGGTAAATTTCTTGATGGGGAAAGTTATGCTTCTTTTGAAATAGCCCACAAATGGGAGGAATATATTACCCCCAGACCTTATTTTTGGGATAAAAGAACCGACATAGTGTTTGCATGGGATACTGCCAATGTGGATGAAGATGCAATTGTCCATGAAATTATCCGACAACCGATAGCCGTCTACGGCGATACGTTTTTCGGCACCTGTTCGCCGCAAATCCCCGAAGAATACAGGAAAAACCTGAGCCCCAAGATCAAAAGCCTGCTGGAGTGTTCGAAGGAGAGCGACAACCCGATCGTGGTTGCGTATACGTTGAAATGACTATAGCAACAACTATATTTCTTATGACACGACAATTAAAAAAGGTTACACGATAATAATTAAGAAAATATTTGTCAAATAATATTATTCTGCTTAAATTTGATAACCGACACCCACTTTATATAGTAAATAAATTAATGAAATCATCTCTCCAATTTAAACAAACAGCCCATGTTTGCCACCCTTTGCATACCTGTTGCCGAAACCATCGTCCGAGATAACGATCCGTCTGCAAGTCGCTGGAAACAGTTATTCACACTTCGAACTTGAATACTCCGCCCCGCGACACTGCGAAGCGTCGTTCCCACTCCTTTCCGGGACAGTGACATATGCCCCCTGAAATTCCGCAACTCGATCCATCTCCTAACACCAAAACAAGCCTATGATACCGGAGATCATACGAAAGATATTAATCGTCGTCGCAGGAACCATACTCCCCGCAGCGGCACGGTCGCAGAGTTCGGCAATTGCGCCACAGGAATCGCAGCAGATACAACTCCGCCTGACGCTCGACAAGGCGATCTATTCGGCGCAAAACCATTCGATCGCCGCGATGGTCGCCAAATATACGTTTCTCTCCTCGTACTGGTCGTTCCGTTCCTACCAGGCAAGCCGACTTCCGTCGCTCAACCTGAGCGGCGAGGTGCTGAGTTTCGACCGTTCGCTGCGCCTGTTGCAGGATTACGACACCGGAGAGATGCGTTATCTGGAGAACTACAACCTGCAAAACACACTGGGACTCGCCATCCAGCAGAATATCACCCTGACGGGCGGCACCCTCAGGCTTTACTCGTCGCTCAACCGCCTCGACCAGTTCGCCCCCAAGGAGTCTAAATCCTATTATTCACAGCCCATCACGCTTTCCTACACCCAGCCGCTCTTTGCCTACAACAGCTTCAAATGGAATAAGAAGATCGCCCCGAAAGAGTACGAACTGGCCAAACGCACCTACATCGAAGCCATGGAGGACATTACGGTGCAGGCCGTGAGCTACTATTTCAGCTTGCTGCTGAGCAAAACCAGGCATACCATCGCCGTCAAGAACTACGGCAATACCAAATCCCTCTATTCCATAGCCGAAGAGCGGCTTAAACTGGGGAGCATCACCAACGACGAGCTGCTCCAGTTGCAACTGCGCATGCTCAACGACAGCCTGGCGATCAACGACACGGCACTGGCAGTCCGCGAGCAGCGCATGAGGTTCAACTCTTACCTGCGTTACAGCGAGAACGTCGATATAGACCCGGTGCTCGACGAGCAAATCCCCGCCATCGAGATCGACTATGTGACCGTACTGGACAAGGCGCTGGAAAACTCGTCGTTCAATGCCGGCAACCAACTGCGAGCGCTCAACGCCGAGGCAGGCATCGCCCAGGCCAAGGCCGAACGGGGCGCTACGGCCACGATAAATGCCCGGTTCGGGTTGTCCCAAACCGGCGAAGAGTTCCGGACGGCCTATTCGAACCTGCTCGACCAGGAGGTCATCGGACTTCAGTTTTCCATCCCGCTTTTCGACTGGGGCATGGGCAAGGGCCGTGTCCGCATGGCCAAGGCGAGGGCCGACATGGTGCGCAACCAGATCGAGCAGGACGAAACCGATTACCGGCACACAATCTATACGCTCATCGAACAATTCCACAACCAGCGGAACCAATGCATCGTGGCCGCCCGGGCACGGGAGGTCGCTGAAAGCCGCTATGCCATGGCGATGGAGAATTTCCGGCGGGGCACGGTGTCGGTTACGGACATGAATACGGCGCAGACCGAAAAAGACCAGGCCAGCCAGACCTACGTGTCGGCGCTGGCCGATTTCTGGAACTACTACTACTCGCTGCGCCGCAAAACCCTCTACGACTTCATTTCCCACACCGATATCAGCGTCGAGTTCGACCGCCTCATCGAAGAATAACCCTTGCCATGAAACAACACTACCTTTATCTGCTTTGTGCAGCGCTCCTCGCGGGCTGCGGCAAAACGAAGAACGCAAAGACCGATGCGGCACAGGATCGCATGCAGCACCGTATCGAACACAACGAAGTCACGGTGGATACGCTGCAAAGGCGCGACTTCATGCGGGAACTGATCAGCAACGGACGGCTGGCAGCCTCGAAGCGCAGCACGCTCTCCTTCGAGGTTTCGGGGACAATCGCGGCGATCGATGCGAAGAACGGATCCCGCGTAGGCGCCGGGGAGCCGATCGCCCGCATCGACACGAGCGACTACGCCCTTCAGCTGCACAAGGCGCGGCTGGCATTGGACAAGGCGCGGCTGGGGTTTTACGACGTATTGGTCGGACAGGGGTATCAGGCCGGCGACACGGTCACCCCTCCGGCCGGGGTCATGCAGCTGGCACGCATCCGCTCGGGGTATGCCGATGCCACGGCATCGCTGCTCAGCGCCCGCCGCAGCCTGGCTCACTGTACCCTGCGGGCTCCCTTTGCGGGAAAGGTCGCCGATGTGGAACAACAGGTCTATGAGAAATCGAAAGGCGAATTCTGCACCCTGTTGGATGACAGCCGGCTGAACGTCCGCTTCTCTGTCCTCGAATCCGAATACGGGCTGCTCAGCCCGGGGCAGGAGATCGGCGTCAGCCCGTTCGCCGACCTGCGCAAGGAGGTGAAAGGACGCATTACGGCGATCAACCCTTCGGTCGATGTGCACGGACAGGTGCAGGTCGATGCCGAGGTCGTCAACGACGGCACGCTGGCCGACGGGATGAACGTCCGGGTGGCCGTGCGGCAAAAGGTGCCCGGGCAACTGGTCGTGCCGAAGAGCGCGGTGGTCATCCGCGACAATCTCGAGGTACTCTTCCGCTACAAAGACGGCCGGGCGCAATGGACTTACGTACATACTTCGCTGGCCAACAGCCGGGAGTATGTGGTCGAAGCGAATCTGGATCGCGGGGCGGAGCTCAACCCCGGCGACCTGGTGATCGTCTCGGGGAACCTGAATCTGGCCGACGGCTCGGAGGTCTCGCTCGGCAGGGAACAATAACACCGCACCCATGTTACGCAAACTTCTCGACCGGCCTATCGCCGTGACGATGATCGCCGTCGTCCTGCTCATCCTGGGCATTGTCAGCAGCCGCCTGCTGCCTGTGTCGCTCGTGCCGGACGTCGACGCGCCGTATATCACGGTGCAGATCCCCGCACAGGGGCTTTCGGCCCGGCAGCTGGATGAAACCGTCATCACCCCGCTGCGGCAACAGCTCATCCAGTTGTCGCAGTTGACCGACCTGCGCAGCGAGGCCCGCGAAGGAAACGGCATTATCCGCCTGACCTTCGAGCAGGGCTCGGACATCGACTACCTGTTCATCGAAGTGAACGAGAAGATCGACCGTTCGACGACCTCCCTGCCCCGCGACGTGGAGCGCCCGAAGGTAATCAAGGCGAGCGTCACCGACATCCCGGCCTTCTATATCAACCTCACCGTACGGGGGGATCAACCGGCCGGGCACCGGGACGAACGGCATCCCGTATCCGACCGGTTCGCGGCGCTGAGCCGTTTTGCCTCGCAGGTCATCACCAAACGCATCGAGCAGTTGCCCGAGGTAGCCATGGTCGACCTGAGCGGCACCGTTGCCCCGGAACTGCTGGTTATCCCCGACGAGGCGAAACTCCGCCAGGCGGGCATCACCATGGCCGCCGTCGAGGGGGCGCTGCGCCGGGCGAACGTGACGCTGGGGAGCCTTGTCATCCGGGACGGGGAATACCAGTACAACGTGAAATTCCGGTCGGCGATAAACGGCCGGAAGGATATAGAGGATATTTTTCTGAAAATCAACGGCCGGTTGTTCCGCCTCAAAGAACTGGCCACGATCGTCGAGCACCCCCGCAAACGGCAGGGCATGGTATTTTCGGACGGCCGCAACGCCGTGTCGCTGGCGGTCGTCAAGCAGGCGGATGCCCGCATGTCGAAGCTCAAGGACGAGCTCGACAAGCAACTCCGGCAGTTCCGCTACGACTATCCGGACGTGGAGTTCACCGTCACGCGCGACCAGACCGAACTGCTCGACTATTCGATTTCGAACCTGATAAACAACATCATCACGGGGGCATTGCTGGCCTGCGTCATCATCTTCTTTTTCATGCGCGACATGAAGTCGCCGATGCTGGTGATCCTGACCATTCCCGTGACGCTGATCATCTCGATCCTGGTTTTCTACCTGTTGCATATCTCGATCAACATCATCTCCCTGTCGGGACTGGTGCTGGGCATCGGTATGATGGTCGACAATTCGATCATCGTCATCGACAACATCACGGCCCGCTGGATACGCGGGGAGCAGCTGGCCGGGGCCGTCACGCAGGGCACCAAGGAAGTCATGGTTCCCATGCTGTCGTCCGTGCTGACGACCTGCGCGGTATTCGTCCCGCTGATCTTCCTCAACGGCATGGCCGGGGCGCTCTTCTACGACCAGGCCATGGCCGTAGCCATCACGCTGTTCGTCGCCTACGGGGTCTCCGTCACGTTGCTGCCGGTTTATTACCGCTGGTGGTACAGCCGGCAGCAGGCTTTCCGGCCTACGCCGTGGCTCGCGTTCTTCTCCTTCGACCGGGTCATCGACGGGTACGACGTCATCCTGAAATGGTTTTTCCGCCGCCGCGGGCTGATGTGGGGCATTTATGCGATCTCAATACTGGGGCTTGCACTCCTCTTCCGGGGCATCGACAAGGAGCGGCTGCCGGCGATGACCTACAGCGACATGTTAGTCCGCATCGACTGGAACGACCGCATCTCGGCCGAAGAGAATGCACGCAGGACGGAAAACCTCGTCGCCTCGCTGGGTGGCCGCATCCTCCAATCCACGGTCATGGCGGGCGTCCAGCAGTTTGTCCTTTCGCACACAGAGGAGAACGGAGTGGCCGAGGCGACGGTCTACCTCAAGTGCCATGAACCGGACGACGTGGCACCCGTTCAGGATGTCATCCGCGGCTATCTGGCGGAGAACGCCCCTGCGGCCCGCTGTTCGTTCGGCGTTTCGGGCAACGTCTTCGACATGATCTTCGCCGAGCGTGAAGCCGTGCTCACCGCACGCCTGCGCTCGACGACCGGGCACAGTGCCGACCCGGAACAGTTGCAGCAGCTGCTCGACCGCATACAGGATGCGCTGCCCGGGCAGGAAATCCCGCCGGTCGCCATGCAGGAGGACATCCTCTACATCGCACAGCCCGAACAGATGGCGTTGTACGGCGTGACCTACAACGACCTCATAGCCACACTGCGCAATGCGCTCAACGAGAATACGCTCTTCACGGTCACTACGGGCGACGAATCGCTGCCGGTGGTGATCGGCAACGACCTGCGCAGTCTGGACGATCTGCTCGGCAATACGTTCATCCACACCACCGAGGCCGAAATCCCGGTCGGCATCCTGATGCGCCAGACAATGACCCGCGACCTGAAGCACGTTGTGGCCGGAGCCGAGGGTAACTATTACCCGCTCGACCTCGCACCCCGGGCCAAGGATGTCCCGGCCGTCATCGGCGCGATCCGGGGCTGTGTGGCGGAAGACGAACATTTCGAGGTGAGCTTCAGCGGCAGCTATTTCTCGAACCGCGGCATGGTGGGGCAGCTCATCGGGGTGCTTGCCGTGGCCCTGCTGCTGCTGTTCTTCATCCTGGCCGCACAATTCGAGTCGCTCGTCCAGCCGTGGATCATCCTCTCGGAGATCGTCATCGACCTTTTCGGGGCGCTCGTCGTTCTCTGGGCATTCGGACAGACGCTCAACCTGATGTCGATGATCGGGCTGATCGTGGTCTGCGGCATCGTGATCAACGACTCGATCCTCAAGATCGACACCATCAATACGCTGCGGCGGCAGGGCATGGGGCTCAAGCACGCCATCATGGAGGCCGGTCGGAGGCGCCTGAAAGCCATCGTCATGACCTCGCTCACGACGATCCTGGCCGTAGCGCCGTTCCTGTCGCACGGCGACATGGGCTCCGACCTGCAGCTCCCGATGTCGCTGACCATCATCAGCGGCATGGTTGTGGGTACGCTGGTGAGCGTATTCTTCATCCCGCTGGCCTATTACGAGATTTACCGACCCCGCCGATGAATGTCCCGCGGCCCATATCCCCGTCGCGGAGGGGCATCCCCGCATTTTCGGTGCTGCTGATCATGGCGGCGCTGGCGGTCATCGGGGCGGCCATGCTGCCCATGCTCAATATCCAGTATACGCCGTCGGCGGCCGGGCGGAGGATCGACATCTATTTCTCCTGGCCGGACGCCTCTGCGCGCCTGATCGAGCAGAGCGCCACCTCGCGTATCGAAGGCGCCATGTCGACCGTCGCGGGGTGCGAGAACGTCTCCTCCCGCTCGGCCAAGGGCTACGGCAATATCTCGGTCGCATTCCGCAAGGGAACGGACATGGAAGCCGCCCGTTTCGAAGTCGCGTCGGCGATCCGGAATCTCTATGCCAAGTTACCGCAGGAAATTTCTTATCCCTATATTTCGCTCGCCACCTCCGGCAGCCGCGAATCCGAGACGCTGGTCTATACGATCAAGGCCGACCTGCCCTCCGAACGCATCGAAGAGTATGTGGCGGCCCACGTCTCGACCCCGCTGTCGCAGGTCGAGGGGGTCGGGCGGGTCGTGCTGTCCGGCGTCACCCCCTTCGAATGGGTCGTCACGTTCGCCCCCAAGGCAATGGAGGCCGCCGGGATCACGGCCTCGGATCTCGCCATGGCCTTCCAGAATTATTTCCGCAGCGACGTGATCGGGATGACGGCGCTTCCGCAAGCCGACGGCAGCGAGCGGAGCATCGTGCTGAAGCTCCGCAACCGTGCCGGGCTCGATTTCGGGGAGATTCCCGTCGCGCGCCGCAACGGCCGCATCTACTACCTGCGCGATTTCGCCACGGCGCGCTGGCGCGAAGCGCTCCCGACGAGCTATTTCCGCATCAACGGCCTCAATACGATCAATCTCTCGGTGGTCGGCGAGCCGCACACGAATATCCTGAAGGTCGCCTCTTCGGTCAAGGCGGAGATGCAGCGCCTTCAAGCCTCCTTCCCGGACGAATTGTCCGCGACGCTGACCTACGACGCTTCGCAGTACGTCTCGGGGGAACTGCATAAAATCTACCTCCGCACGCTGCTCTGCGTCGCCATCCTGCTGTTGTTCGTCTATCTGGTCAGCCGGGATTTCCGCTACCTGCTGATTATCATGGCGACGCTCGTGGTCAATATCTTGGTCGCCGTGGTCTTCTATAACCTGCTCCGGCTGGACATCCATATCTATACGCTCGCCGGGATCACGGTCTCGCTGGGGATCATCATCGACACGTCGATCATCATGGTCGATCATTACAGCTACTACCGCGACCGCCGGGTATTCGTTTCCATCCTCGGGGCGCTGCTGACGACGATCGGCGCGTTGGGAATCGTCTGGCTGCTGCCCGAGGAGCAGCAGGCCAACCTGACCGACTTTTCACTGGTGATCGTCGTCAACCTGGTCGTATCCCTGCTCGTCGCGCTGCTCTTCATCCCGTCATTGCTCGATAAATTTCCGCTGGGGCGCGGCATGACAGGCTCGTCCGTGCGCCGGCGGAGGCTCGTCGTGCGGTTTTCACGCGGGTACGGGCGGTTCATCGCCTGGGGACGCAGGCACCGCTGGATCTTCGTCGTGGCGCTGGTCTGGGGGTTCGGTATCCCGACGTTCCTGCTGCCCGACAAGATCGCCGAAGGCAAGGACGGGGAGCTCTCCGCATGGGCCGCAGCCTACAACGGCGTCATGGGGAGCCAGGCCGTTTCCGAACACCGTCCCGTGATCGACAAAGTCTTCGGGTCGTCGCTGCACCTGTTCCGCACCGCGACCAACCGGTACGATAATTTCCGCACGCCGGAGCAGAAGCGCCTCTATGTCAACGCGGGGATGGCCGAAGGGTGTACCGTCCAGCAGCTCAACGAGGTTGTGCGGCATATGGAAAACTACATCAGCCGTTTCGACCAGGTCGAAATGTTCCGCACGCGCATCACCTCCTACGATAACGCGCAGATCGAGATCACGTTCAAACCCGAATTCGAAAACGGCCCGTTCCCGGCGATGCTCAAACAGGAGCTTACCTCCGCGGCGATCAACTTCGGCGGCGCGACCTGGTACATCCGGGGCATCGACGACAACACGTTCAACAACAATGTCGTCAACAACTACCGTTCGAACCAGTTCCGGCTCAAAGGCTACAATTACGACCAGCTCTCGGCCTATGCCGACGCGCTGATCGACACCCTGTCCCGGAACCGCCGCGTCGCCAACCCCGAGATCATGGACGGCAACGCATGGTCGCTGCCCCACAACGAATTCAACATCCACTACGACGACGAACGAATCGCCGCCGCGGGGCTCGACGTGGCCGATTATTACGGGATGCTCAGCACGATGCTTTTCAGATCGCGGCTGTCGCCGGTTTACAATGGCGAGGAACTCCAGCAGGTCGTGCTCGAATCGGGCGACCGCGACCGCTTCGACCGCTGGCACGTGGCCAATGCCCAGGTACGCATCGACTCGCGGCAGACGAAACTCGCGGCGGTCGGATCCATCGAAAAACAGCGCACGGGAGTCTCCATCAGCCGCGACAGGCAGTCGTACCAGATATTGGTCGGGTACGATTTCATCGGGTCGTACGAACTTGGGAGGCGGCTGATCGAACGTACCGTCAAGCAATTCAACGAGGAGATCCTGCCCATCGGTTTTCGGGCCGATTCGCCGTCGTCCGGGTTCTGGCAGGAGGAGAAACAACAGCAGGTGTGGCTCATACTGCTGGTCGTCGCGATAATATATACCATGTGCGCCGTCATCTTCGAATCCCTGCGCAAACCCGTCGTAATCATCCTGATGATCCCCGTCTCGTTCATCGGGGTGTTCCTTACGTTCGGCTGGTCGGATTTCGTTTTCGACCAGGGCGGGTTCGCCGCTTTCGTCCTGCTGTGCGGTATTGTCGTCAACGCCGGCATCTACCTGATCAACGAGCAGAACAACTGGGCCGATGTTTCGCGCCAGCACGGGATCCGGCTCTACCTGAAGGCATATAACCACAAGATCATTCCCATCATGCTCACCATCCTGTCGACCGTGCTGGGCCTGGTGCCCTTCCTGTACGACGGCCCGGAGGAGGTTTTCTGGTTCGCATTCGCCATGGCCGCCATCAGCGGGACGTTGTTCTCGATCGTGGCACTGGTCGTCTATCTGCCGATCTTCCTGCCGATGGGTCGTAAAACCGCCAACCTGTCATGATACGGCGCCCCCATCCGTTCCTGCGTTGTCTGCTGGCGTTTCTGTTGGCGGCCGCCTGCTGGTTCCTGCTCGTCCCGGCGCTCGAGATGCCCGTGCAGGAGTTGCAGGAAAATATCCTCCCGTCCCTGCGGGCGACCGCGGCCCTGACGGCCCTGGCGGCCTGCTACTGTCTGTGCTACCGGCCTCGTCTGTATGTGAACCGTACGGATATATATGCAGCCTTGTTCCTAGGCTGGGTTACGGCAGGCAGGTTCCTGTGGCCCGGGTTGGCTTCGGCAGTCAGGTATGACGAGCTGTTGCAGGCCGCGATGATCTATGTCGCCTTGCGGATTGTCTTTACGGCCGAACGGCGGACGACGACGCTCCTGCTCCTGCTATTGTGCCTGCTGGGCATCTATGAATCATGGGTCGGCATACGCCAGATCTATGGGTTCGCGCAGTCCAACCACGGACTGTTCAAAATAACCGGCACGCTTTTCAACCCGGGCCCGTATGCGGGGCTCATCGCCCCCGTATTCGTATGCGCCGCAGCTTGTGTCGCCAGATACCGGTTCGCCGAACGGGCATTGCGAACGTGGGGCTCGCTGCGGCGCCTGCGTTCGGGCGTCCTGCTGTGGGGCGTGGCGCCTTACCTGCTCGGCTGGGGCGCGGCGCTCATGACGGTCGTAGTCCTCCCGGCGTCGATGAGCAGGGCCGCGCTGATCGCCGTCGCCGCGGGCTGCGGGGCGTTCGCATTCCGGGAGTGGAATGTCTGGGATCGCTTCCGACGCATATCCCGTGCGCATCCATTGCGCGTGGGGGTGCTTTCGGGTCTGGCTGTACTGCTCCTTGCGGGCATCGGCGCCGGGGCATACCATATCAAGCGTCCTTCGGCCGAGGGACGCCTGCTGATGTGGAAGATCGATACGCGGATCATGCTCCGCCATCCGCTCTGCGGGGCCGGGATCGGAAATTTCGCAGGCGCATTCGGCGAAGAGCAGGCACGTTACTTCGCCTCGGAAGAGCGTCCGAAAGCCGAGACCCAGGTCGCCGGATGCCCCGAGGCGGGATTCAACGAATTCCTGCAGACCGGGGCGGAAACCGGGGCAGTAGGCCTTGTGTTGCTGTTGCTGATAACGGGAAGCGCAATCGTGAGCCAGCTCAGGCGCGGCGCGCCCTTCGGTTACGGGCTGCTGGCAGCGGCAGTTTTCGCCTGCTTCTCCTATCCGTGGGACGTGTTGCCATTGCGGCTGCTGTTCGTCGTATTGCTTGCCGGGACGTGCTCGAAACGGGTCGTCCCGATCCCCGGGCGGGGGCATGTCGTCGTGTTGCTGGCACTTGCGGGATGTCTCGTATGCTGGACGGGATTGTACAGCCGCTATGCCCGCCGTGTGGAAGCCCGGCGGCAATGGAGCGAGGTTCGCGTCTGGCCGAATTCAGGGAGGTACGACTACCTGGTCGAAGACGGGCCCCGTCACCATGACGCCCTGCAGGGCGACTTCCGGTTTTTATACGACTATGGCTATGCGCTGCACAAAACGGGCGACTACCGGCAGAGCAACGAAATTCTCCGCGAGGGCATGCGGATCAGCAGCGACCCGATGTTCTGGAATATCGCGGGGCGGAATTACGAAATGCTGGGGGATGTCGCGGCAGCCGAGGAAGCTTACCTGCATGCGCACCATATGATTCCGGATCGGGTTTATCCGCTCTATCTGCTTGCCAAACTCTACCTCGCGGACGGACAGACGGAAAAGGCATACGCCGCGGCACGCCGGGTCGTTGCGCATAAGCCCAAGGTCGAATCGGTGCAAACACGGGAGATGCAGGCAGAGCTGCGCAAATTGTTCGGCATGTCCCCTGCGGACGAAATACGGGAGTAATATGCGACGGGTTTTCAACTATATCTTTTGGATATGCGCAAGTGCCTGCATGCTTATCGCGGGATGGCTGTTCCTGCGGATTTTCATCTGCGACCAGTTCGTCGTCCCGTCGGAATCGATGATGCCGACCTTGTTGCCCGGGGATCGGATCCTGGTCAATAAACTGCTCGCCGGGAGCCGCATTTACAGCAAACTCGAGTTCCGGCAGGGTGTTCCGCTCCGTTCGTTCCGCATACCCGGCCTCAGAGGGGTGCATGTCAATGACGTGGTGGTCTTCAATGCCCCGCACGGGTACGACCGGGATCGCATAGAGTTCCGGATCAACTATGTCTATGCCAAACGTTGTGTCGGGACGCCCGGCGACAGCATTGCCATCCGGAACGGGTATTTTTGCAATAATCGCTACAAGGGGATTATCGGCGATGCCGGAGAACAGGGACGGCTGGCTGCGATGCCGGATTCGTCGTTACCGCCCAATGTACTGCGCGCCTTCCCTTTCGATGACCGGCGCTACGGGTGGACGATCAAAAATATGGGACCTCTATATATTCCCCGTGCCGGCGACAGGATCGAACTCGACTCACTGAACTATGAGCTGTACCGACTTGTCGTGGAATATGAGACAGGCGGAGAGCTGACCTGCGACGGGAACCTCCCGCGGCTCAACGGCGAAGCGGTCTCGACATACGAATTCCGGAAAAACTATTATTTCTTCTGCGGCGACAATGTAGTCAATTCTAAGGATTGCCGCTATTTAGGGTTCGTTCCGGAAGATTTCGTCATAGGTATCGCCAGGCGTATTACATACTCCGAAAATCCGTTCGGGACAAAGCTCAAAAGTCGGTGTTGGAAAAGAATCATATGATTTTTACAATGCCACCGACAGGCCCGCTTGAAAATCCATCCCCGCGCTACAAGCCACATCACCGGCCCCGAAGGCTCCGGCTTCGGGCACCGGCGGGAAACACAGGGAACGCGGGATAAACCGGCTCCGCATATGGGTCATTTACCCCTATCTTAGTATCATTTCACCCGCGCATGGGAGCCTGTATTTGGATTATTTTTGTTTAAAAGATTCGACGTCATGAGATCAAAAGCCTTTAAAATGTATCTGAAACCGGGTATGGAAGAGGAGTACCGCAGACGGCATGAAAAGATATGGCCGGAGCTGGAACGGCAGTTGAGGCAGGAAGGCATATACGACTATTCGATCTTCCTGGATCGGGACACCAACACGCTGGTAGGCGTGCAGAAGAACAGAGGGGAAACCGGATCCCAGCAGATGGGCGCCAACGAACTGGTGCGCAGGTGGTGGGATTATATGGCGGATATAATCGACGTCAACCCGGACAACTCGCCCGTCTCGGTCGATCTGCCGGAAGTATTTTACATGGAATAGCCGCCGGAATTACTCGGAGCCGGACGGCACGTCGCAGCACGCGACCCGGTATTCGGACGGCGGGCATCCGACGTATTTCCTGAAGATCGCTGAAAAATAGGCCGCATCCTCGTACTTGAGGTAAAACGCGATCTCCTTGATGCTCAGGGGTGAGTTCAGTAACATCAACTTTGCCTTTTGCAGCTTCAGCTGGGTGATATAATGCGCAGGCGAGACGTTGGTATACTCCTTGAATGTCTTGCGAAACCACGAATAACTCATGTTGATCTTGTCGGCCACCTGCTCGGGCGTGATGTCGGTCAGCATATTCTCGCGCATAATGCTGCGGGCCTGGTCGATTTTCTCGGCCACCGCATCGTTGGAAGAGTAATCGTTGCTGTCGTAGTAGATCACGTAGGCCAGGATACTGTTCGCAATCGACGCCAGCACCTGCTGGCAGCCGGTTTTTTCCTTGAAGGCGATCTCCAGCGCCTCCTTATACCGGTCGATAATGTGCTCCCGGAAACCGATAGGATGGATGACCTTGTTACGGACGAAAAAGCCGTTGTTATAACGGCTGTCGATATGCGCCCCGCGGAAACCGATCCAATATTCCTGCCAGCCGCTCTTCTTGTCGGGGTAATAGCTGTGCCACGTATAGGGCGGAATGATGAGCATGGTTCCGCCTTTGATCTCGACGCGCTTTTCCGGCGACTCGTGGTACCAGCCCCGCCCTTTCGATATGTAAATCAGTTGGTAATTGTCCAACACGCGTCCATTTCGCGTATTAAAGTAGTAATCAGCAGGATGTCCTGCTGAGGGGGGGGGTAAAAGCTGTAATCGGGTTCGATATAGTACTCCCCGACGTTGTCAACGGTTATTCCCCAGGACTTATCCTGGTCACTGCATACCATGTATTTGAACGATGCCTGTTGTTGCGACATATCCGTATATTTTTATCGCAGATCCCGATTTAAAATGTTAAAATTCCAGATAAAGGTAAACATTTTTTCAGAATAGTGAGCCATCTGAAATAACAGAATCTTTTGCAAAAGCCAGACCCCGCTCATTTCAGATAATACAGTTATAATAGGGGCGCCGCTCCGAAACAGATAAAAGCCGCATAAAAAAATAGCAGCCGAATACGTCATCGACTGCTATTTCCTGTTTGACAAATCGGATTGTCAGAACCTGAATTCATAGGTTCCCGACCCTACCGAATAATGCGTTTTGCCATTGCCGACCGTGATCAGCGAAATTGCCGGAATATTCCGAATACGGGTATTATTCACCCGGAGGTTCCCCCCGATCATTTCCGACGGAAGAATCAGTTCGGCCACAGAGTTAGCCGGAACCCGGATCGTCAGGGTTATTCGATCGCCCCGTTTTTTCCATGCCGATACAATCTCCCCGTAGAGCGAATGATAGGATGTACAGGCTTCTTCGAGCCCGGAGCCCAATCCCGGTTCTATGATAAATTCCCGGAAACCCGGCTTGTCTTCATCGGCCCGGATTCCCCCGAGATATTTATAGAGCCAAAAACCGATATATGCACCGTAGGGATGGTGGCCGCTACCCGGCCCGTTCAGGTTTATGGATTCGGACATCGTGCTCTTGGAACTCCGTACCATATGGAGCCAGCCGGGGCTTTCGGGTTGGGTCAGCATTTTATAAGCCACGTCGAAATATCCGTTGCCGGGCAGGTAGTCCATCGTAAAATTACCGCCGATAAACCCGGCGCTAATATGTCCGTTTCTCATATCTATCGCATCGAGCAACCGTTGCCGGACTTTCTCTTTCATTTCATCGGGAACCAGCCCGAGCGCCAATGGCAGGGCTTGTGCCGTCTGCGAATTTTCCGCATAGATTCCGGTTTCATAATCGAGAAACTCACGGTTGAATTTATCCTTTATGCTGTCGGCGAGTTCCCTGTAATGCTCCGACAACCTCTTGTCATAACCGAGGATTTGCGCATAATCGGCCAGCTTCCGGCTCATCCAATAATAGCCGGCAGTCGATGTCTGCGCGACAGGCGTCAGATTCGAAGCCTGGCTGTTGGGATCGGGATTGAGATCGAGCCAATCCCCCAAAGACCACGAGATGATATGATCCTCGGCCGTCGAGCTTAAAAAATCCACATATGCTTTGAGTGAGGGAAACGCAGACTCCAGCACGCCGGCATCCCCGGTGTAAAGGTATAATTTATCGGCCAACAAAAATATGGATCCGCCCCACCACGGATCGTCCCAATAATCGAGGCTTCCGTCTTCATGGACATATCCCCACCCCACCGACGGCACTGTCGACGGAATATGCCCCGCCGGGGACTGGGAATCCTGAAAATCCCGAAGGGCCTTTTTATACGTATTGAGCGCGTCGAAATTATACAGGTAAGATTCCATGACGACCGCAGCATCGAGCGTCCAGCCCATCTTTTCCCGGGTAGGTTCCTCGCCGGGGATGCCATGGACGGCATTGAGCAGCGTGCGGCAAACCGCAGCATTGAGATCATTCAGTTTATCCATGGAACAACTGAAATTCCCTGCGCGCTGCAAATCGGTATGGACGCATTTGGCCGTAAAATCTTCCGGGGCCGGCTTATAGGCAAGTCCCCGAACCTGCATATACCGGAATCCGTGGTAGGTGAACCGGGGTTCGAATATTTCCTCTCCGTCGCCGCCCAGTATCAGCAACTCGGTCTGATAGCGCCCGCGCGTATGCCATGTACTGTTCTGCGTATCCAGGGAGCCGTCGGCTTTAAGCACTTCGTTGAACTGGAGCTCCACGGTCTGCCCCCTGCTGCCCCGTACACGCGTTTCGACCCAGCCGGTAAGGTTTTCACCGAAATCCACCAGATAGACACCGGGGCCCGTTTCCGTAATCCCCACGGGTTTCAGTTCCTTCGCCACACGCATCGGAGGCATCGGATCCGCCGTCAATTTACCCAGAGGCGCGGGGACATGGCAGACATTGCGCCACAGGCTGTCGCAGAAACCCGGTTCGTTCCAACCGTGCACGGACTTGGTATGGTCGATCGTTTCCCCCGAGCGGACGCTGTTATAGACGATTTCACCATGCCCCCATTTCCACGTCCTATCCGTCACGATCACGTCGCGCGCTCCCGATTCGTATTCGACGACGACATTGAGCCGGACTTTCGGCGGCGTATGCCAATTCGCATCGTGCATCCCGAAAACATCCCGTGTCGGCAGGCTGTACCAGCCGTTCCCCAACAGGATACCAAAGGCATTGCTTCCGGTTGAAAAGTAATCCGTCACATCGTAGGTCGCATACACGACCCTTTTATCGTAATCGGTAAACAACGGATCCATCACCCTGTCGCCGACTTTGCGGCCATTGACATACAACTCGTAATACCCCAGGCCGCATATGAATGCAGTCGCCTTGCGAACCGGCACCGGTATCTCCACCTCCCGGCGCATATACACGGCAGCGCTGTCCTCCATAAACCAATTTTCATGCTCGACCCGCCGATTCGATTTATACCTGCGGTGCGGAAGCAGTTCTGCGAATTTGGACGAAACCCATTCCCCTTCCCAGTCGAATTCCTCGAACAGTCCGGTTCTCCACGATGCAACGGGGCTCCAATCCGATTCGAGGCCGGACACATCCCATACCTTCACTTTCCAATAGTAATCGCAACAGGGCAACAGCGGGGTTCCTGCAAATTTCACATGCTGGCTTTTACCATCCGCAACAATCCCCGAGTCCCATATATCGCCGCAATCCGCGTCCAACAACGCTTTGTCCGAAGCGACCAATACCCTGTAAGATCCCTGGAGGTATCCGGCCCGGTCGGTATCGATACGCCAGCCCAGCAGAGGCTTTTTGTCTCCCATACCGATGGGCTCTTCCACATAATTACATGTCAGGCCCAGCAGTTTCACGTCTCGGGTAACAGCAGACATCCCGGGCAATGCGACCGGAAGGAGAAATGCAAGGGTGAAGAACAATCTTTTCCAATAGTCCATACAATATCATTTTAGGTTATTCGCCGCTCGTTCTTATGTTACGAAATTACAATAACGTATGCCCCCGCCCGTAATAAAAATTGTTCTAACAACATGGCAAATTGACATTATCGGCACATCGGGAACAATGCGGCGTTTCATGTCCGCAGTCCGATCAGAATGCCATGCCGAAAAATCAAATCCCACAGGCGGCAATCCGCAATTAAAAGGCACATTTGTAGCACAATAACCCAAACCAATAAAACCAACTATGCGAAGAATCGTTATCGTAATGATCGGGGTGCTGTGGGCGAATGCCATGGCGGCAAAATCCTTCGAATTAAAATCTCCGTCCGGGGAGGTCTCCGTCACCGTCGACATCGGGGAACAAATACGTTATTCGGTTTACGGAGGCGGCAAGCCGCTCCTGACGGACAGTTCGCTGGCGCTTTGCCTGCGGGAGGGCACCTTGGGCGACAAGCCGCACCTCACCGGTCATAAGGCAAGCCCTGTAAACCGTACCTTCCGCCCCATCGTGGCATTCAAGTTCGAAGAGATCCGCGACCGGTGCAACATGCTCCGCCTCGACTTCCGAGGTGGCTGGACCGTGGAATTCCGTGCCTACGACGACGGCATGGCATACCGCTTCGTCACCGCCCTCGGGCACGACATCGAGGTGCTTTCCGAAAAGGTGGTCATCCGCTTCCCGAATGACTACACCGCAGTGGTGCAGCAGCCGGGCGGTTTCAAGACCGCTTATGAAGAGCCGTACAGCCTCATCGAGACCAACGGGTGGAAACCGGGCGATCCGATGTCCGTCCTGCCTGTGCTTATCGACACCCGGCAGGGCTACAAACTCCTGCTGAGCGAATCGGCGCTGTCCGACTACCCCTGCATGTTTCTCGAAGGGGACGGCGCCAACGGCATGAAGGGCACCTTTCCGAAGGTTCCCCTGGCCTATGAAGAGTCGGGCGACAGGAGCATGCGCATCCTGCAGGAAGCCGATTACATCGCCCGTACAAAAGGCACGCGGGCATTTCCCTGGCGCTATTTCGTCATTGCGAAAGACGACGGGCAACTCATCGAGAATACGATGACCGCACGCCTCGCCGAACAGCAGGCCATCGCCGATGCCTCGTGGATCGAGCCCGGGCAGGTCAGCTGGGAATTCTGGAACGCCGCATCGCCCTACGGCCCCGACGTGGATTTCGTCGCCGGATTCAACACGGCGACTTACAAATACTACATCGACTTCGCCGCCGAGTACGGCATCCCGTACATCATCATGGACGAAGGCTGGGCCCGCAGCACCCGCGACCCCTACACCCCCAACCCGGCCGTCGACGTGCACGAACTTATCCGTTACGGCAGGGAGAAAGGCGTGGGCATCATCCTGTGGATGACATGGCTCGTCGTCGAAAACCATTTCGAAATGTTCGAAGAACTGAGCAAATGGGGCGTCAAAGGCGTGAAGATCGACTTCATGGATCGCAGCGACCAGTGGATGGTCAACTACTACGAACGGGTGGCGGCCGAAGCGGCCCGACACAAGATGGTCGTCGCGTTCCACGGCTCGTTCAAACCCGCCGGGCTGGAATACAAATACCCGAATGTGCTGGCCTACGAAGGCGTACGGGGCATGGAGAACATGGGCGGCTGCACCCCGGCCAATTCGGTCTGGTTCCCGTTCATCCGCAACGCCGTCGGCCCGATGGACTATACGCCCGGCGCCATGCTCAGCATGCAGCCCGAATCGTACTGCGGCAACCGGCCCAATGCAGCCAGCATCGGCACGCGCGCCTACCAGATGGCACTCTTCGTCCTGTTCGAGACCGGATTGCAGATGCTGGCCGACAACCCGACCCTCTATTACCGCAACGATGAATGTACGCGGTTCATCAGCCGGATACCCGTCACGTGGGATGAAACCCGGGCACTGAAAGCCGTCGCCGGAAAATTTGCCGTCGTCGCCAAACGGAAAGGCGACAAATGGTATGTCGGCGCCATAAACGGCAGCAACGAGGGGATCGAACTCGAAATCCCGCTCGACTTCCTCACGCCGGGCAAAAACTATACGATGACCGGCTTCGAAGACGGAATCAACGCATTCCGGCAGGCGATGGATTACCGCAAAACGCAGCGCCGGGTCGACAGCACAGGGAAAGCCACCCTGAAGATAGCCCGCAACGGCGGCTGGGCGGCGGTGATCGAGTAATCCTCCCGCCCGGCTTGTTCATCCCCGGGAGTTTTGAATGCTCCCGGGGATAATTTTTTCCGCCCCCGGTACGAACTGCGCAAACCGGCACATGCCTGCAAACAGGTGCATCCGGAAGCAAACCGGTGTCGACACACGCAAACGAACGTCAACCAGCACGAACCTTCACAATGGACACGGGCCGGAACCCCGACTCGGCAAACGGCTGTGCAGCGATCAAAAAAGCCGGCCGCGGGGAATCCGCGGCCGGCATCCAGAGGCCCGGCGAAAGAAGCCTATTCCAGCTTCACCCGATCGGGCACAGACCTGAAGACATCCACGCATAGCGTATCGGGCCTGTAGAGCGTAGTATATTCCACAGCCGTAGCCATGTCGTAATCCTCGAGCACCGTCTTTTTCTCCTCGACGGGAACCAGTTTTTCCACGACGGCATGCTGCTTGTCGGTATATACCACCTCGGTCGCATAGGGGCCCTGCGTCGCGTCGATATCCCACCATTCGATGACGGCCTGACCGTCCTGTAGGGTAAACGACTTTACCAGGCGGTTCGTGAGCGATGCCTTGTATTGTTCGCCGTAACTTTTACCCGTCACATTGACCGGAATGGAGCGGTTGCCCTCGGCATCATAAGTGTAGATGTCGAAATTGTAGGAATTTTCAGGCAGTGCGATTTCCCGCCGAACCCGGAACGGGCCGCCGGACATATCCACCGGCACTTCGACATATTCGCTGCCGAGCCCCCAGTAAACACGGCAGCTCACGATCTTGGGATCCGATTTGCAGAGTCCCTCCACGACGACCCGTCCGTCACCGGTATACACGATCGCCTCCTCGATTTTACCGGGATAGACGATCTCCTCGTCGCCGGAGATCTTCTTGTATTCATCCATATCCGTGCAGGCCAACATCCCGCATGCGATGCAGCTCGACAGCAAAACGGATATCACAGTATTCTTTTTCATGTCAATCACATTGTTAGATAATAATTACCGGTTTCATTGGGATTTCACCTCGGGTCGCCGAAGAGGTCGATCTCCTCGATGCCGAATTTCGTCGTGCCGTCCCAGCTTTCCAGGTTCCGGATTCGCACATACCGGACTTTCGGAATGTCCTCGCTGACCGGGAAGAGAAAATCGAACCCGGCGACCGCCGTATCGAAATCCTCCTGCGACTGCTGCCCATAGGGCAGCTGCGAGGGTTTTTTGTTTTCGAAGGTCGCCAGCTTGATCCAGCTGTCGAGGCTACCGTCCGGGTCGGGGCTCATCGTACCCCATATCTCGAAGCGCCGCATATGCTCGCCCGTATAGAATAGACGGTCTCCCGCACCGCTGCCGTACGACATTTCATATCCCCAATTGAAGAGCGTAAGACGGCTCAGCCTGGAGGGCGTGCCGATATCGAACGTACTGATCTGGGGTTTGCCCGCATTCTCCCCGATCGGCGTGGCAATCAGCCAGCGTTCATGGTTGGTGTAGGTGTAAATGTTGTTCCACATACGATCCATCTCCAGCCACCCGGGCTGCTCGGCCGTCGCATCGCCCGGCAGGTTATAGGCCTTGAACTTGGACTTGTCGAGCATCCGTTCGAAGAGGGGCTTGACCGTGGTGTAAAGCGTATCGGTGTAATTCAGGAAACGGTCGCGCACCGTAAACCGGAATTCGTATTCCAGCGTATCCAGCCCGCGTTTGGCGAATTCGATAGTAGGGCTGCTCGTCTCGTAACCCTCGACGTTCTGCCAGTTGCCGAGCGAATCCTTACGCATAATCTCGATGGCGACGGTCTCCCGCGCCGGATTCTCGGCCTTGACATGGACACCCGAAAAATCGTTCGACACGACCATGCTCCGCCGCACGTCCCAGATCGGGTTCTCCTGCGGCTGCACCTGTACGGTCACCGGGTCAGAGGCGACCTCGCTTCGGTTGACCGCATAGACCTGCACGTCGTGGACATTCGTGTCCCCGAAACCGTCCAGAGTCATCGTATTGGTGTAATACGAGGCCTTGATCTCGCGCATCGCGCCCGAGTTGAGCCGGTACACCGCCTTGACATAGAGCAAATTCGGGTCTCCGGGCAATGTATAGGTCAGTTTTACCTTGCCCGGCAGGCTCTCGACCCCGACGTTGGAAACCTGGCCGGGAGGGGTCGAGTCGTGCCCCATCGGTTCCAGCCGGTCTTCCTTGCAACCCATAAACAGGATTGCCAAAAGTATAATTCCAAAGATATTCGTTTTCATACTGTTTAATCGATTTTCCCAGACAATTACCACCCCGGATTCTGAACCAGGTTGCTGTTCACATTCATTTCGCTGTTCGGAATCGGATTGAAATAATCACGCGGTGCCACGAACGACCGGTTGTAAATCGTCCTCACCTGGTAGTATGCCGCCGCATCGGACTGCGAAACGTCCCACCCCGAGATCGGCTGATTGAAATAATCGGGCGCAAGTTTCCAACGCAATATGTCCCAGTAACGGTGGCCTTCGAGCGCCAGTTCGATCAGCCGCTCGCGCCGGATGATCTCACGCATGCCCTCCTTGGTATCGGGCTTGGCCGGGTTCTTGGAATACTTCTTCCACGAATCCTCGACCGTACCCAACCCGGCTCGCTTCCGGATCTCGTTCAGGTAGTGGTGTACGTCCGAAACGGGGCCTTCGGCCTCGTTGAGCGCCTCGACGTACATCAGGTAGACCTCCGCAAGGCGGATTTCCGGCCATGCATATTCCACTACCCCGGTTGTCGTATTACCGAAACCCGACTCCCAGTGGACGAGTTTTTTGGTGAAATAACCGGTCGAAGAGGTCGCCCCCTGCACTTGTCCGGCTCCCAGTTGCCCTTTCTTGGCCTGCAACACGTATGTATCTACGTCTGAACGCGAGGGATGATACTCCATGATCCATTTCCCCCCGTCGAACCCGATGTCGGCATAGAAGCGGTTCTCACGGTCGAAGTTGATACGCGCCGACGTATACCCCTCCTGGAAATTATACCGCTCGTCGGCCGTCGCCACGCGCAGCTCGTTGATTTCCGAAAAGTCGAGCGTCTTGTCCTCGTCGATGGGCACCCCGTTCTTCGAATAAAACTCCTTGACGACGGCCAGGGTCGGCGCCACACAACCGCGTACGGTATTGATGTTCATCCCGGCGTCGAGCAGCGGCATACATCCCTGCTGGAGCATTGCCCCGGCGCGGCCGCGGCCACCGGAACGTCCCCATACGACCTCGTCGTTCCACCGTTCGCACACTGCCTGGCGAATGCTCAACTGGGTCTTAGTCGTCTCGGAGATTTCGAACGGGGCGTCATCGTAATAGAAGAGCTCGTGCCCTGCACCTTCGGCGCTTTCGATCGCCTCCTTCGCGGCATCTGCCGCCAAAGCCCACTTGCCGGCATCGTATTCGGAATTGAAGAGCAGCACGCCGTCGTTATCCCGGAAATTGGAGAAATCGCTGTTGCCGTTGAAGAGCGGACTGGCCGCCAGCAACAACACCTGCGCCTTAACCGCCCGGTTGATCGGCTTGGTGATGCGTCCCAGCTCGGACTGCCGGTTGGATATCACGGCGGGCAGGCCCGGGTTACATTCGTCGAGCAGGCCGACGATATACTTCACGCAATCGTCGAACGGCTGGCGCTTCACCTGCACCGCCTCGGGCGATGCCGACACCGGCAGGTTTTTGTCGACGATCGGGATCGGGCCGTACGTGCGCAGCAGATAGTAATGATAATAGGCTTTCAGGAACTTGGCCTCGGCGATCCAGCGTGCACGCTTGTCCACCGTCAGATCGGCCACCTTCGAGGTATCCTCGATGTTTTCGAGGAATGTATTGCAGTCACGGATCCCCATGAACAGCGAAAAGGCATAATCGCTACCCTTCCACCAGTCCGGCTGCGACCTGTCGGCACTGCGCACGCCCTTGGCGATATAATCCCAGGCGGGCGAAGGCACGTGGTTAGGCATATTCAGCCATATCTCATCGCCGGCCGTCATGCCGATATTGCCCGACGGCTCGCCGGTGCCCGGCAAGTAAGAGTAACACGTGAACAGGTATTTCTCCGCCTCCATCGCATTCGAAAAGGCATGGTCGATGACGGCGACATTGTCGGGTACGATATCCAGGAAGCTGTTGCACGATGCGGACAACAAAGCGCAGCATGCGACCCAGCCTCCGATCTTTATTTTCCTCCAAGCGGGAAACTTGTATTTTTTCATAGTTCGCTCAGTTTTAAATTCCCATTTATAATCCGATAGAAAGGCCGATATTGAATACGCGTTGCAACGGGTATCCCAGGCCGTTGGCGCCCATTTCGGGATCCCACAACTTGAAATTGCTGATGACAAAGAGGTTCGATGCGTTCACATAGACGCGCAGCTTGGTCATACCGATCTTGCGGGCGGCCTTTTCCGGCAGGTTGTAACCGAGTTCCAGAGACTTGAGGCGCAACATCGCACCGTTACGCATCCACCATGTCGAGACCTGCGTGTTGTTCTCGTTGGCGCGGTCGCTCAGACGCGGCCAGAAAGCGTAAAGGTTACGGTTGTCCTCCGACCAGTGGTCGTTCGCGACCACGCGCAGCAGGCCGTTCTGATTGCCGGGCTGATCGGTCTTCATCACGAACGGCGAAATGGCCCCGGCATCGATGAAGATCGATGAACGGGCGGATCCCTGGAAGAAAAGGCTCAGGTCAAAATTCTTGTAGCCGATCGTACCGCCGAAACCATAGTTGATCTCGGGTGTCGTGGGGAAACCGATGGGAATCTTGTCGGCCTCCGTGATCTGCCCGTCGCCGTTGATGTCACGGTACTTGATGTCACCAGCAGCTACCGGGATATCCCCGAATTTCTGCGACGGCGAGTTGGCGACCTCCTCGTCATCGACGAAAAGGCGTTCGGCCACGTAGCCCCAGGTCTGGGCGAAGGGATAGCCCAGGCGCGAACGGTAGTATTCGTTGGCGGGATAATTGGGCTCGTCGTACACCGTGATCTCGTTGGTGGCATAGGTAAAATTCCCGCGCAGCGTCGTCCAAAGGCCGCTCCGGAAGAACTTGTTGTAATCGACCGACACATCGACGCCGTGCGACTTGGCCTTGCCCGTATTGGCTTTCACCTTCGCCGACAAACCCATCGTCGCAGGAATATAGGTGCGATCCAGCAGGATGTTGGAACGTTCCTGCCAGTAAGGCTCGACGATGATATTCACACCACCGATCTTCATATCCAAACCGAGGTTCAACTGGCGCGACTCTTCCCAGCCGATGTCGTAATTAGCGTAACGCGTCGTTTCCACACCGGGACGCCCGTAGAGGAAGTTCTCGCCGAAGACCTGCGAGCGGTCGCCCGTCTGGTTCAGGTTCACGTTCGAAAGGTAGAAGAAACGGTCGTTCACATCGCCGATCTGGTCGTTACCGATCAAACCGTAGGAAACACGCAGTTTCATGTCGGAGATGACCTTCTTGAGCGGGGCGAAGAATTTTTCGTTGGAGACGACCCAACCGCCGCCGATCGAGGGGAAGAAACCCCACCGCTTGTTGCTCGAAAAACGCTCGGAGCCGTTGTAACCGAAGTTAAACTCCAGCAGGTAGCGGGAGTCGAAGCCGTAAGTGAAACGCCCCGAGAGCCCCAGGTTGCGCGACGGCAGCGACCCTTCGAGCGTGCCGGCATTACCGACAATCGAATGGCGGATCGTCCCGATAAGCATACCCGTCACCTGGTGCTTGTCGGCGAAGGTGCGGTCGTAATTGATGACGGCTTCGCCGTAATAGGCCGTGCTGACCTTCTTTTCGCCTTCGTTGTAATTGAGGTATTCGGTACCCGGCGTCCCGATCGAAGCGTTCCCGCCATCGTTGAACGGGGTCAGCACGACGCCCTGCGACGTGAGGTCTGCCTTGTAATAGAAAGGATTGTACTGGCGGGTAGTCGAGAAGAAGGAGTACCGCTGGGTATATCCCATGGCGCGTGCCGTAAGTCCGGGCACCCAGAACCCGAAGTCCTGCTTGAACTCGATCTGGGCATTGATGGTCGAGGCATTGTTAACCTGGTAGCCCGAAACCATCTGCGCATAGGGGTTCGTGTAAAGCTGGCCCGTCGAATTGGGGGTCAGCGCGCTGCCGAACATCGGGTGCGTGGTCGTCGGCGAATAGCTCTGCGGATAGACGGCCGGGAAGGCCACTGGGTTGGCGGCCATGGCTGAATTGAAGATTTTTTCACCTCCGCCGATCGGGCCGTGATAGTCGTCGAACTGCGCATAGACGCGCACTGTCGCCACCGTGGTTTTGGTCAGCTGCAAATCCGTATTCGAACGGATCGAATAGTTCTTCAGGCTGATGTTATTCTTGAAATCGTTTCCGTTGTCGTTCCGCAACACACCGTTGTCGATGTTGAACGTACCGGCCAGGTAGAAGCGTGCGACACGCCCGCCGCCCGAGATATTCGCATTGAACCGCTGGTTCATGGTCGAGGGTTTGATCAGCTGGTCGATCCAGTCGTTGTTCGGGTAGAGCACCGGGTTGTCCCCACGGCGGGTATGTTCGATCTTATCCTTCGAATAGGTCAGCGGCGACTGCGGGTTACGCGTCAGCACGGCCTCGTTGGCCAGTTGCATGTAGGTAATGTTGTCGGCGAAACGGAAATTGCGGGTATTGGTCGAAATGGAGTTCTCGGCGCGGAAGTTGAACTGCGTCTTCCCCTCGCGGCCGCTCTTGGTATTGACCAGCACCACGCCGTTGGCACCCCGGGCACCGTAAACCGCCGAGGCCGTTGCATCCTTCAGCACCGAGAAGTCGGCGATGTCGTCCGGCTGGAGACGGGCCAGGTCGGTCGATGACGATTCGATGCCGTCGATCAGGATCAGCGGATTGACCTTACCGGCACCGAACGAACCGACGCCACGAATGAAGAACTCGGCATTGTCCTGCCCGGGTTCACCGCTGCGCTGATAGGAGATCATACCGGCGACCTGACCGCCGATCATCGTCGTAAGGTTGCTCGTCGGGCCTTTCAGCTCCGAAGGCTTGACCGTGGCGATGGCACTGACGAGACTCTCCTTCTTCTGGGTGCCGAAGCCTACAACCACGACATCCTCCATCTCCTGTGCAGCCGTTTTGAGCATAATGGAAAGGATACGGCGGTCTCCGACAACCAGTTCCTGGGGTTCGTAGCCCAGGAACGAGAATGCGAGCACGGAATTCTGGTCGGGAACATGGATCGAAAACTCACCGTTACTGTTCGAAACGGTGCCGTTGGCCGGGTTCGCCTTCTCGACAACGGTCACACCAGAAACCGGGTTGCCGTCTTCATCCACGACCGAGCCCGAAATGGGAAACCCCTTTTGCGGGGAAGGTGCATTTGCGAAACCCGCACCGGAAATGTCGGGAAGCGGGTTTGCAGACATTTTTTCAAACGGGGTGGCGGCCGCGAACGCAGCGGTCAGGCCAAAAGCGAACGAGGCAAACAATAGGAGTGCCCGTTTGCCCCAGGCACAATCTGCCGGGCGGAAAATCATACCAATATTCGTAAACCTTTCACCATAAATGCGATTTTTAAACATAACATTGATAAGGGTTAGTAATTAAATAGGTTAGTTGTAAAACAGACAGACACAACCGGGAACGCTTCCGGGAACAAAGCTTATTATAATAGGTAATAGGTCATAGGCATCTGATTTTAAAGTAGTTGGTTGTTGTATACAAAATTAAATCCAAATGCCCGGCGGCCACGCAGGTCAAATGATCGTAATGAATAAGAAAATGATATTTTAAAAAGGCGCGCGAATATCAATTTACTATAAGTTAATCCCAAATTCTATGCTATCCATAATGGATTTAGCCTCTAAATTTGCCTCAGACCAACGGAGCGCTGCCGGACAGCCGTCGGATTCCCCCGACGGCATGACGATTTATCATCCCACCTCATTTCAGATTCACCCAAACTATCAACCAACATGAAAATCATCGACTTGACAGGCAGAATCCTCGTCCTGCTGCTATTTTTCCTCGGCATCGGGCAGACATGCCCCGCCGTCCCCTGGGAACCGACCATCAACCAGGTGGTCTGGCAAGGGAACGCCAAACGGCTCATCCTGCTCGTGGAAACGAAAGAGAGGCCGTTTTACACACCCAACGCCAATGAAGAGTACGACCGGATGCTCAACGGCGAGAACTATACGGGCCTCGGCTGCGCAGGCAGCGCGCGGCAGTTCCTGATCGACAACTCCGGCGGGAAATTCAGCCCTGAATTCATCGTCGTAGGCCCCCTCACGCTGTCGAAATCCATGGGATATTACGGAGGGAAGCCCCAGCCCGGCGAGGGAAACGACGGCGACGTAGGCAAGATGGTCATCGAAGCGTGCAAGATGGCCAAGGAACTGCACGGCATAGACTTCTCCCAGTTCGACTACAACAACGACAACAAAGTCGACAACGTATACCTCTTCTACTCGGGGCCCAACGATACCACGATTCCCACCCCGTGGCCGCATGCGTCGGGCGTAGCCGGTGGCGGCCTGGTGCTCGATGGAAAGCTGGTCGACAGTTATGCGATCTCGCAAGAGATGGCGTCCGAAACGATCCGGGGCGGTTATACCACCTTCCTCCATGAATTCGGACATACGTTAGGACTCACGGACGATTATTCGGGCCGCCTGGGACGCTTCTCGATCTACTGTGACGGAACGTTCAACGGCGGGATCATCCCGGTCAACTTCAACGCCATGGAGCGATTGATGCTCGGCTGGCTCGACTACGAGGTGATCGACCGGGAGGGCGAATATACGCTCGAACCGCTGGCTAAAAACAAGGGGTTGCTGCTGAAGACCAACAACCCGGACGAATATTTCCTCTTCGAGAACCGGAGCAACAGCGGCGACATCACCCCGTGGGACTCCTATTTCGAATACGGGGGAATGCTGGTGTGGCACATCGACCGCTCCCAAAACATCGTGACCTGGTCGGACGGCAGCGGTACACACTCGAATACCGCCATGGGCATGTGGGGCATGAACGCCCCGAACGGCTCGCCTTCACACCCTTGCCACGAGCTGATAGAGGCGGACAACGACAACAACCCGTCATCCTACCGCGCCGGCATGTATTTCCCGGGCACCCGGCAGGTCACAAAGCTCAGTTCACAGACTCATGCGGAATTCAAGACCTGGGCCGGGCTTCCGGTCGGGATCGAAATCGACGACATCCGGCAGCAAGCCGACGGCAACATCACTTTCACGGTGAAGAAATCCGACGCGGCATCGCTCAGCGTGACAGTAAAAAACAGCGCAGGGAAATTGCAAACCAACACCTACATCAGCCTCACGCCCGTCGACGAGGTCGAGCGTCAATCGGTCATGGTCACCCGGAGCCTGGTAGCCTCCGGAAAGAAAATAACCGGAGACACGGGACTGAGCGGGATATGCCTGTTTGCAGAGATACCCACAGGCAAATACCGGATCGAAGCGGACAAGGAAGGCTACCTGATATACTCCGGATACGTAGAGGTAATGCAGGGTGACAATACCTGCGAAATCACTTTGCAGGCAGTCGAGGAGGCCGGCGGGACGGAGCTCAAATGGCATACGGGACAAAACCTGCAAGGCATATTTTTCGTCCCGGGACAGATCCGGGCGGCGGGCTGGGACAGCAGCGATCTGGCCCCGTATGTGGGACAGACCCTCCGGAAAGTAAATATCCAGCTGGGCGGAGACAACAATGTCGCCGACCTGTACGTCTTCGTCGATGACCAGATCGTATACTGCAAACCCATGGAAAATATCGTCGCGAATGGCGTGACGACCATAGACCTCTCGGCCGAAAATATCGTCATCGAAGCGGGCCGAAGCCTCAAGACGGGCTACCTGCTGCATTCTGCCGCGGACTGGCCTTCGACGGCCGACGGCGGCCCGCAGGTTGACGGCAAGGGCGGCCTTATCTCGACCGACAATGGCAAGACCTGGTACCTGTCGAACGACCTTGGGGTCAATTGGGTAATCTCGATCGTCCTACACGAAGAGGTCGACGTTCCCGTGGAAAGCGTCGGATTCGACGAACCCGAGATCGAACTGGCCGTGGGTGATGAAATGACCCTGCATGCAAACGTCCGGCCCCTCGAAGTCGCCAACCGCAAAGTGACCTGGGAGAGCAGCGACGAGGCCGTCGTATCGGTCGATGCGACCGGGAAACTAAAGGCGCTTGCCACGGGCAATGCCGTCATCACGGCGACCTCGGTACAAAACCCCGAGGTATACGGCGAGTGCCGGGTTCATGTGAAAATGAGTTCCGACATGGTCGACATCATTCCCTACCAGCGGGAAGTGAAATTATCCTGGCCGGGCTACAACCCCGACTACCGATGGCTGGTAAGCTGGCGGCAGAAAGGAGGCGAAGATTACGCCTCGGCACCCGCGCAGACCGAGACCTCGCTCTATATCAGAGGGCTGCAACCCGACACAGAGTACGAAGGGAGCATCTCATCCTCCGACAGCGAGGAAGCCACGCCCGTCGAGTTTGTATTCTCGACGAAGCCTCTAACATCGAAGTATGCCGTAATCGCCCTCGACAAAAAAAGGTTTGCCGTCGGGGAGGCCGCACCGCTGGTCGTCTCGAACATCGCCTGCGACGACTACACAATCACCTGGAAACTGAACGGCACGACGCTCGACGGGGACGAACACGTATTCGCAGAACCCGGCACCTGCGAGTTGCGTGCCGAGGTCACGTTCGATGACGGCACGACCGACGTATTAATCAAAGAATTGGAAATCACGAAATAAAAAGAGACGGCCATGCTCAGAAGAATCCTCATCCTCACCATGCTCTTCGCCGTGGTTACGGCCTGCAGCAAGAGCGACACCGGCAAATCGGGCCATTCGTACGCCCTGTTACAAAAGGATGTGCCGGGTGTATACGAAAACGAAAACAGCCTGTTCATCTACGACAACGACCTCTACCAATACGCCTACAACACCAGCCGGCACAGTTTCCGGATACAGAATACCTCCCAAAGCCGTTACATGGCGTGCATGCTGGAAACGGCTCCCGTGGTCGACCGATACGTCAAGGTGACGGTGGAAACACAGGGAATATCGAGTATCCCCTCGCAGGAATTGCAAGCCTTAGTCCTGAAAATATCTCAGGGCAAGGTCTGGCTATGGGACGAAACGAAAAATACAGGCCTCATCATTCGGCTCGAATAACCCTCCCCGGCAAATACGGAAAAAAGGTTCCGGCAGCCATAGCTGCCGGAACCTTTCCATTACATTGTCAGATATTTCCGCACAATCGGCCGGCTCGCGCCACGCCCAAAATCGCACAAAGCACTGGTTACAATTCCTTTCCGACGTTTATATGCACAGGCCCGAGAAGTCCGCTTTCCCGCAGCGGTTCATCGGCCGAAGGCCAGCGGATCACCCAGGTTTTGCGTGCCGCGGGCTTCTGCGCCGCATCGTAGACCAACCTATTGAACCAGCTCCCGGTCACTTCGACCACAACCGCATTGGTTCCGGGACGGACATAATCGCTGATGTCCGTACGGTAAGGCGGCGCCCAAAGCGTCTGCACAGGGCGGCCGTTCACCGTCACCGCCGCAATCATCCCGACACGCCCCAGGTCGAGCGTATATGTGGCACCCGGCTCCCGGGCTTCGAACGTCGTTTCGTAAACCGCCGTGCCGGAGAACGCCCGCCCCTCTTCGGACAGGCCGAGGTCTTTCCAGGGCTTCAGTTCCGACAGTTCCAGCCTTTCGGGGGCACCCCAACCCGCCGGGAAACGAAGCGTCCAATCCCGCAGGGGGATCGCGGCGGCTTGCGCCCCCGCGGCGACGTGCGGCTGCGGCAGATCGGACTCCGGGACATCCCTCCGGAATACGACGTAGCACGATCCCGACTGCGGCAGTTCGAGCGACACGCGGGTGCGATCCCCGCAGGCGACGGCCTGTGCCCGCGTTCTGCCGCCCGTCGCGGGATCCCACACTTCGACGATGCCGCTGCAACGGAAATCCAGCGTTCCGGCGAAGCCCGCACCTTTCGGAGGACACACGAAATACCAGTCCGCCCCTTCCGTACGGCGGTGCGCCCAAAGCACATCGCCCCGGACGTCGGGCGTTATGCCGGCGGCAGCGAGCGCCTCAGGAATCGCCAGCCCCGAAATCACACGACCCCTGCCGACTTTCCGCACGCCTGCGGTACGCCTTCCCCAAATCGCCTTTACGGCTTTGTCGAAACGCCGTTGCGCCTGCATCCCGCCGCTGAGCGTCGCCAACCCCTCGGGGGCCTCGCCGATAACGGTGGCGCCCGCCCGGACGAAGGCGAGGATCTTCTCGAGTGTTGCGGGCAGCATCCGGCAGTTGTCGGGCAGCCACAGCACGCTGTAACGGATACCATCGGGCGTCACGAACATTCCCTCCTCCACGCGGAGGCGGTTCATCAGGATATCGGGGTTGCAATAGTCGTATTTGTATCCTTGCAGGAAGGCGGGATCCTGGTCGGGCTTGGGGCTCAGTTCGTCACCCAGGTACCAGATGATGTCGGAAACGGGCCGCCCCCGCTCCATCATATAGCTGCAACGGGCAAAATAATCGTTGATGACGGGCATGTGTTTCCACCAGGTCTGCCCGCGCAGGAAAGGGGTGCCGATACCCGGCCCGCCGAACGATGTCCCGGGAGGCAGGAACGGTCGTTGCGGGTTATGCGTATAGGTATGGTATATGAGGTGCGTGACGCCCTCAGCCAGGTTGGTATTGGCGACCTCCTTGAGCATACTCCACTGTTCGTCCCACGTATGGGTGAACGAGGTAAAGGCTTCGGCCGAAACCCGAGGCTTGCCGTAGAAACGGGCAGCCGAGGCGGCCGGTTTTATGGGCTTGAAATTCAGCGACCCAACGAAGCCGTCGGTGAAAGGCTGCCAGAATTCGCACATCGGGACATCGGCATATTTGTAATATTCGAGGATGTCGGCCGGGAAAACGTCGCCGGCGGCCGTTTCATACGAAATAGTCAGGCCCTTCTCCCGGGCGAGCGCAGCCATCGTCCCGTAGAAATTCTCGGAAAAAAGTTTCGAAATCGTCGCACGCCAGTCGCGCAGGAACCGCGCCGTGGTCTCCTGGTCGTCGACCACGAAGCCCAAGACGGCCGGAAGCCAGCTGCGCAGCGCATAGTCGTTACGCCCGGCGAACTCGGCCTCCATATCGTCCGTCCAGGTCTGGGTCTCGCATTCCCAGCTGTCGAGCAGCATGCCATCGAGCAGCCCGCCGGACAAAGGGCCGTCGTGCAGGCGTCCGATGTAGCCGGCGAACTGCGCCCGGGCCCCGTCGGGCGACAATTTGTTGCACTCCCACCCGGTTCCTTCGGGAGGGGCCGGTGAATTCCGCCGGCCGGTATTGACATGGCCGATGCGCAGGATCGTCCAGCGCCCCTCGGGCACCGTCCACTCCAGCGTACCGTCTTCGCGCATCGCATCCGTGATGTCCACGATCCGATCCCGGGCAACATATGCGGCAGGGTTCTGCTGCGGGTGGGCGTTCGCCCGCTCCAGGTTGCGGAGCGTCCATCCCGCCTCGGACTCCCAGCAGTTTTTCCGGGCTGCCGTATACAGTTTGAGCGACCAGAGCGTCATGTCGTATTTGTTTTCGATCGTAATACGGTACCTGGCGGTTGCGCCGCCGTCGGCACAGGCGAACGAGACCGGGGTATTATCCTGCGAATTGGCCGAGGGCACCGCACCGCGCATGACCCGCGTGGCATGCCCGTCAGGGGCTATGGCTTCGACGCTGAGGGTGATGCCAGGCTCGTAACAGCGGGGATGGTTGATGCTGTTCATGCTCGGCAGTTCGATGGTGCGGATCGTGACTGCCTCGGGGAACGTGACCTCGATCCGCACGGGTTCGCCCCCGCCGCACGGCGGCAGGTGCACCGGGCTGCGGTTCGTACCGGAGAGCACCTCCTTCCACGGCAGGTCGCGGTTCCCTTCGGCCGAGAGGGGCTTCAGGAAATCGCCGGTATCGTCCAGCGGCGTGGGAAAGGCCAGCACGGCAATGTCGCGGTAATCGCGCCATGCCTCCCGCCCCGTCTGCGGAAGGGGCAGCACCACGCCCCTGTCCCCTGCCGAGGCATCCGTCCGGCTCCAGGCCAGATGGCGCATCGCATTCGACGGTTCGATCCACGGGCCGCCCGAGGTCGCCCATCCCGAGCAGTTCTGCATCGTAAAGCGCAGCCCCAACCGGTGCGCCTCTTTTGCGGCATGCTTCACCACGTCGTCCCACATCGGGCTCAGCGCCGTGATCTGGGGTTCGACGCCCGGCCACGGGCCGCCGAACTGCCCGTGGAACAGCTGCACGCCCGAAATCCCCGCTCCGGCAATCGCCTCGAGGTCTTCGGTAATTCCCTCGGCAGATACATTGCCGCCGATGAAATGGAACCACGTCTGGGGATAGTTGATCCGGGGCGGCGTCCGGAAATTGGAAATATCGTCCGCCCCGAAGGGACGGCGCAGCTCTTCCGCATCGGGCACGGCCGCCACCTGGCCGAAGGCCGCGCGGGCGGCCATGACGGAGAGCAATAAAAAGCAGGTTTTATAGATGATTCTCATAAGTCCGGGTATTAGCAAACAACACGTTACGGAAGGGTTAGCGTACCAGGGGGAATTCCGAGATGCGCAGCGTCGTACAACCGTAGGGTATTAGTTCGATCTCCTCCTCGGGGCAGGGGCTTGCGCAAACCGAGTACGGCAGGGGCCCGGCCATTTCATTATACAGCGTCCAAGTCGGGATCTCGCGCGCCCTGACCCGTATCCTGACGGGTGCATTTTCGGGATTCCAGAAAAAGCGTCCCTGCTGTTTTTCCTTGTCCAAAGATACGGAAAAATGTTTTTCGGGTTGTTCCGCGGCACGCGCAAGTATCCCGTAATTCCACTTGTCGGCAGAGGTCACCTCGTAATATTCGTCGCCGAACTGGGCTGTCTCGCCGTCGCCGAACGGTTTTTTCTCCCAAGTCTCCCGCATGGCGAGGGCATACACCAGCGGGCCGCGCTCGACGGCCACGGAGTTTTCGTACCAGCGGCTCGTGGTCACTTCCATCGGCAGGCGCAGCACGAGCCGGTCGCCGTCGCGCCACTCCCGGTCGAAGACGGCCATGCTCCCGCCGCGGGGATTCCCGATCACCGTCCCGTTCAGGCAGACCTCGGCATCGCGGCACCAGGCGGGAATGCGCAGGTGGAACGGGAATTTGCAGGCTTTTTTACCGGACATCCGGATCGTGAAGCGGATTTCGTCCTCCATGGGATAGGCCGTATCTTCGCCGATCGTGACCGCATGCCCGCCACCGACCTTCAGCGAAACTTCGGAAGGCGAATAGAGCATCGCCGCCACACCGCCGCCGGGCGCGGCATACCACAGGTTCTGCGTGAACTTGGGCCATCCCTGGTGCATGTTCGAGAAACAGCAGGGGTATCCCGAAAGCGTCCCGAAAACGATGTCCGTGCGGGCGTGGTTGGCGTCCTCGTAGAAATTATGCGTATGGCGGGTCGCCATCACCTGGTTGGGCTGCTGGAAATACTGCTTGTGCATGAAGTCGTCGGTGACCTGCGTCGGCAGGGCATTGAACGCGATGCGTTCGAGGTGGTCGGCAAAGGCGACGTCGCCCGTGATTTCGGTCATCTTTTCGAGCGAATACATCAGTTCGACGGCCGAACACAACTCCGAGCCCTGCGTAGGGTTATTCCCGTGCAGCCCCTCGTCCCCGCCGAACATTCCCTGGGGCTGGCCGTGCAGCAGCCGGATATCGGCCAGCCCCTTTTTCACGGCGTCGATATACTCCCGGTCGGGATGCTGCTGGTAATAGATAACCGGTTCCTTGAGCCCCTGCGCCAGGTTTACGCAGTGGATGGAGCCGAAGCGTTTGAGGTCGTCCGAGCGAAGGAACATACGGGTGAAATCATGCCCCTGGCTGTGGAGCAGGTCGCCCAGTTCCAGCAGGAATCCGTCGCCGGTCAGGTTGTAAAGCCAATAGACGGCCTGCAGATTGTCGCACACCCGGTAGCGTGCCCAGAATGTCCAGTGGCCCAGCGGTTTTTCGGGCAGGGTTTTCAACTGGTACCGGAAATAGCGGGTCATAAAATCGACGACGCGCCGGTCGCCAGTCGCGGAATAGTACTGCTGGAGTATCTTCAGCACCACCATCCTCGGCCACCAGTCGGCCGAGTTGTCGCGTTGCAGGCCCGCCTCGTAAGGATAGTCCTGTGCCGGGCCGAAATAACCGTCTTCGCGCTGGCTTTGCAACGCCCATTCGACCCAGGGCTGCACTTTTGCCTTGAGCTGCCCGTCATCCAGGATATAAGCCAGCGGCAGCAGCCCGTCGATCCAATAGGGGCCGCGCTCCCACTGGTCGCCGTCGCCGCCCAGCCAGCCGTTACGCGGGCCCATGACCTCGGGATAGAGCCTGTCCATCTGTCCGGTCGCCCCGGAACGCTGGCGTTCCAGCATTTCGAGCAGCCAGCCCTGCGCCCGGATCGCACCCAGCGGCAGCTCGGCATAGGCTTTGGGCGCCAACGGCGCCCGGTTGTGCGCAAAGGGCGCCCCGGAATCTTCGCCGCCCGCAAACCCGGCGGCAGGCGCAAAGGCGAGCGCCAGCATCATACATATTTTCAGATATTTCATGTCCTCTCAATTTTTATCCTGCGGAGTAATTTTCACCCGTTCGAAGAATTTGACCCGTACCGGCCCCAGCAGGCCGGAAACCCGCATGTACTTCTCCGCATCCGGGGCGTCGTATTTGCTGATGTTGCTTCGGGTCATCCGTTCCCCCGGGGGCAGCTTGCCGTCTCCGATGAGCCGGTTAGGCCAAAGGTTGACGACGTCGACCGACAGGCGGTTGCGCCCGGCACGGACATACGGGGTGATGTCAACCTCATAGGGCGAGCACCACGAAACGGGGAATTCATGTCCGTTCACCCGGATCACGGCCACATCCTGCACATTTCCCAGGTCGAGCAGCACTTTCCGCCCCCGGATCTGACCTTTATCCAGGTCGAAAGCGTTTTCATAGACCGCCTTTCCGGAATAATAGCGGATCAGGGGCTCCGGGGATTCCGTCCACGAGATCAGTTCCGGGAAGACAAAGGCCTCTTTCGGGCCCCAGTTGGGGTCGAAGCGCACGCTCCAGTCGCCGCCGACGGTGATTTCCGACGGCAGGCGTTTCGCCTCCACGACCGAGGTGCTTCCATTCGACCAGTACACCGTGTAGTGTCCCGGGTCGTAAACGGCGGCATAGACATCCGTCCCCGCATATTCGAACCCGACCTGCGGATAGCGGGGCGAGGAGGACTGCGCCGCGGAAAGCGGAGAACCGCTGCGGTCGACCCGCACGATGTGCTCCGCCTGCCCGCCGCCTTCGGTGAACACTACGAACACGGCTCCTTCGGGGGCAAAGTGCATCGGGATATGCGTGTATCCGTCCTTCTCGTAATAATAGGCCACCGGGCTGATCCTGCCCGTGAGCGGATCCCAGAACTCAGGGGTCCGCCCCGTAACCCTGAAGCGGCATTCGACATCCTCGAAGCGGTCGTAAGCGACGGGCGTGTAACGGTAGTAATAGTCGTCTATGCCGTTCAGGGCGAAACGATTTGCCACGAAATAGATATCCTGCCGATCCGTGGCACGGTGGATATAGTCGAGCTTCGTCGCCGGGTTATCGGAGACATACGAGAAATCGGGTGGTGCCGAAAGCGACCTGAGCACATGGCTCAACTTCTGCCCGCGGATGACGCGCCCTTTGCCGTAGAGGTTCTCGGTGCGGTTGACGCCGTCCAGCCAGCTGCCCGCATTGCACCGCCACATACGGTTCACGATGTCGTTCAGTTCCCTGTCCCCATCCGGATAGCGGGACAAGCCCGTCGTCCGCCGGGGCGGCTCGCCGACGAGCACCATGCCGTCCAGCACCAGGCGCTCGATCCTGCGCATCACGTCGAGGTCGATCTGTTCGAGGCGGGGCAGCACCAGCACCCGGTACGACATGCCGTCGGGCAGCACGAGGCGCCCGTCCTCGACCGAAAGGCGGTTCAGGATCACGTCCTTCGAACATTTGTCCCAGTCGTAACCGGGGCCCAGGTCGGTCACCTCCTCTTTCAGGAAGACCATGTTGGGGACGTCATCGCCGTTGTAATAGAGCGCATCGGCGACGAACAACCCTTGTTGGAGCAGGTACGAACAGCGGCCGATATACCCCACGAAATCCCCGGCCTGCTCCCACCACGTCACGTTGGGGTTGAGATGCGTACCGGCGAAATACTCGATGCCGGGCTTGCCGTACTCCCCGGGCGAAGTAGTGAAGGTGTGCCATACCAGGCGGTTGACGCCCGAACAGAATATCCGGTCGATCAGTCCTTTCAGGTCACGGGGCGACCGTTCCCAGTGCGGGCCGATGCTGGTCGGGCCTTCGGCTTCGACGAACCGCTTACCGTTGGTATGCGCCGCACAGGCGCTTTGCCGCACCGACAGGCGCGCCTGCTCGGAGGCGACGTGCGAAGTGGAGCGCGCCCAGTATTCACCGTGGGGAATATCGCATGCGCCCATGACCTCCAGAGCGTCGACCGGCGTGTAACAGGGCCCCCCGGCCTCGGGGTCTATCAGCATGCCGTTCGCGTTGGCGAACTCCCGGAAAGGCTTATAGTGATAGTTGAGGATGCAGTCGCTGACCGTCCGGCGGATGTCCTGCAGAAAACGGTTCGACACCTCGGGGCTGTCGACGACACGGCCGGTCATCACCGGCAGGTAGGCCCAGAGATCGTAGCCCCGGAATTTCCGGAACTCTTCGGGAAAACGGTTCGTCCAGTTGACGAGCCCCATTTCCCAGCTGTCGGTCAGCAGGAACTTAACGCTGTTCCCCTCTTCCCGCGCAGTCCCGACCAGCGGTTGCAGCACATGCTCGCGGAACGCATCGAAGGCGTCGGGATTCAGGTGGTCGAGCGACAAGCCCGCCCATCCGTCGCTCGAAGTCGAGGTATGGGCTCCGGTGCATGTCCAGCCGTAGCGGATCACCGTCCACTCCCCTGCCGGGGCGTCCCATTCGAGCGTCTTGCCGTCGTAAAGCGCCGTCAGGTCGAGTATCTCCTCCCGGGGGAGGGGCTCGGCACCGGAATCGTAATAAAAGTCGGCGCTCAATCTTTCGAGCGGAAACATCTCCTGGAAACCCAGTCCGCTGAAAAACGCCTTGGCCGACCAGTTCGGGATGGCCTCATCGCGCATCGGAGTGCCCTCCGGAGCCTTTTTCACGGCCTGCACACGGACATCCTCATACATATACCATGTCGGCGGCTGCGGCAGTTCCAATTCGACCCGGCGTCCTCCGGCGACGTCGGTTTCCGACCAGGTCAGTTTTTTCAAGGCCAGTTCGGGCGTGATATACGGCCCGCCGGGATTCCAGCCGCTGGTCACGTTGACGGCGAGGGCGATCCCCAGCCGGTCGGCCTCGCGCACCGCATGGCGGTAAAGCGCCATCCAGCCGGGCGAGAGGAACACGTTGCCCGGCCCGGGCTTTCCGGTCACCTGGTTGAATCCCCCGGCGTCGATCAGCGAGGCCGACCCGTAGCCTTTGGCCTTCATCTCTTCGAGGTCGCGGGTGATCGACGCCTCGGTGGCGACCCCGTTCAGCCACCACCAGTAACACGACATCCCGGCCTCGCCGGGAGGCGAAGCGAATTTTTCGGCCAGTTCCCCGGGCGAAACCTTCGTTACGGGCGCCAGGCTGAAATCGGCCTGCGCAGCGGCACGCTGCCCGGCAATCAGGGAGAGGAAAAAAACAATCGGTAAAAAACGCATATCATCGGTAATTTCAGGTTATGGCTCATCCGTCTGTCAGAGGGCCTTGTGCAACCCCTCGTGTTTGACCACCCATCCTTTCGAGGGAAATCCGGGGGCATTGCCCGACGGCGCACCGTCCCAGCCGGCAGCCATCATCGCCACGGCATAGAGCAGCCCGCCGTTGCCCGGAAAATAGGGGAACGGCGCACGTCCGCCGCCGACCAGCCCGCAGGCATCGAAGTCGAAGGCCGGGTAATCCAACAGGTAATCGACCGCCATTTCGGGTTTCCCGAGCCGGGCGGCGCACATGGCGAGCATGGGGAAATCCCAGCCCCAGGTCTCGTGCAGCTTCCATTCGCGGTGCACCTTCATCAGCGTCCGCTCCATCGTGGGGATATCCACCCCGTCGCCGGGCAGCATACCGTAGGCGCCGATAAGCGCCGGGTGCTCCCAGTTGTAGCGCGTCCACATCCCGTCGATATTCTCCCACGAAACGTATACGCCCTGCTGCACGGGAAGCGGCGACAATTTATCGCAGACCCGTCCGTACTCCGCCTTTGCCGGCAGGCCCAGCCGCTCGCGCCACAGGCCGGCGATCCGCAGCCCGGTGAGCCAATAGCTCAGCTCGAATGTCGGGTTGATGGTCGTCCGCGGGTCGGCATTCTCGCCTACGACCTGCAACGGGTACCCCAGGACATAGCGATCCGCCGCCACATCGTAATGCGCATAGGAAGCCATGAAATCGGCGGTTTCGAAAACCACGTCACGCCATTTTTCCAGCGTTTCGCGCGTGGGATGCTGCCGGTATTCGAGTTCGGCGTAGAAAATCGGGTGCGGCTGTTGCCAGATGAGCAGCGCCGTGGTTTCCAGCGGCCACTCCCACCACGCATGGTCGCCGATAGTCTTGGGCCAGCGGGCGCCATCGTATCCCTGCATGGCGGCTTTGCGCCTGTACGTGGCAAGATTGTCCGCAAAGACCTCCATCATCCCGGAAGCCATCTTCCAACGGCCCCACAGGGCATAGTGGGTGCAGTGCCACCAGATCATCTCGTGGTGGTACTTGCCGTACCAGCCGTTATTGACAAGGCCGCTCTCCTGCGGCGGGAGGGATCCGGCCTCGTTGACGGCCATCACGTATTGGGAGAGTACGACCCGCCGTTCCAGCTCGCGCCAGCGGGGATCGGAACTCCCCGAGAGGTCGATGGCACCGCCGCCCTCCCAGAACTCGCGCCAGTGCCGGGCGCTGGCGCTTCGGGTCTGGGCGAAGGTCGGCACGGCGGCATTGCCCACGATCTTGTCGAAGCAAACCACAAAACTGATCTCCCGCGCATCGGTGGCGGGAATCAGTTCGTAACAGTGCTCCTGCGTCCGGCGGAGCACTGCCCCGGCGTCCCACTGCACGTGGACATCGTAATTCGTATCGTCGAGCTGCCTGTGGAAGCTGGCCATATGTGTCCCGGGCGAAAGCTCCGTAAGGTGCCTTCCGGGGCTGTCCCAATCGGCGGCACTGCCGAATTCCGTGTTCGACGGGAAAGGAAACCGCAACGAGATGCCGACCGTTCCGTCGGCCACTTTTTCCGACTCGATCCTCACGGCCACGGCGTCCTTCTCCGGATGCCCGACAGTCGTTACGACCACCTCCCGGCCGTCGATGCTATAACGGCTCGTCGCCGTCCCCGTCCACAGGTCGAGCCGCTGCACGGGATCGGTCAAATCCCCGATCCCGGCCCGCGAGCCGTCGTCCTTTATCAACACCAGCCCGATGCGCCCCAGGTTGATCCGCTGCGGGTTGCGCACCATCCAGTCGCGCAACGCCCCCTGCTCGGGATTGGGAATGTCATAGCGCACCATACGGCCCTGCGCCTCCCATTCCGCGCCCCTGAAATCTTCGGGGCGCTGCCCCTGCGGCAGCGGGAAACGGTACCAGCCCCAGTTCGACATCGTATTGGCATTGTCCGAAAAGGTCTGCATACCGCTGATATCGAACCCGAAGGCGAACTCCCCGTTGCCGACCTGCATCGGCCCGCGCAGATTGCCCTCCCGGATTTCGGGGTTATGGCGCGTTACGACCGCTTTGCGGTCTATTTTCCTGGCCGCATACGCAGGATGCGAAAGCGGCAACAGGGCTGCACACAAAACGAGGGCGGCAGCCCTGGCGGGCCGGGACAGATATCCGGCCGGGATTTCAGCATTCATATAGGTTCGGGTTTGGGATTCGTATTCCATCTAAAAAGTTTGCGGTTCCGGCCGAGCGGCAGGCAACCGCAGGCCGTGCATCGGGAACCGTTTTTTCCGTATTACAAAATTGCCCCTTATTTTCAAAACGGCAGGCGGATAAATTGATTTTTAGCCTGTGTATTTTGACCGAACGGGATCCGGCCATCTGACGGAAGCGGTTCCGGCACAGGAGTCTTCGGGAAAGGAATTGCCAGAAGGGAAAGGGCCGGAATTCCGCTTCCGTCCGGAAAAGGCAGGGGCGGAGCCGTTACAGCCTCCGCCCCGCCCAATCTTACCGTCATCCGTCAATACACCTCGAATTCATAGATTCTGGCGGTATTTCCTTCGCTTTGGTCAGGTTTTGAGACCACAAGCCTCACGTATCGGGCTGTTACGGGCTGCGGAAGAACCCTGTCGGTTTCGAGGGCCGTGTTGTCGTAGACCGTGTCCACCGTTTTCCACTCTTCGCCGGGGCTCCGGCGCACCTGCAGGGAGTACTCCTTTGTGATGTAGTCCAGGGCTTCGAGCGCAGCGTGCATGACATACCAACCCCGGATCGTGGTCTCCCGTCCGAGATCCACCCCCAGCAGCTTGGGTTTGGCATCGCTGTAATCGCACCACTTGGTGGATACGTCCTCGTCGGTGGCGCACTCGGCCCTCTCGGAGGCGTTGACCTCCCCCGACCTTTCCACGACGGGTTTGCCGTAGAGCAGGTTTCGCCGCCCGGCCTGCGAGGCGTCGGCGCCTTTCACGGGCAGCTGCACGCGCAGCAGGTCGCAGGCCGCACCGATACCTCCGGCGGGGTCTTCGGCCACCGTCGCCGCGAACACCACGATGCGCGGGTCGTCGGGCAGTACCAGCTGCCGTGCCCCCTCGGGGATGTCGAGGCCGATGCGGAACATGTAGGTGAATTCGTAGGGCCTGTCCTCGTTGCGGATCATATCATGCTTGTGCGTGCCCACGAAGGCCACCTGCGCATCCTTGAGGTAGGGCTCGGTATGCCCCGTATGGCCCCACTGTCCGATGAAGCCGCCATAATAGGGTACCAGTGCCGTGTGCTCCTTTCCGTCGACGGTGAATACGGCCTGCGTGTCGTTCATGGTCGAGGCGGCCAGCAGGTAGAGCTTGCCGTAGCGCCCGCGGGGCAGGTCGATGGTGTCGCGGCGGCATTTGACGCCGTTCTCCGCGGCGGGATCCCCCATCTCGAAGCCGACACCCCCGTACACGATGCGGGACGGCAGCAGCTCGGCGGCGTAGGAGCAGCCCTTGCCGTCGAAGTTGGCGTCCGAGCGGAACGGGTTGTAAGAGGCCGTCTTGACGTTGTAAGGCAGCTCCACCGCCGCCTCCGCGGCGGGCGTGAGCGCCCGGGCGGGCCTGGCGAGTTTCACGCGGAAAGTCTTCATGCCGAAGGGCCCGACCTCGAAGCGCAGCTCGCGGCCGCAGAACTCCGCGTCGCCCACGACATCCTCCACGCCGTTGAGCTCCCGGGCGTCGACGATCTGCGCCGCGAAGCCCACCACGGCCTGCTGCGACCCGAGACCCGAGGTCTCGTAGAAACGAACCACATATTCGTCCGAATCCTCGGCCTGTTTGAGCGCCCGCAGCGCCACATTGGGGTTCTGCGAGGAGGCCAGCGAGAAGCTGCGGCCCAGCACCCCGCCATGGCGAGGCGCGACGAATGCCCGAAGCGGCTGGTTGAGCACCTCGGCCTTGCGCACGGCACCTCCCGCGCGGTAATCGCCCGCGTGCCCTACGATCGAGTAGGTGAACGTATGGTGTCCGAAGTCCTGCTTGTTCTGGTAGGCGTAGCCGCCCTTGGTCGCAGGCGTATGCAGCAGCGTAAGGCGCAGCGTGTTGTCCGCGGGTTTGTCCCAGCCGTACTTGCTGTCGTTGAGCACCGAGACCCCGTAGCTGCCGTCCGCGTCGGTGAGGTCGGCCCACTGCTGCGCATAGACCTCGTAGGCGGTCGCGGTGTTGTTGCCCCGCGCCACGGAGCCCACGCCAAGGTCATAGACCGCCTCGGGGTTCGAGACCGAAAGCGGGAACTCGGCCTTCAGCAGCGCATTGGACGACTGCCAGTCGATGTCGTTCACAAGGTCGATCCTGTCGGCCTGGGCGCCTTCGCGCAGCGTGATCCACTGCCGGAAGCGGGAATCCCCCAGCGTGCGTTCCACGCATACCGAGGCGCGCAGGGGCCCCTCTTCGGCCACGGAGACCTTCACCTCGCCCGTGATGGCCTGCGGCGATGCGTCCACGGTCTTCTTGAGGATCTCCCAGGCCGGCCAGCTGTAAGACTCGTTCTGCGGGAAGAACGCAAGGCGGATGGACTTGCCGGCGGCCACCAGTTCGCGGCCATGACGCTTGTCGACGATCGACGAGATGTCGCCGTTGGCGTCCAGCGTAAGTTTATAGACGCTGTTCTCCAGCCCCCATGCGCCGGCCTTTATCGTCGGGGCCTTCGGCTGCCCGCCCTTGCGGATGTCGTAGACGGCATACCCCGCAGCCGGGACGGTGGCCTCGACCAGCAGCCGCGTCTGCCCCTGCTGCGTGCCCAGCACCTGCGAGGGAACCCGGACGCCCTTGTCGTCGTAGACCGTGAACTTGCTGCCTTCGAGCGGAAGCGTAACCTCCACCACGTCCGAGACCTCGAACCCCGCAGCGTTGTAGAGCACCACGGGGAGCCCTTTGACATCGGTATCCAGACCCCGCGAAACCGCGCCAACCGAGGTCGTGAGTACGTCCCCGAACTGTTTGAGCGAGATCAGCTCGTCGTTCCACGAGAACTCGTAGGCACGGGGGAGGCTCGTACCCGTAAGGTCGTCGTGAAACTGGTGCCAGATAAAGCGTTTCCAGGCCTCGGTGAGAACCTCGCGCGGGTAGGGCACGGCCCCGAGCCAGTCGGCGGCAACGGCGCTGCGCTCGGCAGCGTCCGCAAGCTGCTCGTTACGGCGGTTGTAGAGCTTCATCGCGGCCTGCGAGGTATAGCAACCCGTGGCATGCACATCCATCAGCAACTCCCCGTTCCACACCGGAAGCTCCGGGTGGGAGGAATAGGGAAGATAGTCCTTGTAGAGGCGGTCGCTCGTGGCGCTGATGATCTCCACCGGCCCGTCGCCCTGCAGTCCCAGTTCCAAAGCCCGAACCGACTCGATGGTCGGGGCGCCGCCCGTGTCCCCCGTACCATAGTAATGGTAAACGGCATTCAGAGGGTTGCTCTGGGCGATGTCCTGCAGGTACTTGCTGTGACTGAGGTCTTCGTAACGCCACTTGGTCGTATAGTTGTGCGCGTCCATCACGGCCATGATACGGGAGCCGTCGACGCCCTGCCACAAGCCGATCTCGAACGGAATCTTGCTCGTACCGTGGAACGGGCGGTGCCGCCACATGAGTTTCTGAGTCGAGAAACCGATAAGACCGCTGTGGGCCGCGATCGTCGGAAGCGTCCACCCGAAACCGAAGCAGTCCGGAAGGAAGATGTCCGTGCCTTCGACCCCGAATTCCCGGCGGTAGAAGTGCTGCCCGTACAGAATATTGCGCGTGAAGGACTCCGCAGACGGGATGTTCGGATCCGTCGCGTCCCACGTGCTGCCCGTGACATGCCAGCGCCCCTCGCGGATGTAACGCTTGATCAACTCGTACTGGTGGGGGTAGTACTCCTTCATCCACTGGTACTTGATGCCCCCTTCGAAATTGAATACATAATCCGGGTAGGTGCCAAGGAGGAACAGGTTCTGATCCAGCGTCTTCGGAATGTACTCACGGATCGAACGCTGCACATCCCAGTTCCACTGGGAATCAAAATGGGCGTTCGAGACTAAATAGGCCCGAACTCTATCCTGTGAAAAAACCGCTGCGGCGATAAACACCGACATTAACAATAATAAAATGCGTTTCATGGGCTGGTTGGATTAGACTATTTCTGGGTTAAGGAATTTTATATCCGTATCGGGTTCCAAAATTAGCCGGAAACGCCCCGCAAAAAATATTTTTAAATGACATATTAGTATGACCTTTTGACATAATTCGTAAAAAAGCACAAACGACGCGGATATTTCGCATTCCCGGCACAAAAACAGGGCTGCAGGGCATCCGGCAAAAACGGGGACACCATGTCCGGGATACAAAAACAGGAATGCGGAAAGCGCCCCTTGGCCTTCCGCATTCCAGCTCCCGAATCCGGGGGCGGGGGCACCCCCGGATGTTCAATCGAAACACTCCGGACAGGGGCGCGGCACAAGTTCGAATTCGAGCACACCGCCCTGCACGATCTGTTCGTGCGTGATGAAAGGACGGGTGAGCCGCTCGCCGTTGAGCCGTGCCGCACGGATATACTTGTTCACTTTCGACGCCCCCGGGGATTTGATGACAAAACTGCGGCCTCCGGGCAGGGCGATTTCCACCCGTTCGAAGATCGGAGAACCCAGGGCATATTCCCCCGAGGCCGGATTGACCGGATAAAAACCCATCGCCGCAAAGACATACCACGCCGTGAGCGCACCGCCGTCCTCGTCGCCGCTCAGCCCGGTCGGGCGGTCGTCGAACCAGATGTCGGCAATCTGCCGGACACGATGCTGGGTTTTCCACGCAGCCCCTGCGTAATTGTAGAGCCACGGGACATGGAACGCCGGCTCGTTGCCCGCCGGCATGAGCCCCTGCAACCCAGTAGCGTCGGGCATCCGCCCCATGAATTTCCACTTGTCGATCTCCGGCCCCCGGTTATAAGCCTCGTCGAGACGGCGGACGAAAGCCTCCTCTCCACCCATCAGGGCGATCAGTTGCGGAATATCGTGCTGTACATGGAAGACATGGACGCAGGCATTGACCTCGGCGAAGTAACTCCGGGCTCCGAAGCCATCGCACAACTGCGGGTCGAACGGCTCGACCCATTCACCCCGCTCGTTTCTGGGGGCGAAATAACCGATCGCCGGATTCCAGAGATTCAGATAGTTGCGCGAACGCCGCAGCAACAGTTCATAATCGTCCATGCGCCCCAGGTAACGCGCGACCTGCGCCAGGCACCAGTCGTCGTAGCTGTGTTCGAGCGTCACGGAAACCGCCTGCCTCTTTTCCCAGCCGTCGTCGACATACGGATATTTCTCCGGCTCTCCGGGAGCCAATGCCGGGAAATAACCGTGTTCGGAATAAAACCTGTCGGGCTCGCGCGCCGCCCCCGCACGCCAGGGGATCATCGTACCTTCCAGCGCATTCTTGCGGAGCCCCTCGTAAAGTTTTTCCACATCGAACCCCGTGATTCCCTTGCGGATGGCCTCGGCTGCGAACGAGGCCACATGGTTGCCGATCATCGGATCCCCGTGCCAGTCGGGGCCGCCGCCTTCGAACCAGTCGCCGCCCCACTCCGTCAGTTCGGGAAAAGAGGGCACCCACCCCCATTGCTCGTAGATGCGGGCATACGACTGCAGCTCGTCGGCCTTGCGCGCAGGATCAAGCAGGATACCCAGCGCATGGAGGTTCCGGTAGGTATCCCACATCCAGTCATCGTTGTAAAACGGCCGCGCATCTTCGTGGACACAGCGGTCGAAGCCGCTGTAATACCGCCCGTATTCCGACTGGTCGACCATCCGTTCATACGTACGGTAAAGCGAGGTATAGAATATCCGGCGTTCCCGGTCGGTTCCGCCCTCCACGCGTATGCGCCCGAGCGCCTTTTCCCAAATGTCCCGGCTCCGCTTCTTAACCGCACCGAAAGCAAGTCCCCCGGTTTCGGCTTCGAGGTTGGCACGCGCCTGTTCCACGCTGATATAGGAGATACCTACCCGGAAGCACACCTTGCCGAACCCTGCCGGGGCAGAGAACCAGGCGCCGACATCGCGGCCCGACGCCGATCCCTCCGCGGAAAGCCGCTCCCCGCAACGCGTGCCGGAGCTATCGAAAGGCCGGTCGGCGACGGCATAGAAATATTGGCGGGCATAATCGACCGCTTCCCAGCCCGAAACGACCCGGTCACCGCAGACATCGACCTCGCCTTCGGAAGTGAGCCGGAAAAGCACGTTCGCCTGCCGCCCTGCATCCGTGAAGTCGAATTCGTAAAGGGCCGTCCGCTCGGCGGTCGTCCACTCGGCCCATATCCCGAAATCCTCCAGCCACACCCGGTGCGACCAGGGATGCAGTTCCTCCAGGTCATGGTCGTACCACGAAGAGGAGCGCGCCGGGTCGAACGAGATGTCGCCCGCCGTGGGCATGACCGAACCGGCGATCCCGCTCCGGTAGCGGGGCATATTGAGGGCAATGCCGTATATCCGGTCGGAAAAATAGCGGTCATTGAGTCCGGGCTCGGTTACGGGGTAGATCCGCACCATGGAATGGGGCCGGTGCACCTGCGGGGTGACGGTCGTCAGCAAAGGGGCCACGCCGCCGATATTGGGATCGACCCAACGGCCCACGCCCTCGTCGCGGCAGGCGGCCAGGGCGGCAGCGAGGCCCGCGGAAAAGGCCAGGAGTAAAATTCGCGGTTTCAGCATTATTCTATGTTTTTATCAGATAAGAAAATTCGTAAAAAATCGGTTCCGGGAGCGGGAATTACGGGCAAAAATCCCTATATTTGTTAAGTAAGCCATAAGCCATGAAGTACATTCTGAAGGAGATCACCCCGCTGGGAAAAAACGACCTGTTCATCGCAAACTACTGGCCCGACAACCAGATGGATTTTCCCCTCCATTTCCACGAGGACTACGAATTGTGCCTGACGCTCAACGTGCGCGGGAAACGCATCCTGGGTAACCTGGTCGAGGATTTCACCGAAAAAGACCTGGTCATCACCACTCCCAACGTACTCCACTGCTACAAACGCGACGACGCCTTTCTCAACGTCCGCTGCGAAGTCGTCGTGATCCAGTTTCCCAAAGAGCTTCCCTCGTGGGGCATTTTCGACACCGACCAACTGCGGAACATCCGCAACCTGCTCTGCCAGCCTGCCCCGGGGCTCAAGTTCTCGGAAGAGACGGCCGAAGCCGTCCGGGAGCGATTGCTGCGCCTGCCCCGAACCGAGGGGTTCGAGGCCGTTCAGCTGTTTTTCGGGATCCTCCACGAACTGGCCTGCGCCGACCGCACACAGGTTGAGCTGATCGGAGTCCAGAGCAGCGACAGTACCCTTCCGCACAGCCGCCGCATCAACAAGATCGTACAGTTCGTCGAGAAGAACTACCACCACAAAATCTCGCTGGAAGACGTCGGCGAACTGGTCGGCATGTCCGCCTCATCGGTGAGCCGCTTTTTCAAACAACGCACCCGCCACAATTTCTGGGACTATCTCAACGGGTTCCGCATCGACCGCGCCGCACAAATGATGATCGAAACCGAGCACACCATCTCGGAAATCAGCTATGCCTGCGGGTTCAACAATATCTCCAACTTCAACCGCGTATTCCGGGAGCGGATCGGCACGACGCCGAGCGACTACCGCAACAAATTCAAGGAGTCGATCATCCCCGACCGCTGACCTCCGGCACCGCGCACACCCGGCAATTACACCGGAACCGCCGTACGCCACAGGCACCGCCCGGGCGTACGGCCTCTATTCCGGGTCAAGGGAAATCCGGGCTATTCGCCGTTCCACAACTCTTTGATGGTCTGTTCGATGTCCATGCCGTAGGGAACCTTGTCGCTTTTGGCGACGGCTCGGCTCAGGAATACCGGCCCGCCGGCCGTGAGCGATACGACGCGCGCACCGGGCATCTCGAGATGGCCGTGCGGATCGTTTTCGCGCAGCCAGTCATAGGCATAGCGCAGCCATGCCCGGCGCGCGGGGACATCCTGCATATAGAACCAGGTGATCTCGTCATATCCCCACACGTAATGGTCGTTGAGATCAGCCACCCCGGGGTGGTCGCTGACCCCGAAATTATCGAACTCGACCAAATAGGGCAAGGCATCGCACCGCCAGCCGCTCGGGGTGACACAGGCAGGGCTCTTGCCGAAAATGGCATTGAGATGCCCCTTTTCCAGCACGCACCGCATCGGCTCTTCGGGAACTTCCTTGATGCGCAGCGGGTATGAGTTGAAATCGAGAAGACTCCGCTCGCCGACCATCATGCCCTGGCTGCCCGCATGGGCGTCGAAAAGCACGAAGTGGCGGCGGGCACGCGGATAAACCCATGCGCGGACTTTCTTCAGGAAACTGTCCCACGACTGCCACTCGTGGTCGTTCATGCCCATCAGGTAGACCTGCCCCAGGTGTACGGCCTCAACACCGATATCCACATAGGAGCCGATCAGGTACATCAGCCACAGCTGCGTCTCGACGCGCGTGATATCGGGCACGCTGCCGCCCGGCCCCCACAGGTCGACATACTTGCCGTCGGGCGAGAGCATCTGCGAATAGTCGAAATTACGCTCCTCGACGGGCAACCCCAGCGCCTCGAACGCCCAGGCCGGCACGGGGACTTCGTTCACGTCGCGGTAAACGGCCTCGAAGGCCGCTGCCTGGAAGATCACGTCGGGGTCGAAGGCATGTACCTCCCCGACCAATGCTTCGGCACCGGCCCAGAAACCCGGCTCCGTGAGCACTTTCTCATCGCCCCAGCGATAAATAGCCCGCCCGATGAACTTTGCACCCGTATTCCGGATAAACGCCACGTCGGCCGCCTTGTCCGGATAAGTCCCGTCGTTGCAATAGGGATCCACCGTAAGGAACTCCGACATGGTGACGGCACGTGCCAGATAGCGTTCCAGCACGGCCTGCGAAACCGAACCGTCGAAATAATAAGGGTTTTCGGTGCGGCTGCACGAACCGGCCACGCACAAAAGGCCCAAAGCCAGCGATAAAATCAGTTTTTTCATAATCGGAATCATTGGTTGCTCCATATTTTTTTGATGGTCTCTTCGGTCGAACGCCCCGTCGGGGTGGCTTCACTCTGCGTATTGCACCGGTAAAAGCGCGTGGCTGCGGAAACCGATACGCGGCAACCCGGCATCTGGATATATCCGACGGGATCGACGCGGTTCATGTAGTCCACGGCATATTCGAGCCAGTAACGGGCATATTCGTCGTCGCACAGGCTGAACCACGAAATCTCGTCGTAGCCCCAGACGAAATTGTCTCCCCAGTTGTACGACCCCGGATGGCTGCTCTCCCCGAAGTTATCGAATTCGAGGATATACGGGATACGGTCGGCTGTCCAGCCGCTCGGCGTCTCCCCACCCTGCGTATATCCGATCACGGAATCGAGGTAGCCCTTTTCGAGCTTCGCCTTGATAGGCTCGCCGACAATCTCCTTCGGACGCAAGGGGAACGACACGAAATCGAACAGGTGCCGGCCGTCGACCACGATACCGCCGTTGGCCAGGTGGGCGTCCATGATAACCGTCCCGCGCGCCGCCTTGGTCTTGGCTGCCTCCCGGATCTTGGACAACAGGTTCCGGTAGCCCGCATAACCGTTGTCCGAATCGCCCATCGAAGCCATCAACCGCACCTGCCCGCAGTGGAACGCCTCGATTCCGGCTTCCATGTATTTCACGGCCATGAAGTAGAACCACATCTGCGCCTCCTCGCGCGACATGTCGGGCACACAGGTATTCTCACCCCACTGTCCCAGATAAAGGCCGCCCTCGTCACGGATGTCGTCGAAACGGAAATTCCGCTCCTCGGGTTCCTTGCCGAATGCCCGGAACACCCACTCGGGGACGGGAATGTCGTTGACCCGGGTAGAAACCGTCTCGAACATAGCCCCCTGGAAAATCAGGTCGGGATCCTGCTGGTGCATCCGGGCGATCCTGGCTTTGGCATCCGCAAACCAGGCATCGTTCATGAAATAGCCCTCCTTATTCCACTGGTACATCGCACGCCCGATGAATTTGGCACCGACGTTGAGCAACATCCGTTCATCGTCCTCCGTCCCGTAGACGCCGTCGGTCGAGGTCTCGGGGCCGGACAGGAACTCGGTCTGGGTAATGGCCCGCGAAAGGTAGTTATGCAACACTTCTTCGGACATCACACCGTCCGAAAACTGGTAGTTGCCCGTGTTGGGTACGGCATCTGGCCGCCGGGGAATCTCGGGCCACTGGCTTTTATCCCACTCTTTTTCGCACCCTGCAGCCGTGAGCACAACGGCTGCGGCGCAAAGTATCATTTTAAAGGTTTTCATCGTATTTCAAGTTTAAAACCCCGGCCGGCCCGCAACCGGCCGGAGCTCCGTTCACATTCCGTTACAATTCGTCGATCTTATAGGTAACCCCTCCGGATTCGATCGTAAAGACCGCACCGTCCGCGAATACGCCGTCCCGGTAAAGTTTTCCGAGCAGATCCAATCCGACTTTATTGGATGTCGAAACCACCGGGATACCTCCCTCCGAGGTGCCGTTCCCCGTAACCGTCAGGTCGCCGCCCACGCTTTTGAGCGCCTCGAAGCCGCCCAGGCCGTTGAACCGTGCATTATCGGAGAGCACAAGACTACCGCCGATAGTCTCGAGCTTCATCACGTCGAAATTCCAGAAGTTGCCGTTGCAGCCCGTAACGATGAAATCGCCGCCCACACTCTTCAGCGAATTGAACGTCACACCGCGCATCGGCGTCGTCACGCCCGTCAGCCTTACGCTGCCCGCCACGCTCACGATCTGCGAAAGACAGTTCCCTGCGCCCCAGTCCGTGGCGATCTTCGGGCAGTTCTCGAAGACAAGGTCGCCGCCGATGGCAGTCATATCCTTCATCCCGTTCAGGTTAAACAGCTCGGCACAGTTGCGGAAGACGATGCCGCCTTCGACCGTAAAGCCGCCGTTCAGGAAAAACAGCTCCGTCGAGGTGAGGCTGCTCCCTTCGAGCGTCAACGTGCCCATGACCTTTTCCACGCGGGTCTTGACGAAGGACAGGTCGTTGTCCGACATCGTATTGCCTGTGTCCACGATCGTCAGATCCTGCACCGTCTCCTTCACTGCGGAACCGTCCTGCGGGGCAAAGGCCAGCAATTCGTCCCTGCCCGTGATCGTATAGCTCTTATAGGGACTCAGCACCGGGAATTCGACCGCCGAACCGTCGGCGTATTTACAGGTCACAGTCGCAGCCGGAGCCACCACCCCCGACCCGAGCCAACCAGCTACGAGGTCGAAGCCAACCTGATCCGATGTACTGTCGTAGGGAATTCCACCGTTCGCAGTACCGTTACCCGTAATGGTGACATCACCGCCGACGGAAGTTACGAATGCAAAGCCGCCCAGACCGTTGAGCTTCGCGTTATCGGTTATGACCAGGTTACCGCCGATGGTCTCGAGCTTCATCACGTCGAAATTCCAGAAGTTGCCGTTGCAGCCCGTAACGATGAAATCGCCGCCCACACTCTTCAGCGAATTGAACGTCACACCGCGCATCGGCGTCGTCACGCCCGTCAGCCTTACGCTGCCCGCCACGCTCACGATCTGCGAAAGACAGTTCCCTGCGCCCCAGTCCGTGGCGATCTTCGGGCAGTTCTCGAAGACAAGGTCGCCGCCGATGGCAGTCATATCCTTCATCCCGTTCAGGTTAAACAGCTCGGCACAGTTGCGGAAGACGATGCCGCCTTCGACCGTAAAGCCGCCGTTCAGGAAAAACAGCTCCGTCGAGGTGAGGCTGCTCCCTTCGAGCGTCAACGTGCCCATGACCTTTTCCACGCGGGTCTTGACGAAGGACAGGTCGTTGTCCGACATCGTATTGCCTGTGTCCACGATCGTCAGATCCTGCACCGTCTCCTTCACTGCGGAACCGTCCTGCGGGGCAAAGGCCAGCAATTCGTCCCTGCCCGTGATCGTATAGCTCTTATATTCGCCGGGTTGGGGTATCTCCGAGAATTCGACGGGCGTCCCGTCCGCATAGCGGCAGTCGATCGTAGCGCCGGGCTGTACGATACCGCCCGTAATCCAGCTTTCCACCAGGTCGAAGCCCACCTGTCCGGCTTTCGAGGCATACGGGATGCCGCCCGATGCGCCCGGCGCCGTGCCGTTGCCGGTAATGGTAATGTCACCGCCGATATACTCGACCTTTTCGAAGCCGCCCAGGCCGTTCTGGTGGTCGTTGTCCGTGAGCGTAAGGCTGCCGCCCACATGACGGAGGTCGGTGGCCAGGTTCCAGAAGAATCCCGTATAGAGCTCGATGCAGTTGTCGGCAAGGGTCAGGTCGCCCCCGACTTTGTTCAGCGAAGCGAAAGCCATCTGCTGCATACCGCAGCTGCGCACCGTCAAATCGCCGTCGATCTCGGTGATCTGGGCGAACCCGCTGCCGCGGCCCCAGTGGATCAGATAAGGTATATTTTCGAGGACAAGATCGCCGTAAATACGGGTGATATTCTTGAAGCCGTTGGTATTGAAGAATTTATTACTGCCGCTCTCATCGTACGTGGTGATATTGCGCAGGATGATGCTACCCTGGCAGTCGACCTTGCCGAAGAATGTTTCGGTCGTTTTGAGCGATGCGCCGTCGACAGTCAGCGTACCCTGCACGACGGAGATCTTCGAAGCCAGCAACGCCATACCGTCGTCCGAGACATTCGGCCCGGTGACCGTCAGGTTCTTGACCTCCTTCCCGCCGGGGCTGAAGGCAGCGGCCTCGGCATCGGACTTGATCGTATAGCTGTAAACGCCGCCCGATTCGCCGCCCTGGCCGATGAGCGACGGATCGGTCACGGCCAGCGGATGGTTGTTCGACAGGGTCACGCTCTCCGCATCGAGCACCGAATTGGAGATCAGGTATTTGATGACATTGAAGCCATAGCTGTCCGGTTCGTCGGGTTTGTCTTCGCCCAGCGAGGAGTTGCCCGTAACATAAAGTTTACCGGTCATCTTCTTGATCCCCAGCATGCCGCTGATGTCGGTCAGCTGCGGGTTATCCTCGATATGGATATCGCCGATGACGAACTTCACGCCGAGGTCGGCGACATCCGTAAGGGATTCGTTGCCCGAAATCTCGAGCATGGTCGCAACCGACGTCGTATGGGGCAGTGCGAGCGAGACGATCCCCGTATTGCGGATGACGAGCGTACCGACGGCTGCGACGTCGAGCGACGAAATGTCCGTAATACCGGCCCCGATGACGATGATGCTGTTGGCAGTCCGGCGTGCGGGGAAGGCATCGACTTCGGCCTGTGTGGACAGCGTGTAATTCCCGCTGTACGGGTTCGCGGGATCGGTCGTATCTTCGCTGCACGCGGCCAGCCCCGCGCAGCAGAACAGTGCGGCGGCCGAAAGCAGGTATCTGTGAAATAGTTTCATGGTCTGCGGATTTTAAGTCGGTTATTTCTGCGGGTTGAGATCCAGCTCGCGCTGGGGCGCAGGATAGAAATAGGCATAGGTAGGCTTGAAGGCCTTGTTGGTGATATGCTGCTCGTCGACGCGGTTCAGGCGGCGCAGGTCATAGATGCCGTGCCCCTCGAAAGCCAGCTCCTTCGTCCGCTCCTCGATCACCGCCTCACGGAAATCTTCGATCGGGAGCCCTTCGGGCAGTGCTTCCAGCCCGGCACGTTTGCGAACCTCGTTCACCCATTTATACCCCTCGTCGGTCGGGCCCACCGCCTCGGCATAGGTAAGCGCCACCTCCGCGAAACGGATCAGGTAAAGGTTGGCCGACGTCCGGTTGGCCTTCGACTTGGGGTCGGTATACTTGCGGCAGAAAGGATAGAAGAACTTGTTCCTGATATTGTCGCTGCTGGTGAGGTTGGAGGGATCGTAGGTAGCCAGCACGCTGCCGTCCTCGTTGTAGATGGTCGTAACCATCAACTGCTTGCGCAGGTCGTCATCGTCATAGGTGTTGCGGAAATCGTTGTCCACGCGCATCACCTGATAGCCCGACTCGTAATCCAGGAATTTCATCACCTCGCGGCTGTTCTTACCCAGCGACGAGGAGATATAGACGATGCTCCCGGTCTGGATGCTGAACATCTGGGGCAATTGCGAATAAGTACCCTCCATGCCGCTGGCCTCGCGGTTCATCGAGGTCATGAAGATGTGCTCCACGCCGTCGGCCTGGTGCTCGACGTCATAGACATTGCCCAGGTCGGGATCGAGCCGGTAGACCGTCTGGTTATTGAGCACGTCGCCGGCATACCGGGCCGCCAGGGAGTACATTTCATCGGCGTCCGACACCCAGTCGTAGCCCGGCGCCCCCGAAGCCTTTGCCGACGCAAGGTACAGGTAAACACGCGCGAGCAGCGCCTGTGCGGCGACCTTGTCGGCACGCCCCTGCACCTTGTTCACCGGCAGCAGGCCGATGGCATCCTCTAACTCCCCGATGATGAAGGCGTAAACATCCGAGATCGGGGAAAAATCCTTATAGGAGTCCGACGTCGAGGAGACGGTCTTCGAACGGATGGGCACGCTGCCGTAATTGATGACCAGCATGAAGTGGTTGAAAGCGCGCAGGAAATGGGCTTCGCCAAGAATCTTGTTCCGTGCCGCAGCCGAAATATCGGACATCCGGGCGACATTGTCCAGCACCGAATTGGTACGGGCGAGGCTTACATAGGCCGACTTGAAGAAATAGATGGCCTCGTCGCTGGTCGGGGTGATATCCCACTGGAAAAGCGGACTTTCGTCAGCCTTGCCGTAGGATTTGTACTGGTTAGTCGGCACATCGCCCAGGTAGAAGAGGAAACGGCCGCAGTAATCAATATAGTTGAGGGGTACATAGGCATACATCAACGCGGATTCGGCATCAGCCTCCGTATTGTAGAAGGTCTGGTTCGAATAGGTGCCGTACGGTACCTCGTCGAGACACGAACTCAACCCGGCGAGCGTCCCCAGCATTGCAAAATAGAGGAATATCTGTTTCATATTCAGGTTTACTATTGGTTAGAATTTGAACTCCGCGCCCGCGGTGATGACGCATACCTTGGGATAAGCCACATTGCCGATACCGTTCTCCCCGACTTCGGGGTCGTATTCGCTGACCTTCGAGAAGGTAAAGGGGTTGCTGGCGCTCACATAAACACGCAGGTTCCTGATCCAATTCAACTTTCCGGCAGGCAGCGTATAGCCGAGCGTGATGTTGGAGATACGCAGGAACGACCCGTCCTCGACCGACCACGACGAAGCGTGGTACTGCCGGTTGTAACGCAGGCTGGGCCGTTCGTTGTTGGGATTCTCAGCCGTCCACCGCCCCGCCTTCAGCGCCGGGGACTCGAGTTTGCGGTAGGAGAAGATGTCGTTGCCGTAGACGGCGTACATCATCACCGACAGGTCGAGGCCGCAACGGTGCGAAAGCGAGAGCGAAAGGCTCGAGGTAAACTTGGGATTCGGATTGCCGATAATCACGCGTTCATTGGGGTCGAGCGTGCCGTCGGCATTCAGCCCGACGTAATTCAGTTCGCCCGGGCGGGTATTGGGACTCGACCCGTCCCCCTGCGGAGTCTGGATAATGCCGTTGACCATATAGCCGTAGAACGAATTGACAGGATAGCCGATAGCCAACACGTTGAGGAAAGCATCGTTATAGACGCTGCCGCCGTACTGCGTATAGCAAATGCCGTTGTCATCGACCGTAGCCCCCGAATTCTCGGCCGTGCCGATCGAAACCACCTTGTTGCGGTTGAGGCTGAAGATTCCCGTCGCCGAGAAATTCCAGTCCTTGGTCGAGACGATGCGCCCCGTGACGGCGACCTCGAAACCCTTGTTCCGGATCTCCCCGTCATTGACCCATACCGTATCGAAACCGGTGCTGGGAGGCAGGTACTGTTTGCGCAGCAGGTCGGTCGTTTTCTTAATGTAATAGTCGAGCGTGACATTCAGGCGTCCCCTGAAGATTGAGAGGTCGAGGCCGATATCCATCTGCGCGGTCTTCTCCCACGTCAGTTCGTGGTTGGCCATGCCCGCATAGGTCACGAAGCGGTTGCCCAACCCTTCGCGGCCATCCTGGTAACCGATGCCGTAAACGGTGTACTCCTTGCCTCCCGACCAGTAGTAATCGAACCCGAAGCGCTCGAAGGTCTGGTACGGGGAGATCCCCTGGTTACCCGAGACCCCGTAACTGGCGCGCAGCTTGAGCTGGTCGAAGAATCCGAGCGACTTGATCCAGGGCTCCTCCTCCAGCTTCCAGCTTACCGCACCCGACGGGAAAAAGCCCCAGCGGTGTCCCTTGGCGAATTTCGAAGCGCCGTCGGCTCGTGCCGTGAAAGTCACCAGATAACGGTTCTTGAACGTATAGTTCAGGCGGGTGAACCCCGAAGCGAGGATCTCCTGGCTGCGCGACGTCGAAGTTATGACCTTATCCGCGCCGGAAACGACCTCGTCCTTGAGCGCCGCGTTGGAGAACCCGCGACCGGTAATGCTCGAACCGCGGCTTACGCTGTTCTCGTAGCTTCCGCCCAGCATGGCGGAAAAGGTATGGTCGCCGATAGTTTTGTTGTAGGTGAGGTAGGCATCCCCCGTCAGGTTGACATAGGTCGATTCGCTGTTCCCCCCTTCGCCATTGTAGTTATCCCCGGCAAGGGTATAGAGCGGGGGATTGAAATAGGCCGACCGGCGCTGCTCGGCGCGGGCGTTGCCCGACACCGACATGATCAGTCCCGGGATGATCGTCCAGTCGGCTTTGACGAGTGCATAACCCGACATGTTGTCCGACTCGTTCTTGATCTCGTTGTTTACCATCACGGGGTTCCCGTAATCCTTAGGCTGGCTTTTGAAATAGGAGCCGTCCCCGTTATAAACCGGCCAGAGGGGATTGCGCCCGTAGCTCGTTCCGTTGTTATAGGTGCGGAAGCCGCGCACGAAGCCCGCTTTGGTCTTCAGGTTGATATTGCGGGCGACCTGGTGGTCATAGGACATGTCGACCGTATATTTTTCGAAGTCGTCCTTGTACTGCATGCCTTCGCCGTCGTAATAACCCAGGCTCACGTAGTAGCGGTTCTTTTCGCCGCTGCCCTCGATCCCGACGCTGTAATCCTGCGTGACGGAGGTGCGGAACACATGGTCTGCCCATTTGGTGCGGAAAGGCCACGCCCCGCTTTCGATCTCGGCGATAGAAGGATAATAGGTTCCGTCCGACCAGATCTTCCCGGTATACGGCCCTTCGGCGCCCCCGTTCTCATAGGCCTCGTTTTCCAGCCGCGCCATCTGCACGGGATCGCGCCAGTAGTCGAGCCTGTCGCTGAAAACGCCGACCCCGACCTTCCCCGAGAACCAGACGTTCCGGTGGTCTTTCTGCCCGTTCTTGGTCGTAATCATGATGACGCCGTTGGCGCCGCGCGAACCGTAAATAGCGGTCGCCGAAGCATCCTTGAGCACCTCGACGGATTCGATGATATTGGGGTTCACGCTCGTCAGATTACCGGCATCGCCCATCGGCACGCCGTCTACCACCACCAACGGCGAATTGGAACCGTTGATGGAGCTGATTCCGCGCACGCGCATCGTCACGCTCCCCTCGGGGCTGTCGTTCGAATTGTCGATTACCGTCAGGCCCGCCACACGGCCCTGCAAGAGTTTGTCGATCGACCCCGCCGAGACTTGTGTCACGTCCGAAGCCTTCACGGAAGCCACGCTGCCCGTCAGGTCGCTCTTCTTCATCGTACCGTAACCGATCACGATCACTTCCTCGACCAGTTCGGCATCTTCCTGGAGTTCCACATCGACCGCCGTGCGGCCGGCAACGGGCACCTCCTGCGGTTTGTACCCGAGGAACGATATGATAAGCACGTCCCCCGTACCCGCAGCGACCGTATAGGCCCCCGAAGCATCCGTTGTCGTGCCCCTCACGGAGCCTTTGACCACTACCGATGCTCCCGCAATAGGTTTCCCGTCGGGGCTTCCCGTCACGATCCCCCGTACGGCCGCGTTCTGGGCAAACAGGCCGGTGCCGCACAGCAGCAAGGGAATCAATAGCATGAATAGTTTGTTTTTAATCATTTTGCGAACAGGTTAGTTGTTTAGGTTTTGGTTTCTCGAATCCGGCTATAATAAAATAGGTGTCGTCCGACCGATTTTTTTAATAAATACGTCCGAATCGACTATTACAAATATAGACGAAAGAAAAACATATACATGGTGATATTTTGACAAAAAATAACAATATTTTCACAGTATGAAATTTTACCCTCACGCAAAAACAGCCTCAAATAGCAATAAAAAGAATATTTATAAAATAAGGAGTGTTTTGGTATTCCAAATTATTGCACGATAATGTCAAAATAATACATACATATGCAGATATTTCACCAGATTATCCGGTACGAACACGCTATCTTTGACTATCGAAATTTCCATTATCCGGCTTAAATTTTTTAAATTAATTTAATTATGCTAACCCCTTTCCGAGAAATCATACGGGATGCCCATCGACGCCATTATGCCGTCGGGGCATTCAACTGCCTGAGCGTCGAGAATGTCATGGGAGCCATAGCCGCAGCCGAAGAGTTGCGGGCGCCCGTCATCCTGCAACTTGCGGAAGTGCAATTCCCCGGGGCGCCCATGGAACTGATGGCCCCCGTTTTCCTGCAGGCCGCACGCGATGCGAAAATCCCGGTCGCCGTGCACCTCGACCACGGGCAAAGCCCCGAAACCTGCATCCGCGCCATCCGCGCGGGCTTCAGTTCGGTGATGTTCGACGGTGCCGGCCTGCCGCTGGAAGAAAATATCGCCCGGACCCGCCTCGTCGCAAGGCTCGCCCATGCCGCAGGCGTCGATGTCGAAGCCGAGCTGGGGCGCGTGGGCGACACCGGATCCGGAGGCGAGGGCACGGGCGATGCGACGACGGCGGACATCTTCACCGACGTCGAAGAGTCGGCCCGCTTCATCGCCGAAACCGGTACGGATGCGCTGGCCATCGCCATCGGCAACCTGCACGGCCGTTACACCGCCACCCCGCGCCTCAACATCGGCCGGCTGCGCGAAATCAACGCCCGCAACGGTATTCCGCTTGTTCTGCACGGCGGCAGCGGCACGAGCGAAGAGGATTTCAAAGCCTGCATCCGCAACGGCATCTGCAAGATCAACGTGGCCACGGCGATCCAGTTGGAGGCGACGGATGAAATACGCAGTTACCTCGCCGCCGACGGCGCCCCGAATTACATCGACCTGAAAAGCCGCATCACCGAAGCCTCTAAAAAGGTCGTCGCAGCACATATCCGCCTCTTCGAGAGCGACGGCAAAGCCTAAACCGCCCCGACTATGGACAGACGAGGAATCATCTCGGCCGGCACATGGCTGGTCGACAACGTAAAAATAATCGGGCAATATCCCGCACGGGGGAACCTGACGACGATCACCCGCGTAGAAACGGGGCTGGGCGGCTGCTCGCACAACGTGCTGGCCGACCTGGCAGGGCTGGGGCTCGGCGCCGCATTACCGCTGTACGCCGGCGGCTGCATCGGCCGGGACGCCTTCGGCAGCTACATAGAGCGTGAAATCGAACGGCTCGGCATCGACGCGGGCAACATGCTCCCGCTCGCCGATGCCGCGACCTCGTACACCGACGTCATGTCGGAATACGACGGGGGCTCGCGCACCTTCTTCCACTTCCGGGGAGCCAACGCACGCCTCAGCGCGGAGCATATCCTGCAAATGGAGTCCCCCGCACGGATTTTTCACCTGGGGTACCTGTTGCTGCTGGACGAACTGGACAAACCCGACCCCCAACACGGCGTCGTCGCCGCCCGCGTACTGAAGGAATTACAGGCGAAAGGCTACGAGACATCGGTCGACGTGGTTTCCGAAGAGGGCGGACGGTTCCGCAGCATCGTGGAGCCCTGCCTTCCCCATATCGACTATTTCATCGTCAACGAAATCGAGGCCGGAGCCGTCTGCGGCACGCAGCTCCGCAGCCCGGAAGGCGTACTGCTCCGCGACCGGGTGGAAGCGGCGGCCGAAATGCTGATGCACCGCGGAATCGGCCGTCTTTGCGCCATCCATTTCCCCGAGGGTGGCTACGCCCTCACACGGGAAGGCGACACCTGCTGGTGCGACGCCATCCCGGTCGCGGCAAAAGCAATCGTTTCGTCGGTAGGCGCCGGCGATGCCTTCTGCGCCGGGATGCTCTATGCCCAGCACGAGCGGATGCCGCTGCGCGACGCCCTCCGGCTGGCCAACGCATCGGCCCGCTTCAACCTCTTCAGCGCCACCAGCACCGGGGGCGCCCCGACTTTAGAACAGTTAACCGAATTCATCCGATTAAATTACCAAACCCAATGAAACGCTCCGAAATAAACCGATCAATCCGCGAAGCACTGGATTTTTTAGCCGAGCACCGTTTCCCGCTACCCGAGTGGGCGACATGGACTCCCCCGATGTGGAACAGGCACGGCGAAGAGTGCCGTGAAATACGCGACAACGCCCTCGGGTGGGACGTCACCGATTTCGGCAAGGGAAACTTCAGCCGGGAAGGGCTGACGCTCTTTACGATACGCAACGGGAACCCCGCCCGCGACCGCAAGACCTATTGCGAAAAAATCATGTTCGTACGCGAAGGCCAGGTTACGCCGATCCATTTCCACTGGCATAAGATGGAGGATATCATCAACCGCGGCGGAGGCGACCTCTGCATGAAATTATGGAAGGCAGACCAGAAAGAAGGCATGACCGAAACCCCCTGCACGTTCCAGGTCGACGGGATCACGACGACCCTGCGCGCCGGAGAAATTTTGCGTCTGCGGCCGGGCCAGAGCATTACTTTCGAACCTTACATGTACCACACGTTCTGGGCCGAGGGAGGTGACTGCCTGGCCGGCGAAGTCTCGACGGTCAACGACGACACCGCCGACAACCGTTTCCACGAACCGCTGGGACGTTATCCGCAAATCGAGGAGGACGAAGCGGCCGAATACCTGCTCTGTAACGAATACTCTCTCCAAAAATGATCCGAAACCGTGACATATCGCCCCTTGCCTGGGAACTGGGACACGCCCCGGACAAGGAAACCATACCCGGAACTTTCTGTCCGGCGGCTGTCCCGGGGGCTGTCCAGCTCGACATAGCACGCGCCGAAGGATACCCCGACTACAACTACGCCGACAACTACCGCCGCATGACGTGGATGGAAGACCGTTTCTTCACCTACCGCACGGAATTCGAGCCCCCGCGGCTCGGGCAGGGGCAGCGGTTGTGGTTCGTCTCGAAAGGGATCGATTACCAATACGAGATCCGCTTCAACGGGCACCTGCTCGCAGCAGGGGAAGGGATGTTCTCCCCCGTGGAAATCGACCTGACGGAATACCTGGAGCCCAGCAACCGGCTCGAAGTCGTGATCTTCCCCATCCCCAAGCGCCACCCCGAGCCTGCCGACCGCACGCAGGCGTCCGACGTCGTGAAACCTGCCGTAGGATATGGCTGGGACTGGCATCCGCGCCTGGTACCGCTGGGAATCTGGGATGACACCGGACTGCAGGTTCGCAACGAATCCCACGTGGCGGAGCTGCATGTCGGCTACATTCTCGACGACGACCTGCAGGGGGCCGACCTTCGCATCGAAGCCGAAGGCCGCGAGTGCGGAGGATGCCAGAGCGACTGGGAACTGCTCGACCCCGAAGGGCATCCGGCCGCCAGGGCCCGGGGCCCGGCCGGGAAGCGCCTTACCGCCCGGGTGGAACACCCCCGGTTGTGGTGGACGCATGACCACGGGGAACCCGTGCTATACACTTCGCGCTACCGCCTGCTCGACGCACAAGGCAAGGAACTCGAATGCGTGGAACAGCAGATCGGCTTCCGCCGGATAAGGCTCGTAATGAACGAAGGGGCATGGAGCGAACCCAAAGGTTTCCCGAAAACGCGGAGCGCCGCCCCGGCGCAGATCGAACTGAACGGCCGCCGAATCTTCGCCAAAGGCTCCAACTGGGTCTGCCCCGAACTTTTCCCGGGCACAGTCGGGGAAGAGCGCTGCAAAGAACTGATAGACATTGCCGTAGCAACCAATTTCAACATCCTGCGTTCGTGGGGCGGAGGCATCGTCAACAAAGACTGCTTCTTCGAATACTGCGACCGCAGGGGCATTCTCGTTTGGCAGGAGTTCCCGCTGGCATGCAACTGCTACCCCGATGACCCGCATTACCTCGCCACGCTGGAGCAGGAGGCCACGGCGATCATACGCCGCCTGCGCCGCCACCCGTCGCTGGCGATCTGGTGCGGGGGCAACGAACTGTTCAACAACTGGTCGGGCATGACAGACCAGTCGCTCGCACTGCGCCTGCTGAATGCACTCTGTTACCGGTTATCGCCGGAAATACCCTTCAACGCCACATCGCCCCTGAACGGCATGGCACACGGCAACTACCTTTTTTACTGGGAGGGCCGCGATATTTTCCAGCTGATTAACGACAGCCACTTTACGGCCTACACCGAGTTCGGCGTCCCGGGCATTTCGCCGCGCGAAGTCCTCGAAAAGATCATTCCGCCCGAGGAGCTCTTCCCGCCCCGCCCCGGGACGGCCTGGGAGGAGCACCATGCCTTCGGCGCCTGGGATGGCAGCCCCGCGACATGGCTCGGGGAGCCGACGATAGAGCGGTATTTCGGACGGGCGCAAACACTCGACCAGCTGATCGAGCGCAGCTCGCTCATGCAGGGAGAAGGATACAAAGCCGTTTTCGAGGAAGCCCGCCGCCAGAAACCCTATTGTGCGATGGCGCTCAACTGGTGTTTCGACGAGCCGTGGCCCGCGGCCGCCAACAATTCGCTGGTGGCCTACCCCTCCGTCCCCAAGCCTGCGCTCGACCAGGTGCGCCGCGCCTGCCGGCCGCTCTGCGCCAGCGCCCGCATCGCGAAGTTCGACTGGACGGAAGGCGAGCTGTTCGAAGCGGAGGTATGGCTCCTCAACGACCGTTTCGCAGCCGCCGGGCCCTTCTCCTTTACCGTGACGCTCCGGGCTGCCGGACAGACCGTCGAGATACTCCGCTGGGAAAGCCCTGCCGCCGGGCAGAACCGCAACGTCGCAGGCCCCACGGCGCGCGCGGCACTCCCGGCATGGGACACAGACCGTTTCCGGGTCGAAATCACCGTCGAAGGCCATCCGGAAATGGATGCCTGCTACACGCTGGCCTACCGCCGCGCCGCCTGCAAACAGGCGGGCACGGCACCGATGAACATAACCGAATAAAACGATGAAACGCATCTTATTCCTGCTGCTCGCGTTATGTCTCGCCCAACCGGGAACGGGGCGGATACGGCTGCCTTCGCTCATCGGCAGCGGCATGGTGCTCCAACGCGACTGCGAAGCCCGCATCTGGGGATGGGCCGCGCCGGATGCGCGGATAAAACTCACCGCTTCGTGGGATACGCAAACGCACAACGTGCGCGCCGACGGGGAAGGACGCTGGGACGCACGGCTCCGGACGCCCGGAGCCGGGGGCCCGTATACGCTGACTATCGACGACGGGGAAAGGGTCACGCTCGACGACATTCTCATCGGCGAAGTCTGGCTTTGTTCCGGACAATCGAACATGGAGATGCCCCTCAAAGGCTTCGATTCGCAACCCGTACACGGAGGGCTCGATGCGGCGATGCGCGCGGGCGGCTATCCCGGGATACGGCTCTTCCAGGTAGCCCGCGCTACCGCGTCCGAGCCGCAGCAGGACTGCACCGGGAAATGGGAAACCTCGTCCATGCGTCCGGCCTCGGGATTCAGCGCCGTCGGCTATTACTTCGGGCTCTGGCTGCACCGTGCCCTCGGGATTCCCGTCGGGCTGATCGAAAGCGACTGGGGCGCTACGCGCATCGAGGCATGGATGAGCGCCGGAGCGGCACAGAGCGTCGACGAAAAGATACTTGCGACCGACGCGGCATACGACGCCCAGAACCGGGTAGCAGCGCTTTACAACGCCATGATCCGGCCGCTCACCCCCTATACGCTGCGGGGGTTCATCTGGTACCAGGGCGAGTCGAACAAGGGATACCATGCCAAATACCCGTACAACATGGCGGCGCTGGCGGCTAACTGGCGGGCGGCATGGGGAGGCGGTGAGCAAATGCCGTTCTACTACGTACAACTTGCACCGTTCGACTACGACATCCCGATGCACCGCTTCCGGGGCGAGGAAAATCCGATCTTGCTGCCACTGATGGTCGAAGCGCAGATCCGGGCCCTCGACCTGATCCCCAATACGGGCATGGCGGTAAACACCGACCTGGGGGATGCGACCCAGATACACCCTCCGCGCAAAGACCTCGTAGGGCAGCGGCTGGCCCTGCTCGCTCTCACGGGGACTTACGGATGCGAGGGGATCGACAGCCGGGGCCCGTTGTTCGAGCGTGCCGATTTCGGCGACGGGCGCGCGGTGGTAACCTTCAGGAGCAATTCGACGCTGATCCCGACGGGCACTCCGCTGCAAGGGTTTGAAATCGCGGGAAAAGATCGTATATTCCATCCGGCGGAAGCTTTCGTAATACACCGGGATTACGATTTCAGCCGCCAGGTCGAAGTCCGCTCCGACGCCGTGGCAGAACCCGTCGCCGTTCGTTACGCTTTCCGCAACGTCGTGGAGAGAGTCAACCTGACCAACACCATCGGGCTGCCGGCCTTCCCGTTCCGCACGGACACATGGGACGACGCCGGGTTCGCACAATAAACGCACAGACAGTATGGATACACAAATCAAATTCCGCGAAAAGGTCGGCTACGGGCTCGGCGATGCCGCTTCCTCGATGTTCTGGAAACTTTTCGGTTCCTACCTGCTCTTCTTCTACACGGACATCTTCGGGCTCCCGGCCGCGGCCGTCGGCACGATGTTCCTCATCACCCGTTTCTGGGACTCGTTCGTCGATCCGGTCGTCGGGATACTGGCCGACCGGACACAAAGCCGCCGGGGGAAATTCAGGCCCTACCTGCTGTGGTTCGCCGTCCCCTTCGGCATGGCGGGCGTACTGACTTTCACTACTCCGGGCTTCGGGATGGCCGGGAAGCTAGTCTACGCCTATATTACCTACGGAGTGATGATGATGATCTACTCGCTCATCAACGTCCCCTACGCTTCGCTGCTGGGAGTCATCTCCGACAACCCCAAGTCCCGCACGGCACTCTCCTCCTACCGGATGATCTTCGCCTTCGGCGGCAGCATCCTGGCACTGCTGACCATCGAACCGCTGGTGGGATGGTTCAGCCGGGGCAGCGACCCGCAGACGGGCTGGCAGGCGGCCACGGCCGTACTGGCGGCGATAGCGGTCGCATTTTTCTTCTGTACGTACGGCTGGACACGCGAGCGGGTGCAACCCGTACATGCCGAACGCCATCCGTTGCGCGAAGACCTGAAAGACCTGTTGCACAACCGGCCGTGGTGGATCCTGCTCGGAGCCGGCATCGCAGCTCTCATCTTCAACTCGATCCGCGACGGGGCCGCCGTCTATTATTTCAAATACTATGTCCAGGCCGCAGCCCCCGCCGAAAGCACCGGCACGACGCTTTCGCTCACCACGCTCTTCCTCGTACTGGGGCAGGCCGCCAACATCGCGGGCATCCTGCTCGTGACACCCGTTTCGAACCGCATCGGCAAGAAAAACACCTATCTCGGAGCAATGGCGGCGGCAACGGTGCTGAGTGCTGCCTTCTGGCTTCCGGGTGCCCGCGACATCTGGGCCATGATGCTCCTGCAGGTGCTGATAAGCATGTGTGCGGGCAGTATCTTCCCGCTGCTGTGGTCGATGTACGCCGACATCGCAGACTACTCGGAACTAAAGACGGGACGCCGCGCCACGGGGCTGATCTTCTCCTCTTCGTCGATGTCCCAGAAATTCGGATGGACGCTCGGGGGAGCCCTGACAGGTTGGCTGCTGGGGCATTACGGTTTCGAAGCCAATGCCGTACAGGGCATCGCAGTACAAAACGGCATACGTGCCATGATGAGCCTGCTGCCGGCGGCCGGGACGATTCTTTCGGTCGTGTTCATATGCTGCTATCCGCTGGGCGAGAAGCAGGTCGCGGAAACAGGACGCAGGCTGAACGCGCTGCGTACCGAGCACAAACGACAGGACGAGGGGGAATAGCCCGGATACACGACTACGGATAGACGGGTAAGCAGCCGGACAAGGGCGGAGCCGGGCAATCCGGAGCCGGGAGGGGTCAGCGGCAACTGAACACGACGCTCTGCGAAGCGCCGTGTTCGTCGATCACGGTCAGGCGGTGCTTCCCCGGCGCCGGGCGGACGGAGACCTTATGTTCGAAAGAGGTCGAACCGATATAGTCGTCGTCGATATGCCAGAACAGCACGGCATTGCGGTCGCGGTGCACGGCCGCAAAGACAAGGCTCTGCTGTTCCCCTTCGAGCGACCTCGGGGCGACCAGCACACGCCCCGGCTGCGGGTAGATGATGTCGATGGGATTGTTTTCGGCCCGGTTACCCGGCAGGCCGGGATGCAGCGGGGGCAGCGGTCGGTAGTCGGGATGCTGCCGGCGGTAATACCACTCCTGCGCAGGCGGGAGGATAAACATCGGCATGCGGACGATCCTGGCCGGGTCATAGCAATCCGCCGTCACACGGTATTTCAGGTCGGCGCTCAGGTTGACGATCCGGTGGTAGGGGCACACCTCCCCGAGGGCGGCCGCACGGGGAATCATCACCGTATCGCGGTCGGGGCAGATATGGGACGCCAGATAGCCGCTCTGGCGGCAGACCACGGCGGGTTCCAGGTCGCCGACGGGCTCCGCGAACCACTCCCCTTTGGGCAGCAGGCCGAAGACCTCGAACAGGACAGGCGCGGCATACCCCACGCCCGTCATCAGCGGGCGTCCCTCACCCGTGCAGTTCCCCACCCAGACCCCGACGGCATAGTCGGGGGTCATGCCGACAGCCCACGCATCGCGGTTGCCGTAGCTGGTACCCGTCTTCCAGCCGATCTTCTTCGACGACGAGAAATACTGCCATTCGCCCTCCTCCTCGGGACGGGCCACGTGGCTGATCGAATTGGCCATCAGCCATATCGCGCCCCGTGAGAGGGGAATATCCCCGGCATCGACCGCAGTACCGCCGTCGGGGTCGTAATGCGGGGTGCGTATCGTCTGCCGGCCGTTGAGTTTGGCCGCCAATTTCATGTAGGCCGAGGTCAGATCCCACAACGAAATCTCTGCGCCGCCCAGAATCAGCGAAAGCCCGTAATGGGCGGCGCTCCGGTCGATCGTCCCGAAGCCCAGGGCACGCACCAGCGCAAGGAAGTTCTCCTTCCCGTACTTGTCGAGCATCCTCACCGAAGGGACGTTGAGCGAACGCTCGACCACCCGGTCGGCAGGCACCGCCCCGTCGAAGGTACGGTTGTAATTGTGGGGTGTGAAGTCCCTGTAATAGGTCGGCACGTCGGGGAAAAGCATCGCAGGCAATGCCGTCCCGTTGTCCAGCATCGCAGCATAGAGCAGGGGCTTGAGCACGCTGCCGCTGCTGCGCGGGGCGGGAATCACATCGACGCTCGTACCCTCGGTGCGGTCGGCGGGGTCGTACACGTTCCCTACGTAGGCGAGCACTTCGCCGCTCCCCACGTCCATGACGACGATGGCCATGTTGTTGATCTTATTTCCCCGGTAACGCTTGTTGTAGCGCCGGGCGAGGTCGTTGACCCGGCTTTGCAGGTCGTAGTCGAGCGTCGAGCGGAGCGACCCTTCGCGCATTTTACCCAGCAGGTACATCGCCTCCATCGGCATCGGTTCGGGGGCGTCGGGCAGATGCTCCTGTTTTGCGAGGGCGCATGTCAGCGAGTCGATACGGCCGTCGTGCCAAATCCGGTCGAGCAGCCCGTCACGCTTCTCCCGCAGCCGTTCGCGGTTGCGGCGGATATGGATCAGCGACGGAGAGTTGGGCAGTACGGCGAGCATGGCGCATTCGGCCCACGAAAGCTGTGCCGCACTGCGGCCGAAATAGTACCACGCGGCACTTTCCAGCCCGACCACGTTGCCTCCGAAAGGCGCATGGGAAGCATAGAGGGCCAGGATTTCATCCTTGCTGCAACGCAGTTCGAGGCGCGTGGCGAGCACCATCTCGACGAACTTTTCCCGGAACGTGCGGGGTTTCCCGCCGCGGCTCAGGCGGATGGTCTGCATGGTGAGCGTACTCGCCCCGCTCGTGATCCGCCCGGCCGCAAGGTTCTGCCGCACGGCACGCCCCAGCGCCAGCGGATCCACCCCGAAATGGCGGTAAAAACGTTTGTCCTCGTAGGTCGTGATGGCGACCCGGAACTTTTCGGGGACGCTGTCCGTGGGAAAGAAACGCCACTGGCCGTCGGAGGCGACCTTGGCCGACATCAGGCGGCCGTCGCGGCTCCACACGGTCGCCGAAAAAGGCTCGTCGAAGAGCGTCCGGGGCAGGAACAAACAATACCCCGCGGCGAGCATGGCAACGACCAGCATCGCGAAAAAACATATTCTCTTTTTAGCCGGTTTTTTTGCCATATTTTTACGTATCTTTGGCAAAGTTACCTAAAATCCCCCATTATGAAAACAATATGCCATGCTTTGTTTGCGCTGTCCGCCCTGCTCATCGCCTCGTGCAGCAAGCAGACGTCCGACATCATCGAATGGTCGACCAACGGAGTGACGGGCGTCAGGATGCCTCTCCACGTGACGTTCGTCGAAAACGTACAAGTCGAGGAAAGCGCCATGCAGGATGCCATATCAATCACCCCGGCCGTCGGTTTCGACGCCTACCTGTCGGGGATGCGCATGATCCGCATCGTCCCCAAATCCCCGCTGCAATACGACACGCAGTACAAGGTGGCCATCGACGCCGCGAAACTCACCGGCCGGCAGCACAAGGGCATCGCGGAGTTCAGGTTTGCGACCCCCAAACTGCGGTTTACCTACAACGACAGCTGGCTGCAGCAGAACGACGAGATGACCGGCTATGTGCTCATCGGCGAGATCGTCTCGTCGGACTATGCCGACGGCAGCTACATGGAACGGAACCTCAAAATAAGCGGCGCGGCGGGTACCGACGTCAAATGGACGCATTCGGAAGACGGGCTCACGCACCAATACACCGTGGGCAACATCGTCCCCCGGGGCGATGAGGGCTATACGCTGACGCTCGATTTCAATTACGACGAAAAGCAAACCCTCCGGGTGGAAGTCCCCCGCAAGGACGAATACGCGGTCATCGACCACAGCGTAAATCCGGAACCGCTCGCCATCGTGGTCACCTTCTCCGAACCCATCCGGCAGAACCAGGATCTGAAAAACCTGATCCGCTTCGACACCAAGTTCCGGACTTCGGTCGACAAAAACAGGCTCTACATCTATCCCGAAGCACGCCCCACGGGAGCGCATAGTGTCACGATCGGCCGCGACGTAGTGAGCAAGAACGGGCAGAAGCTCAAGGAGAGCTATTCGTTCACGGCTACGCTGCCGTCGCGCACCCCCGCCGTCCGCTTCACGGGCAAAGGCTCGATCCTACCCTCGTCGAACGACATGTCGCTGCTGTTCGAGGCGGTGAATTACCAGAAAACCCGTGTGCGGGTACGAAAGATATTCGCCAACAACCTGCTGCAATTCTTCCAGCAGAACTACTACGACGACCAGTACTATTCATCCATGGATTACGTGTCGCGCGTCGTCCGCGACACGACCATCGACCTGGGGGCCAGGTCTTCGACCAGGCTCGACCAGGGCAACACCTATTCGCTCGACCTGAGCCGCCTGATCACCGACAGCCGCAAGTCGATGTACCTGCTCGAAATCCGGGGTGTCGACCCGCTTACGCCCGTCGACGACGAATACGACTATTATTTCGGGGATTACAGGACTTACAAGGAGCGGTCGAAAGTGGTCGTGCAGTCCGACATCGGCATCATCTGCAAGAGCAGCGGCAGCGACCAGTACGTCGTCTACACGACCGACCTGGTCTCCGCCCGCCCCAAAGGAGGCTGCAAAGTCAGGGCCTACGACCGGCAGAACCAGGTGCTGGCCGAAGCGAGCACCGATTCCGAAGGGCGGGCCGTGCTGAGGACGAAGGACGAACCTTACATCGTCACGGCCGAAGCCGGAGGGGATGTCACCTTCGTGAAGGTAGAACCGGGCACGGCCCTGTCGCTGAGTAATTTCGACGTGGGCGGCACGGCAAATCCCAAGGGGATAAAAGGCTATATCTTCGGCGAACGCGGCGTATGGCGCCCGGGCGACGACATACACCTCACGTTCATCGTCACCTCGGACAATCCGCTGCCCGAAAGCCACCCGGCATCGCTGGAATTCTTCAACCCGAACGGGCAGCTGGTGCAGTCGCTCGTGAACAACAGCTCCTCGGACGGCATCTACACGTTCAGCCTGGGGACGACGCCGGCGTCGCCGACAGGGCTATGGCGGGCCAAGATCACCTTCGGCGGCGCACAGTTCGAAAAATCCGTCCGGGTGGACGCGATCAAGCCCAACCGGATGAAAATCGAGCTAAAATTCGGGGACGGGCAACTGGTCGACGCCGCACATTTCACGGGCAGCCTGACCGCCCGGTGGCTGCACGGCGCCCCTGCGGCCGAAGCCAAGGCGGTGCTCCAGGCGCAGTTGTCGCAAATCGCCACACGTTTCAAGGGCTACGAGGGCTATTCGTTCGACGACGCCTCGAAATACTTTGGCACCGAGGAGCGGGAAATCGTCACCGGCACTACCGACGCCCAGGGGTCGCTGTCGCTCTCGACCGACGAGCTCTCCTCGCTGGAGGGGTTGAGCCCCGGCATGCTGAGCGGCAAATTCACGGTGAAGGTCTTCGAAAAGAGCGGCGACTTCAGCGTCGACCAGCAGGTCGCGACCGTATCGCCCTATGACACCTACTTCGGAATCGGGGTCGCCACCCAGAAAAGCGACTGGGGCGACGAATACCTCGACAGCAGCAAGGAACATATCATAAAGGTCGTCATGCTCGACGCCAAGGGCAAGCCCGGGCCCGGCAGCGAAAACGTGCTCGTATCGGTCTACAAAATGGATTCCTACTGGTGGTGGGACGCCTCAACGCCCAATTCCCAGGCGCACTACGCCAAAAATGCGCTCAATTCGAATTACAAGACCCTCCAGGCAACCCTTTCGAACGGCACGGGGCAGGCCACGATGCGCTGGAGCACAGGCGATTACGGCTATTACATGATCCGCGTCACGAGCCCGAACCGGACACACTCGGCGACCCGGATCGTATGCGTGTCCTCGTCCGATTGGCGGGGTGACGTCACCTCGGTGACGGATGCCGCCACGCGGCTCGCCCTCACCCGCGACAAGCCCAAATACGTCCCGGGGGACAAGGCCAGGGTCACCATCCCCTCGTCGCCGGGCGCACGGGCGCTGGTCGGCATCGAAAGCGGCAGCGTCGTGCGGGAAAGCTTCTGGGTGGAGTGCACCGGCAAGCAAACCGACATCGAGATCCCCGTCAAGGAGGGGATGGCCCCCAACATCTATGTCTCGGTAACACTCGTCCAGCCCCACAACTCGACGCTCAACGACGCACCGATCCGCTTGTTCGGCGTGACGCGGCTCGACGTCGAGGACGCCGCGCGAAGGCTCACCCCCGTGGTCGAGATGCCCGAAACGGTAAAACCCGAATCGGAGGTGACGATAAAAGTCCGGGAGAAAAACGGCCGGAAAATGAGCTACGTGCTGGCGCTCGTCGACGAGGGGCTGCTGGGACTGACGCGCTTCAAGACCCCCGATCCCTACGGTTATTTCAACGCGACCGAGGCACTGGGCGTCCGCACGTGGGACATGTTCGATTATGTCATCGGCGCCTACGGCGGCAGGATCGAACAGATGTTCGCCATCGGCGGCGACGCCGAGCAGCCCAACACGGGGGCGCTCAAAGCGCAGCGGTTCAAGCCCGTCGTACGGTTCATCGACGCACAGAAGTTGGGCGCCGGGAAGACGAACACGCACAAAATCACGCTCCCGCCCTACTTCGGCGAGGTTCGGGTGATGGTGATCGCCTCGAACGGCCGGGCGTTCGGCGCCGCGGAAAAGGATGTCGCGGTGAAAAAACCGCTGCTGGTGCAGGCCACGATGCCCCGCGTAGTTTCCACCGACGAAGAGGTCGAGGTGCCGGTCACGGTCTTCGCCCTCGAAGACGGGGTCGGGAAAGTCGACGTGAAGATCGCCGCGAACGAATCGTTCTCGGCCGTCGGGCCGTCCAGCAAGAGCATCACGCTCGGCCGGAGCGGCGAGGAGGTCGTATCGTTCCGCCTGAAGGTCAACAAGCGAACCGGCATCGGGAAGGTGCGGGTCACAGCTGCGTCGTCGGGCGACAGCTCCGCGTCGGAAATCGAGCTGGATGTCCGGGAACCGAACCCCTATGTGACCCTGTCGAAGGACTATGTCATCGACCCGGGCAAGACGGCGGCGGTAAAACCGCTCAAGGAGAACGGCGAGGCGAAGCTGGAACTTTCGTCGATCCCGCCCATAGACCTTTCGCGGCGCCTCGAATACCTGGTGAGATACCCCCACGGCTGCATCGAGCAAATCACCTCGGGCGCCTTCCCGCAGCTCTACCTGCCCTCGGTCGTGGAGTGCGACGCGAACATGTTGCAGGACATCGACCGCAACGTCAAGAGCGTGCTTTCGCGCCTGGGGAGCTACCAGCTCTCAGACGGCGCATTCGCCTACTGGAGCGGCAACACGTCGGGTTCGGAATGGGGGACGGTCTATGCGACGCACTTCCTGATCGAGGCTGCGAAACACGGCTACGGCGTGGACAGGGCGATGCTCGACCGGGCGCTCAAATATCTGCGCGGCAACCCGGCGGACAACAGCCTGACCCAGGCCTATACCCAGTATGTGCTGGCGCTGAACGGAACTCCGACCCGGGGTGCCATGAACCAGCTCCGGGAAAAGGCCGCCTCGCTGCGTAGCGACGCCAAGTGGCTGCTGGCGGCGGCATACGCATTGGACGGCAACAGGAAGGTCGCCGAGGAGCTGATCTCGCCCTGCGGAGACAACGCGGAAAAAGCCAACCCCTACGACGGCACCTACAACAGCGACGAACGCCGGATGTCGATCTCGCTCATGACGCTCACGATACTCGGACGCCGCGAAGAGGCTTTCCGCACGGCGCTGAAGATGTCGGACATCCTCAAGAAGGACAGGTGGCTCAGCACCCAGTCGACGGCATGGATGCTCAACACCCTTTCCAATTTCGCCGTAGCGGGACAGACCGGCATCGACGCCGCAGCGGGCAGGGAGATCGTCAAAACCGACAAATCCATCGTGAGCATGCCCCTGGCCGCACCGACTGAGGTGAGGAACAACAGCTCGGGCAGCCTCTATGCGGTCGTCAGCCAGAGTTATACCCCCGGCAAGGGCGAAGAGACCGAAGCTGCGAACGGCATCCGGATCGACGTGCGTTACACGAATATGGACGGTGCGGCCATCGACCCTGCCTCGATCCGGGTATCGACCGATTTCTACGCCATCGTGACCGTTTCGAACACCAGCGGCTACGAAAGGTACGCCGACCTTGCGCTGACCCACATCTTCCCGGCAGGATGGGAGATCACCTCCGAACGGGACTTGTCGTCGCTCACCTACCAGGATATCCGCGACGACCGGGTGCTGAGTTACTTCGACCTGCGCAGGGGCGAAAACAAGGAGATCCCCGTCAAGCTGACGGCGACCTACAAGGGGCGCTACTACCTGCCTTCGGTCTACTGCGAGGCGATGTACGACAACGCCGTCCGCGCCCTGAAAAAGGGACAGTGGGTCGAGGTGGCCGATTAATGCCGCCCCGGCTGCCGGGAAAGCGCACTGGAACCGGCAAAAGGTTCCGGCAACACCTGAAAGTATATGGCAAAACGGCTCCGGATGCCCGGAGCCGTTTTTATTTCCGGATTCGTACTCCCGGAGGCAAAACACCGCTAAATTCGGGTACGAGAGGCAGTTTCCTCCGGTAAAATAGGAATTTAGAAAATATTTTTAATATATTTGTTGCCAAGGTTAGTTAGATTAGTCATATTATGTGCGAGAAACTGTTTATTTTCGACACCACGCTCCGTGATGGCGAGCAGGTGCCGGGCTGCCAATTGAACACCACCGAGAAGATCGAAGTCGCCAAGTTGCTGGAAAGCCTCGGCGTGGACGTCATCGAAGCGGGGTTCCCGATTTCCAGCCCCGGAGACTTCAACTCCGTACTCGAGATTTCGAAGGCCGTTTCGGCCCCGACGATTTGTGCGCTGACCCGCGCCGTGAAAAAAGACATCGACGTCGCCGCCGATGCCCTGCGACTGGCCAGGCACAAGCGCATCCACACGGGTATAGGCGTTTCGCCCCAGCACATTTACGACAAACTGCGCTCGACGCCCGAGAAAATCCTCGAACAGGCCGTCGAAGCCGTGAAATACGCCAAAAGCTATGTCGAGGACGTGGAGTTCTACGCCGAAGACGCCGGACGTGCCGATCCGGCATACCTCGCCCGCGTGGTCGAGGCCGCCATTGCGGCCGGGGCTACGGTGGTCAACATCCCCGACACCACGGGCTACTGCCTGCCCCACGAATACGGCGCGAAGATCAAATACCTGGTCGACCACGTATCCAACATCGACAAGGCGACCATCTCGACCCACTGCCACAACGACCTGGGCATGGCTACGGCCAACACCCTGAGCGGCATCCTCAACGGTGCGCGGCAGGCCGAGGTGACGATCAACGGCATCGGCGAACGCGCAGGCAACACCTCGCTCGAAGAGGTGGTGATGACGCTGCGCTGCCACAAGGAGATCGCCGTCGACACCGGCATCGACGCACGCCTGATCACCAAAGCATCGCACCTGGTGTCGAGCCTGATGAACATGCCCGTGCAGCCCAACAAGGCGATCGTCGGCCGCAACGCCTTCGCCCACTCGTCGGGCATCCACCAGGACGGCGTGCTGAAAGACCGCCAGACCTACGAGATCATCGACCCGCAGGACATCGGCCTCAACGAGTCGGTCATCGCCCTGACGGCCCGCAGCGGCCGCGCGGCGCTCGTACACAGGCTCGAACTGCTCGGCTACGACCTCACGCAGGAAGAGCTGGACGACACATACGGCAAGTTCCTCGAGCTTGCCGACAAGAAAAAGGAGATCCACGACTACGACCTGCTATACCTGGTGGGCGACATCGACCGCATGAAACAGCAGTCCGTATCGCTCAAATTCCTGCAGGTGACCACCGGCACGCTCGTCCCGACGGCGACCGTGGTGCTGAAGTTCGGCGACCACGAGCGCATGGCCATCGCCACGGGCAACGGCCCGGTGGATGCCGCCGTGTCGGCGATCAAGACCCTGATCAACGAGAAGGTCGTGCTCATGGAGTTCCTCATGCAGGCCATCACCAAAGGTTCGAACGACGTGGGGCGCGTACACGTACAGGTACAGTGCGGCAGCCGCACCGTCCACGGCTTCGCCGCGCACACCGACACCACACGGGCGTCGATCGAGGCGTTCCTCGACGCGCTGCGCGTACTGAACGTAACCGAACGCAAGGAAAAGGAGGAGTAAGATGGGCAGGACACTTCTGGACAAGATATGGGATGCGCACACCGTGCGCACCGAAGACGGCGGACGTTCGGTGCTCTACATCGACCGCCAGTACATCCACGAGGTGACGTCGCCCGTGGCCTTCGCAGGCCTGGAACGGCGCGGCATCGGCGTGGCACGCCCGGCACAAATCACCGCCACGGCCGACCACAACATCCCGACCGTCGACCAGCACCTGCCTATCGCCGAGGCCGAATCGCGGCGCCAGGTCGAGGCGCTGGAGGCCAACTGCGCCAAATTCGGCATCGAACATTTCGGCGTGGGCAACCCGCGCCAGGGCATCGTGCACATCATCGGCCCCGAACTGGGATTCACACAGCCGGGCATGACCATCGTCTGCGGCGACAGCCACACCTCGACGCACGGGGCACTGGGCGCCGTGGCATTCGGCGTTGGCACCTCGGAGGTCGAGATGGTCTTCGCCAGCCAGTGCATCATCCAGTCCAAGCCGCGGAGCATGCGCATCACGGTCGACGGGACACTGCGCCCGGGCGTCGAAGCCAAAGATGTCGTGCTCTACATCATCTCGCAGCTCACCGCTTCGGGCGGCACGGGCTACTTCATCGAGTTCGCCGGCGAAGCGATCCGTTCGCTCTCGATGGAGGGGCGCATGACCGTCTGCAACATGAGCATCGAGTGCGGTGCGCGGGGCGGCATGATCGCCCCCGACCGGACGACGTTCGACTACCTGCGCGGGCGCGAACGTGCGCCGCAGGGAGCGGCGTTCGACCAGGCCGTCGCCCGCTGGGAGGCGCTTTACAGCGATGCCGACGCCGTATTCGACAAGGAGTACCGGTTCGATGCTGCCGACATCGCCCCGATGATTACCTACGGCACCAACCCCGGCATGGGCATGGCCGTCGATGCGCAGATCCCGGCCGAGGCCGACCCCAAGGCATTGGAGTACATGGGATTCAAAGCCGGGGAAAAGCTGCTCGGCAAACCCGTCGACTATGTCTTCGTGGGCAGCTGCACCAACGGCCGCATCGAAGACCTGCGGCGCTTCGCCAAGCTGGTCGAAGGCCGGCGCAAGGCCCAGGGCGTGACGGCATGGATCGTCCCCGGTTCGAAAGGCGTCGAAGCCGCCGCACGGGCCGAAGGGCTCGACAAAGTGCTCGCCGCCGCCGGGTTCGAGCTCCGGCAGCCGGGCTGCTCGGCGTGTCTGGCGATGAACGCCGACAAGATCCCGGCAGGCAAATACAGCGTTTCGACCTCGAACCGCAACTTCGAAGGGCGCCAGGGGCCCGGTGCGCGCACCATGCTTGCAGGCATTGCGGTAGCCGCCGCGGCCGCGGTATGCGGCAGGATCGAGGATCCGCGCAAGGTGTTTGAAATGTAAAAATTTTTAACTTCGGTTTGGATCGGCCGGTCGTTGCCGCCGCCTTCGGCGTCGTTTATAATTCCGGCCCACCCCCAACCCCCGCCTCAGGCAGGGGCTTACATGCCGCTTTGCGGCAAAATGGCCGCTGCCGAATGCCGGAAAAAACAAAACCAATATGTCCATACCCAAATTCGAAACCTTCACCTCGGGGGCCGTGCCCGTGAGCACGGAGAACATAGATACCGACCAGATCATCCCGGCACGTTTCCTGAAAGCCACCCAGCGCAAAGGATTCGGCGACAACCTCTTCCGCGACTGGCGCTACGACGCCCGGGGGCAGCGGATCGCATCGTTCCCGCTCAACGACAGCCGTTATGGGGGCAAAATCCTCGTCGCAGGCCGCAACTTCGGCTGCGGCAGTTCGCGCGAGCACGCCGCATGGGCCATCGCCGACTACGGGTTCCGCGTCGTGGTGTCGAGCTTCTTCGCCGACATCTTCCGCAACAATGCCCTCAACAACGGGCTGCTGCCGATCACGGTAAGCGGAGAGTTCCTCGCGGCGGTCTTCGCGGCGATCGACGGCGACCCTGCGACGCAATTCACCGTAGACCTGGACAACCAGACGCTGACGATCTGCGCCACGGGCCGCAGCGAGCGCTTCGAGATCGACGCATACAAGAAGCGGTGCCTGCTGAACGGCTACGACGACGTGGACTACCTGCGCAGCATCGCGCCCCAGATCGAAGCGTTCGAACAGGCGCATAAATAGCAGCGCAATGTATCCCCGCGTAGAGATAATGGATACCACGCTGCGCGACGGCGAGCAGACGTCGGGGGTTTCGTTCAACGCCCGCGAAAAACTCTCCATCGCCCGGTTGTTGCTGGAAGAACTGTGCGTGAGCCGTATCGAGATCGCCTCGGCGCGGGTTTCGCAAGGCGAGCAGGAGGCCGTGCGCCGCATCGCCGAATGGGCTGCCGCGAAGGGTTATACCGACCGCATCGAGGCGTTGGGATTCATCGACGGCGGCGTGTCGCTCGACTGGCTCGGCCAGGCCGGGTGCCGCGTGGTGAACCTGCTGGCGAAGGGGTCGCTCAAACACTGCCGCGAACAGCTGCGCCGCACCCCGCAGGAGCACCTCTGCGACATCCGCGCCACGATCGGCGGGGCCGTCGCGCGGGGCATGAAGGTGAACGTCTACCTCGAAGACTGGTCGAACGGTATGCAGGATTCGCCCGGGTACGTCTACACGATACTCGACGGGCTTGCCGACGCCCCCGTGCAGCGCTTCATGTGCCCCGACACGCTGGGCATCCTCGATCCCTATGCCACCGAACGGTTTTGCCGCGACATGGTGACACGCTATCCGCAGCTTAGGTTCGACTTCCATGCCCATAACGATTACGACCTGGCCGTGGCCAACACCGCAGCTGCGGTGAAAGCCGGGTTCCACGGGGTTCACGTAACCATAAACGGGCTGGGCGAACGCGCAGGAAACGCACCCCTGTCGAGCACGGTGGCCGTGCTGCACGACCGGCTGCACTGCCTCACGGGCATCGACGAAACGAAGATCAACCACGTCAGCCGCATGGTCGAGACCTACACGGGCATCCGTATCCCGGGCAACCGCCCGATCGTCGGCGAGAACGTCTTTACGCAGTGTGCCGGCATCCATGCCGACGGCGACAACAAGAACAACCTCTATTTCAACGAGCTGCTGCCCGAACGCTTCGGACGTGTACGCGAATACGCCCTGGGCAAGACCTCGGGCAAGGCCAACATCCTGAAGAACCTCGAAGCGCTGGGCATCGAGCTCGACGAAGCCTCGATGCGCAAGGTGACCGAACGGGTGGTCGAACTGAGCGACAAGAAGGAGCTGGTGACGGCCGAAGACCTGCCCTACATCATCGCCGACGTACTGCGCTACGACCAGGTCGAAAACCCCGTGCGGATACTCAATTACAGCCTGTCGCTGGCACAGGGGCTGCACCCGGCCGCTACGCTCAAGATCGAGATCAACGGCTGCGAATACGAGCAGACCTCGGTCGGCGACGGCCAGTACGACGCCTTCATGCGGGCGCTCAGGCAGATCTACAAGCACCAGCTCGGCCGCGAGTTCCCGATGCTGCGCAACTACACCGTCTCGATCCCGCCCGGCGGACGAACCGATGCCTTCGTGCAGACGATCATCACGTGGGAGACGGGCGGTAAGGAGTTCAAGACCCGCGGACTGGATGCCGACCAGACCGAAGCCGCCATCAAGGCGACGATCAAAATGCTGAACATAATCGAACCAACATACAACGACCATGGATGTTAACATAGCCCTTTTAGCCGGCGACGGCATCGGCCCCGAAATCATTGCCGAGGCCACGAAAGTACTCGACCGCGTGGCGGCGAAATTCGGACACCGATTCGACTACCGCGAGGCGTTAGTGGGCGCCTGCGCCATCGACGCCACGGGCGACCCCTATCCCGACGAGACGCACGCCATCTGCCAGGCTGCCGACGCCGTATTGTTCGGTGCCATCGGCGACCCCAAGTACGACAACGACCCCAAGGCCCCGGTACGTCCCGAGCAGGGACTGCTGCGCATGCGCAAATCGCTGGGACTGTTCGCCAACCTGCGCCCCATCGCATTGTTCGACACGCTGGCCAGCCGCTCGCCGCTCAAGGCAGAGGTGGTGCGCGGCACCGATTTCATCTGCGTGCGCGAACTGACGAGCGGCATCTATTTCGGCCGACCGCAGGGGCGCAACGAAGCCGGGACGGAGGCTTTCGACACCTGCACCTACACGCGCACGGAGATCGAACGTGTGCTGGACGTCGCATTCCGGCTCGCCATGAGCCGCCGGCGGCGCCTGACGGTCGTGGACAAGGCCAACGTGCTCGAAACCTCGCGCCTGTGGCGGGAAGTCGCGCAGGATATGGCGCCCCGGTACCCCGAAGTGGAGCTGGAATTCATGTTCGTGGACAACGCCGCGATGCAGATCGTACGCCAGCCGACCCATTTCGACGTGATCGTCACCGAGAACATGTTCGGCGACATCCTCACCGACGAGGCCAGCGTCATCAGCGGCTCGCTCGGCATGCTCCCCTCGGCGAGCGTCGGGTCGGAAGTGGCGCTCTTCGAGCCGATCCACGGCTCCTATCCGCAGGCTGCGGGGAAGAACATCGCCAACCCGATGGCCACGATCCTCTCGGCCGCCATGCTGCTCGAACACCTGGGGCTCGACAGGGAAGGCAGCGCCGTGCGGGCCGCCGTAGACAAGGCGCTCACCGAAGGCGTCGTCACCGAAGACCTCGCCGCACAGGGCGAACGCCGCTACTCGACCTCCGAGGTCGGGGACTTCATCGCCGCGCATATTTAGGCACGCCCCGCTCCGGGGGCTCCTATCCATAAAAAAGGGGTTGCAACCGCAAAGGTTGCAACCCCTTTTTCCGTGCAGGCCACGAGGCGCACCCCGCCCGGACAGCAACGCCACGGCCCGGCAGCCGGTTTATATCCCGGCCACGAATTGCTCGAGTGCCCCCAGGTCGGCCGCCATCGGTTCCGAAACCCGGGGCAGGCGGGCGAGCCGGGCCAGCCGCGGCGGCAGCGGAACCGCAGCCCCCGTGACGGGGAAGATGACCTCCCCGAATTTGGCGGGATGCGCCGTAGAGAGGTAAAATCCCGGTTTCCCGCACGCTACGGAAGCGGCATATCCGATGGCGCTGTGCGGGTCGGAAAGGTATCCGTAATTGCGGTGCAGCCCGTCGATCGTACGGCGGATCATGGCATCGTCGCAGCGGAATCCCTCCAGTTCGTTACGCAGGGCATCCGGCTCACCGCCGCAGAGCCACAGCATACGTTCGAAATTGCTCGGCGCCCCGACGTCCATCGCATTGGCCAGCGTCCGCACCGACGGCCTCGGACGGTACTCGCCGCTGCGCAGGAATTCGGGCACCACGTCGTTGCTGTTCGAAGCCGCGACGAAGCCGCCGAGGGGGAGCCCCATGCGGCGGGCGAGCATCCCGGCCGAGAGGTTTCCGTAGTTACCGCTCGGCACCACGACCACAGGCCGCCCGCCGCCCGTCTGCTGCCGCCACAGGCAATAGCCGTAGAGATAATAGAATGCCTGCGGTATCCAGCGCAGCAGGTTGATCGAATTGGCCGACGACACGCGGTGTCCCGCACGGAATTTTGCGTCGGCAAACAGCTCCTTGACCAGCCGCTGGCAGTCGTCGAACGTCCCGGCCACACGCAGCGGGTGGATATTGCCGCCGAGCGTGGTCATCTGGCACTCCTGCAGCCGGCTGATCTTCCCTTCGGGATAGAGCAGCACCACCTCGACGCCCGGCACGCCGTAAAACCCGTGCGCCACGGCGCTGCCCGTGTCGCCCGACGTAGCCGTCAGGATCACCAGTTTTTCGCCGGCACCGCCCATCAGGCCGATCATCCGCCCCATGAAGCCCGCACCGTAATCCTTGAATGCGAACGTCGGGCCGTGGAACAGCTCCAGCGTATAGCGGCTGCCGACACGGCGAAGCGGCAGCGGAAAGTCGTAGATCCGCTCCATCTCCCGCCGCAGGAGGCCGGGGTCGATGTCGTCACCGAAAAAAAGTTCCGCCAGGTATCCGGCCAGCGCGGCATAGGACTCCCCGGCCAGCCGCTCCGCGACGGCCATATCGGCCTGCGGGATACGTTCCGGAACGAACAACCCGCCGTCGGGTGCCAGCCCCGCCTGCACGGCCTCGCGAAGCGAAAAGGCGCGTGCGCATGCTTTGTCTTTCGTGCTGTAATATTTCATCTGTTTGTCGTTTTATACTATTCCACAATCCTTGCCCCGCAGTTCGACACGCGGCCCGCATATATCTTGCAGCCGATACCGGGACGGGCGAAATGCGCCCGCATCCGCTGCGCGACCCGCTGCGCGACGGCCTCATCGGCGGCCAGGGCGAAGATCGAAGGCCCCGACCCGGCAATGTTCATCGCCAGGGCGCCTTCGGCGAGCACCCCTTCCTTCAGTTGGTCGTAACCCGGAATGAACCCCTTGCGGTAAGGCTCCGCCACCACGTCGTGCATCGACCGGCCGATCAGCGCCACGTCGCCCAGGGCGAACCCGGCCACCAGCCCGCCGACATTGCCCCACTGCGTCACGGCATCGTGCAGGGGTACCTCGCGGGGAAGCACTTCGCGCGCCTCCTTGGTGCTGACCACGATGTCGGGATGCACCACGGCGTAGAAAAAGCCCTCGGGGACGGGCAGACGCACGATGTCCAGCGGTTCGTACCCCCGGATCAGCACCACGCCGCCCAGCACGGCAGGGCCCACGTTGTCGGCATGGGGCGTACCGCCGATGAGCGCCTCGCCCATCATCGCAAATTCCACGAGCCGCTCCCCTGAAAAGGGACGTCCCAACAGTTCGTTCACGCCCCAAACCGCTGCGGCCGACGAAGCCGCACTCGACCCGATGCCGCTGCCGGGAGCGATCTTTTCGAGGATCGTAACCTCGACCCGCACGGGTTTTTCGTATGCCCCGAGCAGTGCCATCACCGCCGGGGTAATCACGTTGTCCTCGTTTTTGGCGGGAAGTTCCTTCCCGCTGCGGTTGCGGATAACGAACCCCCCGGCACCTTCTTCGATGCCGATCTCCAGCAGGTCGCCCACGCCGTCGAGCGTCAGCCCCATCACATCGAAGCCGCAACCCAGGTTCGCCACCGTTCCCGGGGCGAAAACTTTGATATATCGCATGATAAAATCTCCTTTTGAATGAAACCACCTTTGATCGAACCGGGCTTTCCGTTCCGGCAGCCTTGGCCGGAAAATGCATAACGGGTATGCTCGTGACGGAAAAATAACAACTACACCCCCACAGGGGTTGTCGTTGTCGTCGTCGTTGTAGTGGCGGTAGCGGAGATAAGGACGGTGAAAGAAACGGTGCACGCCACCGGGCTGCAGGCTACCCCGCATCCCCCGGTCATCGTATGGTTCCGTTTCATATCCATCGGGGACAAATATAAAACAAAAAAATTTAATATCCAAATCCGGGTAACAAATCGTAAGCCGCCCTAAAAAGCACCGGCGGCCGCTTTATATATATAGGAGCATTCCGGAAAGGCTGAAAACATCGGCTTTGACGACAAACCGTAAGATATTAGGGGTTCCCGGAAGGCCTGCTTTCCTCCGAATCGGGCTAAAAGCGGTTAAAAGGCCAAAAAATACGGTTTCAAACTGTAAGATAAAAAGCTTCTATCCGGGTCGTCATAAAGCGCAAGAGGGGATATAGGTTCCGGATTATCACATTATTAAATTTTTTGCAAAATTATTTTGACGAAACGATTTTATATCCCTATCTTTGAAACGGAACAAATACGGAAATTCCGGACATGAACGCCCAGAACCATTCGAATAATAACGTCATTAATCTGCTGCTCGTCGTCTTTGGCAAGATAACGGGAGAAAGGTGATGTGTATATCCGAAAGATGATAAAAAGGCCTTTCTCCCGATGGAGAAAGGTTTTTTATTATCCGGGCAGATGGCAAAGGCACAATATGCAGAAAACAAGAAGAAGATGAAACACCCACTCAGAAGTGCCGTCACGACGACGGGCCGGCGCATGGCCGGAGCCAGGAGCCTGTGGCGTGCCAACGGCATGCGCGAAGAGCAGTTCGGCCGTCCGGTCATCGGCATCGCCAACTCGTTCACCCAGCTGGTTCCGGGACACGTGCACCTGCACGAGATCGGACAATACGTCAAGCAGCGGATCGAAGCGCTCGGCTGTTTCGCCGCGGAATTCAACACCATCGCCATCGACGACGGCATCGCCATGGGGCACGACGGCATGCTTTATTCGCTGCCCTCGCGCGAGATCATTGCCGACAGCGTCGAATATATGGCCAACGCCCACAAGGTCGACGCACTGGTCTGCATCTCGAACTGCGACAAGATCACCCCGGGCATGCTGATGGCCGCCATGCGGCTCGACATCCCGACTGTCTTCGTATCGGGCGGGCCGATGGAGGCGGGGCATCTCGGCGAGCGGGCGCTCGACCTGATCGACGCCATGGTGATGGCTGCCGACGAAAATTGCAGCGACGAACAGGTGGCTCGCGTCGAACGCGCCGCATGCCCCGGCTGCGGTTCGTGCTCGGGGATGTTCACCGCCAACTCGATGAACTGCCTGACCGAAGCGCTCGGACTCTCGCTCCCGGGCAACGGCACCGTCGTGGCCACGCATGTCAACCGCCGCCGCCTGTTCGAAGAGGCCGCAGCGCTGATCGTCCGCAATGCCGAACGCTATTACTTCGAGGGCGACGACTCGGTGCTCCCGCGCTCGGTGGCCACGAAGGCAGCCTTCGAGAATGCCATGTCGCTCGACATCGCCATGGGCGGCTCGACCAATACGGTGCTGCACCTGCTGGCCGTGGCCCACGAGGCCGGGGTGGATTTCACGATGCAGGATATCGACCGCCTTTCGCGCCGGGTGCCCGTACTGTGCAAGGTCGCCCCCAACTCGCATTACCATATCCAGGATGTCAACCGTGCGGGCGGCATCCTCTCGATCCTGGGCGAACTCGCCCGCGGCGGACTGCTCGACACCTCGGCCGGGAGGGTCGACGGGCGCACGCTCGGCCAGGCCATCGCGGCCTTCGACCTGCGGAGCGAAACGGCGAGCAGCAAAGCCAAACAGCGCTACCTGAGCGCCCCGGCCGGCCTTTACAGCCGGGAACTGGGCACACAACGGACTTATTACGACACACCGGACACCGACCGCACGGCAGGCTGCATCCGCGATCTGGAACACGCCTATTTCCGCGACGGCGGGCTGGCCGTACTGACGGGCAACATCGCCCGCCGGGGCTGCATCGTCAAGACGGCCGGCGTCGACGCGTCGCTGTTTGTCTTCCGCGGGCGCGCCCGCGTCTACGAATCGCAGGAGCAGGCCATCGGCGGCATCCTCGGCGGCGAGGTGCAGGCCGGCGACGTTGTTGTCATACGCTATGAAGGCCCCAAGGGCGGCCCCGGGATGCAGGAGATGCTCTACCCCACGTCGTACCTCAAATCCAGACACCTCGACAAAGCCTGCGCGCTGATTACCGACGGCCGCTTCTCGGGCGGAACGTCGGGGTTGTCGATCGGTCACGTCTCGCCCGAAGCGGCTTCGGGCGGGGAGATCGCCGTCATCCGCACGGGCGACGAGATCGAGATCGACATCCCGCGGCGCTCGATCCGCCTCATGGCCAGCGACGACGAAATCGCCGCGCGCATGGCTGCACAGCAGCATTTCCGCCCCGCGGCACGCGACCGCCGCATACCCGCGTCGCTAAGGGCCTATGCCAAGCTGGTCAGCTCGGCCGACAAAGGGGCCGTACGCATCGTCGAAGAAGAATAAAACCGGACAACACCATGAATACGAACACGACAACCAGAACCGAAGGACAACAGCCCGGCCCTTGTATCACAGGGTCGCAGGCCCTGCTCGAATCGTTCCTGCGCGAGGGTGTGGACACGCTTTTCGGGTATCCCGGAGGAGCCATCATCCCCGTTTACGATGCGCTTTTCGACTACCGCGACCGGCTGCGCCACATCCTTGTCCGCCATGAACAGGGCGCCGTACATGCCGCGCAGGGCTACGCCCGCGTCAGCGGCCGCGTAGGGGTTTGCCTGGTCACCTCGGGCCCGGGGGCGACGAACACCGTGACCGGACTGGCCGACGCGCTGATGGACTCCACGCCGCTGGTACTGGTGACCGGACAGGTGGGTTCGTCGCTGCTGGGCACCGACGCCTTCCAGGAAACCAACTTCGTGGGCATCACGCAGGCCGTAACCAAATGGAACTGCCAGGTCAAGCGTACCGAAGACATTCCCGGGGCGATTGCCAAGGCGTTCTATATCGCCCGTTCGGGGCGTCCGGGCCCCGTGGTGGTGGACATCACCAAGGACGCCCAGTGCGGGACGGCCCCGTTCCGCTACGAAAGACTGACCTCCATCCGCAGCTACGTCCCCGCACCCGCGCCCGCCGAGGAGTGCATCGCCGAGGCGGTACGGCTGATCGATGCCGCACAACGGCCGCTGCTGATGGCGGGACAGGGCGTGATGCTCGGAAACGCCGAAGAAGAATTGCAGGCCTTCCTCGCAAAGAGCGGCATACCGGTCGCCTCGACCCTGCTGGGGCTGTCGGCCGTGCCGACCTCCTCGCCGCAGTATGTCGGCATGCTGGGCATGCACGGCAACTACGGCCCCAACATCCGCAACCAGGAGTGCGACCTGCTCATCGCCGTGGGGATGCGTTTCGACGACCGCGTGACGGGCAACCCCAAATGTTTCGGGGCGAACGCCAAGGTAATCCACCTGGAGATCGACCCCGCCGAAATCGACAAGATCGTACACGCCGACGTGGCCGTCATCGGCGACGTGAAACAGACGCTCCCGCTGCTCACCCAAAGGATCCGCCCCGCCGGGCACAAGGCCTGGATCGAAGGGTTCCGCGCCTGCGACAAAGTCGAATACGAGGCGGTCGTCCGCAAGGCGATCCGCCCGGAAGGCGGCCGCATCCGCATGGGCGAGGTCGTCGACACCGTAGCGCATGCCTACGACAACGACGCGGTGCTGGTGACCGACGTCGGGCAGCAGCAGATGTTCGCGGCGCGCTATTTCGGGTTCCGCCGCAGCCGCAGCCTGGTAACTTCGGGCGGTCTGGGCACGATGGGCTTCGGGCTTCCAGCCGCCATCGGCGCCAAACTGGGCGCCCCCGACCGCGAGGTATGCCTCTTCGCGGGCGACGGCGGGCTGCAGATGACCATCCAAGAGCTGGGGACGATCTTCCAGTCGCAGGTCGCCGTAAAGATCGTATTGCTCAACAACTCCTATCTGGGCATGGTACGGCAGTGGCAGGAACTCTTCTACGACCGCCGCTACTCGTTCACCGAACTGGCGAACCCCGACTTCGGGCTGATCGCCCGCGGCAACGGCATCGCCTACCGCTGCGTGGAGCGGCGCGAAGAGCTGGCCGGGGCGGTGGCCGAGATGAAAGCCTGCAAAGGCGCCTACCTGTTGGAGGTGCGCGTCGAAAGCGAAGAAAACGTATTCCCGATGGTGCCGGCCGGCGCCCCCGTGTCGGCGATCCGGCTCGAATAAACCGAACGAGGTATGGAACAAGAGTATATCATCACCGTATTTTCGGAGAACAAGGTCGGGCTGCTGAGCCAGATCACGACGGTCTTCACGTGCCGCAATGTCAACATCGAAAGCCTGACGACTTCCGAGTCGGCGCTCGCGGGCATCCATAAATTCACGATCGTCGTCCGCACCGGCCCCGACCGGGTCGAGAAGCTCGCGCGGCAGGTCGAGAAGAAGATCGACGTGCTCAAGGTCTTCGTCTACACCTCGGACGAAGTCGTGCAGCAGGAAATCGCCCTTTATAAAGTCACGCGCAGCCGCAACGTCGAGAAACTCGTACGCGAGCACAATGTCCGCATCCTGGAGATCGACGACGACTACATCGTCGTCGAAAAAACCGGCCATAAGGCCGAGACGCAGGCACTGTTCCGCCTGCTGCAACCCTTCGGCGTGCAACAGTTCGTGCGCAGCGGCACGGTGGCCATCATCAAATCGCGGCGCGAGCTGCTCAACGAATACCTCGAAGAACTCGAGAGGAACAGACAAAGAACGGATTCATTTTAACTTTTAAAACTCATACAACTATGGCACAGATCAATTTCGGCGGAGTAGAAGAAAAGGTCGTTACCCGCGAAGAGTTTCCCCTGGAAAAAGCACGCGAAGTCCTCAGGGACGAAACCATCGCCGTAATCGGCTACGGCGTACAGGGGCCGGGGCAGTCGCTCAACCTCAAGGACAACGGGTTCAACGTCATCGTCGGACAGCGCGAAGGCTCGAAAAGCTGGGACAAGGCCGTCGCCGACGGCTGGGTACCGGGCAAGACGCTCTTCGGGATCGAAGAGGCCGCCCGGCGCGCAACGATCATCCAGTACCTGCTCTCCGACGCCGGGCAGATCGCCGTATGGCCGACGATCGAGAAACACCTCGCGCCGGGCAAGGCGCTCTACTTCTCGCACGGCTTCGGCATCACCTACAAGGAGCGCACGGGCATCGTGCCGCCGGCCGACGTAGACGTGATCCTGGTCGCCCCGAAAGGCTCGGGGACTTCGCTGCGCCGCATGTTCATCGAGGGCCGCGGCCTGAATTCGAGCTACGCCGTATTCCAGGACGCCACGGGGCGCGCATTCGAACGCGTGGTGGCGCTGGGCATCGGCGTAGGTTCGGGCTACCTGTTCGAAACCGACTTCAAGCGGGAGGTTTACTCCGACCTGACGGGCGAGCGCGGCACGCTGATGGGTGCCATCCAGGGTATTTTCGCGGCCCAGTACGACACGCTGCGCGCCCACGGGCACACCCCTTCGGAGGCTTTCAACGAAACGGTCGAGGAGCTGACCCAGTCGCTCATGCCGTTGGTGGCCGAGAACGGCATGGACTGGATGTACGCCAACTGCTCGACCACGGCACAACGCGGTGCGTTGGACTGGTGGAAACGTTTCCGCGATGCCACCAAACCCGTCTTCGAAGAGCTTTACGGCGAAGTGGCCGCCGGCAACGAGGCGCAGCGCTCGATCGACCTGAACAGCAAACCCGACTACCGCGAGAAACTCAACGAGGAGCTGCGCGAGATGCGTGAAAGCGAGATGTGGCAGACAGGCGCCGTGGTGCGCAAGCTCCGCCCGGAGAACAACTGATCCCCCGGGAGGCCTTGCAATTTTTCAGATCGTTTCGCGCTCCGGCGGGTCGTGTCCGCCGCCTCCGGCACCGCTTGTAAATCCGGCCTTCCCCGAGCCCCCGCCCCGGCGGGGACTTGAGAGGCGGCGACGCGGCGGGATTCCCGCAGCGGGACACAGGCCGCCGGCAATTAACAGTTTTGTAACGTAATATACAACAACAATCAATCTATGTGTGGTTTCGTAGGACTATTTGACATCCGCCGGAAATCGGATGCGCTGCGTGGGCAGGTACTGAAAATGTCGAAGCAGATACGGCACCGGGGCCCCGACTGGTCGGGTGTCTACTGCGGCGAGCGGGCGATCCTTTCGCACGAGCGGCTTTCGATCGTCGACCCCCAGTCGGGCGGTCAACCCCTGTTCAGCTGCGACGGGAAACAGGTGCTGGCCGTGAACGGCGAGATATACAACCATCAGGAGATCCGCGCCGAGCTGGCCGGCGAATACGATTTCCAGACAGGCTCGGACTGCGAGGTGATCCTGCCGCTCTACCGCAAGCTGGGCGTCGGGCTGCTGGAAAAAATCAGCGGCATCTTCGCCTTCGCGCTGTACGACATCGAAAAGGACGAATACCTGATCGCCCGCGACCCGGTCGGCGTCATCCCGCTCTACATCGGCTGGGACAGCGACGAGCAATTCTACGTCGCATCGGAACAGAAAGCCCTCGAAGGGATATGCAGCACCATCCGGCCGTTCCTGCCCGGGCACTACTGGTCGAGCCGCGAGGGGAAAATGGTGCGCTGGTACAAGCGCGACTGGTTCGAGTACGACGCCGTGAAGGACAACGGCGCCGACATACAGGCGCTGCGCGAGGCGCTGGAATCGGCCGTCAAGCGGCAGCTCATGTCGGACGTACCCTACGGCGTACTGCTGTCGGGCGGCCTCGACTCGTCGATCATCTCGGCCGTCGCCAAGAAATACGCCGACCGGCGCGTCGAATCGAACGACCGCGACCGGGCCTGGTGGCCGCAGCTCCACTCGTTCGCCATCGGACTGAAAGGGGCGCCCGACCTGGCGGCGGCACGCAAGGTCGCCGACCATATCGGCACCGTACACCACGAAATCAACTACACCGTACAGGAGGGGCTGGATGCCGTGCGCGACGTGATCTATTATATCGAGACCTACGACGTGACGACCGTACGCGCCTCGACGCCGATGTACCTGCTGGCGCGCGTCATCAAGTCGATGGGCATCAAGATGGTGCTCTCGGGCGAGGGTGCCGACGAGGTTTTCGGCGGCTACCTCTATTTCCACAAGGCGCCCGACGCCCGTGCCTTCCACGAGGAGACCGTGCGCAAGATCAGTAAGCTGCACCTCTACGACTGCCTGCGCGCCAACAAGTCGCTCTCGGCATGGGGTGTCGAGGGGCGCGTGCCGTTCCTCGACAAGGAGTTCCTCGACGTGGCGATGCGCATCAACCCGGCGGCGAAAATGGCCAAGGACGGGCATATCGAAAAATGGATCCTGCGCAAGGCGTTCGAGGACATGCTCCCCTCCGAGATCGTATGGCGTCAGAAAGAACAGTTCTCCGACGGCGTAGGCTACAACTGGATCGACACGCTCAAGCAGCTGACCGCAGAGGCGGTCTCCGACCGCGAGATGGAACACGCTGCGGAGCGTTTCCCGATCAACCCGCCCCGCAACAAGGAGGAGTACTATTACCGTACGATCTTCGAGGAACACTTCCCGTCGCATACGGCAGCGCAGTGCGTACCGTCGGTACCGTCCGTAGCGTGCAGCACCGCCGAAGCGCTGGCCTGGGACAAGGCGTTCCGCGACATGAACGAACCGTCGGGGCGCGCCGTGCTGGGCGTGCACAACACCGACCTGACACACGACACCCACCGACCCGAAACCGACTGAACCCGGTAAGGCCCCTGCTTCGGCAGGGGCCTTCCTTTATCGGATCGGAATTCATAAACGGCATCGCCCCGGCCACAGATACCTGTGACCGGAGCGATCTCTTGCGCCCTGAGTGGCCGGACAGCCCCGCGCCCGGCATCAGCGCCGCGGCTTCTTCGCGTCGGGTTTGCGGCGGGAGCGGCGGGCGGCAGGTGCTACGGGTTTTCGCGCAGGGACACGTTTTACGGCGGGCTTCCCGTCCCCGGGGTCTGCCCCGGGTGCTTCGGAAACTTCCGCAGCCGGGATATTCCCTGCGGCAGGTGCGGGGACTGCGGGGGCAGCGCCCGCCGTCCGGCGCGGCTTCTTGCGCACCGACCAGCCGAAGTGGCCGATAGCCTCGCCCAGGGCAAAATATTCGCCGTGGGAGTAAACGATCGGGCAGGCACGTTCGAGGCAGAAACGCCCCGTAACAGGGTCGATATAGGCGGCATCGACCTGCACGGCGACCACCTCGGCCAGGAACATGTCGTGCGAACCGAGGGGCATCACCTGCCGCACGCGGCACTCGATGCTTACGGGCGCCTCTTCGACGATCGGCGCCGCGACCTGCAAGGCCTTCCCGGGCGTGAGCCCCATTTCGCGGAATTTGTCGTAGTCGCGCCCCGACCGCACCCCGCACCAGTCGGCGGCGCGGGCCAGGTCGCGGGTCGTGAGGTTGATGACGAACTCCCCCGTGCGGCGGATTATTTCGTAGGAGTGGCGTTCGGGGCGTACCGAAATGTAGCACATCGGCGGGTTGGTGCATACCGTGCCCGTCCACGCCACGGTCAGCAGGTTATACTCTTCGGGCGTCGCACCGCAGCTCACCAGCACGGCCGGCAGCGGATAGATCAGCGTCCCGGGTTTCCAGCTCTCCTTCATCGGCGGCGTCAGTTAGCCTTCGCAAAGAAATTGCGGAAGAATACGATCTGAAAGTCGATGGCATTGCCCCAATAGGCACCGGTATGCCCACCAGGGCGTACATAGAAATCGTGCATGATGCCCCGGCGCAGCAACTCGTCGTGGAAATCGTTGTTTACCTCGAAAAAGAAATCGTCGTAGCCGCAGTCGAAGACGATCGCCAGGTCACCGTTCCCGAGCTGCGGGATGAGGTTGATGGGCGTAGCCTCTTCCCAGGCTTCGGGATGCTCCGTAATCTCGCCCAGCAACTGCGGGATCTCCCAGTTCTGCGGGAAAGGACGTATGTCGAGCCCGCCGCTCGTGCTGCCTGCGGCCCCGAACAGCCCCTTGTGCTTTATGGCGAGCGACATGGCCCCGAAACCGCCCATGCTCAGGCCCGTGATCGCGCGTCCCGAGCGGTCGCGGGCTACGGGATAACGCGCTTCGACGGCGGGCAGCAACTCGCGTATCATGAAGGTTTCGTAGAGGCTCTTCTCGCGCACCTTGCTGTCGAGGTACCAACTGTTCCCCACGCCGGGACAGACGAAGGCGATCCTCTCGCGGTCGGCGATTGCGGGCAGCGAAGGCTTGATCTTCAGCCATGCCGTCTCATCGCCCGAGTAGCCGTGCAGCAGGTAGACCACCGGACAGGGCTCAGCGGCGGATGCGCCCTCGGGCACGATCGCCACGACGGGTACGTCACGATCCATCGAGGGACTGTGCACGGCAAGCGTGTCGACCGTAGCCGCAGAAACGACCCGCACCGCCAGCAACAGCAAAAAAGTAAAAATAAAAATCCGTTTCATGGTATATGGGTTTAGTGAAGGCAAAAATACGAAAAAAACGTATCTTTGCCATATGCTAACGGAATTCATCCGATACCTCAGCGCCGAACGGCGTTACTCCCCGCTCACCGTCCGCAATTACAAACACGACGTCGGGCAGTTCCTGGCATGGCTGGATTTCGACGAGGCGCGCTCCGACCCGCGCAGCATCACCGCAGACCAGGTGCGCGAATGGATCATCCACCGCACGGAGGAAGGCAAGATCGGCGCGGCGTCGATGAACCGCGAAATCGCCTCGATCCGCACCCTCTTCCGGTGGCTGCTCCGCACGGGGGCCATCGAAAAAGACATCTGCCGGACGATCCCCTCGCTCAAGACCTCGCGCCGCCTGCCGGCTTTCATCCCCGAGAGCCGCATGACGGCCATCGTCAGCGAATGCGAAGAGGCGGACGGGGATTTCGAAACGGCACGCAACTCGCTCGTCATCCTGATGTTCTACGCCTGCGGCCTGCGCCTTGCCGAGCTGGTCGGCATCGACCGCGACGACTTCTCGGCCGACTACGCCTCGCTGCGGGTACGGGGCAAGGGAGACAAGCAGCGGATGGTACCGATCCTCGAATTCGTACGCGAAAAGATTTTAAGTTACCTCGACCTAATTGCGAGGCAAAATATTTGCAATTCTGAGGAAAAAGCACTATTTTTAACACACAAAGGAAAGCGCATATCGCGGAGCGTCGTTTACCGCATGGTACGGGCGGAACTGACCCGTGCGGACGTACAGGGCAAGAAAAGCCCCCATGTGCTCCGCCATACGTTTGCGACGCACCTGCTGAACGGCGGAGCCGATATGCGCGAGATCCAGGAGCTTCTGGGACACGCTTCGTTACAGGCCACGCAGGTCTATACGCACAACAGCATCGCCAGGCTCCGGGAGATATACGCAAAGGCCCATCCCCGGGAAAAGGGAGGGAAGTGATTAACTTTTATAAACTGTAAGGCTATGAACGTACAGATTCAATCCGTGAAATTCGACGCCGACAAACGGCTGGTCGAATTCGTCGAGAACAAGATGGACAAACTCGACCGCTTCGCAGAGCGTTCGACGGGTGCCGAGGTCATTCTCAGACTCGATAAAGACTTTGAAAAGGGAAACAAGATAGCAACGGTCACACTCCATATGCCGGGCGAAGACCTGGTGGCATGCCACCAGTCCAGATCGTTCGAAGAATCGGTGGACGAGGCGATCGACGCCATCAAGCGCCAGCTGGACAAATTCAAAGGCAAACTGGAAAAGTAACCCCACCAACCAACCAATAACCTAAAACGAAGCCGCAGCCGCCCCTCATGAGGCGGCTGCGGTAATTTTCAGCCCGGCAGTTTGCGGCGGGCGCACTCCGGCTGACGGGTTCCTGCTGACGATTTCCGCCCGGCGGCATGCCGTCCTGCACTTTCTGCCGGCTTGTCTTAGAGAGCCTCCGGCCCGGCTGTTCATCAGCGGCAACATACCGCCGTCTCTCCCAGATGCCCGCCCGGCAATTTCCGACCGGCGGCTTCCTGCTCCGGCAATTTGCCCGCCCCGGCCGACTGTCCTGCACCCCCCCCACACAAGACTGCAAACGGACGGCACCGGAAACAGAAAACAGAAAACAGAAAACAGAAAACAGAAAACGGCCGCACTTGCGTGCGGCCGTTCGGAAGCCTTGTAGTGGATAGGGGATTCGAACCCCTATGTCGTGCGTGAGAGGCACGTATCCTAACCCTTAGATGAATCCACCGTGTCGGTTTTGTGGTGCAAAGATAACGCCTTCTTTGAAAACTGCAAAATTTTCCTGCAAAAACTATGATTTTTTTTCATAATGCACACAGCTACACGCATTTTAGCTATCTTTACACGAAATACAACACGTCCCGACAAATGAAACGCATCAAAACAGCAATCCTGCTCGCAACAGCAGCGGTGGCAGTCACGGCCTGCAACAGGAAGCCCGTCGTTCCGGAATTCGGCATGTTGCCGATCGACACGCTGCTCGGCACACAAGACAACGGCTGCAACATAGAATACCGCTTTGCCACGATCGGCAATGCCGGAAAATCGGCGGCACTGGAGGCCATCGAAAAAGCGAATATCGAATATTTCTTCGAGTTGGAGGAGTTCGCCGGTACGGCACGCCAGGCCGCGGACTCGGCCATCCTGCAGGTCGCCGCGGACATCGTACTGCCCGAAGGGATGTCACAGGGCATGGGCGCCTACGAAATCTCCGTCGAAAGCGAAGGCTCCGTGCAGGACACGCTCGTTACCTACTCGATCTCCCGGTGGAGTTTCACGGGCGGGGCGCACGGCATGTACGGCATCGAATACCATACCTATTCGATCACAGACGGATACGAACTCTCGCTGGCAGACCTGTTCACGGCCCCGCAATTGCTCGGCATGGAGAAACTGCTCCGCGAGAAACTCTACGCCCAATACGGGACGGACAACGACGAAGGGCTGGCCGAACAGGGCTTCTTCCCGGAATACATCGCCCTGACGGAAAATTTCCAGATCACTCCCGAAGGCATCACCTTCTATTACAACCCTTACGCGATCGGATGCTATGCACTCGGGGCCGTCGAAGTGGCGATAGGCCGCGAGGAGCTGGAGCAGTTCTGACATCCGGGCGGGACGCCGTCCCGGCGTATCCGGGCTCACGCCCCTACATTCCCGGAACCCGCCCCCCGGGACAATAAAAAAAGGCCGGAGTCTCACGACTCAGACCTTTTTCTTTTGTCGGGGAACCACCCCCTTCAAAAATGAGGTACAATCGGAGGTATTCGACTTTCGGACGAGCACCGCCCTTCGAGTCTTAGTAACGGATTGCCGCTACAACCTGCCGATTTCCTCAACCAACCTAAAACTACTAACCTAAATGAACCTTAAAACTTCACTGCAAAGATACGTGCCATTTTTGAATTATGCAAATATTTTACGAATATATTAAATATATTTAACAATTTGGTAACATTAGCCCGTCAAAAAGGGCTCAGGAGGCTTCCAGGAAGCATTCGGGCAGAATGTTAAAGATAACGGAACGCCCTTCGGCGACAAAAAACCGGGGTTTGGAAAAGCTAATTTCAGGTAGACCACCATGCTCCCGATGCTGACAAAATTCTAAAGTCCGCACCGTCGGCCGCGAGGGGAAGGGCACAAAAAAAAGGAAACCCGGTATTCCGATGGAATACCACAGTTTCCTCACCAACCTAAAACTACTAACCTAAATGAACCTTAAAACTTCACTGCAAAGATAAGGTGAAAAAACATGCCGTGCAAGTTTTTATTAAAAAAATTTTCGAATTTTTTGATATTTTTTAATAAGTCGCATACATTCAGTTATCTAATAACATGTAAACATGCAAGATAGCCGGGTACCGCCGATCCCGGGTGATCGAAAATATTTTTTCATATTCTGCGCAGTATTCCCCTCCGGCGCACATTTATATAAAACGGAACACGATAAAAATGGAGTGCACATACCCTGAGCGGGGATAAATCACTACCTTTGTACGATGGACAAGAAGCTACGCGTTACCCTGAACGTGAGAATACAGCATCCCGGCAGCGGGATGCCGCGGCAGGAATTTTGCGGCCGATTGCGTACGGCCGCAGCGACAACGACGCCTAAAACCCTAAATTACCAATGACGGTATCACTGATCATCTCCACCTACAACTGGCCGCGGGCCCTCTACCTGTGCCTGGACAGCGTAATGCAACAAACGGCCATGCCCACGGAAATCCTGATCGCCGACGACGGCTCGGGTATCAGCACCCGCGATGTCGTCCGCCATTTCGAGGCGGTATCGCCCGTCCCCATCCGGCATATCTGGCACGAGGACAAGGGGTTCCGCCTCGCCATGATCCGCAACAAAGCCATCGCGGCGAGCCGCTGCGAATACATCATACAGATCGACGGCGACCTGATCCTGCAACGCAACTTCATCCAGGATCACATGATCTTCGCACAACGGGGCTGCTACGTCACCGGGTCGCGGGGCATCATCACCGAAATGCTCACCCGCAAGGTGCTCAGCGGGGAGATCACCTCGCTCACGCCACTGATGCGGGGCGTGCGCAACAGCAACAACGTCATCCGCATCCCGCTCATGGCATTCCTCTACCGGACGCTGGGCCCCACCCGCTTCGTCAAAGGCTGCAACATGGCCTTCTGGCGCAACGACCTGATCCGCGTCAACGGTTACGACGAATCGTTCTGCGGCTGGGGACGCGAAGATTCCGAACTGGCGATCCGCCTCGACAACAGCGGCGTGCGCCAGCGGTGCATGAAGTTTCGCGGCGTGGTCTTCCACCTCCACCACGGCAAATGCGAGCGTAACAGCCTCTCGGCCAACGAGGAACGTTACCAGCAAACCATCCGTGAACACCGCACCCGCTGCGAAACCGGGCTTGCACGCCACTTGGCAACAACGGAACAGACCCGCGTCCCCGAAACCGAGGTAAAAATCCCCGTTCCCGCCGGCACGGGCCATTGAGCCCGGGACAGAAACATCCGGCTCTGGAAACGGCATCCATAAACGTCAGTGCCGCCCCGACCGGGGCGGCACTGACGTTTTCTATCGGCGGCGGAATTTTTCCAGCAGGGGATAATAATGCAACTGCCGACGCAGTTTCCATTTGCGCACCAGGTTCAGGGGCTTGCGTTTCAGCCCCGCATGCCCCCGCACGATATAATCGTCCACGGCATCGAGCACCCGCGCCGAACAGCGGCAGTCGCGGTGCGGTTCGTGGTGCATGGTGTAGCTGCGGATCTCCCCCATCAACCCCTCCGGCCGCGTCAGGGCACGCTCGATGGCCGGGCCGACGGCCTCCGGCGTATCGACGTCGATCAGATGGGGCCCCGGATGCGAATTGCGGAACGTCACAACCGGCTTGTCGAGGAACATGAATTCGAGGATGATCGACGAGCTGTCGCACAACATCACGTCGGCCTGCTGCAGAAGCGGCATCTTGTCGGAACCCTCATAAAATATGACGTTCTCGTTCTCCTCCGCAATACGTTTATAGCCGGCTATGATCCCGGGGTCGGTCAGCTTGGGATGGAACGTGATGACCCAATCCCACGGATGGGTTTTGGCCAGACGGTCGATCTCCGCCATCAGATGGGGCGCCGAACAGACATTGCGCGTGAAGGTCGGGGGGTAAAGAATCACCGGATGGTCATTCTGCGGTTTACGCTGCACTTCGGGCGAGAAATAGGTGTCGGCTTTGGGCCAGCCGGTCTCGTAGACCCGGAAGAAGCCGTATTTCTTTTCCAGTTCCTTGAAATAAGGCGTGCTGCTCGGCCCCTGCGTACAATAGATGTCGAACCATCCGCGCACCGTGAAGTGGTCGTCGACGGCCTCGATCCGCTTCTGAATCGCATAGCCGTGGAAAAGCGCCACCTTCACGCCCGGGATAAAATCGGGGATATAATTGCCCGGTGCAAAAACCGCGACCGGGTTATAAGCGACCGCCTCCCGGATTGTCCCCAACCGCACCTCGCCCTCTTCGAGCACGACGGGACACCCCTCTTCGATAAACCAGGCCGCCTCGCCTCCGCGGCGGCGGATCTCATGTTCCAAAGGCCTCAGGATCGAATAGGCATAAGGCAAAGTAACGTACAACAGGTATCTTTTCATCGTTCCAGGTTTAGGTTACAACATTCAGCGGTTCAGTGCGCCAGCCGCCGCTTCAGGCTCTTTCCCCAGCGCATCAGGGTCGAGACGGCGAGCACCCCGGGGCGCATCCACCGCCGCCTGTCCATCCTCAGCAGCAACCGGTCGCAACGGCTGAAGAACCCTCCCAACTCCGCGCGGTAGCGTCCGGCCTCCGCATTGATCCCGCGGGCAAACTCCGTACCGCCGGCCCACGGGTTGTGGCTCTTGCGCAGGTAGACCAGGTACCAGCGCATTTTGTTGAGCAGCAGGTAGAACTCCAGCCGGTCACCGAGGATATCCCGGTGCCGCACCAGCTCGGCACGCACCGCCTCGCTGAATTTAACGCAGTAGCCGATATCGAGCGGCGAACGGTTGGCCGACCCGCCGCGCTGCACATACCCGTAGCCCACGTAGTCGATAAACCGGACGCGCGGCTGCTGGCAGCCGATCTGGATGTTGAGCAGGCTGTCTTCCCCCAGCCGCAGCGGATAATGGCGCAGCTCCTTTTCGAACAACGCCCGGCGATAGAGCCGCCCCCACACGGTCACGGAAATGGCATGGTAGAGCGACGCAACGAGGAAATCCAGCCCTTGCATGTCCGATGTGCGCATCTCGCGCCTGGGCGCTTCGTAGGTCTTGCAGATACGTTTGTAATCGCAGCATACGATATCGTACCCACCGTTTTCCCCGATGGCCGCCACCAGTTTCTCCAGCATGCGGGAGTCCCAGACGTCGTCGCCGTCGAGAAAACAGATGTAGTCGCCCTGCGCATGGCGGATACCCGTCTCACGGGCCCTGGCAGTTCCCTGGTTGACAGTCCTTACGACGACGATGCGCGCGTCGCGCTCCGCGTGGCGGCGTGCCACGGCCTGCGAACCGTCCGTCGACCCGTCATCGACGACGATAGCCTCGAAATCCCCGTACGTTTGCCGTCCGACCGAATCGAGGCAGGTATCGAGATAGTTTTCCAGGTTGTAAACCGGAATAATGACCGATACCGCGGGCTTTGATTTTTCCCTTTCCTCCATCTATGCAATCCAATTTATCGCTTTCACGATCCGGCTGCCGGCTCCGTCGTAAAAATCCATGTTTCTGTATAATATCCCTTTATCGTGCCAGACGCCGCCGCAAACTGGTACGCCAGCGCAATCCTGTCGTCAGCATGACGACGACCGGGCGCATGACCCGGTAACGGTCGAGATCCAGCAAAAGCATCCGTGCCCGCGAATAGCGCGCCCTGAGCTCGTCCCGGTAACGGCCGGCCGATTCGCGCAGGTCGCAGACAAACGGCCGGTTCCCGACCCACGGGCTGCGGCTTTTGCAGACATAGACCGAATACCAGCGCACCTTATTCAGCAGCGCATAAAATTCGGCCTGCCCCCGAAGCGATTCGCCGTGCCGTTGTAACTCCCGTTCCACAATACTACAAAATAAGCAGCAGTAATCAAAATCGAAACTTCGGTGATTGGACGACGACGGCCGCTGTACGTAATCATATCCCACGTAATCGATGAAATGAACGCGGGGAAGGCGGCAGGCTATCTGGATGTTGATCATCGTATCCTGCCCCAGCCGCAACGGATGGTGGTTCAGTCCGTTATCGAAAAGTTCCCGCCGATAGAGTTTGCCCCAGAGGGTCACCCAGATCGAATGGCGAAGCGTCGCCTCGAGGAACTCGAGCCCTTCCATATCCTCCGTCCGGGATTCACGGTAGATCGCCTGGTAGGTCTTGCAGACCCGCTTGAAATTACAGCATACGATATCGTACCCGCCATTCTGCCCGATCGAGGCGGTCATCTCCTCCAACATGCGCGGCTCCCAAAAATCGTCGCCGTCGAGGAAAGCGATGTATTTTCCCTGCGCCCGGGCAATACCCGTCTCGCGGGCACGCGCAACGCCCCGGTTCGGGGTGCTCACCACGATGATCCGCGGATCGCGCTCAGCATAGCGACGCAGAAGCCCGGGCGTACCATCCGTGGAACCGTCGTCCACGACGATGGCCTCGAAATTCCCGAGTGTCTGCGCCAAAACCGATTGCAGGCACGTATCGAGATACCCTTCCAGATTGTAAGCGGGGATGATTACAGAGACCTCGGGAGAGGGTAACTTGCTTAAAGATTCGTTCATTTATTTTATGTAGTTTGTTACTGCTTCTGCGATACGTTCGCCGTCCAGGGCGGCAGAGATGATGCCCCCGGCGTAACCGGCACCTTCACCTGCGGGGAAGAGCCCCGCGGTTTGGGGATGCATGAGCGTCACGGGGTCGCGCGGAACCCGGACGGGCGACGAGGTGCGAGACTCGACGCCCACCACGATGGCTTCGTTCGTCACAAATCCCCGCATCCGCCGCCCGAAGGTGGCGATCCCCCGGCGCAGCCCCTCGCCGATAAACGAGGGCATCCACTCGTCGAGCCGCGAAGGGATAATACCGGGGATATAGGAGGTCTTGGGCAAAGCCGCGCTGGGGCGTCCGGCTACGAAATCGGCGACGCGCTGCGCCGGGGCGACCTGATGCTCGCCGCCGTGCTGCCGGGCCAGCTCTTCGAACTGCTGCTGGAACTTTAACCCGGCCAGCTCGCCCCATTCCGCACGCAGGTGCTCGAAATCCGCGGGCCGCACTTCGGTCACCATGCCCGAATTGGCATAGGGTGACGTGCGGCCGCTGGGCGACATGCCGTTGACCACCGACTGCGCGGCATCGGTCATGGCCGGAACGATGAACCCGCCGGGGCACATGCAAAACGAGTAGACCCCGCGGCCGGCCTCCTGGCTCACCAGCGAATAAGCCGCCGCCGGAAGGTATTCGCCCCGCGTCGGGCAGTGGTACTGGATCGAGTCGATCAACGCCTGCGGATGCTCGATACGCACGCCCATGGCAAAGGCCTTCGCCTCGACGCGCACGCCCCTGCGGAAAAGCAGCTCGTAAATATCGCGTGCCGAATGTCCCGTGGCCAAAACCACGGCCGCCCCCTCGACAAACGTGTCGCCGCACCGCACGCCCCGGATACGGCCGTTGCGGATTTCAAGATCCGTAACGCGGCTGCCGAACACGAACTGGCCGCCCGAGCCAAGGATCGTCTGCCGGATATTCTGCATGATGCGCGGCAACTTGTCGGTTCCGATATGCGGATGGGCTTCATAGAGGATTTCGGGCGTGGCGCCATGGAACACCAGCGTCTGCAACGCCTTGTTATAATCACCGCGCTTCTTGCTGCGTGTGAAGAGTTTGCCGTCCGAGAAAGTCCCCGCACCGCCCTCGCCGAAAGCGTAGTTCGAATCGGGATCGACCGCCCCGTTGCGGTTGATCTGCGCAATGTCGACCTTGCGCGCTGAAACGTCGCGCCCCCGCTCCAGGATAACGGGCTTCAGCCCCAGCTCGATCAGCCGCAGCGCCGCGAAAAGCCCTGCCGGGCCCGACCCCACGACTACGACCTCGGTATGTCCCGACACATCAGGATAATCGAAATGCACGGGTGCGGGCTGCGGCTCCCGGTCGACATAGACCTCCAGCGTCAGATTGACCTTCGGTTGCCGCTGCCGGGCGTCGATCGAGCGTTTGACGACCCTCACCAAGGCAATATCGTGCTCCGGCACACCCAGACGCCGCGCGGCAAGCGAAGTGTAATACTTCGCGTCGGCAGCCTGGCGGGGCGTTAAAACGAGTGCGACATTCTGCGGCATAAGCGGATAAATTGCCTACAAAAGTAAATAAAAAAGGCTTATAATCACCCGCTCCGGATTGTGAATTGTGAATTTTTATATACCTTTGCACATAGCGAGCGGATATGGTGTAATTGGTAGCCACGTCAGACTTAGGATCTGATGCCTTACCGGCGTGGGGGTTCGAGTCCCTTTATCCGCACAAAGGAGCCTTTTTCCGGGGCTCCTTTTTTGTTGCCCGTCCGGCGCAAAAAGAGGAAAACCGACTGTATATCATCATTTTGCAAAGGCTTCGACCGATTCCCCGAACCGGAAGCGGAAAGCAGTTCGCGGCAAACTCGCGGGAGCACGAAAGGGAACGGCCCCGAAAAACGGGCCGTTCGGCGGAGCTCGCTCCCGAATACGGCTATAATGCGCTGTTTTGCTGCGTTTTACATCGCAACAAATCTCTCTTGCAGGCGTTTTGTTAACCCCTAAATTTCAACTTGGCAGAACAACATGAATTTTTTTGACGGCCTCCTTTACGAATCCCACAACCGAGCAAAGCTGATAGATCATAACTGACAACACTCTAACGTTATTCGCTCTACGATTGCTGTACTCTGGAATTTTCTTCGTATCTTTAAGAAACCGTAAAAACTATTTGAGCCATGAAATTCTTTATCGACACGGCCAATCTGGAACAGATCCGCAAGGCGCACGAACTGGGCGTCCTGGACGGCGTAACGACCAACCCATCGCTGATGGCCAAAGAGAATATCCGGGGTACGGAAAACTGCAACCGTCATTATGTTGAAATCTGCAACATCGTCGAAGGGGACGTGAGCGCCGAGGTCATAGCCACAGACTTCGAAGGAATGGTGCGAGAGGGTGAAGCGTTGGCGGCGCTGCATCCCCGCATCGTCGTGAAACTGCCCTGTACGGCCGCAGGAATCCGGGCTGTAAAATATTTCGCGGCGAAGAATATCCGGACAAACTGCACGCTGGTATTCTCCGTGGGGCAGGCGTTGTTGGCGGCAAAGGCCGGAGCGACCTACGTGTCTCCGTTCGTGGGACGTCTCGACGACATCTCCGAAGACGGCGTGGCATTGGTAGCCCACATCGTGAAGGTCTACCGCACCTATGGTTACAAAACGCAGGTGCTGGCCGCTTCGATCCGTCATACGCAGCATATTATCCAGTGCCTCGATGCGGGAGCCGATGTGGCGACATGCCCCCTTGCGGCAATCGAAGGGTTGCTCAGACATCCGCTGACGGACAGCGGGCTGGAGAAGTTCCTCGCAGACCATGCACGGCTGAATACCTGAACGGAAACCGAATTGCGACATTTCCGGATGACATCTATACGCTTGAATGTACAAAATGACAAAAGTCCTATATACGAACATAGGACTTTTGTTATAAATATTATAGTCGGCCGCCAAGACGAACAACGCATTAACATGATCTAATTCAACACAATACACAATTCTAAGCAAAAGTCAACGAGGTAACGCTTTGGATACCGAAACCTCGTTTACAATTACGTTTTTTACTCTATAAGCGATATACTTCTTATCTAAAAAGCGACATAATGTCCTATGAATCAAACATCTTTCCACTCACAAAAGATCCTTCGTACAGTAAGTATCGGTCTTCATATCAAAAAAGATGTCACCTCCTCTTTCGAAATCGTTGTATCTGCCGTTGCTGTTCTCCATAGGCCCGCGCATCGGCCAGATCCAACAGCGTATCGACAATTCCGGAGAGAGAACTTGATGGGAAAATCCGTTCAAAAAGACAAAAACACATTCAAACATTCCTCCAGCAAACGGGTTGAAGTGGACGAAGACGCGTTCCGAGAGATGCTCCTTGGACAGGAGTTACCGGCTAGGGATGTCGCACAAAATGATCCGAAACAGGATGATGCTGAACCGACAATACGCAATAAAACCGTTGACTCAAAAGCCGAACCGCCGGTTCCGGCAGCCGGGACAATACCGGCCGATTCCAGAACAACTCCGGACAGATCAGGATTCCAGCGAAAAAAGATTTTGCTGCCCGATTTCGAGCAGACGTTTTTCCGTCCCGTAAAGTGTTCCGATGGACAGGCTGCCATATATGTCAGCCTCGAAACCAAGCACACAATTTCGAAAATTCTCCACCTGCTAGGAGATGACACGACAAGGCTTACGGCGTTGGTCGACAATATGCTGCAGTTCGTCATGGACATTTACCGCGACGAGCTGAATTATCTCCACGAGAAGAAGAATAGCAGAAGACCGTTTTGAAAAAGCGGAGGTATTTCGACGGCAGATAGCAGGACGGGATGAAATCCCGTCGAACGGGCTGGCCGATCACGGCTGAACATCAGAACCGGATCATCAGGAGCCGCAGAAAGCCGCCTTTTCCGACGGTAGCGACCAGCAAAACGCCGAGGATGAAGATACGCAAGGCTCGCCCTCGGGCGATTCGCATGGCCTTGCGTATTTTCATCTCCGGCGATAAATTCCCTACCGGCGGGAAAACTTACATCGAAAATTATCCTGCTATTGGCAAAGCAAGATCGGAAATCGAATTAGCTGTAAGATAGCAGGCCATTACTGTGCGACCTTGAAGATACCGTTCAACTTCTCGCTTAATGCCGCCATATCCCGGCTGATCTTGTCGTTGGTGATGCGGGCATAGATTTAGGTCGTGGTGATCCGTTTGTGTCCCAGCATCTTAGATACGGTTTCCAGAGGTACGCCCTGTGTAAGCGTGACCGTCGTGGCGAAGGTATGACGCCTTGTGTGGAATGAGAACCATTTGTCGATACCGGTCGCTTTTGTCCAAGGTTTGAAAAGCGCATTTATCACCGTTAGACTCGGTAAGTCGAATACATGGTTCTGCATGGATACAGCCAAGCGGTATTGTCCCCTATCTACAAAAACGTCTTTCCATTTCAGCCCAACAATGTCGCTTGTCCGCAGTCCGCAAAAGCAGGAGAACAAATAAGTCTGCTTTACGGCCTCATTCTTCATCGAAGTCGCGATCAATACCCGAACCTCGTCGATGATCCTAGACAACCGTTTTTTCTCCGGCAAACGCATCTTGTCCGAGTTATTATCTTAGCAACAAGATTGACCTTTATGACCTCAGCTCGCACGGTAGCATTCCATGCTCCGTTCAAGATGCAGTAGTAGGTATGATGCGTAAAATTTGACTCCTGCTTGCCCTTTGGGCGATACTCCGTCAGCAGTTAGTCGATATATTCTTGGTAGAACGTCTTGTCTATTTGATCCATTGTTAGCGGTTCTCCGGCAAAATCTCTCAGAATACGGATAGTCAATCTGGTCTCCGTCCTTTTTACCTCGCTTTACCTGATTCTCTTGGTAGGTTTCCATCAAGTCCAAGAGAAAAAACTTTTCCCTGTTTTCGATTCCGGCTTCTCCGCTGGTCATTTGAATAATCCGCTTCGACTTGATGGCATTTGCAACGGCCATTGACGTTTGGTTCTGACTACGGGCATTATGGTTTCGGGATGCACTGTTTGGTTCTTATTCATTCTACATAGTTACTATATAAATCTGGAAAATTTACTTAAATTTCTACGGGAGTATAAGTTAACTATTGCCCAAAGTACGCAGGAGCAAGCCGAAAAATTCGGGCAATCTGTACTTGATAAGTTCCTTTGCCAAATTCAAGACAAATGGGATGAAACTGAACAGAAAATCCGTAAGGTTGACAGTTATATTTTCATACCATATACCGCATTTTACATCTTGATTATCATATTGGTCGTACTATCTTCTTTTCTCGCTGGCATTATAATAGCTAATGCAGAGATTTTGCACTCGGTATTGATTTGGAAAGTTGCTATTGGTTGTATTCTCATGGCTATTTTAGGAATTGGCATCACGATAACTATACAGAGATTTTTGGATAGAGGTAAATAAACGAAAAGTCTCAACTGGATAAGATTGCTATCGGTTGAGACTTTACTTTGTATTGTGTCAAAAGACTGCTATTTACTCTCCTTGCTCTAACACCCATCTGATTTGCTTATCAAAATCAGAATCAATTGGTTGAGTAAGATTAAAAATATCAATGTTCCGCCTTAGCTTTTGCTTGAGCAGCAGAAATACGCCCTTTGTCTGGCAAAATTTGATAATCCATAAATGAAAGGAACTTTGTTACACTTTCAGAAAATTGCTCCATATCAAAAGTGTTCCTACGTCTAATAAGGATTTCAATATAATCAAAGAATGCTGATACGGCAAGTTCCAATTCCTTTATTTTTTTCTCTGGCAGATAGTTCTTTGCAATAGAGACATCAGATTTCAAGACACGTCCATTGGGAGAGTTTTTCCAAGCAGTCAAACCCATGTACTCTTTGGTATGATCTGCATTGTGATACACAATTTCGGCTGCAGTCTGTCCTGTAATTGCATAATGAAACCGATTATGAATCATCGCATAGAAATCATGCGTTGTTGGCGAATTCCTATCATAATCAATGCTACACTCAGCATATATATCTGTAATCTTCTGCCAAATTCTACGTTCACCGGCACGGATGGAACGTATTCGTTCAAGCAACTCTTGAAAGTAATCCTGCCCAAACACAGTCTCGCCTTGCTTCAAGCGGTCATCATTAAGAACAAATCTTTTTTTATGTATTCATTCAAGATTTTCGTAGCCCATTGACGGAAACGAGTAGCTTGTAGCGAATTTACGCGATAACCAACCGAGATTACAGCATCAAGGTTATAAAATTGGGTGTTATATATCTTGCCATCCTCGGCAGTATGTGCAAATTTTGCACATACTGAATCCTGCTGCAACTCAGACGACTCAAATATATTTTTGAGATGCTTGGAAACAACTGTCCTATCCACGCCGAAAAGTTGAGCCATCGCCTTTTGGGTACACCACAATGTCTCATCCCTAATGATTACCTGCACCTTGCCTTCCTTTTCCGGAAGATTGTATAATATGAATTGAATATCTTTGGGCATATACTTATGTTTTAGCCTCCACAATTACTAATATTTTGCAAAATTCTAATATTATAAAAACTACAGATGTATCTTTCGAAAGTATTCTCCAGTTTACACATTACATTCTAATCTAACGACTCCGGTTCATCATCAGCTGAGTCAGTTGTACTTGCATCAAAAGTTAAAAATACTTCAAGAAAAGCCGTTTCTCTATAAAAGTAATTCGGATTATCAATCAATTTATCTTCCATAAAATGGAATCCCCAGTTGGCATACTCTTCCATTGTCTGCATTAAAGCATCAATCGCTTTACGAGGTGTTACTAAACCTTTATCAAGAGCAATGAAATCAAAATCGGTTTTAGCGACCAGTGCTGTAAAAATAAATTCCCTTAATTTGGGATAAGCTTTACGACCTTTTACGGAATCTATATTACCCCAATATTGAATCGGCTGTCCCAAAGATTTGATTTTTGTACTGTCATCAATGAGTTTTCGTCTTTGATCATAATATAGACCAATAAAGAATGCTATGATGAAAATCTCATAACCAGCACCAAACAACTTTCCTTTGGCATCCCCCAGATTAGTAACGCCTTTCCCATAATCGCTGAAATTTTTGATTATTGACTCCTCATAACGTTTCTCCCAGTTAGGATTACGTCTTGCCCACACATCATATAGTTTCTCTGCCATAGCTTTATTTAATTCTTTCAGTTAATGTTTGAATTGTCGACAAATCTTCTTCATCGTAACCAGAAGCTTTCTGAATGCGATATACAGAACATGATAGTTGATTTATCTTATCAAAATCCAACTTACGAGTCTGTGTTTCTCGATCAAATTTCAACAGGTCTTTTGTAAATATAATACATTGTTTATCAATATCATCAATTATATTATAGAAAATATCCTCTTTGAAATCTCCGAACGAAGATGTCGGAGCGTCGAAAATCAAAGGATAATCTTCATCTCTCTTTAGCGTAGTGATATTAGAAATGGCAAAAAGAACTGACATATACATTGTAGTTTTTTGTGCGCCACCCGGATTAGCTATTATAGTATCATTTGAGCTATAAAGATTTATTTTAGCAGATCCGTCAGCTGTTCTCTTTATTTTAATAACACCACGGAAATCATCTGCGTTAAGTTTTTTTAGATATATATTAGCCTGTTCTTCGAGGGTTCTAATAAATTCTTCTACATTTCTATCCTTTGCCGCCTCAAATGCCTTCATTATTCGCTCAAGCGTAATATGAACCTTCTGATAGACTCTTACAATTCCATTAGACGGAACAATTTGATTCTGCTTATCTTTTAACTCCTGTTTCTGTATCTCGAGTTCTTCAAGTCTGCGTTTAAGGTCTTGAAGGTCTAATGACGCTCTTTTACTACTGTCAGATAGCCCTTTGAAATCCTTAAAGTTTTTGATAAGCATTTCCTCTGTTAAATCAGGAGTTTGAATAAGCAGCTGCATTTTTGAGTCCTCAGCCTCTGTCAAGTCTTTATTTACTTTCTCCAAGTCCTGCTTTCTGGTTTGTACAAAAGATAGTCTGTCGGCAATAACAGTTGCTAACTTAGACAATTCTTGTTCAGTATCACCACTTAATTGAACGCTTCGAGTATGAAGTTCATTTATATATGTGTTTTCAAAAAGTGGTTTTATCGGGGTTTCTTGTTGTTGCGCAGATTTCGATTCTTTACGAATATGCTCCAGATATTCATTAAGTTTGTTGACCATAAAGTTATAGGCCTCACTCCCTTTTTCTGCTGGACGACCACAAACTTTGCATATCTCATCATCAATCATCTCCTGCATCGTTTCTTTATCAGGGAGATTCCATGGGAGAGGAGTCGCATTATTGGCTAGTTTTTGAATCTCTCTAATCGCTTCTAACTTCCCTTTCTCAATGGCTATACGTTCATCTTCTGCCTTTTGCAATTTACGTTTCTCTCGGCTAAGAGCCGATACTTTTTTCTGATATTCACTTAAAACAGAAGGATATGCACGAAGAATCCACATATCATCAAGCAACATGGCATTATAATCCAAATTAATATAGCCCAGTAGTCTACGTTGCTCATTTTTTTTCTGTTCAATTCGGGCATTTATATCTTGTAGGTTCTCACAAGCATCTTGGTTCTCCTCCAAAATTTTCAAACGAGTTTCATAGTCTGATACAGCTTTCTCTTTTGTACTAATATCATGTCGCACATCAGAAATCTCTGACTGCACTTTACCCAAATCAAATTCAAGCTGTTTAATAATTGCCTCTTGTTTTTTGTCTTTTCTTAATTCTTTAGTAACTAAATTGTCAGACTGTTGCTCAAAATATGAGGTCATCTCGACAAGATTATCGAATTGCTTGATTCCAGAGAATGTATCAACAAGTGTTTTGAGTGCCGTATTATTATCGAACACATTTAATTCCCGTTCTCCTTTAAAAAGGCAATAACGACGAATAACTGTATCAAAACATGATTCCAATAATATCTTTCCATCTCGATTATGTCTTTCCGAACCAACTATCTCATAGCCAACGAAAGAAAAATCTCTTGTTTTTAGGAGGTTATCGGATGTTTTTTCAAAAATGAATTTTTTACAAATTTCTTTTTCTCCTCCATGTTCAAAGGTCATCGTGACAGAAACCTCATCACAATCACCCATCCCTATTTCCGCTTTACGCATTTCAGAAATATTGCTTTCACTTTTATTGTCTTTGCTGGTGTCAAACAACCATTCAAGAGCTTCAAAGAAAGTGGTTTTGCCATCGCCGTTATCACCAATAACTAGAGTAAGACCGTCTGATAACTCAAAACAATTTTCACCGTAATAACTGCGGAAATTCTTAATAATAATCTTATTTAGTTTCATATATTCGAAGTCAAGAAGTTAGACACCTGAGTGTATATTTCCTTTTGAGTATATTGATTTTCATTGCCATCAATAATCATCGCAACAGCTCGTATTGTGGTATTTTCTGAATCGAGAGCATCTACAATAGTCTCGTCTCCAGTTGATATATACTCTCCTAACTCGGCCAGTTTGGGATCGGCCAATACTGCTTGCAGTATTCTGTCTCCATTTGTATAATGAGTAGCCATAATGATATTAGTTAAATATTGAAATCTGATATTGGTTTAATACATCATCTAATGCATCCAATGTGTCATTACAATTTTCAGAAAGCAACGCAAAATCTCGAACACGGTTTATTTCAGATGAAACTAAACTCTTCTCCAACTCATAGCAATCTGGATCAAAGTTTATCTGTGGAATCACTACTAAATCGTGAATAATAGCAAACCGTTTATCGTCATGTCTTCGCAGTACACGCCCCCGGCGTTGAATAAATTGTCTGGGATTTCCAGTACTTGCACAGAAAATTGCTAACTCGCTTCGCGGAACGTCAACACCTTCATCCAAACATTTCATGGAAGTTAATACATCGATATTGCCTTTTGCAAAATCAGCCAATATTGCATCACGGTCGGTGGATTCTGAGGTAAATTGACGTACAACAATATGCGAATCAACATCTCTTACGATTCGGGTATATTCGTTAATCAGATGAATGGTGTCTTCGTCATCTTTGATTCGTTCAGTCGTATCAAAGACATCTGCACCTTGATCATCGGGTTGATTCCCTTCCGGGACATATACTAACGTATATTTTAATGAACCTGTTTTCTCTCGATGCTCTTTTAAAATATTTTCAAATATGCTCTTTTTATTTTCTGCCTTATGTATAATCTGCTTCCGTTTAAGCAGAAGTCGTTTTAATATCTCACGACTATCATCATCTTCTCGATTGATTATTTTTGCAATCTTCTTCGATAGCTCAACGTATTGAACCATCTCCTCATTTGTCAGTTCGACTAAATGTGGATAGTAATAATATTTGCACAATGCTTTATTCCTAATAGCCTCCGCCATTGAGTATTCGAAAGTATATATTCCATTGCAACCAAAGAAATCCATTAAGCGATCATTACCTTCTTCGTCAAACTGACGTTCTGGAGTTGCAGACAAACCAATTCTTCGTGAATACTTTATATCGTTAAGACGTTTGGCAATGAGTCCAGCTCCCATATTATGGGCTTCATCAGCTATGAACAATAATTTGTTCTTCGGGAACTGATTTAATTCTATGAAATTAGCCGGTCGAATAAAGGATGCATATGTGGAAATTATCACATAAGATTGCTTATTGTCTGGACTTGAAAGCTCCAACATCCTTATATTTGCCAATGAGGTTTGCCATCCACTATATTTAGAGCAGACTTTAATTACATTGGTAAAGTTAAATTTTACACATTCTTTTTCCCATTGGTCTACAAGGGTGATTGTTGGAACCAGTATAAGGGCTTTATAATAACCTAATCTTTTATAAATTTCAAGTAGGCAGTTTAATGAGGTAATGGTTTTACCAGTACCAGTTGCCATTGCAAACAGGCCTTTCTGTTTGTTGGCTTTCCAATTCTCAAAAGCCTGAATTTGATAATCTCTTGGACCAGATGTATATGGAAATTGCGGTTCATTGCTCCGTATAACAGCAGCCCTATATTCAATCTCTTTGAGCTTATCCAGAATGACCTCCAAACGCTCTTTGGAATTATCCAATGCTTTGATTATGTGTTTGGAAATACTCTGCTGATGATGGTTTCTTAATATATTGTATTCCGCTTCAAGCAATTCAGACATTGACTTATCAGGAAAGCTATCTGTAATTCTAGTTAGAACCTTATCTATTGATAAATAAACAACATTGTCATCCTTTTCTTGGAATACGTTTTCAAAATCTTTTCTAATTGCTTCAACCTTCGCAACCTCAATATTCCCATCCCAATCACATGAGACAGTCAAGCTTTCGATATTATCTACGAGTGCTGTTCGTGAGAAATTACACGAACCATCAAATCCAACTTTGTTAATACCATCGTAGAAAATGCCAGATTTAGTATGAGAAATCCCAATACCGCTTTTAGGAGCAATAATTTTAACTTCAAAGCGGTTATGACGTATAAGCCAAGCTAAACAATCAAAAAAATGTCGATCCCTTTCTGATAATGTGTTTTTAATCTTTTGAATATCATATATGTCAAAAAATGGTATTTCCATATCACCGGTTCCTGCTGCAATGGCGTTTTTATCTTCATCTGTCAAAATATCATTGACAATGAGCCGCATTTTGCCCCCATTATAAAGGAATACAGCAAACCCATTTGCGAGTACACTTATTGCCGATGAAGAAAAGAATCCAAGCATAAGGTTAAAATGCGTTGCGTTACATAGACAATCGGAGAAGAAGCCTATTGGTTCCCACTCTGTACGCGACTTATAACGCCGATGTTCAGGCCATATGATATCTGTCTTAAGCATTATGTATAGATATGTTATTTAACATTACTATTGCATCCTCTATTGATATATTATGGACTGCTGCATATTTTGTTTTTATTGCAATTTTCTCTTTATTTGTCAATATATCATGATTATACATATGCATAAATAGATATTTTACCAAGGACTGATTTCTCATAACCATTTTACGAGTTATTGGATTCCAAATTATTCTATTCCATGGTTCTGAGGATACAGTTCTATTAATATTTCTAAATTGTTCCATAACACTAATAATATTATGTTCGGGGGCTCTCATTGCAAGCGTTGTTATTGCAGAAATGAATGGATAGAGTGAGATTGGTCTAAAAAATATATTACCTCCATTATTAGGATCTCTATATTGCTCTGCTGCATTAAGTGATGTGTCCTCTATATAATTTTTAATTTCTGTAAAGCAAGTATAAAACGCACTCCAAAATTCTACAAGGAAATCATAAAATCCTGATATTGTGTCATCATTTGGTCGAACTCTTAGATAATCTTTTAATCTTCCATTTGAAATATTACCTCCAAACTTATAATATTTCAACAACTCTAAGTGGCAATCATATAGGGTCATTAATGTTGTAAAACATTTCTTGTCCCCGGATGGTATTGATTTAGAATTGCTAGCTTTTATCTTATCCCCAGTGAATAAAGGAAAATTCTCCAACATAATTCTAGTTGTGATTGCAACTACGTCATCCTCGTCAAGTGCTATAATATCTCCTAATCTAACAGGTTTTGCATAGCGGTTAAGCGTTGAAAAAATCCTTCTAGATTTTTCCATACCTTCGGGTGTATTATTATGTCCTATCAAAATAACACTTATCGTTTCAGATGCAATTTCAGACTTTTCTCTTAAGGCTGCTTTTATTCCTTCTACACGATGTTGTCCATCAACAGGAAAAATTTTTTCATCTCCATTGAAATGTAAAACTCCTACATTATGATACCACTCTTCTTCTAATTCATATCTTATTTCAGTCCACACGGGTAGACCGTCGTATACAGCTAACACTAATGAATTAAAGAAATGATCATCTCTATTCAAAATGTATTGCTTTATTTTAATATAATTATCAGACAAAGAGCGTTGTATCTCTTCCTTTAAGGATGTAGACGTGTGTAATTCAGAATCAACTCTTTTAACAAGTTGATTGATTTGTTGAAATGTGAGATTTGCTATATAGTATATAGTTTCTCCTATTTTCCCTTTTATTGCAGGTATCTTCATATTCTATCATTCAAATGCAGGAACACTATCTTGTATGTCAACTCGATCTGGAATTACTTCGTTATACCGAGGAAGTATTGCTCTAATCAGCTGAATTTCATTATTTTTTATTCTTTCATTATTTGTATCTGGATAATATCTATAATACAAATGTTCTTTCCATCTACTAAACATTTCCACTATTAAATCCCGAGTATCCTTATAGTATTCTCTTGCACGTTTCCTAATATGTTGCGTCTCTGTAAATTGGCATCTGCCAATATAGAGAATATAATTTTCTATAAATGATAAATTTAGTCCTTTTATATAAAATACATAAATACCACCAGTATCATTCGGCAAGTTCTTTATGTCATCTGACAAATCATCATTCGATTCATTTAAATATTTGATTTCGTCAGACCAGTTATCAACATTCCTTATGGGATTTTCGGTATTGATAATATTATTTCTCCACCTATTCGGATTGTGATAATAGGTCAATTCATATCGATAATTATTTGAATCTTCCGCAAGAAATGCTCTATATCCACCCATACAAAAAACTATATAAAACAGTTAGCACAAGGTATTTCATCATCTTCGTCAAACATATCGACAAGCAAGCCACTTACTGTTTTTGCCTTCAAATTCTCTTGCTTTTTGATATAGTCTAATTTTATCTGACGAACTCGTTCTGGACGACTTAATTCTGCAAGTGTCTCTCCTTGAATCCATGTATAGCCATCCTTCTCATACTCCATAGACTTTTTGTACAACTCTGGATGCTGCTCTAGAAGCCAAATCCACTCTATACGTTGTTGGAAAAAGCAAAAATAACACCCAGAACGGCTACGGCAATACTCTCCTTTCTTACCATCAACCTCAAATTCTATTGGGTTGTAGTACGCTGGAACTCCGACACCACTTTCCTCCAAGATTCTGAATATATCATCCTTGACTAGGATATCCTCATTATCAATCAAAGGAAACTCGTCAAGTTTACCTACAGGGTAATCAGTTGTCTTCAAGTATTCAAACACCACTCGATTAAAAGTCTTTACACTCAAATCTAGCAGGGCATTCAACTTCCGGCTATAAAAGAATGATTTGTTTATCAGAGTTGAGGCGATCTCAATAGATTCTTCTTTTATGTTCTCTGGAGCCCACTGCTTGTAAAGGTCAGTAATTAACTCCATGTTTTCATTGTGTAAAGCCTTGTGTATAACATCAAGGCTCCAAATATTCCTTCTAAACGGAAATACAGCCTGTATATTCGGTTTGGTCGAAACATAACCTTCTCGGTCTTCATCTCCACGAATACCAACATAAGATACTGTAGGCTCATCACCAACGAACTTCTCAAATTCAGCTAGCTTCATTTTTTGTGTACACCAGCGAGCCTGTGGCGATGGTAAATAGCCACCACTAATCTTTAAAAAGTGGTCAAATGGTGTTGGCTCAGGACTACCTTCAGCAGCCTTCAATCGCTCGACCTTACCTAGGAATGACTCTAGATTATCGACCAATTTCTCTGTCTCTTCCAACTCGCATCCAGTGTCTGAGTTGTAGTATTCCACCTTCAGTGTTGGGTACTTCTGCTTCATATAGATGGCTAAAGCCGCACTATCCTTTCCACCAGAAATTCCAAGAACATGTCTTACCTTAGTCATCGTTCAATCTCTTTTTAATTATACTTAAAAGTGCATAAGCATTGATTTCACTATCACTTGATAATAATTTATCAATCTTTGCTTCAAGTTTTTTTGCTTGCTCTGTCTTTGTTGCATTCAACTGAACAATTTGCTGTGAGGTTGTGCCATCACTTGAAATCATCTCAAAACGGAAGAAGTTATCCCCACTTGCCAGTCCCTTGTTACTAATCTCAACGTACTTTAAAAGCTCTTTAAACAAGTGTACGAGGTTATCAACCAAGTATGCTTCTTCCTCATCTATCAAAGCCTCCAACTGCTTATCTAAAACCACATACGCCAAAGATTGATACCAAGTTGCCCTGTCTGTATTCTTAGTCAATATACGAGTTAAGAAGGTTTTTTGTCTTTCGGTTAGCAAGTATGTTTTGATAGATGCATATCGTTGTTCTAATTCTGCTTTATATAAAGAGAATTCTTTACTCTTCAAACCAAGTTCATCAACAAGTACACCCTCCAATCGATTAATTAGATTTGAGTAGCACATACGGAGCTCTCTAATAGCCTTCTGGAGCAACTCTACATATCGCTTAAGAACATCTGCATTACTTGCTATCTCTGCATCCTTAAATCCTAATGCACGCGGGAGATCCTCAAAAAAGGTTTTCTCTGGGTCTTTTGCAGATGCCAATACAGCTCGGAACTGTACAGTAGATTTCTGAAGCCGTTTGGTCTGTTTTGTGTATTTATTGAGTTTCTTGTAAAAAAGCAGGAACGGTTTGATTGTCTCGATAAGACTGTCAGCCGTGAACTCTGCATCCTGCATTAAGCCTAATGCCTCACGATACTTGTTGAATAAGTCTAGTTTAACCCCATCAACATTGAAAGCTTTAATGGAGAATCCTGCAGGGGATTTCTGCATAATGTCCAATACCTCACGAGTAATCATAGGTATATATATCCCAGCATCATTATACAGTGAGTAATCATTCTTTTTAATGATCAAGAATGCCGGCAGCCACATGTCTATCACTCCTTGCTTCAACTTGAAGGGGCGAGAGCGTAATATCTTTACAAGATCTCCTAATTTACGAGGTTTCTCTTTGCTAGTATCAAGGAACTCCTCGCAGGTCCTCCACAAAGGCATGAAACTTTCTTCGTTGGGAGCATCAAGAAAATACTCTTTGCCGATATGCTTATGGATGCCCGTGTTATGAAGTAGCGTCAGATAGATAGTTCTTTCTGGAGGGAACTTACCATCCTCAAAGCCTAAATTGGGCTCTGAACTATTATGAAGTAAATGAGTAAGGAAGTTAACGCGAGCCATTGATATTGCACTACTGGGCTTATGCTTGTTGACCATCTCATTGATATACACCGGAGTGTCACAATACACCCGATCGCATATCATTGATAGCCATTTGTTAAATAGGGTTTTCGAGGAGATGTCAAGGATCTCTCCTCGATATACCCAAATGACATCTGAGTTATAACTAAAAAGGGTATTTAATACGCTGGTGGTTAGCAGACTTTGCTCATGTGCAATAAGAGCATTGAGCTCTTTCTGAGCTACATTATCTTTATTGTCAACATCATTCTGGACATAAGCTAGTTTATCAAGCTGCCATACGTGATCTATAATTTGGTCTGCTTTCTTGAAGTATGCATACAAAATAGCTTCTTCAACACCTACAGAGTGTTGTTTTAATGCATCTACTGTGAGATCTTCATTAAATATGAGATTGATGTAGCCATCGATTTCATTCTGAGGCTGTAGAATAATCGGATGGTCTGTAATCTCATACTTAAAGTATCGAGGTGTACCCTTGCGGTAATAAGAGGCGTTAGCAAACTCAATGGGAAAATTGAAGTTTGTGATGAGCTTCTCCACAATATCTTTAGAGCGGGGAATAATACCTGCAGCCTTCAATAATTCGCCTTCGATATTGACATCCGTTCCTTCAAACAATATATATTGAGACTTGTAGGTTGCATATCGAATAATCTTATGTTGCGTAAGCAATTCAATAACAGACACCGGGTTGTCGATACCTAAAGCAAATTTTGCATATTCGGAAAGCTTCTCTTTGTTAAATTGCACTCCTGCCTTACCAAAGAGATTGAACATACCAATCGTCTTAATAAGCTTCATGGCATCTGTAGCTATTTCGCCCTCAAATAAACTCTCAACGCGCTCTAAACTTACGCGTATGGCTGTCCATGCAGTAGAGTCTGCATTTACTTCCGACAAGTAAGAGTAAAAGTTGTATATATCATAGTCATAGACATCGGCTAAGCTATATGTTGTATTCTCTTTTTCCTTAAAATGATGAAGAGAGCCTTGTCCCGTAGCTTCAAGAAAAGAGAATAGAGTTCTTTCGTTCTGACCGTACCTCTGAATGGACAGGGTCAATGCTTGTGCAGCAAAAATGTCCAACGGATACAAACTTACTGCAGTATCATAAGCAATAGATGAACTGGCAAACTTGCTTGCAATGGCTAAATTGTAAATCTGCTTAAAGTGCTGATTCACAATATCTCGTTTTGTTCTTTCTATACGTTTAGATGCAAGATAAAGTAGCTGTTCTATAGGCTCATTAAAAACAATCTCCTGAAAACGGCCCTTTACCTTTGTCCATTCGTTGCGCTGGCTCTCTGTTAATGTACGAGAATACGAATTAAAATTCTGGTGCAATGTTGTAAGTAGAATGGCATTACGTCGTTCATCATTGATGAACTCCGTAAACTTCTGAAATAAGTACAACTCCCTTTCAGGGTTATTTTTTGCTGCATACTCTAGTAATTTGCCAAATTCATCAATTACAAGAATTACAAACTCCTCACGTTTCTCTGCCCTCTTGAAATAGCTTTTCAGATTTTCAAAAAGATTGTCCGAAGCCTCTGTCGGAAAGAGATTCTCAGTGAGAACTCTTTGAAGTGAGGCATAATCGCCTACAATTTTCTCGAACCTGAATCGAACAAAACCATTAAACTGCCCCTTGTTGGTAATGAGAATCTTACTATTATTCTTTAAACTATCCTCAAGAGCCAGAATGAAATTGGATTTACCAGTTCCATATGAGCCGATAATATTAAATGAGTGTACGCCCGCATTGAATGAATTCACAATGTTGCTAATGACCTTTATGGCATTCTGAGTCACAATATAGCTATTGGGGTCAAAGGTCGTTTGAGCGATATTTATTGATGGAGTATATTTCATATTAGTTCTCCTCGTAATATTTGTTTAGTACCTCTATAGGTGCAAGCGATGTCTTGAATTGCAACTCTTTAATACCTGCGACATCTGAAAATACAATCTCCGATGGATATTGAAGACAAAACCGTTTGATAAGATCAATAACGTCATTGTTAGTCAAACAAAAAATCAAAGCTAGCTCGGCAATATCATCAAAGGAAACACTATTTTGACCCTTACACCTAATTATCAATGCGTAAAGAAATACCAAACTAGGTACTTTGCTACGAGCATCATAGTTGAATATATAGCTATCTTTTTCTGCTTCATTTATCAAATTCAGAGGAGCCAACAAACAGTTGCTATCCTCCAAATTGGTATTGCTTTTGCTACAATAGTTGTGAAACATTACACCAACATCTCGCTTGACAGTATTGTCATTATACAAATTTTTATACTGTGTTCCTTCAAAGCAAGTATGCTTAATGTAGTTTTGCAGTCTACTCTTTTCTATGATATTTCGTTGGCGATGATATTCGATAAATGTCGTTTTGTAGATTGTAGCATACTCTGTGTTGATCAGCATAAAATGCAGCAACCACAGAGTTCCAATATCTTCAAGGTAGGGATCTTTACCACTCGCATCATCGAAAATGTAGCCAGCTATTGGCGCAAGACCATCTTCCTGCAATAATCCAAACGCTTTTAGCCAAAATCTGATTGAAGCTACCATATTCTTACCAACGCCAAGATGTACAACAGCCTCATCATCGTTGAAATTATTTCCAGCATTGACAAAATCATATCCTCGCTTAAGCCAATGAGACTTGCAAGCGAATGACTCATGTCCAGAGAATATTGGTTTTGAAATATTTCTAATCATTATCTTATTCTTTTTAGATTGTTATGCCACATTCTACAAAGCATTATCATCTTATATTCTTAGCTCTAGTTCATTAACTTGATAACGTCTTCCGGCAACATTGCATTCCCAGCATCATCTTTCGGAGCATTCTTAAGAAACAGCACTGGAATGATAGTATAGTTCTTAGCAAACGGTAACAAATTGGCTTTGCGGAGAAATTCAGCTGTCAGTTGTTTGCCGTTCTCTTGGGTTGTCCACTTGCATTCGCCAACCAGCAGATACTTTTTGTCAAGCGATTCGGCTATAATATCGAACTCAACCTGTTCCGGCTTCTTATCCTCATTGAGAACAGAACCCCACCAGCGTTTTGCTTTGCCATAAACTACTCCATTGACAATATTTCCTGTAACGGCATCCCGACACAGTTTTTCCCATTGCATACTCACATACTCAGAGAAATGAGCAGTCAAAGCCTGTTCTATGGGTAAACGACGGCCAAGCTCGATAAACGAGCGATTAGGAACGACAAACTGATAGTAGAGTGCCATAAACGAATCGGCTATCTTATAGAGACTCTTTTTCGCATTCTTTTCATCAAGACCGAACGGAACATCTTTCTCCAAGAATCCGAGATCGATAAGTTTCTTCAATGGACGCGACAGATTGGTTGCCGGCTCATTGCATCGTGCTGCAATTTCAGAAAGCCGGTTTGCACCAGTACCGATATAAGACATTATCGTCGAAGTCTTGACAATATCCTTAACATCATCCTGAAACAGTTTTATAGGTTCTTCGTAAAGAGTTCCATTTACAGAAAGAATATTATGCCACAGGGCATCATCAAGCGAACTTCTGTTTTCCCTCAATTCCCAATAACGCGGCACACCGCCCCATACGGCATACTCTTCAATAGCATTCATCGCATTAAGACTCAAAGCCTCTTGAATATACGGCAAACGTATCGGTGCAAGCCTCATTATCTCATCAGCACGCCCATATAGAGGTGCAGTAGAATCAAGGAACAACCCATACATCATATTTTGTGATGAACCGCAAAGCACAAGGTTATACTTCAACTGCTTCTCATCAACAAGTTTCTGCAATACAGACGGCAACTCAGAAGATTGCTCTACAAGATACGGAAATTCATCCAAACATAAAGTAAAACGTTTGTCTGTCCGATAATTGACCGCACGAAATATAGATTCCCAATCCGGATATGTCAGTTTGTCGAAATCCGGGAAGATTTGTGCTATTACTTTTGCAAGCAATACTCTCTGATGTTGCCCTTCAGAACGGTCAGCAAGGAAGTAAACATCATTTTCTGACAACACCCTTTTAATGAGCGTTGACTTACCCAGTCGTCTGCGACCGTACATCACGACTAACGAGGATTTTTCTCCCGTAAGAGCATCTTTCAGTCGTGCAGCTTCATCTATTCTATCAACGAATTTCATACACCTTATTTATTATGTAATACAAACATAATGTTTTTGCAGCATAACACAAAATTTTGAGCCATGTTTTTTATTCCAACAGAACAAATTGCCACTTTTGTATAGGAGAACATGCACTCTATTCCTTTTTTGAAGCTCGCCTCCTTGTCTTCAGACTCAAATCCTGCAAAGCTTTTCCCAACTTGTCTTCCTTTGCCAGCCACAGAATATCATCGTCAAGTTGCAAAGCATACAACACTCGCAAGTAGATTCCAATTGCTACTGTTGGTATGCCTTTTTCTATTCGGGATACAGTCAACGGAGAGCAAGTTGCACGTTCTGCAATCTGAGCCACACTTAGATTCCTGCGCAAACGAGCCAGTTTAATCTGCTCTCCTACAATTGACATCTTCTGCACCAATTTTCGAGGCAGTTTGGTTCCCATTGTATTCTTTGTCATAATCAACTTATCATATAATATACAAAGATATTAGATTTTATCTATTTAATGATGTATTAAAAGGGGAAATCTCAAAAATAGAAGAGATGGCTAAAACAAGTACAATATAATGGTTCTACACTTTTTCAAACGAATAGATCTTATTCACAACCCTTTTTCCAACAAATCACAACCATTACACAACACTTTTCCAAGCGAATCCAATGTCTTTGCAGCAGATTCCAACAAGCATTTTTGGAAAAGTGCGAAAGACAAGGTGATTTTGCTTTGAAAAAATGTAAATACTATCATATTGTTTGTAAGTATCAACAAACCCATACAACAAACAATATATTATTCGTTACATAAACACAAATCTCAAGATTGGATTGGCTATTCAAAATGAAAATCAACTTTATTTTATCCGCGTATTTATATATACGTTCATTAAAGCAAAGCTAACAGAGGGAGAAAAAAAATGGCTTCGCCAAAGCCGAGCCGAACCATAACTGCCGACTTTCTTTTTTGGCCGCGAAAGACACAGAAATCCTGCTCCCAAAACAAACATGATTCGAGCCCTTATCAAGCCACAAAAGCCAACCCTAAAATCCGTGAACCCATCTCTAATTTTGCAACCATAATCGGCAAAATAATCACCGATATGCCTTATCTTTGCAAAGCAGCAGTTTTGGGACAAAAGAGAGCGATTTTCCCTCTGTTTTGAGATAGGCAACGAAGAAAAGTGTTAAATCTTCGATTTTTGACGAAAAAACAAGTAAATTTTTGAGCAGTCTATCTTTTAAGCCACAAACTATTGATAATCAATTAGCATAATATGCTGCATCGAAATTTGCAAACAACAGTCCGACACATTCATAAATGCTTTAATTGTTTTTGTTAATCAGGTTCACCACAACCTTCGTCATCACGTCCTTTTCCTCCGTGCGGCTTTCGGCAATCATCAGCGTCAGGGCGACCAGTGTATTGTTATCCAAAAGGCGCGAACCATCAGCACGGTAAAGAATCCGGTTGTTTTCCAAAAACCACAGGAACAGGAAAGCGGCGATGCGTTTGTTGCCATCACTGAACGACTGGTTCTTAACCGTCAGATAGAGCAGATTAGCCGCTTTCTCCTCAACGCTCGGATAGAGGTTCTGCCCGCCGAAGGTCTGGTAAATCGCGCCCACCGTGCTTTTGAACGATTCGTCCTTTTCGTGGGCGAACAGTTCGCTACCACCGAACTTGTCGCGTAACACCTGCAATGCCGCCATCGCATTGTCATACGTCGCATGAAACGGCTCCTCGGTCGTAGTAGCCGACACTTCCAACTGCTGATAATCGTAGCGGTCGAGCGTATCGAGACCGTAAGTATAGTCCGTAATCACGCGCAGCAACCCGACCGCCTCGGATTTCGTCACCTCCTTTGCAGACAAAACATTGGAGAGCAGGCGAACGGTTTGCTTTAGCCCTTCCAACTGCTCGATCTTCGCTTGACTGTTGATTGCATAACCTTTTATAAGATACTCTTTCAGCACCTTGTTCGCCCAGATGCGGAACTGCGTGGCATTTTTGGAATTGACGCGATAGCCCACTGACAAAATCATGTCAAGATTATACGTATCAAGTCGTCGTTTCACAGTACGCTCTCCCTCCTGACGAACCATTTCCATTTTGGAAACAGTTGCCTCACGCTCCAACTCTCTGCTCTGGAAAATATTGCGAATATGCTTGGAAATCGCAGGAATTTTCGTTCCGAACAATTGTGCAATCTGCGCCTGCGTCAGCCACACGCTGTCGTTCTCCATGCGGACGTCCAAACAAGTCTCACCGTCGGCAGTCTTGTATATGATAATTTCTCCTCTGTCCATAAGAACAAAGATACGAAGAAACCCAAAATATTGAGAATCTACCGATGTAATTTAATTATACGTTCTACTCCTAATTTCTCGAAGCAATTTCAACACATTCTGTTCGCAAATCCGATAAAATCTGGAGTGCCATAGGATTTTTTGCTAGGTTAAATAGTGGTAGATATTTGACGATCAAATCAGTTTCCAAGGCATCGAAATTTTCGACATATTCTACCCAATTTACAGTCAGGTTCTCATTTATCCATTCAATAATTTTCAACTTATCTGCTTCCGAGAAACTATAATTTCTCTGGTTCTTTTTTCCGACTAACGATCCTTTCTGTGGCCTGTATCCCAGAACAGCTCCCATACTTCTAAAAAACGTCCCGTGCCCCTGTGCCCGAAGTTCTTGATTTAGGAATCGCTTGTGCAGATCTTCAGATGCAATACCGATATAAAGAATATTATGCCCTCTCTCCAAAAGAATAGTAGCAAATGGTTTCGGGAGCAAACGTATATTTTTGATGCGTATACAGTACAAACCGGGCGCATGAGGAATCAACCCATCGACATCTTTGGCTGATTTAAAGTTTTGTTCGTTCATTAACATTTTTCCGAGTAAGACCGTATCTTTTATCGAAATTAGATTTATGCGAACAAGTTGTTTGGCGGATTTCTTAGAAATACTTTCCTCTACCATCTCACTTCCCTTTAAATAAATTATCGAACCTTCACGATGAAAAAGAGCAGGATAATTTTTTGCCCTACCATAAATTTGATATGGAGTTAATGGCGAACCATCCGCTTTTTGATACCACTTATTTTCATTCAATTTTTCCGCTATTTCTTTTGTCGTCATTGGTCGTCCGACTTGGCGAAATAGCTTCTCCATTGCTTCATGCAAAGTCATAATATTTATTATTTTTTATTTTCTACTTCTCGCTTCAAAATAGCCACTAAATTCTCGGGGAGACCGACTTGTTTCCATAATTTTACAGGAGTAACAGCTACTACCTCCCAGCCCTGAGCTCCCAATTTATTCAACTCTTTGATGTCTGATTCCACAATGGAATCGTTCTCCATATAAGCGAAAGTATAAGACTTATACTCGAATTTCTTCATAGCCGACATATAATTCAACAACCTATTAAAACACATAAATATAATAAAAAACATTATTCAAACATACTCGATTCGAATGTATATTCCTCCTATATTTCAAAAATTTGCCGCATTTGGATTTCTCACCAAAAATCGCTATCTTTGCGCTGTCTTGCAAGAAGATACGGTTGCAGTAAAGGCAAAACACGCAAGCCGGCGCAGACCCATGCAAAAAAGACGGTAGGCGATGCGGGAATCGGAACCGAAAAAGCGTCGCAAACCGCTGATATACATTAGGCTTACAAATGTGCGAAAGCACCTTTATCCGCACTTTTCAGTCTCCTTTTGGAGACTTTTTTGTGAGCGAATCTGCGCAAACAAGAGATTTCTAATCTGTATATCAACACCTTACAATCGAATTTACGATCTTCCTCCGGAGCAAAGCTGTTCCGATAAAAGCACATTTCGCACCTGCCAATTCGGATTCTTTTCATCGCAACGTTTGCAATATGACAACCCATAATGGGCGAAGCGGGCTTAAAATTTGGCACGAAGCCGGGAATCGGTTATCTTTACTCCGAATTGTAAACATTATGACTATGCAGGACATGATAAACGGACGGTGCGGCTGGTGCGGAACCGACGAGCTGTATATGAAATACCATGACCAGGAGTGGGGGAAATTGGTGACCGACGACAAGACGTTGTTCGAATTTCTTGTCCTGGAGAGTGCCCAGGCCGGGTTGAGCTGGATAACGATACTCAGAAAGCGTGAGGGGTATCGCAAGGCCTTCTGCGATTTCGACGCCGGACGGGTGGCACAAATGACCGACCACGACGTCGAACGGCTGATGCGGTTCGACGGCATTGTAAGAAACCGGTTGAAAATCAAATCCGCAATCACAAACGCAAGGCTATTCCTCGCCATACAGGAAGAGTTCGGCAGTTTCTACAACTACACCCTGTCGTTCTTTCCCGACCGGAAGCCGATTATCAACACCTTCCGGTCGTTGAGCGAGATTCCGGTATCCTCGCCCCAATCCGATGCCATGAGCAAAGACATGAAAAAACGGGGATTCAAATTCTTCGGCAGCACGATTTGTTACGCCCACCTGCAGGCGGCAGGATTTATCGACGATCACCTGACGGACTGCATTTACGGGCATTAAATTGAAAAGTACATAACAGAGAGAGAGGAAAGCACAACAAAGCACGGTATTACAGATACTTACGAGAGCGTGACAAAATTCGGCCTCGAATTTCAAATGTGCATTTGCTTGAATTTGATGTGAATTTTTGAGCCGGGTGTTTGTACCGGGTTTGAATTGAGCTTGCATTTGCGGGCATTACGGGGCGGTTTACGCCCTTTTTTTATGTCCGATCGGCTCGTTGTACCGATCTGCAAGGGATTTGCGGTATATGAGCCCAAAACACCCCGATCGGGTCGCCACCGCTTAAACGCTGTTTAATCGGCGTTTGAAAAAGACACCGTTTCGGTAAAATTGTACATTTGAATTTCAGACCAAAATTCAAAAAAACGCTTTGGGCATACCGTTGGGCATACTTTTGGGGATCAAAAAACAAGAGATAAACACCCCTATAATGTGAAAATATAGGGTAAAAATAGGTGTTTTCCGTCGATAAACACCCCTATAATACACCTAATAAAGTCGTGCAATATTTTATAATACATTGATTTACAGTATTTAACATAAAGGAATCACACAAAGCAACCCTATTCGTTTGCAGCGGCACATGTGGCACCCTCGGCAGCCGTCGTGCCAATACTTTTTTTGGATAAGATTTCGACCGTCCCCTCTAATCGTCCGATTTCCCGCGCCTGCTCCTCTATTTTGCCGTCTTTCTCTTTTATGATCGCAAACAATTTGTCCTCGGTTTTGTTGGCATAAACCGCGGGCTCCTCGACAATGTTTTGCGTTATTAGCATCGTTCCTCTGCCTGCGAGCAACCAATTTGCATCTACATTTACATACATTTCAGTAATAGCAACCAACAATTCTGTCGTTGCGACGGGGTATTTCTTTGTTCTCGAATCAATATTGAACAGTCTATTAACCGTCTGCTGTGGTATATTGATACTTTCGGCAAACTTTTTTACGCTCCTATTTGAATAATAATCAATTAGTTGCAATATTCTTTCATTTATTTTAGGCATTTCCATATAAAAAAGCTACTGAAATGTTGGTTTATTACTGAAATGTATGTATATTTGCAAAGTGGTTCCAATGTAACCACGGAGCAAAGATAGTAAAATAACCAAGAATAAGGTAGTTATGACAAAGCAAATCCTTTTACCCGCATCGGTATTGCGGGAAATGCGAGAAAAATTCAAAGTAGGCCGCAACGATCTACGTCGGGCGTTAAACTACGAACGCAACAGCGATCGTGCGAGGATGCTCCGGGCGGCTGCGTTGGAACGTGGCGGGTTGATCTTTACCGGAGAGCGGGCACCGCAGGGGTATTGCCCGAATGTGGAAACGCGACACGACCAAGTGCGCGGCATGATGTACCAAACATTCGGCGACCGCGTGGAGTTGCAAGTGAGCCGTGAGACCAACGCGGCGACAATCATCATCGACAACGAACCCGTGGCGACTTTCAACGACATGACACTCGACACGTGGGGCGATGTCTTGTATTCTCTTCAAAAAATTTACAATCAATTAAATTCTTAATGACATGAAAGACAAATGTATGCAACTGCGTGCAATCGCAGAGGAAATTTGCAACCAAGACGAAAAGGCTACTGCCGTTCTTATGGTCTCCTCGGGCGGAAAACAATTCGCCTATGTACATGGCAAAGCGATCGACCTTGCTGCCGATCTCGCGTACATGATACACCAAACGCCGGGCTTCGACGAGGTTGTAAGAATGGCGGTTGACGCTTACGACAACGTACCACTAAAATAATCCCGATTGGCAAACACCCCGGCTCGCGTCCGGGGCGGGAGCAAGACAAAAACAGTATTATGGAGTACTACAACGATAAATTATGTATCACACACGCGGAGCTTACCGACGGGCTTGTTAGTAAGTCTTTGATCGACAAATGGCAATCCACCGGAAAGGTTGAGCGAGTGCGTCGTGGTTGCAACGGAACCCCCGCGCTCTTTGCCGTCGATAGTCTCCCTTTCAAGTACAAAACGGAGGTTTACCGCCGATTTCCCGATATGAAAGCGCAGGCAGAAAGTAAGCCGTTTGTGGAGAGTATCGAGCCGGACGGTGCCGCTTTGAATTTTTACGAAACATACCCGCTCGGCGACAATAAGTTTCTGCCGACCGAAAAACAAATCGAATACGCCAACAATGCGGCGGTCTTAAACGCTTTCCGCGTGGTGCTCGAACGCTCGAGCAGCCAGCGCACGCGGCAAAGTCACAAGCGTATCAATAAAACCGAATTTTGGCGTAAGGCGGCGCAGGCATTGCCACGTATCGCCGATAAGTTTCCGCACAGCCTGCCGGAGAACCCGCGCCGTCTGCAAGACAAATTCAACCAATATCTGCGCGAGGGTTATGCCGCTTTGATTACGGGCAAGTATGGCACACGCAACGCGGCCAAGATCAACGACGACACCAAAGAGAGCCTCCTCGTGCGGCTTATCTCCGACGCCCGGAACCTCGACAACGCACAAATCGCACGGCTTTACAACGTGGTCGCAGAAGCGCAGGGCTGGGACACGATCACCGGGTCGGCGGTCGGTGTATGGCGCAACAAATACGACCTTGTGACGGCAGGCGGACGCCTCGGTGCGACCCGTTTCCGCAACCAAAAGAGTATGCAGGTGAAGCGGTCGCGTCCGGTGGTACCACTTTTATATTGGACTATGGACGGCTGGACGGCGGAGCTGCTCTACCAAAAAACAGAGGTGCGCAACGGTCGCACGGTCACAACATACACAAACCGCCTTACACTTGTGCTCGTGCTCGACCCGTGCCTCAATTACCCGATCGGATATGCGATCGGCGAACGAGAGAACCCCGAGCTTATCAAAGCTGCTCTCCGAAATGCGGCCAACCATACCGCGGAGCTTTTCGGACGCCGCTACCGGGTTAATCAGTTGCAAAGCGACAACTACGGACGCGGCAACCTCACTCCGATTTACAAGGTCATGGGCGGCAAGTACACGCCCGCCCGGGCACACAATGCAAAGGCAAAGGTGATCGAGCCGTTCTTTGGCTATTTCAATAAAAAATACTGCCAGCTCTGCGTGAATTGGTCGGGGTTCGGCATCACCTCCAACAAGAACCTACAACCGAATAGCGAGTTTTTGAATAAAAACCGCCACAATTTCCCGACCGCCGACGAGTGCCGCCAACAACTCGCCGCCTTTGTCGAACACGAGCGAGCCGAGAAACGCGAGCAGTATGTGGCCTTGTTTGCCGAGCTGCCGGAGGAGCGCAGGCTCCCACTTTCCGACGAGCAATATTTGCTCACGTTCGGAGCCGAAACGGGCTATCAGAACGCAATCGAGGGCACCGGCTTACGTCCGACAATCGGCGGTATCAAACGCGATTACGATTGTTTCAATCCCAAATTCAGAGAATATGCGCACGTCCGCTGGGCGGTGAAATACGACCCAGACAACCTCGACCATGTGCTCGCGGTGAATGAGGACGGCTCGCTGCGCTTTATGCTCGAGCGTAAGCACGTGCAACCAATGGCACTCGCCGAACGCCGGGAGGGTGACGCCGAGCAACTCGCCCGAGTGCAGCAGTTCAACAAACAACTCGAGGGCGACCTCACCGAACGGCTCGCGCTTGCCAATAGCAAAGTGGAGCAACTCTTTAACGACAACCCGCAGCTCGACGTCGCAACCCGCTTGTTGCTTTGCGATAGCCGCGGGCAGAACAAGAACCACAAGCAAACGCGCCGACTCCAAGCCCACGAGGTAGAGGACGTCGAGGTGATCGAGGTTACAACGGTACAGCGGTTCGCCTCGAGAGTCGAGGACGAGGAGGATATAACGAATTTATACTAATAATCAGAAATACAGTGAATTATGAAAACTAACGAAAAACAGCAAATCAAAGCCAAGCTCGCGGAGTTCTGCGAGATCAAAGGCGGGCAGAACAAGGCGGCAAACGCCCTGCGCGGTGTAAGTTCCGCGACAATCTCCCAAGTGCTCAATGATAATTGGGAGTTGATAAGCGAGGAAATGTGGCGCACGATCGCCTCGCAAATCGGGTACGACCCGCGGGCGTGGGTGGTTGTCGAAACACGGGGCTACAAACGTATGTACGGCCTTTTGCAGGACGCGCAGGATAACGCCGTTGTGTTTGCCGTAACGGGTGACGCCGGGTGCGGCAAGAGCGAGGCGATAAAGAGCTATGCGGCCAATAATCGCAACGTGTACAATCTTTCGTGCTCCGAGTATTGGAACCGCAAGCATTTCATGGCGGAGCTGCTGCAATGTATGGGTATCGACTCGACGGGTAGCACGGTGCCGGAAATGATGTCCGACATTATTCTCGCCCTCAAAAAGAAAGAGAATCCGCTGGTCGTGCTCGACGAGGCCGACAAGTTGAGCGACCAAGTACTCTACTTTTTCATCAGTCTGTACAACAAACTCGAAGATCACGTCGGGATTATACTCTGCGCGACGGACTACCTCGAAAAGCGCATTAAAAAAGGCGTCAGAACCAACCGCAAGGGGTACAAGGAGATTTACAGCCGGGTCGGTCGCAAGTTCATACCGATACAAGTCATAAACAGCGAGGACGTCGCCGCCGTGTGTATCGCTAACGGTGTGAACGCCCCGGAAACGATCAACGAGATTATCGAGGACTGCGAGAACGACTTGCGGCGCGTGAAACGCAAAGTCCATGCGATTAAACAGCGTTCAACCTCCAAATAAACGGTGTTCAAATGGCAAAGGCGATAAGTAATAAAAACGTCCTCGACGCTCGGTTTAAGGTTGCGGACTTTGCGGGCAAGTGGCTCGCATCGTTCGGCAAACCCGAGCTCCGCGGTGCGTGGATTATTTACGGGGAGAGCGGCAGCGGTAAAACCCATTTCGCCTTGGAGCTGCTCAAATACTTATCCGGGTTCGTCGATCGGGCGGCATACGACACATTGGAGCAAGGCTTATCGCTGTCCTTTCAGAACGCATGGAAAGACGCCGCAATGCACGAGGTCGGCTCGCGGGTTATCGTGCTGGCGAAAGAGCCTATCAAAGACCTGCGGGAGCGGTTACGCAAGCGGAAAAGCCCCGACGTCGTGGTTATCGACTCGATTACGGCTTTGGTAGGGTTCACCCGGGCGGTGTTTATCGAATTGATAAACGAGTTTCCCGACAAGCTGTTTGTGTTCATTGCCCACGAGGAGAACAACAAACCATATCCGGCGATCGCGCAGCACGTGCGCAAGTTGTCCGAGGTGAAAATACGGGTCGAGGGATACAAGGCATTCATAACAACCCGGTTTCAAGGTGAGAACGGCGAGGGCGGCTCCGACTTCGTGATATGGGAACAAGGAGCCAATGAGTATTGGATTGACAAACTATAAACTTACAGATATGTGCACAATGGATAAAATTCACAACGGAGTGCTCCGCAAGTTTCACACGCTTTGTTCGCGGCTGGGGCTTACGGAGGAGGAGAAACGGGCAATCGTCGGGAGTTATGGTGTTGAGAGTAGTGCGGACATCGACACGCACGATCTTATCGACATCTGTGCCTCGCTCGCCAAGCAATTAGAGGGCGACAAAGGCGACGAAATGGATAAACTGCGCAAGCGGGCAATGGCCGCGATCGGCGGTTATCTGCGGAAGATCAACCAGCAGAGCAACGGGGAGATCATCAAAGGCATTGCCTGCCGCTCGACCGGGTACGAGTCTTTCAACAAGATACCCGCCGAGCGTCTGCGGAACGTGTACAACACATTCCGCAACAAGCAAAAGGACATCGACGCAGCCGAGAGTATCGCAATGGAGCTCTTGGCGCAAACCTATACGACGGGCAAGAGCTCGTCGGCAGTACTGAATTAACCAATTTTTCACCAAAACAATAAATCAAAATGAAATGGTACATCAGCGGTAAAATTACGGACTTACCAGCCGACCAAGTGACCGCCAAATTCGAGCAGGCGGCACAGCAGATCAGAGCATTCGGGCACGAGCCCGTAAACCCTCTCAACAACGGCCTCGACATGGCCGCACATTGGAACGAGCATATCGTCGCGGACATCGCCCTGCTGCTCGAGTGTGATGCAATCTACCTGCTCAAAGATTGGGGCGACAGCAAGGGGTCGCGTATCGAGGCCAATATCGCCGGGGAGTGTGGCTTGGAGATCGTGCACCAGCCGGAATACGGCACATATCGGAGCAAGGTATGAGTGTGGCGGTTATCAATCTGCAAATCGTGTATGAGCAGGACGTCGGCGACGTACCTCTCGACAATCCCACATTACGGGAGTCTTTGGAGTGTCTGCACGGCCACGCTTGGCAAGCCTGCCTCAAGCAAAACGAGGCGATTACGATAAAAGAGGTCAAGGTCTCCATGCGAGACAAACAAGAAAGTAAAAAAGTCAATTAACCCACTAAAAAAACAACATTATGAACAAGCAAAATTCAGTTATCGGATGCGGTTATATTCCGCGCGACGTGGAGGCAATTTGTCTCAAAACCAACAGAGAGGCCGAGCTCGGCGAGGTAGAGTACAAGATCACCGCAGAGCCTTACGAGCGTGAGTGGGAATGTACGCCGCTTAATTTTCAGCTTTTCCATATCGAACCAACGAGAACGGAAAAGCGCATGACGGTAAACGTCCTCGATGCAAATACGGGCTTAACGTATGCCGTCGAGTATGAACCCGCAAATCTCGTGCGCCCAAGCATGGAGCCGAAAACCGATAAGCCCGGGGAGAAAGTCGATTTTGTCGAACGCGCTCGGCAGATTGTCGAGGAGCTCGGAGAGATATTCAATAACGGGGGGGGATTTCGGAAAAGTGCGGTGTTGCGTTTTTTTCGATCTCCGACAACGGTGACGGCAAAACCTCGTCGGCAAACACTTTTCTCGGCGGTCGCGGCGATCGGATTATAGACTGCATAGCAACGTGTGCGGAAAATCCTAAAGCCGTTGAGCTCGTGACAAAGGGTGTAATAAGAGCAACACTCCGCACTATGGCTGGGGCTGGCAAGAACAAGGACGACAACGAATAAACAACGCTATGGCAGGACAAAAATTTTATCGGGCAAAGGGCGTATTTGAATATCCCGGAGCTCAAAAAATACTCGTGGAGGGGATGTTTGTTCCAAAACAGAGGGAAAGCACCCCGGCCAAAATCAAAGAGCAATGCAGTGCGTATTTGCGCAAGCAGGTGAAATGGGGCGAGGACATCGACCCGTCGAAAATCAAAATAACGGTCTCATACACAACAATCGACTGCGATTTTGTCGTGTGTGAGGACAAAGAATAAACCAATCATTTTTATAACAATGGCAAAAACAAGAGAAAAAAAGGTCGTGGTTTCGGGAGTTACGCGCGACCAAATGGAGGAGGCATTCGGCACATTCGCCTTTGCTGACGCCAAAATGCAGGGTATCAACGCGGCAATGGACGCCGAGATTACCAAGATCAGAGAACGCAACGCCGACGAGCTCGCCAAGTGGCAGCAGCAAAAAGACGCTTCGCTCGAGGTGATGCAGACCTACGCCACCGAGAACCGCGACGAGCTGTTTTCCAAAAAAAAGAGCATGGAGACGGCGCACGGTGTCCTCGGATTCCGCACCGGGACACCCAAGCTCAAAACCCGCAAGGGTTTCACGTGGGCGGCGGTGTTGGAGTTGCTCAAACAATTCAATCCGGCCTATGTTCGGACGACCGAGGAGGTTGCCAAAGACAAGCTCCTCGCCGATCGGGACACCGACGAAATGCCCGAATTGATGCAGAAAGTCGGCATCAAGGTCGAGCAGGACGAGACGTTTTTTGTTGAACCTAAAAAAGAGGAGTAAACCGCTGAATGTGTGAGAAAGTACGACACTATGACAAAGAGAGCATCGAGGTATGCCGCAACTGCAAGGGCACCGGGGTAGCCTATACGGTGCCCGAGTTTCACCCCTACGGGAAAGAGAAAGACCCCGAGCCGTATGAGTGCCCCGTCTGCAAAGGCAGCGGGAGGGTGAAAAAGACGCTGAACATCGAGATCACGATCGAGCCCTATGCGGGCTCGAGCTCGGTGTAAAAAAAAGCCCGCCAACCGGGAACAGCTAACGAGCGAGGAGTGGGGACTCTTTTGCAAAATTAGTAAGTTTTCGGCACATGGCAAAGGGATTTCGCTATAAAAGTACGTTATGCCGCATCCGAGAGGTCTGCGAGATAACAAGGGAGCATTACGAAGAGGGCAACCAATCGAAATGCTACCGGGCTGTATGGCGAAAGTATATCGAGCCAAAATACGGGATTTGTTACCGCACTTACTTAAACTACATTAACGAACCATTGCCGAAAGACCCCGACGGTAAGCAATTATCACTATTCGAGTTATGAAAAACGCAATCTTTTATCTGAAAGTGACCCCGGCGATACTCTATACCGTTACCCTGTACTTGGTCGGGTACCTGCTCTATGTGATCTCCGGGGTCATTCGTTCGCTGGCGTTCCTGCTTATGTTATCGCCCCGATCGGCGAAAAACGAGCTGCGGGTGGTGTTTCGGGTTTATCGGAGTGTTGGAGACCTTTAGTAATCGCTGAAAATGGAGCTAAACGAAAAAATAGATAGGTCTATCCGGCTGTTAAAATCGGTGAAATGCGACGAAATGGAGCTTTGTTATTCGGGTGGTAAGGATAGTGACGTTATTTTGCAACTTGCGAGGCTTGCCGATATTCCGTATCGGGCAATTTACAAGAAAACAACTATCGACCCTCCCGGTACGATAAAGCATTGCCGAGATAATGGTGTCGAAGTCCACGAGCCAAAAATTCGTTTCTTTGACTTAATAAAACAGCGGGGCTTTCCAACAAGGAGATGTCGGTTTTGTTGCGATGAGTTGAAAGAGTACAAGATTTTAGACAATGCAATTCAAGGCATTAGGCGTTGCGAGAGTGTAAAACGGACGAAGAATTACAAGGAGCCTATTATCTGCCGGATTTATGGGAGTAAAGCAAACCATGTGAACGTGATTTTACCAATACTCGAATGGACGGACAAAGATATTTCCGATTTTGTAGAGCAGCAAAAAATACAATGCCACCCGCTGTATTATGTGAATGGTGTTTTTGACGTAAAAAAGAGACTCGGGTGTCGGGGCTGCCCCTTGCAGGCCGATAACGGATTGTCAGATTTCAAAGAGAACCCGATGCTTGTTAAGGCTTGGATAAAAGCCGGGCAGGAGTGGTGGGATAAACCTCGAGAAAAAGAAATAAGGTGTAAAGCCAAATTTGAGAGTATTTACGACCTTTTCGCTCATAATATTTTCTTTGATAGTTACGACGCATTTGCAAATGCAAAAAATGGAATGTTCGGGCGTGTTGATTATAAGAATGAGCTCGAAAACTATTTTAACATAGAATTGTAACACTACAAAACACTCAAAAGAGCCTCGCAATTCCGCGAGGCTCTTTTCATTTCCCTTGCACGAGTGTCACTCCGACGGCCACCGTCCGGGGTTTCACCGCCGAGGTGTCGGTCGCCCGGGTCACGTAACACTCCTCGTCATGCTGCACCCGCTCGTGGTCGTGATCGGTGACGGACTCGGCCAACATAAAGCAGTTGAACCCGTCGCCGCAAAGCCCCTGTATCGCCGCGCTCACCCTCTCGAGGAGGTCGAGGTGTTCGAGTGCCCGATCTTGGTATCTGCCGCCCTCCTCGGGCGACGCCAACGTTTCGGTTATGACATGGAGCCGCACCCGAATATCCGCCGATCGTGCGCCCTGCGAGAGTTGCGACCAATCTATCGGCTCAAACTCCACGAACACCGCGGGCATTCTGAACGCCTTTTGTTTGGTGAGCTGCTCGGTGTTGCGGTTCCACAGACTTATGTACTGTATGCCGATTTTTGCCGTTTTGAGCCGCTCGGCGACGGCTTTGTAAATTGCTTTTCTCATGGTTTGATCTCCTTTGCCAAGTTGTCGAAAAAGTCGGTTATATTCTCGTGCACGATCTGCTTTACCGCCCGCTGCACCTCGGGGTTGTCGCCGATAAATTGGCGTTGCGGCATTTCCATAGTCCGGGAGTGTGAGCGCACGGTGTAGGTCTTGCCCGTCCGCTTGTTCGTCCGGTTATGCGTGCGGACGGTCTGCGTAAACTTTCCGCCCGTGTTGTGCAGCTCGGTATATGGCAGCGGCGAGGAAAAATGCACGCCGCGCCCGCGGACGGCAGCCCGGATAGATCGGCGCATTTTGCCCGTCACATGGAGGAGCGAGCCTTTGGCCTTTTTGTTCTTCCGGGGTTTCCATTTGGAGCCAAAAAAGCCCTTGCATTCAAAGTTCCGATCGAACATTTCGGCCAACTCAACCCGCATATCCGAAAGGATATTTTGTATCAAGTCATTAGTATTTGACATTTTCGTTGTTTATCGAGTGAAAATTTTGTAGATTTGCGAAAAATATACTCGCATGTTGGTAGATCACGAAATACAGACACCCCGCTCTTGTCAGGAGTGCAACCACTATCTCGGTGGCTGCAAGTGTCGTGCGTTCGATCAAATACCGATCGAGATATACACGGACGCCGGGAGCCATGCCGCCAAGCGCAGCGACCAAAAAGGCGACTACGTGTTTTTATCGGCCAAACCAGCGGAAACCACCCGCGTATATGAAAACAAGGATTAGTCCTTGTTTTTTTGTTTCCTGTATTCATTCTCGATAAATTTTCCCACAGCCTCCGCCAGCGGTCGAGGGTTCGGGTTGTTCAAATACTCACTCCATGCCTCGGCGATAAATTCTTTTTGCGGCGTGTAGTTCGCTTTGCGCATCATACTCGGGCGGTACGCATACCCGGAGAGGTTCTCCCGGACGTACTGCTCGCCGTGGCTGACCGCCTCGTTGTAGATTTTGAGAAAATCGGCATTTTTGTAAAGGTTGAGCAGCGCGTCGAGTTTGTGCCCGAGTTCGTGGTCGAACACCGCTTTCACCGTGTCGCATTTCTCCGGGTGAAACTTGCTTGCGACGTCCCGTTGCAGGGAGGCCGTAACCTTGTCGCCCGTCCATGCGGTATTGAAAACTAACCCGTTCAGACCATAAGCCGCGCATCCCTCGCTCGAATAGGCGTAACAATCCCGTAAATATGCGGTTTTACGTGCCCATTTTTTGGCTGTTTCCATGAGTAAAGACTCGGGGAACTTCCCGTCGTACAGCTTTTTCAATTCCTCGAATTTTGCCGTCGTGAGCATCTTTACGCGCCCGGTCATGGAGCCGACAAACTTTATTTTCTCTTTCAGTTCGGGAAAGTCCCGAAAGTGTCTATCCACACAGTCGAAAATCTCCTTTACCTGCCCGATGTCCTTTTTCTTAAACCCGGAAAGGTCGCAATTCAACCCGAGCTCCCTAAATTGTTGCTCTGCCTGCTCTATGGTCTTTGCCGCGAAACGCTCTTTTGCAAGTTGTTCGACAACCGCTTTCGCACGCTTGGGGGCTTTGTTGTACGGGTGTTTGTCCGGGTACAATTTCAAGTCCTTGCCGGGGTTGAAACGAAACATTTGCTTTTTAGGGTCGGCGGTGATCTGCTCGCCGATCTCGACCGCCTTCGCGCTGTCGCTTGCGGGGTACTTGTTTTTCCGCACCTGCACCACGGTACAACGGCAATTCCACCCGTTCGGCGGCGTGTACTGCGACCAAAACGGGTCGCTGGGCGGCAGGGTGATATTGTGGAGTAGCTGGTGATCTGACCGCACCCGTTCGTCTCCCGCCGTCCGATATTGCAGGTCGTAACGGTCGCCGTCCTGCTCGAAATCGTGCCACTTGGCGGCCATTTGCGAGGAGGTGACGGCGTGGTTGTACTCCGCATACAGATAATTGCGGTTATACTTGGCGTCGATTTTCACCACGTCCTCGTGGAATTTCTCGAAAGGTTTTATCCCTCCGCCCTCGCCGATCAGCGACAAGCCGACCTCGTTTAACGAGTGATAGGTTTTTAACCCCGAGAACACAAAAGCATTGTTTTCAAGTGCTCCGACCAGCTCCTCGGGCACCTCCTCGGCAATGGACGAGGACACCGCGCGGCCAAGTATGCGGAACGTCTCGGCGATCACCTCGAGGGCGGGTTGTTCTTTGAGCATACCGGGCGTAAATCCGCCGCGCTGGTGCACCCACTTTGCCGCCCGCTCGAACACCTCGCTGTCAAACTCGAAATCGGGCGTTTTTTCGGCCTCTGCGAGCCTCAACGTCTCGTCGTGGTATAGTTGTTCCAATGCCTCGCCCAAACCCCGGTAAAACGCCCGGAAATTCTTTTGCGGCACCTCTCGGGGGCTGGCGTCCTTGCCCTTTGCTGCGTCAGCCCCTACTCGAAAAAACTCTTTGCGTCGGGTTTCTTCGCCCCGGTGATCGGTATTTTGTACTTGTCGGCAAAATATTTCGGGTCGATGTCGTACTCCTGCAAGAGCAGCCGCTCGATTTCGCGCTGCTCGGCGGGTGTGTAGCTGGTCGCCTCGTCCCAATCGAACGTAACGCCCGCAAGCGGGAACCCGTGCCGGAGCATCAGCGGAATAAGCCGATCGTTCACGAGATACTTTATCATCGTGGCGTCAGCGCGGCAAATATTCTCGAACACCTCGAGGTGCGTCTCGGACTGCGACAAGGAGCTGCCGTTGTCGATCGTCATTGTCTGCCCGAGTATGCCTTTGGAGATTTCCGAGTTGCAGCGGTCGATACGTTTGTCGTACACGTTGTAAGCGTCGCCCCGGGTCGTCTCTTTGATCTCGATGTCGGTACCCTCGGGAAACAATCCCCACGGTGCGGCACCCATTTCGGCGAGCATTTTCTCAATGCGGGCAATGTCTTTCGTGTCTTGGGACATTGTTTTCGCTATTCGGATAGGCATTCCGAATATTTCCCCGAACGTGTCCCAATAGGCGAGCATATTTTTCTTGGAGAGCGACTGCGGGGCGCATTTGAGCAGCAGCCCGAGGTCGCGGGGTTTCCCGACCTCGATGCACCATGCGGCGGCGTCCCCCTCGCGGTACGATATGCCGTTTTTCCAGTCGTCGCCCGCCTCCCGGGTGTAAACCCCGTACTCGGGTATCACGTGCTTGCGGGGCACGAGCTCGACATCGGAAAAGGACATAATGCCGTTTTCGTTGATTATGTCGCCGAATTGGATTAGCGAGTGTCCGAAATAGGGGCTATCGAGTGCAAGGTCGATAAAATTCATAAACCACTCGCGCTCGAACATAAGGCGGGCTTTGTCGTCCTCTTTACCGTTCTTGCCCGTGAGCATGAACGGCTTTTGCAGGGTCTTGCCCTTTCGCTGGGCGATACACCCGGTCAGGTGCAAGTCGATCATTGCGTCGCTGTACACGTCGAACAGGGCGCAGCGGTTCGGTTGTTCGTAATTGATTGCCGCCTGCCAAGCCCTCCGCCACGTGGCGATGTCCTTTTTGGTGAGGCTCTCGGTCTGCTGGTTCAACTCAATAAGAACGTCCTTTTTTTTCTTTACCTGCTCCGCAAACTGCGCCGCAAGTTTGAACACTTCGCGCTGGCGGCGTGCGGTCGTTCCGGGTATTGTGGAGAGGATGTTGTCAAATAAACGCATTCAGCATATAAACAGAGTTTAAGCGGTGTTTAACCGCTGTTTAATAACTATAATCGCTCGGGGGCATTCCGCCGAACCGCATCGGGTTCGAGGCGTCGGTCTGTCCATCCTCGCTGGTGTATGTCGGCAGTTTCGGCATTGTCCCGCCCTTGCTCACTTTCGTAAGCCACGCGATCGCGTTGTCGTAAAGCTCCTGCCGCCCGTCGAGGGCGAGGCTTTGCGGCAGCCAATGCGCAAGGTAGAACAGCGCGATATTCACCGTCACCTGCACGAGCATATCGTTTCGGTCGTCTCCGGAGGCTGCAAACGCCTTGTCGGTATCATACCGCGGTCGGAGATAGCTCGCCACCTCCTCCATTGCCACGCGCTCGGCTTTCTGCCGGGTTGCGGGGTCGCTGCGTGTGAGCACGTCGAGCTCCTCCTCGTCGCACACAATTTTGTAATCGTCCTCGGTGAGAAACATTGTCAGCGGGTTTTATAGATTGCCAGCGACTCGGCCTTTTCCGGTGTGAAACCTTTGCAAAACGCCCCCTCTTTGATTTTCTGTTTGAGGTGTTGTTTGCTTACGACGAGGGGTTTTCTGCCGTACATAATCACGAGCTGCTTTTTGCCCGTTGTGACCGCCTGCCGATTGGCTCGTTTGATCGCCCGTTTGCAACGCTTGTAAAGCACATAGCTCTTGTATGCCTTTACGATTTTCTGAAATAATTTTACCATGAGTTTTTGGATGTTGGCCGCCGCCCGATCTTGGGGGCGAATGTTTGTATTCTCGTTTGTTGTTGGAGTATATAAATTGCACCCTCGTCGGCGTCCGGTGCGTCGTCGTGGCTGCTGGTTCCTTTCTCGAACGCGAGCGTCTGCTCCAATCCGGCCAGCGTGTCGGGGTCGTTCTGTTTGTCGGCATTGTAGTACACAAAGCCGCGTTCCCACAGCGGGGAGACACCCTCGATACGTTGGAATTTGTCGGGTTTCTTGCGCTTGTCCGCCCGTATCGGGAGCTGGTACCCGCGCAAGTTTCCCTCTCGCGTAAACTCGTCGAGGATTATATCTTGCAGAAAATTCGCCTCTATGTAGTAGTAGCAGATCACCCCGGCGGCGAGCATCCGCTCGTGGAGATCATACCACCAGCGCACCATTTCGGCGACCGAGCATTGCCGGACAAACGCCTCGATTTGGTGCAGCTCTGTCCCGTATTTGCCCCACAGTTTGATAGCCTTGTAGTCGTTCTTCGTGGTGCCCTTAAACGAGGGGTCGCAATAGGCTACGAGATAGGTGTATTTTTTCAGCGGCGGCAGCTTTTTCCACCTTATCCATGTGTGTTTGAACACCGCGCCCTCGGTGATCGGGTTGTTCATCATTTCCTTTTGAAATGATCGGTACCCCATGAATTTTTCCATAGCGCGGAGCTCCTCGAGCGTCCATTTGGCCGCCCATGAGACGCGCCCCTGCTTGTCGATCGCGTTCACCTGCGAAACGATCACGCCGTCGGTTGCGCAGATATTGGCGAGCACGCTGCACTTGCTTATGAGGTTCCCGACCATGATAAACCGCCCGCGTCCACCGTCGAGGGCACCAAACAAAGCCTCCTTTACCCAATCGGTGAGCTTGCCGACACGGGTCTCGTTGCCGCACAATTCATCGTCGTCGAGGTCGTCGATCACGATGTAATCCGGGCGGTGGTTGCGGTACCGCAGGCCGCGGGGTGATTGTCCACGTCCCCGTGCAAAGAATGCGCAGCCGTCGGCGGTGACAAACTCGCCCTCCTGCCAGCTCCCGGCGTTGTACTGAACCCCGAAATCGTTTATATATCGCTGGTTGTATTGTAGCTCGGCCTGCAAGTCCGCGAGCAGGGTGTTCGCATTCTCCTGCGACTTTCCGACGAGCACCATTACGTTAATCTCGCGCACCGCTTGGCATTTCAACCACATAGGTATCATTATATCCATGTGGGTACTCTTGGCGTGCCCTCGCGCCCACTTAAACGCCGCTTTGAGGTTGCGGTTCTTACGGATTTTGTTCGCGGCGTTGATATGGAACGGGGCGCACTCGGTATGCTTTCCCGTGGCCGGGTCGTCGGTGTAGTGCGGGAAATAGTAATTTACGAAAAAGGCATAATCCGCCCGGGCTCGTTTGATACGTGCCTGCTTGTCCGCCTCGCTTTCGGCGCGGTTTACGGTGGTTTGACTCTGTACGTTGTCGCACCACTCTTTCCACCGTTTGGTGGCGTCGTTTACTCCTGCGACCGACATTTATTCTCCTTTCGTGCTTAACAACTCGGACACATAGAGGTCTTGGTACTTGTTGATCGCTTTGAGCAATTCGGGCGTGAGCTCCTCGTCGGTTGCGGCTCGCCGTTGCAGCCACTTGCCCAGCGCGAGGAACACCTCGATCGCATCGACGACGTTCGCTTTCTTGTCGAATTTCTCGATCACGGAGGCAAACTTGGCGAGTTTGTCGCCGAGTCCGTCGAAAGCATCGTCGTCGTCCTCACTTTCGAGGACTTTCTCGAGCAGTTTGTCGATCGTGCGCAGCACCTTGTTCACGAGCTCGGGGCGCGTGACGTTCTTCGCGGCGCGTAATTTATCCCACGACGCCTCGGCGACCCAGCGGTTTACGGTCTGCTTTGACACGCCGACTTTTTCGGCGATAACTTTCTGCTGTTCGCCCGACATGTAGAGCACGCGGGCAAATTCTTTCTTTTCATCGGTTGCTTTATTTCCCATTCATAAGCATACGTTTTTGGGGTTTCTACCTGCCCCGTCCGGGGCGTCTGACGGTACAAAAATCACCCTTTGCCTATTGATTTGAAAAAATATCGCAAACTCTTTACACTCTTTTTGTTACGGCTGTAAAAGAGCCGCATTTTTGTCGCATCAAACATCGCGGGATAGAGCAGTTGGCAGCTCGTGAGGTTCATTCCCTCAAGGTCGCAGGTTCGAGTCCTGCTCCCGCTACAAATAAACCCTTTTGAGGTCGGGGCGGTGGCGCACTTAAAAAAGAAATGCCGCCCCTAATTTTTACAGAATGGCAAAAGACTTTATCATCAACACGAACGGACTCAATAGCTGGGGCACCCGCGTAATGACGTCCGGCATCGACACAACGCAGTATCAGCGAAACCCGGTGCTCCTGTATATGCACAAGCGGGGTTTTGACGGTAAGAGCACGCCGATCGGACGTGTCGAGAACATCCGCGTCGAAAACGACGAACTGCGGGGCACCCCCGTCTTTGACATGAAAGACCCGTTTGCCGCGGAGATCGGGCGCAAGTGGGAGGAGAACTTTATCCGAATGTGCTCGGCGGGCGTCGAGCCTATCGAGTTGAGCTCGTCCCCGGAGCACCTCTTGCCGGGGCAAATCCGGGCGACGGTCATGCGCTCGAAGCTCGTCGAGGTTTCGATCGCGGACATCGGTTCCAACGACGGAGCCTTGCAGCTCTATGAACCGGGCGGCCAAATCTTGCAGCTCGCCGCGGGCGCAGACAATGATTTTCTCCCGCTGCTCAAAACGGAAACGACCCCCACGGCGGCGGAACCTGCCGCGGGTGCAGATAACAACGGTAACAATCAAACCAATTTTTCGATGAACAACATTTTACTGACCCTCGGATTGCCCGCAACTGCAACCGAGGCGGACGCGGTAAGCGCGATCACCAAGTTGCAGGACGAGGCCAAGCGAGCCGGGACGCTCGAGCTTGCCCGTATCGAGACCGCCGTCGATACGGCGATTGCGGCGCATAAGGCGACCGCCGACAAGCGCGAGAACCTTATCACGCTGGGTAAAAAGGCGGGTTTCGAGGCTCTGCAATCGACGCTCGATATGCTGACCCCGGTGCAGAAACCGAACGACGTTATCAACCGCGCAGGCGGAGCCGCTGGTGCCGCCGCAAGTCCTGCCGTGACGCTGGCGTATTCGCAGATGTCCGAGGAGCAGCTCAACGAGTTGAAAGAGAAGAACCCGGACGAGTTTCTGCGTCTGTTCAAGGCCGAGTTTGGCTACGTTCCCAAGCTCGAAAAGTAACAAACAACAAAATCACTTTTTAACCGAATGAAAAAGTTTCTTTTTGCCCTTATGGGCTTAATCTGTGCCGTTTCCGTGAACTGTGCCGTCGGCGCGGTTGGTGCCGTGGCTCTCGGAGCGCAGCCCCTTTACGGTGCGCTGGCAATCAACGGCGTTTCTTTCCTTTCCGGGCTGTGCGGCGGCTTCATGCCTGCCGGGGCAGCGTGTGCCGGACTGTACACCGAGGCGTGGACGGGCTTTATGACAAAGGCGTTCCGCACCGACCCCGAGGGGCTGGGCTGGTACACCAAAATCCGCTCGTTCGATCAGTATGTCAATAACGACATTATCCACTTTGTGAATATCGGCGGCGACCCTACGGTGCTGGTAAACAATACCTCGTACCCGCTCGAAATTGAGGAGCTCGAGGACGGCGACAAGGCCGTGACGCTGGACAAGTATCAGACCAAGCCGACGCGCATCACCGACGACGAGCTGTATTCGCTTTCCTATGACAAAAAGGCGACGGTGATCGAACGCCACAAAGAGGCAATCGCGGAAAAGAAATATTCGCGTGCAATCCATGCGATCTCGCCGACCGAGAACACCAAAGCGACCCCGGTAATTTCCACTACGGGCGAGGCTGCCGACGGGCGTAAGATTTTGACGCGCAAGGATATTGTGCGCCTCAAAAGGCTGTTCGACAAGAACAAGGTACCCAAAGCCGGGCGTATTCTCGTGCTGTGCTCCGATCATATCGCCGACCTGCTCGAAAACGACCAAAAGTTTGCCAATCAGTATTACGACTACGCGAGCGGCAAGGTGTCGAAGCTCTACGGCTTTGAAATCTACGAGTACGACGATTGCCCGTACTACAATGCAACCACGCTGAAAAAGATTGCCTACGGTGCGGTACCCGCCGATACCGATATGCAGGCGTCGATCGCTTTCTCGCCGCTGCGCATGATGAAAGCCAACGGCAGCGTGAAAACCTATGCGTCGGAGGCCGAGAAAAACCCGACCACACAGGAGAACCTTATCAGTTTCCGCACCTATTCGATCTGCCTGCCGCTGAAAAACGAGGCTATGGGCGCGATCGTGAGCGCGAAAGCGTAAAGAGCAACACCCGACAACCGAATGAAAAAGGAGCTTAAATACTTGGTTATCCATTGTACTGCCACGCCCGCAGGACGCGAGGTAACAGCCGACGAAATCCGGGCGTGGCATACAGCTCCTCCGCCTGCGGGCAGGGGGTGGCGGCAAGTGGGATATACCGACCTTTTCCATTTGGACGGGCGGGTTGAGCGGCTTGTCGCCAACAACGAGGACGCTTATGTCGATGATTGGGAGGTGACGAACGGTGCCGCCGGGTACAACGGCGTATCGAGGCACATTGTTTACGTGGGCGGTTGTGCCAGCAACAAGGCACTCACACCCACGGACACGAGAACCCCGCGGCAGCTCGACGCCTTAAAGCGTTATGTGCTGGACTTTCATGCCAAGCATCCCGGGGTGAAGATCCTCGGGCACCGAGACCTCCCGGGTGTAAAAAAGGCGTGCCCGTCGTTCGATGTCGCCGCATGGTTGAAATCTATCGGAGTGAGACAATGAGCACGGAGTTACTCTTGGCGGTGATCGGCATACTGTCCGCACCCGTCGCGTCGTGGCTGGCCTCAAAGCTCACCCGGCGCAAGTACGACACCGAGATTGCCAAGCTCCACGCGGACGTTGCGGCGGCACGCGCCGACGCCAACCGTAAGGAGCTGGAAAACGCAAGGCTCGGGAATGAGATCATTATGCAGAACATCGTGCGCCCGTTGGAGGCGCAGGTTAAACGACTGAACACGAATGTTTCACGATTGGAGAAAGCCCTCGGCAAAATTTCTCTTTGCCCTCATGCTGCCGACTGTCCTGTTTCTCGGGAGTTGCTCGACGACGAAAAAAGCGACAGCGGCAAGACAGCGGCAGGAAAGTAAAATCGAGCAACACACCGCGCTCGAGCGGGAGGTGAAAACGGACAGCACCGCGGCCAGCTCGTCGCGTGACGTGAGGCACGATGCGCTCGACACCTCGACGACCACCGAGCTGGTGAGCGACGAGGAGGTTGTGACAACCGTGCGGGAGTACGACACGGACAAGCCCACGGACGCGGCTACCGGGACACCCCCGTTGAAACGGGAAATCACCCAATCGCGCCGTAAGGCTGACGCCGGGCGGCAAACGCAAACAACTGGGCAGACCACCGACCAGCAGCGGGAAACCGCCGGGCAGGTGAATAAACAGCAGACCGACAAGACGGCCTTGCAGGAAAACAGCCAGCAGCAGGATAATGCCGCGGCGCAGGTTGAAACCACCGAAAAACGGGGTTTGAATACTTGGCAGCGCGTTTTATGCACCCTCGGGGGACTCGTTATTTTGGGTGCTCTTGTGTGGCTCGGCTGGAAACTTAAACGGCTTTTATAAACCTTTCAACAACACGCAATTATGGCAAAGAAAAACAATAAAACGGGCGAGACTCCGCAGGAAACCGCAGGAGCCGCCAATGAACAACCGACCCCGATCGTGCAGAACCCCGACGAGAGTGCCGGAGATTTCGCAGGTGACGGTGCAGGAACCGCCCCGGGTGCAGAGCCGCAGAACAATGCAGGAGCCCCGGTGGTAACAGACCAGCCGGGCGCGACCACGCAGGCCGCCGGAGCTGCTGCGGGTGACGCCGCGGAGACCACGGGCAAGATCAAAAAGACCGCGGAGCCGAAAGTGTCGGACGCTGTGGTGAAGATCGGCAAAGCCCTCTTAAAGAGCAACCCCGAAATGTCGGTCGTGTACATGACGGCGGACGGTTCCGGGTTCTACGAGAAGAACGACGCGGAGCTCCACGCCCGCAACCTCACCAACAAGGCGGTGACGCCCGTAAAAAAGTAGCTGAATGCAGAGTATTAAATTTCAACGCACGAACGGGAATATCCCGAAAACCCTCGCAGGTCAAGACCACATCAGCGGCTTTGTCGCCTATGTGACGACGCTGCCGACGGGGTTCTCGGAAAGTGCCCGTATCCAGCCGTGCTCGTCGATCGAGACCGCCGAGAAACTCGGCATCACCAACGACGAGGGCGCGGCGTGGGAAATCCGTTTGCTGCATTATCATTTGAGCGAGGTGTACCGCCTCAATCCGGGCATCAGTCTGTATGTGGGATTGTTCGCCAAACCCACGGGCTCGAATTACACATTTTCGGAGATCAAGACGATGCAGAACTACGCAGGCGGTGCGCTGCGGCAGGTGGCCGTGTGGTGCGGGCACAAGGAACTCACCGCGGGCGACCTTACGGCTTTGCAGGGCATTGCGACCTATCTGCAAGAGTACGACCGTCCGCTTTCGATCGGCTACGCGCCGAAAGTTACGGCGGTTACGTCCATGACTGCGAGCCTTGCCGGAGCCGGGAAATGCAACGTCTCGGTCATTATCGGGCAAGCTGGCAAGGGTGTCGGCGCGGATTTGTACGCCGACGCTGCCAACACGGGCAAGTCCTCGGTTTCGGGTGTGGGCGTGTGGCTGGGTATCACCTCAAAGGCTGCGGTGCATCAGTCGATTGCCTCGGTCGAGAATTTCCCGACGGGTGTCGATCTGCCTGCGTTCGGTGACGGTACGCTGCTGCGCGACCTCGACACGGCGATTGTCGAAAGCCTCGACACCTCGCGCTTTCTGTTTTTCGTGACTTACGACGGTTTTGCCGACTCGTATTTCAACGACTCTCACACAATGGACGACGCGACGAGCGACTACGCTATGATCGAGAACGTCCGCACTATGGATAAAGCGGTTCGCGGTATCCGCAAAGCCCTGCTCCCGAAGCTCGGCGGCACGCTGTACGTCGATGCGGAGACCGGGCAGCTCGCCTCTTATGAGGTCGAGTACCTCACCACGATCGCCAACAAGCCGCTCGAAGATATGCAGAAAGCGGGCGAGTTGAGCGGTCTGAAAGTAGAGATCGACCCCAACCAAGACGTGCTTTCAACCTCCGAGCTGGAGTTTGTCATTACGCAGGTCGGCGTCGGTGTGCTGCGCAGAATCAAATGTAAAATCGGCTTTGCAAAAAGCCTCAACTAAACGGCTGAATGGCAGTTGAAACGTCAAATTTTATTCCCCTTATCAACGGCGTCGAGTATTCGTGGGGCGACATCACGGCCACCGTCGGCGGTGTTCCCGTTATCGGCATTACGGCGATCGAATACGGCGACGACCAAGTTGTTGAGAACCACTACGGCGCAGGACGGTACCCCGTTTCGCGCTCAAAGGGCAGAGTGACCCCAACGGCGAAAATCACCGTCGCAATGGGTGAGGTGATCGGCTGGCAGGCGAAAAGCCCGACCGGGCGGTTGCAAGACCTCGCCCCGTTCCCTATCGTCGTGGCGTACATTCCCGAGGACGGGCAGGTTGTGATCGACAAGATTATGAACTGCCAATTCAAGAAGAACGCCCGCACGTGGAAAGAGGGCGACACGCGGCAGCTTGTCGATCTCGAGCTCGTGCCCTCGCATATTGCATGGCACAACAAGTAAAAACAAGTATAACCAACGGGGCGGGCGTGACTGCCTGCCCCTTTTTACAACGTAAAATTATGGGTAAAGAAACCAACAACACCGTGGAAATCAAAGACGCCAAAGGCGACATAATCCGTGTACTCGTGTTCATCGACAAGGACGGTGTGCGCACCTACAAAGACAAGGACACCGGGGAGGTCGTAAAGACGCTCAAAATCTGCAACGGCGGCGTCTCGGAGGAGCAGGTCAAGACATGGAAAGGCGAACACCGCAAGGTACACATGATCGAGGTCGAGGACGACGGCGATCTGTTCGTCGGCTATTTCCACCGCCCGAGCATGGAAACCATGTCCGCGGTAAACAAACTCGCCAAAGCCGACGAGGTAAAGAGCACGACGGCAATGTTCGAGAACTGCTGGCTGGGCGGCGACCCGGTTATGAAAACCGATACCCTCGTGCGCATGGCCGCGATCAAGCAGCTCGGCGCAATGTTCGATCGTGTCGTCGGCACCCTAAAAAACGTGTAGAGGCGCACCAGCTCTCGGATAATGACGACGAGCAGTATATCGCCAAAGGGTGCGCCTTAATCCGGGCGAACTTCCATATCGACCCGTACCAGCTCACCGAGGAGGAATGGGCGGAGCGGTTTTCCGAGGCCGTATGGATTGAGGGAACACGATTAACGAACCTTGCAAAAATTTTAGCAAAACTTTTCGAGACAGACCCAAGTAATGAGTAGCTACGCTTTTGATTATTCGTTCAACATTGTAGGTAACGCCTCCGCCGCTGCGCAGCAGATCACGGGGGACGTTACCGCGTTGAACAATACCGTCAAGCAGGCCACCGGGGTTTGGGACTCGTTTTCGGGTAAGGTTGTCATGTTCAACCAGCTTTCGCAGTTTGTCGAGAGCTTTTCGCACACCGTCGAGAACACACTCGCCCCGGGTGCCGCCCTCAACGCTTCACTCGCCGACTTGTCGGCAGTTTCCGGCGAGACGGGCGAGAGCCTGCGGACGATCGAGCGGTACGCCCGGGACACGGCAAAGACTTTCGGCGGGTCGGCAGCGCAGAGCGTCGAGTCGTACAAACTTTTGCTCTCGCAGCTCTCGCCGGAACTTGCCAAAACCCCGGACGCTCTTAAAAACATGGGCGACAATATCGCCGTATTGAGTAAGACAATGGGCGGGGACGCCACGGCAGCCGCCGAGGTGCTCACAACGGCGATGAACCAATACGGGGTATCGCTGGCCGACCCTATGGAGGCGAGCCGCAAAATGGCGGACATGATGAATGTCATGGCGGCAGCCGGGCAAGCGGGTTCGGCGGAGCTTCCGACGATCAAAGTTGCGCTCGAGCAATGCGGTATGGCGGCCAAGAGCGCGGGCGTCTCGTTCGAGGAGACGAATGCCGCAATCCAAGTACTCGACAAGGCGGGCAAAAAAGGAGCCGAGGGCGGCGTCGCCCTGCGTAACGTCATGGCGATACTTTCGACGGGGCGTTTCCTGCCGAAAGACGTGAAAGAGGAGCTCACGGCGGCGGGTGTGAATATAAACGACCTCACCGACAAGTCGAAAAGCCTCACCGAGCGATTGGAGCCTCTGAAATCGGTGCTCAACGACTCGGCCTTGTTTACAAAGCTGTTCGGGCGTGAAAACAGCAACGCGGCAATGGCTCTCGTGCAGGGCATTGACGAGGTGAACCGATACACGGAGGTTATTTCCGGGACAAACACGGCTTTCGAGCAGGCGGGTATCATCATGGAGTCGTACAACGAGAAGAAAGCGCGGGTACAAGCCCGGTTCGAGGATTTCAAGATTTCGGTATTCAACGCGACGGGAGATTTCGGCATTTGGGTCGAGACGGTTGCGAGCTCGCTCGTCCCTCTCTCGCAGCTTATGCCGCTCGTTATGGGTGTCGGCAAGGCTATGATGCTGGTAAAGGGTATCAATTTCGCGGGTGTGTTCTCGTCCATGTCCCGGATGTGTACGGTCGCCCGGTATCAGTTGCTTTTTATGAACGCCGAGCTGCGCACCGGACAAATGGTCTCGATTGGGTTCCTCGGAAATATCGTCCGGGCGACGGCGGCGGTTGTCCGTTTCGCCACGGTGGGCTTGTGGTCGGGAATAAAGGCGATCGGGGCGTATGTTCTCTCGCTGGTTACGGGCGGCACAGCGTCGGCGACGTTCGCGGGTATTGCCTCGGGTGCGTTTGCTACGTTCAAGGTCGCCGCGGTGTCGGCGTGCCGGGCGGTGGGTATCGCAATTATGAATATCCCGATCATTGGCTGGATTGCCGCGGCGATTGCCGGGCTTATTGCGCTGGGGGTCTATTTCTGGAACACCTCGGCGAAATTCCGTGCTGTGCTGAAAGGTCTCGGGGCGGCGTTCGTGGCGGTGTTCAAGGGTATTTGGGACTTGGCAAAAAATGTCTTTGGCTCTATCGGCGACCTTATCAAAGCGGCGTTTTCGCTCGACGGCAAGGGCATAAGGGATGCTATCAATAAGCTAAAAGGCGGTTTCTCGGAGTTTGGCACCAATGTCGGCAAGGCGTTCAATGACGCCTACGAGGGCGAAATGGCGCGGAGCAAGGCAGAACAGGAGGCCAAGAAAAAGAAAGAGGGCGACGAGGACGCCCCGGTTGTCGTAACCCCGGAGGGCGGCGGCGGTTCGATCACGAACGGGCTCGCGGGTATCGGCGGCTCCTCGGACAAAGCGGACAAAATCAAGAACATCAACGTCACGATCGACAAGTTGATTGACAAATTCGAGATACACACGACCAATCTGCACGAGGATATAAGCAAGGTTAAAGAAATGGTCGCCGAGGCTCTCACGGGTGCGGTGAACGACGTAAATTATGCAATGTAATGAGTGATTTAACGCCTATCAGTTTTGCATTTATCGCGGCGGGTGTAGCACGCCGGGCACGCATTGCGCTCGCCCGGTTGAAGCCCTCGCAGGTAAACAAGGAGCTGCCCTCGTGGGAGGGTCACGGCGGAGCCCCCGAGACCGTGGAGCTTTCGGTGCCGATCACCGACCGCGGGTATTGGGAGAGCCGCTACGTACTTACGGAGCTGACCTTGCGCAAGGAGGACGGCGAGACGCTGGTCGTGAACGACGCGATCGTGAGTGTCACGCAGGAGAAACACATCGTCCGCACGACGCTTGTCGGGCTGAACGGCACGATCAAAGAGTATATCTGCGACGGTGATTTTGATATAAGCATAACGGTCGGCATTGTGGCCGTCGATGCTGGCGGGCAGATCGTGGACGAATACCCCGAGGAGGGTGTGCGCAAGGTCAAGGAGTTTTTGAGTGAGAACAAGGCCGTCGAGGTCTCGAGTGTCTTTTTGTCGATTTTTGGTATCGACCGCATGGTTGTCACCCGGTTCTCGCTCAAACAAGAGACGGCCTCGAACCGTCAGACGATCGACGTGCGGGCACTCTCGGACGAGGACTATGTGATAAAGAGCAGCGAATATTAAACACCGATTAAACGGCGATTAAACCATGTTTAGGCTGACGGCAAAAATAGAGATCAAGAGCGCGAAAAAGTGGGTTTTCGACAAGGTGGCCTCGGTAGAGATCACCCGGGACATCGACACACTCACGGACACGTGCGTTTTGCAGTTGCCGAAAAAAATCACATGGCAGGGCGAAAGCTCGAACCCGCTCAAACGGGGCGACGAGGTGACGGTGTGGCTCGGGTACGACGACGAGCTGCAATTTGCGTTCCGAGGTTTCGTAACGACACTCGGGCTGAAAACCCCGATCACGATAAGCTGCGAGGACTATATGTTTAAGCTCAAACAGCAGGCGGCGGTGAAGAAAGCGTACAAGTCGGCCACGCTCGAGCAAATCCTTAAAGACCAAAACCTCGGTATCAAGTACAAGGTTTTCGGCGAGCAGTCGATCGGGCAGTACCGCGTCACGGCTGACACCGTGAGCGGGCTGCTCGGGCATCTGAAAGATCACGGCGGCGTGCGGTCGTTTATCCGTATCGAGAACGACGAGCCCGTGTTGTACGTCGGCGTGTTGTTCGAGCATGACAAGACGCACAAGCAGGTGTTTGCGACGGGTGTAAACCTTATCGACGACAGCCAGCTCAAAGTACAGAACGCCGCCGACGTGAAAATCAAGATCAAGGCGGTGTCGCTTATGCCGAACAACAAGAAAGTGCGCGTCGAGGTGGGCGACACCGACGGGGAGACCCGGACGCTGCACGCCTACAACAAAAAGGAAAAGGAGTTGAAAGCGTGGGCGGAGCAGGAGCTCAAACGACTGAAACGTGACGGGCTGACGGGTTCTTTTACCACGTTCGGCGCGGAGCTGGTGGATAAGCTCGACAACGTGGGTGTAAAAATCGACGGCGAGCGTAAGGGCGTCTATCAGACGCAAAAAAATGTAATAAAATACTCGACGGGTGGTTTCCGGCAGGAGATCACGATCGGGTCAAGGGCAGCGGAATGACAATAGCGGAGGCAATTCGACAAATGGCTGCGGCGGGCTTGGAGCTTTACGGCAAGGTCTGCACGGTCGATGCGGTGGACGAGGACGCCCGAACGGTGGACTGTACGCCGATCGACGAGGGTGCGCCCCTCTTGGGCGTGAACCTGCAAGCCAACCAAGAGAGCGAGGACGGCATTGTGCTGTTTCCCGCGGTCGGCAGCTATGTCGTTGTGTCGTTCCTCGAGCCGTCGGTGGCGGTGGTTGTCCTCACGGAGAAAGTCGATAAAACGGTGCTAAAAATCGGCAAGACGACGGCGCAGCTCGTGGACGGGCAAATTGACGTTTCCGTGCAGGACATCACGGCGCAGGTAACAGCGGATGCGGTGACGTTCAACGGCGGCAAGCTCGGCGGGCTCGTCGTTTCGGGAAAGGCCGCGGACAAACTCAACGCATTGGAAAAGGATATAAACGAGCTGAAAACGGTGTTTTCGGGCTGGACGCCCGCCCCGCAGGACGGCGGCGCAGCCCTCAAAGGCGCGGTTTCGACATGGGCGGGCAAGTCTCTTGCGACGACAGCCGCCACGGATTTAGAGAACGAGAAAGTAAAACATTGAGGCAATGGTTGGTATGTTGATAGACCCGGAGACGGGCGATTTGCAGGTAAAGAGCGGTTCGCTGGTTCTTGGTGACAATACCGAGCAGGTTGCCGAGTGTGTGATTATGGCCGCCCGGGGCGAGATCAAGGAGCACCCGCTCGTGGGTGCGGAGATTTCCAAGTTGGCAAACAGCAACGGCGACCCGCTTTGGTGTGCGAACGCGAAACAGATGCTCCAAGCGGTGGGCGTTCCGGTCTCCCGGGTGCGGCTGGAAGATAACCAAATAACGATCGAGTAATGAAAGTAAAGCCACTCGAAAGACAAAGCGTGCTCGATGTTGCGATACAGACGAGCGGCGGTGTAGAGGCAGCTTTTGAGTTGTCGGTCAAAAACGACATCGCAATATCGGCGGAGATCGCCCGGGATGCAGAGCTCGACACGGTGGCCGTGATTGATAAAACGGTGTTGAGCCGCTACGCGGCGCGGAACATCCGCCCGGCAACGGAGTTGTCGCCGGAAGATTTGGAGGCGGTGCCCTATGGTGGCATCGGGTTTATGGGAATTGAAATTGACTTTGTAGTAAGCTAATGGGACGGACTATATCAGAAATAAAAGACAGTATCGCCGAGGATTTCATGCGCAACGCAGACGTCGCGCGTGCCTACGGGTTCAACCCGGGCGACAGCTTTACGGCGTATTTCAGCAAGGCGTCGGTTGAAAGCGTGTTGTTCTACATTTTTGCGTGCGCCGCGTGGGTTTTGGAAAACCTTTTCGAGCAGCACAAGCAGGAGGTGAACGAGGAGATCGAGCGGATTATGCCGCACCGTCCGAAATGGTACCGGGACAAGGTTCTCGCCTTTATGAAAGACAAGGCGTTGATTGCCGACACGGACGAGTACGACACGGAGGGCATGACCGAGGACGACATCACCGCGGCGCGGGTTGTCAAACACGCCGTCGCCTCGGAGAACAAGGACGCCTCAATTCTGACGATCAAAGTTGCGGGCGAGAACGGGGGCAAGCGTTGCAAGCTCGACGAGGACACACAGACGCAGCTCGCCGCCTACATCGGCGAGGTCAAAGACGCCGGGGTGCGTATCAATTTGGTAAACATCGACGCCGATACATTCAACTGCACGGTGGATATTTACTACGACCCTATGCTGCTGCCGGAGGAGGTCGAGACCGCCTGCCGGGAAGCGATAAAGAACTACATCGAGAACCTGCCTTTCAACGGCGAATATACCAACGTGTCGCTCGTCGATCGGTTGCAGGCGATCGAGGGGGTAAAAATCCCCGAACTGAAAGGCGCGACGACCTCGGCCAACAACGAGACCGCACTCACGCCGATAGACGCGCGATATATCCCGGTGGCCGGGTATTTCACAACGGGGGCGATAACTGTAAACATGAAAGTTTATGAGTAGGTACGACGTGAATTTTAAGCGGCTGGCGTTGCTGCTGCTGCCGACGTTTTGGCGCAAGCCTCTGCTTGCGACGATCGCTTACGCTGCGGTGTCGCCGCTCTGTTATATACATACGCGGTTCGTCTTGTTCCGCCGGGACTCGGTTTATCGTCTCACCCACAACGGACAGGTGTGCTATCTGCGTGCGGTGTTAAACGACCAATTCGACCCGATCGAGCGGCGTATCACCGTCACGGAGACCGCCGGGGACGCGGGTATTTTGATGCTTTACAAGCGAGAGGTGGAACGGGCGCAGCTCGTGCCGACCCGGGAGGTTGGCCGGGCGATCATCGTAAACCGCCGCGGGTTCGACGGCATCAATGCCTTTGATTTTTGGGTGAATATTCCCGCCGCTCTTTTCGAGTCCGTGGACGTCACCCGGTTAAAAGCGATCGTCGGCACTTACAAGCTGGCGTCTAAACGATTTTCGATAAATTACATATAGCTGAATGGATAAACAGACCATAGCGCGGCTGCTTTTGCAGCCAAATAAAAACTTTCCAATCGACTGCGAGACGATTGACTCGTTGCAGACCAACATCGCGGTTGTGCAGGTTCTCGGCAACCTCGTCGGAGACAAGGCGATTTTGTACGGGTGCGAGCCGGAGCAGAACGGTACGCGCCGCAAAGCCGGTTACGTCTTTCTGCGCACAAAAGACTATCCCGCCGGGGAGGTGATCTTGTGGGAGGGCGGCAATATCTCCGGGGGTATGTATGTGAATCAAGAGGTCGTCCCGGTCACGGCGCAGGGTTACGAATTTCCGCAGGCGTACACCGTGCGCTCGCTGCTGCCGGGCGTGGGCGCGGAGAATTACAGTTGGAACGATTTTAAGCTCTACAAGACGCCCCGGGAACTCGAGGCGTATATACAGAGCCTCGAGACGACGATCGCCAAGCTCGCGCCGCCCCCGCTGGGTATCGTTCAAATGTGGGCGGGCTCGAAAGTGCCGGAGGGTTACGAGCTTTGCGACGGTCGGGAGTTGAAGATTACCGAGTACCCGGATTTGTACGCGGCGATCGGTACAACGTTCAATCGGGCATATAGCTCGACGGGTTCCATGTACTCGACCACGAGCGGGTATTTCCGCCTGCCCGACCTGCGGGGGCGGTTCGTTGTGGGTTACAACGTAAACGATACCGATTACAAGACCTACGGAAAAGTCGGCGGCGAGAAGAAACACGCCCTCACCACCTCGGAAATGCCAGCGCACACCCACCAGCAGTATTTGTGGGCGGGTGCGAGCGGCGATTGGAAAGGCGGCGGGCGCAACTCGTGGCCGAATGCAACGAGCCAGCACGACAGCACGACCCCGTGGGGTTCCACGGGCAGCGCAGGTAGCGGCATTGCGCATGAGAACCGCCCGCCGTACTACGTGCTGGCGTATATCATGCAGGTAAAATAGGCGGAAATGATCGACACGTTGGTAGTTATCATTATGCTGGTTTCACCCGTCGATACGGTGAAACGGCAGCCCCGGGCGATTGATTTTGCCCGTTTGGAGCAGGCCAGCCGCGAGGCGGCTCGGCAGGCGACAGAGGCAACGAAAGAAGAACGAGACAGGTTGTTGAATTTCGACGACCTCCGTGCAATCGTGGAGGAGTTGGAGCGCAACAGCGTAAAACCCAAAAGATAATGGCAATAAGGAGTATAGCGCAATTAAAAGCGTGGTTCAAACGTGGAAAATACCCGACCGCCGAGCAGTTTGCGGATTGGCTCGACAGTTATTTCCACAAAGAGGAGGACAAAGTGCCGATCGGCTCGGTCGATCAGCTCCCGGAACAACTCAATAATAAATACGACCGCACGGACGGCGTGGAGCTGGAACGCAAACACACCCAACTCCGGGGAGACTTTGACGCCCACAAGGTCGCCGCCGACAAAGAGTTTGACAATATCCATACGAATTTGGAGGAGCTCGAGGCGGAGGATGTGAAAATTTGGGCGGACATCGGCACGATACACCAAGACGTCGCCGATTTGCAGGAGACCGACAGACAGATCAAAGCGGAGATCGTCGAAATGCACGCCACGGACGACACCCTGCAAGCGAGCCTCACGAACGCGCACAACGACATCGGCACAATCCGGGAAATGCTCAAAGGTGGTGCAACGCTCGCCGAAGCGAAAGCCGCGCTCGTCGCGCTGGGAACCAACTACAAAGATTTGTATGCGGTCGCCAGCACGTTAAAGACGTTTTTGCAGTCGAAAGACACGGCGGACGCCACGATCAACACGTGGCAAGAGATTGAGAGTTTCTTGCAGGGCATTACCGACTCGCAGAGCCTTACGACCCTGCTCTCGCAACTCGAGACGAAAATCACGACGGCGTACAACGCCGCGATCGCGGCGGCGGTCAAGACCGAGAAAGAGCGTGCGGAATCCGCCGAGCTCGAGGTGTCGCGGCTGGTCGATCGGGAAAAGAGCCGGGCGGAGTCCGCGGAGTCTGCGTTGGGCGAACGTATCACGCAGAGCAAAGCGGAGCTCAAACAGACCGACGCCGAGATCAAGCAGGATATTGCTGCGGTACGCCAAACGATGCTCGGCATTTTGGCCGAGAGCGCGGGGCGCGTCATTCCGCTTATAGTAAATGTCACGCCGCCGCATAAAATCACTCTCGGCAATACGGTGACGCAGTTTATCAAAGCGGAACTCCTGCCGAGCTTCGCGGTTCAAAACGTCCTTTTCTTGGGTGACGGCAAGGCGGTCGATGTGGAGCCGGACGGCGCGGTAACGGTTCTCGGGCTCGGCAAGAGCCGGGTGCACGCGATACCCACGGAGAACACGGCACTACACAAGACGGTAGAGATCGAGGTTGTCCGTCCCTCGTTTGTCAAGGAGTCCGCAAACGGGCTGCTTATGACGGCAGGCAACAACATACTTTTAACATAAAAACATTGTAACAATGGCACTTACCAATCAAGAGGAAAACGACGTAAAATTGATGCTTGCGGCGTTTCAGAACGCAAAACGTATCAATGAGCTGCCGTGGGCGACGGGCAAGCTCTCGGACATGGCGGTACCCGTGCAGGACGAGAGCGGCGAGACGCGGCGCATGAACCTCGCCGAAGCCGTCGAGACGGCAGGCAACCCGATCGCGGGCAGGTATTGGAACGAGACGAACTCGACTCCGGTCGCTGCGGGGTATTATGGCAGCTTGGCGGCACTCAAAGAGCTGCCTAAAAAATTGGGGCTCGGACGTTACCTCGTGACCGACGACCGGGTGCGGCGCAAGCTCGACCCGGCAGACTCGACCCGTTACGAGGACGGCAGCCCGGCCAAACTCGACGGCTCGCAGGGGCAATGTATGTGGTGCTGGAACGCGCACTACTATACGACATGGAAAGAGGGCAACAACACCGTCGAGACGATCACATTTCAGCCTATCCCGGGCAAAAAGTCTGTTTTCGTTCCGGCGGGCGGTATTTCGTGGTTTAGTGCCGGGGTGATCGACCGCACGGAGCAAAAGCTCTGCTCGGTCATTTCCACAGATGAACGCTACCGGGGCGGTAGCGGTTCCGCTCGTGCGGATTCTTACGACCTTGCCGCCGATGCTCCACAGAAAACGATGCTCGGTATGGCGGCGACGGCATACGTTTACGGCAATTTCAGTACGATCGCCCGCAAGCGCGGCGAGGGCTGGGAGGCGAATTGGTATGTCACCCGCGCGGTTGTGGAGTACACGATGCGCATTATTCTCGGCACCCGGCACTCGCAATCAGCCTACAACCCGAACCTCGACGCCGACGGTCTGTATCAAGGCGGCCTCGGTGCAGGCGTGACGAATATGCCAAATTGGGATAGTTATAACGGAGTATATCCTATTGTTCCGACCTCGGTCGGCCTCGAAAAAGGCGACGGCACGGGTGTCGTGGAGTACAGCGTCACGAAAGCCGACGGTACATCGGTCTATGTGGCACCCGTTCCGGTGTTTTTCGGGCTTGTAAACCCGTTCGGGCACCTTTGGGGCGTTTGCGGGGGGCTTATTATCGACGTGGGCGCAACGAAAACGCTCGCGTATGTTGCGCCGTCCATGTACGCGCCTTTTAGCTGGACGAATACCGACGGGATGCTGCTCGCCGCGGAATTGCCGCGCAATGAGGGTTACATCAAGAAATATTCGACGCACCTGCTGGCCTGCGTGCCGACGGAGGTCGGCGCAACCGCCGCAACAAATTTCGCCGATTATTTTTATAGCGTTCCGGGCACCTATTCAGGTTTCCGTGTCCGTTTGGTGGGCGGTTCGTCGAACGATGGCACGCATGCGGGCGCGTTCGTGACGTATGCGCACATTGCGGCGACGAATGCGAATGCGTATGTCTCCTCGCCCCTCTGCTTTTTCGAGACCGACCCGGTGATGAGCGAGTAGGACGAAAAAGACGAAAACGAAAAACGCTCTTTGAAATTTTGACATACCGATAGATTGAGACACACGGCGGGATAGTATTTTGTTATCCCGCCGTAAGGCGGGCGAAAATTTTTTAATTTTCGGTTTTCTTGGCTATGTGCCGCGTTTTCAGTATTTTTGCATGTCCGATAGTGTAGGACGGGCTGCTCTTTAGGAGGTGTTTGCTTTTCCGTGTCCGTTTGGTAGGCGGTTCGTCGAACAATGGCACGAATGCAGGCGCGTTCGTGACGAATGCGAACAATGCAGCGACGAATGCGAATGCGAATGTCTCCTCGCCCCTAAACTTTGCAAGTAGTAACGAGGAAATTAAGCGTCAAAGAGAGCCTTGCCACTTGGCAAAAAATAAATTAACGCGCAACGGGTGCTGGTAGGCTGGCGACAGCTCGAACGCTCCCAAGTTAGCAAAGCAGAACCACAGAACCACCGACCCGATGAATGAAACGATTTGGCAACCTTTACGCGCGTATATGCGCCTATGAGAATTTAGAGCAAGCCTTTTACCACGCCAGCGAGGGAAAACGGCAGCGGCAGGAAGTCCGAGAGTTTGCCTCCGATTTGGAGGTAAACCTCCGCCAAATCGAGCACGAACTCAAATCACACACCTATCACACCTCCGAGTACAGCGTTTTCACCAAGTACGAACCGAAAGAACGGATTATTTACAAATTGCCGTTCCGCGACCGGGTCGTGCATTGGGCTATCATGCTGGTTATTCAGCCTATTTGGGTGAGCAACTTTACCCGGGACGTGTACGCTTGTGTGAAAGGCAAGGGAATACACCCCTGCCTCAATCAGTTGCGGCGAGACCTGCGGGATGACCCCGAGGGTACGGCCTATTGTCTGAAACTCGACGTCCGCAAATTCTATCCGTCCATAAATCACGACATACTCAAACAGGTTGTCCGGGTCAAGATCAAAGACCCCGAGTTGTTGTGGCTGCTGGACGAGATAATCGACTCGGCGGCGGGTGTGCCGATCGGCAACTACCTCTCGCAGTTTTTCGCAAACCTCTATTTATCCGAGCTCGACCACCTCGTAAAAGAGGTGCTCAAAGTGCGCTATTATTACCGCTATGCCGACGACATCGTTCTGCTGGCGGCGGATAAGGCGAGTTTGAGCGGTCATTTGGTTTTTATCAACCACTATTTGAACTGCGAGCGGGCACTCGACATCAAACGGAACTATCAGATTTACCCCGTCGAGAGCCGGGGCGTCGATTTCGTTGGATATGTCACGTATCACACGCATTGTCTCGCCCGCAAGCGGAACAAGCAGAACCTTTGCCGTAAAGTGGCGGCAATGAGGAAACGTGGTATATCAGACGACGAAATCCGCCTAAAATTGGCATCAAACCTCGGCTTTATGCAACATTGTGACTCAATCCACTTATTAAATAAAATCGGTATGAAGAAATTTAGTGAAGTACAAAAACAGAAAGGAAATTTTGAGGGTACCAAGCTCAAAATTGACAGCATCATCAATCGGGTGCTGCAACTGACCGGGTATCAAGTAGGAGACTCACGTTATCGTGACTCGTGTTTAACCCTGCAATTCAAGATCGAGGAGCAGGTGACGCAGCCCGACGGGACTTCGGGCACCGAATGGGTGCAGCACATTTGTTTCACGGGTTCGCAAGCACTCGTAAAACAACTCGACGGCGTGGAGATCGACCCCGACGACCCGCCGTATTGCAAGATTATCAAACAAGAGATCGAGGGCGGTCGGTGTTTCTACAAGATCATCGACCCCGAGTAAAAAACAAAAAACGAATGAAAACAGCAAACCACGCCGCAAGGCAGGCATTTGTCAAGTATGACAATGAACATCACTTGCTTTATTTGAATGAGCAAGCTGCGACTTTTACCATGCCGGAGCATGAGGAACCGACCGAGGGGTATTCCTATTCGGGTGACATGGAGGACGGCTCGACGATCGTCGAGGCAAAGAACGTCACCGACGACAACCGCCGGGACAAGTATATTGCCGGACTGATCGGAAAGCGGTACTCGCTCGACGCTCAAATCGCTATCCTCGCCAACGGCGCCGACACCGACCAGCACGCGCAAGAGCTGCGGGAGTTTGAAACGTACCGAACAACGTGCAAGCAGGCCGTGGATGAGCTGCTGAACCGTTGATTACCGAAAAACACTAAATTTTTGGGGGAATAAAAAGCCCCCGGCTGTTAGTAAGCCTCTTACCTCTATACTAACATAAAGCGCGCCGTAACGCACAACCGAGGGCAAAAACCTTTGGTCGCGTTACGGCGTAATTTTTTGCTTTTTTCAAAGCAAAAGCGTGATTTATGTTATAGAGGTAAGAGGCCACAAAGATACAAAAACATTTTTATCAACCACTTAAAAACCGTATTTTATGCTGAATGTCATGTGAGAACAGAACCGGGAACCAGCCCGACGAGCTGGTGATTGTCAAGGAGACCTCCGCGTTGGGAACGCTGCTTATCAAAAGCGTACCGAAAGAGGAGGCAAAACGTATGATCGTCGAAAACCATTACTCCCACAAATGGAACGAGGGCGGGTTTGGTAAGTACAATTTCGGGATATTCCGGGCAGAAGAACCCGACAAATGCCTCGGCGTGGCCGTTTACGGCTACATGAAAAATCCGGGTGCAAAGATATTTACGCACCCGAACCCGAAAGCGTGGATGTGTGAGCTCAATCGAATGTGGATTGACGACACGCTCGGACACAATGCCGAAAGCGTGTTGATCGCCGCGTCGATCAAATTGCTGCGCAGATCAGACCCGAATATTGTTGCGGTGCAGAGTTTCGCCGACGGTCGTCTCGGTTGCGGGACGATTTACAAGGCGTCGAATTTCAAGTATTACGGGCTGCATTACACAAAGTTTCTGCGGAACAAGCGAACCGGGGAAATTATACACCAGCAGATCGCCACAAACACAACGTCGCCGTCCGCATATTTGCGCTCGAATATCGCGTATTTGATCGGCGATTTGGAGATTTTGCAGGTGAAAACGTATCGCTACATTTACCCGCTTTGCAAACATTTCCGGTTCATTACAGCGGAAAAACCATATCCGCAATATGACAAAGGAATTGATTTAGTCGAGTGGAACCGAGACAAGCGCAAGATAAAAGAAAACATCATAACGCTGCTCGACAAGGTTGCCGCGTAAATATTTGTTCGTTCAATTCCCTATACAAATATACAAAAAAGATATTAAACTACAAAGAGTTACGCGACTTTTTTACATGAAAAAAGCGTTTAATTTTGCTGCTTTTCAACGGTTGATTAAACACCGTTTAAGCGCAAGTTAAACGCTTTTCGTTTGGGGCAAAAATACCCGAATTTTGGTACAAGTGAATTTCAAAACGTGCACAACTGAATTTTGCGATTATACATTTGCCGAAAAAGATAAATTTCTTTCAATTAACAGTCTCTCACGGAAATGCAAAGTATATTGAAGAACAGCACAATTCCCAAAATATATTTGTATAATCATACGCTTTAGATTACTTTTGAGAAAGAAAGTCGCTTTTCAAAATCCATGACAGTATGAAATACTATATAAATCTTTTTTCTCCTAATACGGCAACAGCTTTTACCAATTCAAATAGAGATGTTACCGGTTTTAGAATATCGCGCAAATCATATGTCAAAAACCAAGGCATCAAAGCTGGAGACATATTTATTTGTTATTGCACTAAAATTCAGCGATTTATTGGTATCCTTGAGGTAATAAGCGCTCCATATGAAGACAATTCTCCGATCTTTATCGAAGAGAACGATCCGTTTTGCCTGCGCTTCAAGGTCAAACCGCTCGTATGGCTTCCTTTCGAACTCGCAATTCCGATACACGAAGATTTAATATGGAATACATTATCAATAACAAAAGGATTGCCGAAAGACAGTACTAAATGGACATATAAAGTTTTTTCCAGTCCTTTACGCTGGGACAATGCCGATGGTGAATTTTTAGTCGATTTGCTAAAACGGCAAGCAAAGCAACAAACAGTTTATCCTCTTTCCGAAAAAGACACTAAAAAGATCAAAGCATCGAAAATACGTATTATTTCCGGAAAGGAAACCATTGTTTCTGTTCCTGACGACGATGCAATCGAAAAGAAGGATCAGCCGCAAACCGAACAAAGAGAATCCATAAAAGTACAGGCTAAGCTGGCTAAAATTGGAGAAATATTCGGGTTCAAAATTTGGTTGCCAAAGGCAGATAGAAGCCGAGTTGCAGAATTTTGGCATCCGAAAGAGAACACTCTCTTAGAAGAGCTTCCGATAATTTTTGACGAAACAACCTTAAAAACGATCAAAAATATTGACGTGCTATGGATACAACGTAGATCTATTGTGCGTGCATTTGAAGTAGAAGGGACAACATCTATTTACTCTGGCATCCTTAGGATGGCAGATCTCCTCTCTTTACAACCAATGTTAGACATCAAAATCCATATTGTTGCATCGGAAGAACGACGAGACGCCGTATTAGAACAAATTACACGCCCAGTATTTGCTGTTATGGAACGAGGTCCTTTAGCTGACATTTGTTCGTATATATCATATAGTTCCATCGATGAGATTCTGAAAGAAAAACGCCTATCCTACATGACAGATGATATTCTTAAAGAATTTGAAGAGTGGAGCCAAGAATAATTTACATATAGGAAACCTGAAAATTATCATCCAGCCTTGTAAAAATGGAGCAGGCAGGAATTGCAGTTCCTGCCTGCTCCATTTTTTAACACCCCGCCTCAGCGCATCAGCAGCTTATACCCCACTCCCCGCACGTTCACCAACTGGATCGACGGGTCGGCCGCAAGGCGGTGGCGCAGGCGGGTGATGAAGACATGCAGGCTGCGGGCATTGAAAAACGAATCGTCGCCCCAGATATTCACCAGCAGGGTTTTCATCGGCACGATCTCGCCTGCATTCCGGCAGAGGTATTGCAGCACTTCGGATTCGCGGGCCGAAAGTTCCGTCACCACGCCGTCGCACGAGAGCCGCTGGCGCTCGGCGTCGAAACGCATACGCCCCAGTTCGAACACACGTTCCGTACGCGCTTTCCCGACGCCCGCACGCCCGGCAAGCGCCCTGACCCGCACGATCAGCTCGCTCATGGCAAAGGGCTTGCGCAGGTAATCGTTGCCTCCGGTCTCGAATCCCTGCACCACGTCCTCGGCCGCCGAGCGCGCCGAAAGGAAAAGCACAGGCACCCCGGGCGCCTCGCGGCGCAGACGCCCGACGAAGGTGAACCCGTCCATACAAGGCATCATGACATCCGACACGACCACATCGGGGCGCGACCCGCGGAACGCCCGCAACCCGGCCTCGCCGTCATGGGCGACCGTCACCTCGAACCCCTTTTCGGAAAGGGTATCGGCAATGATCCCCGCGAGGGTTTGCTCGTCCTCTACGAGCAGCAGTCTGATCTTATCGCCCATCGTCCGGAAGTATCAGGGTGAAGGTCGTACCGCGCCCCTCGGTGCTCTCCACTGCGACCGAGCCGCCGTGTTTGGCGGCGATCAGCCCGACGTAATACAGCCCGAGGCCGAAGCCCTTGACATTGTGAATGTCGCCCGTAGGCACGCGGTAGAACTTATCGAAGATATGCGCCTGCGCAGCACGCGGGATGCCCACGCCGTCGTCGGCAACGCGCAGGACGACCCGGCCGCCGTCACGACCGGCCGAAATGCGGATATGCACCTCCTCGCCGGAATATTTCAGGGCATTATCGACCAGGTTGTCCAGGGCATGCGAGAGGTGGAAGCGGTCGGCGAAGGCAGTCAGCCCTTCGGGTGAAACATCCACCGTGACCCGTGCGGGTTTGGCCGCCTGCATCCGGAACTTCTCGGCCAGCGCCCCGAGCATCCCGGCCAGGGGGATACGCTCGCGGCGGAGCGTGAAATCCTCGCGTTCCTCACGCGACATGGTGAGGATGCGCTCGACCATCTCCGACAAAGCCGTCAGCTGGCTGCGGATCACACCCAGGTACTTCGCACGCCGCACCCCATCGTCGGCCGCCCCGAAATTCTCCAGCGCGTCGTTGGCCGCATAGGCCACGGCAATCGGGGTCTTCAGTTCATGGGTGATATTGTGCGTGAAATCCATCCTCATCTCCTCGAGCGTCTTCTGCCGGAACAGCGTCCGCAACAGGTAGATGACCACGAACGCGACGACGAGCAGCATGAGCGCTGAGGTGAGGATGATGCCGAACAGCTCGCGCAGCAGTTCCCGGTGGGGGTTTTCGATCTTCACCCGGAAAAGCAGCTTGTCGTCCGTGGTAACGCGCGAGGTGAACACCTTCGGGTTCCGTATCTGCGGAGCATCCTTCTGCGAAGCGATGACCGCCTCCTCCCGTTCCGCCCCCGTTGTCCGCGCCGCCAGGCTGTCGAGCCGGATTTCGGCAACATCGCCGCCGTCCCGGCCGCGGATCACGTCGACGCTGTAGGGCAGGCCGATGCCGGCATCGGCCAGGTAACGCGTCAGCAGGGAGTCGTAGCGGGACAGGTTGAACTGGAGGGCCGTGAACGAAGGCATATGCACCTCCTGATAAATATAACGGGTCTTGTCACCGCGGCGCAGGGCGATGTTCGTCCGCACCGTGTCGACCTTCGGCCTGAGGGAGATCACCTTGCCGGCAGTTCCGAGGTTCTCTACCGAGATCGCACCGATCATATCCGTCCTCACGGAGTCGATATTGCCCGTCGTCACGACCGACGTCCGGGTCTGCGACGTCCGGCGCCGGTTGCCCATCAGCAGGTCGTCGTACGCCGCGCGGTTCATGGCGAGGGTCACCTTGCGCGAAAACTCCTCCGCACGGTCGGCATACATCCGCCACAGGCTCCACGCCTGCACGAGGGCCAGCGCCAGCAGGGCGCCGATCGCGCAGAACGAGATATTTCTGAAACGGTTCTTATCCACGGCCGAGGGGTTTATACTGCAAAAATACGAATAAAAACACTCCTGTCGCCGGCGTTAACATTATTTAACACTTCTTAACGCGGCGTTAACCATCGCCCTTCGTTTTTCGGGGTAATATTGCAGCGTAAACCAACACACCGAAGCCATGAAAACAAAACTCACCTTCCTTATCATCGCCGCCGCGCTGGCAGCCGCAACCGCAGGACGGGCGCAGACCGTCATCTCCTACTCGACCGACGGCGGGGCACAGGCCCTCGAAACGGGCGACATACCACAGACCGTGCTGGACACCGCCACGCTCGAGGTGAGCTACCGCATGGAGTGGCTGCGGCGCCCCGACAGAGAGAAGCCGATGCAGGATCTGCTGCTGTTGCAGGCCGGCGGGAAGGTTACGAAATTCTTCTCCTACAAGACGCTCCAGCGGGACTCGCTGCTGCGCATCACCCCGGCCGAGCAGGTGCTGGCCAACGTGGGCAACTTCAAGGGGGGCCTGGAGGCCGTCGTATTCCAGAACTACCCCGCAGGCGAGATGACCTGCACTGACAAGATCTCACGGGACAACATGCTCTACACCGAGCCGCTGCCCGAAATCGAGTGGACGCTCCGCGACGGGACGCGCGAGGTCATCGGTTACGACTGCCGCCGTGCGACCTGCCGCTTCCGCGGGCGTGATTACGAAGCCTGGTACACCGAGGAGCTCCCGCTCGCCACCGGCCCCTGGAAATTCCACGGGCTGCCCGGACTGATCCTGGCCGTGAACGACACGGGCGACGACGGGGGCATCATCCGCTTCGAGGCGACCGGGATCCGCCGCGCCGAAGTTCCGGTGACGATGGCCGACCTGAACTACCTGACGACCTCACGCAAAAAATTCATGGCCACCGAGCGCAAATACATGACCGATCCGATCGGCTACATGCAGGCCAATTCGAACATCAGGATCACGGTAAGAAACGAGGACGGAACGCCGTGCGAGGGTGCCGACCTGCTCCGCGAATACAATCCGCTGGAAACAGAATAGCCCCACGGCGCGATGAAGTACCTGCTGACCCTGCTTTGGTCGCTGGGCGCAATCACCGCCCAGGCCCAGGAGTACACGGGCCACGTGGCCGACAAGGAGGACGGGGCGCCCGTCGCCGGGGCCATCGTCACGGCGCGGGACTCCCTGGGCAAGCCGCTGGGTTACACGACTACCTCGGCCTCGGGCGATTTCGTGCTCAGGCCGCGCGGGGGCGGGACAACCACGCAGCTCGACTTCTCGACGATGGGCTACCGCCGGCAGTCGGTTCCGGCCAACGCCGGGCGGATGCTCGTGCTGCTGACGCCCGAGACGACCGACATCCGCGAGGTGACGATCCGCGCCCCGCGGCTGAGCTTCCGGGGCGACACCGTAAGCTACAACGTGTCGCGCTTCACCGAGGCGCAAGACCGCTCGATTGCCGACGTACTGCGCAAGATGCCGGGCATCGAGGTGGCGAAATCGGGCGAGATACGCTACAACGGCCAGCCGATCAACAACTTTTACATCGAAGGGCTGGACATGCTCGACGGCCGTTACGGACAGGCGACCAACAACATCGCGCCGCAGGACGTGGCGAGCGTCGAAGTGATGGAGAACCACCAGCCGATCAAGGCGCTCAAGGACATCGTATTCAGCGACCGCGCAGCCATCAACCTCCGGCTGAAGCCGCATGCCAAAGCCCGATGGACGGGGACGCTGCGCGGCGGTGCGGGCTGGTCGCCGGCGTTGTGGAACGGCGCGCTCTTCGCCATGCGCATCGGTGCCCGGGGGCAGTCGATGGTCAACCTCAAAACCGACAACACGGGGCAAAACCCCTCGGCCGAGACCGAACGGCTTTCGGTCGAGGACATCCTCAACGGCGGAGCCAACGACTACAATCCCGCCGCACACCTTTCGGTCGGCACTTCGTCCGCGCCGCTCGACGATACACGCACGCGCTTCAACCGCTCGCACATGGCCGGGCTGAACAACCTGCGCAAACTCTCCGAGGACTACCAGCTCAGCAGCTCGCTCACTTGGGGTTACGACCGCCTGGCCTCGGATCGCGCCGCCCGGCAAAGCTGGTACCTGGCGGACGGCACGCGCGTGGACACCGAGCAGGAGTCGGCCGCTTCGTGCCGGCAACAGCTTTCGGCACGCATCGCACTGAAAGCCAACACCGAGCGGTTCTACATGCAGGAAAAACTCGAAGCTTCGCTGGCATGGAACGACATCCGTGCCGTGCTCTCGGGTAGCTACCCCAACCGCCAGCGTGCCGTGGCCCCGGCCTACGGCATCGAAAACGACCTGAAATATATCCGGCGCACCGGCACACGTTCGCTCACCGTCACCTCCTACCTGAAATACCTTACCCGCCCCCAGTCGCTCGATGTGGTGCGCGAAACGGGCAGCCAGCGGCAGACGATCGCCGACCGCGCTTTTTACATGAACCACAACGCGGCATTCGGCACGCAGGCCGGGCGGTTCGCCTTCGCATTCAAAGGCGGAGTTTCGGCACTCTTCCGGGGGCTCGTAACAGACCTCACGGGCACCGGGCTCGGGACAGGCGCCGCGAACGACCTTTCGGCCGGTTACGCGGGCGTCTACCTCCAGCCGGGCATCACCTACCGCTCGCAGCGGCTGCGGCTGACGCTCGACCTGCCGGCAGGTTACCGCCGCTATGGACTGCACGACAGGATCGACGGCAGCCGAACCCCGGCGGGCATTTTCACCTGGAAGCCCCGCTTCGCGGTGAAATGGAGCCCTACGGGACGCCTTTCGCTTTCGGCATCGGGTACGGTCGGCCGCGACGCGGCGGACGACAGCCGCATAGGCAACGGCGCCGTCCTGCGCAACTACCGTTCGGTGCTCTGCGGCGTAAACGAATACCGGCAGGCGCTGCAACGCAGCCTCTCGGCAGGCATCGCCTACAAGAACCCGATCGGCGGGTTCTTCGCCAGCCTGCTCGCGGTACGTTCGTGGAACGACCTGCCGTTCCTGCCTGCGCAGCGCTTCGACGGCGACTATATCGTAAACTACTACGTGCGCAGCTCGAACCGCGTGCGGTCATGGTACCTGTCGGGCGACGTCAGCCAGAATATCGACGCACTCAACGGTCAGGCAGGCCTGAACGTCTGCTACAACCTCAGCGGCACGGAACTGCTGCTGGAAAAGGTGCCGACCTCCTATGAAAATTCCACCCTGACCGTCGCGCCGCGTTTCAACTTCCGGTTCGCCGCCTGGGTAAACACCGAATACCGGCTGGAATACCGCTATACGACACTCTCCATCCGCGGCCGGGAGCCCGACGGGCGGCACGATTTCAACCAGCGGCTGACCGTAAACCTCGTACCGTCGAAGAAATGGGTGATCCAATTCACGGCGGAGCACTATTACTCGCAGCTTTCGGCCGACCGGAGCAAGCATCTGCTACTGGCCGACGCATCGCTGCGCTGGAAAATAAACGGGAAATGGGAAGCTACGGCGACCGCCGCAAACCTTTTCGGCCGCGAAGAATATGCCTATACGACCTTCGACGGAGTAAGCTCGGGCTCCTACCGCTATGCCATCCGCCCGCGCAATATCCTGCTGGGCGCAAGCTGGAAATTCTGACAACCGCCGCACGACGCAACGCCCGGGCAAAACAGTCCGGGGCTTCCGGATCAGAAATTGCGCCCCGCGTCCCACCACAGGCGCGTCCCACCGTGGTCTCCGCCGCCGAGTTCCGCGACGAGCGCCGCATACTGCTCGGGATCGGACGTCGCCAGTGCGGCCGGGAACGGCAGCCGGCGGATCATCGTTTCGGTATCTATATAGCCCTTGCTGTGGTTCAGACGCACGGGGAACAGGCGCGGATATCCCGTCCGCCGCTGTTCGGCCCAGGCCTCGCATCCTTCGGGATACATGGCAATCCATTTCTGGGTGATGATCCGCTCGAGCTTCAGTTCGTCGTCCGCCGTCGCGTCCCAGCGGGGCGACACGCGGCACCGGGCGGCAATGTCGTTCCCCGGGTCTACCGGATCGTGGTAGTCGGCCGCCATGGCGTCGCTCTCCAGATAGTGTTCGGCCCCGGACAGCTGCCATTGCGCGAACGATGCCGCAACGCCGTTGCGGTAACAGAGCTCCGCATCTTCGTCCGTCCAGCCGCGCAATGCCGCTTCGGCACGCAGCAACCACACCTCGGCCGCCGTCATCAGGACGGCATCGGTATCCGTATCCACCGTAAGGCGGGAAAATGCCGCGTAATAATTATGCGAGAAACCCGTCCCCTGACGGATTCCATGGTATTGCCCCTTCAGGGCGACCGTCCCTTCGCCCGCATCGCCGGCAATGACCACGTCGCTGCCGCAGGGCTTGAAAAACTTCGGCAGCCGCGGATCCCCGTACCCGGTCAGGACGGATTCCATCGAAGCGTTCATGGCCGCCTCGTTCCAGTTCAGGTTGATCTCGCCCAGCGGATTGGAATAGGTACCCGAGGTCTTCACGGCGGCATTTTCCATATTGGTCTCGATCACCCCTCCGGCCGCCTGCGCCGCCTTCCGGAATTCCGCACGGGCCTTTTCGGGCGCGGCAACGGCGATACGCACGGCAAGGCGCATGCGCAGGGAGTTGGCAAAACGGAGCCAGGCCGCATAGCTTCCGTCGAGCAGCAGGTCGAACCTGGAAAACTCGCCGGCCTCGGGCTGCCCCCCGCCCCAGGCCGCCAGGATGTCCGCCGCCTCGTCCAGGTCGTCGAAGAAGCAGCCGTAGACCTGCTGCTGGCTGTCGGGCACGTATTCGCTGCCGCGGTCGGCGAAATGGCTGTATATCACCGGCCCGTAGTAGTCTGTCACGCGGTGCATGGCCAGGACCTTGAGTATCTTGGCTATGGCATAGAACGGCGGCATCTTCTCGCGTGCCGTCTGCTCCAGCCGGTAAATCTGGGGCATGATATAGGAGTAGGTGAACTGCCACATGGCGCTGTTCCAGCCGTCCTGCAGGTTGTAATCGGAGTTGTGGCTGCCGCCCTGCAGCGGTTTGGGATCGTGCATATAGCCCGAGAACATATCGGCATTGAGGTTCTGCGTCATCTGGAACGGCCAGTTCTTGCCCTTGCCGAAATCGTAGTTGAAATAAATCCCCTGCTGAACGATCTGCAGGCGGTATCCGAAGCCGTTGTCGTCGGCCTCGAGATCCCCGTCAGAAATCCCCGAGAGGTCGTCGTTCAGTTCCCGGAAATTCCCCGTGCAGGCCCCCCAAAAGGCTGTGCAGAATGCGGCGAACAGATATATGTAAAAGCGCTTCATGATTCTCAGAACTCCAGTTTTATGTTGAAGCCGATGCTCCGTACGGTCGGCATGCCGTAGACGTCGATCCCCTGGTTGTCGTTGCCCGTCGAAAGGACGAGATCGGGATCGAACGGCGCGGCATTGTAGATAAAGAAGAGGTTGCGGGCCACCAGCGACACGGTCATGCCGCTGAATACCCGTGTGCGGCGCATCAGACGCTGCGGCAATGCATAGGACACCGCCAGTTCGCGGAGCCGGATGTTCGTCGCGTCGTACATGTAATACTCGGTCACACCTGCGCGGCCGCCGACCAGTTTGTAAAAACCTTTCACGTCGTCGATCCGCTGCCCTTCGAGCATCACGCAGCCCCGGTCGCGGGCATCGGCCGTTGCGGCCGACACCCCGTAGGAATCCAGGTCGGCCATCGTCTGCGACAGGAGCCGTCCGCCATAGCGGCAGTCCAGCAGCACGGACAGCGACATGCCCTTATAGGAGAACGTGTTGCTCCAGGAGAGCGAGAACACGGGATTGGCATTGCCGACCTTCACCGTATTGCCGTCGCCCACGGTGCGGGGCAACCCGGCGGAATCGCCTTCGGCCTCGTAGACGATCCTCCCCGTTGCGTCGCGCTCGAACGCCCGCCCGTAAATATCGCCGATCGAACCTCCCTCGACGAGTTTCATGGCATAGGACGATGAAAAACTCGACGGGCCGTAGACATATTCGCGCAGCTCGTCATGGAGTTTTATCACGCGGTTCCTGTTATGTGCGAAGTTCACCGTCGACTGCCACGTCAGCGCACCTCCGTAGACCGGGTAGGCGTTCAGCGACACCTCGACGCCCTGGTTCTCGATATTGCCCGCATTCTCGTAACGGTAGGCATACGCCTCGCCCGAAAGGGCCGGAAGCTTGAAGAACTGGTTGTGCGTATTGGTCTTGTAGTAGGTCAGGTTGACGCCCAGCCTGTCGTCGAGGAACCTCCATTCCAACCCCGCTTCGAGGGCGTTGGTCATCTCAGGTTTGAGGTCGGTGCCAGGGGCGGCGTCGGCGGCATTGATGCCCCCGCCGGCCGTGACGTGCGATTTGGGATTGGTGATGAACATGGGGATGTCGTTCCCCACGCGGCTCCATGTCAGGCGAACCTTGGCGAACGAAATCCACCGGGGCAGCTCGAACATCTTGCCGATCACCCACGATGCGCCTGCCGAATAATAGAAGAACCCGCTGCCTTCGTGGGAGGTGTAGGCGAGCGTCGATGCCCAGTCGTTGCGTCCCGTAACCTCGAAATTGAGGCTCCCGGCATACTTGAACGACGCCGTGGCGAAAAGCGACTGCGTCTGGCGCCGCGCATCGATCTGTTCGTCGACATAGGCCGAACCGTTCATGACGATATTGGCGACGTTGAACACGTTGGGGAAATAGAGCGACGCCGTCTTGGAATCTATACGCAGCGAGTTGACCGTCCGGTCGTTCAGCCCCGCACCTGCGGTCGCGCTGAACTCCCAGTCCGGGGAGAGGCGTTTGTCGAACATCGCCAGCAGTTCGCCGTTGAACAGGGTTTCCGAGTAGCTGCTCTCGATATAGCGCCCGTTGGCACCGGCCAGCGCAGGCGCCGTCGAAGCATAGAATTTCTGCCGCACCTTGTCATTCACATAGTCCACATTGCCGCGCGCCTTGAGCCGCAGCCAGCCGTTCACCTTCCAGTCGGCGGTAAACGAGGCCATGACCCGGTTGCGCAGGCTCCTGCTGCGGATGCGGTTGACAACCCAGTAGGGGTTCTGCTCGAAATCGTCGCTCGGGGCGATCCAATCCTGGACATTGAGTTTGCGGCCGGCGTCATAGACCTCGAAATGCTCCCGGTAAGGCGTGATATCCACCCCGCGGGGGAAGCGGTAAAGCCCGACCAGCGGGTTCATATAGAAACCGCCCGGCACGGGTTTGTCCTCGACCACCTGGCGCATAAAGCTGATATTCCCGTCGAGCTTGAGCCGTTGCCGGAAAAGCCCGGTCGTGGTGCGCAGGTTGAAGTTATGGCGCATCAGGCGGTTCGAACCCGTGATTCCCCGCTCGGCCGTATTGGCATAGGAAAAATAGTTCTGCACCTGTTCCGACCCGGAGGAAACCGAGACCGCATTCATCGCCGTGATCCCCGTCCGGAAAAAGTCGCCCGCATTGTCGTAGGTCTTCATCCGCGCACGGGCGCCCCAGCTTTCCACCCCGCCGCTCACCCCGTAGCGGTTCTGGAACGCAGGCAGGCTGAAGGGGGACTGGAGCGTAAGGTTCGAAGTGAACGTCACGGGTTGCTGTTTGCGGGCATTGCCCTTTTTGGTCGTAATGAGGATCACGCCGTTGGCGGCCTGACTGCCGTACAAGGCGGCGGCCGGGGCACCCTTGAGGATCGAGACGCTCTCGATATCCTCGGCATTGAGGTTCGAGATGCCGTCGCCGCCGTCGCGGTTCCCGGCATCGGCCACACCGCCTATGGCCGAGTAGGCCTGCTCGGGGGTCGAATTGAGAATGGGCATACCGTCGACCACATAGAGCGGCTGGTTGTCGCTGGCGACCGACCGCACGCCGCGGATGCTTACCTTGGCCGAAGCGCCCGCACCCGACGAGTTCTTGTTCACCTGCACGCCGGCCGACTTGCCCGAAAGCGACAGGATCAAGTTGGGATCCTTCACCGCCGTGAGCTGCGACCCCCTGATCTTATCGGCCGAATAGGTCAGGTCGGCATAGTTGCGTTCGAGCCCCAGCGCCGTCACGATCACCTCGGCGATCGCCTTCACATCCTCCTGCAACACGATTTCGAATTCGGTACGGGTTCCCGTCCCGATACTCTGGTCGATATACCCCAGACACGAGACATCGAGCACGGCACCGGGCAGGACGGCGATCGAGAATTCGCCTTCGGAAAGGGTCGCGACCCCGTTCGAGGTACCCCGTTCGACAATGGTAGCCCCGGCGACGGGATCGCCCGATTCATCGGCGACACGGCCGTTGACAACCACCTTCCGGGGCGGGGACTGGGCATGCGCCGCCATGTCCGGCAACAGGCACAGGCAGGCAAGCAGGGCCGCCATGCACTTCCATCCCCTGTGCAGCGGCCACAATTTTCTCAGACAATACGTAAAAGGCATCACTATTATGGAACAATTAAGTACAAAATTATAAAAATTGGCATATAAATCGTATAATAAATGGAAATTTTAGCAACTATTCCGACTATCCGGCATTCAAAACAGCCCGGAATCCCCCTTTGCACGACAAAATGCAGCGGGGCATTTCCAGGATGCCCTCCGGGTGCCGGCGAAGATTTCGGGGATTATGGTAACCCAAACCGTAATCCGTATAACCGCAATTCCGCAGGAAACGGTATCTTTGCACCGTACAACCAGTGGGAAACGATATGTCCAGCACGAAAATAAGACGCACAATGGGAATCCTGACAGGAATAATACTCGCCGCCGCGATCGCCGGCCTGATAATCCTCAACCTCCCGGCCTTCGGACGCCTGCCGCGGGGCAGCCGGCTCGAACGCATCCTGCAATCGCCGAACTACCGCGACGGGCAGTTCCGCAACCTGGAAGCAAGCCCGATGATGACGGGCGACAAAAGCCGCCTGAGCGGCATCCTCGAATTCCTGTTCCGAAAAAAGGAGGGGCTGCGCCCCGACGCGGCTGTCCCGGCCCTCAAGACCGACCTGCGCGCATTGGATCGGGACAGCAACCTGCTGGTGTGGTTCGGGCACTCCTCCTACCTACTCCAGGCCGAAGGGCGGCGTGTGCTCGTCGACCCCGTATTCCGGGCCGCCGCACCGTTCTCCTTCCTCAACAGGCCTTTCAAGGGCACCGACATCTACCGTCCCGGCGACATGCCCGACGTGGATTTGCTCGTCATCACGCATGACCACTGGGATCACCTCGACTACCGTACGGTCACCGAACTCAAATCCCGGATCGGGAAGGTCGTCTGCCCGCTCGGCGTCGGGGAGCATTTCGAATACTGGGGTTTCGAGCCGGAGAAAATCATCGAACTCGACTGGCACGAAACGGCTGCGCTCGGCGACGGGTTCGCGGTGCACTGCCTGCCGTCGCGGCACTTTTCGGGACGCGGACTCAATCCCAACCGGACGTTGTGGGCCTCGTTCCTGCTGGAAACCCCGGCACGGCAGGTCTACATGGGCGGGGACGGCGGTTACGGCAAGCATTTCGCGCAGATCGGCCGGCAGTTCCCCGGCATTGACCTGGCGATCCTCGAAAACGGACAGTACAACGAAGCATGGAAATACATCCACACGATGCCCGACCAACTTTCCCTGGCGGCCAAAGAACTGGGTGCCAAGCAGATCATGACCGTCCACCACTCCAAGTTCGCCCTCGCCAGACACCGTTGGAACGAACCCCTGGCGACCGAAGCGGCACTGGCCGCAGACACCGCACTGCATGTACTGCGCCCCGAGATCGGCGAAGTAGTCCCGTTGCGGAATGCACCCGCAGCCATCCCCGTACCCTGAGCCCGGCAACCGGAGCCCGGCATTCCGGCCGGTACCGGGCATCTATACCCGGGGCGGGGGGGGGCAGGGCATCCAGCCCAGCCCCGCAGACAGGTGCCCGCCTGCCGCGAAAGGGATGTACGGCGTACACCCCAGCCCAACCGTCCGCCGATCGAACCGTCGGGAACTCTGGTATGTAAATTGCTGTCAGGAAGGGAAAATCCGTATGCTATGGAAAATTTCTCAACCCTGATCGAAAATTCGAAACGCGCCGTGCGCTATTGGTGGCTGCTGCTTATCATCGGCATCGCCCTGTTCGTAGTCGGCATCCTCGTATTCGTCTACCCCACACAAAGTTACCTGGGCATGTCGCTCCTGTTCGGGTGGCTGATGCTGATTTCGGGCATCCTCGAAGTCGTACTCTCATCGGTCAACAAACATTTCATCACCGGACGCGGCTGGATGCTGGCGGGCGGCATCATCGAGATCGTGCTGGGCATCATCCTGATCTTCAACGTCGCGCTTTCGGCCGCTACGCTCCCGATATTCCTCGGGTTCTGGCTCATGCTGCGTGCGTTCGGTGCCATCGGGCTCGGCAGCGACATGGGCGCCATGCAGATCGCCGGGTCGGGCTGGACTATTTTCAGCGGCATCCTGCTGCTGCTCTGTTCGCTCTGGATCCTTTTCCAGCCGCTCGTATTCGGCACCACGGCCGTCATCGTATGGGTCGGCATTTCGCTGCTCTTTGCCGGGGTCGCCGCCTGCTCGCTCTCGCTCCAGCTCCACCGGGCGCACCGCTGCCTCGGCGACCGCTAAAGCGGCCACGACATATCACCCAAAAGCCCCTGCCGCGGCAGGGGCTTTTCCGTACCCGGCCCTGCAAAATCCTGAAACACCAAAGGGAACAGGGCAGCCGATCGCCGCCCCCCCTCCCCGACCGCCCCGGTAAACAAAGGGGAGTTTCTTCGACCAGTGATAGATCGCAAAAACTTTCTTTTTGCGATCTTTTTTTTATTCTTATTTTATTATTTTTGCATCTAGTAGCAAAAAACCAACCCAAAAAGAAATCCATGAAAACATCAATCCCCCGGACATTGCTTACGGCAATTCCCGCACTGGCCGCAGCCGGATGTACGGAAAATCCGGCTCCGCGTCCCAACGTGATCTTCATCCTGATGGACGACGCAGGCTACGGCGACTTCGGTTGCTACGGGCAGCAAAAGATCGAGACTCCCAACATCGACGCGTTGAGCGAATGCGGCGTCCGCTTCACGGACATGTACTCTGCGGCACCGCTCTCTTCGCCGGCACGCTGCGGCCTGCTGACGGGGCGGCACGCCGGCCATGCGCAGATCCGCGCCAACGACGAGATGGAATGGCGGGGCGACGTCTGGAACCACGAGGCGATGCTGCGCGATTCGTCGCTCGAAGGACAGGCCCCGCTCGAAGCCGGCACTCCGACGCTCGGCTCGGTCATGCAGCAGGCCGGATACGCCACGGCCATGATCGGCAAATGGGGCGTCGGAGGCCCCGCGACGGAGGGGACGCCCAATAAAATGGGCTTCGACACCTATTACGGCTGCATTTGCCAGCGGCAGGCGCACACCTACTACCCGCCCTTCCTGTGGCAGAACGACCGGCGCGTCTACCTCGACAACGAACTGCTGCCGCCGGGCACGCCGCTCGATGCAGGGGCCGATCCCTACGACCCGCGCAGCTACGACAAATACACGCAGCGCACATACAGCCCCGATGCCATGTACGACCAGGTGCTCGAATTCGTGAATGCCAACAAGGAGCGGCCGTTCTTCCTGATGTGGACGACGCCGATCCCCCACAGCCCGATGCAGGCGCCCGATGCCGACGTACAATACTACGTGCGTAAATTCGGCGACGAACAGCCCATCGAGGGCAAGGGCTATTTCCCCTCGCGGTGGCCGCGGGCGACCTATGCCGCGATGATCACCTACTTCGACCGCCAGATAGGCGGGCTGGTCGCCGAGCTGAAACGGCTCGGCATCTGGGAAAATACGGTAATCGTCATTACGAGCGACAACGGCCCGGCGTCGAACTCCTGCTCGTCGAGCGAGTGGTTCGACAGCGCCCACCCGTTTCGCAGCGGCAAGGGCTGGGGCAAGTCGTCGTTGCGCGAGGGCGGCATCCGGATGCCCTTCATCGTGGCGTGGGGCGGCAAACTCCGCCCGCAGGTAAGCGACCATATCGGCTATTTCCCCGATGTAATGCCGACTCTCTGCGAATTGGCCGGCGTCGAGCCCCCCGCGACCGACGGCATTTCGTTCCTGCCGACCCTCGAAGGGCGCAGGCAACCGCAGCACGAATATCTCTATTGGGAGTTCCCCGGCAGCAAAGGCTGGGTAGCCGTCCGCTGGGGCGACTGGAAAGGTTTACTGCGCCGTGTGAAGGAAGGCAACGACCGCTTTGAATTATTCAACCTGAGAGACGACCCGCGCGAAGAGCACAACCTTGCCGCACAGCATCCCGAGATTATCGACCGGATGTGGCAGTTCGTTTCGGCCTCGCATACCGAACCCGCCAATCCGAAATTCAGGATGGAGATCGGCCGCAAATAAGAGCGGTATAGAAGCTCCGGGAACACGGGCAGAGCCACGTGAAAAAGCACCGTCGAGGTGCTTTTTTCATCCGTAGCGGACACGAACCATCGCCCGGACGGAACCGCCATGCCCGCCACCCGTGATCCGCAGGCTTCCAAGGCAGAAAGACACCGTCTACCGGCCGCTGCCCGGGCAGGGTGAAACCCGCATTACGAGTAGCGGGCGTTTGTAACCTCCTCCGCAGCCGTAGCGTGCGCGAGGTATTCCTGCAGGATCAGCGCATGGTTTCCGGCCGCACTCTTCGAAGCATACAACAGCGTAACCGTACCCTTACCGGCGATCCGGCGGACGAAGTCGCGCACGGCCGGCGAGGAGCGAAGTTCCGCGGTATACCTGCGGCGGAATTCCTCCCACCGCTCCCCGGGGGCGGCATGGAACCATGTACGCAGCCCGGGGGTCGGAGCGATCTCCTTCGCCCACAGGTCATAGCGGAGCGCCTCCTTGCGGATGCCCCGGGGCCACAACTTATCGACCAGCACCCGGTAGCCGTCCTCCGGAGCCTCGGGTTCGTAAACCCGCTTGATACGTATCCGTGTCATAACGATCGGTTTTTATCAGGATGCAGCAAAAAATATTCCGGGATCGGTGAGGGGAGGGCAAAATGAAGGGCGCCTCCCGGCGCCCTTCCCCATCAAAAATTAACCCTTAAAAATTATCTCCATTTCGGAAAACCTCCGAGAGGTAGTGGTGTAAAAAGCAAAGATCTGCGTCACCCTGGACAACCTCCCGCATCATAAGATCTTCGTCTTCAGAGATGCCTTCGTCTGAAACCTCGTTTTTGTCAATATCCTCCATAGGCATCTATTTATTAATTTTGCTTTGTACTAACTAAACGCCGGCCCCATGGAAATATTGTGCGGAGGTCAGCACAAAACCATATTTTTTTCTTTGATCATCCGTCGCAGGTTGATAAGCGCATAGCGCATACGCCCCAACGCAGTATTTATACTCACGTCGGTTTGTTCCGCGATATCCTTGAAACTCAGACCGGCAAAGTACCGCATCATCACCACCTCGCGCTGTTCCGAAGGCAGCAGTTCGACCAGAGCGCGCACATCGCGCTCGATCTGCTCGCTGACCATCGCGTCCTCCACGTTCCGTTCGGCGAAACGCAGCGACCCCAGCACGTCATAACCCGCCTCGGCTTCGGTGACGGTCTTGTTCTGCCGCTGGGCGCGGAAGTGGTCGATCACCTGGTTATGCGCAATACGGAGTATCCACGAGAGGAATTTCCCGTTGTCCGTATAACGGCCGTCGTCGATAACCCGCACGGCTTTGATGAATGTTTCCTGAAAGATGTCCTCGGCAACGTCACGGTCTTTGACCATCATATTGATGTAGTCCCGCACACGGCGGCTGTGGCGCTCGATGAGCTTGGATATGGCACTCTGGTCACCTGAAAGGTAGTGATTAAGCAATACCTGGTCACTTAATGCTTGTACGTTCATACTCTTTTCTCCTAATTACAGTTATAAAGAGTAGAATTTTTCCCGATAGGCTATCCTTTTAATGTTGTATGTGTCGTCAGTTTCGTTTGTTCGGGCTTTTGAAACGATGGTTTCCGGAGCCTTCACGATGGCAAGATAAGTACTTTTTTCCGAAAAACCAAATTTCTTTCTACTCCGCCGGGGAAATCCCGGCTGTTTTTCCGGTTGCTGAACATGCAAATTCCGTGCCGGAATCGGCCGCCGGCGCATCCCGTTCGTTATCAACGGCAAAAGCGGAATGACAAGGTAAACCCGCAGGCAGGAGAGGTGTTTTTCCGGTGCCGTCAGGGGCAGGAAGGCGGATCGACGCCCGGGATTTCGGCCCCGGAGGGACATTTAGCGGGTTCCACATGGATCGAGATGATCGTCCCCTCGCCGAAACGCGCCCGCAGGCGGCGTTCGATATCGACCGTCAGTTCGTGCGAACGGGCGACACTCATCGCCCCGTCCACACGGACATGCACTTCGACGGCAATCGCGGCTCCGATGCGGCGCGTCCGCAGGTTGTGCGGCTCCCCGACCCGGGGATCGGCCGTGACGATCCCCAGTATCTCCCGCTCCGTCTCGTCGGGCAACGAACGCTCGAGCAGTTCCCCGAGCCCCGTGCGGATCAGGTCGAAAGCAATCTTGAAAATAAAGACCGCCACGACCAATGCTGCGATGGGATCGGCGATGCGCCACCGCTGCCCGAGGAAATAGGCACATCCGATGCCCGCCAGCGTCCCCAGCGACGAAAGGGCGTCGCTGCGGTGATGCCAGGCATTGGCGACCATGCTCGGGCTTTCGACCCGGCGCCCTTCGCGCACCGTATATCGGTATAATATCTCTTTGACGACGATCGACACAGCCGCGGCGGCCAGAGCCACGGCGCCCGGGCGGGGCAACTCCCCGCCATCGACGACGATGCGGATGGCCCGGATGCTGCTGAGCAGGATACCTGCGCCCACGGCCGCCAGCGCCAGGCTGATGATGATCGTGGCCAGCGTCTCGTATTTCCCGTGCCCGTAGTCATGCCCGTCGTCCCTGGGTTTGGCGGAGACCTTTGCGAAGGCGATCACCACTATGTCGGTAAGCATGTCGGAACAGGAGTGCACCGCGTCGGCGACCATCGCCCCGCTTCGGCCCGCAATGCCCGCCGCGAACTTCATCGCCGTAAGGACGAGGTTGACCACGAACCCGACGAAGGTCACGCGGTAAATCACGCGCTTGCGTGCTTCGGCTTCACAGGACATGGCACTATTCGAAATTTGCAGGATAAGACGACAACTGGTATGCCAGCGCCTTCGCCATCCGGTAATGCCCCTCGGCATTGGGATGGAGACGGTCGCTCTGTGCGTCATGGAAATAGCGGGTATGGGAATCCGCATTGGGATAAAGCCCGCAGATGCTGTTCAGGTCGATGACGGGGACGGCCCAGACGTTCGCAGCTTCCTTGACCACATCCACATAGGCATCCGCATAGAGGCCGAGGCTGTTGGGATAGGATTCGTCGGGCTGGATGTTGTTGTCCCCGAAACGGGCGTATCCCCGGTGGATCGGGGTCAGCAGGATCACCTGCTTGTCCGGGAAATTCGCCTTCAGGTAGGACATCGCGATATTGATACGGCCGCGGAAAGTATCCCCGTCCATCGACAACGTCCTCCTCGTCCGGATCTCCGACCGGGAGCCGGACACCTCGACAGGCACCTCACCGGTCATATACCACTCCCCCAGAGGCGTCCCGGAATTGTAATCGTTCGTCCCGGCAAAGATCAGGATCGCATCGATGTCGCCGCCGCGCTCGGCCCTGAGTCTTTCGCACTGCCCCGGCACGTCCCGCCACTGCTGGCCGTTGATCCCGTAAACGAACGGCACGAGGCCGAGCATCTCCTGCAAATACTGCCAATAGTTCTTCGTCGTGCCGACATGCGCCTTGTCGGTGATCGAATCGCCCATGAAAGCGACTTTCCGTCCCTTCCACTGGGTACCCGCAACCGGCAGCAAATGATCCCCGTCCCCGGCATAGGCCGGGCATACGGCGGCACAGACGCCCAGCAGCCATACCGCGCACAAACATACAGAATATCGCATACGTCCAATCATTTATAATATTACCCGGGGCACGCCCCACAAAATAACGGAAGCCCGCCCGCTTCGGGGGAAGGCACAAAAAAGGGCGAACGGACTGCCTCGGCACCCATTCGCCCGTTACCGGCGGAGACGCCCGTCCGAATCCGGCCCTAATAACTGCGGGCGAAGAGCACCCGGCGGTGCGACGGCTTGCCCGAGAAGATACATTTACCCTCCTCATCGGGCGCATCGAACGGGATGCAACGGATCGTAGCCTTCGTGGCATCCTTGATCGCCACCTCGGTTTCGACCGTCCCGTCCCAATGCGCAAGCACGAAACCGCCTTTTTTGTCGAGCACCTCCTTGAACTCCTCCCACGTGTCGACCCTGGTAATCATCGACTCGCGGTAAGCCAGCGCCTTGCTGAAAATATTTTGCTGGATTTCGGCCATCAGTCCTTCGATGCGCTCCACGAGCCCCTCCTGCGGGACGGTCTCCTTCTCGAGCGTGTCCCGGCGCACCAATTCGATCGTACCGTTCTCCATATCGCGCGGCCCCATCGCCAGACGCACGGGGACGCCCTTCAGTTCGTACTCCGCGAACTTGAAACCCGAGCGCACGTTGTCACGGTCATCGACCTTCACGCTGATACCCCTGGCCTTGAGTTGCTCCGCAATGGCCCCGAAGCGCGTACGGATTTCGGCCAGCTGGTCTTCGCCCTTGTAGATGGGCACCATCACCACCTGGATCGGCGCCAGCTTCGGCGGCAGCACCAGACCGTTGTTGTCCGAATGGGCCATGATGAGCGCCCCCATCAGCCGGGTCGAAACGCCCCACGAGGTGGCCCACACATATTCGAGCTTGCCCTCCTTGTTGACATACTGCACGTCGAACGCCTTGGCGAAATTCTGCCCCAGGAAATGCGACGTACCGCTCTGCAACGCCTTGCCGTCCTGCATCAGCGCCTCGATGGTCAGCGTATCCTCGGCACCCGCGAAACGCTCGTTGGGCGACTTGTGGCCGACGATGACGGGAACCGACATCCACTCTTCGGCGAATTTCTGGTATACGTGGATCATCTTTTCGGCCTCCTCGACGGCCTCCTCGCGCGTGGCATGCGCCGTATGACCCTCCTGCCACAGGAACTCGGCGGTACGCAGGAACAGGCGCGTACGCATCTCCCAGCGCACGACGTTCGCCCACTGGTTGCAGAGGATCGGCAGGTCGCGGTACGACTGGATCCAGTTTTTATAGGTGTTCCAGATGATGGTCTCCGACGTGGGACGCACGATCAGCTCCTCTTCGAGCTTGGCATCGGGGTCTACCACGACGCCTTTGCCTTCGGGATCGTTCTTCAGGCGGTAGTGCGTCACCACGGCGCACTCCTTGGCAAAGCCCTCGACATGGTGCGCCTCCTTCGAGAAGAAGGACTTGGGGATGAACAGCGGGAAATAGGCGTTCTGATGTCCCGTATCCTTGAACATCTTGTCCAGCGCGTCGTGCATCTTCTCCCAAATGGCATAGCCGTAGGGTTTGATGACCATACATCCGCGTACGGCCGAGTTTTCGGCCAGCCCGGCCTTCACGACCAGGTCGTTGTACCATTGCGAGTAGTTCTCGTCCGACTTCGTGAGGTCTTTGAGTTCCTTTGCCATATATCTTTGTTTTTTATTTTGTATCAGCCTGCAAATATAATAAAAAAATAAAGGTTCGTCACACGGACGAACCTTTATATTGGCAGGCAAAGCCTCAGAAGCGGAAGCCGAGCGTCATCGAGATATAATGACGCGTCTGTTTGGTATCGTACAGGCCGCTGTAAGTCTTCATCTCGCCGCCGTTCTGGTATTTGCTGAAGAAAAGCTCGTAGGGCGTCTGTTTCTCGGTCACGTTCTGGTAGGCCACGTCCAGCACCGTATTACGCCCGAGGTTGATCCCGAGGCCGCCCGTAATGTAGTAGCTCTCGTAGACGCTCGGCGAATTGTAATACTGCTGCCTGTCCTTGAACATCGAATCGGTATAACCGCCGCCCAGGCGCACGGCAAAGATCGGCAGGGGACGCACTTCGACGCCTGCCCGCAGGGTATTCGTACCTTTGTAATTATTCTTGAACTCGGCCTTGTACGCTTCGGGGTGGAAATCGGCGCCTTCGGGCACGTTCTTCACACGGATGCCGTTGTACCACTCGCGTTCGTAGTCGACCGACACGATGGCGAAGTTGCCGAACGTGTACGAAGCGCCGAACAACAGCCGCGAAGGCGACACGAAATCCCAGCTGTTGCCGCCGATATCGTCCTGCCGCGGCGTAGAATCGAAATTATACTGGTCGTCTTCCGTTTTATTATTGATCAGGTGCGATTCGATGTCGGCACGGTAACTGCGGTCGAGCCAGTAGTAGGTCGGCGTATGGAACGCCACACCCACACGCAGGCCGGCCACGGGGCGCACGATGACACCCAGTTTGAAATCCACGCCGCTGCCGTCGATCTTCGATTCCTGATAGAGGCTCATGTAATCGAGCTGCGCATTGAGCGGAGTGCCGTTCTTGTCGACCGCATTCGCGGAATTTCCGGCGGCATCGAAATAACCGTACTCTTCCTGATAGGTCATGCCCACCTTCTTGTAGACGCTGCGTATGCCGATCGTGGCTCCGACATAAACAATATTGTTGAAATTGGCCCCCATCGAAACGGCGAATTCGTTGATCGAGCCCTGGCTCACGACATCCATCGAGTGCCGTACCGAAGCGTTGCGGCCGATGCAGTCGGGCACCCACTGCCCGCCTACGTCGCTGATCAGATAGCCGTTATAGCCGAGGATGGCCGGCCAGTACCAGGGATTGTAATTGTAGCCCAGATTACCGTCCTTATCCGGGAAAATCCCATCCTGCCCGAGCTGCTGCCCGAAGACATCGGCGATGGTCGGCATCAGCTGGTCGGGCTTCGAAGGGTCGTAACGCGACTCCGAGGAGAACGAATAGCGGGTATTGAAATCCGCGATACGGTTCATGCCGATACCGAGCGTAAGGCTCGTGAGCGGGCTGGCCGGACTCTCGAAAACATTGAGCGCCACACCGACGTTGGCAAAAGCGAAGCGGGTCTTGTTATTGCCCACCCACGACGGCGCGCCCTGCGTTTGGCCATGGGCGACCGACAGCAGCGGCGTGAGTGAGAACTCGTTGCGGCGGAACATACCCAACCCGGCCGGATTGATCGACATCGACGAAAGGTCGGCGCCCAGCGAAGTGAAAGCCCCGCCCATCCCCATCACGCGCGCCGTACCGAACGGATGCGACCGGGAAAGCGCGGCGAAATCGGTGGACATCATCAGGTCATTGTTGTACGTCAGGCCCCCGAATTCGAGGTTCTGGGCCTGCAACGGCGCTGCGGCCACACAGGCCGCAAGCCATATCATGATCTTACGTTTCATAGACTATCTCTGTTTTATCGTTGACTAACGCCCGCCGTAACCGCGGCTTCCACCCGACGAACTGCCGCCGCGCGACCCGCCGCCACCGCTGTAACCGCCCCCCGACGAACCGCCGCGTGACCCGCCGAAGCTGCTGCCGCTGTTGTAACTGCTGCTGCGCGACCCGCTGTCGTAGGACGAACGCCCCGAGTTGCTGTTGTTGCGGTTGTTATTCCACGAGTTGTTGTTCCAGGAGTTATTGTTGTTATTGCGGTTGCTGCCGCCGTTGTAAACCGAACTGTTGCGGTTGTTGCGTCCGCCGCTCTGGTAATACGTCCTGCCGCTGCCCGAGTTGCCCCCGCGCGAAGTGGTCGTACCGTTCCTGTAACCCGAATTGGCGGTTCCGCGGTACCGGCTTCCGGAAGCCACGCTCCCCGGCACGTAGCGCGAAGGGCGCCCGCCGCCGTCGAGGCGGTAATTATGCGGCCTGTATGCCCAGTGGTGTCCGCCGTGCCATCCGGGCCCCCAGCCCGGGCCCCAGCCTGGCCCCCATCCCGGGCCCCACCACGGGTCGTACCAGGGATTGTACCAGCCGTTGAAGCCGAAGCTCCAGCCCCAGCTGCCGAACGAGAACGACGGGCCCCACGCACCCCAGTAGGGACGTGTCCAGCCGTAATACCACGGGTCAACGTAAACCGATCCGCCCCATGTCCCGAACATCGAAGTGATGTACTTGGGTTCCACCCAGACCTGGTCACCGGAAATGATGATGTTGTAGAATGCCGGGTCGTAGGCCGTAGCATAGGTGAAACTGCCACCATAGCGGAAGTTATAGTAACTCGACGGCATCCTGTATGTCGGCGATTCGAAGCCCCGCAGGCGCCGTGCATAGGCGCTTTCGTACGTATCGGCTACGATATCCTCGTAGGGGTTCGAATTGTATTCGTAATATTGGTTCTCCGCAGCGGCGGCCTGCGCCTCCGCGATACGCGCCTCCCATTCGGCCCGGCGGGCCTCGGCGGCGGCCTTTTCGGCTTCGGCCTTCGCCTGTTGTTTCCGGGCGATGGCAGTCTTATCGTGCAGCGAATACAAATCGTCGTTGGCGTATCCCGACGATGCGTAGTAGGCCGACGAACAGCCGGCCAGCCCCGCAGCCAGGACAAGGGTTCCGATTAAAATTTTCAACTTTTTCATAGCGCACAGTGTGTTTGCGTTAGTTCCTCTTACATTAGTAAACGAAAACCGTACCGAATTTAGTATCGTTTCTCATCTATATAAACGGACAGGCGGGGCCGATACTGCATTCCTCCTCCAGATACAAAGATAGGAATTATTTGGGAAAAGCACGAAAAGAGCCGGATATAGCCGCTTTTTCCCTACCGGAAGAAAAAATTTTCGCACGAAAATGCCGAGAAACAAAAAATATGTCTATATTTGCAGTCCCAAACGGAAGGTTTTTCCGTGCGGAAAATACTGGAGAGATGCCGGAGTGGTCGATCGGGCCGCACTCGAAATGCGGTGTACGGGCAACTGTACCGGGGGTTCGAATCCCTCTCTCTCCGCCAGAGCACAACGAACGAGACAGCGAAACCCTGCAAATTAAACATTTGCGGGGTTTCGTGCATTTAGACCAGAGGCATTGAAAAGCAATGTAGCGCAGGTCGGCTGCGGTCTGTCCGCCGCACCTGATTAGGCGATGAATACCCAACTATCTCCCATCCTCCACCCGTCTCTGCTATATTTTTTATCATATTATAATACAACCCGTTGAACCTAAGCGTTAAGAATTCATCCATTTCTGGCAAATCATTTGCACGCACGAGCCATAGCCGCGCCTTTTGAGTACCATCCTCTTCAAGGCGGACACCGGACGTATCAATTTCATCCGGGCACTTTCGGGACAATAAAAAGATATGGTAATGAATAAAATTTATTTCATGCTGGCAATCCTGCTGGCATCGGTAAATTCATCCCTGGCCCAGAAATGGGCCGTCAAGAGCAACTTGCTCTACGATGCCACCGCTACGATCAACCTGGGTGTCGAAGCGGCGCTCGGCCCCCGCGTAACGCTGGACATATCGGGCAACTACAATCCGTGGGAGTTCGGCGACGCCCGGTGGAAACATTGGCTGATACAACCCGAAGTACGCTACTGGCTTTGCGAGAGCTTCAACGGCCACTTTTTCGGATTGCACGCCCATTACGCCGAATACAATGCGGGAGGGATCAATTTCAACGCCGATTTCCACCGCAACCGCTATCAGGGACACCTCTACGGTGCGGGTTTATCCTACGGTTATCAGTGGCTGATCGGCAAGCGGTGGAACCTCGAAGCCACAGTCGGCCTGGGGTACGCCCGTTTGTGGGATCGGAAATATCCGATCGCCGAATGCGGCGAAGTGATCCGCACCCGCTCACGCAACTATTTCGGGCCGACCAAAATCGGCCTGGCACTCATCTTTATCATCAAATAATACAGCAGGATATGAAACGCCATACAAAGCAACGCATAACCGGCTTACTGGCCGTATGCCTGACCTTCACCGCGGCAGTCTACGGTCGCGAGGGGAATCCGGCCGCTTACAGGAACGGCGACCGGCTTTGCGTAAGACTCCCGATCACCGCCGGCATCGACCTCCCGGCCAACGGACAGCTGACCGTCACGCCGGTCGTCAGCAACGGCGAAAACCAAATACTTCTGGCTCCCGTCGTTTTCACGGGACGCATCCGGGAGAAAGTCGACGAACGCCGGGAACGGCTTTACGGCATACCGGCTGTTCCCGAAGGCGTTTTCAGCAATACGGTCATCCGCCGCAGCCGGAAAAATCCGTCGGCAAATGCGGTTCTTTTCGAAGGTGATATTCCTTACGAGCCGTGGATGGCGGGCGGACGAATCGTCCTTTACCGCGACCTGGAGGGATGTGCCGGACACCGGACGGCCCTTCCGCCGCTGGTCGCCGCCGAGATCGCCCCTGCCGTACAACCGCGGCTGTCGTTCCTCGTTCCCGCAGACGAACCCAAACGACACAGCGAACAGCTCACGGCTGTCATACACTTCCCGCAGGGCCGTTCGGTGCTGTTGCGCGGGTTCGCCGACAATAGCAGCCAACTGGCGCGTATAGACAGCCTGACTGCACGGTTGCTGGGAAACGACAGCCTTTCGGTAGAGACCGTCTACCTGAAAGGATATGCCTCGCCCGAGGACACCTATCCCTATAACACCCGTCTTTCCGCAAACCGCGTACGGTCGATCCGCAACTACCTGCAAGAGAACTTCGGACTGGACAGCGCGGTCTTCATCACCGCGACCGAGCCGGAGGACTGGGACAGCCTGCGGCGTTGGGTCGTCCTGTCCGACCTGCCCGCAAGGAACGAGGTGCTGGCCGTGATCGACACCGTGTCCGATCCCGATGCCCGCGATGCCGCCATCCGGCAAATCGACAACGGCGCAACCTACCTCCGGCTGCTGCGTGAAGTTTATCCGCAGCTGCGGCGCGTGGATTACCGCATCAGTTATACCCTGCCCCCGTTCACCGTGGGACAGAGCCGCGAACTGATCGCTTCCCGTCCCGAATGGCTGAGCCTGGGCGAAATGTGCCGGCTGGCGGAATGCTATCCCGTCGACTCACCCGAAAGAGCCTATGTCTGTGCAACCGCGCTGGAGTTTTACCCCGACGATCCGTACGCCTGCAACAACATGGCGGCACTGGCCCTGCGCTGCGGCGACATACAAACGGCCCGTCAATGCCTGAACCGCTGCGCCGGGGATCCCTGCACACTGAACAACCTCGGCATCCTGTGCCTGATCGACGGCGATTCGGAGAAGGCGCGCTACTGCTTCTCGCTCGCCGCGGAATACGGCTCCGGGGAGGGGACATACAACCTGGCGCATTTCGACGAATTGAGTTGCAAATGGTAAAAACGACTTCTCATTCCAAATACTGTAAAAAAAATAAAACCATGAAAAAAATCTACAACTTGCTCTTATTTACGGTTCTTGCCGCCGGCCTCGCAGCTTGCTCCAGCGACGAAGAGAAAACGGATGTTGCCGGCCCTGCTGCCGGGAACCTGCAAATCATCATGCAGACGCCCCAGGCGGCGGCAGGCCGCGGGCCGGTCTACCGCACCGGGGACTTCCGGATCCTGGCATTCAAAAAAACCGGCACGGACTATGTCTATATGCAGGACATTCCGCTCGCCGGCATGAATTTCGACGGCACGGCGCTCACCGGCACGGTTCAGTTTCCCGCCGGCGACTACAAGTTCCTGCCCTCCTACGGGCTGGTAACGCCGGGCAACTACACGTGGCCGGACTTCACGGACGCCACCCTCTCCGATGCACTCTACGTGACCCATACCGGGGAGAATTTCCCGGCGGCGTTCATGCTCAACACACCGCTCGATGCGGTTCCCGCCTACACGGTGTCCCTCGACGGCCCGAAACAGACGGTCAGCGCCACGCTCCGCCGCGCCGTTTCGCGCGTGGACGTGCTCTTCATCCGCGCAGAGAAGGATGCCGCAACGGGCGTCTATACCGAAAAGCCGGGCGCTGACGTTTTCGGCCCCGAGAAACTGGCCGGGGTGAAACTGGCCTATACCGGCGCCAACAGCCGTCTGGGACTTTCGGGCGAGAAAGTGTCCGGTCTTTCCGACGTGTCCCACACGATCGGCACCCCTGCGGACGTGGTCACGATAGGCACGGGCGAATCGACGGTCGTCGGTGCCGACAAATATGATTTCGAGAACGTACAGCCCGCCGACATCATCTCCGGTTCCGCGCATCTGAAAGGCACCTACCTGATCCCCAATCCCGACAATACGGCCACGACCGGATTTTCGATGCAGCTCACCTCGGGCGAAGGATCGGCACGCACCATCGCCCTGCGGGACAAAATACCCGTCGAACGCAACAAGGCGACACTGATCCGGATTTACGTATTGGGCGAAAACGTCTTCACCACGGGTGTCGATTTCGAAGTCGAGGTCGATACCGTCTGGGACGGATCGAACTTCGTGGACGGGGAAATCGACTGACAAAAGCCAGGGAGACAGAATCATGAATAATCGGATTCATACGACCATCATCCTGGCAGCAGCCGCTTTCGCAGCCTGTTCGGGGTCGGAGCGAGCAGATATCGCTCCGGTCACGGAGACCTCGCGTATCATGCTGGTGCGCGAAGGGGCCGCGGATGTCTCGGTTTACGCCTTTCGCCGGGAGGGAGCGGTTTTCCTTTTCGACACGCTGTTTCGCGAAGGATGGACACCCGACGGCAAACTGTCGGTGCGCCTGCCGAACGGGCACTACAAATTCCTGTTCGCCAGCGGAGCGGCCGACCGGATCGCCCTGCAACCCGCCCCGTTAACGCGGCAAACTTCATGGGAAGAGGCGGCCTTCGTCTTGCGTGAAAACGCAGCCGTGCCCGGAACCTGTTTCCCGGCCGATGAACTGTTCCTGCAATATCCCGCATCCGGTGCCAATACGGTCTACACGATCGACGGCGCGGCACAAACGGTTCGCGCCCGGCTCACGCGCGCTGTCTGCCGAATCGCCGTCATTGTCAAGCGGGGCTACCACGACGGCACGCGATACGTCGAGGTTCCCTATGCCAAACCGCAATCCGTGCTCGGCCAGATCGGGCGCATCGAACTCTCGGCCGACCACACGGGCCAGCGCGTGAATCCCGACGGAAGCAGCGGAACGGCCACGGTGACGGCGACACTCGCGGCGGCGGATTATGCAGAACTTACCGACGCGGGATTTGTCCGGTTCGAAGGGCCCTTCGTCATTCCGCCCGCCGACGGCGGGGAGATAGGCCTGGACATCTCGGTCGTACCCGCGGCGGGAGCCGCCCTGCAACCGGCGCAGCTGCGCCTGACGGGTAAAGCCGAACGTAACAAGCAACTCGAAATTACGCTCTGGATCACGTCGGATTACCCCGTTATCGGAGTAGAAATACAAACGGCCCCGATCACCGAGGAACAGGACGGCGATACGGGCATTTGGGAATAAAAGATTGAACGTGATGAAAAGAAAATACCTATATCGAATTTTCGGAATGCTGTTTTTGCCTGCCCTCTCCGCAGCCTGCGGGCTGGAGGCACAGGAGGAGATCTTTCCCGGCAATAAGTTCCGCTACACCGAACTTCGTCTGGAGGGCACGCTTCCCGTATCGGGATACCCAACCCCGCTCTACCTTTTCCGCCGGGCGGCGCGAACGCAGGACAGATATGTTTTCGACCGCAGTTACACTTCGGTCGCCGACGGTGAGACACTGAAACTTCCGCTCGCCGAGCTGAAAGCCTACGACTACCGTTTTCTGATGGTCGCCCAGCCCGGCGACGCGCAATGGCTGTCGCTGTCCACAGCGGCCGGGACACAGTTCGTCCCGGGGGTCGCATGGGAAGACCTGCGGCTGGGATGCGCCTCGGGGGCGGCTGCGCCGGACGGTTACAGCGGCTATACAGACTTGAGCGGCGAGGCTATTCTCCTCGACGGCAAAATCCGCCTCACGCTGACACGCGTCGCAGGGCAGGTGCTCTTCGACATCTACCGCACGGGAAGCTCGCTCTCGCAGCCCGAAAGCATCCTATCGTCCGATGTGGAGTCGGTGATCGACCGGATCGCACGGATCGAAATCTCCTATGAGAATCCGACCACCGAACTGCGGTTCGATGAAAACGGGACGCTGGTTCCCGCAGCGTATGCTTCGGAACCGCTGGTGCAAAGCATTCTGCCACAGATGACGGATTTCAAGGTTCCACTCCCCCAGACGGACAAGGGACTCGGCATATACGACGACGGGGTGCGCGGCAGCCTGCGTATGAAAGGAGCTTTCCTGCTGCCGTCCGATTCGAAACTGCGGGTGAAACTGCTCTTCACATACTACGACACGACGCCTGCCTGCGGCAACGGCCACACGGATGTCCATTCCGCAGCCTGTTTCCCGCAGCGGCAGCTGACCCTCGCCCTTCCGGCGGCCGATGCCGCGACGGGGCTTCCGGTGGCTGCAAATTGCTTCACGGTCAACCGGGCGGGGCTGCACTGCGACCGGATCATCGACATTCCGGTCGGAGGGGGCATCGAAACGAATTTCGACTGGTTGTGAAACGGCAAAAACGTACGATTATGAGAAAGCTTTCAGTCTTATTCGTAATGGCGGCCTTCCTGACGGGCGGCTGCTCGGAAGGGGAATCCTTCGGGCACCCGTCCGCGGAGAGGGAAAAACGCGTCGAAGTCTCGTTCCGGCTGGAAACCGTCGGCACGGACGTCTCGCTCGTACCCATGACGCGCGCCACCTCCTACACGCAGTGGTTCAGGAACACGGCCCGGCTGCTGATCCTGAAAAAGGCGGACACCCGCTGGATCGTGGACACGACGCAAACCGTCCTGCTCGACGCACAGTCGGGGCCATGGGCCGAACTGAAGATCGCCGGGGATCTTCCGCCGTGCCCGTTCAATCTCGAACTGCGGCCGGGCGATTACCGGATTGTAGCCGTAATCAACTGGGGGTCGGCCGACTGGAACAACGATCTGATTCCGGGGAAAGTCGTCTCCGATGAGACTGACGGCTCGCTGCGCACGCCGCCGCTGCTTACCTACACGATCTCGACGCACTGGATGAACAACGGTTACCGGCAGCTGAGCCGCGAAGTTTTTGTTGCCGTGGCCGATTTCCCGGTGCCCAAAAGCGGCGATCTCCATTCGGCAGGCGTTCCGCCGGTAACCCTGCGGGCCGAACGGCGTGTGGCGAAGTTCCGCGTGCTGCTCAAAGACAAACCTTCGCCCGTCAACGGTTTTTCGTTCGACATGACAGCCCATACCGTCCAGATGCTTTTCACGTCCAAGACCGAACCTTTTGCCGAAGGCATCGACGCACTCGGAGGAATGTATTACGGCGATCCCGCACTCTATGAACTGCCGTGTTGCATGTCAACGATGGGAGATTTCCATTCCTCGGGGACGGAGCGCTACCAGATGTGCCAAACCAATTCGACGGTCTTTTCGCCCTTCGTCTTCGCCGACCCGGCCTCGGAACTGCCTATCGGGATCGTGGATATCGACATTTCCGGCGCCAGCGGCGGATATACGTATAAAACCGACCAGACGTTCGCACGCACGCTCGCCGCAAGCAAAATCTCCGGCATCGTTTTCGAAACCACCGACACCTATGACGACTCCTCGTCGCAAATCCGGATCGATGTCGTCGAGGCGACGGACGACGCGGGAAACCCCGAAAATGCGGCGGCGCTCTTCGACTCCTTTTTCGAGTGGAACGCCTCGCCCTACTAAAATTACGAAGTCATGAAAAAATCACTTTACATACCGTTCGCGTTCCTGTGCCTGCTGTCGGCAATGTCGTGCATCGAAGAGAAACTCGACCCGTGTCCGCCCCAGGGAGGAGAAGTTACGGTCGCACTCCGGGTCGAGAAATTCCAGGCCCGGCCGCCCTACCGTCCGTCGGATTTCGAACAGGAATTCGGGAAACGCATCCATTCGCTCGACTACCTGCTCTATGCCGACGGGCAGCTGATCGGGCAAGGCCGCGCGGACGACCTACAGACCGCTGTCGGCAGGGACTACCTCTTCCGCATGGGCACGCTTCCGTTCGGAACGTACCGGCTGGCGTTCGTGGCCAACGCTGCGGCGCGCATGATGACGGGGACGACCGATGCTCCGGAGGCACGTTACATCGTTTACCAGGGAGAAAAGAACGGTGACGACCATTTCCGCGCCGACGTGCCGTTCGAAGTGACCTGCCCCTGCCGCAATGAATTCGAAGCCGTCCTTCAGCGCGTACACGGCATAACCCGCTTCCGGTTCGAGAATATTCCCGCCCAAATCGCCTCCGTCGAGGTGGTGCTCGACAACGTCGGCCAGCGTATGCCGCTCTGCGGGGAACCCGACCAGGGGTGCGAGGTTTCCAAACGCGTCACCGCAGCGCAGCTGAGGGCACGCGCCGCCGGGTCGTTCACGCTCGGCACGTTCTGCACGCTGCCGGGCGAAAGGACATCGTGGCGGCTCAGACTCTACGGCGAGGACGACGCACCGCTCTACGACCGGGTAGTCACCGACACCCTGCGGATCGAATGCAACCAGTTGATCGACCTTACGGCACGTTTCGAAGAGGGCGATTTCCGGGGAGAAATCGAGTTCTCGGTCGACGTCGACACGACATGGGACGGAGCCAACGAAGGCGGGGGCGAAATCATACGATGACGGGGAGCAGGTTCCCAGCCTGCCCGCCCATCCCGTGCGGACGGGCGCTGTCCTTACCCCGGGAAAGGCACGGGCGGTACGCTCTCCGACGGCCGCGGACGGAATGCCGGGGCGCAGCGCTCCTGCGGCGGATTTTATTTCAACAGGCAGCCGTTCAGCAGCTCGATCCTCCCGGGCACATCCGCTTCCTTCATCCGCCGGATCAGGGCGACCAGCTGCATGGAATCGATCTCCAGCCCCATCGTGCGCAGATAGACCGCCTTTACGCCCCTCGATTCGTAAAGGCGGTCGAACCGCCAGAACCAGGCCGGCCGTATGAGCTGCGGCTTGTAGTTGCTCTCGAGCAGCAATCGCACCCAGTATTGTCCCCGGAAATAGAAATCGTCCGCGTAAAGGATGGCCTCCCATTCGATCTGCCCGCGGATCGTGAAAATCTCGGTGATGCCGTCTTCGGTAAGGACGATATAGGGTCGGCGGTCGTACAGCGAGCCGATACCGTACAACAGGGTAAAACCCGCCGTCGCCACGAAACACCATCCCAGAACGACATCGCGGACACAGTACAGGATAAGGCCGCCGGCAATCCCCGCAAGGAACCCGGCGACGGTGATACACACTGCCTTTTTCCTGGATTTATGCACTATCATCTTCATCCTCAACCTGATTTTTCATTTCGGGATCGTGCAAATTCTTCTCCAAAGGCATAGAATTTGAAAGCCGGGATAAGAAAAAAACCGTGCATTATGCGCCGATGTTAAAAACCGGATGGCAAAAGAGGAAACACAAATAACAAATGTATAATTAAAAAACAGCCGAAAAATGTTAAATTACGAAATCTGGGGAAACAGCGTCCAGACATGGATCGTCTCCCTACTCATCATAGCAGGAGCGTTTATCGTCGTGAAACTGCTGTCCCTGCTGGGCAGGAAGGTTATAAAACCCTTTATCGGCCGCACAAGCAACCGGGTGGACGACATCATATACTATTCCCTGGAGTCGCCCCTGAAATTCGCCGTGATGCTGCTGGGCATCTGGATCGCCATCCATCGGCTGGTCTACCCGGATCATCTGGTAAAATACGTCGACAATGCCTACAGCATACTGATCATACTCGACATCACCTGGGTTCTGGCCCGCCTCTCCACGGCCCTGCTCCAGCAATATTGGGGGCAGCGGTCGGACGGCCATGCGCTGAAAATGATGCCGGTAGTCAGGCGGACGATCCTGGTTCTGATCTGGATCGTCGGTCTGGTAACAGCCCTGAGCAATGTAGGGGTCGACATCAATGCGTTATGGGGCACGCTGGGCATCGGCGGTATCGCCTTCGCCCTGGCGGCGCAGGATACCGTGAAGAATATCTTCGGCGCGTTCACCATATTCACGGACAAGCCCTTCGGCATCGGCGACACGATCAACGTGAACGGCTTCGAAGGGACGGTGGTCGACGTGGGCATGCGCAGTACTCGAATCATGGGTTACGACCGGCGCATCACCAGTTATCCGAATTACAAAATTACGGACGCCTCGATCGTCAACATCTCGTCGGAACCGATGCGCCGCGCCATGGTTAAGGTGGGGCTGACCTACGACACCGGCGCAGACAAGATGAACGAGGCGCTGGATATTTTGAGGGGCCTCCCGGCGAAGGTAAAGGACGTTTCCGAAAATCCGTCGGACATAACGGCCTACTTTTCGGACTACACCGATTCGGCGCTGGTCATTACATTTTACTATTACATCGAAAAACAGGGGGATATTCTGAAAGTGACCTCGGACATGAACCTGGCCATACTGGCCGCCTTCAACAAGGCCGGGCTCAATTTCGCCTTCCCGACACGCACGCTGCTCGTGCAACGGGGCGGGGAGGACGCCGGATCCGGAGACGAATCCGTCCCCGGAAACGCCCCGCAAACGCCCAATTCATAAAATACGACCACCATGGAAAATATCAAAAACCACCCCGCACCCGACCAGTTGGATTCGTTCGACAAATATCCGCCGTACTACGGCCAAGACCTCGAACTGGCGTATACGCCCCAACGCTCCGTCTTTACGCTCTGGGCGCCCACCGCGAGCAAAACCCGGCTCAATATCTACTCCTCGGGCGAGGGAGGCAACCCGGAGGAGCAATTGGAAATGGAGCCCTCGGACGACGGAACCTGGCGCATTGCCGTCGAACGCGACCTGAATGGCTCCTTCTATACCTTCCAGATAGAAAAAGAGGGGAAATGGCTGGCCGAAACACCCGGCATCTGGGCGAAGGCGGTCGGCATAAACGGCGACCGGGCGGCCGTGATCGACTGGAACCAGACCAATCCGGAAGGCTGGGAATCGGATCGTGCGCCCGAATTGAAAATGTATTCCGACATTATTCTCTACGAACTGCACCACCGCGATTTCAGCATCGCCCCGGATTCCGGAATCCGCAACAAGGGCAAATTTCTGGGCCTGACCGAAACCGGCACCAAAACCCCCGAAGGCGAGGCATCCGGTCTGGATCACCTCAAGGAACTGGGCGTAACGCATATACACATCCTCCCCTCCTTCGACTATGCAACGGTGGACGAGACGAGGCTGGCGGACAAGACCTACAACTGGGGATACGACCCGAAGAACTACAACGTTCCGGAAGGCAGTTACTCCACCGACCCTGCCAACCCCGTGACGCGCATCCGCGAGTTTAAGGAGATGGTGAAAAGCCTGCATCGGAACGGGATGCGCATCGTCCTCGACGTCGTCTACAACCACACCGCCTCGGTCGATCGTTCGAACTTCAACCTTACCGTCCCGGGCTACTTTTACCGCCAGAATGCCGACGGTTCCTACTCGGACGCCTCGGGCTGCGGCAATGAAACGGCTTCGGAACGCGAAATGGTACGGCATTACATCGTCGAATCCGTCAAATTCTGGGCACAGGAGTACCATATCGACGGGTTCCGGTTCGACCTGATGGGAATACACGATATCGACACGATGAACCGCATCCGGGAAGAACTGACGAAGATCGACCCTACGATCTTCATATACGGCGAAGGATGGCTTGCGGCCGACTCTCCCCTGCCTCCGGAAAAACGGGCGGTACGGGATCACGTCGGTGAAATGGAGGGCATCGCCGTTTTCTGCGACGATTTCCGCGACGCCGTGCGCGGCAGCACGTTCGACGAACAGGCCGCCGGTTATGCCTCCGGGAATATCGTCGGGCATTACGAACCCGTAAAATTCGGGATCGCCGGCGCCACGCAGCATCCGCAAGTGGATTATAATGGACTGTTATACAGCTCTGTGCCATACGCATCCGCCCCTTCGCAGGCAGTCAATTTCGTCGCCAGCCACGACGGTTACACGGTGATCGACAAACTGAGACTTTCCGTCAAGGGCGACCATGCCGACGACGAGCTGCCGCCTATCGACAAACTGGTACACACCATTCTGCTCACGGCACAGGGGGTTCCTTTCATCCGCGCCGGCGAAGAGATGATGCAGGACAAACAGGGGGAACCGAACAGTTTCCGCTCGCCCGACGCCGTCAACCGGATCGACTGGGCCCTGAAAGCCAAAAACCGGGATCTGTTCGATTATGTCCGGGGGCTGATCGCACTTCGGAAAGCACATCCGGCATTCCGGATCCCGACGGCAGAGGGGCTGCAGCAGGGGCTTCATTTCCTCGACACGGGCGACTCCGGAGTGATCGCCTATACGCTGGGAGAATATGCCAACGGCGATGCGTGGAAAGAGATCCTGGTGGCCTATAACGGCAACCGCCACCAGGCCGAGTTCCACATTCCCGAAGCGGATTGGATCGTAGTCTGCCGCGACGGCCGGATCGACCCCGACAGCCGCGACCGCCTGCCCGGCGGCAACACCCGTATAGCGGCCTCCTCGGCCATTATCGCATACCGCGAATAATTTCCGGGCAGTTCATCCTCCCGGGTACAGAATTTGTATTATCCTGATTGTCAACCAAAATTAAAAAACATATGTATTTCTTATGGTATTTACTCATTGGCCTGGCGGCCGGATGGATCGCCAGCCTGATCTTTAAAGGCAGCGGCTCCGGATTGCTGGTCAATCTGATCGTCGGCCTTGTCGGCGGCTTTTTGGGCGGCTGGCTCGTTTCGCTGTTCGGCTGGGTACCGACAGGTACTTTCGGCACCTTCATAGCTTCGGTCATCGGGGCTATCGTGCTGCTGTGGATCGTATCGCTGTTCACACGGCGCAAAACCGTTAAAACATTATAATTATGGAAAATTACTCGAAAGAAGAGCCCGGCACGCTCCGGGAACATGAGGAAAAAGCAGTCCACAAGGCGGAAGAACACGGCCAAAAGGCCAGGCACGACCTGCAGGAAAACATGCAGAAGCTGAAGGACGACGCCCAGGAGACCGCCATCGAGGCGAAAAACGAGGCAAGGACGGGTGTCCGCAAAATGGCCGGCAAAATCGAAGAGGCCGGCACGAAGGCCAAAAATGCGACCAAAGAGGGCATGACCAAAGCCGCACACAAAGTAAAGGAGACGGCCACGCAAGCCTCCAACCGGATCAAGGAGAAGGTGCACTGAGCCCGGTGGCCCGACATCGAAAAAGAGAAGTCTGAGACTTCTCTTTTTTTTGCCGCAATATTTCGGGGAAAGGCCGCCACCGGGAACCTATGCCGGCATGAGGATGCCCGGATCGCCGGGGACTTTGCGCATGAAATCGGGCTGTGCGGGTTCGCAGTCCATCGCCTGCTCCGGATAGGGTTTCAGCAACGCGGCGATCTGGCCCTCGGACAGATCCGGGTGCAACCAGCACTCTTCGTCGCCGTCTTGCAGAATAACCGGCATCCGGCAATCCCGGTTGTTGATATGGCGCATCATCGGATTCGCTTCGGTGGTTATGACCGAATACGTCATCACGACCTCGTCCGATTCCCGGTCGATCCAGCAGTCGAAAACGCCCGCAAGGGCGACAATAGGCCGATCCCTTACCGTCACGTAGTAGGGGGTCTTCTGCGCCTGCCCGTGGCGCCAACCGAAAAACCCGCTCACGGGGATCAGGCACCTCCTCCGGCGGATCGGAACCCGGAACGAAGCGTTTTCAAAAATAGTTTCCGCACACGCGACGACCGTCTGATTGCGGATCGTCACGGTCTGGGCGGCCTTCCCGATCCAATACGGGATCAGCCCCCAGCGGAAATACTGTATCTGCTCGTCTCTGGTAACTACCGGATACGGGAGGTGCGAAAAGGCACATACATGGTATGCAGGTCGGAATTTTCTGACCAGATCGGTTTTACGGTCGAAACGCCGGGCCAGTTCTTCGGCCCCGGCGGCAAGGGAGATATGATAACACATGACACACTGGTTTATCCTGTTACGGCCCCGCCGGGCCGACAGCAAAAAAAAGCAGGGAGCACAACTGCGGCCACTCCCTGCGATTTTCACACTGCAAAAGTTATTTCGTTGCCTTCGTGAAGTTACCGTCCTTGTCGAAATCGAGAACCGTCTTGTCCGAAAGCGCTACTTTGTAGCCGTCGGCAGTCGTCTCCATCATGACGATTCGCTGCCCCGGATAAGTGTTGCCTGCGTAGGTCTTGACCTTGGCGGGAATCACGGACATCGGAACCGAACCGTTCTTCATGATAATCTGGCTGCAATCTCCGCTGCCGCCTTCGAAGGAAACCTGGTTACCGCTGTTGAAATAGACGGTGTACTTGTCCCACGACGCCTCGCGGTCCATTTCCACGGCCTTCACTTTTTCGCCCGGGAAATTTTTCTGAATGAATTCCTGCGAATTCTTCGGCAACTTACCGAAATCCACCTTCTGGGGAGCTGCATTCACGGCCAAAGCGATAGCCGCCGATGCGATGAGTAAAAGAATTTTTTTCATAGTATAAAGAATTTAAGTGATGATTGACATACGGACTACCTGCAAACGATATTCCATTGAGGATGAATTCATTAAAAAAAATAATCTCCATATTGGGAATCAAATACTTAATGGCCCCGCCGTGCAGCCGGACACCCGGGATCCGGATCGGGCGGGCCGGCTTTTCCCGCACGGCCGATTATTCTAAATGTCTATGCCCGTAAAATATTTGAGCCCATAGCCGATCAGAAAACTGATCCCGGCGATGCCGAAACTCAAAAGTGCCATTTCAAAAAAACGCTGCCTGAAACTTTCGCTGCGCACCACGGCGTAATAGTAATTAAACAGCGCGATCACGGTCAATGCGGCCAGAAGCATAACGCCCAGTGCCATGACGGCATTCGAAAAGAGCAGATAGGGAATTATCAGAATGGCGACTGTCACGAGGTAGGCGGTTCCGGTACAGAGGGCGGCCCGCAGCGGATGCTTCTCCCGGGCAGCGTCCGATTTGGTCGAAAGGTATTCGGAAGCGGCCATCGAAAGGGCGGCGGCGACACCTGTGATGCTGCCCGTAAGCGCCACGAGCCGCGGTTCGTTCAGCGCAAGCGTGAACCCGGCCAGCGCCCCCGTGAATTCGACCAGAGCATCGTTCAGGCCCAATATCACCGAACTCATATAGGACAGCCGCATTGCGCCGGCCAGGTTGGTCAGCTCCTCCCCGTGACGCTTTTCCTCCGAAGCGATCTGAATGAACTCCTCCCCCTCGGCGTACAGGGAATACCCCACCTCCGTACCCTTCTCACACGACTCCATCTGCCGGACGACAAAAGCCGGCCCCAGCACCCGCATTATCCCCACATACCAGAAAACGCGCTTCGGATCGGGAGCCATTTCGCGTCCCGTCCTGCTTTCCAGGATCGCGCAATGCCGTTTTTCGTCGTGCATGATACGCATCAGGGTCTGCCGGCGATGGGGATCCTTTTCCAGTTCGGCCAGCCGGCGGTAGACTTCGCACAAGGTGCTCTCGTCCCGTTGAAGGTTCAAAAGGTTTTTTGCCATTGCATCCATATTTGCGGGGTAATTCCGCCCAAAGCCTCCGGCGCTGCGGAGTGGCGGGCTTCACAGTCCCCCAATCCGCAAAAAATTTGCCGAAACAGCGTCCGAACCTCCGCAGGAAGAAGGTTTTACCTCGACGGACGGGGTCGAAAAAAAATCCATCCCCGCCTTACTGCGTGTTTTGCAGGAATATCCATCCTCCCGCTTTTTCAATCCATCCAAAAGTATTTTTCATGGCATAAATGATGCACGGAACTGCATTGGAAAGGGTGCCCGACAACAAATACGAGCATATACCTTAATATAAAAGAACAATAACGGTTTAACCGAGTATTAACTTAATTTAATCATCAATTCCACTATGAAAAAAAAGTACTTTTACCCCGCATTCGCTGCGGCTTTGCTTTTCGCAGGATTCGCCTTTACCGCTTGCGACGACGATGACGACAACAGCGCCCCCGGCACAAAGCCGACAATCAAGTTCGAGAACGTCATCCCGACGAAGAATTACGTCCAGAGCGGCAGCTTTGCCGCCGTCGCCCCCGGGAAAACGACGTCGTTCACCTTCTACGCCGCCAAAGGGCAGCGCCTGATGTTCGCCGCCATGTATTCCAATTCCAACGACCTGTTCTTCGCCCCTGAGAATCCGGGCATCCAGCTCTTCAACGATTCGGGAGTGCCTTATACCGGCATCATTGCCGATGCCGTGAAACTCTGGGACAACGGAACCCGCGTAAACGAACAGCCCGGCCCCAATGTCAATCATCCGGGCGTAGCCCAGGCCGGCGTAGTGACCGAAGTAAAGGGCACGGACTCCGAGGGACACAACTATCCGGCCGCATCGAGCCTGCTCCAGGTGAGCCTGACTTTCGATGCCGCACAGTCGCTGTTCACCTGTACGATCTCCAATATTTCGGCCGGCACGGCGAATGAAACCCCGTTCTCGGGCGGCGTATTCGTCGTATCGAACCTGCTCGACGGCGACCTGGTGATGGACAAGCCGTTCTTCAGCGTCGACCAAAAGTCGAGCGTGGAGCTGACCAAACTGGCCGAAGCGGGCAATGTCGATCCCCTCAAATCGCTTGTCGCCGACCAGACGGGAATCATCACCACGCTGCACGGTGCCATCGTAGTGGTTTACACGGGCAACACCAACCCGATCTACCAGTTGGGGCAGAAGGATGCGCAGCTGGGTCTCTCAGCGCTCGCACAGCGCGGCGATCCGGCGCAGCTGAAAGCTTCGCTCGAAAAAGTCCCGCAGGTACGCAAGATCTACACGCTTACGGACACCGTCCTGCCGGGCAAGAGCATGGAATGCACCTATGAGGCTGCGGCCAACGAAAAAGTGGCGTTCGCAACGATGTTCGGCTATTCGAACGACTGGTTCTTTGCCAACGGCCCCGAACTCAACGCCCTGACCAAAGGCGAGGTGACGAGCAAGACCGTCCTGCTGGACGACGGCACGGCCGTAAGCCAGTATCCCGGTGCAGGCAACGCCCAGTTCGTATTCGGCGGAACCCGGATGCCCGAGGACAAAGCCATCAGCGCTGTGGGCGACACCTTCCCGGTTCCTGCCGCGGACGGGATCGTCAAGATAACGATCTATTAACGGATCGTCCTATGTGTCAATTACAACCGGAGCAGTTCCCTGCTCCGGTTTTTAAACCAGCAAAACCATGTCGAACCATAAACCGCAAGAAGGCAACGCCACTGTTGCCGTAGAAAAAAAGACGTCCAAAATTCCCTCGATGGTCTATCTGTGTGCCGGACTGAGCGCATTGGCAGCCTCCGCCTGCTTGATGTGCCGCGGCCGGAAATCCACCGCGCTGCTGGTCGGGCAGTGGGCCGCCCCGCTGCTGATCATGGGGCTTTACAACAAGGTCGTCAAGACCGAAGGGCACGACAGATCCGCCACCGAAACACCTATCAAACCGAATCACTAAAATATTACGATTATGAATAAGAATGACAACATCTACGGCGAAAGCCGTGAACAGGAAAACGAAATGCAGAACAATCCGAGAACCAACGCCAACACGAACGATCTGGACAGCCGGAGCAACAGCGGCGACAACAGCGGCATGCACGCCGGCGGCAGCGAAGGGAGTTCCTACCAGCGGCAGCAGCCGGAGAATCCGTCGCAATACGGCTCCAAGACGGGTTCGTACTGGGAGGAAAAAGGTTCCGACAGGGAACAGAGCGCCGAAAACCGGATGAACGGACAGAATCCGGACAAACGGCAGTAATTACGCCGGCAATGCAGCCGGCTACAACGGGATGCCCGCAGAAGGCCCCTCCCCGGGAAAGACGACCGGGAGCGGGGGCTTCTGCGACGCCCCTCCCGGGGAAACCCGGCATCCGACATGTACAACTTAAAACAACGAATCTATGTTTTACCACTCCAAAGAACTCCAGTTCAAAGCGCGGGTATCGAAACCCGATCCCCGCTTCGCACGGCTGCTGCTCGAACAATTCGGCGGCGGCAACGGCGAGCTTAAAGCTGCGATGCAGTATTTCGTGCAGGCCTTCGCCTGCCACAACCCCTATCCGGACAAGTACGATATGCTGATGGATATCGCCACCGAAGAGCTGGGACACCTCGAAATCGTCGGGGCCACGATCCAGATGCTCCTCGCAGGCGTAAACGGCAACCTCAAAGATGCGGCCGAGCGAAACGACGTCTTCGGCGAAGGCATTTCGAAGGACGACTTCATCCATTCAGCTTTTTCGGTCAACCCTCAGTTCGGCGTGCTGACGGGCGGCGGGCCGCGCCTCACCGACAGCAACGGCGTCCCCTGGCAAGGCTCCTATGTCAATGCCAACAGCGACCTGACGGTCGACCTGCGTTCGGACATCGCCGCCGAATCGCGCGCCAAGATCGTCTACGAATACCTGATGCAGTTCACCGACGACAAGGACGTGCTCGCGACACTCAATTTCCTGATGACACGCGAAGTGGCGCATTTCCAGCAGTTCGAGGCGGCACTGGACACCATCCAGCCCAATTTCCCGCCCGGTGTGCTGCAAAGCGACCCGCGTTACAGCAACATCTACTCCAACCACTCGATGGGCGAGGATGCCCGCGGGCCGTGGAACGAAGGCGAAAGCACCGGCCTGGGCGAAGAGTGGCTGTATGTCGAAAATCCGCGCCAGCAAGTACTCGAAACCGACGGGCTCACCGACCTCGAACCGCAGGGCACGCCCCGCACGGAGGCTTCGGTGCGCAGCGCGGACAAGAAGCTCAGCAAGCAGCGCAGCAGCGAAATCCGCAAGGCGACGCCGGAGAAAAACCTCCAGTGGAGCCAGTACGATTCGCAGGACGCCGAGGCGCCCCGGCGCCAGCCGGTCGGGCAGGATTGACGCCCCCGCCGGCCTGCAGGTGAGAGCGCCCCGGAATTTCCCCGGGGCGTTCATCCTGTTTAGCATGTACTTTGCAGCGAAAAACCTTAACCATTAAACACATATCGGCTTTATGAAAAACGGAGTAATGATGCAGTATTTCGAATGGAATCTGCCCAACGACGGTAAATTATGGGTGCACCTGAAAGAGGATGCCAAACACCTGCACGACATCGGCATCACGTCGGTCTGGATACCGCCGGCCTACAAGGCCGACGAACAACAGGACGAGGGATACGCCGTGTACGACCTGTACGATTTGGGGGAGTTCGACCAGAAAGGGACTGTCCGCACCAAGTACGGCACGCGGCACGAACTGGAAGAGGCGGTCGCGGCGCTCCACGAAAACGGGATAGCCGTCTACCTCGACACGGTGATGAACCAGAAGACCGGCGCCGACTATACCGAAAAGTTCATGGCCTGCGAGGTCGATCCCGAGAACCGCGAACAGGTGATCGGCGCACCCGTCGAAGTCGAGGGGTGGACGGGATACTCCTTTCCGGGGCGCGGCGACAAATATTCTCCCTTCAAATGGCACTGGTATCACTTCTCGGGAACCGACCAGGTTTACGAGACCAGCAAACGGGCCATCTACCTCATCCAGGGCGAAGGCAAGAAGTGGAGCGAAGGCGTCGACAGCGAAAACGGGAACTACGACTTCCTGATCTTCAACGACGTGGACTTCGACCATCCCGAAGTGATCGAAGAAATGAAACGCTGGGGCATATGGATCGCCCAGACGCTCAATGCGGACGGCATGCGCCTCGACGCGCTCAAACACATCAAGAATGCCTTCATCGCCGACTTCATGCACAGCGTCCGGGCTTCGCGGGGCAAGGAGTTCTACGCCGTCGGCGAGTACTGGAGCGGTGATTTCGAGTCGCTGGAGGCCTACCTCGACGCCGTAGACCACCAGATCGACCTGTTCGACGCGCCGCTTCACTTCAAACTTTTCACGGCATCGCAGCAGGGGCGCGACTTCGACATGCGGACGCTGCTCGACGACACGCTCGTGCAGAAATACCCCACGCTGGCCGTGACGTTCGTGGACAACCACGACTCGCAGCGCGGCAGCTCGCTCGAATCGCAGGTCAAATCGTGGTTCAAACCGCTGGCGTACGGACTGATCCTGCTGATGAAAGAGGGGTACCCCTGCGTCTTCTACGGCGATTATTACAGCATGAAAGGCGAAGGGTCGCCCCACCGTCCCATCCTCGATATTCTGCTCGATGCCCGCCGCTCCCGCGCCTTCGGCGAACAGACGGATTATTTCGACCATCCCAATACGGTAGGCTTCACCCGCTCGGGCGACGAGCGACATCCGGATTCCGGCCTGGCACTGCTCCTTTCCAACGGCGAGGACGGCGAGAAGGTGATGTCGGTAGGCGTAGCGCACGCCAATGAAACGTGGCATGAGATCACCGGGAGCTACGACGACGAACTGACCATCGGTGACGACGGGAAAGCTCTTTTCAAGGTACACGGAGGCAAATTAGCCGTTTGGGTACGGAAAAAGGATTGATTCGCATAGCATTTCCCGGCCGAGCATCATCCTCTTCGGGTTCGGGCAGATATTCCGTAAAATTCGGTATCTATTTTGTGTTGTCGGCTATACCGTATATCCCGGCGGGGAGATGCGGCACAGGCTGGCTTTCAACCGCATGGCTTCGGCCCTTCGGCTGGCGGGCAGCATTAATGTCTCACTTAATTCTTTAAAAGTCATGAAAGAGTCTAACAACAAAACCTCCGGCCATACACAGTCCGGACAAAGCAAATCGGCCGAGAAGTCGTCGCGTACGACCACCTCGCGCACCAGCTCGGCGAGCCGGGGAACCGCAAGCAGCCAGTCGTCCGGTTCAGGGCGTACTTCGCGCAGCAACAATCCCGAAGGACATAACCAGTACACGAAAAAATCGCAGGACAATCGCTAACAATGCAATTTGTTCTTCGATAGTGTGTCGCAAGGGACTGCCTAAACTTGTTAGGCAGTCCCGTTTTCATTCTCCACGATGATATGCCAGCCAATGGCGGCCAACGGAAACCGGCTGGGTGCGATGACCTCCTACTGGCCGGACTGCTGCGGGCAAACCGCCGCATTGCACCCGCCCCGGAACAGGGCGCCTGTCCCGCCGAAGGAAAAACGGCAATTTTTGGTAAAATCTGAAAATAATTATTACCTTTGCGAACCGAAAGGAGAGGTGCAGGAGTGGTTGAACTGGCCCGCCTGGAAAGCGAGTAAACCCCTAAAGGGTTTCAGGGGTTCGAATCCCCTCCTCTCCGCAGGATGATCCGCCTGATAGCAGGATCGACAGACAAAGACCGACCGGCAAGTCTGTGCTTTTACAAAATCCGCCTCTATTACAGATGATAGAAATCTGTAATAGGGGCGATTTTTCATTTCAGACCTGTCAGACTACCGATCCGTCCGACGTCGTTCCCGCACAAAACACATACGGCTGCCTGAAATGAAGGGAAAACCCTCCGTTCCAAACGAACGGATAAACAATATATCAGTATCTCAAACAAAAACATCCATTATCTACCTAAATTCAGTTTATTATGAAAAAACTATTTCTTTGTTTCGCACTGGTGGGAATGGCATCGACACTATGTGCACAAGAACGCGGCGACATGCTCGTTTCCGGATCGCTTTCGTGGAGCTCGTCCAGTACGAAGACCACCGTTTCCTCCACTTCGGAAACAACGAAAGGCTCCCGAAGCTTCGAATTCGCTCCTCAGTTCCACTATTTCGTGATCAACAAGCTCTCCGTAGGGTTGGGAATCGGCTACTCGCTCGAAAAAGACCCGAACGGACGAACCGGTGGCGACGACGAACAACTCTTCGACAAGAAGGGATTGTTCTATTTCCAACCGATGGCCAGCTACTACATTCCACTGGGCAAGAAGTTCTACTATGTACCCCGCTTCTACATCGGCTTTGGCTTTGGCAAAAACAAATCGGAACTCACCAGTAAAGAGGTTTCCGAAGAAGACGCGTCGCGGTTCCGTGTCGGAATTTCAGCCCTCAACTTCGAATTCCGACCGGCCGACCGCATCGGCATCATGTTCAACGCAGGCGATCTGGGCTATCAGACTACCGTCATCAAACAAGACGGCGACAACAAAGTATCCAACCGGGATTTCTCGCTCGGCCTGAACGTCGGCGCGACGATCGCATTCAATTACTATTTCTGATACGTACGACAACAGCCGGATGTTTGGCCCCATCCCCTGCCGCCCCCGGAAGCGGCAGGGGAATAATTCCGGGCCGAAGCTCCGAAACAATGTAACAATTTATCGTAAATCGAAAACCCAACGACTCAAACACCCCGGAAATCATAAACAAACGGAACCAATGAAACTAATCAATATTGCCAGATCCATATTGGTAATCGGATACGTCATGCTTGTATCGTGCAGCAGCGACGAAGGTGGAGAAAGCGGCAATGGGCCGCAGGCAACCGGCCAGGAACTCGAACGGCAACTCCTGGACACACATTGGAAACTGGCCAGGGAAACCAAAGTAGAAGACGGCACTGAAAAAGTTCTGAATAACCCCTACGTATTGAATACAATAACATTTTCGGGCGAAACCGACCGTGCATGGCACTACCTGTACCTGAACAACACCCATTCAGGCTGGTGGTGGATCGACGGGGAAATGATCCGTTGCCAATGGGACACGGGAGACCCCAAGACGAACGGAGCATACAGCATGGCCTTCGGCTTCGGACACAGCCGCATCGGAAAAATGACGGACTCGGAACTGGTAATGATAGCCGACTACGACACGTATAGCAACTATTTCTATTATGTGTCAACTTCCGGAAGCGGATCGGATCCGGGCTCCCCGGCAGAAAAGCCCGATATCGGGTTTTACGATTTTACGGCGACCAAAACCTCGGTAACCGTAACCTATAAGATTTACAACAAGGATGAAGCGAAGGTTTCGGACGCCAAGATATATTACGGCACCTCCTCCAACCCCACAACGGGTAAGAACGCCTCGGTAAACGGCACCCTCATCAAAGCGACGATCAGCGGACTGAAAGCCGGGACAACCTATTACGTAAAGTGCCGGGCCACGGGTGCCGGAGGTACGACGACGAGCGAAACGAGCCGGGTCATAACCGCCTATTAGCAGATGGGAGCCGACATTGCCGGCCAGGAAATCCTCGACAACTATATCATAAAAAAGGGAATTGGCAACGACCGTTAGTCGTTGCCAATTCCCTTTTCTGTGCACTCAGCTCCATCCTGAAATCCAGCCCCGCGGCGATCAGCGGATGAAATGCGTCCACACCCGTTCTTCGGGCTCCGGGGCCAGACGGGGGCCGACGCCGGCCTTCAGCAGTTGCGCCATGTTCCTCGCCAGCACCCGCATCGTCTGCAAGCCTTCGGCATCTTCGCGTGCTTCGCCCGGCACCCGTCCGTGTACGCTGTTCCAATATTGCGACGGCACGACGGGCATATTCGAAATCGTAAAATACTTGTTCAGGCGGTCGAACGTCGCACTCGCCCCGCCACGGCGGCAGACAGCCACAGCCGCGGCAGGCTTGTAGGCCAGATCGCGGCCGCACGAATAAAACACGCGGTCGAGCAGCGCGCAAAGCGAACCGTTCGGCCCGGCATAATAGACCGGCGAGCCGACCACAAGGCCGTCGGCCTCGGCAAGCTTCTCCCGCACGGCGGTATACACGGCATCGGAAAAGACGCAATGCCCCAGTTCCGCACATTTCCCGCAGGCGATACAACCCTGCATGGCCCTCGTCCCGATGTGGACGATCTCCGTCCCGATGCCTTGGGCTTCGAGCGTCCGGGCAACCTCGGACAAGGCGATAAAAGTGTTCCCCTCTCTGTGGGGGCTGCCGTTTATAAGCAATACTTTCATAGTGGTAATGTTTGTATCCATGCAAAGATAGTTTTTTTTGGCATAACTTACACCGCTGCATGTTCCCTGCCGGAGGGGATTCCCCGCCCGGAATGCGCCCGGCATATCGCACCCTGCGCATCGGGAGGGGAGGAGCTCCACGGGTAGCAATCCGCAGCCGGGATGCCCCGGGAAAAACAGGGCGGCATCCTGTGCCGCCCTGTCCGTTGCCCTAATCCTGGAAAGAGGCTTGGTCGAGCCAGTCGAGGCGCGCCGTCAGCCACTCCTTCATCGCCCGAACCTCCTGCCGGAACGCGGTTTTCACCTCGCTGTCCGCCGCTCCCTCCGGTTTCAGGTTATGCCACAGCCGGTTATCCTCGACGACCGAAGCCTCGGCATAGGCGGCCTCGCCGTCCACCTGCGCCAGGATGACGGCGAGGTTGGACTTGAAATAGCCGATGCGTTCCTTGACTTTCCGCACGAAGGCCGGATCCTGCAGCATCCGCTCGAACCACGGCGATTCGCGGTTCCAGTACCCTTCGGGGCCGCGCCCGTCCGTACCGTTCCACTTCGTATTGCCCATGCAGATGTCGAAATCCCAGATCGGCCCCATGTTCAGCTTCCCGCCGGGCGCAATATTCATATAGCAGCTCGTATAGAGCGATGCGTCGTTGGTCTTGGTGATCTCGCTGATCACGTACCAGTCCACATACGTATCGACGTTCAGGTACTTGGCATACCCCGTTTCGGGATCGGCGAAATCCGCACCGTAGAGGGCATTCTCCGCTTCGTTGACGTAATTCCTGATCCATTCGTATTGCGGGCTCCCGGGCTCCACGTCGGGGTCTTTGATATTCATCAGGATACGCTCCGTGCGGAAATAAACGTCGTCCGGATCCAGGCGGTCGAGCTGGTCGGCCTCGAGCAGGTATCCCTCGTCGGTCACGTTCACCCGGTCTTCGGAGATCTTCATGTGCTCGCAAAGCTGGTAGGTGCCGTTGTAACGGTCATTGAGGAAAACATCGACGAAATGGGTCGTCGGCGTAAACTCCAGACAGCTCAGGCGGCCGATCGCATAGGCCGTCGCATTGCGTATCCCGCAGGCGTTGTCCATATAGTTGGCCAGCAGCACCCACGACTTGTCCTTGGGTTCGCCCAACAGGGACTGTTTCTTGTCGAATTTCAGCCGGTAAGGTTTCTTCGGCATGCCCCACGTACTGTTCCCGCGCCCTTTGATATTGACATCGCCCCTGAAAACGCCCGACGGACGGAGCCCGTTGTTATCCATAACTTTAAGCGACGCGGCCACATATTCCTCCTTCGAGACGACCGGTATTCCGCCGGTGTCGATATAAACCACGGGCAGCCCCGTGAAGCTGACCAGGCTGACCCTGTATTCCCGCTCCTCGCCGCCTTTGTTCCTGACCGTCAGCACGACCGGGCCCGAAAAATCCACCTCGGTTTCTCCGCTGGCGATCTCCTGCGACCCCATATAAACCCCCTCGCCTTCGAATTCGAACTCGGGGACGAGCACCTTATTCTCCACCACGAATGAAGTCCTGCCGGAAATAATGCCGTCACCGACCTCCAGCACCACATCCTGCGGCAATTTCGCCGCATTCGCCGCCGTCCGGAACCGGAACGACTTGATGACGGGCGAGAGTTCTTCCGCGGCCCCCTGCGTCACCGTAACGGTTTTCACCGTCCCGTCCGCCCCCGTCAACGTGATTAGCGCCTCGCGCCCCTTGAGGGCGTTGTTGCCATCCACGCCGACCCTGAAGGTCTTTCCCTCGCACGGCTCGTTCAGGACATCCGCGCCCAGCACGTAGCACCACTCGGCACTGACCCGGAGGCGCCATTGCTGCGGGCTGGAAACTACCAGGTCGAGGGTCGATTTCCCGGCCGGGAAATCAAGGGTTTCCGTAGATAACCGTATTCCGGGAGCGGGGTCGTCGCCCTCGCTGCACGCCTGTTGGGCGAAGAACACCGCCAGCGCGGCGACGATGCCAATCAGTTTTTTCATAATTCTAAATTTGAGATTAAGTCGACGCACAATTAAAACCCGTAAAAATCAAAATTACACAAATATAACCATAATTATGAAAAAACGCGATCCCATGTCAGAAATAATAAACAAGCCGCAGCCGCCTGTCGTCAGAAGCGGTTGCAAGGCAGTGCCGTCCTTTCGCAGGGTTCCGGCCGGGACGGGAAAACCGGGCACAAAAAAAGGGGATTCCCGTAAGAATCTCCCTCACTCTCATGCCCGACAAAATTATTTGTTGCAGCACGCTCCTTCGGCTTTCTCGGCGCAGCACGACTTGGTCGAATCGCACTTCTCGGCACAGCAGGATTTGGACGAGTCACATGCCTCGGCATCGCACTTCGCGTCGCAGCCGGCACAAGCCGAAGCTTCGGTCGCAACGGCGGCAGCCTTCTTGTTCGAATTACCGCAGCAGCTTACCATTGCAACGGCAGCCATTACGACAACAAAGGAAAAGATCTTTTTCATAGCGTCAAAGGTTTAATAATTAGTTATTCCGTAACGTCGCAAAGATATATATTCGCAAGAATATTGCAAATAAAAAATTTCAATATTTTCAAGGTGTTCGCATGTTTTCGACAAGCCGGGACAGCGGCTGCCTGCAGACTATGCCAGGCGCAGAAAACGGAGAAGGGAATTCAACTTTTCAGTTCAAAAGGTCTGCCATGGAGAACTCCTCGCTCTTGACGAAGGCCTTGGGGAAAGTCGATGCTATCTTGCCTTTCAGGATGATGGCCTCCTCGGCCGTCAGGCAGTTTCCCACCGCGACCTTGAAATAGGGATTCTCGTACACCGGGTATACCATGATCCCGGGATAGGTCTCCTTGAAGAGGGCTTCCGCGGCAAAGGCCCCGGCGCGGGCATCCTGCCCGTTATCGAAGAAGATGCAGACCCTGTAACCGCGCAGCCGCAGGCGCTGCCCCACGCGCGAAGCGTCGTCGACGGCCTTCTCCGCATCGCCGTACTCGGTGACGGTGACCCTGGCCGTGCCGAACGCAGCGTCGGAGACCACCGGGGCGGCCAGGCGCTCCTTGAAGGCATCGAGCGACTGCGCCCGCAGCGGAGCGAAAGCCGCCGCGGCGAAAATCACCGCTATGAAAGTCGTCAGTCTGCGCATTACTCGTCCAGATAGTTTTTCACGTCCTGCAAGGACAGCCCAAAGATATTCAAAAATTCCGACAACGGCACCATCTCTTCCGAATTTTTTACCGAAGCCGGCCCCCCGCGCCCCTCGACCGCAAACGAAACGGCGACCTGCGAAATATCGTCCTCGCGGATTTTTTTCACCATCACGTAATAAGCCATCGGGTCGGTAGTCCTCACGCGCCACAGCGACGTGAAACTTCCGGTCGTCCGGCGCGGCACCTCGACACGGCCGTGGAGGATGATGCTCATCACGCGGCTCCCGGCGTAGAAGAGATCGACCTTCGCACGCTCCAGCACCAGTTTGTACCCCGTGCCGTTCTTCACGCGCACTACGGCCTCGGCGCCGCCCATCCCCTTGCGTTCGACCTTTTCGACCGCTTCCAGGCGGATATTGCGCCGGGCCTTCTCGACCGCCCGGCGGCACGAAACCATCGGCAGCACCATCGCCGTGAGCAATATGCAGTATAACCATTTCCTCATCGCTGGCCGGTATATATCTGCGCGATCCCGAAACTCTGGCTCCGGGCCCGGCAGCCGCGGAACCCCGCCCGCTCCATCATGGACATGAACTCCGCGGGCGCAGGGAACTCCCCGACCGAGGCAGGCAGGTATTCGTAGGCACGCTTGTCCTTCGACACCATGCCGCCGATGCGCGGCAGTATCTTATAGGTATAGAACTCGTACAGCACCCGGAACAGCCGGTTGCGGGGACGCGAGAACTCCAGTATAACGACCTTGCCCCCGGGTTTTATTGTGCGGGCCATCTCGCGCAGGCCGGCCTCCAGGTCGCCGAAGTTGCGCACGCCGAACGCTACGGTCACCACGTCGACCGAAGCGTCCGAGACTCGCAGGTGCTCCGCGTCGCCCACATCGAGCACGACCCGCTCGTCGAGGCCGCGGGCGGCGACCTTGCAGCGCGCCACGTCGAGCATCTTTTCCGAGAGGTCGACGCCCAGCACATGCACGTCCCGTATGCGGCGTGCCATCTCGATCGCCAGGTCGCCCGTACCGGTCGCCACGTCCAGGATACGGTGCGGGCGGCTGCGGCGCACGATGCGCACCACGCGGCGGCGCCAGATGCGGTCGATGTTCATCGAGAGCGTATGGTTCAGCAGGTCGTATTTGGGTGCGATGTTGTCGAACATTTCGCGCACCTCCTCCTTCTTGGTCTGTCCGGTGTTATAGGGTTTCACGGTCATTCGTAACGGATTGATTCGTCGGGTTTCACAGTCGATACTATATAGGTCGGCACCACGAGCAGCGCGACGATCGCCGCCACGGCACCGGCATTCAGCGCCAGCCACCAGCCCCACCCCAGCGAAATAGGGACTTCGGAGAGCAGATACCCCTCGGAGCTGAGCCGCACGACATGGAAATACCGCTGCACGAAGCACAGCCCCAGCCCCACAGCATTCCCCCACGCCAGGCCGCGCAGGGTGATGAACGACGCCCGCCACAGGAACACCTGCCGCAGCTGGCCGTTGCGCATGCCGAAGGCCTTGAGCAGGCCGATCATCCGCGTGCGTTCGAGCACGAGGATCAGCAGCGCCGAGGTCATGTTGAAAAAAGCCACCACGAGCATGATGACGATTATCACGGCGGCATTCACGTCGTGCGCCTTGAGCCAGTCGAAGATGCTGGCATAAAGTTCCGTCACGCTCGTGACGGCCAGATTCGCCGTGGCGTCGTCCTCGTCGTAAAGGAGCGTATGCCCCAGCCTGCGGGTGAAATCGTCCGCCCCGGCCAGGTCGTCGGTAAAGACCTCGTATCCCGAAATCTCGTCCGGTGCCCAGTCCGAGAGGCGCTGCACGTTGCGCAGGTCGGTCAGGATGACCGTGTTGTCCATCTCGTCCATCCCCGACGAGTAAATCCCCGCCACCTTGAACCGGTCGCGGCGCGGCGTGTCGCCGGCCTCGACGAAGAGCATCTCCACACGGTCGCCCACGCCGAGCATCAGCCGGTCAGCCAGGCTGCGCGAAAGCAGGATGTCCTTCGTGCGGATCGAATCCCCCACACGGGGCAAATCCCCGTCGACGAGCCATCCGCGGAAGGCTGACCAGTCATAGGCCGTATCCACCCCCTTGAGCATCACCTCGCCCACGGCGTCGGCCGTACGGACGATGCCGCCCTTGACGGCATACGGAGCCATCGAAGCGAATCCCTGGGTCGAGCGGATCAGCCCTTCGGTGCGGGCGCTGCGGCGCACGGGCTCCGAATCGAGCGTCCCGACACCCCGCACGTCGGTCACGACGGCATGCGCCGCAAAGGCCGTTACCTTGCGTGCCACCTCGTACTTGAACCCCATGATCACGGCCATGGCCAGGATCATCACTGCCACGCTCAATGCCACGGAAATCACGGCGATACGCTCCATCACCCCGGGTTTGTTATCCGGGGTGTGCTGCGCCGTCTGGCGGGCGATGAAAAAGGCAAGGTTCACGGCTGCTGAATTTGCTGGAAAATTTATGCAAAGAAACACAATTATTTCGTATTTTTGTCCGAAATAACCCAATTAATTGGAAGCCCCGCTTCGTGCAGGCGGGATCCGGGGGGGGGTACGGACACGGAACCCTGCAGTTCCGGAAACAGCCGGGGGCAAACCGCCCCCCCGAGGGACGGCTTCCGACATGGGGCGACACAAACATATTCACGTTATTCGGATGAAAAAACAGGCTTTGGTCACAGGGGCCACATCGGGCATCGGACGCGCCACGGCGCTCCGGCTCGCGGCGGAAGGCTACGACATCATAGCGACGGGACGGCGTAGCGAAAGGCTCGAATCGCTCCGCCGCGAAATCGAGGCGGCAGGCGGCCGCTGCACGACGCTCACGTTCGACGTCCGCAGCGAAGAGGCCGTGCGCCGCAATCTCGAACCGCTCGGGCGCGTCGACCTGCTGGTCAACAACGCCGGGCTTGCGGCCGGGCTCGAACACATCGACAAGGGGGACACGGCCGACTGGGACGCCATGATCGACACCAACGTCAAGGGGCTGCTCTATGTCACGCGCGTCATCACCCCCAAGATGGTGGCCGCAGGCGGCGGGCACGTCTTCAACATCGGGTCGATCGCCGGCACGGAACCCTACGAGAACGGCGCCGTATACTGCGCTTCGAAGCACGCCGTGCACGCCATCTCGCAGGCCATGCGCGCCGACCTGCTCGCCAGCGGCATCAAGGTGACGGAGATCCGTCCAGGCATGGTCGAGACAGAGTTCTCCGAGGTGCGCTTCCACGGCGACAAGGAGCGCGCCGACCGGGTTTACGACGGCGTCGAGCCGCTCACCGGCGAAGACATCGCCGAGGCGATCGCATGGGCGGCACAATTACCGGCCCATATGACCGTTAATGAAATGGTACTGATGCCCTCACAGCAGGCGGGCGCATATTACACACACAGAAAAAACTAAACGACTATGACACACATGCTTTTCACCCTGCTCCAGGCAGGATACTACGCCGAACCGGCCTCCGGTGCGGCACACTATTCGGCGGCGACGATGGGAATGTTCGTCCTGATCATCGTCATCGGTATCGCCGGCTATGCCGTGCAGGCACGCCTGCAATCGGTCTTCCGCAAATATTCGAAGGTACAGTTCCCCGGCGGCCTCACGGGCGCCGAGGTGGCCGAGAAGATGCTCCGCGACAACAACATCCATAACGTCAAGGTGACGCACGTGGGCGGAAACCTGACCGACCACTTCAACCCGCAGACGATGACCGTCAACCTGAGCGACAGCGTCTATTCGTCGACGAGCGTCGCAGCGGCAGCCGTGGCGGCGCACGAGTGCGGGCACGCCGTGCAACATGCCCGGGGCTACGCCCCCCTGACGCTGCGCTCGCAGTTGGTACCCATCGTGCAGTTCTCCTCGACCGCAGCCACGTGGGTCATCATCCTCGGACTGGTGATCCTCGCCACGACGCAGAACGAACTGCTGTGCTGGATCGGCGTGGGGCTGATCGCCATGTCGGCGGTCTTCTCGCTGGTGACGCTGCCCGTCGAATACAACGCCTCGGCACGCGCGCTGGAATGGCTGCAGGTCAGCCGCACGATGCAGGGCGCACAGCTCGCGCAAGCCCGGGAAGCCCTCTCATGGGCAGCGCGCACCTACCTCGTAGCAGCTCTCAGCGCCATCGCCTCGGTGCTTTACTACGTCTTCCTGATCCTCGGGCGACGCGACTAAACGGCCGATGAATACCCCCGAAAAAGACTACTCCCACCGGGGATGGATCGCGGCCCTGGCGCTGATCGCAGTGCTTGGGGCCGTGAGTTTTATCCCCCCGCAAAGCCTCGGCGGCGTCAAGCTCCGCCGGGCCAACATCCTGTCGGACATCCTGTCGTTCGAGGACGCCGCGGCGGAAGCCGCCGAACCGGCGCTCTTCGACGAGGACGATTTCCACGTCGACATGGCACAGGTCGCCCGGCGCATCGAGGCCGAGCGCATCGAAGCGGACACAGCGCCCCGCCCCGTGCAAACCATCTTCGAATGGCTGCTGCGGCAAGACAGCTCCGGCCGCAGGGCGGTAGTCCCCGACACGGTGCGGCTCAACCCGGCGCTCGTGGCGATCGAGCAGTTCGCCCCGGCCGATTCGGGACGTCTCAGGGCATTCTACGACACGCTGCTCTATGCCCGCCGTCCGGTGCGCATCGCCGTACTGGGCGACTCGTTCATCGAGGGCGACATCCTCACGGCCGACCTGCGCGAGAAGCTGCAACAGGCCTACGGCGGGGGCGGCGCGGGCTTCGCCCCGATGGCATCGCCCCTGACGGCCTTCCGGCGCACGATCAAAACCCAGTCGAAAGGTTGGACGGCATACAACATCATGCAGCGCAAAGCGGCGCCCCAGAACCTGCGCGGGCACTTCTTCGTCTCGGGCTGGGTGTGCCAGCCCTCGGAGGGCGCCTCCACGCGGTGGGAAAACACCGACTACCGGCAGAGGCTCGACTCCTGCACCGCGGCACGGGTGTTCTTCATCAGCCCCGGCGACAGCCGCATCGAACTGACGCTCAACGATTCGCTCCGCCGCGAATTCGAGGTCGAAGGAGCCGCCGCCGTCCGGCAAGTCACGGTCACGGCGCCCCATATCCGTTCGCTGGCATTCAAGGTGAACTCCGGGACGGAAGGGTTCATCGGCTACGGCGCCGTCTTCGAAGCCGACGGCGTCGTGGTCGACAACTACTCGGTGCGCAGCAACAACGGGCAGGCGATGTTCTGGACAAACCCGTCGGTCAATGCGCAGATCAACGCCCACGCGGGTTACGACCTGGTAATCCTGCAATACGGGCTCAACATCATGCAGACGGGGGTACACAACTACACCAACTACGCCCGACAGATCGAGAAAATGGTCGTCTACGTGCAGCAGTGCTTCCCCACGGCGGCCGTGCTGGTACTGGGCGTGAGCGACCGTTCGGTGAAGACCGACGCAGGCTTCGAACCCATGGACGCCATCCCCTACATGCTCGACTACCAGCGCGGGGCTGCGGAAAACACGGGCGCGGCATTCTGGCCGACCTGCGACGCCATGCGTTCGCTGGGCGGCATGGAACAGTTCGTCGCCAACGGCTGGGCCGGCAAGGACTACACGCACATCAACTACGCCGGCGGGCGCCGCGTGGCCTGGTCGCTCGTCGATGCGATCAACGCCGGGGCGTACGAAGCCCATGCCGCCGCTGAAGCCGCACGCATCCGCCGCCAGGCCGAGCAGGCCGTACTCGACAGCACCAGGCTGCTGAAGATCGACCGGGAGATGCTGCCCGTCCGTGCAATCGAAAACCTCAACGCACCCCGGAAATGACACTCCCCGCAACGGACGGCATCATGGAAAAACTGCAGGCGCTGCTCTCGTACGACGCCTCTTCGCCGCTGATTTTCAGCAGCGGGTTGTTCCTGTTCCTCTTCGCCGGGTTCATGCTCATATACAATGCCTTCCGCCGTGCGCCGATGGCCCGCATCGTCTATGTCATCCTCTTTTCGCTCTATTTCTACTACAAATCGAGCGGCATCTATTTCCTGCTGCTCATCTTCGCCGCCACGAGCGACTTCCTCATAGCGCAGGGCATCTACCGCGTGCGGAGCCGCGCCGCGAAACGGTGGCTCGTCGTACTGAGCGTCATGGTGAACCTCGGGATGCTGGGATATTTCAAATACACCAACTTCCTGGTCGACATCGCCAACCAGATGTTCGGGCAGGGGTTCCTCCAATTCCAGAACATCTTCCTGCCGGTCGGCATCTCGTTCTTCGTGTTCCAGTCGATGAGCTACACGATCGACATCTACCGCGGGCAGCTCAAACCGCTCGGCAACTGGTGCGACTACCTGTTCTACCTCTCGTTCTTCCCCCAGCTGGTCGCAGGCCCGATCGTCCGGGCCCGGGACTTCATCCCCCAGATCCGCCGCAACCCGGTCGTCGTGACGCGCGAAATGTTCGGCACGGGAGTCTTCCTGATCCTTACGGGACTCTTCAAAAAGGCGATCATTTCGGACTACATCTCGCTCAATTTCGTCGACCGCATCTTCGACGAGCCGCTGCTCTATTCGGGCTTCGAGTGCCTGGCGGGCATCTACGGCTATGCCTTGCAGATCTACTGCGATTTCTCGGGCTATTCCGACATGGCGATCGGCATCGCCCTGCTGCTGGGCTTCCGCTTTCCCAAGAACTTCGACGCCCCGTACAAGTCGGCCACCATCACCGAATTCTGGCGCAGGTGGCATATCTCGCTCTCCTCGTGGCTGCGCGATTACCTCTACATCTCGCTGGGCGGCAACCGCAAAGGCAAACTGCGCACCTACGGCAACCTGCTCGTCACGATGGTGCTGGGTGGGTTGTGGCACGGTGCGGCGATCCGTTTCATCCTCTGGGGCACGCTGCATGGCGTAGCGCTGGCGCTGCATAAACTGTGGATGGCCGTCGTCCCGGGGGCCAAGGCCACCGGGGCGCAGATGCACTGGTGGAGCCGTGCGGCGGGCGTCTTCTTCACGTTCAACCTCGTCTGCCTGGGCTGGCTGATGTTCCGCGCCGAGTCGATGCAGACCGTCGAACTGATGCTGCACCAGATCTTCTCCAACTTCAACGTCCCGATGATCCCGCAGGTCATCGCGGGCTACGCGGGTGTCTTCGCCCTGATCGGTGCGGGCTACCTGCTCCACCTCATGCCGGGCTGCGTCGACCGCGCGGCACAGCGCCTGGTAGCCAACGCCCCGCTGGTGTTGCAGGTCGTGATGGCCGCCGCGATGATCTGGTGCGTGATGCAGATCAAATCGAGCGACATACAACCGTTCATATACTTTCAGTTTTAAAATGCGTATGACGGCCGCCTTGCATCCCGGTATGTTCTTCCCGCGGCCGACGGCCGTGTTTGCAAGTCTGACCCCACCCCAAGCCCCTGCCGAGAGAGGGCTTCCCGCAATGCGGCAAAAACAACCCACAGCCATTTACGACAAATCCATCGACCCATGTATACTTTCGACCACGGCCTGTTCATGGCTCTCAATTTCGACGGCGGCCCCCTGTTCGACCGCATAATGCTCACCGTCTCGGGCACGACGATGTGGCTGCCGCTCTATGCATTGATCCTGTGGCTGGTATGGCGCCGCAGCGGCTGGCGGGGCATGTCGGTTTTCCTGGTGCTGATGCTCCTCGCCCTGGGGCTGTCGGACATAGTCTCGGGCATCTTCAAGCACAACGGCCTGCTGGGCGACTTGTTGCCGCAGCTCGAACCGCGGCCGCGGCCGATGTTCACCCCCACGCTCGAAGGGCTGGAGATCACGCCCGACTCGCTGCGTGCCCTTCGCAGTGCGGCAGTGCCGCACGACTGGGCGGTACACGTCCCGCCCGAGGCCGTAAGCGGCATGTACGGCACCGTCTCGGCACACGCGGCCACGATCGTCGCGGTGGCCGTGCTTTCATGCGGCGCAATCCGCCGCAAGTGGTTCACCGCCCTGATGGTCGTCTGCACCGTCGTCATCTGCTATTCGCGCATCTACCTGGGCAAGCATTTCCCGATGGATCTCGTATGGGGCACGCTCGTGGGCTCCGTACTGGGCTACGCCGCCCTACGGGGCTACCGCAGGCTGGCACAGAGCCGGAACAGACGATTCACCCACCCCCGGTGAAGCATATTTGCGCAGAATTTATTAACTTTGCACGGTCAATAGTCCAAACATTCAAAAACACAGGATATGAGTATCGAACTCAGTGAACAGGAACAGCTCCGGAGGCAGTCGCTTGCAGCCCTGCGCGAGCTCGGCATCGACCCCTATCCCGCCGCCCGCTATGAGGTGACGGCCACGGCACGGGAGATCGCCGACAACTACGACGAGGCCCGAGGCAACTACCAGGACGTCCGCATCGCAGGCCGCATCATGTCGCGCCGCATCATGGGCAGCGCCTCGTTCTTCGAATTGCAGGATCACACGGGCCGCATCCAGGTCTACATCCGCCGCGACGACGTCTGCCCCGAAGGAGACCCCACGCTATACAACACGGTGTTCAAGAAACTGCTCGACATCGGCGATTTCATCGGCGTCGAGGGCTTCGCGTTCCACACTAACACGGGCGAACTGTCGGTGCACTGCCGCAAGTTCACGGTGCTCTCGAAGTCGATCCGCCCGCTGCCCGTCGTCAAGGCCAAGGACGGCCAGACGTTCGACGCCTTCACCGACCCCGAAGTCCGCTACCGCCAGCGCTACGTCGACCTAGTGGTGAACCCGCAGGTGCGCGACGTATTCGTCCGGCGCGCCAAGATCGTCGCCACGATGCGCCAGTTCTTCAACGAGCGCGGCTACGTCGAGGTGGAGACCCCGATCCTGCAGCCGATTCCGGGCGGCGCCTCGGCACGCCCGTTCATCACGCACCACAATGCGCTCGACATCGACCAGTACCTGCGCATCGCCAGTGAGCTGTACCTCAAGAAACTGATCGTCGGCGGATTCGACGGCGTATACGAGTTCGGCAAGAATTTCCGCAACGAGGGCATGGATCGCACGCACAACCCCGAATTCACCGTCATGGAGATTTACGTGGCCTACAAGGACTACCTCTGGATGATGGAGTTCACCGAGCAGATGCTCGAACGGGTGGCCGTGGCCGTGAACGGCACGACGGAGCTGACGCTCGACGGCAAGCAGATCTCGTTCAAGGCTCCGTTCCGCCGCCTGACGATGACCGACGCCATCCGCGAGAAAACGGGCTACGACATCACGGGGCAGAGCGAGGAGCAGCTCCGCGAAGCCTGCAAGCGCCTCGGCGTCGAAATCGACGACACGATGGGCAAGGGCAAGCTGATCGACGCCATCTTCGGGCAGTACTGCGAGGAGGAGTTGATCCAGCCCACGTTCGTGTGCGATTACCCGCGCGAAATGTCGCCGCTCTGCAAGCGTCACCGCTCGAACCCCGACCTCACGGAGCGTTTCGAACTGTTCGTGAACGGCAAGGAGCTGTGTAACGCCTACTCGGAGCTCAACGACCCGATCGACCAGCTGGAACGCTTCCAGGAGCAGCTGCGGCTGAGCGAAAAGGGCGACGACGAGGCCATGTTCATCGACATGGATTTCGTACGCGCACTGGAATACGGCATGCCGTCGTGCTCGGGCATGGGCATAGGCATCGACCGCCTCACGATGTTCATGACCGACCAGGCTTCGATCCAGGACGTGCTCTTCTTCCCGCAGATGCGCCCCGAAAAAAAGGTCGTGAACGACCCCGTGGAGAAATACACCGCCGCCGGCATCCCCGAAGAGTGGGTGCCCGTGATCCAGAAAATGGGTTACATCACGGTCGAGGCACTGAAGAAACTCGCCCCGGGCAAGTTCTTCAACGACCTGTGCGGCTTCAACAAAAAGAACAAGCTCGGCCTGAAGGCCCCCTCGATCGAAGAGGTCAAAAGGTGGTGCGAGGAATAACGTGACAATTCGGATTTTAACAATAAAAACCTAAGAAAATGAGAAAGAAAATTGTTGCCGGCAACTGGAAGATGAATACGCTTCCCGCCGAAGGTGTAGAACTGGCCAAAGGCATCGTAGCCGGCCGCGGCGAGGTGTGCTCGTGCGTCAACTTCATCGTGTGCCCCCCCTTCACGCACCTTTCGCAGGTCGCCGAGGCACTCAAGGGTTCGGACATCGCCCTCGGGGCACAGGACTGTGCCACGGAGGCCAAAGGCGCCTATACGGGCGAGATCGCCGCTTCGATGATCGCGGCGCTGGGTTGCAAATACGTGATCCTCGGCCACTCGGAGCGCCGCCAGTACTACGGCGAAACCTCCGCTACGCTTAACAAGAAGATGGCGCAGGCTTACGCCAACGGCCTGACCCCGATCTACTGCGTAGGCGAGAACCTCGAAGAGCGCGAGGCCGGCAAACACTTCGACGTGGTGAAGGCCCAGATCGAGGAGGTGGTTTACAACCTCACCGAAGAGGAGTACAAGAACCTCGTGATCGCATACGAGCCCGTATGGGCTATCGGCACCGGCAAGACTGCTTCGGCCGAGCAGGCACAGGAAATCCACGCTTACATCCGCCAGGTGCTGGCAGCCAAATTCGGCGCGGCAGCACAGGATACCGCCATCCTCTACGGCGGTTCGTGCAAGCCCTCGAACGCACCGGAGCTCTTCGCCAAGGAAGACGTCGACGGCGGCCTGATCGGCGGCGCAGCCCTCAAGGCAGAAGATTTCCTTGGCATCGGCAAAGGCTTCGCAAAATAAACCGACTCCGACACACAGAACGAATCCCCGGAACGTTGCAAGTTCCGGGGATTTTTTCAAACTTTCCTTGAAAACTATTGGCCCGCACGAAGCCGGAAGAGGGACATGAAAGCGGAAAGTCCCGATAAGGGCACCCTTGCCCAAGTCTATCTGCTCCGCCCGGTACTCCCGCACCTCCGGGCACAGATACCCAAGGTCGAAAACATAAAGATGCCGGTCGACTACGGGATCGAAAAGCCCCGGTCGTCCGTCCGAACCGGCAGGCAACCGCCCTCCCCGGCAAACAAGCAACCGATGCCCGGCCAAAAAGCAGGGCTCACGGCAAGACCCGGCATCCCGGACAAAAAAAAGGGACGCCCCCGATGTGGGGCGTCCCTTTTTCTGACTGCAGACGCGAATTTACATCTTCTTGCCTACGTTGGTTTTCTTGGCAACCTTCGGGGCTGCAACCTTGGCAGCCTTCGGAGCCGCGGGTTTTGCAGCCTTCGGAGCGGCAGCCTTTTTCGGTGCGGCCTTCTTGGCTTCGCCTTCCACGACCGTAGCCTCCTCGACCGCGTCGGTCTTCTTGGCTGCGGGCTTGCGCGAACGGCGCGTCTTGGGCTTGGCTTCGGCAGCTGCTGCGGGAGCGATGCCCAGCGTGTAAGCGTCGTTGAAGTCAACGAACTCGATGATGCACATGTCGGCAGCATCGCCCAGGCGGAAGCCGGTCTTCAGGATGCGGGTATAGCCGCCCGGACGCTCGGCGATCTTCGGAGCGATGGTGCGGAACAACTCGGTTACGGCCTCTTTCTGCTTGAGGTACGAGAAGACGATGCGGCGCGAGTGCGTCGAGTCGTCCTTCGACTTGGTCACCAGCGGTTCGATGAACTGGCGAACGGCCTTGGCTTTGGCAACGGTGGTCTCGATACGCTTGTGCAGGATGAGCGACGAAGCCATATTCGACATCAACGCTTTACGGTGTCCTGCCTGGCGGCCAAGGTGGTTGAAATTCTTATTGTGTCTCATAATTAATCTTTGTCAAGTTTGTAGATTGATACGTCCATACCGAACTTCAGGTTGAGCGAGGTCAGCAGCTCGTCGAGCTCCGTCAGCGATTTCTTACCGAAGTTGCGGAACTTCAGCAGGTCATTGCGGTTGAGCTTCACGAGGTCTCCCACGGTGTCCACATCTGCGGCTTTCAGGCAGTTCAGGGCACGGACGCTCAGATCCTGATCCGAAAGCTTGGTCTTCAGCAGCTGGCGCATGTGGAGTACATCCTCATCGAACTCTTCGGTACCGTTGGTATCCTCCATGTTGACGGTGATCTTCTCGTCGGAGAAGAGCATGAAGTGCTGGATAAGGATCTTTGCAGCCTCTTTCAGAGCCTCTTTGGGGTGAATCGACCCGTCGGTAGTAATCTCCAGGTTCAACTTCTCGTAGTCGGTCTTCTGCTCGACACGGTAGTTGTCGATGGAATACTTTACGTTCTTGATCGGCGTGAAGATCGAGTCGATCGGAAGGGTGCCGAACTCGCACTCGGCGGGGGTATTCTCCTCTGCCGAAACGTAACCGCGCCCCTTACCGATCGTGAGGGTCATCTGCAGCTTCGTGCCGGGCGCGAGGTGGCAGATCACCAGATCGGGGTTCAACACCTTGAAGAACGAAAGGTAATTTGAAATATATCCGGCAGTCAGCTCCGTCACACCCGCAACGTTAATGGAAACCTTCTCGGCATCCTGATTATCGACTGTGCGGATAAAACGAACCTGCTTCAGATTGAGGATGATGTTCAACATATCCTCCATCACGCCGGGGATAGCGGCAAACTCGTGGTCGACACCGGCTACCTTGACAGTCGTGATCGCGTAACCCTCGAGCGAGGAGAGCAGAATACGACGCAAAGCGTTACCGACAGTCATACCGAACCCGGGCTCCAGCGGTCGGAATTCGAATTTCCCGAACGACGAAGTGGATTCAAGCATAATAACCTTTTCAGGTTTCTGGAATGCTAATATTGCCATAATATATTCAGTTTGTTTGATTACTACTTCGAGTACAACTCGACGATGAGCTGCTCCTTGATGTTCTCGGGGATCTCCTCGCGCTCGGGCTTCTGCAGGAACTTGCCGCTCATCGAGGCATTGTCCCACTCAAGCCAAGCATAGCGGCTCTTCGAACCGCCGGCCAGAGATGCCGAGATCACTTCCAGGCTCTTCGACTTCTCGCGAACGGACACCACGTCACCCGCACGCAGCGAGTACGAGGGGATGTTCACGACGCTGCCATTCACGCAGATGTGGCAGTGCGAAACGAGCTGGCGGGCAGCTGCACGCGTCGGGGCGATACCCAAGCGGTAAACAACATTGTCCAGGCGGCATTCGAGCAGCTTCAGCAGGTTCTCGCCCGTGATACCGCCCATACGCGCAGCCTGGTCGTAGGTGCGTGCGAACTGCTTTTCGAGCAGGCCGTACGTATACTTTGCCTTCTGCTTCTCGCTCAACTGCGTGCCGTACTCCGACACCTTCTTGCGCTTGCGCGCCAGACCGTGCTGTCCGGGAGGAAAGTTGCGTTTCTCAAGCACCTTGTCCGCCCCGTAAATAGCTTCGCCGAACTTTCTGGCGATCTTCGATTTTGGTCCTATGTATTTTCCCATTGTTTTGACTTTTTTAAAACCTTAGAAATATTCCTTACCACGACGCAAATTATACGCGGCGGCGGTTAGGAGCACGGCAACCGTTATGCGGCAGCGGCGTAACGTCGATGATCTCCATCACCTCGATACCGGCGCCGTGGATGGTGCGCACGGCCGACTCACGTCCGGCGCCCGGGCCCTTGACATACACTTTCACCTTGCGCAGGCCCATGTCGTAAGCGACCTTTGCGCAGTCGGCCGAAGCGGTCTGTGCTGCATACGGAGTATTCTTCTTCGAACCACGGAAACCCATCTTACCGGCCGACGACCAGCTGATGACGTCACCCACCTCGTTGGTGATAGTGATGATTACGTTGTTGAAAGTGGAGTGAACGTAGGCATTGCCAACGGCACCGACCTTAACAACCTTTTTCTTAACTGTTCCAGTTTTCTTTGCCATAATTCTCTAAAGATTACTTTGTTGCCTTTTTCTTGTTTGCGACAGTCTTCTTGCGGCCCTTACGGGTACGTGCGTTGTTCTTGGTCGACTGACCGCGAACGGGAAGACCCAGGCGGTGACGGATGCCGCGGTAGCAGCCGATATCCATCAGGCGCTTGATGTTGAGCTGGACGGCCGAACGGCATTCGCCCTCGACTTTGATACCCAGGTCAGCGATCGTCGAACGGATCGCACCGACCTGGTCGTCCGACCAATCCTGGACTTTGAGGTCGTAGCTGATGCCAGCGACCTCGAGAATCTTGCGGGCCGTCGAACGACCGATACCGTAGATATAGGTCAGGCCGATCTCGCCCCTTTTATTTTTTGGTAAATCTACACCGACTATACGTGCCATATAAAATCTTTTTCTTTTTTACTAAACCGTTTAAACATTACCCTTGGCGCATTTTAAACTTGGGATTCTTCTTGCAAATGACGTAGAGTTTCCCCTTACGCTTCACAATCTTGCAATCCTCGCTTCTTTTCTTGATGGATGCTTTTACTTTCATGATTTTCAAGCAATCTAATGTTATTTGTACCGGAAAGATATACGCCCCTTCGTCAGGTCATAGGGCGTCATCTCCACTTTTACCTTATCTCCGGGAAGGATCTTGATGTAGTGCATACGCATCTTCCCCGAGATGTGGGCGGTGAGCACGTGGCCGTTGTCCAGCTCGACGCGGAACATCGCGTTGGACAAGGCTTCGATAATCGTACCGTCCCTTTCAATAGCAGCCTGTTTTGCCATAGAGTCTTACTTGTTTATTGCCTGTTCGATGATACTAAAGTCCGTCAGCACGTCGGGCCCGTCCTTACGAACCGCAACGGCGAACTCGTAGTGCGCCGCGGGTTTATGGTCGCGCGTGCGGACTGTCCAGCCATCCCTTTCAAAAACCACCGCTTTGGTACCCATATTTATCATGGGCTCGATACAGATGACCATTCCTTCCTTGAGGAGCGGCCCCCTGCCACGTGCTCCGTAATTGGGGACACCGGGGTCTTCGTGCATTTTCCGACCCAACCCATGTCCTTCCAATTCCCGCACCACACCGTAGCCGAAACTTTCGGCGTACTCTTGCACGGCTGCCGACACGTCGCCTACGCGGTTGCCGGCCTTAGCCTGTGCCGTACCTTTATAAAGAGCCTCTTTGGTGACCTCCATCAGCTGCCTAACTTCCCCGGCAACCTCTCCAACGGCGAACGTATACGCCGAATCACCAACAAACCCCTTCATAAACGTACCGCAATCGACCGAAACGATGTCGCCCTCCCTGAGGACGCATTTCGAGGATGGGATACCGTGAACTACCTGTTCGTTTACCGATATACACAACGAAGCGGGAAATCCCTGATACCCGAGGAAGGCGGGAACTGCTCCGTGTGCGCGGATAAAATCCTCGGCAACCGAGTCCAAAAACTTGGTGGTGACACCCGGCCGGATGTGGCGACCCACTTCCGCCAGTGTCTTCGACACCAGGATGTTGTTCTCGCGGAGCAGCTCTATCTCCTCGTCTGTCTTTAAATATATCATTCTCTTCGTTAAGAACTCTTCGGGAAAAACTCCTAATGACGACCCTGGATACGTCCGGTCTTCATCAGACCATCGTAATGACGCATCAGCAGGTAGCTCTCGATCTGCTTCAGAGTGTCGAGCACCACGCCGACCATGATCAGCAGCGACGTACCTCCGTAGAAGTAGGCGAACGCCTGCTGGATGCCCAGGAACTTCATCGCCAGCGCGGGCAGGATCGCCACGATGGCCAGGAAGAACGAGCCGGGGAGCGTGATACGCGTCATGATGGTGTCGATGTAGTTCACGGTCTGCTTACCCGGTTTCACACCCGGGATAAAGCCGCCGTTTCGCTTCATGTCATCGGCCATCATTTGGGGGTTGATGATAATCGCGGTGTAGAAGTAGGTGAACGCGATTACCAGCACTGCAAGCGTGAAGTTGTACCAGAAACCGGTCATCGAGCTGAAAGCAGCTGCGAAGGCCGTACCGGAGAACAGCGCCGGGATAAACATCAGAGCCTGCGCGAAGATGATGGGCATCACATTCGCAGCATTCATCTTCAGGGGGATGTACTGACGTACACCGCCGTACTGTTTGTTACCGACGATACGCTTTGCATACTGTACAGGCACCTTGCGGACAGCCTGTACCAGGGCGATCGTAGCCATGAAGACCAGGAACAGCAACACCAGCTCGAGGATAAGCATGATGGCGCTACCGCTGGCGGTCTGGAAACGCGCATTGACCTCGGCCAACAGGGCGTGGGGCAGACGGGCCACGATACCGATCATGATTATCAGCGAGATACCGTTGCCGATACCCTTGTCCGTGATCTTCTCGCCGAGCCACATGATGAACATGGTACCGGCGATGAGGATCGTCGTCGCATAGGCTACGAAGCCGAACGAGTTGCCGTAAACGAATGCAGAGGGCACCTGATGGTACAGGTTGGCGATGTACGCCGGGCCCTGGAGGATCAGCACGCCGATGGTAAGGAAGCGCGTCCACTGATTCATTTTGCGGCGGCCGCTTTCACCTTCCTTCTGCATCTTCTGGAAATACGGGATCATCATACCCATGAGCTGGATGATGATGGAGGCGGTGATGTACGGCATGACTCCGAGTGCAAAGATGGCCGCATTGCCGAATGCACCGCCGGAAAAGACGTTCAACAGACCCAGAAGTCCGTTGCCGTCGAGCTGGCTGGCAAGCGCCGACCCCTCGCCCAGGGCGTTGGGGTTGATACCCGGAATCACCACGAAACTACCCAAGCGGTAGACCAGCAGCAGCCCGATCGTGTAGATCACACGTTTGCGCAGCTCCTCGATCTTGTAGATATTCTTGAGCGTTTCAACCAATTTCTTGTTGGTCGCCAAAAGAGCGATTACCACTAAAAAGACGATACCAACAACGAGATACTGATTCATAATTTTCGGTTTCTAGGGTTCTTACAGTTTTTCGACGCTGCCGCCGGCTGCCACGATGGCCGCCTCGGCGCTCTTCGAGAATGCGTGAGCCTTTACGCTCAGCGCCTTGGTAACCGCACCGTTACCGAGGATTTTCACCTTGTCGTTCGACGAGATGAAACCTGCGGCCACGAGCGTGTCGACCGTGATCTCGGAGAGCGACTTCTTGGCTGCCAGCTCCTCGAGCGTCGAGAGGTTGATAGCCTTGAATTCGACGCGCTTCAGGTTGGTGAAACCGAACTTGGGAAGACGACGCTGAAGAGGCATCTGACCGCCCTCGAAGCCCAGTTTACGCGAGTAACCCGAGCGCGACTGCGCACCCTTGTGGCCACGCGTGGCCGTGCCACCGTGACCCGAACCTGCACCGCGACCGATTCGTTTGTCGTGGTGCGTTGAACCCTTTGCAGGTTTGAGATTATTGAGTTCCATCGTAAAAATTACTTCTTAGCTGTTAAACTTATTCTGCGGCCTCGGCAGCTTCGGCTTTCTTGGCCTTGGGTGCTGCAGCCTTCTTTACGGCTACCTCCTCTACTTTGACGAGGTGCTTCACGCGCTCGATCATACCCTTGATGATCGCCGAGTCGTCGTGCTCGACGCTCGCGTTGATCTTCTTCAGCCCCAGCGCGTCGAGGTTCTTGCACTGGCGCTCGGTAGCGCCGATGCGGCTTTTGACCTGGGTGATTTTCAATCTTGCCATTTGTCTCTACAAAATTAACCGTTAAACACCTTGTCCATCGAGATGCCGCGCAGACGGGCGATGCTGTGTGCATCACGCAGTTCGCACAGGGCGCCGATGGTTGCCTTCACCAGGTTGTGGGGGTTCGACGAACCCTTGCTCTTGGCAAGCACGTTCTTCACGCCCACCGACTCCAGCACGGCACGCATGGCACCGCCGGCGATGATACCCGTACCGGGGGCGGCCGGGCGGATCATGACGAGCGAACCGCCGTAACGGAGCTCCTGCTTATGGGGAATCGTACCGTTGATAACGGGGATCTTCACCAGGTTCTTCTTTGCGTCCTCCACGCCCTTGGCGATGGCCGACTGAACCTCCGAAGCCTTGCCCAGGCCGTAGCCCACGACACCGTCCTCGTTACCTACGACGACAATGGCCGAGAAACTGAATGTGCGACCTCCCTTGGTTACCTTGGTAACACGCTGAATGCTTACGAGTCTGTCCTTAAGCTCGAGGTCGCTGGTGCGTACTTTCTTTATGTTGGTATTTGACATAATCGCTTAGAATTTAAGACCGCCTTCGCGTGCTGCTTCGGCCAGCTGTTTAACTCTTCCGTGATACAGGTAGCCGTTGCGGTCGAAGGCTACTTCGCTGATGCCTTTGGCAACGGCGCGCTCGGCGGCCAGCTTGCCTACCAGGGCGGCGACTTCGCACTTGTTCTTGCCGGCGGCTGCTTCCGCAACCTCCTTGTCCAGCGAGGAAGCCGTAGCCAGGGTAACACCTGCGAGGTCGTCGATAAACTGTACGTAGATCTGCTTGTTGCTACGATATACAGTCATGCGAGGCTGTGAAGGCGTTCCGCTCACGATCTTGCGGATACGCATCTTGATCCTCTCTCTTCTTTCTATCTTGTTCAGTGACATAACTCTAAACTATTTACTATTTAGCACCTGCTGATTTACCCGCCTTGCGACGCAGCTGTTCGCCGACGAACTTGATACCCTTGCCCTTGTACGGCTCCGGCTTGCGCAGCGAACGGATCTTGGCAGCGACCTGGCCGACGAGCTGCTTGTCCATGCTCTTCAGCGTTACGATCGGGTTGCCCTTCTTCTCCGTCACGGCCGTAGCGGTAACCTCCTTGGGAAGCATGAAATGCGTATCGTGCGAATAACCGAGGCTCATTTCGAGGATCTGGCCCTTGACTTCGGCCTTGAAACCGACGCCCACGAGCTCCTGTTTGATTTCATAACCCTTCGACACACCGACGACCATGTTGTTGATCAGCGCACGGTACAGGCCGTGCAGCGAACGGTGGCGGGGCTGGTTGGTAGGACGCGATACGAGCACGGCGGGAGCCTCGTTGCCCGTGTGAACGTCCTTGTGCGTGCCGACCTCTACCTTGATGTCCGAGTCAACTTTCTGGCTCAGCGTCCCGAGTGGCCCTTTCACGCTTACCACATTGTCGGCCGAAACCTCTACGGTAACGCCGGCGGGCAGGTTTACAGGTAATTTACCAATTCTTGACATTGTTCTTGCGTTTAAAAATTTCCGTTAGTAGATGTAGCACAGCACCTCGCCGCCCACGTTTTCCTTGCGGGCCTTGGCGTCGGTCATGATGCCTTTCGAAGTCGACAGGATAGCGATGCCCAGGCCGTTCAGCACGCGGGGCATATCCCCCACCGAGACATACTGGCGAAGGCCGGGACGGCTCACGCGCTTCAGGTCTTTGATGGCGTTGCCCTTGGTGGCAGCGTCCCACTTGAGCGCAATTTTGATCGACGGGTGACCTTTCTCGTCGGTGTCGAATTTGTAAGCGAGGATGTAACCCTGCTCGTAAAGAATCTTAGTGATTTCCTGCTTAATTTTTGAGCCAGGAGCTTCAACCACCTTGTGGTTGGCTTTCACTGCGTTTCTAATTCTGGTCAGAAAGTCCGCAATAGGATCAGTCATAACGAATAGAAGTTAAAAATTAAAGTAATAAGTTAATTATTTGTTCTTCAGCACCTTGGAATCCACCCGGATTCACCGCCGCCTCGGATGTTTCATTGTTTTGCGCCTCATTCCCAGCGCCTTCGCGCCCTTCGCACGGGGGTTACGCCCGGGGTATAAAGCGCGCAAATATACGTATAATTTCTCAAAAAACCAAGCTAACGCCCTGTTTTCGGCGTTTTTAGGCCCCGGCCCCGGAATACGGACAATGTTAGCACGGATGCGTTGCTAACATAACCCGTACAAATCCCCGTTCGGCAATGCTGCCGATGACCCTTCGGAAGAGAGCCGCCGCAATCGGCGATACCCCTCCCCGGCCCTTCGGTCGAGAAATTTGTAACCAAATGCCTAACCCCTCGATTTCCGCCCCGCCGCCGAGAAGTTACCGCTTGCGGCGGCACTTTCCTCGACATTGCGACGTAACTACTCGGGTTCTGCACCCATATAAGCCCCGATTCCTTCGGAAAGAGGGAACGGCAGGCAGCCCGGCGGCCGCACCATCGTCCCGGCATTTCACCGCCCGGTACAGGAACTGCTCCTGTCCGGCCTTTTCCCACGGGCATACGCCCTCAGCATCCAGACTCGTTTCCGGGATTCTCCGCCGCCGCGCAGGTCGGCGCACCCGCACCTTCTGCGCCGGCCGCATCCCTGCGGCCACGGACTCGCCTCCCGGCAGAAAAACGGATTTTCGGATACCGGGATTCCCGGCATCCGAAAATATTACCAGCTTGCTTTCTTCACGCCGGGAATCAGGCCCTTCGAAGCCATCTCGCGGAACTGGATACGGCTGATGCCGAACAGGCGGATGTAGCCTTTGGGACGGCCCGTGATCTTGCAGCGGTTGTGCTGGCGGATGGGGTTCGAGTTGCGGGGCAGTTTCGACAGTGCGATCCAAGCCTCCTCGTGATCCATCTCACCGCTCTTCACCTTGGCAGCAATCTCCTCGCGCTTGTGAGCATAGCGGTTTGCGAGTTTCACGCGTTTTACCTCGCGTGCCTTCATTGACTCTTTTGCCATAGCTTATTGATTCTTTTTAGCGTTTTTGAAAGGGAGGCCGAATTCGCGGAGCAGGGCATACGCCTCCTCGTCGGTCTTGGCCGTGGTAACGAACGTAATCTCCATACCGAAGATCTTGGTGATCTTGTCGATGTCGATCTCCGGGAAGATGATCTGCTCGGTGATGCCGAGGGTATAGTTACCCTGGCCGTCGAACTTCTCGTTGATACCCTTGAAATCGCGGATACGGGGAAGTGCCACGGCGATCAGGCGCTGGAGGAATTCGTACATCTTCGTATCGCGCAGCGTCACGCGCACGCCGATCGGCATGCCCTTGCGCAGCTTGAAGTTGGAGATGTCCTTGCGCGAACGCGTCTGCACGGCTTTCTGACCCGTGATCTGCGTCAGCTCGGCCTCGGCCACGTCGATGAGTTTCTTATCGGCGACAGCCTGTCCCATACCCTGGTTGATAACGATCTTCGTGAGCTTCGGGCACTGCATAACGCTCGAGTAACCGAACTCCTTCATAAGGGCAGCTACGATCTGCTCCTTATACTGTGTCTTGAGTGTAGGTACGTATGCCATTATTTGATCTCCTCCCCTGACTTTTTAGCGTAACGGACTAATTTACCTTTTGCATTGAGCCTGCGACCGACTTTGGTGGGTTTACCGCCTTTGGGGTCGAGCACCTGCAGGTTCGATACGTGGATCGGCGCTTCTTTCTCGACGATACCACCCTGGGGGTTCTGCGCATTGGGTTTGGTGGCCTTCTTGCAAAGGTTCACCCCCTCGACGATGGCACGCTGCTTTTCAGCTTCGACCTTCAGGACTTTGCCCTGCTGGCCCTTGTTGTCACCGGCGATGACCTGCACCATATCCCCTTTCTTAATATGTAATTTCACTGACATATCCGAAATTGTTTTTATGATTACAATACTTCGGGTGCGAGGGAGATAATCTTCATATACTGGTCGCGCAGCTCACGAGCTACGGGGCCGAATATACGAGTACCGCGCATTTCACCCTGGTTGTTAAGCAGCACCACGGCGTTGTCGTCGAAACGAATGTACGAACCGTTGGCACGTCTGATTTCCTTGGTCGTTCTTACGACGACTGCTTTCGACACGGCACCCTTCTTGACATCGCCCGAAGGAGTCGCGCTCTTGACAGCCACCACAATCTTATCGCCGATAGATGCGTAGCGGCGTTTGGTACCGCCCAGCACCCGGATGCAGAGAACTTCCTTTGCACCGCTGTTATCAGCTACTACGAGTCTACTTTCCTGCTGTATCATAATTACTTAGCTCTTTCAATAATTTGTACTAATCTCCAACGCTTCGTTTTGCTCAGCGGGCGGGTCTCCATGATACGGACGGTGTCGCCTTCCTTGCAGGTCTCGTCGAGTGACTCGGCGACGAACTTCGTCGTCTTGTTGACGAACTTGCCGTAGATCGGATGCTTCACCTTACGTGCTACTGCAACCACAATGGTTTTCTCCATCTTGTTGCTGACAACCACCCCAATACGCTCTTTTCTAAGATTTCTTTCCATAGCTATTCCTTATTAGGCGTTTTTTTGACGCAGGATTGTCAGCATACGAGCTATATCTCTGCGGTTTTTCTTAATGATAGAAGGGTTCTCGACGGGGGACACCGCGTGCTGCACCTTCAGCTTTGCAAGCTGAGCCTTCTCAGTCTCGATGCGCTCCTGCAGGTCTTTGATCGAAATATCCTTGATTTCTGCACTTTTCATCTTGTCGTCTCGTTAGATTGTGGTTTCGACGTAGTCACGCCTTACGATAAACTTGGTGGTAATGGGCAGTTTCTGGGCACCCAGGCGGAGCGCTTCCTGCGCCACTTCCAGGGGCACGCCCTCTGCCTCGAAGAGAATACGGCCGGGAGTAACGGGCGCCACGAACCCTTCGGGATTACCCTTACCCTTACCCATACGCACCTCGGCGGGCTTCTTCGTGATGGGTTTATCGGGGAAGATGCGGATCCAGAGCTGGCCTTCACGCTTCATGTAACGGGTGATGGCCTGACGCGCCGCCTCTATCTGACGACCTGTGATCCATGCGGATTCAAGTGCTTTGATTGCGAACGAACCGGTTGCAAGTTGGTTTCCTCTCTGAGCAATACCCTTCATGCGACCCTTCTGCATTCTCCTAAATTTGGTCTTTTTCGGCTGTAACATTGTTGTTTTGCTTTAAAAAGGTCCGACTTACTTATTATTGTTGTTGCGACGACGGTCTCCGCCACGATCGCCGCGGTCACGCCGGTCTCCGCGACGGTCGCCGCGGCCACGACGGTCGCCGCGGTCGCCACGCTCACCGCGGTCGCCCGAGGGAGCCTGCGCCGATGCGCCTGCGATTTCGAACAAGTCGCGCTTGCCGTACACGATGCCCTGGCAGATCCAGACCTTCACACCCAGGATACCCACTTTGGTGAGCGCCTCGGTCAGGCAGAAATCCACGTCGGCACGGAACGTGTGCAGCGGAATACGACCCTCCTTTATGGTTTCGCTGCGGGCCATTTCGGCGCCGCCTACACGGCCGGAAACCTGGATCTTGATACCCTCGGCACCCATGCGCATGGTCGACGCTACGGCCGTCTTCACGGCGCGGCGGAACGATACGCGGCCCTCCAGCTGGCGGGCGATGTTCTGGCCGACGATCACGGCATCCACCTCGGGGCGCTTCACCTCGAAGATGTTGATCTGGATCTCCTTGCCGGTGAGCTTCTTCAGCTCTTCCTTCAGTTTGTCGACCTCCTGGCCGCCCTTGCCGATGATGATACCCGGACGAGCGGTGGAAATGGTCACCGTAACCAGCTTCAGCGTACGCTCGATGATGATCTTCGAGATGCTTGCCTTGGCCAGACGGACATTCAGGTATTTGCGGATCTTGGCGTCCTCGACCAGCTTCTCGGAGAAGTCCTTGCCGCCGAACCAGTTGGAATCCCAACCGCGGATGATACCAAGACGATTTGCTATCGGATTAACTTTCTGTCCCATCTGATTACTTGTTTTCTACGGTTACCATTTTGTCAACTACGATCGTCACGTGGTTCGAACGCTTGCGGATTCGGTGAGCGCGGCCCTGGGGCGCAGCCTGAATACGCTTCAGCATGCGGCCGCCGTCTACGAACACCTCTTTTACACACAGTTTCGTGTCTTCCAGACGCTCGTTCTCGTTCTTGGCCTCCCAGTTGGCGATTGCCGACTTGAGAAGTTTCTCCATGCGGATCGACGCCTCCTTCTTCGAAAAACGAAGGATGCCCAATGCCTTGTTGATCTCCACGCCGCGGATGATGTCGGCCACCAGGCGCATCTTGCGGGGAGAGGTCGGGCAATCACGCAGAATAGCGATTGCCTTCTGCTTCTTTTCAGCCTTGATTTTCTCGGCTTTTATTGCTTTTCTTGCACCCATTTTCTACCTATTTTTTCTTGTTACCTGCGTGACCGCGGAAGTTACGGGTGGGGGCAAACTCACCGAGCTTGTGCCCTACCATGTTCTCTGTTACATACACCGGAATAAACTTGTTTCCGTTGTGGACAGCGATCGTCTGACCTACGAAATCAGGCGAGATCATACTTGCACGCGACCAAGTTTTGATGACCGACTTTTTGTTGCCTTCCGCCTGGGCGACTACTTTCGCTTCGAGCTTGGGGTCGATAAACGGTCCTTTTTTTAATGAACGGCTCATTATGTACTCTTATTTAATTATTTTTTCTTCTTGGAAATAATAAACTTCGAGGTCGTCTTCTTCGGGTTGCGAGTCTTGTAACCCTTAGCCAGCAGACCCTTGCGCGAACGGGGGTGACCACCGGATGCACGGCCTTCACCACCACCCATCGGGTGATCCACGGGGTTCATCACCACGCCGCGGTTGCGCGGACGGCGGCCGAGCCAACGCTCACGACCTGCCTTGCCGGAGCTTTCGAGGCTGTGGTCGACATTCGACACGACGCCTACCGTAGCACGGCAAGTTACGAGTACCATACGAGTCTCGCCCGAGGGCAGCTTGATGATGGCGAATTTGCCCTCACGAGCCAGCAACTGGGCGTAAGAACCGGCGGAACGAGCCATGGCGGCTCCCTGGCCGGGGTAGAGTTCGATATTGTGGATGACCGTACCCAGCGGAATCTCGCTCAGGAAGAGCGTGTTTCCGACCTCGGGAGCAACGCCTGCGCCGCTCATTACGGTCTGGCCCACCTGGAGGCCGTTCGGTGCGATGATGTAGCTTTTCTCACCGTCGGCGTATACCAGAAGTGCAATACGTGCAGTACGATTGGGGTCGTACTCGACAGATTTTACAGTTGCAGCAATGCCGTCCTTCGTGCGCTTGAAGTCGATGTTACGATACATCTGCTTGTGACCGCCGCCGATATAGCGAACCGTCATCTTACCAGAGTTGTTACGTCCACCCGAGCTCTTCTTGGGGCTGAGCAACGATTTCTCAGGCTTGTTCGTCGTGATTTCCTCGAACGTACCGATAATCTTATGTCTCGTACCTGCGGTAACAGGTTTAAATTTTTTTACTGCCATCTCCGTTAGATATTACTGTAAAAATCTATCTTATCTCCGTCCTTCAAGGTGACGATAGCCTTCTTGAAGTTGTTAGCGCGACCCTCCAAGAGACCAGCCTTGGTGTAGCGGCTCTTGAGTTTGCCCATGTAGTTCACGGTGTTCACGTCCGTAACGACGACGTTGTACATCTGCTCTACGGCATTGCGAATCTGCAGCTTGTTAGCCCTCACGTCAACGATAAAACCGTAGCGATTCAACTTTTCGCCCTGAATCGTCATTTTCTCGGTCAAAACCGGCTTAATAATAATTTCCATTGTGTGTCTTGCGTTTTTAAGCTAACATCGTATTCAATACATTCTCAGCGCCTTCCACCATCACGATCGCCGAAGCGTTCATCACGTCGTACGTGCAGACGTTCTGCGCCAGCACGGGCTGTACGTAGGGGAGGTTGCGGCACGAGAGCTGAAGGTTTGCATTGGACTCCGGGAGAACCAGCAGCACCTTTTTGTCGGCTACTTTCAGCGCATCGGCCAGGGCAACGACGGCCTTGGTCTTGGGGGCATCCATCGAGATGGGCTCCACTACGCTGATGACGCCGGCCTGTGCCTTGTAGGTCAGTGCGCTGCGGCGGGCCAGCTGCTTGAGCTTCTTGTTGAGCTTGAAGCTGTAATCGCGGGGCTGGGGGCCGAAGATGCGTCCGCCGCCCGGGAAGAGGGGGGACTTGATGCTGCCGGCACGGGCACCGCCGGTGCCTTTCTGGCGCTTGAGCTTACGCGTCGAACCGGCAACCTCGTTACGCTGCTTCGACTTGTGCGTACCCTGGCGCTGGTCAGCGAGATACTGCTTCACGTCCAGGTAGATAGCGTGGTCATTAGCCTCCACGCCGAAAACGGCATCCGAAAGGACTACCTTACGACCCGTTTCCTTTCCTTGTGTGTTTAAAACAGCTAATTCCATACTACTTCTCAATTGTTAAATAAGCACCTTTTGCACCCGGGATCGAACCTTTCACGAGGATAAGGTTGCTTTCGGGAATAACTTTCAAAACACGCAGGTTCAAAACCTTGACCTGCTCGCCACCCATCTGGCCGGGCAAACGCTTGCCCTTGAAGACACGCGAGGGATAGGACGACGCACCCAGCGAACCGGGTTTGCGCTGACGGTTGTGCTGGCCGTGGGTCTGGCCGCCCACGCCGCCGAAACCGTGGCGTTTCACAACGCCCTGGAAGCCTTTACCTTTCGATATCCCGGTCACGTCGACCCAGTCTTCCTCCGAGAAGAGGTCTACGGTGAGCGTGTCGCCGAGATTCACTTCGGGCATACCCTTGAATTCAGCCATCTTGCGCTTGGGGGTAGTGCCGGCTTTCTTGAAGTGACCTAACAAACTGCTGCTGGTGTGCTTTTCACTTTTCTCGTCATAGGCAATCTGTACCGCTTCGTAGGTATCCTTCTCCACGGTCTTGATTTGCGTAACAACGCACGGCCCAGCCTCAATGACAGTGCATGGTATATTCTTACCCTCGGCACTGTAAACGGAAGTCATTCCGATTTTCTTTCCAATAAGTCCTGACATTTGTTGTCGATTGTTTGTTATAAATAAAGTGATCTTTCGTGCTATACTAATATAGGTACAAGCCTTCCGTTATCACACTTTGATTTCGACCTCCACACCCGAGGGGAGTTCCAGCTTCATCAGTGCGTCGATCGTCTTGGGCGTCGACGAATAGATGTCGAGGATACGCTTGAAGGTGCAGAGCTGGAACTGCTCGCGGGCTTTCTTGTTGACGAAAGTCGAGCGGTTCACCGTGAAAATCTGCTTGCGCGTGGGAAGGGGCACCGGGCCGCTTACAACGGCGCCCGTGCTCTTCACGGTCTTCACAATCTTCTCGGCCGACTTGTCCACGAGATTGTGATCGAATGACTTTAACTTGATTCTAATCTTCTGGTTCATATGTTTGCTTATTCTATATCCTTACGTTTACCACTCGCTTTCTCGATGATCTCCTTAGCCAGGTTGGCAGGAACCTCTTCGAAGTGCGAGAACTCCATAGACGAGGTTGCACGGCCCGACGAGATCGTACGCAGTACGGTCACATAGCCGAACATCTCCGACAGGGGAACCTTGGCTTTCACCACGCGGGCGGTGCCTTTCGACTCCATGCCGGTGATCTGGCCGCGGCGCTTGTTCAGGTCGCCGATAATGTCGCCCATGTTCTCCTCGGGGGTCACGACCTCCACGGACATGATGGGCTCCATAATCACCGAGCCGGCCTTGGGGGCAGCGTTGCGATAACCGTTGCGGGCAGCGATTTCGAACGACAGCTGGTCGGAGTCCACGGGGTGGAACGAACCGTCGAGCAGCGTAATCTTCATCGAGTCCATCTTGTAACCGGCCAGCGCACCGTTGGTCATCGCCGAAGCAAAGCCCTTCTGCACCGCAGGGATGAACTCCTTGGGAATATTACCGCCCTTGACCTGGTCAACGAACGTAAGGCCCATCGCACCGTCATCGGCAGGGCCGATCTCGAAGATGATGTCGGCGAACTTACCACGGCCACCGGTCTGCTTCTTGAACACCTCGCGGTGCTGAACCGTCTTGGTAAGCGACTCCTTGTAGTTGACCTGGGGGGCACCCTGGTTGATTTCGACACCGAACTCACGGCGCAGACGGTCGACGATGATGTCGAGGTGCAGCTCACCCATACCGCTGATGACGGTCTGGCCCGAATCCTCGTCGGTGTGAACCGTAAAGGTGGGGTCTTCCTCAGCCAGTTTCGACAGGGCGATGCCGAGCTTGTCCAGATCCTTCTGGGTCTTGGGCTCGACGGCCAGGCCGATCACCGGTTCGGGGAAGGTCATCTGCTCCAGAACGATCGGTGCGTTCTCGGCGCAGAGCGTGTCGCCCGTATGGATCTCCTTGAAACCTACGGCAGCGCAGATGTCGCCGGCCGATACGGTCTCCATGGGGTTCTGCTTGTTGGCGTGCATCTGGTAAATACGGCTGATACGCTCGCGCTTGCCGCTGCGGGAGTTGAGCACGTACGAACCTGCATCGAGCTTACCCGAATAGATACGCACGAAGCACAGGCGGCCTACGAAGGGGTCGGTGGCGATCTTGAACGCGAGACCGCAGAACGGATCGTTCTCCGATGCATGGCGCACCTCTTCCTGCTCGGTCTTGGGGTTGATACCCGTCACGGCGGGCACATCCAGCGGCGAGGGCAGGAACGCAATGACATAGTCGAGCAGTTTCTGTACGCCTTTGTTGTGGAACGACGAACCGCAGAGCATCGGAACGACCTGCATCGAGATCGTAGCCTTGCGGATGGCTGCGAGCAGTTCCTCGGGGGTGATCGAATCGGGATCCTCGAAGAACTTCTCCATCAGCGCCTCGTCGGTCGAAGCGACCTCCTCGATGAGTTTCGCACGCCATTCGGCAGCCTCCTCGGCCATTGAGGCGGGAATCTCCTTCAGTTCGAAGTTATCGCGGACGGACTTGTCGTCGTAGTAATAGATCGCATTATTATATATAAGGTCTACCAATCCTTCGAACTTGTCCTCGGCACCGATCGGCAGGACGACCGGAAGGGCCGTAGCACCGAAGTGCTCCTTGATCTGTGCGCAGACTGCCAGGAAATCGGCGCCCGTACGGTCCATCTTGTTGACGTAGCCGATACGGGGGACATTGTACTTGTCCGCCTGGCGCCATACGGTCTCCGACTGGGGCTCTACGCCGCCTACGGCGCAGAACGTCGCAACGGCGCCGTCCAGCACGCGGAGCGAACGCTCCACCTCGACCGTAAAGTCGACGTGTCCCGGGGTGTCGATCAGGTTGATCTGGTACTGTTTGTCCTTATAGTTCCAGAATGCGGTGGTAGCGGCCGAGGTAATGGTGATACCGCGCTCCTGCTCCTGAACCATCCAGTCCATCGTAGCGCCGCCTTCGTGTACCTCACCGATCTTGTGGGTTTTACCCGTGTAAAAAAGGATACGCTCCGACGTGGTGGTCTTACCGGCATCGATGTGTGCCATGATACCGATATTGCGAGTGTAATGTAAATCTCTGGTTGCCATCTGTTCGGTCTCCTTATTAGAATCTAAAGTGTGCGAATGCCTTGTTGGCCTCGGCCATGCGGTGCATCTCCTCCTTGCGTTTGAAGGCGGCACCCTGCTGGTTGAAGGCATCCATTATCTCTGCTGAGAGCCTATCTGCCATCGTCTTTCCGGCGCGCTTGCGAGAATAGAGGACAAGGTTTTTCATGGAAATAGAAATCTTGCGCTCCGGACGAACCTCCATAGGAACCTGGAACGTCGCACCTCCGATACGCTTCGATTTCACTTCGACTTGGGGTGTGATGTTCTCCAGGGCCTGTTTCCAGATTTCCAGGGGAGATTTATCAGCATCCTTCATCTTCTTGCCCACCAGTTCCAACGCATCGTAGAAAATGGTGTAGGCAATACTCTTCTTACCGTCCAACATAAGGTTGTTGACGAAACGGGTCACAGCCACGTCGCCGAACTTGGGATCCGGAAGTAGAATTCGCTTTTTTGGCTTAGCTTTTCTCATTGTTTATTCGAAAATTGTCTAATTAATGTTTCTCGTGATTATTTACCTGCCTTGGGGCGTTTCGCACCGTATTTCGAACGGCGCTGGCGACGACCGTCGACACCTGCCGAGTCGAGCGCACCACGCACGAGGTGGTAACGTACACCGGGGAGGTCTTTCACACGACCGCCGCGGACGAGCACGATGGAGTGCTCCTGCAAGTTGTGACCTTCACCGGGGATGTAGGCGTTGACCTCCTTGCCGTTGGTCAATCTTACACGCGCAACCTTACGCATAGCCGAGTTAGGCTTCTTCGGGGTCGTAGTGTACACACGGGTACATACGCCTCGGCGCTGGGGACACGCTGCGAGTGCCGGGGACTTGCTCTTGTCCTCCATGCTCACTCGACCGTTTCTCACTAACTGTTGAATAGTTGGCATTTCTTAAACTGTCCTTTAATTGTTAAAAAATCTATCTCCATTGTCCAAAATGGACTGCAAAGGTACGCAATTTTTCGGAAATACAATATATATGCACATCTTTTTTCGCCTTTTTCCAGCATTTTAGCCGGCTTGCGATTCTTTTTGCTTATACAATTCACAAAACAATAAACATCGGCTATACGAAAATCAACAACCGGTTTTCCATCAGCACGATAGCGGCTTCGCAGACAGCAGGGAAGAGCGGCACGGACTTTGCCCCGCATGGCGGATGCGGATCCCCGCGGCGGCCACCGCCCGTCCGGGGGCAGGACATGACAACCCGCGGCAATTCGTGCCGCGAAAAAACGACAAATACCATGAAATACCTATCACACAGCATTTTGCCGCTGCTTCTCGCGGCGACGCTCCTCGCCCCGTCGTGCAGTTCCGACGACGATGGCGGAACCCGGCCGACGCCCACGGGCTACGACATCTACACCGCAGGCTACAAAACACCGGGCGGGAAAGCCGTGGCGACGGTCTGGAAAAACGGCACGGAACTCTACACGCTCACCGACGGCACGAACGACGCCTGGGCGCGCTCGGTCTGCGTGGCCGACGGCACGGTCTACGTGGCAGGCTACGAACAGCAGCCGGGCGGGATCGTGGCGAAACTATGGGAGAACGGCACCCTGAAATACACCCTCGGAAGCGGCGGCGGCAACTCCTATGCCTATGCGGTCACCGCCGTCCGGGGCAGTGTCTATACAGCCGGCAGCGAAGAGGACGGCGGCGCCCTGACGGCCAAGGTCTGGAAGGACGGCACGGAGCTCTACGCCTATTCGGTGAGCCCCGCCACCTCGCAGGCCAAGGCCATCGCCGCCACGGGCAGCGACCTATTTGCCGCCGGCAGCCTGAGCAGCGGCACGTCGGAGCCGACCGCCCAAATCTGGAAAAACGACAAGGCGCACTTCACGCTCAGCGACGGCAAATCCGCTGCCGGGGCCAATGCGCTCTGCCACGACGGACGGGCCCTCTACGCCGCCGGCAGCGGCGGCAGCAAAGCCCTCGTATGGCGGGACGGCGACCTGCTCTACACGCTCACCGACGGCAGTTCCTACGCCGAAGCGACCGCCCTGTTCCGCACCGGAAACAGCCTGTACGCCGCAGGCTACTACATGGACGGCTTCGAGGAAGAGGGCGTGGTCTGGAAAAACGGGCAGGAATTGTTCGACCTCTCCGACGGACAGGCCAGCGGCTGCCAGCCCTATGCGATCGCCGTCTACGGCGGCGATATCTTCACGGCCGGCACCCTCTTCGGCACCACGCGCACGGCGGTCGTATGGCACGGGGAGGATATCCGTTACACGCTCACCGACGGCAGCGGCCACGGCGAAGCCTATTCGATGTACGTCGTACCGCGCTACGACTGACCGGCAACAGCGCCAAAACAGCGACGGGACACGGCCAAAACGGCTGTGTCCCGTTTTTTATGCCGCTGCGCAGCCAAAAAAGACGACAAAACAAGAAACTTTTGCTATTTTTGCAGGAAAATCCGAAACAAACCGTTACGAAGAGCTATGGAGTACAATTTCAAGGAGATCGAGCCCAAGTGGCAGCGCCGCTGGCAGGAAAATAAAACCTACAAGGTCGAGACCGACCCGTCGCGGCCCAAATTCTACGTGCTCGACATGTTCCCCTACCCGTCGGGCGCCGGCCTGCACGTGGGCCACCCGCTGGGCTATATCGCCTCGGACATCTACTCGCGCTACAAGCGCCAGAAAGGGTTCAACGTCCTGCACCCGATGGGCTACGACGCCTTCGGCCTGCCCGCCGAGCAGTACGCCATCCAGACCGGCCAGCACCCGGCCGTGACCACCGAGCAGAACATCGCCCGCTACCGCGAGCAGCTCGACAAGATCGGATTCTCGTTCGACTGGGACCGCGAGGTGCGCACATGCGACCCCGCCTATTACAAATGGACGCAGTGGGCGTTCCTCAAGATGTTCGGCTCCTATTACTGCTATGACAAGCAGCAGGCGCGCCCGATCGAAGAGCTGACCGCGGCCTTCGAACAGGGCGGCACCCAGGGGCTGAACGTGGCCTGCACGCAGGAACTGCATTTCACGGCCGAAGAATGGCGCGCCATGCCGGAGGAGGAGAAGGAACGGACGCTCCAGAACTACCGCCTCGCGTTCCGTGCCGACACGATGGTCAACTGGTGCCCGAAGCTGGGAACCGTGCTCGCCAACGACGAAGTGCACGACGGGCTTTCGGTACGCGGCGGCCATCCGGTCGAACAGAAACGGATGAAACAGTGGCTCCTGCGCGTGACGGCCTACGCCCAGCGCATGCTCGACGGGCTGGACAGGCTCGCCTGGAGCGACTCCCTGAAGGAGATCCAGCGCAACTGGATCGGCCGTTCGGAGGGGGCCCAGGTCTTCTTCGACATAAAGGATTCGGCGCGCAAACTCGAAATATTCACCACCCGCCCCGACACGATCTTCGGCGTGACGTTCATGGTCATCGCCCCCGAACACGAGTGGGTGGGCGAACTGACCACGCCCGACAACAAGGCGGCCGTCGAGGAGTACATCTGCCAGGCCAAAAAACGCTCCGAGCGTGAGCGCATCGCCGAGACCAAACGCGTAAGCGGCGTGGCGACAGGATCTTACGCCATCAATCCCTTCACCGGCAAAGCCATCCCGATCTACATCTCGGACTACGTGCTGGCCGGCTACGGAACGGGGGCCATCATGGCTGTCCCCGCCCACGACTCGCGCGACTACGCCTTCGCCCGCCATTTCGGGCTGGAGATCGTCCCGGTAGTCGAAGGCGGCGACATTTCGCAGGAGTCGTACGACGCCAAATCGGGCAAAGTAATCAACTCGGATTTCCTCGACGGCAAGGATGTAAAGGAGGCGATCGGGATCATGTTCGACCAAATCGAGCGGCGCGGATTGGGCCGCAAACGCATCAACTACCGCCTGCGCGACGCCATCTTCTCGCGCCAGCGCTACTGGGGCGAGCCGTTCCCGATCTATTATAAGGGCGACGTGGCCTGCCCGCTCGCAGAGGACAAACTGCCGCTCGAGCTGCCTCCGATCGCCGACTTCGGCCCCACGGAGCAGGGCGAGCCGCCGCTGGCGCGCGCCACGAATTGGGCGACGCCGGAGGGCTATCCCTACGAGCTGTCGACCATGCCCGGATTCGCCGGGTCGTCGGCCTACTACCTGCGTTACATGGATCCGCACAACGACGAGGCGCTCGTCGGCCGTGAAGCCGACGAATACTGGCGCAACGTCGATCTCTACGTGGGCGGCATCGAGCACGCCACGGGACACCTCATGTACTCGCGGTTCTGGAACATGTTCCTCTACGACCTGGGCGTCGTCTGCGAAGAGGAGCCGTTCCGCAAACTCGTCAACCAGGGCATGATCCAGGGGCGCTCGAATTTCGTATACCGCATCGTCGGCACCAACAAATTCGTGTCGCTCGGCCTGAAAGACCAATACCAGACCCAGGCGCTCTATGTCGACGTGAACATCGTCCGCAACGACATCCTCGACCTGGACGCCTTCCGCGCCTGGATGCCCGAATACAAGGACGCGGAATTCATCCTCGAAGACGGCAGGTACGTCTGCGGCTGGGCCATCGAGAAGATGTCCAAGTCGTTCTACAACGTCGTGAACCCCGACTACATCGTCGACAACTACGGCGCCGACACGCTGCGCATGTACGAAATGTTCCTCGGCCCGCTCGAACAGTCCAAACCCTGGGACACGAACGGCATCGACGGCGTCTACAAGTTCCTGCGCCGTTTCTGGCGCCTGTTCTACGACCGCGACGGCAAACTGGCGGTCACCGACGAAAAGGCGACCGAAAAGGAGCTCCGCACGCTGCACAAAACGATCAAGAAGGTCAGCGAGGACATCGAGAACTTCTCGTTCAACACCTCCGTCGCCGCCTTCATGATCTGCCTCAACGAATTGGGCGAATGCAACAAGCGCGAGGTGCTCGAGCCGCTGACCGTCCTGCTGGCACCCTTCGCTCCGCATATCGCCGAGGAACTGTGGGAAGCGCTGGGACACACGACCTCGGTCTGCACGGCAAGCTACCCCGCCTACGATGAGAAACACCTCGCGCAGAGCGCCTTCGAATACCCGGTTTCGGTCAACGGCAAACTCCGTTTCAAGAAGGAGTACGCCACGTCGATGACGCCCGCCCAGATCCAGGCCGACGTCGTGACGCAGCCCGAGGCGCAGAAATGGCTCGAAGGCAAGGCCCCGAAGAAAGTCATCGTCGTCCCGGGCAAGATCATCAACATCGTGATCTGACGCACCCCGGCGCAAGGCGCCACCGACGCCCCCGACACGGCGGATGCGGTCGAATCCGCGCCCGCATTCCCGGACAACCCGCCCCGCCCTGCGGGGACAAAAACGATAAGACCATGAGACGACCACACACACTGCTCGCCGCCCTCCTGCTCGCCGCAGGCACGGCGGCCGCACAGGACTACGGACAAGCTGCGACGCTGAAAATCTGGGACAACACGACGGCGCCCCACAGCAACGGCATCGCCACGCCCGAACGGGAACCCGAGCCGAACCGGATTGCCGACGTTTCGCAGGCCGTGCTCTACATCTTCCCGGCCGACCCCGCAAAAGCGACGGGGCAGGCCGTCGTGATCTGCCCGGGCGGGGGCTACGTGAAACTGTGCATCGACTACGAAGGTTACGACATGGCCAAGTGGTTCGCCGCCAACGGCATCACGGCCGCCGTACTCAAATACCGTATGCCCAACGGCCACCCCGAGGTGCCGCTGGAGGACGTCGAACAGGCGCTGCGCATCATGATGGGGCTCGAAGCGGGCGCCACCGGGTTCACGGCCGGCAAGGTCGGCATCGTGGGCAGCTCGGCAGGCGGGCACCTCGCGGCCTCGGCCTCGACGCTGGCCGAGACCAAGCCCGCCTTCTCGATCCTTTTCTACCCGGTCATCACGGCCGAAAAGGGCAAAGGGCACCAGGGGTCGTTCAACGCCCTGCTGGGCGGCAGCCGCAATGCGGAGAGCGACACGTGGTATTCACTCCAGAACCGCGTGACGGCACAGACCCCGCCGACGCTGCTGCTGCTTTCGGACGACGACAAGGTCGTGCCGCCCGTCAACGGCATCCTCTATTACAACGCCCTCAAGGAGCACGGCGTAAAAGCCTCCATGCACATTTACCCCACCGGCGGACACGGCTGGGGCATCCGCGACCGCTTCAAATACAAGGAACAGTGGCAACAGGCAACGCTGGACTGGCTGGAAGAGCTGAACGATGACCGCAACACTGCTTCCGTGCTCCTGCGGCAGCCCGGCCTGCCCGGCTGCGTGGATGTCGGGATACGACCGGCCACAAGCCGCAAAAGCGCAGGGAGGGAACTCGCGGAAGCCGCAGTGCAGGCAGCCGTACAGGAGTTCGGCCAACAGGTTCGTTCCCGCCGGGAGTCGGATTGGCCTGCGGGGCAATAATCTCCCCACGGAGAGGCGCAGCCCCGTTTTTTCAGACGGCGCATTGCCGTTTGACGATTATTGCGTATCTTTGCCGGCAAAATAAGGATTTATGGCAGACAACAGCATTTTGAGCCGTCTCGACGGCCTGAAACTCAAATACGAGGAGACGGGGCAGAAACTCACCGACCCCGAAGTCATCGCCGACGTCAAACAGTTCGTGCAGCTCAACAAGGAGTACAAGGAGCTGGAGCCGATCATCGAAACCTCGGAGCGCTACCGCACGGCGCTGGCCAACCTGGCCGAAGCCAAGGACATCCTCTCCAACGATAAGGATGAGGAGATGCGCGAAATGGCACGCGGCGAGATCACCGAACTGGAACCGGCCATCGAGCAAATGGAAGAGCAGATCAAACTGCTGCTGATCCCCAAAGACCCGCAGGACTCGAAGAACGCCATCATGGAGATCCGCGGCGGCACGGGCGGCGACGAGGCGGCCATCTTCGCCGGCGACCTGCTGCGCATGTATACCAAATACATCGAGTCGAAGGGCTGGCGCTATGAGGTCACCTCCTTCTCGGACGGCGCCGCGGGCGGTTACAAGGAAGTCGTCCTCAAAGTCACGGGGCAGAACGTCTACGGCACGCTCAAATACGAGTCGGGCGTGCACCGTGTCCAGCGCGTGCCCCAGACCGAGACGCAGGGCCGCGTCCATACGTCGGCCGCCTCGGTGGCCGTACTGCCCGAAGCCGAGGAATTCGACGTCGAGATCTCGATGAACGACATCCGCAAGGACATCTTCTGCGCCTCGGGGCCCGGCGGGCAGTCGGTCAACACGACCTATTCGGCCATCCGTCTGACGCACATCCCCACGGGCATCGTCGTACAGTGCCAGGATCAGAAGTCGCAGCTCAAGAACTTCGACAAGGCCTTCGAGGAGCTGCGTACGCGCGTGTTCAACCTCGAATACTCGAAATACCTCGACGAGATCGCCTCGAAGCGCAAGACGATGGTCTCGACGGGTGACCGCTCGGCCAAGATCCGCACCTACAACTATCCGCAGGGACGCATCACCGACCATCGCATCAACTATACGGTCTACAACCTCTCGGCCTTCATGGACGGCGACATACAGGACGTGATCGACCACCTGATCGTGGCGGAGAACGCCGAGCGCCTGAAGGAAAGCGAGTTGTAAAAACCGCTCCCATGGGAGCCCCCATCCCCGCATGCGTACTGCCCCCGTCCGGGCCGGCAGCATCGGGGCAACCCCGGCCTTCCATGGCCAACGGGGCTTGGAGGGGGAACCTGTCGCAAACCGCTATCGACCGAAAACCATTGCAAACCGACAAACTGACAGGCCGGGCATTCGACGACGAGGTATATGCCGTCGTGGCGCAAATCCCCGCCGGGAAGATCGTTTCCTACAAGCAGATCGCCCGGCTGATCGGCATGCCCGACCACGCCCGCCACGTAGGCCGCGCCATGGCCTCCGCCCCGGCAGGGCTCCCTTGCCACCGCGTGGTCAACAGCGCCGGGCGCACCGCCCCCGGCTGGCCCCGGCAGCGGGAGCTGCTCGAAAAGGAAGGCGTCCGCTTCAAGGCCAACGGCTGCGCCGACATCGCCCGCTTCATGTGGGAGGAAATCCTGTAAACCGCACGGCACCCATACCCGGCACAGCCGGGGAGAGCACCGGGAACCCCGCCGGGAAGGGCATTCGCCCCACCCCGCCGGACACGATCGCCCGGCAGGCCGCGGCAACATATCGCCGGAAAAAATTTGGCACTCCGAGCCAAAACCGTTATCTTCGCATCATCCCGCATACGCTCCGGGCATACTGCGGCGGGCAATATTCCCCGCCGGGGATGCGTTTATCGGGAAAAAGCACCGCATGAAAAGATACATCCTGATCTTATCCGCCCTCTTCGCCGCGACACTCTCCGCCGTGGCGCAGCGTCCCTTGTATATCGTCAACGGCGTCGAAACCGAAGAGATCGAATCGATCCCGCCCGACGACATCGAAAATATCGAATCCCTGCCGGCCGACGAGGAAACCATCGCCCGCTACGGGGAGAAAGCCGCCAACGGGGTAATACTCATCTCGCTCCGCTACGACAAACCCGCGGTCTTCGAGGCCGGCACGACCTTCGACGAGTACATCGCCGGGCAGGTCAAATGGGACGACGACGAACCGGCAGCCCGCATCATACTGCGCTACACCGTAACTCCCGAAGGCAAGGCCGTCCTGGCGCAGGAACTCGAATCGACGGACAACCGCCTCAAGCGGCGCGTGCTGAAGGCACTCTCCGAAGCCCCGCACTGGCACCCGGCGCAGAAAAACGGCGTCGCCGTCGCAAGCGAAGGGGTGCTGCACATCCAGCTCCCCAAGGGCAAGCGGATGCCCCGTCCCGTAGAACTGGTTTGGCGCTGACCCATGCTGCCGCACGCCCATATCACCCTGTCGGAATTACAACGGCTCGTGAAGGAGACCCTCCACGAGCGTTTTGCCTTGCCCGTCTGGGTGAGCGCCGAGATCTCCGAGGTCAAAGTCAACTATTCGGGGCACTGCTATCTGGAACTCGTCGAGAAAGGGGGCGATAACGGCGTGCCGCTGGCACAGTCGCGCGCCGTGATCTGGCGCACGGCCTATTCCCGCATTGCGGGTTATTTCGAAGCAGAAACCGGGCAGCGGCTCGCCGCAGGGATCAAGATCCTGGCCAAAGTCGCCGTCAACTACCACGAACTCTACGGATTCTCGCTCCAGATCACCGACATCGACCCTGCCTACACGCTGGGCGACATGCAGCGGCAGCGGCAGCAGACCATCGACTGCCTGCGCAAGGAGGGCGTGTGGGACATGAACCGCGAGGTCGGGATGCCCGCCGTCGTACAGCGCATAGCCATCGTTTCGAGCGCCAATGCCGCCGGCTACCAGGATTTCTGCAAGGAGATCGGCAAAAGCCCCTACCGGTTCCGCCTCACGCTCTTCGATGCGTTCATGCAGGGTGCGGCGGCCGAGGAGTCGATCGTTGCGGCGCTGTGCGCCGTGGCCGACCGCATGGAGGAGTTCGACGCCGTGGTCATCATCCGCGGCGGCGGTTCGGCCAGCGACCTCAACTGCTTCAATGCCTACCGGCTCTGCACCCACGTGGCGCAGTTCCCGCTGCCGGTGCTGACGGGTATCGGCCATGACAAGGACACGAGCGTGGCGGACATGGTGGCGCATACGGCGCTCAAAACCCCGACGGCGGTGGCCGGGTGGCTGGTGGAGCGGATGGACACGATCGACGCATGGCTCGACAACGCCGCCCTGCAACTGCGCGACAACGTACTGGTCACCTCGCGGGCACAGGAACTGCGGCTTCAGGAGCTGTCCAGCCACCTGCTCTTCCATGCCAAGGGGCTGCTCAGACAACGGGGGATGGCCCTGGAGCAGATGCGCGAAACCCTCGCGGCCAGTGCCGGGAATTTCCTCGCACGCCAGGCGTCCCGGCTCGGCAATGCGGCCGAACTGGTCGCCGGACGCTCCCCGGAGCGTATCCTGCGGCTGGGCTTCGCCATCGTCCGCACGGGCGGCAAAGCCGTTTTCTCCGCCGCACAAGTCGGAAAAGGCGACACGCTCGACATCGAGGTCGCCGACGGCCGCATCGAGGGCACCGTTCAATACACCGAAACGAAATGACCCCGCCATGAAAGAGGACACCCCTTTCCGGATCGCGTTCTGCGTGCTGTGCCACAAGTACACGCCCGTGCTGGCGGAACTCGTGCACCAGCTCGATGCACCCGGCAACGGGCTGTTCATCCATGTGGACGGCAAGGCGGACATCGGGGCCTTCGCCGCACTCGGCAAGACCGGGCGCGTTTGTTTCGTCGAACCGCGTACGAAAGTCTACTGGGGCGGATTCGGCATGGTAGAAAGTACGCTCCGGCTTTTCTCGGCGACACGCGACGGGGGTTTCCGTTACGTCGTCCTGATTTCGGGCGACACCCTGCCGTTATACCCTGCCGAAACGATACGTACGGTACTCCGGGAAGCCTATGACCGGGGCCGGCAGTTCATTTCGGCCAATCCGTCCATCACCCCCGAAGAGGCCGACCGGATACGCCGGAGGAGGTTCTGCCCCGACAAATCGACCTTCGCCCGCCGCTTGCTGCGGATCGCCATGAAATGCACCATGCGTGCGGACAACCCTTTTTTCGACCGGCTCCCGCCGCTGGAGAAAGGCAGCCAGTGGATTGCAATTACGGATCGTATGCGCGATTTCATCTTCGATTACCTCGCTGCACACCCCGACTTCATCCCTGCATTTCGGTACAGCCATGCAGCCGATGAACTATTTTTCCATACGCTGCTCGGCGACTCCCCGTTTGCCGGGTACAACGCGAATTATTCGCTTGTCCATGCCGACTGGTCGCACCCCGGGGCACACCCGAAAACATTGTCCACAAGCGACTTGTCTCAACTGTCCGTGCTCAAGTCGAGGGGGGGGGAAATTCCCCGCTTTTCGCCCGCAAGTTCGACGACGGGCTGGACATCGCCCGCTACCGCGAAATCCTGTTCGGGCAGGGAACTAAGGCTGCACGGTAAGGGCACGATGAGAAACAGTTGTTAAACCACGAGAGATATGGCAAAGAAAAAAGAACCGGCCTACGCCGAGGCGATCGCCGAGATCGAGAAAATCCTCGCCCGCTTCCGCAGCGAAGAGATGGATGTGGACAGCCTCGCCGCCGAGGTGAAACGCGCCACGGAGCTGATCGCAAGCTGCAAGGCGCGCCTGCACAAGGCCGAAGAGGAGGTATCGAAGATTCTGGAATGACGATGAAGAAACTGATCAAATGGACGCTTAACCACGTGCCGCGGCCACTCCTGCAACGCATCGCGGGCTGGGCCGTGCCGATGGCGGGCCTGTTTTACAGGGGACGCGGCGCCGAGTGCCCCGTATGCGGAGCCAAATACCGGAAATTCCTGCCCTACGGCTACGTACATACACGCGCCAATGCGCTCTGTCCCAAATGCCTGTCACTGGAACGCCACCGGCTGCTGTGGCTCTACCTCACGCGCGAGACCGACCTGCTCAAATGCTATCCCCGCACGCTCCACATCGCGCCCGAGGTCTGCATCATGCGCCACCTGAAACCCCATTTTGCGGGGCATCCGGGGCAATATGTCACGGCCGACCTCGAAAGCCCGCTGGCCGACCTGCATTTCGACGTACAGCAAATCCCGCTGGCCGATGATTCGGTCGACGTCATCCTCTGCAACCACCTGCTCGAACACGTCGCCGACGACCGCAAGGCGCTGTGCGAACTCTACCGCATCCTCAAACCCGGCGGCTGGGGCATCCTGCTCTCGCCCGTGGAGGCGGATTACGAACAGACCTTCGAGGATGACACGATCACCGACCCCGATGAGCGCACGCGCATCTTCGGGCAATACGACCACCGCCGCATCTACGGCGCGGACTACACAGACCGGCTGCGCGCCGCGGGCTTCGAGGCCGCGGATATCGACTACGCCGCGAGCTTCACCGACGCAGAGCGGAAACTGTACGCCCTGCCCGCGGATCACATCTACGCCGTCTATAAGCACTGACCCGGCAACCGGACACGGTGCCCGCAGCCTCGCCCGGCAACCTGGGACGCCCGGGGTGTCTGAAGTGTCCGAGGTGTCCGAGCTGTACGAGGTGTCCGGAATATTTTCCGGGGTTCCCTGCTTAGGCCGAAACGCACGGCAATGCGGGCCCCGTCAGTAGAGGAAAAACACGATCCCGATGAAATGCGCCACGACCGCAAGGTTGATCAGCAGATGCCATACCATGTGGTGGTAGCGAAACCCCTGCCGGGCATAGAACCAGGCGCCGAGCGTGTAGAGCACACCGCCCCCTGCGATCAGCACCAGCAGCGCCGTCGAGGCCTGCCGCACGAAAAGCGGCAGGAAGAAGACGATCGTCCACCCCATCACCAGATAAATCGTCAGGCTGATGGCCGGGATCGAGTTGCGCGACAGCGACTTGTAAAAGATGCCGAACAGCACCATCGCCCACTGCAGGATGGTGATGAATATCCCCTGCCAGCCGCCGATGACCGACAAGGCGATCGGGGTGTAACTGCCGGCGATCGCCACATAGATGAAGATATGGTCGAGGATATGGAAAACGGCCTTGTGCTTCGACGCCGGGTTCATCGAATGGTAGAGTGTCGAGGCAAGGAACATCAGGAAGATCGAGATCACGAAAATGCTCACCGAAACCGATGCCGTAACCGGGTTGGGGTCATGCACGTAGGCCCACACGGCGGCAAACGGGAGCGCCACGAGGGCCACGAGCGACATCACCCCGTGCGTAACCGTGTTGGCGATCTCCTCGCCCACGGTCGGAATATAAACATCCTTTTTATTTGCCATAACGCTGTGTATTGGTCTGACGTGCCAAATTTATGAAATTTTTTCATATCTTTGCCAGCAAGGTTAAGCGGTTAGGCAAAAATGGACTTTTCACGGTATGAAAATCTCCGCACGCTCGTGCGCGCGAACTTCTCGGAGCAGACCCGGGCCCTCGTCGACGAGGCGCTCGTCTACGCCGACGGGAAGCTCACAGGCCTGTGCCGCTATGACGGCACGCCGCTGCTCGACCATGCCGTAGCCGTGGCTATGGTCGTAATCTCGGAAGTGGGCCTCGGCCGCAACTCCACGGTCTCGGCCATCCTGCACGACGTGGTGCGCCTGGCCCACAAGCAGCTCCCCGCCGAAGAGTTTCTCGCCCTGACCGCCGACATCCGCGACCGCTTCGGCGAACAGGTCGTCGGCCTCACGATGGGCCTTGCGAACATCTCCGAACTGAAACTGAAGGTCGCCAAGGAACAGGCCGACAATTTCCGCGACCTGCTGGTTTCCTATTCGGAAGACCCGCGCGTGATCCTCATCAAGCTGGCCGACCGGCTCGAAGTGATGCGCTCGCTCGAAATGTTCCCGCGTGAAAAATGGCGCAAGAAGAGCTGGGAGTCGATGAACCTCTACGCCCAGATCGCCCATAAACTGGGTCTTTACAGCCTCAAGAGCGAACTGGAGGACATCGCGCTGAAATACCTCGAACCCAAGGACTACGAACATATCGTCACCAAGCTCGAAGAGAGCGCCGAGGAGCGCAGGGCCTTCATCGCGCGGTTCCTGGTGCCCATCGAGGAGAGGCTCGGCAAGCTGGGCATCAAATACCACATCAAGAGCCGCACCAAGTCGATTTTCTCGATCTGGACGAAGATGCACAAGCAGAACGTCCCGTTCGAAGGGGTCTACGACATCTTCGCCATCCGCATCATCATCGACTGCGACAAGGAACAGGAGAAACAGCAGTGCTGGACGGCCTATTCCATCGTCACGGATTTCTACACGCCCAACCCCAACCGCATGCGCGACTGGATCTCGATCCCGAAATCCAACGGGTACGAATCGCTGCACACCACCGTGTCGGCCGGCGGCCGGTGGGTCGAGGTGCAGATCCGCACCGAACGCATGGACGCCGTGGCCGAACGCGGCATCGCGGCGCACTGGCGCTACAAGGGGGTCAACCAGGGAGCCCAAACCAGCGAAATGTGGCTGGGACGCCTGCGCGAACTACTCGAGGACACCACGCATTCGCTGGCGCAGCGCTTCGACGCCAAGCCGGCCTCGGGCGAGATCTTCGTCTTCACGCCCAACGGCGACCTGCGGAAATTGCCCGAGGGGGCTTCGCTCCTGGACTTCGCGTTCGACATCCACACCTCGCTGGGTTCCACGTGCGTGGGGGGCAAGGTCAACAACCGGGCGGTCTCGATCCGCGAACAGCTCCACAACGGCGACATCGTCGAAATCCTGACCCAGAAGAACCAGACGCCCAAGTCCGACTGGCTCAACTTCGTAGTCACGTCGAAGGCCCGCAACAAGATCAAGTCCTACCTGCGCGAAGAGCAGGCCAAACATACGCGCATGGGACGCGAAGAGCTCGAACGCAAGCTCAAGAACTGGAAATTCACGCTGACCATCGACGAGGCGGTGGCCTACCTGGTCAAATACTTCAAGGTTCGCACCGGCACGGAGGTTTACGCACTGATCGCCACGCAGAAAGTCGACCTGGGCGCGATCAAGGAGATCCTCGCCCGCCATATTTCGGGCGAGGCCGACGAACAGCGCCGTGCCGCCGCGGCCGAAGCCGAGCGCAACAAGGTGCACAACGTCAAGGAGAGCACCGCGCCGCAGGACGCGCTGGTGATCGACGACGACATCTCGAAGATCCAGTACAAGCTGGCCAAATGCTGCAACCCGATCAAGGGCGACGACGTTTTCGGGTTCGTGACGATCAACTCGGGCATCACGATCCACCGCAACGACTGCCCCAATGCCAAGCGCATGCGCGAGAACTACCCCTACCGGGTTATCGAAGCGCGCTGGCGTTCGACAGCCGAGGGTGCCTTCCGCGTCTCGATCCGCATCGTGGCGGCCGACACGACGGGCATGGCCAACCACATCACCGAGGTCATCAGCCGCGACCTGAAGCTCAACATCCGCTCGATCAACTTCTCATCGCTCGCCAACGGGTGCATCGGGGGCACGGTGAGCGTCGAGGTGCCCGGCGCGGGCGTCGTGGACACGCTCATCCACTCCATCATGCGGATCAAGGGCGTGCAGCGCGCCTTCCGTATCAACAACTGATTCATACCACAATTTTACCCACATAAAAGTAAATGAATAACAACTCTATCAGCGTCGTATTTGCCGACTCGTCACACGCGCACTACGCCCAGCGTATCTGCGATCTGATCTACGAGTCGGCATTGCAGCGTGGCACGGGCATCGCCAAGCGTTCGCCCGAATACATCGCCGCAAAAATGACCGGTGGCAAGGCCGTCGTGGCGCTGGACGGTGAGAAACTTATCGGTTTCAGCTACATCGAGTGTTGGGGACACGGCGATTTCGTCGCGACCTCGGGACTTATCGTCGACCCGGAGTACCGCCATATGGGACTCGCGGAGCAGATCAAGCGACGAACATTCGAGCTGGCCCGACGACGATTCCCGTACGCCAAGTTATTCAGTATTACGACGTCGCTGCCCGTGATGAAACTCAATTCGCGCATGGGCTACACTCCGGTGACCTTTTCCGAGCTCACCGAGGACGAGGAGTTCTGGCGGGGTTGCCAGGGGTGCTGCAACTACGACATCCTGCAACGCAACAACCGGCGCATGTGCCTCTGCACGGGTATGCTCTACGACCCTGCCAAGGAACCCCCGCAGGTACAGTCGCGCATGGCGCCCTACGTCATGTTCTTCAAAAACAAGTTCAAAAAATTATTCCACCTGAAATAAACAAAACGATATAAGAAAATGGGAAAGCAAAAAGTAGTTCTGGCATTCAGCGGAGGTCTCGACACCTCGTTCTGCGTGAAATACCTCTCCGAGGATAAAGGGTACGATGTCTATACGGCCATCGCCAACACGGGCGGCTTCTCGAGGGAGGAGCTTGCGAACATCGAAAAACGCGCCCTGGCGCTGGGCGCCGTGAAGCACGCCACGCTCGACATCGAGCAGGAATACTACGAAAAGAGCATCAAATACATGATCTACGGCGACATCCTGCGCAACGGCACCTACCCCATTTCGGTCAGCTCGGAGCGTATTTTCCAGGCCATCGCCATCATCGAATACGCCAAGTCGATCGGCGCCGACTGCGTGGCCCACGGCTCGACGGGCGCCGGCAACGACCAGGTGCGCTTCGACCTGACGTTCCAGGTGCTCGCTCCCGAAATCGAGATCATCACCCCGACGCGCGACATGACCCTGACGCGCGAATACGAGATCAACTACCTCCGCGAGCACGGCTTCGAGGCCGACTTCAAGAAGATGGAATACTCGATCAACAAGGGGCTCTGGGGCACGTCGATCGGCGGTAAGGAGACGCTCCGCTCGGAGCAGACGCTGCCCGAGCAGGCCTACCCGAGCCAGGTTACGGCCCACGCCGAGGAGCGCCTGAAGATCACCTTCCACGAAGGTGAGATCGCCGCCGTGAACGGCAAGCCCTACGCCGACAAGGTCGAGGCCATCCGCGCCGTCGAGGCCATCGGTTCGAAATTCGGCATCGGCCGCGACATGCACATCGGCGACACGATCATCGGCATCAAGGGCCGCGTAGGCTTCGAGGCCGCCGCCCCGATGCTCATCATCGCCGCACACAGGATGCTTGAGAAACACACCCAGACCAAATGGCAGATCTACTGGAAAGAGCAGGTCGCCAACTGGTACGGCATGTTCCTGCACGAGGCGCAATACCTCGAACCGGTGATGCGCGACATCGAAGCGATGCTCGCCTCCTCGCAGCGCAACGTCACGGGTACGGTCGAGCTGATCCTGCGTCCGTACAGCTACACGCTCGTGGGCGTCGATTCGACCTTCGACCTGATGAAGACCGACTTCGGCGAATACGGCGAGGTCAACAAGGCCTGGACGGCCGACGACGTGAAGGGCTTCACGAAGATCCTCGGCAACCAGATCAAGATTTACCACAACGTCCAGAAACGCAACAAGAAATGATCCGGATCGGCATCATCGGAGGCGCCGGGTATACCGCCGGCGAACTGATCCGCCTGCTGCTCGCCCACCCGCAGGCCCGAATCGTCTTCGTCCACAGCACGAGCAACGCGGGCAACCGCCTGGCCGACGTACACGGAGGACTGGAGGGCGACACCGAAATGCGTCTGAGCGACGCATACGACCTCCGGGCCATCGACGTGCTGTTCCTCTGTTCGGCACACGGCGAGAGCCGCAAATGGATGGAGGCGAACACGGTGCCCGCAGGCGTGAAGGTCATCGACCTCGCGCAGGATTTCCGCGACGAGAGCGACGGGTTCGTCTACGGGCTCCCCGAGCTGAACCGCGACCGTATCCGCACGGCACAGCGCGTCGCCAACCCGGGCTGCTTCGCCACGGCGATCCAGCTGGCACTGCTCCCGCTCGCAGCGGCGGGACTATTGACGGACGAGGTGCATGTGACGGCCGTGACCGGCTCGACGGGCGCGGGGGTGAAGCCCTCGGCCACGACCCATTTCAGCTGGCGTTCGGACAACATCTCGGTCTACAAAGCCTTCACGCACCAGCACCTCGTGGAAATCGGACGCAACCTGCGGCAGCTGGAGCCCTCGTTCGACCAGGCGGTGAACTTCGTGCCGATGCGCGGCGATTTCACGCGGGGCATCCTGGCAAGCGTCTACACCGCCTGTCCGCTCGATGAAGAGGCTGCGCGCAAACTCTACGCCGACTATTACGCCGCGGCAGCCTTCACGCACGCCACGACGCGCAACATCGACCTCAAACAGGTCGTCAACACCAACAAGGCGCTCGTGGGCGTGTCGAAATACGGCGACAAGCTGCACATCGTCTCGGTGATCGACAACCTGCTCAAAGGCGCTTCGGGACAGGCCGTGCAGAACATGAACCTGATGTTCGGGCTCGACGAAACCGCAGGGTTGCGACTGAAGGCAAGCGCCTTTTAAAAAGCGCCTTGCACCCAAAGCCGCCTTTTTGCGGCAAAAAACGACAGGCAATTCCGCGTTGCCGTTCGAGGAGGGAAACCGGCGGGATAAAGGCCGGGCGTCAAAAAAAGCGGGGGGGGGCGGTTTGCCCGCAAGCCCGCGCAGGCGCCCGTTTTAGCGCAGCCTTCCTGCCGCCCCGCAGAGAACGACATGCGGATAAAAACTTTACACAATGACACTATTCAACGTATATTCCTTATATCCCGTAGAGCCCGTCCGGGGCAAAGGCTGCCTGGTCTACGACGCGGCAGGCACCGAATACCTCGACCTCTACGGCGGACATGCCGTCATCTCGATCGGCCATGCCCAGCCCGACTACGTACGGGCAATCTCCGAGCAGGCCGCACGGCTGGGGTTCTATTCCAACTCGGTCGAAAACTCGCTCCAGACCACGCTGGCCAAAAAGCTGGGCCGCGCATCGGGCTATGACGATTACAGCCTCTTCCTCTGCAACTCGGGAGCGGAGGCGAACGAGAACGCCCTGAAACTGGCCTCGTTCCACACCGGCCGCACGAAGGTGCTGGCCTTTTCCAAGGCATTCCACGGCCGTACCGCAGGCGCCGTCGCCGCAACGGACAACCCCGCGATCTGCGCCCCCTTCAACCGCACGGCCAACGTGGAATTCGCACCGCTGAACGACCTCGCTGCCGCGCGCGCGAAACTCGCCACAGGCGAGTTCGCAGCCGTCATCATCGAAGGCATCCAGGGCGTGGCCGGCATCCACTGTCCCACGGACGATTTCCTGCGCGGACTGCGCAAGGCGGCGACCGAAACCGGCACGCAGCTTATCCTCGACGAGATACAGTCGGGCTACGGACGCACGGGACACTTCTTCGCCCACCAGGCAGCCGGCATCCGCCCCGATCTGATCACCACGGCCAAAGGCATGGGCAACGGCTTCCCGATCGGCGGCGTGCTGATCGCGCCCCATTTCGAGGCGCGCCCCGGGCTGCTGGGCACGACCTTCGGCGGCAACCACCTCGCCTGCGCGGCGGCCATCGCCGTACTCGACGTGATGGAGCGCGACGGGCTCGTCGAGAACGCCGCCACGGTCGGCGAATACCTGCTCGGGGAACTGCATAAGATTGGCGGGCTGAAAGAAGTCCGCGGCCGCGGGCTGATGATCGGCATCGAGATCGACGGTTCCGGCGCGGAGTTCCGCAAGCGGCTGCTTTTCGGGAAACATGTCTTCACGGGCGGGGCAGGCGCCTCGACCGTGCGGCTGCTGCCGGCACTGTGCCTCACGCGCGAACATGCAGACCGGTTCCTCGACGCATTCGATGCGACGCTCCGCGGGAAATGAGTAATCCCGCTCCCCATCGCGGCAAGCCCCCTTAGCGGAGGGGATTCAGCGGAGGGCAGACTCGTACACGCGGTGTTCCGCCGCGGACGAAAGCTCCCGCAAGCAACACGACGGATAAAACAAACTAAAGCCAAAACAAAAACGACATGCATAAATTTACCTGCGTAGCAGACATCGGCGACCTGCCGACAGCCGTCGCCGAAGCCATGGAGATCAAACGCGACCGGTTCCAGTTCACGGGGCTCGGCCGCAACAAAACCCTGCTGATGCTGTTCTTCAATTCGAGCCTCCGCACGCGGCTCTCGACGCAGAAGGCGGCGATGAACCTCGGCATGAACGTCATGGTATTGGACGTCAACCAAGGCGCCTGGAGGCTCGAAACCGAGCGCGGCGTGGTGATGGACGGCGACAAGGCCGAACACCTGCTCGAAGCCATCCCCGTCATGGGATCGTACTGCGACGTGATCGGCATACGGTCGTTCGCCCGCTTCCACGACAAGGCCGAAGACTACGAGGAACGCGTACTGGAACAGTTCATCCGCTACTCGGGGCGCCCCGTATTCTCGATGGAGGCCGCCACGCGGCACCCGCTGCAGAGCTTCGCCGATCTGATTACCATCGAGGAGTACAAGACCACGGAGCGCCCGAAGGTCGTGATGACCTGGGCGCCGCACCCCAACGCCCTGCCGCAGGCCGTGCCCAACTCATTCGCCGAGTGGATGAACGCCGCCGGCTACGACTTCGTCATCACCCATCCCGAAGGCTACGAGCTCGCCCCGCAGTTCGTCGGCAACGCCCGCGTCGAATACGACCAGCGCAAAGCGCTCGAAGGGGCGGATTTCGTCTATGCCAAGAACTGGGCGGCCTATGCCGACCCCGATTACGGGAAAGTGCTCAGCCGCGACCGCTCGTGGACGGTCGACGCCGAAAAGATGGCGCTCACCCACGACGCCTATTTCATGCACTGCCTGCCCGTGCGGCGCAACATGATCGTCACGGACGAAGTGATCGAATCGCCGCGCTCGCTGGTGATCCCCGAGGCCGCCAACCGCGAGATCTCGGCACAGGTAGTACTCAAAAGGTTGCTGGAGGGGTTGAAGTGATGGAAAAAATCACGGTAGTAAAGATCGGGGGCAACGTCATCGACGACCCCGCGGCCCTGCGAGGCTTCCTCGCGGACTTCGCCTCGCTGCCCGGGGCGAAGATCCTCGTCCACGGAGGCGGCAAGCTCGCCACGCGCCTCGCCCAGAAACTCGAACTGCAAGTGCAGATGGTCGACGGGCGCCGCATCACCGACAAGGGCACGCTCGACATCGTGACGATGGTCTACGCCGGGCTGGTCAACAAACAGCTCGTCGCCGGGCTCCAGGCGGCCGGATGCAATGCACTCGGGCTGTCGGGCGCCGACGGCAACGCCGTCATGGCGCGCCGCCGCGCACCCGAACCGATCGACTACGGCTTCGTGGGCGACATCGAAAGTGTCAACCACACGCTGCTCGGGGAACTTCTCGGGGCAGGCGTCACGCCCGTATTCTGTGCCATCATGCACGACGGGCAGGGCACGCTGCTCAACTGCAACGCCGACAGCGTGGCTTCGTCCGTGGCACTCGGCGCCGCCCGGATCGCCCCCACGGAGTTGGTCTTCTGCTTCGAAAAAAACGGCGTGCTGCACGACCCGGACGACGAGACGACGCTCATCCGCGAAATCACGGCCGAGTCGTACGCCGCGCTCAAAGCCGGCGGCATCGTCAGCAAAGGGATGATCCCCAAGGTCGAGAACGCACTGAAAGCCGTTGCCAACGGCGTGCGGAGTGTCACGATCAAACACTCGGAGAACCTGCTGAACGACACCGGAACGGTAATCAGGTAATACGCCCGATCCTTGTGGCCGCACGGCCACAGGGGAACGGACAGCCAGCTCACAAACGACATGGATGCAAAAACCAAGGAAGCCATCGACCTGCTCAGGACGCTGATCGCAACGCCCTCCCCGTCGCGCGACGAAAGCCGCACGGCCGACCTCATCTTCGCCTACCTGGCGGAACACGGCGCGGTACCCGAAAGACTGCACAACAACGTCTTCGCCCGCTCCGCAGGCTTCGACCCGGCGCGCCCGACGCTGCTCCTGAACTCCCACCACGACACGGTACGCCCCGCAGCCAGCTACACCCGCGACCCGTATGCCCCGACCGTCGAAGGCGACCGCCTCTACGGCCTGGGGAGCAACGACGCCGGGGCTTCGGCGGTGAGCCTCACGCAGACTTTCCTGACGCTGCGCGCACACCCCCTGCCGTTCAACCTCCTGCTGGCGCTTTCGGCCGAAGAGGAGTGCATGGGAGAACACGGTATGCGCGCCCTGCTGCCGCAGCTGGGACGGATCGACATGGCAATCGTGGGCGAGCCCACGGGGATGCAGGCCGCCGTCGGCGAACGGGGGCTGGTCGTCCTCGACTGCGAAGCCCGCGGCAAAAGCGGCCATGCGGCCCGCAACGAGGGCGTCAACGCGCTCTATATCGCACTCGACGACATCGCCCGCCTGCGTACTTTCCGCTTCGACCGCTGCTCCGACCTGCTGGGCCCCATCGGCATCGCCGTGACGCAGATCGCGGCCGGCACGCAGCATAACGTCGTTCCCGACACCTGCCGTTTCGTGGCCGACGTCCGCACCACGGACACCTACACCAACGAGGAAACGGTCGAAATCCTGCGTCGGGCACTGCGCAGCGAGGTGACGCCCCGCTCGACACGCATCCGTGCCTCGGCGCTCGACGCCGCCCATCCGCTCGCACGGGCGGCCGCCGCCACGGGACGCGAAAGCTACGTATCGCCCACCACGTCGGACATGGCGCTGATGCCCTTCCCGTCGCTCAAGATGGGGCCGGGACAATCCTCGCGCTCGCACACGGCCGACGAATTCGTGTTACTTTCGGAGATCGAAGAGGGCATCGGAATTTACGAAAAATTCATAAAACAACTGGCTGAAACCCTCTGATGCCCGTGGCAGGAGGCTGCAACCCCGCTGCGAAAGAGCCCCTCCGAGGCAGATGGCAGCCCGGCAAACGCGGCGCACCGCCGCAAGCCGACGGCCGACGGCAATAGGGAGCCGGTACAAAGAGAGAAACGAATATACACAATATGGCAACGAAACTTTGGGACAAGGGCTTCGAGCCCGACAAGATGATCGAGGAGTATACCGTCGGCAACGACCGCGAACTGGACATGCGGCTGGCGCGCTACGACGTCCAGGGCTCGCTGGCGCATATCGCCATGCTCGAAACGATCGGGCTGCTGACGGCCGGCGAACTGGAAAAGCTGACGGCGGGACTGAAAGAGATCGCCGCCGAGATCGAGGCCGGGCGCTTCGAAATCGAACCCGGCACCGAGGATGTCCACTCGCAGGTGGAGCTGATGCTCACCCGCCGCCTGGGCGACGCCGGCAAGAAAATCCACTCGGGCCGCTCGCGCAACGACCAGGTGCTGGTCGACCTCAAACTGTTCCTGCGCGACGAACTGCGTCAGACCGCCGAAGCCGTAAAAACGGTCTTCGACCGCCTGCAAACGCTCAGCGAGCAGTACAAGGAGATACTGATGCCGGGATACACCCACCTTCAGATCGCCATGCCTTCGTCGTTCGGCCTGTGGTTCGGCGCCTACGCCGAAACGCTGGTGGACGACATGCGGCTCATCGCCGCGGCATGGCACATCGCCAACCAGAACCCCCTCGGCTCAGCCGCCGGGTACGGCTCGTCGTTCCCGCTCGACCGTGAGATGACCACGCGCCTGCTGGGTTTCGAAGCGCTGCACTACAACGTCGTGGCGGCACAGATGAGCCGCGGCAAAAGCGAACGCGCCGCCGCCAACGCCATCGCGGCCGTCGCTGCGACCATCGGCCGCCTGGCGATGGACGTCTGCCTGTTCATGAGCCAGAACTTCGGCTTCGTATCGCTGCCCGACAACCTCACCACGGGGTCGAGCATCATGCCCCACAAGAAGAACCCCGACGTCTTCGAGATCATGCGCGGACGCTGCAACCGCCTGCAATCCGTACCGAACGAGATCGCCCTGCTCACGGCGAACCTTCCCGTCGGCTACCACCGCGACATGCAGCTGCTCAAGGACATCCTGTTCCCGGCGACGACCGAAATCAAACGCACCCTCTCGATGTGCGACTTCATGCTCGCGCACCTGAAGGTCAACACCGACATCCTCGACGAGCGGAAATACGACTACCTTTTCACGGTCGAGGACGTCAACCGCCTCGTACTCGCAGGCGTCCCGTTCCGCGAAGCCTACAAGCAGGTGGGCATGGCCGTACAACACGGCCGGTACCGTCCGACGCGCGAGGTTCACCACACCCACGAAGGCAGCATCGGCAACCTCTGCACCGCCCAAATCCGCCGGAAGATGGAGCGCGTGATGTCCGAATTCGAATAACCGGACTGCCCTGCCATACCGAAAAAAGGATGCCCGAAAGGCATCCTTTTTTCATTCACCGATCCGCTACTCAAGAGGCTTATACATATCCGGCAGGTCGTCCTCGAAAAGAACCTTATCCTTTCGGGAAAAATCCAGAAAATCCTTTTCGGAATAGCATCCGCGGAAAGCGCTGAAATAGTGGCCGCCGTTTGCAGGGAAATCGCCGTTGCGCCACAACAGCACAAACGAAACAGGCTCATTCTCGATAATCTTGTAGAGCATCGACGTCCACCATTTCTTGTTGTAGTAGTCCGAATCCTCGGGGTTGTTGTTCTCAAGTCCCGTTTCGGTCAGCGCCAACGGCTTGTTCTTCGTATAGGCGATATTCTTCATCAGGCGGATCATCTGCAATCCCTTATGGTCGTAATCCGCACCGTTGCGGTCGTAAGCATCGAGTCCCAGAATATCGACCCATTCGTCACCGGGCCAGTATTCGAGATAAGCGTCGCGCGAATTGAGATGGATCATATCGGGCGAATAGGCCCAAATCAGATTATGCAGCCCCTTTTCATCCCGCAGGTACGAAATCGTGAACTGCCACAGGGCGATGAACTCCTGCGCCGTCGCATTTCCCTTGCCCCACCAGAAACCCGAGCCGGTATGCTCATGCCACGGACGGAAGATCAGCGGAATTGGTTCGCCTTCGGGCGATTTCAGGCTCAGCATGAAATCGGCGACCTTGTCGAGCCAGCCTTTGAACTTTTCATGGTTCTCGCCGCCCGGGATGATCGAATAGACAGCACGCGTCCCGTCCCATGAGTTTCCGCCCGAGACGGGATTGGCACAATGCCACGAAATCGTATTGACGGCTCCGCGTCCGAAAGCCGCGATGATGTGCTTGCGTACTTCGGTGAACAGCTCGCCGTCGATATTGGTCTCCATGTCCAGCTCGATGTTGGAAAGTTCCCAGCCGCAGACTGCCGGATGGCTTCCCGTCAGGTATTTCGTGTCGGAAAGGTCGGTGTCGTCACCGGCCCACCACTTCCTGTTGTTATCCAGACCGTACAGGGTCGGTATCTGATGACCGAACATCGTTCCCCGCTCGGCCAGCACGAACAGATTTTCGTAAAGAGTCCTAGTAATGGCCGTGGCACCGGCATCGACCATGGTCTTAGGCCCTTCGGGATATCCCGAAGGAGCGCGGCTCGGCACACCGTTCACCTCGGAACATCCGAGACTGAGGACAACAGCCATGCAGGCGCACGCAGAGAACAGCAAATTCTTTTTCATGTCGTTTTGAGTTTTAGGTTGAATTTATACGGATATTTTCTTCTGGGTGTAGAACGTCTTGAACACACTGGGAGTCAAACCCTTTCCCTTCTTGAATATCCGGTTGAAGTTCGAAAGGTTATTGAATCCGCATTTGTAGGCGATCTCCGAAATGTTTTTGGTCGGGTTTTCGATCAGCATGCGCGAAGCCGCCCCCAACCGGATATCGTTGAGCAGATTCACGAAGCTCTTTCCGGAGTGCCGTTTGATGAAACGCCTGAACGTTGGTTCGCTCATGTTCACGAGGGCCTTGACCTCCGCAACGGATATATCCCGGTGGAAATTATCGTTCAGGTACTGCATCACCTTCTGGATACGCGGCATGTCATAGTTGACGTTGTTCTCGATCGACACGGAACGCTGGGCGAGGATATGGTAATCGCTCTCCCGTGCCAGACAGTTGAGAAGCATCAGGAAGTTAAGCACCGAATCGAACCGGTCTCCGCTGCGTATCAGGTTTTCTATGATCGGCTCGACACGGGAGACCGTCTCTTCGGAGAATGCGATACCGCGGCGTGCATACTCGAACATCTTCTTGATCGGATAGAATTGTTTCCTGTCGATAAACCCCGATTCGAACAGATTGGGAGAAAACTGCACGCAAATTTCATGGATATCGGCATTCCTCGAAAAATTGCCGTTCAGCCATGCGTGCTCAAGGTAGGAACCCGTGATCAGAACCAGATCCTTGTCGGATATTTCACGGACGGAGTCGCCCACGATGCGGGTCGCCCCCCGTGCCCCGCACACAAGGTTCAGCTCGTACTCCTTGTGGATATGTACGGGAAAGCAGAATTCGCGTTTGTAACGGTCGAACACGACGAAGCAATCTTGCCCTGAAATAGGCGGTATCTCGGTCAATATGTCAGGATTGGGCATAACGAATCTTTATTTCGGCCGGGAATCGGCCAGCGGATAAAACAGAATAAAGGCGCATGTCCCCAGAGCGGCCAAAGCCGGGAAGATGCTTTGCAGACAGCCAATAACTGTAAGCGCAGCCGGCGACTGAACGGTATTCGCTTCGAATCCAGACAGCGACAGTATCCACGCCGTAGCGGCGCTTCCGACCGCCCAGCCCATCTTCTGCGCCATCGAATAGGAGGAGAATATCAGCCCCGTATCCCGGCGGCCCGAACGCTGTTCGGCATAGTCCGCCGTATCGGCGGACATGGCCCAGAGCAGCGGAAGCACCCCGCCGACACTCAGGCTGATGAGCGCCTGCGCCAGAAACAGCAGGGAATAACCTCCCTGACGCACGAAATAGAAGGCGAAACTAAAAACGGCCGTGAGCAGCAAAGCGCATACCAGCGTCCGCCGGCGGCCGAACCGATCCGCAGCGAAGGGAATCAGCACGATGCCCGCAATATTGAAAAGCTGCCCCACAGCGAGGAACAGAGCCGATCCGGTCAGGGCAACCCCTGCGAACGACATCGTCCCGACAGTTTCGCCAGCCACGCAATACTTGAAGAAATAGATCGTACCGCTCTCCCGGAACGCATTGAACACCTGAAGGCATACGGCAGCACCGGCAAGGATCAGCCACGGCTTGTTGTGTAGCAGGTCGCGCAGCGAGCCCAATACCGGATGCCGTTCCGTCCGCACGGGCCGGATCCGCTCCCGCGTCGTCGCGAACGTCACGAAGAACAGCAAGACGGCCACAACGGCCACGACGGCGACCGCCGCGGTCCAGCTCCCCGATGAACCCGCCCACGGCCGGAAAGCCTTCACCAGCGCTTCGACTGCCAGCACGACCACCATACTGCCTGCGGCGGCAAAGGCCATCCTGAACGCGGCGAGCACCGTGCGTTCGTGCGGATCTGCCGACATGACGCCGAGCAGTGCGGCATAGGGCACGTTGACCGACGAATAGACGATCATCATCAGCGAATAGGTCACGGTCGCATAGACCACCTTTCCGCCGGAACTCCACTCCGGCATATAGAAAGTCAGGATGCCCAATACCCCGAAAGGCAGGGCACCCCACAGCAACCACGGCCGAAAGGTTCCCCAACGGCTGTGTGTGCGGTCACACAGAAGCCCGACGACGGGATCGAGCAGTGAATCCCAGATCCGCGTCACTAAAAACAGGACGCCGACCACCCATGCGTCGATGCCGCTGATGTCCGTATAGAAGAACATCAGGTAGACGCTGAAGAGCTTCCACAGCATCGAAGACGCCGTATCGCCGAGTCCGTAACCAATCTTTTCCCCAAGACGCATGGCCATACGCTATCGTTTGGTTATCCGGGCAGCGAAACCGCCTCCGGGGAACATCTTCACATCGAACGATTTACCGGGAGCCAGCAGGAACTCTTCCCGGACATAGTCCCGGGCGATGCGCGCCGCATTCTCTCCGTCGCGGAACAGCTCCACCGCATACGTCCCTTCGGGCAGCAACGAGAGATCGACCCGGATCGAACGTCCGTCCCAGCCGGCAAGTCCCCCGACATACCACACGTCGCCGGAACGGCGCATCGTCACGATATGGTCGCCGACCTCGCCGGACAGCACCTCCGTCGCATCCCAGACAGTAGGCACGCCGGAGATGAAGCGCAGGCATTCGGGCTCCCGTTCGTAAGCCGACGGGGAATCGCACAGCATCGCGAGCGGAGCATCGAACACGACATACTCCGCCAGCTGCCGGCAGCGGGTTCCCTGACTCATCGGCTCGGAATTCACCGGCCGGAAATTCGCTTTCGCGGCATTGCGCATGGCACCCTGCGTGTAATCCATCGGCCCGGCCATCATCCGTATGAAGGGAACCGTCACGTCATAGGTGACCTGATCGACCTCGACGGGCGACCATTTGACCTGTTCCAGTCCGTGCACGCCTTCGAAATTGATGACGTTGGGATACGTCCGCTGAATTCCCGCAGGCTTGAATATGCCGTGCAGGTCGAGCAGCAATTTATACCGTGCGGCCGTACAGGCGGCATCGTAAACGAACCGAACCATCTGCTGATCGTCCCTGTCCATGAAATCGACTTTGAATCCCTTGATGCCCATTTCGGAATAGTGTTCGCAAAGCTCTTCCATATGTTCGGCAAAGGGAAGGTAACCGAGCCAGAGGATCAGTCCGACACCCCGTTCTTCCCCGTACTTCACCAATGCCGGCAGGTCGAGTCCGGGGGCGGTCTCCAGCGGCGAATGGTGATCTCGGCTCCAACCGTCATCCAGAACGAGGTAGCGCAGCCCGTTGCGGGATGCGAAATCGATGTAATGCTCATAGGTGGGCTGGTTGATTCCCGCCGCGAAGTCCACACCGGAAAGTCCCCAGTCGTTCCACCACTCCCACGCGGCCTTGCCGGGTTCGATCCACGAAATATCGTCGAGCCGACAGGGAGAAGCGAGTTTCCATACCAGATCGTTATCGGCCAGCCGGGTATCCTGCCGCACGATACTGAGCGCCCGCCAAGGCAGCCGGCATCCCGGCGCGACGGATGCTATGAACGGCTCATATTCTTCGACCACTCCTTGCATGCGGTCGTAACCGCCTGGTACGACCTTCCGCGGACAAGGTGCGAAAACACCTTCGAGTTCATCCGCACCGCTTCGGTGCAGGAACATGCCCGGATAGGACTCGAGGTCGGCCTCCGTAATGCAGACGTTCATTCCCCCGGCCGTCTGTACGAGCAGCGGCAGGAACGCCAAGCGGGCGGAGTCCATTTCGCATAGCGGCGTCCGGGTATAGGTATTCTCGAACGATTGCATGAACTGCTCGCCGAAAGCCAGGCCATCGTGTCTGTAAGGGGTGTCGCGCACATAGGGCACGAATGCGACGGCCCCCGGGGCGAACCGGAACCGGGCCTCTTCACCCGCGACGAGCACTTCGCCGGATTGCCGCGCGACGAAGCGGTAGGCCACCGCATCGTCATAGGCCCGGAACTCCAGCGAAAATCCCTCCCGGAAATCGATCTCGATCCCATTGCAGCGATCTTCTACCTTCCGCTTTTTATAAATAGGTGCATCGTGTACCGCGTCGATCCGGTAGCGCCTCACTCCGGCCACCCGGCTCCGTTCGCCCCAGCATTCACCGGAAACGAGCCTGACAGCCAAGGGCGAAGGTGTCAAAATCTGATTTGTATCCGATCGAACGGAATATACGATTCGATCACCGCATCCGATCGTGACGGTCAACGAACAATCGGGTGATTGAATCGTATAAGTTTTATCCCGACACAAAACGGCACCCGGTAGCAGAACCAGAAGCAGAAAAAACAGGGAGAAATTTCTCATAGGCCTATAGATTTTAGGTTATATTCATGATTATCATCTTATTATATATTCGGCTACATGGTTTTATGTAAAATTACATCGCGGGAAAGTATTTTCCAAGAGCTACAACACAATTCAATCGAATAATACAATAAAAAGATCACACAATACCAGCAAATCAATCCATACATATTCCATTTCATCATTTTTAATAATATTTAAGATTCAGACAACACACTTTTCAGGACTTTTTCATGCCTGGAAAAAGCGTCGAATTAATACGATTCGATCAAACTTTTTTGCTTTTCGAACCTTTCTATTGCAGGCTCGGACAAAACAATAATTTTGTTTTCGGCATATACGATATCCGATCAATCCAATCAAAAACCAACCTATATGCGAAGAAAACTCTACTATCTGACCGCAGGCCTCGCCGCCGCCCTCCTTCTAGCCGTTGCCTGCAGTTCCGATGACCCGGCCGAAAAGCCTGTTCCGGAACCCGCAACCCTGACAGCCCCCGCACTGACCCTCTCGGCCGACGCCGTGCGAATTGACCCGGAGCATTCCGACCAGCTCGCCCTGCATGCCGAATGGACCGCCGCGACCGATGACGAGCAGACAGAGGTCGCCTACACGCTTTACGTCAACCTGACCGACCGCGACATGTTCTCCGATCCGGTCATCATCGACAAGGGCACGGCCCTGACGCACGACTTCACACACGGCGAGCTGAATCAGCTGCTTCTCAACACCTTCGATCTTGAAGCCGGCACCGAAGTGCCGGTGCGGTTCGCCGTATATGCGAAAAACGCGGACGAAGAGTTCGACGCACAGCTGTCGGAGATCAGGAGCTGCGAAATAACGCCGAAGACGACCTATCCGAACTTCCCGCCCTCGCTGATCATGGTGGGCGCAGCCACTCCGTGGCAATGGGATCTGAACGCAGGTCTCGAACTGCCCGAGAGCAGCGAAGGCTCCCACCTGTATCTGGCATCGGATGTCGAACTGCACGTGCAGCCCATGAGTCTGAACAACGGCTTCAAGTTCTACTTCTCGCGCAATATCAACGACACGGACGACCCCCGTTTCGCCGCACAGGATCTTTCGGCGGAGACGTTCGGAAAGATCGCCGTATATAAAAGCGGAGAGGCGCAGTTCCAGCCGGGATCATTCGGCTACGAGAACGGCATGTACGACATTGAAGTAAACCTCAACACGAAGATGCTCACCCTCACCCGCACGGGCGACCTGCCCGAAACGCCGTTCCCCGAACAGCTGTACCTGCTCGGCGACTGCTTCACATGGGGCTGGACGTGGGACGGCACACAGCTCACCAAAGCCGAGGAGGGAATCTACCGCGGTCAGAATATCGACATGACGTTCGGCGACAACGGCGACGTGGGCTTCAAGATGTTCACCGAACGCGACAACTGGAGCGTCTACTACGCCATGACCGACGATGCGACTGCCGATGACATCTCGCTGCAGCTGGTTACCGATACAGATGCGCCGCAGGTATACCCCGGCAAACTCGGCTACGGCAAGGGCGTATACGACATCGAGGTAAACCTCAACACAATGAAGATGACCCTCACCTCTAAAAGCATCGACTACTCGACCGCCTATTCGATGACCGGCGAAGCCACTCCGGGCGGTTGGGACAGCCGCACGTACCTGCCCAAGAAGGGCGATAACGAATGGGAAGCCACGGGTATCGCCATGAATTTCGACGGCGATTACAAGGGATTCAAGATATTCGCTTCGTCCGACGGCTGGTGGCCTTGGTACGGACAGACCCCCGACGCACCGTTCGGCACGGTGATCCGCATCGACGATCAGGCCGCAAGCGATGCCAAGGGCGACCCGCAGTTCTATCCGTCGCGCTTCGGGTATACGTCGGGCACCTACACCATCAACCTGAACCTGAACACGATGACCCTTACCCTCACTAAAGAGAATTAGTCATGTACAAACAAACTCTCAAAGCAATTATGGCATTACTCTTTTCGGGATCGGCGACAATCGGATTGGCCGGCAATGACACGATGCTGCTTCACTCCGGCTGGAAGTTCAGACAGGCGGGCCACAGCGAATGGCATCCAGCGACAGTACCGGGCGTAGTACACACCGACCTGATGGACAACGAGCTGATCGAGGATCCCTACTACCGGCTCAACGAACGTTCCCTGCAATGGATCGACAAGGAAGACTGGATCTATGAAGTCTCCTTCGACGCCGGCGCACTGACGCGCGGCTACGAACACATCCGGCTGGAATTCCTCGGTCTGGACACCTATGCCGACGTCTTCCTGAACGAAACGCAGATACTGACGGCGGACAACATGTTCCGCCGCTGGGCCGCAGAAGTCAAACCCCTGCTCAAGGAGCGTGGCAACGTGCTGCGCATCTATTTCCACTCCCCGATCAAAAAGGCCCTGCCGCAGTACGAATCCCTCCCCTACCGTTACGAGGCTTGGAACGATCAGGCGGACAACGGGGGACTTGCCGGGAAAAAGCTCAGCCCTTTCACCCGGAAGGCGGGCTATCATTACGGCTGGGACTGGGGGCCGCGGCTGGTTACATCGGGCATCTGGCGTCCGGTAAAACTGCAGGGTTGGAACAGCCTGCGTCTGGAAGACGTATTCCATCACCAGCTCGAAGTCTCGCAGGAAACCGCCCGTGTGGAGACACAGGTGGAGATCGAAGCGGCGGCACCCGTCGAAAACGCTGTCATCACCGTCTCCGACGGCAAACGGGTGCTCGGTTCGCGCAGCGTGCAACTTCACGTCGGCATGAATCGGGTCAGCGTGCCGTTCACAATCGACAACCCCAAACTATGGTGGTGCCGTGGCATGGGCGAACCGTACCTCTATACTTTCCGTACCGCCGTGGAGCAGGGCGGCCGCGTGCTGGCCGGACACAGCACACAGGTCGGACTGCGCTCCGTCACCGTCGAAAAGAAACCCGACGCCTACGGACGCAGCCTGCGGTTCCTGCTCAACGGCGAACCCGTCTTCTGCAAAGGCGCCAACTACATACCCTGCGACTGCTTCCTGCCCCGCATCACTCCCGAAACCTACGAGCGCACGATCCAGGACGCGGTCGACGTCAATATGAACATGCTCCGGGTCTGGGGCGGCGGCATCTACGAAGACGACTATTTCTATGAGCTTTGCGACCGTCAGGGCATCCTGATCTGGCAGGATTTCATGTACGCCTGTGCGGTCTACCCGGCCGAAGGGGCGTTGCTGGAGAACATGCGCATGGAAGCCATCGACAACGTCAAGCGTCTGCGCAACCACCCCTGCGTGGTCTACTGGTGCGGCAACAACGAGAATCAGGATTCGTGGCTGAGCGGCTGGAAGTACGACGTCGACAAAGTCGATCCGAAATATTCCGGCATCATCTGGAAACAGTACGAGGAACAGTATTACCGCATGCTGGCCAAGGTGGTTGCCGAATATGCGCCCGGCATGGGTTACCAGCCTACCTCGCCCTTCTCTGACTACGGAGCGATGAGCAACGACCACGAGGGCGACCGACACTACTGGGAAGTATGGCACGCAAAAAAGCCCATCGCCGAGTACAACCGCCAGCGCAGCCGTTTCTTCAGCGAATACGGGTTCCAGTCGTTCCCGTGTTTCGAAACGGTGAAGCGCTACGCACCGCTGCCCGAAGACCAAGATATCTCATCGGAAGTCATGATGTCCCACCAGCGGGGCGGCGAACACGCCAACAACCTGATAAAAAGCTACCTGCTGAACGAATACCACGAACCGCGCGATTTCGAATCGTTTCTCTACGCCTCCCAGATATTGCAGGGCGACGCCATCAAAACGGCGATCGAAGCGCACCGGCGCGACAAAGGCTACTGTTGGGGATCGCTCTACTGGCAGCATAACGACTGCTGGCCGGTAGCTTCGTGGTCGAGCCGCGACTGGTACGGCGTATGGAAGGCGCAGCACTATTTCGCCCGCTACGCATTCGCGGACATACTGATATCCCCGATTCTCGACGGCGGACGGCTCGACATCTACGCCGTTTCCGACCTGCTCTCCCCGGAAAAGGGCACCTTGTGCATCCGGACGGTGCGTCTCACGGGTGGCCCAACCGGAGATTTCGAACAGGAAATCACGATCCCGGCCAACGCCAGCACGAAAGTCGCATCCATCGACACGCAGGCGCTGTTGAACGGAGCCGCTCCGGAGGACGTCGTCATTCAGGCAACATTTACCGCTGCGGGGAAAACATACCGCAATAACTACTTTCTCGTACAGCAGAAAATGATGAATTATCCGAAAACGACCCTGCATTGCAAGATCGCCCGGATCGGCACGGGATACGACGTCACCGTCCGATCGGATAATTTCGCCCGGGGCGTTTACCTGTCGGTCGAAGGAGAAACGGTGCACTTCTCCGACAACTTCTTCGACCTCATGCCGGGCGAAACACGCACCGTCCGCGTGGCATCGAAACTGAACGCCAAAGAACTCGCGCGACGCCTGAAATCGATGTCGCTGGCCGACACCTATTAACCCCGGAAAACATATCCCCATGAAAAAGATACTTATCGTCATGTCAGTGGCCGCAGGCCTCGCCAGCTGTCGTCCGCAGAACCCCGATGTGCCGGCCGTGCGGGAGTTTATCCGCAACAACTGGCACACGACCGTCCAACACTGCACGACCGACACCGCCACCCTCATCGGCCTGCCTCATCCCTACACGGTTCCCACGGCCGGAGCAATGTTCCGTGAGATGTACTATTGGGATACCTTCTTCACCAACGAAGGACTCGTCCGGGACGGCCATCCCGAGCTGGCCAAAGGTAATACCGACAACCTGCTCCATATGGTTCGCCGTTTCGGCAAGGTCTACAACGGCAGCCGAACTTATTACGAAGCGCGGTCGCAGACGCCCTATCTCTCCATGATGGTCGATCGTATCTACCGATTGACCGGCGACAAGCAGTGGCTTGCCGACGCATACGAAACCCTGAAGGACGAATACGGATTCTGGATGCGGGAACGCCTGACACCCACCGGGCTGAACCGCTACGGAAGTTCCGCATCGGACGCTTTGGTCGACGAATTTCTGGTCACCGGCAACAAACGCCTCGGAACCGATCTCTTCGACAAAGGTTACACCCCCGAACGGCTGCACAAACTGGGTCTCGACTTCGTCGCCGAAGCCGAATCCGGATGGGACTTCAACCCGCGCTACGACCGCCGGTGCACGGATTTCTGTCCGTTGGATCTTAACGCCAACCTGTTCATGTACGAAGTGAACTTCGCCCGTTTCGCGCAGGAGCTGGGCCGGACGGAAGAGATGCGGGAATGGATCGCAAAAGCAGAGCTTCGCCGGGCACGGATACTCGAATACTGCTACGACCCCGAAGCGAAACAGTTCTACGACTACGACTATGTCAACGGCCGACGATCCGACGTGCTTTCGGGAGCAGTCTTCGCGCTCCTCTACTCAGGTGCCGTACCCCGAGAATATGCCGGACACATCGTGCAGGCACTCCTTCGGCTCGAATTCCCCTACGGCATCGCCGCCTGCGAGGACAAACCCTACGACTATCCCTATCAGTGGTCTTATCCCAACACGTGGCCCCCGGTCTGCTTCTATACGGTAATGGGACTGGCACGCTACGGATACGGCGAGGAGGCCGAACGCATCGCCGTCAAATGGATGAAAGCGGTCACCGAATCGTTCAAAACGACAGGCAACCTGTGGGAAAAGTACAACGTGGAAACGGGAACTACCGATGTCAGCAACGAATACGAGATGCCCGCGATGCTGGGCTGGACCGCCGGCACCTTCATCTGTCTGGATGACTATCTGGCCGGGGAGATGCAGCCCGACCCGCTGCCCACAGAATACATGAGCTACTGACAACCAACAAAATAACAACCCTATGAAACCAAACTTACGAACCAACTTGGGCCGGTTCCTGCTGGGAACCATTCTACTCCTGGCCACCGGGACGGTCTGGGCCCAGCCCCAGAACATCCGGGGAAAAATCACGGATTCGTCCGGGCAGCCCGTTGTGGGGGCCAGCGTCATCGTCAAAGGGACGACCAGCGGCACCTCCGCCAAAGCCGACGGAACGTTCGAACTCAACGCCGCAAAGGGTGCGACCCTGCAAATTACGATGCTCGGCTACAAAACGGCGGAAAAGGACGTCACCACGGCGACCTTCTATCCGATCACGCTCGAAGACGATTCGAAACTCGTGGACGAGGTGGTCGTGGTCGGCTACGGTGCCGTAAAGAAAAGCGACCTCACCGGTTCGGTGGCTTCCGTCAAAATGGGCGCGCTCGACAACCTCTCCTCCACTTCGGTCGACGGCCTGCTTCAGGGCCGGGCCGCAGGTCTTCAGGTGCTGAACACCTCGCAGGATCCGGGTGCGGGAGCGATCGTCCGTATCCGCGGCAACAGCTCGCTCGAAGGTTCCAACACTCCGCTTGTCGTAGTCAACGGCTTCCCGATGGGCGATGCGGGCAACCTATCGCAGATCAACGTCTCGGACATCGAATCGATCGAGATTCTGAAGGATGCTTCGGCATCGGCAATCTACGGATCGCGGGGTGCCAACGGCGTGATCCTCGTCACGACCAAGTCGGCCGCGAAAGGACAGACCAACATTTCGGTCAAGCACCAGACGGTCATCAGCCAGCTCTCCGACCCGCTCGACATCTGGTACGACCCGATGCTCATGGCTCAGGTCACCAACGAGGAGCAGGTAAACGCCGGACTCAACCCCATTTACATCGGGCAGACCATAGGCGGCATCTATTATCCCTCGCTGCTCGAAATACAGAATGGCGAATGGGCCAATACCAATTGGCGCGACCTCTGCCTGAGAACCCCCGTCCTGAACAGCACGACGGCAGCCATCAGCAGCGCCAACGACCGCGCCTCGATCAACCTCAACGTCAACTACCACAACAATCAGGGATTGTACAAAAAAGATTCCTACGAGCGTATCAATGCCAACCTCGGTGTCACCTACAACCTCTACAAGAACCTGAAACTGACCTCCTACAACGTCCTCTCCATCACCAACCGCAACATCAGCAACGGACTCGAATACGGCCGCAATCCCCTTTGGCCCGTCTACGACAAGGAAGGCAACTACTATCTTGCCGGGGCGCAGGACTTCGGCCATCCGCTGGTCATTCTGGATAACGTGCTGAACAAAACCACCGGCCGGGACTTCGTCACCTCGCTGGCCGTAGACTGGGAACTGGTCAAGGGGCTGACGATCCACTCACAGCTGGACTATCGCTACCAGACCTCGGTCGGCGACGTGTACCGCGCCAGCAATACTTCGCAGGATGCCAACGACAACGGCGGCATCGCCCAGATCAACAATTCGTTCAACCAGAACCTCATGTCGGAAACCTACCTGACGTTCAGCCGTACGTTCAACGAGAATCACTCTCTGACTGTCATGGCCGGCCATTCCTACAACTGGGACACGGGCCGCGGACTCTACACGACCGCCCGTGGATTCGTCAACGACGTTCTCAAGAACGAAAACATGAACGCCGGCAACCCCAACCTGCGCCAGATATACAACGACGGGTATTACCTGAGCAAACTGCTCTCCTTCTACGGGCGTATTAACTACTCGCTCAAGGACAAATACCTGCTGACGGCCACCATGCGCGCCGACGGCTCGACGAAATTCGGCAAAAACAACAAGTGGGGCTACTTCCCTTCGGGCGCTGTCAGTTGGAAAATGCATAACGAGCCGTGGCTCAAACAATCGCGCTGGCTGAGCGAACTGAAGCTGCGGTTGAGCTACGGAGCCTCTGGTAATCAGGGTATCAGCAGCTATCAGACCCTCGACCGCTACGGCATGGAAAAATTCTGGCACAACGGCGAGTGGGCGACCGTGATTGGTCCCGGCTACGAGGTAGGACGCACCGGCGCAAACGACCGGTACATGGTATGGGGCGGCATCGCCAATCCGGATCTGAAATGGGAATCGACCTCGCAGCTCGATTTCGGCGTCGATTTCGCAGCCTTCGACCGGCGCCTGCGGCTGACCGCCGACGTCTATTACAAAAAGACCACCGACCTGCTGCGTGAAAAATACCTGCCCCTGTCGTCGAGCTACGACAAAATATGGGTCAACGACGGCGAAGTGACGAATAAAGGTTTCGAAGTGAGCCTCGAAGGCGACATCGTCCACACTAGGGACTGGAGTTTCTCGGCCACATTCATCTACTCGATGAACCGCAACAAGGTCGTAAGCTTGGGCGATGCCATTTCGAGCGGTCTCTCGCAGGATTACCTGACGGGTATGTACTACGAAGTGACCGGACAGCCGGTCTCCATGTTCAACCAGAACGCCAGCATCTATGCGGTGGGCCACCCGATGAACGTATTCTACGGCTACCGTGTCGACGGAATCATTCAGGAGGGACAGGATCCCGGATTCATCGACCCCGACGGGCTGAAAGACCGCCCCGGCGAGCTGAAATACGTAGACCTGACGGGCGACTATGCCATCACCCCCGAGGATCGGTGCATTATCGGCGACCCGAATCCCGATTTCACGGCCAGTCTGAACCTCTCGCTGCGCTGGAAGAACCTCGACCTCTCCGTATTCCTCTACGGCGTCTACGGCAACGACGTGCTGTACAACAACTATACGTTCAGCCCGCGCGTCAAGGCCAAACGGTGGACTCCGGACAATCCGACCAACGATTTCCCGCGGCTGAACAACGCCCGGCAATACTGGCTGTCGGACTACTTCCTTCAGGACGGCTCGTTCCTGCGCATCCAGAACATCACCCTCGGTTACAATCTCCATTTCAACCGCAGGTTCCTCAAGGGCATGCGCATCTACGCCAACATAGACAACGTACACACCTTCAGCAAATTCGACGGGTACGACCCCGAAGTGGGACTCGACGGCATTTACTGGGGCGGATATCCTAAACTCCGCAAATACACCGTCGGAATCGACCTTAACTTCTAATTCAGACAAGCCATGAAAAAGATCATATTCACGCTCGCTGCGGTTTGCATGCTTTCGGCCTGCTCTCTGGACGAGACCCCCTACGGCTTCTATTCGAGCGACAACTTCTACAAAACGGAAGAGGATGCCGAATCGGGCCTTATGTACGCCTACAATGCGTTGAACTACCTCGAATACCTCCGCGGAATCTGGTATCTGGGCGACATCCCGACCGAAACGATGTATCCCAAATCGGACGAGCCGGGCGACATTCACATGCTGCAACAATGGACCGTCAATTCGGAAACAGAACTGACGATGTACTATTTCAAATACTGCTACATAGGCATCAACCGCGCCAATACGGTCATCGACCGCGTTTCGGGAGGCAATCTGAACGAGACGGTGAAAAACCGCGTGGTCGGCGAGGCCCTGTTTCTGAGGGCGTGGAACTATTTCAACCTCGTCCGGGCATACGGCCGGGTTCCGCTCTACACCGAACCGATCGCATCGCTCGACCAGACTACGCCCCAAATGGCCGCATCTATCGACAAGATCTACGAACGTATTCTGGAGGATCTGATTGCGGCTGAAAAGATGCTCACAGTAAACAAGGTGTTCGGCCGCATCGACAAGGTCGGTGCGCAGGCCCTGCTCTCGAAAGTCTACCTGACACTCGCATCGAGCATCGCAAGCGAAGCGCCCGGTTACGCCTCGGCGCCGCACAATCCCGACGAAATGTACACGCAGGCCGCCTACTGGTCGCGTAAGGTGGTATTCGACTATAAGGAGACGTACAACTTCGACAACGACCTGCGCAGCATCTACGACGTTACGAAACCCGACGGGCCGGAACACATCTTCATCATGGGTATCGACCGCAGCGGCACGCACGAAGGCATGTATTCGAAAATCCCGCTCCAGTTCCTGCCCAACAACGGCTCCGCGCCGATCTACATTCGCTACAGCGACGGAAGCCTCCAGAAGGGCAACGGCAACGGTTGGGGCGTTTTCCTGATCGAGGACAACTTCGTCGAGAAGACGTTCCTTGCCACGGACAAACGACGCACTGAACTGATCCACAAGGACATTTACGACCAAACCGGCAAACTCGTCACCCCCTCCCCGGTACGCGGCTACTTTTCGGCCAAATACGTCGATCCCGACTTCATCGGCGAACGTACCAGCGCCCGTCCCTTCCTGATCCGCTACTCGGATATCGCACTCGTCTTCGCCGAAGCGGCAGGTCCCGACGAAGGACTGGCTCTGGTCAACGAAATCCGCCGGCGCGCCGGAATCCCGGATCTGCCGGAAGGGATGAGTCTTTCCGAATTCCGCAAAGCCGTGATTCAGGAGCGCACCCTCGAACTGGCGTTCGAAGGCAACCGTCTCTACGACCTGCGCCGCACGGCATCGGTCACCACTACGGTTCCCGAGGCCACGAAACTCTCCGAAGAGCAGGCGGCCTTCTACCCGATCCCGCAGCGCGAACTCGATTTGAATCCGAACGTTAAATAGACACTACGAAGATGAAAAACTACCTCATACCGACCGCCCTTCTGTTTATCATGGCCCTATCGTCGTGTACGAAGACCATCGACGAAGACCTTTCCGGCAACGAACGCTCGCTGCTCGAACTGCGTGTCGAAGGACAGATGGGAACCGCCATCATCGACCGCGACGGCAGCCGGGCCACCGCAACGGTCTATATCCTCGAAACTCCCGGCTTCGCCTACGATCGGGTACCTATCAAAGGAATCGTCGTATCGAACGGCGCCAGTGCCAGCGTAGGGATCGGCGACGTGCTCAATTTCAGTAACCCCGAACGCCGTGCCCGCATCACCGTGACCTCACAGTCGGGACACACGCTCGACTGGTGGATCTATCTCGAAACCTACGATCCGTTCTTCCTCGGCACATGGCGCATCGTCGATGTCAAGCTGGCGTGCAACCAGCGGGTCAGCGGCGTCGGCGACGGAGCTTGGACGACGCAGCTCAGCAGCGGCGAGTTCGGCACCTACGGACTTCCCGAATACGACGACCGGGTGACGATCACGCTCGGCGAGATTTCCGACAACGAACTCACCGGAACGCTCGTCCATTCGGCCGGCGACGACGGGGCATACGGCAATTTCTGGGGTGTCTACGCCCCTTACAGCGTCGAATCCCCGCTGGACATGAACCCGCGTCTGCGTCACCTGCTTCCGCCGGGCGAATCGCAGTGGACTCTCGACCTGACCACGAACCAGATGAAAATCACGCAGAACAACGTCTCTTCCACCATGATCTTCGGCACGGAAGGCAGCAACAGGCTTTTCCGCTTCCTGCTGCCCAGCGCCGCCGGAGAACCGGGACGTGATTCGTTCTACGACAACATGTGGCGCAGTTCGACGGAACTGTTTTACGTCATGTACAAAGTCGGCGACTGACCGCCGCGCAAAGAAAGAAACGGAGACTGCTTTCGAAAGCAGTCTCCGTTTCTTTTCGATCCGAGCATTTCCGGCTTTGGAACCGATTGCCCGAGCAATTCAATTTACTTGATGCGCTCGTAATACTCGCGGGTGCGGGTGTCGACGCGAATCTTGTCGCCCGTGTTGATGAACAGGGGCACGCGAACCGTCGCACCGGTGTTGACCGTAGCGGGTTTGAGCGAGTTGGTCGAAGCGGTGTCCCCCTTGATGCCCGGCTCGGTATAGGTCACCTCCATGTCCACGATCGGGGGAAGCTCGGCCGAAAGCACGGTCTCCTTCTCGGTGTGGAACATCACCTCCACGATCTGGCCGTCGGCCATCAGGTCGTAGTTGGTAATCAGGTTCTTGTCGATGTTGATCTCCTCGAAAGTCTCGGTGTGCATGAAATGCGCCCCCAGGTCATCCTCGTAGGTGAACTGGTAGGGACGGCGTTCCACGCGTACGGGTTCGATCTTCGCCCCTGCCGAGAACGTATTGTCCAGCACGCGGCCCGATTCGAGGTTCTTGAGTTTGGTTCGTACGAAAGCGGGGCCTTTGCCCGGCTTCACATGCTGGAAATCCACGATTTGAAAGGTCTTGCCATCCATTTCGATGCACATACCGATCTTGATGTCAGCTGTAGTTGCCATAAGGTATTGTTTTGAATTGATTTTTTCGTGGGCGCAAAGTTATGAAAAAAATCCGGAATATCCTATTTCCCCCATTCATAGCGCTGTATATCGACCCCGAGCAATGCTGCGGCGCGGTCGGCGACCGTACCGCACAGCTCCTCGATGCCCTGCGGCGCGGCATAGAACGACGGCGATGCGGGCAGGATCACCGCCCCGGCCTCGGTCAGCGCCGCCATGTTGCGCAGGTGTATGAGCGACAGAGGCGTTTCGCGTACGACGAACACCAGCCGGCGCCGCTCCTTGAGCATCACGTCGGCGGCCCGCTCGATCAGGCTCTGCGCCGTACCGGCGGCCACACGCCCCACGGTACCTACCGTCGACGGCACGACCGCCATGCCGTCGTAACGCGCCGAGCCGCTCGCCGGAGGGGCGAACATGTCGTCGTTCGCATATTCGCGGATGCGCGCGTCCACGGGCAGCGACACTCCCTCGTGCGCCATCACCTCGCGGGCGTGGCGGCTGCACACGAGCGCGATCTCCGACACGCACGGCGAGGCGAGCAGCCGTTCTATCGTCAGGCGGGCATAGATGGCGCCGCTGGCGGCGGTTATGGCGACTACGAACCTCATGTCAGAATTCGATGGCTTTGCATTTGAGCCCCATCTGCCGGATCTTCTCCAGCGTGCGGGGCAGGGCGTAACGCATGTTGCGGAACGCCTTTTCGCTGTCGTGGAACACCACGATGGCCCCCGGGGCAAGGTATTTGGTCACGTTCCGCAGGCAGGTGCGGGGCGAGAGCTTACGGTTGTAGTCGCGCGAGATGATGTCCCACATCACCAGCTTGTAGCGCTGCCCCAGGAAACGCGCCTGCGCCGGGGTGATCCGTGCATACGGAGGCCGGAACAGTTCGCTGTGAACCAGATCGTTGGCAAAATCCACATCCTCCGTGTAGCGTTCGAGGCTCATCCCCCATCCCTTCTGGTGCGAGTAGGTGTGGTTGCCGACCCTGTGCCCGGCATCGAGGATGCGCTGGTAAAGGTCGGGGTACATTTCGACATTCTTGCCCAGCACGAAGAACGTGGCTTTGGCATCGTACTTGTCCAGCGTGGAAAGTATCCACTCCGTGACACCGGGCGTGGGGCCGTCGTCAAAGGTGAGGAACACGCCGTCCTGGTCGTCGATCTCCCAGATCAGATCCGGCATCAGGCGCCGGATTATTTTCGGTGGTTTTAAACGCATGGCTGCTTATTCCAGGCAAAAATAGTGAAATTCCGCGCTTTTCCGAAAAATATAACTATATTTGTAGTAGATTCAATTCCAGACCGGCTATGAAAACTATCTTCCGTATCGCGCTGGCCGCGGCCGTCGTCGCAACGATGGCAGGTTGCAAGGCATTCAGGACACTGACCGATTCGCGGCTCAAAACCGCACAAGGCGCCCCCTACGAGCTGATCGTCGTCTGCCCGCAGCAGGAGTGGACGGGCGAGGTGGGCGATACGCTGCGCGCGATATTCACGGCACCGATCCCCTACCTCAACCAGACCGAACCGTTGTTCGACGTGCTGCGCGTCACCGAACGCGGGTTCACGGGCATGGTCGCCGACCACCGCAACATCCTCAAGGTACTCAAAGACCCCACGCTCACCGAGTCCAGCGTCGCCGTCCAGTACAACGTGACGTCCGACCCCCAGATCGTGATGACGCTCATGGGGCCCAACGACAAGTCGATCACGGCGTTCCTCTCGGCCAACCGCGGGAACATCGTCCTCGCCCTCGAAAATGCCGAGCGCGACCGCGCCATCAAATACGCGGAGAAATTCAACGAGAAGGGCATACACGACGCCGTCCTGAAAAACTTCGGGGTCGAGATGAACGTACCGAAAGGCTATGCGCTGGCCGCGAACGAACCCGATTTCCTGTGGGCGCGCTACGAATACCCCACGGCCAGCCAGGGCTTCTTCATCTACTCTTACCCCTACGAGGGCAAGGAGTCGCTTTCGCCCGGGGCGCTGCTCGCCGCCCGCAACAAGTTCGCCGCCCGCATTCCCGGCCCGTCGGACGGTTCATACATGACCACCTCCGACGCCTTCGCGCCCGATTTCCGCATGTTCCGCATGGAGGGGCGCCTCTGGTGCGAGATGCGCGGCTTCTGGGACGTGCACGGCGATTTCATGGGCGGCCCGTTCGTAAGCTACACGACCGTCGACACGGCGACCAACCGCGTCTTCACGCTCGACTGCTACATCTACTCGCCCAAAAACCCCAAACGCAACTACATGCGCGGCGTGGAGCACCTGCTCTATCTGGTAAAATTCCCCGCCGCGGAAGCCCCGCAGGAAGAGCAGCGGCAATAGAGCCCGCCCGGCAGCGGTTCGCACCGAAGGAGAAACCCGTATGCAACAAATACTGACATACTTCTTCCTGGTTGTATACTCGATCACGATCCTCGGCATCATTCTGGTCATCATCACCGAAAACCGGAATCCGCTGAAGACCCTGCCGTGGATCATCGTACTGGTACTGGCCCCCGTGGTCGGGCTGGTCTTCTATTTCTTCTTCGGGCAGAACCTCTCCAAGCAGCGCATCATTTCGCGCCGCACCCGCAAGCGCATCACCATGCAGCTCGAAGAGCCCGAACACACCGAAGGCCCCGGCATCCCGCCCCGCTACCGGCCGCTCGCCTCGCTGCTGCTCAATACGCTGCACTCCGTACCGCTCTACGGCAGCCGCATCGCCGTCTATACCGACGGAAAGTCGAAGATGGAGGCGCTGATGGAGGAGATCGCCCGCGCACGGCACCACATCCATATCCAGTATTACATCCTCAACGACGACCAGACGGGTTGCCGCCTGCGGGATGCCCTGGTCGCAAAGGCGCGCGAGGGCGTCCGGGTTCGCATCCTCTACGACGACGTAGGCAGCCGGGGTGCAAAGAACTCCTTTTTCAAAGGGATGCGCGACGCCGGGATCGAAGTATACGCCTTCCTGCACGTCAAATTTCCGCTCTTCACCAGCAAGGTCAATTACCGCAACCACCGCAAGATCGTCGTGATAGACGGCCGCGTCGGATTCATCGGCGGCATGAACATCGCCGACCGCTATGTCCGCGGCACGCAATGGGGCACATGGCGCGACACCCATTTCCGCATCGAAGGCAGCGGTGCCGCCGGGCTCCAGGCCTCGTTCCTGAGCGACTGGTCGGCGACTACGAAAACGCATATTTCGGGGCCGGACTACTACCCGCCCGCCGGACACTTCACCGACGACATCCTGCAAATCGCCCCCAGCGGCCCGTTCGGCAAGTGGCGCGCCCTGCTGCAGGCCGACAGTTACGCCATCGCCCGCGCCCGGCAGCGGATCTGGATCCAGACCCCCTACTACCTGCCTTCGGACGTACTCAACACGGCACTGCACGAGGCTGCGCTCGCAGGCATCGACGTACACCTGATGCTCCCGGCCCGTTCCGACTCGAAAGTCGTCGACCTTGCGACCCACTCCTATCTGGACGACATGATGAAGGCGGGGGTGAAAATTTCGTTCTACACCCCGGGGTTCCTGCACTCCAAACTGCTGATCATCGACGACATGCTCTCGGTGATCGGCTCCGCGAACATGGATTTCCGCAGCTTCGAGCACAATTTCGAGATCAACGCCTTCGTCTACGACCGCGAATTCGCAAGCCGCATGGCCGCCATATTCGAAGACGACCTGGCACACTGCCATACCGTCACCCCCGGCGAATGGTTCACCCGCCCGCGCACCCGCCGCGTCGCGGAATCGCTTATGCGCGTCTTTTCGCCGCTGCTGTAAATTTCCGACGCGGCCGGCCGCCCCTGCCTGCCGACAAGGCCGCCCGTTCCCGCCAATCGTCCGCCCTCCGCCGCCAAACAAAAGGGAGGGTGCCTGCCAAGTCTTTCACCCGCCGCGAATCGCATATCCGGGAACACGCCCGGAAGCTGTGCGAATAAAATGAGGCTGCCCGGCAAGTCGCAGGCAGCCCCTTTTCCACATGCCGCACGGCGGCTATTCGTATCCTTCGGCCTGCAGTTCCCGCTGCAATTCGGTCATGATCTCCTGTCCCAGCGCCGCACCGGCGGACATGCCCTCCTGCATGATCGCAGGGGTCGCACCGACCGCCTTCCGCATGACCGGCTTGGCGTAAAGGGCATTCAGCTCACGCAGATCGGCGAGCGTCAGGTATTTGGAATAGATCGGCACATAGATATCGACCATGCGGGCGCGCATCTTCTCATTGAATTTCGAGATTATCTTCTCCCAGACGGCTTCCGAAACCGACGGGGCGGAGGTCTTCAGGTACCCGATCATCTGGGTCACGACCACATCGGCATTCCGGAGCGCCCCGGTCAGCTCCATCATCTCGGCGACCGCATCGCGGTATTCGTCCGACTGCGCACGGGCAGGCAGCGCCGCGGCAAACACGGCGCACATGGCAAGGCAAAGGATTTTTTTCATCGGTATGGGGTTTAGGTTAGGTGTCAGATCTCCACGATCCCCTTGCGGATGGCATAGACGACCAGGCTGGCGGTGTTTTTACAGCCGGTCTTTTCGAGGATGTTGGCGCGGTGCTTGTCGACCGTACGTTTCGAGATGAACAGTTCGTCGGCGATCTCCTGGTTCGACAGGCCGCGGCATACGGCCACCAGGATTTCGCGTTCGCGGGCCGAAAGCTCCTCGTCGGGGACGTCCTCGCGCGTACGCATACGCCCCGCGAGCGACGACAGGAGCTGCGGGCTGAAATAGCTGCCCCCCGCCATCACCGTGTCGATGGCCTCGACCACGTCGCCGATGTCCGAGTCCTTGAGCAGGAAACCCCGTGCCCCGGCCTGCACCATGCGCGTATAGTAGCTCTCCTCGCCGAACATCGAAAGGGTGATGATCCTCAGGTCGGGACGCCGCGCCAGCGCCCGCTCGGTGGCCTGCGCGCCGTCGATACCGGGCATGGCGAAATCCATGAAAACGATGTCGGCCTCCAACTCCGGCAGCATGGCGAGGAACTCCTCGCCGCTGGCCGCCTCGCCCACCACGCGGCACCCGGCGCAATGCTCCAGCAGCCCCCTGAGCCCGTTGCGGAAAAGCGAATGGTCGTCTACAAGTACTATCGTGCGTTCCATATCATTTGCGTTTGCGGCGGCGGAGCCTCTGCGATGCCTGCTCCTCCTGCGTATTGACACGGATCGCGGCGCGCATCCCCCGGCCCTTGGCGCTGGCGATGTCGAACACGCCGCCCAGCGAATTGATGCGCGACGAGATGTTCGAAAGCCCCATGCCGCAGTCCATCATGGCCTGCGGATTGAACCCCCGCCCGTCGTCCGTATAGTCCAGTGCCAGTTCCGTCCCGTTCTGCGACAGCGAAAGGTTGATCGACGAACATGCGGCGTGCTTGAGCGAATTGTTGATCAGCTCGCAGATCACCCGGTAGAGAATCACCTCGACGTCCGTATCGAACCGCTCCGCACGGAGGTTGGTCGTGAAGCGGATTTTCACGTCGTGCATCGCGGCGCTCTTGTCGATGAAGTTCTGCACGCCCCGCGCCAGCCCGAAGTCATTGAGCACGTGGGGCGAAAGGTTGTTCGAAATCTCGCGCAGCGAACGGATCGCCTCGTCGATCACATAGGTCGTATTGTCGATGATCTCCTTCTGCTCGGGGCTGCGTTCGTCGCGTGCCAGTGCCGAAAGCGACATCCTCGCCGACGAGAGCAGCGGCCCCAGCCCGTCGTGCAGTTCCTTCGAGAAGCGCGAACGCGCCTTCTCCTCGGTGCGGAGCACGGCCGTGAGGATGCGTTTGTTGAGCAATTGCCGCTGGCGGTTGAGCCTGCCGATGTACTTGAAGAGCTTGTGGGCGTACATCACGCCGATCGACAGGCAGATCGAGATCACGATCCCCAGGTAGGCGAACCACCACCGGGGGACATACTGCCCGCTGGCCATCAGCAGCTGCACGAACCGCTCGACCGAGAGCAGCGAAAACCCCACGATGAAGAGAATCCACACCGAATTGTACTTGGTAGCCCGCACCAGTTTGAGGGCATATGCCGTCGCGACCGACTGGATGAGGATGGCGATGACAAGCAGTATCTTAATCAACATAGGCGTCCCGGTTTTTTACAAATATAGTATTATTCCAGCACATTGGCAAGGGCTGCGAGCTGGCGGTAATCCGTCAGGTCGACCTGCACCGGCACGACCGAGACATAGCCGTGCGCGAGCGCCCACTCGTCGGTATCCTCCGCCCCGGGCTCGCCGTTGACGAAATCGCCCGTGAGCCAGAAATACGCACGGCCCCGCGGGTCTTCGTGGCGGTAAAACTCCTCGCGCCAGAACCCGCGGTTCTGGCGGCAGAGGCGGATGCCGTGCAGTTCGCCGGGCTTGCCTACGGGGACGTTCACATTGAGGCACAACGGCAGTTCGACCTTCTTTTCCAGGACGCTGCGCACGATCCGCTTCCCGTAGACCACCGCCGCCTCGAAATCGGCGTCTTCGCTGTGGTCGTCGAGCGACAGCCCGACCGACGGGCAATCGTAGAAGCTGCCTTCGATAGCCGCCCCCATCGTCCCCGAGTAGAGCACGTTCACGGCCGAATTGGAGCCGTGGTTGATGCCCGAGACCACCAGGTCGACGCGCTGGTCGCGCAACAGGTAGTCGAAAGCCATCTTCACGCAGTCGACCGGCGTCCCCGAGAACGCATAAACCTCCAGCCCCTCCTGCCTGCTTACGCAGCGCAGGTAGAGAGGATTGTACATGGTGATGGCCTGGCTCATGCCGCTCTGCGTCGTCTCGGGTGCCACGACCACCACGCGGCCGAAGGCCCGCGCGACCTCGACGGCCGCCGCCAGCCCCTTCGAATCGTACCCGTCGTCATTGGTTACGAGTATCAGTTTTTCTTCTTTCATAGTCGGTATTTTACCTGCAAAGATAACAATAAATCACGCTCTCGGAAGATATTTTCATGCCGCACTTGCACCGAATGAAAAAAACTTCGTATATTTGCAGTCCCTTACGGGGCGTATATCAACCTCTTTCATTGGGCGCTACGCAGTTGCGGGGACACAAGGACGGCACAGCCCGTCCGGCGTGCCGGGAACGCGGGATTACGGATCAGGGTATCCGTATGGTACGGCGGGCGCAGCGGGAATGTTGGGTGCGAAACACATTAAATTTGTTGCAACAATGAACAAAGACGCAATCATCAAGCTCGTCAACGAGCAGATGTGGGCAAAGACGGATGCCGATGTACCGTCGTTCAAGGCCGGTGACACGATCACCGTATCCTACAAAATCATCGAGGGTAACAAGGAGCGCGTACAGAGTTTCCGCGGCGTGGTTATCCAGATCAAGGGTTCGGGCAAGACCAAGATGTTCACGATCCGCAAGGTTTCGAACGGCGTGGGTGTCGAGCGTATCTTCCCCCTCTATTCGCCCCACATCGACAAGATCGAGGTCAACAAGATCGGTGTCGTACGTCGTGCACGCATCTACTACCTGCGCGACCTGACCGGCAAGAAGGCCCGCATCAAGGAGAAGCGCATGACCAGCGCGGACAAGAAATAGTCCGGGCCGTCAGCAAGAAAAAAACAGGAAGGTTCCCCTTCCTGTTTTTTTGTGCCCGCCCCGGAAAGCGCCGCTGACAACATGCCGCAAGAAACCCGGCGTTCTCGGAACGCCGGGTTTCCCGTAACTCGCAACCGGTTCTGCGGATTACTCTTCGACCGGAATGTCCTTGTTGACGTTCTTCGAACCTACCAGCGCGTAGAAGAGCATGTAGGCCAGACCTGCGACAACCACCCAGTAGCTCGAGAGGTAACCTGCGAAGTCGGCTACGCCGCCCTGGATCAGCGGGAGGATACCGCCGCCGCAAACCATCACCATGAAGATCCCCGAACCCATCGAGGTATACTTGCCGAGGCCTTCGACCGCGAGGTTGAAGATCGTACCCCACATCACCGAGGTGCAGAGGCCGCAAAGGGTGAAGAAGATCACGCCGACGGGCACTTCCACCATGCCGAAGCCGGTTCCGGTGAACACGGGCATCGCACCCTTCACGTCCGTCGGGGCGAAGATGCCCACGAGCACGAAGATCAGCGCCAGCGAGGCGACGAACGAAAGCTGTCCCTTGCTCGAAATCTTACCGCCCAGCAGGCCGCCCAGCAGACGGCCGCACATCATCAGGAACCAGTAGGTACCCACCAGCGAGCCGGCAGCGGCCGCCGCCATGCCCATACCGCTCGTCGCAGCATCGGGGGCCGACGTCAGGAACAGATTCATGAAGTTGGGAATACCGACCTCTACACCTACGTAAATGAAGATGGCGATCGTACCCAGCAGGAAGTGGCGGAACGAAAGGGCGCTGTGCTTGTCCTTGACCTCGGCTTTCTTCTCCTGGATGGCGAACGGCTCGGGAATGTTGACCATGTAGAGCACGACGAATACCACGGCGAAGATGCCCATTGCGATCCACAGTGCGGGAGCCGCGTCGCTGATCGTGGCGTTGGCCGCGTTGCCCATCAGGTAACCCACCAGCACCGGAACGATCGTCGCGGAAATCGAGTTGAGCGAACCGCCGAACTGGATCAACTGGTTACCCTTCTTGCCGCCGCCTCCGAGCGTATTGAGCATCGGGTTGACCACCGTGTTGAGCATACACATCGAGAAACCCGAAATGAATGCGCCGACCAGGTAGATCGGGAAGCTGCCGGCCTCGCCCGAGAGGTACTGGATACCCACGCCGACGAACCCGATAGCCACAGCCGCAAGCGCCGTCTTCTTGTAGCCGATGCGCTTGAGCATTATACCGGCCGGAATACCCATCACCGCATAGGCGATGAAGTTGGCGAAGTTGCCCAGCTGCGACATCCAGTTCGCCACGGCGAACTGGTTCTTGACGATTACGCCCAACGGATTCGAAAGCCCCGTCACGAATGAGATCATTGCGAAGAGCAAGAACATCATGATGATGGGCAGCGTGTAATTTTTTTTCTGTTCCATACGATTTTATCTAAATTTAGGTTAATGAGTTTCCCGGTTATCTGTCCCTTTCGGCGATGTAGGCGCAGAGGTTGGCAAGCGCCGTACGGTACTCCGAGGGCTCGTATTCGGAGAGCATGTCGACGGCCCGTGCGACGTAGCTGCGCAACACCTCGGCGGCGAAAGTCAGTCCGCCCCCGGTCTCGACCGCGTCCTGCAGGTACTCCACCGACTCCTCGTCGTCGTGGCAGCGGGCCAGCCGCCCGAGCAGTTCCTCACGGCGTTCGGGCTCGGCCTTGTCCAGCACCGCTAACAGCGGCAGGGTGATCTTCCCCTCGCGCAGGTCGTTGTTGGCGGGCTTTCCCGTATGCGCCGTACGCATGTAGTCGAGGATGTCGTCCTGTATCTGGAACGCCATGCCGACCGCCTCGCCGAAACGGCGCATCAGCGCCACCTTCTCGCGCGGGGCACCCACGGCCATCGCCCCGGCCGATGCGCTGACCCCGATCAGGCATGCGGTCTTCTTATAAATAATGTCGAGGTACGCCTGGCGCGTCATGGTGTGCTTCTCGGCACACTCGCTCTGCAACACCTCGCCCTCGCACAACGCCGCCATCGAGCCGCATACATGCGTCACCAGGTCGAACTGGCCGCTCGAAAGACCGATATTCATGTTCCTCGCAAGGATGAAATCGCCCAGTATCACCGCCTTGTGCGACTGCCAGCGGGCATTGGCCGACGGGCGGCCCCGCCGCGTATCCGACTCGTCGATCACGTCGTCGTGGATCAGCGACGCCACGTGGATCATCTCCACGAGCATCGCGGCCAGATGCACCCTCCGCCCTTTGGCCGCGCCCTCCACCGGGGAGTTCATCGCCGCCGACAGCATCACCAACAGCGGGCGTATGCCTTTCCCGCGCGAGGAAAGCGCATAACGCAACATGTCGGCAAGCAATTCCCCTTCGGCCGTAAACTGACGGTCGACGAACTCGTCGAACGCCTCCAGTTCCGCAGTCACAGGTTTGCGGATCGTATCGAGTGTAATCATAAAAACAAACTTAACCCAGCGGCAACTGACGCAACATCGCCCGGGACGGGCCCGGATAATCCGGACATCCCGCACACCGGGTCGCCGCATATCTTTGGCAAAGATAGTGATTTTTCGCAATCACGACTCGTCAAGTAAATGTTTTTTCGTACCTTTGCGAAACTTGGATATTTCGCTCGGATAGGCTCGGCCCGGGAATACACGGAACAAGTTTGGTACTCCTTTCGCCCTGCACTATCTTTACCGCAAAAGAAACTTCGGTTTGGATAGGCTGCGGCCCGGGAATGCGCGGAACAGGTTCAACATTCCTCCCGCCCTGCACTATCCTTGGCAACGGTTAACGACAGGGAAAATGGATTTTTCGAAAACGATCATACGCCGGCTGGCGCCGGCTGCGGCGGCGCTCGTCGTCTTCTTCGTAGTGAGCGCGGCCTATTTCGCCCCGCAATTCCGCGGCGAAGTACTGCCCCAGCACGACGTGGTGCAGTACGAAGGCATGGCCAAGGACATCAGCGACATGCGCGCGGCCACGGGCGAAGACCCCCAGTGGACGGGCGGCATGTTCGGCGGCATGCCCGCCTTCCTGATCAACGTGGCCTACCCCGCGCAGATCGTCAAACGCACCGTGGGGCAGGTCGTGAAACTCATCGACACGCCCGCGGCGTTCCTCTTCTTCGCCATGACGGCCATGTGGCTGATGCTGCTCGTCTTCGGCGTCGACCCCTGGGTCGGCATCGTCCCGGCGCTGGCCTACGGGCTCTCGACCTATTTCCTGCTGATCATAGGCGCCGGGCACATCACCAAGATGTGGGCGCTGGTCTATGCCCCGCTGATGATGGGCGGTGCGTGGATGACCCTGCGGGGAAACATGTGGGCGGGCGGGGCGCTCACGGCGCTCACGGCGTCGCTCGAAATCGGCGCCAACCACCCGCAGATCACCTACTATTTCCTCCTGGCCATGGCCGCCTTCTGGATCAGCGAGGGCATCGCGGCCCTGCGGGACAAACGCCTCGGGGACTTCTGGAAACGCACGGCGGTACTCGCCGCCGCAGGCATACTTGCCGCAGGGTCGAATTTCTCGCCCCTGTGGTACACCGCCAGCCACTCCAAAGAGACCATGCGCGGCGGCTCCGAACTGGCCTCGACCTCCGAGACTTCGCAGGACGGGCTGGCGCTCGACTACGCCACGGCCTGGAGCTACGGCCGCACGGAGAGCCTGAACCTGCTGATCCCCGACTTCATGGGGCGCGAATCGGCCACGACCTTCTCGCCCGACGGCGAGGTGGCAGCCGTGCTGAACGAATACGGGCTGCGCGGCGCCGCACAACAGTTGCCGGCCTACTGGGGCAGCCAGCCCTACACCGGCGGCCCGACCTACCTGGGCGCCGCGGCCATTTTCCTCGCAGCGCTGGGCATCGCCCTGGCACGCGGACGCAACAAATGGTGGATCGTCGCCGTCTCGGTGCTGATGCTCCTGCTGGCATGGGGACGCAACCTGATGTGGTTCACCGAACTGGCCTTCGACCTGCTGCCCGGCTATAACAAGTTCCGCACCGTCTCGATGGCGCTCGTCGTCGTCCAATGGGCCGTGCCGCTGCTGGGAGCACTGGCACTCATGCGGCTGTGGCGCGGGGAGATCCCGCGCCAGAGGCTGCTGCGGGCACTGGCATGGGCCGCGGGCGTCACGGGCGGGCTCTGCCTGCTGCTGGCCGTCGCCGGCAGCGCGTTCTTCGATTTCGGCCGCGCGGAAAGCACCGGGATGATGACCGAACAGTTCCGCCAGTTGTTCGAGGCCAACAACATGCAGGATTACCTCCAGCGCGGCATGGATGCCGAAATGGGCATCGCCACGGGCAATGCCATGGCTGCCGAACGCGCCTCCATGATGCAGGCCGACGCATGGCGCTCGCTGCTGATGATCCTGCTCGCAGCGGGCGGTGTGGCGCTGTTCGCCCTGCGCCGGATCAACAAATACGTGCTCACGGCACTGCTCGCCGCCGTGATGCTGCTCGACCTGGTGCCGGTCGACCTGCGGTTCATTTCGCACGACAACTTCATTTCGGCGCGCCGGAACCAGGTCACGGCCACGGCCGCCGACAAGGCAATCATGGCCGACAAGGAGCCGGGGTTCCGCGTCTTCAACCTCACGGTCAGCCCCTTCCAGGACGCTACGACCTCCTATTTCCACCGCTCCGTGGGCGGCTACCACGGCGCCAAGCTGGCCCGTTACCAGGATCTGATCGACCGCTACCTGAGCTACCGCAACGACGCCGTTCTGGACATGCTCAACACGCGCTACCTGATCGTGCCGGGCGACGGCGGACAGCCCGAAGCGGTGCTCCGCCCGACGGCCAACGGCGCCGCCTGGTTCGTCGACGCGGTCGCCGTGGCGGGGAGCCCGCAACAGGAGATCGACCTGCTCGGGGAAACCGACCTGAAACGAACCGCCGTAATCGCAGAAAAAGACAAGCCGTACACGCAAGGCTGGACGGCGAATCCCGCCGACACGGCGGCCCAACGCACCATCGCCCTCACGGAATACCGTCCCAACTACCTCAGGTACGAATACACCGCCCCCGCAGAGGGCGTGGCGGTATTCTCCGAAATCTTCTATCCCTACGGCTGGACGGCCTACGTCGACGGCGCGGAAGCCCCCTGTTTCCGGGCCGACTACGTGCTCCGCGCCATGAGGCTGCCTGCCGGGCAACATACCGTCGAATGGAAATTCCGCGCCCCGGGCTGGAAGGCGGCCGAAGCCGTGACGCTCGTCTCGTCGCTCACGATCCTGCTCGGCGCCATCGCTGCGGCGGTCTGCTGTTTCAGATCCAGGAAGAGAGAGAAGAGAGGGAACGGGGAGGAATAAAAAGAGTGAAAAAAGCAAAGCCACAAACCCGATTGTCATCATAAGAGCAGACATTCAAAAACTAATGAAGACGCGGCCGGAATTCCGGGCAATGAAGTCCCCCGTTTCGAAGGGTGGTTCCGAAGGATTGCCGATAGGCTTCATTTCAGGATCGGGCGGCGGCCCTTTCCACAATAAAAAACAGACGTTCGAAAATGAAAGACGATAAAAGGCTAAAGAGAAAAGTCCGCAACTCCTACATCGTATCGACGGTGAGCATCACCCTCGTGTTGTTCCTGCTGGGCTCGGTGGGCTACCTGATGGTCGCGGCGATGAAGGTCGCCGACACCCTGCAGGAGAGCATCGCCGTGACCGTGGAGCTGGAAAACGGGCTTTCGGACGAACAGAAGGACGCAGTCAACCGGCAGCTCACGGCCGAAGACCTCGTGGCGACGATCGCCTACGTCGGCAAAGAGGAGAAGATCGAGGACGCCGAGTTCCGCAAGATGTTCGCCAGCGAATTCGAGGAAATCCTGGACGAAAACCCGCTGCTCGACTCGTTCGAGCTGACCCTCACGGCCGCCTCGGCCGACAAGGAGCTGCTCGACGGCTTCATCGCCGGCATCTCGAAGATCGCGGGGGTCGAACGGGTGAGCTACCCGGCGCTGATGGCCGAACGGCTGCACGCCACGGTAGGCAAAATCCGGCTGGTGCTGGTGCTCTTCGGCGGGGCGCTGCTCGTCATTTCGCTGATCCTGCTGGGCAACACCATCCGGCTGGCCATCTTCTCGAAGCGCTACCTGATCAATACCATGAAACTCGTCGGCGCCACCAAGTGGTTCATCATGAAGCCCTTCCTCGGCAGCAGCATCACGCAGGGCATCCTGGCCGGACTGGGAGCCTCGCTGCTGTTCGGGCTTTCGGTCTACGGGCTCAACGAAGCCGTCCCCGAACTGCTGACGATCGCCGAGGCGGGCAAGGTCGCCATCATCCTCGGCGCGATGATTGCCGGGGGCATCGTAATCTCGGGGCTTTTCACGATCCTCGCGCTGAACAAATTCATCAACATGAAGTCGAACAAGATATACCTTTATTAAATGAAAAAAGCCAATAACACCCCTCCGGAACAGGAAAATCCCCGTATGCCCCTGACCCGCCGCAACTACATCCTGCTGGCCGTCGGGTTCGCCGTCATCCTCCTGGGCTTCGTGCTGATGGCCGGCGGCGGCAGCGATTCGCCCGACGAATTCAACTACGCCATGTTCTCGTGGCGCCGCATCACGCTGGCCCCGATCCTGGTCATCGGCGGTTTCGTCATCGAGATCTACGCCATCATGAAACGCTTCAAAAAATAATCCGCACGGCCGTCCCGGCGCCCGGCCTCCGGCGGCCCGTTCCGGCCGAGGCACGGCGCGCCCCCGCACCGGGGCCCCCGGTGCGGCGCGACGGCACAGGAGATATACCCGCTTAAATCAGTTATGGACACCTTACAAGCCATCCTGCTCGGTATCGTGCAGGGCATTACGGAATTCCTGCCCGTGTCAAGCAGCGGCCACCTGCAGATCGCCAAGGAGCTGCTCGGCGTGGAACTGGAAGAAAACCTCACGTTCGACGTGGCGCTCCACGCCGCCACCGTACTGAGCACCATCGTGGTGCTCTGGAGCGAGGTCTGGCGCCTCCTGAAGGGGCTCTTTTCGCGCCGCTTCAACGCCGAGCAGGCCTACGTGCTGAAGCTCGTACTTTCGATGATCCCCATCGGGGTCATCGGCTTCCTCTTCAAAGACCGGATCAACGCCATGCTCGACGCCCCCTACATCCTGGTAATCGTGGGCGCCATGCTGCTGCTTACCGCGACGCTGCTGGCCTTCGCCTACTACGCCAAGCCGCGCCAGAAGGAGACCATCTCCTACCGCGACGCCCTGATCATCGGCCTGGCGCAGGCCTGCGCCGCCATGCCGGGGCTATCGCGTTCGGGGACGACCATCGCCACCGGACTGTTGCTGGGCAACAAAAAGGCCGCCGTGGCACAATTCTCGTTCCTGATGGTGCTGGCGCCGATTCTGGGCGAAACACTGCTCGAAGCCGCAAGCGGCGACCTCACGGCCGGCATCGCCACGGGCACGCTCGCCGCCGGGTTCGCAGCCTCGTTCGTCACGGGGTGCCTGGCCTGCAAATTCATGATCGAGATCGTCAAGCGGGGCAAGCTCATCTGGTTCTCGCTCTACTGCGCGCTGGCCGGCCTGGTATCCATCCTAAGCTATTTCTGCTGATGAAGGAGACACTCGACCTGCGGGGCCTCAACTTCGAGGAGGGCTACATCGCCGTCATCGACAAACCCCTGAGCTGGACGTCCACCGACGTCGTACGCAAGATCAAGTCCGCGCTCCGCAGGCTCGGCTACCGCAAGATCAAGGTCGGCCACGCGGGCACGCTCGACCCGCTGGCCACGGGCGTCCTTTTGGTCTGCATCGGCCGCGCCACCAAGATGGTCGACGCCCTGCAGGCCGAGGAGAAGGAGTACGTGGCCGACGTCATGCTGGGTGCCACGACCCCCAGCTACGACCTCGAACATCCCGTCGACGCGACATTCCCCACGCAGCACATCACGCGCGGGAAGGTACTCGAAGCCCTCGCCGCACTCTCGGGCGAACGCCTCCAGTCGCCGCCGGTCTATTCGGCCAAAAAGATCGACGGCATGCGGGCCTACGAACTGGCTCGAGCGGGCGAGGAGGTCGAAATGCGCAAGGCGCTCGTCCACATCTACGAAATGCAGCTCGAAGAGTACGACCTGCCGCGCATCCGCATCCGCGTACGATGCAGCAAGGGCACCTACATCCGTTCGCTGGCCCACGAAATCGGGCAGGCGCTCGAAAGCGGCGCGCACCTGACTTCCCTTTGCCGGACGCGCAGCGGCGGCTTCAGGGTCGAAAACGCCCACAGCCTCGATGATTTTCTAAAAAAATTGCAGGAACTTGAAACAAAATAGGCTTTTTTGCGTATAGAAATTAATCTGTGTTGTTTATTTCGAACGTAAAATAGAGTATTCCACCTATGAAATTATCGCAATACGGGTATGATTTCGCCCCCGAAATGCTGGCGAAACACCCGACGGAAAACCGGGACGATTCGCGCCTGATGGTCATCGACCGCGCCAAAGGCACCATCGAACACCGTATTTTCAAAGACATCATCGAATACTTCGACGAAAAAGACCTCTTCGTATTCAACGACACCAAAGTCTTCCCGGCACGCCTCTACGGCAACAAGGAGAAGACGGGTGCCGAGATCGAGATCTTCCTGCTGCGCGAACTGAACCGCGAACTGCGGCTCTGGGACGTGCTGGTCGACCCGGCCCGCAAGATCCGCATCGGCAACAAGCTCTACTTCGGCGACGACGACCTGCTGGTGGCCGAGGTGATCGACAATACGACCTCGCGCGGGCGCACGCTGCGCTTCCTGTTCGACGGCTCCTACGAGGAGTTCAAGCAGACGCTTTTCAGCCTGGGCGAGACACCGCTGCCCAAATGGGTGCGCGACAAGGTCGAACCCGAGGACGCCGAGCGCTACCAGACGATCTTCGCCGAGCACGAAGGCGCCGTTGCCGCCCCGACGGCCGGCATGCACTTCTCGAAGCACCTGATGAAGCGCATGGAGATCAAGGGCATCGACCGTGCGTTCGTCACGCTGCACGTCGGGCTGGGCAACTTCCGTACGGTCGACGTCGAAGACCTCTCGAAGCACAAGATGGACTCCGAACAGTTCTTCGTGACCGAAGAGGCTGCCGGGGCGGTGAACGAGGCCAAGCGCAACGGGCGCAAGGTCGCAGCCATCGGCACGACCGTCATGCGCACCCTCGAAACGGCGGTCTCGACCAACGGCATGATCAAGCCGATGGAAGGATGGACGAACAAGTTCATCTTCGCGCCCTACGAGTTCACGGTGGCCGACGCCATGGTGACCAATTTCCATCTGCCTTACTCCACCCAGCTGATGATGGTTGCGGCGTTCGGCGGCTACGAAACGATCATGAACGCCTATAAGATAGCCAAGGAAGAAGGGTACCGATTCGGCACTTACGGCGACGCGATGCTCATTCTTTAAGATTTTTTCACTATCTTTGCACAATAGACCGCGAAAGATCAAATACTCGAACCATGGCAAATAAGATTCTGTACGTCTGTCAGGAGATTACACCCTATCTTCCAGAGACGGAGGCTTCCGGACTTTGCCGCGCTCTCACGCAGGCGATGCAGGAGCGTGGGAACGAAATCCGTACCTTCATGCCGCGCTACGGCTGTATCAACGAACGCCGGCACCAGCTCCACGAGGTAATACGTCTTTCGGGCATGAACCTCATCATCGACGACAACGACCACCAGCTCATCATCAAGGTGGCCTCGATCCCCGCGGCGCGCGTGCAGATCTATTTCATCGACAACGACGACTATTTCTCGCGCAAGGCCGTGCTAACCGACAGCGAAGGGGCGGAATTCCCCGACAACGACGAACGGGCCATCTTCTTCGCCCGCGGCGTGCTGGAAACGGTCAAAAAACTGCGCTGGACGCCGACCATAGTCCATTGCCACGGCTGGTTCTCGGGAGTGATCCCGGTCTACCTGAAACGTGTCTTCGCCGACGACCCGATTTTCCGCGACGTGAAAGTCGTCGTCTCGCTCTACGCCGACGGCTTCCCCGGGGAACTGGACAAGGGCTTCGCCGCGAAGATCGCCGGCGAGGGGGTCAAGGATAAAAATCTCGCAATTCTCGACGTCCCGTCATACGAAAACCTCTGCCGCTTCGTTATGGAATATGCCGACGGTGTGGTCGCAGCTTCCGCAGATGCCGACCCCAAGGTATTGGAGATCGCCCGTGCGAGCGGGAAACCGATGCTCGAATACCAGTCGCCCGAGGCAGCGGACTTTTTCGATAATTACAACCGATTCTATGAAGCGATTCAATAATTTCCGCCGTTTGCTCCGCGCCGCCGCCGTCGTGACGGCCGTCGCTGCGATGACATTCGCGGGCTGCACCAAGGTCGACGACACACTGGGGTCGAACCTCGTGCCGGACAACCAGCAGATGAAAGCGGGTTACCAGACATTCGGCGCCCTGACGCTGACGGGGGATCTCAACCCCAGGCGCTATGTCGAGACGCGGCTTTACCAGACCGACTCGCTCATCACGTCGAACCTCACCTACGGGTACATGGGTTCGATGCTCAGCGATACGTTCGGACTGCGCACGGCAGGGTTCCTCACGCAATACGTCCCCTATGAAATCGACTCGGGCTATTTTGGGTTCCGCCCGATCCTCGACTCGGCGATCATCCTGCTTTCCATCTCCAGCTACGGCAGCGACACGCTCACCTCGCAGGAGTACAACGTATACGAGGTCGTCAGCAACAAATACCTGACCGAGAAACCCGTCGAAAGCGGAAAGTCCGAGCGCGACACGACCTTCTACCTCAATTTCGACCCCGTCAGGGCGGATGTCGTAGGTGACGACGTGCTCTTCACGTTCACCTTCCCCGACGGAAAGACGACAGGCCCCGCCACCACGTACACCACCATGAAACCGACCCCAAAGGGACGGGAATTCATCAACCGCCTGATGCTTCAGGAGGGCACGTACAAGGGCGACTATTCGATTTACAGCCTCGACAGCCTCGAACAGTGGGTCGCCGAGTTCAAGGGGCTTTACATCGTCCCGGCCGTCGACCAGACGACCCCCAACAAGGGCAACATCTACGCCACGTCGCTCGACGCTTCGGGCTTCGCGATCTACGGGCGTAACCGCCTGGAGAGCGACCCTACGCTGATCGCCGACACGATTTCGATCCCCTACATTTTCTACGACTCTTCGGTCGACTACGGCAACGTGTCGGTCAACACCATCCGCCACGACTACTCGAAAGCCACTTCTCCGCAGAGGTTCGACATTGCGGATGCGGTCGAGACCAACGAGAACCGTCCGCTCAGCAAGCAGGTCTACGTCGAGGGCATGGGCGGCGTCGTAACGGAAATGACCTTCACCGAGGAGTTCTTCAGGCAGCTGGCGCAGATCATCAAGGACGAGAACGCCGCTTCCGCCAAGGAGTTCAACACCCTGGCCATCAACCAGGCCCGGATGTCGGTCTATTTCGCGGGCAGCAACTACGACTGGCAGAACCTGACCGACGTGAAGCACATGATCGAGCAGATGGACGCCTCGCAGAGCCGCCTGGGCCTCTATACCAATTACAAAAAGCTCTCGGGCATCACCGACTACGCCTATGCCTACGAGAAGACCTACAGCACGACGCTGACCTACGGCGGTTACATCAACCGCAGCCGGGGCTGCTACGTGATGGACATCACGGGCCACGTGCAGAGCATGTGGAACTACTACCAAGAGGCCGTGAAGGAGCTGGGCGAGAACGCCCCGTGGGAAGAGATCGCGGAGAGAATCAAAACCAGGACTATGTACATGGGGCCCGAGGCATACGGCCTCTACACCCAGAATTACAGTGTGATGCAGGGTATGACGCCCTCGGACGGGTCGCTGACCAAGGAGGATGCCCCGATCAAGATCGACATCGCCTATACCCTGGTCAAATAAAGGATCAACAGCACGGAATGCGAAACCTAAGTACTCATGCTTAGGTTTTCGCATTTCAGAAAAGCCATAAAGAACGCATGCAGGAAAATTTAGTAATCGTCGAGTCCCCCGCCAAGGCCAAAACCATCGAGAAGTTCCTCGGCAAGGACTATATCGTCAAGTCGAGTTTCGGACACATCCGCGACCTGTCGAAAAAAGACCTGGGCATCAATATCGACGACGAGTTCAAGCCCGTCTATGAAATCCCGGGCGACAAGAAGAAAGTGGTGGACGAACTGACCAAACTTGCCAAGAGCAAGACCGTATGGCTGGCGTCCGATGAAGACCGCGAAGGAGAAGCCATCGCATGGCACCTGACCGAAGTGTTGGGGCTCCCCGTCGACCAGACCAAGCGCATCGTCTTCCACGAAATCACCAAGCGGGCGATTCTCGAAGCCATCGAGAACCCCCGCACGGTCAACATGGATCTGGTCAATGCACAGCAGGCACGCCGCATCCTCGACCGCCTGGTCGGCTTCGAGCTTTCGCCCGTGCTGTGGAAGAAAGTGCGGCCGTCGCTTTCGGCCGGCCGCGTGCAGAGCGTCGCCGTACGGCTGATCGTCGAGCGCGAGCGCGAGATCATCGCCTTCCGCTCGGCACCCTATTTCCGCGTCGTGGCACAGTTCTACGCGGCCAACGACCCCGAAAAGACCATCTTCAAGGCCGAACTCCCGTCGCGCTTCGAAACGCAGGCCGAGGCCGAGGCATTCCTCCGCAGTTGCATCGGCGCCACATTCACCGTGTCGAAAGCCGAAGAGAAACCCGCACAACGTTTCCCGGCACCTCCGTTCACGACCTCGACGCTCCAGCAGGAGGCGGGCCGCAAGCTGGGCATGTCCGTTTCGCAGACGATGTCCGTCGCCCAGCACCTCTACGAGCAGGGTCTCATCACCTACATGCGTACCGACTCCGTAAACCTCTCGCAACAGGCACTGGCCCAGTGCAAGGAGGAGATCACGAAACTCTACGGCGAAAAATATTCGTCATGGCATAACTATAAGACCAAGACCAAGGGGGCCCAGGAGGCGCACGAGGCCATCCGCCCGTCGTATATCGACCGCCAGTCGATCGAAGGCACCCCGGCCGAAAAGAAACTCTACGACCTGATCTGGAAGCGCACCGTAGCTTCGCAGATGGTCTGCGCCGAACTCGACCGCACGACCATCGTGATCGACATGTCGGGGTCGTCGCAGCAATTCGTCGCCACGGGCGAAGTCGTCCGCTTCGACGGCTTCCTGCGCCTCTACTCCGAATCCACGGACGACGACCAGGCCGCCGAAAGCGGCGAAGGGCTGCTCCCGAAGATGGCCCAGGGCGACGAACTGCTTTCGACGCAGATCACCGCCACGGAGCGCTTCACGCAGGCCCCGGCGCGTTACAACGAAGCCTCACTGGTCAAGCGCCTCGAAGAGCTGGGCATCGGACGCCCCTCGACCTATGCGCCGACCATCACGACGATCATCAACCGCGGCTACGTGGTCAAGCAAAACAAGGAGGGGCAGAAACGCAGCTACGTACAGATGACCCTCACGGGCGACAAGCTCGCCACGAAAAACCTCTCGGAAAGCTACGGCAAGGAGAAGAACCGCCTTTCGCCGACGGACATCGGCATGGTCGTCAACGACTACCTCGAAACGCAGTTCAAGCCGATCATGGACTATAACTTCACGGCCAGCGTCGAAAAGGAATTCGACCGCATCGCCGACGGCGACATCACGTGGGTGAAGATGATCCACGATTTCTACGGCCCCTTCCACCAGATGGTCGACACGGCCATCGGCACGCAGACCGACAAGAAGAGCCAGGCACGCATCCTGGGCAACGACCCCAAGACAGGGCATATCGTCAAGGCACGCATCGGCCGTTACGGCCCGATGGTCGAGATCGAAGGCGAAGAGGGCCAGAAAGGGCGCTTCGCCTCGCTCAAAAAGGGCCAGCTGATCGAGTCAATCACGCTCGAGGAGGCGTTGGCACTCTTCGCGCTGCCCCGCGACCTGGGCCAGCTCGACGGCGAGGAACTCTCGGTGGGCATCGGCAAGTACGGGCCCTACGTGCGCCACGGCAAATCGTTCGCATCGCTGCAGAAGGGCGACGACCCCTACACGCTCACCTACGAGCGGGCCGTGGAGATCGTCCATGCCCAGAAGGCTGCGGCCGCCGCGGCCAACACTCCGCTGCGGAGCTTCCCCGAAGAGCCCGACATGCTGGTCAAGAACGGCCGTTACGGGGCCTACATCGCCTACAAGGGCAAGAACTACCGCCTGCCCAAGGGCAGCAAACCCGAAGAACTCACGCTCGACGACTGCCTGAAGATCGTCGCCGACTCGAAGAAATAACAGAACCTATAACTAAACTGTAACGCAATGAAGAAACTCCTGCTGACCCTCGTTGCCTTCTGCGCCGCATTTACGGCTGCGGCACAGACCCCCGACACGACCGCCGCCGAAGGCTACCGGTTCACCGACGTCAAACTGATCCCCATGACCCCGGTCAAGGATCAGAGCCGTAGCGGCACCTGCTGGTGCTACTCAACCCTTTCGTTCCTCGAAGGTGAAATCCTGCGTGCGGGAGGCGCCCCCGTGCACCTCTCCGAAATGTGGATCGTCCGCCATACGTTCATGGAGAAAGCCGTGAAATACATTCGCATGCACGGCGAGATCAACTTCGCCGAAGGCGGGGCCTCGCGCGACGTGACGGAAGGCATCCGCAACTACGGCATCGTCCCGTTCGAAGCCTACCCGGGCTTCAACTACGGCACCGAGAAAGCCGATTTCCACGAACTCTCGCGCGTGCTGAAAGCCTACCTCGACGCAGTGATGGAGGCCAGCACCAAATCTTCGAACAAGCCGCTCTCGACGGCTTGGAAACGGGGTTTCAACGCCATTCTGGACGAATATTTCGGCCCGATGCCCGAGACTTTCACCTATCAGGGCAAGGAATACACGCCCCGGACGTTCGCCGCCTCGCTGCCGATCGACATCGACGACTATATCGACATCAGTTCGTTTACACACCACCCCTTCTATACGCAATTCATCATCGAGGTGCCCGATAACTGGATGTGGGGCACGGTCTACAACCTTCCGCTTGACGAAATGATGGCCGTCGTGGACAACGCACTGGAGAACGGTTATCCCGTCGCGTGGGGCACCGACGTAAGCGAAAAGGGATTCAGCCGCACCAAGGCGATCGGCATCGTACCGGCCGCCGACCTCGAAGGCATGGGCGGCACCGAAGCCGAGCGCTGGGGCAAACTGACGCAGAAGGAGAAGGACGACGCACTCTACAAGTTCGACAAGCCGGGCAAGGAGCTCGACATCACCCAGGAGATGCGTCAGGTGGCTTTCGACAACTACGAAACCACCGACGACCACGGCATGGTCATCATGGGTACGGCCACCGACCAGGCAGGCAACCACTACTACAAGGTGCAGAATTCATGGGACGTACGTCCGCCCTACGACGGATTCTGGTATTTCTCGCGCCCGTTCGTCGCTTACAAGACAACCTCGGTCATGGTCAACAAGCACGCCCTGCCCAAGGAGATCGCCAAGAAACTGGGCATCAAATAACCCGGGCGTAACGACCGCCCCTGAGAAGCCTCAGCCGCATGGCGGCAGGGAGCCCGAAATGAAAAGCGGCCCGACTTTGACAGTCGGGCCGCTTTCGTATATCGAAGTTTTAACTCTTTTCCGAAAATAAAAGGGAGATATTACATCTCGCGCAGCTTGATGCTCTCTCCCAACATAATCAGGGCGGTGCGTAACCACTCATTGATCCTTGCTTTCATACTAAATAATTTTAAATAATTCTTAAAATATTTTATCATTTAAGACAAGGCAAAAGTACTACGGTAAAAGCAAACTTCCAAATATTTTATTAAGATTTTTTAAGAAATATGTAAATTTTTTGAATAAACCCTCTATTCCTCCACCTCTACCCCCAGCAGCCGCACCAGGTCAACAGCCTGCAATGCATTGATCTTCAAACCCTTTAATTCAAACGAACCGACCTCGCCGACCCGCATGCCGCGGATGTCGGAATCGGCGAACGAAAGCCCGCGCAGGCGCGTGCCGCGGAATTCGCCCTGCGTCAGGTCGCAGCGCGAAAAGGCGACCTTCTCCAGGCGGCACTCGTCGAACACGGCACCCCGCATGACTCCCTGCCCGTGCGCCACGAAACGCAAGCGCCCCAGTGCGAAATTGGCGAATTCCGCCTTGCAGCGCTCGAAGGCCACATGCTGCATCGTCGCTTCGGAGAGGTTCGTCCCCATGAGCTTGCAATCCAGGAACTCCACCCGCTGAAAACTGCACCCCGTCAGGTCGGCGTTCGACAGGTCGCAGTTCCGGAAGGTCACATCCGTGAAATGCGATCCGCGCAGCGTGCACGCCGGGAAAAGGCAGCCCGCGAAAAGGCACGACTGCACCCAGATATGTTCCCGGTCAAGGTGCGGGAAAACAATGCTGCGGAAAATGCCTCCGGCAATCTCTTCGCCTTCGGTCAACGCCCTGCCATCGGTATGTTCCACGGGATCGGCGGCCGGGACTGGTCTGGTTATCTGCATCTTTAAGTTCAGTAAACGGCCACCCGTATCCCCGCCTGCAAAGCCGCGTACGGAAGGGTCGCCGCAGCAAAGGTAAGAATTTATCCCGGAAGGCCGCGCCCTTCTCCGCCACGCTCGCGCCGTTTTGCGCATACGGAAAATAATTCCTATCTTTGGGTCGCCTTTCACCCGAACGATTCATGAAAAAGGGATACAGAACCATTTTGACGGCCTGTATGCTGTTGATAGCATATACCGCCGCGGGGCAGCAACCCGAGAAGGACATGGACGCCTTCCCCTCGACCGAGGAAGCCCTGTCCCAGATCGGAAGCGCCGCAGCCCGCTCCCCGAAACAGCCTGCCGACACCGCAGCCCTCACATCGCCTGCCCAACGCAAAGGCTTCATACGCCGCATCATCGACTATTACAGCCGTTCGAATATCGACCGCACGTTCGAAAAGAAAATCGACTGGAGCATCGTCCCCGGCCCGAACTATTCGTCGGATGTCGGCTTCGGCATCGGGTTCCTCGTGGCGGGGCTTTACCGAATAGACCGCACGGACTCCGTGACCGCCCCGTCGAATATCTCGATCTACGGCAACGTCACGACCGAAAAATTCGTCCTGCTCCGCTTCTCGGGCGACAACATCTTCAACCACAACAAACAACGCCTGAGCTACGCCGGGGCCTTCGTCTATTTTCCGGGTGCCTTCTACGGCGTGGGCTACAACGCCGGCGCGGAGGGCTACGCACAGGAGCTCACCACCACGATGGGCATCTTCCGCATCTCCTACTGCACGGCGCTCGCCGGACGCTTTTACATCGGCGTCAGCGGGGGCATCGACTACACCGGGGCGAAGTACAAAGACACGGGGATGGTCGCCTATATGAATAATGTCAAAGCCGACGTAGACGCCGGGAAGCCGGTTCCGGGCGGCAGGATGGGCGAACTCTACACCCTCTGGCAGGAGGGGCGCTACGACCCGGCCAAACAGGATCCCTTCTCGAATTACATTACCGAATCGGGCGACAATCCGAACGCCTTCAACACCAGCCTCGGCCTCTTCGCCCAATACGACACGCGCGACGTGACATTCAACGCTTCGAAGGGCATCTTCATCAAGGCCGAAGCCAAGTGGTACCCCGAATGGCTGGGCAATACGCGCCGCAACTTCGGACGCTTCACCCTGACCTTCGACTTCTACCGGAAACTCTGGAAAGGCGCCATCTTCGCCTACGACCTCTACGCCGACTTCACGGCCGGCACCCCTTCGTGGCACATGTACGCCAAGATGGGCGGCATGGAACGCATGCGCGGCTACTACGAAGGGCGCTACCGCGACAAAAGGCTCGTCGAGACGCAGATCGAGCTGCGCCAGAAAATCTACCGCCGCCACGGCGTCGTAGCCTGGATCGGCGGCGGACAGGTCTGGGGCACCGACAAATTCCGCTGGGACAACACCCTTTACAGCTTCGGCTGCGGCTACCGGTTCGAGTTCAAGAACCGGATGAACATCCGCCTCGACTACGGCTGGGGCGTCTACGGCAACCAAAACCTGCCGTGGGATCGCAAACGCTCCTCGGCCTTCCTCTTCACGGCCTCCGAAGCCTTCTAAGAGCCTGCGCCGCGCGAACAGGACACATATGGGAAAGCCCCTCCTCGGGAGGGGCTTTCCCATGCGGTAATCCCGTCGGGACTATACCGTATATACCGTGATAAACCCGTCGGCACGATGCAGCGTGAGCCGGATCGCCTCCCCGCCGCCGATGCGCCCGACAACGGTTCCGGCCGCAAAATCCACCGTCTCCACCCGCAGGTCGTGCAGCAAGTCCAGCCCCGGGCGCCGGGCATATTTGTAGAGCGCCTCCTTGGCGCACCAAACGGCGGCAGGCAGCAACGGATCGCCGGACAACGCCTGCTCGGAGGGGGACATGTAACGCGGCGCGGCACGGCTGAAATCCCGCGCCTCGGGCTCGATGTCGACCGCGCAGGGGACATCGGACAGACAGACGGCCACACGCCCCCTGCAATGCGAAACCCCGACGTATACCCCGTCCCTGTCGACGATCGGAGCCCCGGCGGCATCGTAGGCAATCCGCACATCCGCCCCCAGTTCCCGGCGGACGATAGCCCGCCACGTGAGGTATTCCCGGCGCCGGCCCTCCCGCACAAAACGCCGGGCCTCGGCCAATTCGTCGGATGTCACCCACCCGGCTACCCCGGCCTCGTCCATCGGCGGCTCTATGAAGAGTGCCTTTCCCATCGTTCACTGCAAGTCCACACGGATTTTATCGACACGGTGCCCGTCCATCTCCTGCACCGTAAAACGGATGTCGTGCGACGTAAAGACATCGCCCTTGCGGGGGAAGTCGCGTTTGAGTTCGAGCATCAGCCCGGCGAGGGTCTCGGCATCGCCCTTCACGTCGGCAAAGGTCTCCTCGTCGATCCCCAGCACCCGTTCGAAATCGCCCAGGTGGCTCTTGCCGTCGAAGAGGTAACTCTTCTCGTCGAGACGCGTGAAGAAACTCTCGTCGGCATCGCTTTCGTCCGAAATCTCGCCCACGATCTCCTCGATGATATCTTCCAGCGACACCAGCCCCAGCGTCGAACCGTACTCGTCGACGACGATCGCCATGTGCACCTTGTTCGACTGGAAGTCGCCCAGCAGGTCGTTGATCTTCTTATGCTCGGGCACGAAATAGGGCTTGCGCACCAGCTGCTGCCAGCCGAATTCGTTGCCGTGGTTGATATAGGGGAGCAGGTCCTTGACATAGAGCGTCCCCCTGATATTGTCGATATCCTCTTCGTATACCGGGATACGCGAAAAACCCGACCGGATGATCGTCTGCTTGACGGTCTCGTAATCGTCCGTCACCGAGAGCGCCGTAATGTCCACGCGGGGTTTCATGATCTCCTGCACCTCGGTATTCACGAAGTTGACGATCCCCGACAGCATCACATGCTCCTCGGGGCTCGAACTCTGGGTCATATCCACGGCGTCGGCCAGTTCGTCGAGCGAAATCTCGCTCTTGTGCGCCGCCTTTTCGCTGATGCGGCTGCTCGTGCGCACCAGGATGTAGGAGAGCGGATAGAAAATCCACCGCAACACCCTGAGCGGCCGTGCCGCGAACTGCGCGAAACGCACCGGCATGGTCTGCGCCAATACTTTGGGCAGTATCTCGCCGAACAGCAGCAGCAGGAAAGTCACCAGTACGGTCTTGAACAGGAACTCGAAACGCAGGAAAGTAAAAACCGAGTCGATGATACCCGACACGAGGATGACGATGCAGATATTCACCAGGTTGTTGACCACCAGAATCGTCGCCAGCAGCACGTCGACATTCGTCAGCAAGTGCAACACCGCCTCCGCCGAAGCGGTCGTGCGCGTCTGCAGGCGGCGGATATCCTTATGCGACAGGGAGAAAAACGAAGTTTCAGCCCCCGATACGAGCGCTGAAACGCACAGCAGTCCCAACGTCACCGCGCACAGCACGGCGATATGGCCCGAAAACCCGTTGAATGCGATCCATGAAGCGGTACTCTCCAAACTTGCGCTGATTTAGTTAGTCAAAAAGCGATCCGCTCTGCGAATCGGCAGCCTGCTGGCTGTTTTCGGACTCCTCGCGCAGCACCTCCTTGCGTCCGCCGGGCATCTGCACGATGAACTTCGAGTTGCGCGACTGGTAGGCCGGTTTGGCCAGCAGCAGTTCGATGTTGTTGTAGCGGGTCGACTTGGCGCCGAGCATCACCTGCTCGGGCGGCCGCTGCGGCGGCGCAACGGGCTTGATCGGCTCCAGCACGGGAGCCACAGGCTCCTTCACCGGTTCCGTGATACGCGCCGGGGGGATGATCTGCTTCATCACGTCGACGGACGCATCGCCCGAGAACCCCGTGGCCACCACCACCAGTTCGATGGCGTTGCCCAACTGGGGCTTCTCGCTCGTACCCCAGATAATATTGGCGTTGTGTATCACGCCGTTGTCGTCCTGCACGCTGGCATGCGCCTGGATATACTCCAGAATGCGCACCACCTCCTCGTACATCAGCGAGTCGGCGTTCGACACCGAAATGTTCAGCAGGATATTCTTCGCACCCGAGATCAGGTTGTGATCCAGAAGCGGCGAACGCAGCGAAGCCTCGGCAGCAGTCTCGGCGCGGTTGTCGCCTTCGGCCGTAGCCACGGCCATATGCGCGCGGCCGCTGTCGCGCATCACCTTCGACACATCGGCGAAGTCGACGTTCACCAGGTCGCTCTCGACCGTGATGATCTCGGCGATGCCCTTCGCCGCCGAACACAGAATGTCGTCGGCCTTGCCGAACGCCTGCTTGAGCGACAGGCGCCCGTATATTTCGAGGATATTCTCGTTGTTGATAATCAGCAGCGAATCGACATTCTGGCGCAGTTCCTCGATCCCGCGGAAAGCCTGTTCGTAGCGGATCTTACCCTCGACGGCCAGCGGCGAGGTGACGATCGCCACAGTCAGCAGCCCCATCTCCTTGGCCAGCTTGGCGATGACGGGCGAAGCGCCCGTACCCGTACCGCCGCCCATGCCGGCCGTGATGAACAGCATCCGAGTCCCGGCCTCTTCGAGGTGCTGGCGGATTTCGGGCAGCGACTCGACTGCGGCACGGCGGCCGTTCTCCGGGTCGTTCCCCGCACCGAGGCCCTCGGCGCCGAGGCGTATCTTCAGCTCCACGGGGCTCTTGTCCAACGCCTGCTGGTCGGTATTGCAAACCATGAACGTCACGCCCCGTATACCCAGGTTCCACATATGGTTCACGGCATTCCCGCCGGCACCGCCGACACCGACCACCATAATGATCGACCCGTCCGTTTTCGGGGCTTTGATTTCCGACATCAATTCGTCTGTCATATCTCTTTACTCCTTTCTTCTGATTAATTCCCACGCGGGGCTAACACCCGCAAATCCTCCTCACGCCCGGCCGCCTAAAGAACCGGTTGCAGCCCTCAGCATCAGATCTCCTCGTCCTCGGCGGCCGTAAAGCTCTTGTTGATCTTGTCGAAGGTCTTCTGGAAGATCGACCCCCAGTCGCGCTTGCGCTTGGGTTCGATCACGGGGGCCTTCAGCTGCTCATCTTCCCGCTCCTGCCCCCTTGCCGCGGCATCCTCATCGGGCGCAGGCTGTGCCGCCGCGGAAGCCGGCCCCTGTGCGGGCTGCTGGAACCGCGGCGTATGGCGGAACTCGGGTGCGGCCTGGGGCTGCTGGGGCTGGAATCCCGGGCGGGGTTCCGCAGGCCGGGACGCCGGCGAGGCCGGACGCTCGATCACCGCGCAGGCACCCTGCTCGGCGCCCTTGAGCAAAATACCGACCGCCGTGGCATAGGCCGGGTCTGCGACCTTCTCCTTCGACTCCTCCGCAACGCCGGTCTCGGCCGATGCGATGCGCACGTCCATGCCCGTCACGCGGCGGAACAACTCGTCCACATCCTTCAGCTTGGCCGAACCTCCCGTCAGGACAATACCGTAGGCCAGCTTGCCGGCATACCCCGAATCCCGGATCTCCTGCAATACGAACTCCGCAATATCCGTGGCACGGGCTTCGATCACCGTCGCCAGGTTGCGCAGCAGGATGTCCTTCGCTTCGCGGGCCGTGCGGCCGTTGACGCGGATCAGTTTGTCCTCCGGGGCCAGGTCGGCCACCGCCGAACCGTATTTCTGTTTGAGGCTTTCCACATGTTTCTCGGGCACGCTCATCGTGCGGATGTCGCGGTTGATGGCCATGGCCCCCATCGGGATCGTGGCGATATAACGCACCACGTTGCGGTAATAAACCGCCACGTCCGTCACGCCGCCGCCGATGTCGACCACCGCTACGCCCTCCTCCTTCTCGTCGGGCAGCAGCACGGCCTCGGCCGTGGCGATGGCATTCGACGTCACTCCCAGCATCTTTATGCCAAGCCGCTTGAGCGCCATGTCGAGCCGCTGCATCGGCGTGCGCAGGCAAAGGATGAAATTGAACGTCGACGAGAGTTTCTTGCCGAACGACCCCACGGGGTTCTTGACCTCCTGGTTGTCGTCGACCACATAGTTCTGGGGCACACGCTCCATGATGGTCTCGTCGTCGGGCGCCTGCACGTTCCGCATGCGGTCGAACAGCGCGTCGACATCCTTCTGGTTGACGCCGTTCTGGGGATCGTAGACGAAGACATGATCCGTATGGCGCGCACAGCGCACGAAATCGCCCGAAATACCGGCATAGGCCTCCGTGATCCGGATACCCAGCTGCTCTTCGGCTTCGGACATGGCTTCGCGGATGGCGCGGCTCACCAGTTCGATATTCTCGATCTTGCCCGCATTGACGCCCTCGACGGGCTTCGACACGATCGACGCCACATCCATCCGGCCTTCGGCGACCTTCTCGCCGACAGCCACCACGACGTTCGACGAGCCCAGGTCGACGGCAACGGTATAATTCTTTCTTTCCACGGTATATTTCCTTTTTATTTCTTGCAAACCACCTGATCCTTGTATCTGATATCTATCGTCCTGTACGCATCCCAGCCGATGTTCTGCAACCCGCTGCGGTAGAAGCGCATCAACTTGTCGAACTTACGCTCCACCTGCTCGATGCGCCCGAAAAGAATGGTGTGGCGTCCGCTCCGCGGCACCAATTCCACCTCCAACGCTCCGCTGGGGGTCGTCCGGGCCGCAATCTGCACCACTTCCGACCTCCAGAAATCGTCCTCTTCGACGAACTCTACAAAGGTAAGGAGTTTCATGAAATCTTCGTAGCTTTTCTCCAACTTTTTTTGTTTCAGCCGCTCGGCCTCCTGCTGCCGAGCGATACGGTCGATCCCCTCCTGGATCATACGCGCCTCGTAGCGGTATTTGCGGCGCATTTCGACCTTGTGGCGGCGCAGTTCGCCGACCCGTTTGTCGAACTCGGCCGAGCTTTCCAGCCGCCACCACTGTTTCTTGACCCGCATACGGCGCAGCGCCGACAGGTTGCGGTCATTCTGCAGTTCGCGCCTGTAAAGCGGGTACTTCTCCCGCTCCAGTTCCGCGATCCGTTTGTCCACCTTCGCCGACTCGGTGTCGATATGCGCCCGCACGGAACCGGCATACCCCGCGGGAAACGGCGGGCGGTAGCTGCCCGTCACGACCGGCACGTAAAGCGACGATGCCCGCGGCGCGGCGAACACATAGCCCTCCGCCGTGACGTACGAATCCACGCCGTCCACCAGCAGCCGCACGAGCGGCCTTCGCTGGCTGATATCCACGTGCAGCACCCCGTCATAGGTGACATAGGCGTCCACCCGCTCCACGAACCCGTTCCTGGCGATCATCTCCTCGATCTGCGTCAAAGGCACCTTATCAACTGCCGTGCCTTTCGTCTTGATCCCGCTGTGCGCGATCCACCCGCGCACCATGCGCCCCGACACCAGATAGCCCATCGACGAGCTGTCGACAACCTCGATCTCGACCTTCCCGACCGTCCTCGCGGCACGCAGACGCTGCGCCGTGGAGCCCGCATAGAGGATATATGCGGCCACAGCGCCCCACAAAAGGGCCAGCAATGCGTATCGGAGGTAGCGGTTCATCGCGCGTCAGCTTTTAGCTTCGAGTTTTTCGGCCAGCGCCCCGCAGCAGGCGTCGATATTGCCCGCCCCGAAGCTCACCACCACGTCCGTATCCATCGCCGCGACCGTATCGGCCAGCGCTTCCCTGCCGACGATGCGGCACGGCACGGCCACGCGCCGGGCGATGAGCTCCGACGTGACGCCGGGGATCGGCTCCTCGCGCGCCGGGTAGATCGGCAGCAGCACCACCTCGTCGGCATGCGACAGCGACTCGGCGAACTCTTCGTAAAGGTCGCGCGTGCGGGTGTAGAGGTGGGGCTGGAACAGCGCCGTAATGCGCCGTCCCGGGAACATCTTCCGCACGGAGGTCAGCGTCGCCGCCAGTTCGCGCGGATGGTGCGCGTAATCGTCCATGTAGACCTGCCTGGGGGTGTTGACATAGAATTCGAAACGGCGCTTCACGCCCGAGAACGACGCCAGCGCCCCGCGCAGGGCGTCCGCATCCAACGCAACCCCTTCGGCCCTGGCCGCGCACCATACCGAGGCCACGGCCGCCACCGAATTTTCGATGTTGACCCAGCCCGGAATGCCCAGCGTGCAGCCTTCGACCACACCGCCCGGCACTACGATATCATATCGGTAATGGCCTCCCTCGAGCAACTGCACGTTACGGGCATAGAAGTCGCACGGCACGTCGTACGAATAGCGGTACACCGTAATCTGCGGATTGTCCACCACGATGTCCGTCCCTTGCTTGATGACGAGGAACCCGCCGGGGCGTATCTGCCGCACGAACTGCGCGAAAGCCTCCTTCACCGCCTCGTGCGTCCCGTAAATGTCGAGGTGATCCGCGTCGGCCGACGTGACCACCGCCACATCGGGATAGAGCCGCAGGAACGAACGGTCGAACTCGTCGGCCTCGACGGCCAGCCGCCCGCCCGAAAGGCGGGATCCGGCAGCGGCGCATCCCTCCCCCGCGGGCGGGCGCATCCCCTGCACCCCGCAGCCGTCCAGCACCAGGTTGCCGCCGAAATTCTTCGAGATACCGCCCAGAAAAGCACTGCCGCCACCCGTCAGGGCGCGGTTCAGCCATGCCACGAGCGTCGACGTCGTAGTCTTGCCGTGCGTCCCCGCCACGGCCATCACGTACTTGCCTTCGGCGAGGTGCCCCAACATCTGCGAGCGCTTCTCGATACGGAACCCGTGGCCGGCGAAATAGCGGTACTCGCCGTGCTCCTGCGGCACGGCCGGGGTATAAACCACCATCGTCGCCGCCGGGTCGAGGAACTCCGCGGGGATCAGCCGCACGTCGTCCTCGAAATGGATCGCCGCCCCCTCGGCCGACAACTCGTCCGTCAGGTGCGAAGGCGTACGGTCGTAACCGGCCACCTTTTTACCCTCGTGCAGGAAATAGCGGGCCAGGGCGCTCATGCCGATGCCGCCGATACCCAGAAAATATACTTTTTGAAACTCCATCTGCTCAATTCTTGATTTTCATACCGCCGCCCGCCGTGCAGGTGCAGCCCGTCCCGTGAAGACAGGTGCCGCCTGCGCCCTGCGGCTTCACGGCCGTGCGGTCACTTCATTACCTTTTCGATTTCATCCACGATCCGCTCCGCCGCGTCGGGTCGCGCCAGCTTCTCGAGGTTTTCGCTCATCCTGCGCAGCGCCTCCCCGTCGGCGAGCAGCTCCATCGCCCGCGCCATCGCCCGCGTGCGGGCCTCGGCATCGGGCACCACCACCGCAGCCCCCTTGGCCTCCAGCGCCCGGGCATTCTTCGTCTGGTGATCCTCGGCCACGTTGGGCGAAGGCACGAACAACACGGGCCTGGCCACCAGGCACAGCTCCGAGACCGTTCCGGCGCCGCTGCGCGACACGACCAGGTCGGCCGCCGCATAGGCGTAGTCCATGCGGTCGATGAAAGCTCCCTGCCAGATATTCCCCGTCGGGTGCGCCGCCAGGAACGCCTGCATCTCGCGCTCGTAGTATTTCCCCGTCTGCCAGATCACCTGCACCGGGGCGTCGGCGCCTCCGAGCGAGAGTATCCACGCCTTCATCATCTCGTTGAGCGACCGCGTCCCGAGCGACCCGCCCACGACCAGCACCACCGGGAGCTCCGCTCTAAAGCCGTAATAGGCCAACGCCTCGCCCCGGTCGGCTCCCTCTTTCGAGAAGCGGCCCCGCAGGGGATTGCCCGTCATCGTGATCCTGTCGGCCGGGAAAAAGCGTTCCATGCCCTCGTAGGCGACGCAGATCCGCTTCGCCCGCCTGGACAGTATCTTGTTGGTCAGCCCGGCATAGGAGTTCTGCTCCTGAATCACCGTCGGCACCCCCAGCCGCTGTGCGGCCCACAACACCGGGGCGCTGGCGTAGCCCCCGAAGCCCACCACCGCATCGGCCCCGAAATCGCGGATGGTCTTTTTCGCCATCCGGATGCTCCGGAGCACCTTCAGCGGCACCGCGAGGTTGTGCCAGTCCATGCGCCGCTGCAACCCCGCAATCGGCAGCCCGACGATGCGGTAGCCCAGCGCCGGCACCTTCTCCATCTCCATTTTGCCCTCGGCGCCGACGAACAGCAGTTCCACATCATCGCCGAACCGCCGCTCGAGCGCCTCGGCAACCGCCACGGCCGGATAGATATGTCCGCCCGTTCCGCCGCCCGAAAGTATGATCTTCTTCATATCCCGTTATTTTCCTATTTCGACGGGTTCTCCGAGGAATTTCGGGTTTTTTCCCGTCCATAAATCCATGAACATCCTGACCCGCGCCAGCTTTTCCCGGAGCCTGGTCTTCATGCCACCGTACGCCGCCACGCCTGCGGCATTGTACCCTACGGCATCGAGCCCCAACGCCTGCGCGATGTAAACCGCACGGCGGTTATGGAACTCCTGTGAGATTACCGTGAAGCTCTCCTGCCCGAATACCTTTTCCATGCGGACGACCGAATCGTACGTCCGGAACCCGGCATAGTCGAGGTATATCGCCTCCGCCGGCACGCCCCGTCCGACGAGCGCCTCCTTCATGTCCTGCGGCTCGTTGTAACCCTTGCGGCCGTTGTCGCCGCTGATGACCAAGTACTCCACTTTGCCGGCATGGTACAGTGCCGCGGCCGCATCGACCCGGTTGTAGAAATACGCATTCGGACGTCCCGAACGCACCGTCCGCGAAGTCCCGAGCAGCAACCCCGCCCGGTTGGCGGGCACCACCCCGGGCGAGGCGTATACCCGGCCGTCTGTCGCCCGCTGCACGGCATACCCGGCGGCGGATACCGCCACGGTAGCCAGCACCGCCCCGGCGGCCGCCGCCCATGCCATTGTCTTCAGCCATTTTTTCATCACCGTCCCCAGTTACCCCGATCCAGCGACCGGTAATTGATCGCCTCGGCCACGTCGGCCGCCGTGACAGTCTCGCGCCCCGCCAGGTCGGCGATCGTGCGCGCCACCTTCAGGATACGGTCGTAAGCCCGCGCCGAAAGGTTCAGCCGCTCCATCGCGCGCTCCAGCAGCGCCGCCGAAGCGGCATCCGGGCGGCAGTATTCGCGCAGCATGGCCGCGTTCATCATCGCATTGGTATGCACCCCCTGCGCACCGCGGAACCGCACGGCCTGCACCTCCCGCGCCCGCACGACCCGCGCACGGATCGCAGCGCTGGACTCCCCGGGCGCCGCTGCCGAAAGCTCCGCCGCGCAGACGGGCGTCACCTCGACATGCATGTCGATCCTGTCCATCAGCGGCCCCGAAATCCGGCTCATGTAGCGGTGCACCGACCCCGGCGAGCAGACGCACTCCCGGGCCGGGTGGTTATAATACCCGCACGGACAGGGGTTCATCGCCGCCACGAGCGTAAAGTTCGCCGGGTATTCCACGCTGTATTTGGCCCGCGACACGGTTATTTTCTTCTCCTCCAACGGCTGTCGCAGCACCTCCAGCACGCTGCGCCCGAACTCGGGCAGTTCGTCGAGGAACAGCACCCCGTTGTGCGCCAGCGACACCTCGCCCGGCCGCGGCGACTGCCCGCCGCCGATCAGCGCCACCTGCGAAATGGTGTGGTGCGGAGCCCTGTAGGGCCTGCGCGCCATCAGCCCGCCGGCAGCCCCTGCCTTCCCGGCCACGGAGTGTATCTTGGTCGTCTCCAGCGCCTCCCCGGGCGACAGCGGCGGCAGGATCGTCGGCATACGCCGCGCCAGCATCGTCTTTCCCGAACCCGGTGCGCCGATCATCAGCACGTTGTGCCCTCCCGCCGCAGCGATCTCCAGCGCCCGCTTGGCGAGCACCTGCCCCTTCACGTCGGCGAAATCCTCCTCGTAACGCCCCGCGGCGACTTCGAACGGCTCCGCCGCCCCGGGCACGGCGGGCTCGATCTCCGCCTCGCCGTTCAGCAGCGCCATCACCTCCTTCAGGCTCCCGGCGCCCAGCACGTCGATGCCCTCCACCACGGCCGCCTCCCGGGCATTGTCCGCCGGCAGCACCAGCCTCCGCAACCCTTCGTCGCGGGCCCGCACGGCCATCGGCAGCACGCCCCGCACGGGTTTCAGCGTCCCGTCGAGCGACAGCTCGCCCGCGAACATCGTCCCGCCGAGCGCCCCGGCATCCACGCGCCCCATCGCCGCGAGTATCCCCACGGCGATCGGCAGGTCGAACGAAGCGCCTTCCTTGCGCAGGTCGGCCGGGGCGAGGCTCACGACCACCTTGCGGCCGGACATCCGCTCCCCCGAGTTCTCGAACGCCGCACGTATGCGCTGTTCACTCTCCTTGACGGCATTGTCCGGCAGCCCCACCAGGTACATGCCGAGGCCCCCGCCCGCGATGTTGACCTCGACGGCCACCGCCGCGGCGTCGATCCCCACGATCGCACCCGCATAAGTCCGGACAAACATATATCGGAAATTTAACTGTTCGTTTCACATAATCCCCACCCGTCTTCCGGCGTGGCGGGAGCTCCCTTTCGGCCGCATCGTGCCGCCACTCAGAACGGCGCCTCTTCGTCCAGCGCCCGGGGCGTCAGGTCGAACTCCCCGCCGCCGATCCCCGAACCCAGTGCGGCGGCAGCCCCCGTGGCGCCGTTCGAACCGCTGGCGTAATCGTCGTAGGCCTGCTGGCTGTCCGAAGCCTGCGCGGGCGGCAGCATCGAGTCGTCCATGTCGGCGAAACGCGCCTGCTCCTTCAGGAAGCGCAGGTTCACGTCGCACACGGCGCCGTTACGGTGCTTGGCGATGATGATTTCGGCCATGCCAGCCGTAGGCATTCCGTTCTCGTCCTGGTTGATGCCGTAATACTCCGGACGGTGGATGAACGCCACGATGTCGGCGTCCTGCTCGATGGCGCCCGACTCACGCAGGTCGGAGAGCTGGGGGCGCTTCGACCCGCCGCGCATCTCCGTGGCACGGCTCAGCTGCGACAGGGCGATCACCGGCACGTTCAGCTCCTTGGCGATGGCCTTGAGCGTACGCGAAATGAAGGCCACCTCCTGCTCGCGGTTCCCCTTCGAATCCTGGTTGCCGGTCATCAGCTGCAGGTAGTCGATGATGATGATCTTGATGTCGTTGTGTATCTTCAGGCGGCGCGCCTTCGAACGGAACTCGAAGACCGAGAGCGCCGGCGTATCGTCGATGAACAGAGGCGCCGCACCCAGCGGTTTGGTCGCCGACTCCAGGTGGCGCCATTGCTCGGGCGTCAGGCGGCCCGATTTCACGTCGTTGCCGTTGAGCCCTGTCTCGGCGATGATCAGACGCATCATCAGCTGCACCGAGGACATTTCGAGCGAGAAAAACGCCACGCCCTGTTCGTGATCTACGGCCATATTGCGCGCCATCGAGAGCACGAAGGCCGTCTTACCCATCGAAGGGCGGGCGGCGATGATGATCAAATCGGAGAGCTGCCAGCCCAGCGTCACACGGTCTATGGCCATGAAACCCGACGGAACGCCGTTGAAGGCGCTCGTGTTCTTCGACGCCTCCTCGATCTGCATCAGCGCCCGCGCCAAGATATCCTTCGACACCTGCACCGAACGCTTCACATGCCCCTCGGCGACCTTGAATATCTCGCCTTCGGCATACCCGATCAGCTCCGTCACATCGGTCGATTCGTCGTACGAGCGTTTCTGTATCTCGGTCGCCGAGCGTATCAGCTCGCGCTGCACGTATTTCTGGGCGATGATCTTGGCATGGAACTCGACGTTGGCCGCCGAGCCTACCTTCTGCGTGAGCTGCGCCAGGTACGACGCCCCGCCCACCTTCTTGAGCTCCTTCTTGCCTTTCAGCCGCTCGGTCACGGTATAGAGGTCGATCGGTTTGAGCTCCATCGACAGCTCCTCGATCGCCTTGTAGATCGTGCGGTGCTCCTCCGTGTAGAACGCATCGGGCGTCACATACTCCTGCACGGCGATGATGCTGTCCTTTTCGAGCATCAGCGCGCCGAGTACGGCCTCCTCCAGTTCGACCGCCTGCGGGGGTACGTTCCCCGGGGTCTCGGTGAGCGCCTCGAATGCCTCCCTGTTGCGCCGGGAGGGGTTATAATCTTTTGCCATGATATACGCTTTCGTTCAAAGGCCAAAAGTAGCAATAAGCCGGGAGAATTCAAAACCCCGCCGGGGGATATTCTGCCGAAAACTATGTTTTAACATAGTTTCGGCCCGGCACCGCCCCTGCGGGAACGTCCGGCCCGTTGAAAAATAATTTCCGCACCCTACCCCTTCTCGCCCAGAGCGTGCCGCGAGACGGCGAGTGCGGCGATGCTGATGCGGCACCCGGGCGCCGAGCGCAGAATCTCCCCGGCGCACGAAAGCATCGTGCTGCCCGTGGTGAACACGTCGTCCACCAGCAGGACGTGCCGCCCCACAAGCCGCCCGGGACGGCCGACGGCGAACGCATCCTCGACATTGCGGGCCCGGTCTCGGCGCGCCTTGAGGGCCTGGCTCTCCGTATTGCGTTTTCGGCGCACGCTGCGGCGGTCGACCTCCACGCCCAGCTGCGCGGCAATCCCTTCGGCGATATATTCGGACTGGTTGTACCCGCGGCGGCAGCGCTTGACGGGGTGCAGCGGCAGGGGCACAACCACCTCCACGTCGTCGTACAATCCGCTTTCCTTCAGGCAGCGGCCGTACCACTCGCCCATCGCCCGCGCCGTGCGCCATGCCCCGCGGTACTTGAACCCCCGGATCAGCTCCCGCCACCCGCTGCCGTGGACATAATAGAGCAGCCCCGAAGCCCGCTCCACGGGCAGCATGTCGCGGCACCGCCCCAGCACGGGGTTGTCGGCCTGGCGCCAAAACCCCGTCAGGGGTGCCGTCGCCCGGCACAGCGTACAGACCGTGTGCTCGCCCTGCGCCAGCATCTGCCCGCACACAGGGCAGCGCGGCGGAAAAAAGAGCGCCGCCACGTCACGCAACAGGCTACTGAGGATCGACATTGACGACGACGGTAATATTCCTGAACTCGGGATCCTCCGAAAAAGCCTTCAGCTCCGCCCCCAGCAACTCCCGGGCGCGCGCCGACGAGGCGCCGCTTTCGACCTTGAGCAGCAGCCCGGCGAGGTATTCGCCGCGGATGCGGTCAACGGGGGGCGTCATCGGCCCCAGTACGCGGCGGCCGAAACGGCCGCGCAGGCGCGCCGCCAGCTCCGTGATGCCGCGCCGCAGCAGGGCGACGTCGCGGTGGCGCAGCGTCAGCGACGTAAGCCGCGCATAAGGCGGGTAAAAGAAGGCTTCGCGCTCGGCGAGCTGCGCCCGCGCCATGCCGTCGTAATCGCCCGCGGCGACCTGCCGGATCACGGGATGCCCCGGCTCCGAAGTCTGGATCACCACCTCCCCGCCGTCCGAACGGCGGCCGGCGCGGCCGGCGACCTGCATCATCAGCTGGAACGCCCGCTCCGCGGCCCTGAAATCGGGGTTGTTCAGCAGATTGTCGGCATTGAGGATACCCACGAGCGACACGCCGCCGAAATCGAACCCCTTGGTAATCATCTGCGTTCCGACCAGGATGTCGGTCTTGCGGGCCTCGAAGTCGGCGATGATGGCGTTGAACGCCCGCTCCGAAGTCACGCTGTCGCGGTCGAGCCGCGCCACGCGCGCCGCGGGGAACAGCCGTGCGATCTCCTCCTCGACCTTTTCGGTGCCGAAGCCGCGCGGAACCACGTCCGTCACCTTGCACGACGGGCATTTCGCCGGCACGGGGGCCGTATAGCCGCAGTAATGGCAGACAAGCTTCCCGCCTCCCTTGTGGTAGGTGAGCGTCACGTTGCAGTGCGGACAGCGTGCCGTCCACCCGCACTCCGAACACTCGACATAGGGCGCGAACCCGCGGCGGTTCTGGAACAGCATCACCTGCTCGCCCCGCCCGAGCGCCGCTTCCATCTTGTCCAGCAACAACTTGTTGAAATGCGCATGCCGTTCGCCGCGTTTGGCGGCGCGGATCGTATCCGAAACGAATATTTCGGGCGGCCGGGCCTCCCCGTACCGCTCCGACAGGGAGGCGAGCCCGTACTTTCCGCTTCCGGCATTGACCCATGTCTCGAGCGAAGGCGTGGCGCTTCCCAGCAGCGTCCGCCCGCCCCACAGCCGCGCCATCACCACGGCGCAGTCGCGCGCGTTGTAACGCGGCGCAGGGTCGGCCTGCTTGTAACTGGCATCGTGCTCCTCGTCGACGACGACCAGCTGCAGCCGCTTGAGCGGCAGGAATATCGACGAGCGCACGCCGACCACGAACTCGCCCCCCTGGGAGCGGTTCAGGCGCAGGTAGGTCTCCGTGCGGCGGCGGTTCGTAAGTTTCGAGTGGTAAGGGGTCACACGGCTGCCGAAAATGCGCTCCATGCGTTCGATCAGCTGCGCCGTGAGGGCGATCTCGGGCACCAGCAGCAGCACGTCGCCGCCCCGCGCCAGCACTTCGGCGATCAGGTGGATGTATACCTCGGTCTTGCCCGACCCCGTAATGCCGTGCAGCAACGCCGCGGGCTTCCGGGCGAACTGCCCCCGCAGCGACTCCAGCGCCGCGAGCTGCGCCGGGGTCAGCTCCGGCAGACGGAAGGCCGATCCGCCGCGCTCGACGGTGCGTTCGCGCTCCGCCGAGACGATGTACCCCTTGCGTTCGAGGGCATGCAGCACGGCATAGTCGGCCCGCAGCAGGCGCCGTGCCACCTCGCCCGTCGGGATCCGCTCCCCGTCCCCGGCCGAGGCCAGTTCGAGGAGCGCTTCGTACTGCCTGGGCGCACGCCTTTCGAGCTTCTCGAAAGCTTCGTGCAGCCGTCCTTCGTCGTGCAGCCCGGGCGCCAGGGCCACGTAGCACTCCGTACGGGGGCGGAACTCCTCTTCGGTGAACTCCTCCTCCGTGTCGCCCGAAGGCTTCATCAGCGACGGCAACCCCACGCGCATCACCTCGCCCGGCGTGCACATGTAGTACGCGGCGACCCACTCCCAGAAGGCCATTTGCTGCGCCGAGAGCAGGGGTGCGCCGTACAGGACGCGCTGTATGGATTTGACGGTTTTGAACGGGGGGCGGCGGTCATGCACGCGCCACACGATCCCCGTGTAGAATTTGCGGGCGCCGAACTGTACGGCCACGGCCTGCCCCGCCTCGACATGCATCCCTTCGGGCACTGCGAACGTATAGGCGGGCTGCGCCAGCGGCAGGACTATATCGGCATAGAGGGGCATCAGGGTTTACTGATGGCTTGAAACCCCTTGCCGTAGACGCCCATCACCGATCCCACGGTCATGAAGGCTTCGGGGTCGATCGTCTTCACGAACTTGAGGATCATCGTGGTCTCGCGCTTGCGGCAGACCACCATCACGATCTTCGACTCCTTTTTGGTGTACCACCCCTGCGAGTCGATGAGCGTCACGCCGCGGTGGATATTGTCGACGATGGCCTGCGCCATCTTCTCATAGTCGTGCGTGACGATGAATACCTGGCTCGACTGCTGGTTCCCGGCCATGATCATGTCGACCGTATAGCCGAAGACCGCGGTCATCACGTAGCCGTAGATCACCGTGTCGATATGGAACCCCACGAGCATCGACGAGCCGATGATCACGAAGTCCGAATAGATGACGATCTTGCCGTAGCTGATCGTGCGGTACTTGTTGATAATCATGGCGGCGATGTCCGTGCCGCCCGTCGAGCCGCCCTGCATGAAGCATATCGCCACGCCGATACCCGCCAGGATGCCGCCCAGGATCACCGAAAGGATCCGTTCCAGATGGAGGAAATCCCCTTCGGGCAGCACCGACTGCCAGAAATTCAGCCCCAGCGATATGACGCAGACGCAGAACACGGTCTTCACGCCGAAGTTCCATCCGATGATGAACCCCGCCACGAGCAGCAGCACGCCGTTGATCAGGAAAGCCATCGTACCGATCTGGATACTTATGCCGGCCCAATGTTCCACGGCATGGCACAGCACGCGCGAAAGGCCCGTGGCACCGCCTCCGGTACCGTCGGCGGGCATGATGCATCCGATCCATGCAAAAGAGTACAGCATCATGCCGACCGTCATCAGGAAGTACTCCTTGAAGGTTTTCAGCACCTGCTCCATAGTGATGGGTTTCATAGCGACGGGTATTAGTGATTCGAGCACAAAGGTATAAAAATTTCGCCTTGGTATGCACCGCGCTCCTCCAATCTTTTTTCGAGCATCGCCAGCAGGGTTTCGTTGCGGATCAATCCCCAGTTGCGGCCGTAATGGTAGCGGGGCGGCGCCTCGCTGGCAAAGCGTTCGACGACCAGGTCGGGCCTCAGCCGCCGCAGTATCTCGACGAACAGGTCGATGTACTGGCCGACCTCCCAGAAACGGAACCTGCGGGGGTCGGCATCGTACTGGGCGGCCATCGGCGTGCCGCGGAAAACCTGCAGCTGGTGGAATTTCACCGTCGTGAGTGGCAGCGAATTGATCGTTGCGACCTGTTCCAACAGCATTTCGTCGGTCTCGCCCGGCAGCCCGAGGATGAAATGCGCCCCCACGTGCAACCCCCTTTCGGCGGCCATCTCCACGGCCCGGCGCGCGCAGGCGAAGTCGTGGCCGCGGTTCACGGCGCGCAGCGTCTCGTCGCAGGTCGATTCGATGCCGAATTCGACCGCCACGTAACGGTCGCGCGCTATCTCCGCCAGATAATCGAGCTTCTCGGCGTCCACGCAGTCGGGGCGCGTCCCGATGACGATACCCGCCACGCCGGGATATGCGAGGGCCTCGCCGTAGAGCGCCCTGAGCCTTTCGAGCGGGGCGTAGGTATTCGAAAAAGACTGGAAATAGACCAGGTAGCGCGACGCCGCACGGTAGCGCCTGCCGTGGAATTCGATCCCCTCGGCGATCTGCCGCCCGATGCTTTTGGCCGGTATGCAGTACGAGGGAGTGAACGCCCCGTTGTTACAGAACGTACATCCTCCCTCGCCTATCTTCCCGTCGCGGTTGGGACATGTAAACCCGGCATCGACCGAGATTTTCTGCACCCGCCCGCCGAACGTGCGGCGGAAATACCCCGAATAGGAGTTGAACCGCCTGTGGTCGCCCCACGCATACATGCCTACAACCCCCAGTCGGAAGCGTTATAGGTATCCTTCGGCGCATTGGGCACGTTGGCGAAGAAGGTAAACCCGGTAAGCTCTTCGATCTCCTTCACCGACCGCATGTCCCCGGCCTGCGGGTCGTGCCCTTTCCCCATGGCATGGCTCATCACGAAAGCCGCACACTGCAATTCATCGGCGGCACAGTTCAGCACGGATTTATTCGTATTCCCCTTCTTGGTGCGCAGGCAAAGCGTATAGAACATCGTCGGCACATCGGTGGTGATGTTCCCGAAACTCGTGCTGCGCTGCGGGGCGCTGTTCCCGTAGGAATCCGTCCACTTGTCATAATAAGCCCCGACCACCACATAGAGCGTATCGGCACACCAGTAGTCGTCGATCTTGTCCTCGAGGTTGTTCCACGCACCGTCGCCGGTGTTGAACGTCGAACCGTGCTGCGCCGCGATATTGGTGTAATACGACACCTGCTTGTTCATGCCGCTCGTCCGCGAACGCTCGTAGTTGCCCAGCATATGCCCGCGGTTGTAGGGCGAGCCCATCGAAGCCTTCGAGCCCGAAGGCTGGATAGAGGACGGGATAACCGGATCGGGGCCGTAATTGCGGTTGCCCGAACTGCCGACATAACAATTATGGACAGGAGCCGCCACCCATACCGGACTGTGGTGCTCAGCACTGTAACATACCGTAAAGTTCCGGGCCTCATGCCCGTCGACTTTAAAATCGGGGCAAATATGGTAGGCATAATGATAATCGCCGTTGTCCGCCTCGACCGGCAGCTCCGCCCAGCCCGCGTATTTCGTCCTGCCGTCCCCGCCGCCGGCCGCGGATGTGGCGAATGTCCCGACGGTGCTTCCGAAGGTCGTTCCGCCGACCACGACGCACAGCCGGAATTTGTACTCCGTCGAAGCGCTCAGGCCCGTAAGCCGGGCGCTCTTGGCGCCGGGTTCGGTCGCGACCGCCACGCGCTGCCCGTCGTCCGAGGTCGTCCCGTAGAGGAAATAAGCCTCGGACACCTCCTTGCCGCCCGTATATTCGAACGTGCAGGAGACAGTCGCCGAAGAGGCCGTCACCTGCGAACACTCCGGCACCCCGAACCTCGGGTCGTCCGGCAGCACCGGGTTCTCCCCCGTTTTGACGACGACCGGCTTGCTCTGCATCCGGCCTCCGCTCCCCATGTCCACATAGGTGTAGATCAGATACGACGTCTCGGCATCGAGCCCCGTCAGGCGGCAGGACATCACCTGCCCGTCGACCGTCACGTCGGTCGTCTCCGTGAAACTCCCCGTATCGTCGGAGCGGATCGGCGCATAGGCGAATCCCGCCTGCGCCGAGGAAAGCACGCCGTCGCCGAATTTCGTCCGGCACGACACCTCCACGGTCGTCCCCGAAACCCCGGCCTCGGGTGCGTAGAACCATTTGTTCTCCTTTCCTGTCTCTTCGTCGTTGCAGGAGGCGAAAACCGCCGCCGCTCCGGCAAACAGGACTACTAAAAATCTCTTCATGCTATTTTTCGGTTAACAATCCCTCATTTTCGAATCGACCCAGATGGTCACCGGGCCGTCGTTCACCAGCGCCACCTGCATGTCGGCGCCGAATTCTCCCGTCATCACCTCCCGCCCCAGGAGCTCCGCGACACGTGCCGTGAAACGTCCGTACATCGGGCGCGAAACCGCCTCGGGCGCCGCCTTGATATAGGACGGGCGGTTGCCCTTGCGCGTCGAGGCCAGCAGGGTGAACTGGCTCACGACCAGCACCTGGCCGCCGACCTGCCTCACATCGAGGTTCATCACCCCCTGTGCGTCGTCGAAGATCCGCAGGCGGACGAGCTTGCCCGCCAGGTATTCGACGTCCTCGTCCGTATCGTCCGCGCCCACGCCGAGCAGCACCAGCAGCCCTGCCCCGATCTGCGACCGCAGCTGGCCGCCGATCGTGACGGAAGCGCTCTTCACACGTTGTATCAGTATGCGCATACCCCCACAATCAACGGTTTTCGAAATAGGCCCACAGGTTGTCGTCCGCAGGCACGGGCGCCGTGACCGCCACGGGCTCATGGCGCACGGGATGCTCGAATTCGACGCTCCGCGAGTGGAGCGAGATGCCGCCCCCGGGCAGCGAACGCCGCGCGCCGTATTTCAGGTCGCCGCGGATCGGGCACCCGATCTTCGACAGCTGGGCGCGTATCTGGTGGTGGCGCCCCGTCAGCAGCTCCACCTCCACGAGCGTATAGTGCGTCCCCGCGCCCAGCGTCGCATAGCGCAGCCGCGCCTGCTTGGCGTCGGCCTTCGGCGCATCGCAGGCGCGCGAACGGTTGGCACGTCCGTCACGCAGGATGTAGTGGCACAATTCGCCGCTCAGCGGATCGGGAGCCTGCTCGGTCAGCGCCCAGTATATCTTACGGATGCGTCCTTCGCGGATCATCTCGTTGAGCCGCGTGAGGGCCTTCGAGGTCTTGGCGAAGAGCACCGCACCGCTCACCGGACGGTCGATCCGGTGCACCACGCCGAGGAACACCTCGCCGGGCTTCGCATCGCGGCGTTTGATAAAGGCTTTGATCTGGTCTTCGAGGGCACTCCCGCCCGACGGGTCGGGCTGCACCAAGTCTCCGCAGTGTTTGTTGACCACCAGCAGGTGGTTGTCTTCGTAGAGAATATCTTCCGGTGTAAACATGTTCGGGGTATTGAGTCTGACGGTTCCCGGTCACAGCACGAACGTGAAGGGCAACAGCCGTGCCGCCGTATCCACGACGGTGGCCGTACCGTTTCCGCTCATGATGACCCGCATGGGCGAGCCCTGGCGGCGTTCGACATCGACCATCACCTGCCGGCACTGGCCGCAGGGGTAGCATTCGCGCGCGGAGGGATTCGAAGCGATGGCCAGCGTCTCGATCGGGTCGTCGGCATAATTGGCCTGCGCGTAGAACATCAGCGAACGTTCGGCGCAAAGTCCGGCCGGATACACCTCGCTCTCGAAATTGCTTCCGTAGAGGATCTTCCCGCTGCGCAGGCGCGCCGCCGCCCCGACCTGGAAATGCGAATAGGGCGCGTGGGCGTTCGCTGTGGCCCGCTGGGCCTCCGCGACCAGTTTGCGGTCGGCATCCGGGAGCCCTTCGAGGGCCGCATAATGCTCATAGTTGAAACAGAACTGCTTTTCCATAACTCCTCCTGTTTTTAGGGGCAAAGTAAACAAAGGTAATATAAATTTCGCTACCGTCCAACAACCGGGGCGTTTTTCCCGCTGCGAAGCGCACCTCCGGGGACGACGAAGAGGATGCCCCTCGGGACACCCTCTTCGACATACGCTGCCGGACGGCTATTCCAGCACGAATTTCGCCTGGACGTTGTACTGCAGCTTGATCGTCTTGAAGTCGAGCGGCTCGTCCGCTGCGGCGTCCTCGGCCATACCGGCCGCCTTGGCGCTGCGCATCACGGCCATGTTGTCGTAAAAGACCGGCATCACATTGTTGTTCGAATCGTAGATGTAGAAGCATTTGCCGACATTCTGCCCGATGGCCTGGGCCAGCGTCTGCGCGCTCTGCTTGGCGTTCTGCATGGCCTCCACGCGCACCTGTTCCTTGTATTGGTCGATCTTCGAATGCGACACCTTCAGGATCGAGACGTTCGAAATCCCCAGGTTGTCCAACGCCTGCCACACCTTCGAGACCTCGGCCGCCGACCCCAGCTGCAACTGGTATTTGGCCGTCGCCACCGAAGTCTTCTTCTTGAAGAACTCGCTCGACAGGTTTGCCACCTTGAGCTGCTTCTCGACGTTCACGCCGAGCCGCTTGAGCGCCGCGATCATGTCGCGCTGCTGGCTCTCGACCGAAATCTTGCCTTTCGAGTCGCGTTCGTTGATGATGACCGAGAGGTAGAACTCGTCGGGCGTGATCTCCTTCTCGGCACGCCCGTTGACCTGAATATAGCTGGGGAATGCCTCCTGCACCTGTGCCGCCGCGGGAAGTGCCATCAGCGCCACCGCCGCAATTAAAATCAGTTTTTTCATGTTTTCCGTTTTTTAGGTAACTGTCTTACAAATAAAACGCCAAAACCGCAGGATACTGCATCGCCCCGGTCTGTTTTTCCGGACGCGGCTCCCTGCGCGGCATTGATAAAAACGCCGCACGCCTGCTTTTATTGCCATTTCGGTTTCTCCGCCCGGACGAAAAAGGCCCCGGAAGCGACTTTCGTGTCACCGTGTCACCGCCTCACCAGCTTCACCACGTTCTCGACATGGTGCGTATGGGGGAACATGTCCACGGGCTGCACGGCCTCGACGCGATAATCGGCGTCGAGCAGCGCCAGGTCGCGCGCCTGCGTAGCCGGATTGCAGCTCACATAAACGATCCTCTCGGGCGCGGCACGCAGGATCACCCCGATGACCGGTTCGTCGACGCCCGCCCGCGGCGGGTCGAGGATAATGACGTCGGGGCGGCCGTTGGCAGCCACGAATTCGTCGCTGAGCACCTGCTTCATGTCGCCCGCATAAAAGACCGTATTGCCGATGCCGTTGATTTCGGAATTGATTTTCGCGTCGGCGATCGCCTCGGGCACATACTCGATGCCCACCACGCGGCGGCAGTGCGCGGCGCAGAAATTGGCGATGGTGCCCGTACCGGTATAAAGGTCGTAGAGCACGTCTTCGGGTTTCAGGTCTGCGAACTCGCGCGCCACCTTGTAGAGCTCGTAGGCCTGTTCGGAATTGGTCTGGTAGAACGACTTGGGGCCCACCTTGAAACGCAGCCCCTCCATCTCCTCGACGATATGGTCTTTGCCTTTGTAGCACACCGGGTCGAGGTCGCCCACCGAATCGTTGAGCTTCGTATTGACGACGTAGCACAGCGAGGTGATCTGCGGGAATGCGGCCGCCAGATGGTCGAGCAGCGCCGCGATCCGTTCGCGGTCGTCCGCGCCGAAGACCACGGTCACCATCACTTCGCCCGTCGAGGCGGTGCGGACGATCATGTTGCGCATCAGCCCCGTATGCTCGCGGGCATTGTGGAACGTATAGCCGTTCTCGACGCAGAAACGTTTGGTCTCCATCCGGATGTCGTTCGACGGGTCGGGCTGCAGCCAGCATTTGCGGATGTCGAGCACCTTGTCGAACATGCCGGGAATGTGAAACCCCAGCGCGGGCGCGGCGCCGATATCCGCACCGCCCTCGACCTCCTCGCGCGTCAGCCAGCGGCGGTCGGCGAAGGTGAACTCGAGTTTGTTGCGGTAGAACTGCGTCCGGGCCGACCCCAGGCACGGGGCGATTTCGGGCAGGGCGATCTTGCCGATGCGGGCCAGCTGGTCGTGCACCTGCCCGGTTTTGAAGCGCAGTTGCTCCTCGTAGGGAAGGTTCTGCCACTTGCAGCCGCCGCAGACGCCGAAATGCTCACAGAAGGCCTCGGCGCGCAGGGGCGATTTCTTCACATAGCGGACGACGAACCCCTCCATGAACCGGCGGCGTTTGGAGCGTATCTGCACATCCACCACGTCGCCCGGCACGGTCAGCGGCACGAACACCACCACGTCGTTCCAGCGTCCCATCGCCTTGCCTTCGGCGGCGAGCGTCGTTATTTCGAGCCCCTCGATCAGGGGGTAATTTGCTTTTTTTCGTGCCATAATCCTGATTTTGCCGCAAAGATAGTGCAAGCCGAGCGCAGATGCAAGCTCTGCTTGCAATATGCCGAGGCGCCGCCTGTCTAAGCCGAAATTCCTTTTGAGGCAAAGATAGTGCAAGCCGGGCGCAGATGCAAGCTCTGCCTGCAATATGCCCGTGCGCCGCCTGCCTGAGCAGAAATCCCTTTGCCGCAGAGATAAATCCAGCGCGGGAAACCCGCCGTCACGCGCCCTTTTCCCTCTTCCTGCGTGCCCGCTCGCGCACGCCGCCCAGCCAGAACCCCAGGGCGAACGGCCCGCCGACGAGCACCACGAGCGCCAGCACCACATACAGCAGCACTTTGCCGACCAGTCCCGGCACGGCGTCGAGCGTCCTCTGCACCACGCCGTCGGCCGACTCGCGCAGCTGGTCGACCAACGCCTGCCGCTCGGCGGTCACATACCGCTGCAGCTCGTCGCGCTGGCGGTCGAAGTTGGCGAAGGCGTTGTCGAGGCTGTAATTCATCGTATATATCAGCTGTGTGACCTGCTCGTTGAGCTCCTCCAGCACCTTGTCCGAAATTTCGGGCAGGTGCTCCGCGACGACCACGATCCGGGTGAAATTGCGTTCCAGCGAGTCGAGGCGGGCCCCCACCTCCATGCGCATACTGTCCTGCTGCAACTGCATCGCGATCAGATCCTTCGACCAGCCGACACTGTTGGCCAGCTGCTGCGTCTGGCCGCTCACGCGGTCGTTGACGTCGGAGAGCACCTCGGCGATCGACCCCGTGGCATAGGCATGCTCGATGCCGTTCGCACGCAGGAATTCGATCCATGCGAGGGTCGTATTCGAACCCTCCATCTCCCCGTCGGCGGGGTTCTCGCGTACATAATCCGCCACGAACCGTTCCATCAGGCCGTAGCGGTCGGCCGCCAGCACCTGCCGCGCCAACCGTGCCGCCCGGCGGTCGAGCCGTGCGGCGGCATCGCGTGCCAGGTCGCTCTGCGCCCCGAACAGCAGTGAGTCGGGCGCAGCCGCAAAACGCTCGTCCATGCGCCGGCAGAGGATCCACATGTCGGCCAGCGCCACGTCGGGAATACCCTGCATGGCGGCCGAAACCCCGGCCCGTGTGGCACGAATCTTCCACCTCACGGCCGCCGCACGCGTCGCGATGTCGGGCGCCGCGGCGGCAATCGAGTCGGCCGTACGCGACACCTCCGAGGCCATGTCGTAATAGAAACCGCGCGTCATGGTGCGGATATTCATCTCCTCCTTCGACAGCGGATCCCCCGTCGCCACGGCCACCTTCAGCAACGAACACCCCGTGAGCGCGAATGCGGCGAGCAAGGCTGCCGCGGCCATGCAAAGCGTATGTCTGTTCATTTTCATGCCCATCCTCCCCGCAACTACCGATCCATTCTCCGCTCCATTTCCCGGATATAACGCACCGCGACGAAATGCCCGGCCTGCGGCATGTTGCCGTGGTCGAAGCCGTCGAACTCGCAGATCCGCACGTCGGGATGCCCCGCCACGCGCATCATGCGCCAGAAGTAGGCGTTCTCCTCGTAGCGCCCCAGCATCTCCCGCTCGCGGTCGCCCGAAAGGATCAGCATCGGGCGGCAGTCGGGGCGCACGTAGCTCAGCGGCGCCATGTCGTCCACCAGCGGCTGCGTATCGGGCAGCCCCAGTTCACGGCGCCGTTCGAAATGCGTCACCACCTGCCCGCTGTAGGGGATCAGCGCCACAAACGCCGTATCGGGGTCGATGCCGTAAGGCTCCAGCCAGCGCTTGTCCAGCCCGATCATCGACGTGAGGTAACCCCCTGCCGAATGCCCGGCCACGAACACCCGCCCGGGGTCGCCGCCGTACGAGGCGATGTGCTTCACCACCCATGCCGCCGCTGCGGCCGCATCGTCGACACAGTCGGCGACCTTCACCGTCGGCGAGAGGCGGTACTCCACGCCCACCACGGCCAGGCCCTTGTCTTTCAATGCCTCGGGGATCTCGCGCCGTCCGCCCGTCAGCCCGCCGCCGTGGTACCACACCACGGTCGAAAAGCCGGTTTTCCCGACCGGATAATAAATATCCAGCCGGCACATCGTGTCGATGTTCCCATCGCCCGCGGCATCGCGGTAGGCAATATCCTTCACCGTCTTATAGGCGCCTTCCTGCGCCACCGCCTCCGTGCCGCACACGGCCAGCACGAAGAACAAAGTAACCAATCGTTTCATCCAAGAGAGTTTATTCGGGTCATAAAGATAGGTAAAATCCGGCAAAAAGCACTATATTTGCAGGAAATATACTCCGCCCAGACAGGCAGACAGCCGGCATCCGGCCCGCACTGTCTTTCCGGAAACAGGAACCGCAAAAAAACGCCAGCACCATGAAAATAGCCTGCCTTCAATTCAATCCTATCCAGGAAAACACCTATGTCGTCTGGGACGACACGCTCGAAGCCGTCGTCATCGACGCCGGCAACAGCAACCCGCGCGAGGACGCCGCGCTCGACAATTTCATCGCCGAACACGGGCTCCGGCCCGTCCTGGCGGCCAACACCCACGGCCACTTCGACCACACGCTGGGCGTCGCCCACCTCAAAAAACGCTACGGCATCCCGTTCGCCATGTCGCTCAAGGACGCCTTCCTGCTGGACAACGCCTCGACGAGCGGCAGCATCTTCGGCGTGCCCGTCGGCGAGATGCCCTCGGTGGACACCGACCTCGACACGACGCCCGAAATCCGTTTCGGGCACACCGTCCTGCGCGTGCTCCGCACGCCCGGCCATACGCCCGGCCATGTCGCGCTCTATGAACCGGAATCCAAGTCGCTCTTCACGGGCGACACGCTCTTCCGCGAGTCGATCGGGCGCACCGACCTGCCCGGAGGCGACTATTCGTGGATCATGCGCTCGATCCTCGACACCCTGCTCCCGCTGGGCGACGAAGTGCACGTCTACCCCGGCCACGGGCCCGAGTCGACCATCGGCCACGAAGTGCTCTACAACCCCTTCATCGTCGAGGTGCTCAACCAGGAGGTGAACTACAGGAACTGAGGCCGCGACGGCGGCCGCACCCCCTCTGCCGCGGGTTACGCCCCGCCCGCCCTGCCCCGCAGGGCAGCCCCGGCCCGCCCCGCGCCTCCCGCACCGGTAAAAACGCGAAACGTGAAGACACTGATCCATAAAATCCTCTATAAAACCCTGCCGCTCGAAGGATACCTGCGCGCCGTGAGCCGCATGTTCTTCCTCTGGCAGCGGCTCGGCATCGGGCGTTACGCCCCCGCCACGGAATACGTCTACCACCTGCCGCAGCTCGTGCACGCGGGCGACACGGCCATCGACATCGGCGCCAACCTCGGCTACTACGCCCGCACGCTCTCCCGCCTGGCGGGCGGCGCGGGCAGGGTCTACGCCGTGGAGCCCGTGCCGCCGATCCTCTCCGTGCTGCGCCGCAACCTGCGCCGCTGCCCCAACGTGGAGATCCTCCCCTACGCCCTCGGCACCGAGGACAAGGCCGTTACGATGGCCAACGATTCGGCGCGCGCGACGGGCTACTTCGGCACGGGACAGAACTTCGTGAACGACGGCGGCACATCCGCCGCCGCGGAGTTCCCGGCCCGGATGCGCCGGGGCAGCGAACTCTTCGCCGGCCTGGGGCGCCTCGATTTCATCAAGTGCGACATCGAGGGGTACGAGGTCGTGGTGATGAACGAACTGCGCCCGCTGCTCGAACGCTTCCGCCCCACGGTGCTGATCGAGACCGGCGGCGAAAACCGCCCGCAGATCGTCGCGCTCTTCACGGCGCTCGGCTACGCGGGCTTCACCCTCGACCGGGGCCGCGAAATACCCCTTGCACCCGACACGACCAAAGACATCATATTCAGACATGCGCATTGACATCCTCACCGTCGTACCCGAACTGCTGACCTCGCCCCTCAACGAGTCGATCCTGCACCGTGCGCAGGAGAAGGGGCTCGTCCGGATCGTCGTCCACAACCTCCACGACTACGCCCACGACCGCCGCAAGACCACCGACGACTACCCCTTCGGCGGCGAGGCGGGCATGGTTCTGAAGTGCGAACCGGTTTTCGAGCTGGTCGAGAAACTCCAGTCCGAGAGGCACTACGACGAGATCATCTACACCTCGCCCGACGGCATACGCTACGACCAGCACGAGGCCAACCGCCTCTCGACGCTCGAAAACATCATCATCCTCTGCGGCCACTACAAGGGCATCGACCACCGCATCCGCGAACACCTCGTCACGCGCGAAATCTCGATCGGCGACTACGTGCTCACGGGCGGCGAACTGGCGGCCTGCATCATCGCCGACTCGGTCGTGCGCATCATCCCGGGCGCCATCGGCGACGAAGCCTCGGCGCTCACCGACTCGTTCCAGGACAACCTGCTGGCGCCGCCGGTCTACACGCGCCCGGCCGAGTTCCGCGGCTGGAGGGTTCCCGACGTGCTGCTCTCGGGCAACTTCGCCCAGATCGCCCGGTGGCAGGACGAACAGTCCCTCGAACGCACCCGGCAGCTGCGGCCCGACCTGCTCGGCGAATAAGCGAATGCCATGAAACGGAAGACTTCGCTCATCGTCTGGGGTGCCGTCCTGCTGCTCGCCGCCTACGGCATCTACGACATCGTACGGGAGGTCAGGCGCAGCTATACTTCCTGCTACGCACACACCTATTCGCATGCCATCGGGCAGATGATGGGGCCGCGGTTCGATTCGCTCGCACCCCGGGGCGAGGGCATCCGCATCGGGGTGGTCGACGCCGGTTTCGGCGGGCTGCGCGACGACCGCTTCACGCGCCGTCTCCGGGTCGCGGACTACCTCGACCTGACGGACGGCGACACGACGGGATTCTTCCGCGACGACTGCGACCACGGCACCCGGGTCACACGGAACATCGGGGGCTTCTCCAACGACACCCTGCTGGGGCTGGCCTGCAAAGCCGACTACTACCTGGTGAAATCCGACCTCGAGCACGGCGAGCCGCGCGAGGACGAACGCCGCCTGTGCCGGGCCCTGGCCTGGCTCGCACAGCGGCAGGTCGACGTGGTCAACATCTCGCTGGGCTATACCGTATTCGACGATTTCGACGGCTATACGCCGCAGATGCTCGACGGCCGCACGGCGCTCTGCTCGCGTTTTCTCGACAGCCTGCTCGATGCGCACCCGCGCATGGTCGTCGTACAAAGCGCCGGCAACGAGGGGAAAAACAAATGGCGCCACATCTCGTTCCCCGGGGATGTCGCCGAGGCCGTCACGGTCGGCGCGGCCGACTCCGAAGGCACGGGGCGTTCGGGCAAGAGCGGCACCGGCTACTACCCGCACCCCGTCAAGCCCGACCTGGTGGTGTACGACTCCCCGAACGGCACGTCGTTCTCGACGCCCGTGGTCACGGGGCTGTGCGCCGCCCTGATGGGGTACAGGCCGATGGAACGCCGCGAGCTGATCCGCCTGCTGCACGCTTCGGGCACCCGCAGCGCAGCGCCCGACCTCGAAACGGGCTACGGCATCCCGCAGTGCGACACCCTGCTCGGATTCCTGGATACCCCCGCTGAATTACAAACCCTACCGCTAAACGCAACGCAATGAAATACTACCTCATCGCCGGCGAGCCCTCGGGCGACCTGCACGGCTCGAATCTGATAAAAGGACTCCTCAAAGCCGATCCCGAAGCACGGCTGCGCTTCTGGGGCGGCGACCTGATGGCCGCGGCGGGCGGCGAGGCGAACCTGGCCAAGCACTACCGCGAAACCTCGTTCTTCGGCATCGTGCAGGTGCTGAAAAACCTGAGGACGATCAAACGGCAGATGCGCGAATGCCGGGCCGACGTCGCGGCATTCGCCCCCGACGTGCTGATCCTGGTCGACTACCCCGGCTTCAACATGAAGATGGCGCGCTGGGCCAAAGAGCACGGCATCCGCACCTTCTATTACATCGCCCCGAAGGTCTGGGCATGGCGCGAGTGGCGCGTGAAGGCCATCCGCCGCTGGGTCGACAGGCTGTTCGTCATCTTCCCCTTCGAATGCGGCTACTTCCCCAGGCACGGCGTCGAACCGATTTTCGAAGGCAACCCGCTCGTAGACGCCATCGAGGCCCGGCGCACCTCGCTCCCCTCGCCCGACGAGTTCCGCCGCCGGCACGGGCTCGACCGCAGGCCGATCATCGCCCTGCTGGCCGGCAGCCGCCGGGGCGAGATCCGCGACAACCTGCCGCTGATGGCCGACCTGTCGCGCAAATTCCCGGGGCACCAGTTCGTCGTGGCGGGCGTAGCATGGCTCGACCGCGCGCTCTACGAACAGTATATGGCCGGCAGCGGCATCCGTTACGTCTGCGACCAGACCTACGAGACGCTCGCCGCGGCCGAAGCCGCCGTGGTAACGTCCGGGACGGCAACGCTCGAAACAGCGTTGCTGGGCATCCCCGAAGTGGTGGTCTACCGCACGCTCTGGTTCCAGGTCAGGCTCCGGCCCTATGTACTGAAAGTACCCTGGGTGTCGCTCGTGAACCTCAACCTCGGGCGCGAGGCGGTCGCCGAGGTCATCCAGTCCGACCTCGACACCACGCGCGCCGAACGCGAGTTGCGGGCGATCGTCGCAGGCGGGGAGAAGCGCGGACGGATGCTCGCCGACTTCGCCGAATTACGTACGGTTATCGGGGGGCCGGGCGCCAGCGACCGTTTCGCCGCCCGGATGGTCGCAGAATTGCGCGCACCGGAAACGAAATAACCAAAAGTTATGAACGATTTCACGATACTCCTGCTCGGCGGCGTACTGCTGATCGTCGTCGGCCTGCTGGTAAAGCGGTTCCCGATGCTGATCGCGGGCTACAACACCATGCCGCCCGCAAAGAAGAAAAACGTCGACATCGGGGGCTTGTCTTCGTTCATGCGGCGCCACCTCGTGATTATGGGAGCTTTATGGATCCTATTTACGGTCGTCCTGGAACTAACCGACCAGACGGACACGCTGGCAGTGATTTACGTAATTTACCTGCTGCCTTACGTCGTTTGGATGCTCGTTCGGGCACAACGGTACGACCACAACTGAAAATAACGAAAGACAACGCCATGAAAATCATCTGCATAGCACGCAACTACGCCGCACACGCCGAGGAGCTCGACCGCCAGGTCGGCGGCGGCACGGCGTGCCCGCCGGAGCCTACCTGGTTCCTCAAGCCCGACACGGCGCTGCTGCGCAACAACGACCCGTTCTACATCCCCGCCTTCTCGCAGGAGGTACACTACGAATGCGAGCTGGTCGTACGCATCAACCGCGTAGGCAAGGGCATCGCCGAACGTTTCGCGCACCGCTATTACGACCAAGTGGGGCTGGGCATCGACTTCACGGCCCGCGACCTGCAACGGCAGGCCATCGCCGAGGGGCTGCCGTGGGAGCGCTGCAAGGCGTTCGACCGCTCGGCGGCCCTCTCGCCCCGATTCGTATCTTTGCAGGAGCTGGGCGGCGACGTGCAGTCCCTGCACTTCACGCTGGAGGTAAACGGGCAGACGCGCCAGCGGGGCGACACGTCCGGGATGCTCTTCTCTGTCGACCGAATCATCGCCTCGGTGTCGCAGTACATGACGCTGCGCATGGGCGACCTGCTCTACACGGGCACGCCGGCCGGCGTGGGGCCCGTACGCCCGGGCGACAACCTGCGCGCCGTGCTCGAAGGCCGCGAACTGCTTAACTTCGACATCCGCTGACCCGGGGCGGAACGGGAACGAAGACACATGAAAACTAAAAACACGTTATAACCATGTTGCTCAAAGACAAACTCAAGCCTTACCGCCTGCTGCTGGCATCGCAGTCGCCGCGCCGACGGGAACTGATGACGGGCTGCGGGCTCCCGTACGAACTCGCCCCCAAATACGAATGCGAGGAGGTCTACCCCGCCGGCATGCCCGGCGAAGAGGTGCCGCTCTACCTCTCGCGGCTCAAGAGCGAAGCCTACCCGGCGGCGCTGGCCCCGAATGAAATCCTGCTGACGGCCGACACGGTGGTGGTCTCCGACGGCGAGGTGCTCGGCAAGCCCCTCGGCCGCGAAGAGGCCGCGCAGATGCTCCGCCGCCTCTCGGGGCGCCGGCACACGGTGGTCTCGGGCGTCACGCTGCGCACCCCCGGGCGGACGCACACCTTCGCCGCCAAGAGCAGCGTGTGGTTCCGCCCGCTCGCGGACGAGGAGATCGCCTATTACCTCGACGCCTGCCGTCCCTACGACAAGGCCGGTTCGTACGGCATCCAGGAGTGGATCGGCTACGCCGCCATCGAAAAGATCAACGGCTCGTTCTACAACGTGATGGGGCTCCCGATCCAGAAAGTATACACCGAACTCGACAAATTCCTCAAATAAATGAAACGCACGCTACTTACCCTGTTCTGTACGCTCCTCGCGCTGGCGGCCTCCGCCGACGAGGGCATGTGGCTCCCGAGCCTCATCTCGCAGCGCATCGACGACATGCGCGCCAAAGGATTCCGCCTCACGGCCGAAGACATCTACTCGATCAACAAAGCCTCGATGAAGGATGCCGTGGTGCTGTTCAACGGCGGCTGCACGGGCGAACTGATTTCGTCCGAAGGGCTGCTGCTCACCAACCACCACTGCGGCTACGACGCCATACAGGCGCATTCGAGCGTCGAACACGACTACCTGACCAACGGCTTCTGGGCCATGTCGCGCCGGGAGGAACTGCCCAACAAGGAGCTCAACGTACGCTTCCTCGTCCGCATGGAAGAGGTCACCGACCGCATCGCTGCGGGCGAAACGAAGGCCGAAATCATCCGCCGGGCCGAGGCCGAAGGCAAGGGCTACAAGGCCTCGGTCGAGCAGATGTACTACGGCAACCAGCAGTTCCTGTTCATCTACGAGCAGTTCGACGACGTACGCCTGGTCGGCGCGCCGCCCTCGTCGATCGGCAAGTTCGGCGGCGACACCGACAACTGGATATGGCCCCGCCACACGGGCGACTTCTCGCTCTTCCGCATCTACGCCGGCAAGGACAACAAGCCCGCCGCCTACTCGCCCGAGAATGTTCCCTACCGCCCCAAGCGGCATTTCACCATCTCGACCGCCGGGGTCGAAGAGGGGGATTTCACGATGATCTACGGCTTCCCCGGCAATACGCAGGAGTACATCCTCTCGGACGCCGTGGCTTACATCGCCGAGCGCTCCGACCCGGCCAAGATCGCCATCCGCACGGGGCGCCTCGACATCATCTCCGCGGCACAGGAGAGCGACCCGGCGCTGCGCATCCATTACGCCGCCAAACACGCCTCGATCGCCAACGCATGGAAGAAATGGCAGGGCGAGGCGCTGGGCATCGGCCGCCTGGGCACCGTGGCCTCGAAACGCGCCTATGAGCAGGAATTCGCCGCCTGGGCGCAGGACAAACCCGAATACCGCAGCGTCGTCGCCGACCTCAAAGCCGAATACGCCCGCATCGCGGACGCCTATTTCGCCCGCGAGATCACACGCGAAACGCTCGGCTCGCTGCCCGAGCGCTACACCCCCGAGGAGCGTGCCGAAGCCGCCTTCGCACGGCGCGAGCAGACGGAACGGGCGCTCTTCGAATGGCTTTTCGGCCAGTATGCCCGCCGCTGCCCCGTGCAGTACCAGATTCCGGCATTCCTGGCCGGCGTCGCCGCCAGCGGGTCGCCCGAAGCCTACGCCGGCGAGGTATTCGACACGCTGTGGCGGGAGGGCGCCGACACCACGGCGGTGCACGCCCTGCACAAGGACACCGAACGCATACTCGGCCACATCGACTGGATGCTGGGCACCAAGTCGCTGCGCAACCTCAACAGCGGACGCCTCAACGAACTCTACACGACCTACATCAAGGGGCTGCGCGAGTGGGACACCCTGCGGGCCTTCTACCCCGATGCCAACCTCACGCTGCGCGTGGCCTATGGCCATGTCGGGGGCTACGAATATGCCGACGGCGAATACCACAAGCCTCAGACCACCCTCGACGGCATCATCGCCAAGGACAACCCCGAGATTTACGACTACGACATCCCGCAGGCGCTGCGCGAGCTCTACGCCACGAAGGACTACGGACGCTGGGCGACGACGATCGACGGCCGCAGGACGGTACCCGTCTGCTTCCTGGCCACCAACCACACGACGGGCGGCAACTCCGGTTCGCCGATCATCAACGGCAGGGGCGAACTGGTGGGGCTGAATTTCGACCGCACATGGCGCTCGACGATGAGCGACGTGGCGTTCGACGAAACGATCTGCCGCAACATCGCCGTCGACGTCCGATACGTGCTGTTCGTCATCGACCGCATCGGCGGGGCGGGATACCTGTTCGGCGAAATGGATTTCAGCCGCCGCAAATAGGAGTAATTCACGAAAAAAACACTATATTTAGCCCGCATAACAAAATCAGCCTCTATGAAAACAATCCTCTACACATGGTTCGCCGTCCTCCTGTTCGGCATGGCAGCAGTATCCTGCGGCGATGACGACACGAAAAACAACGACACGACGGGCATAACCGGCTCGTCGTGGAAAGCATCGGAAACGGTGGGCGCCGACCGCACGACCAAGAAATACACGTTCAAGGCCTCCGCCAACTGGGTGGCGCAGAGCGACAAACCGGAATGGTGCAAGATACTCACCTCGTCGGGCGACAAGGGCAGCGACCGGCAGCTCAACATCTCGGTCGAAGCCAACGAGACCGGCAGCACGCGCAGCGCGAACATCACCGTACAGGTGAGCGGCTACGCGAGGGCGGCGCAGTTCGCCATCACCCAGCTCGGGAGCAGCAGCGGCGGCACGGGCGCAGACACCGAGCTCAACAAACAGGTAGACAAGATCCTGGAGTATTACTACCTGTGGAACGGCGAATACCAGCAGATGTCGCGCGACCTCTCGCTGGATTACATCAGCTCCAGCGACAATTTCCTGAAACGCACGCTGCTGGAGATGACGACCAACGACCTCGACAAAAAACGGCAGAGCAACGGCAGCTACTCGGTTTACTCCTACCTGCTGCGGACGCCCCTCACGAAGGCCGTCGCCGGGACGACGCGCGGCGTAAGCCACGGGGTCGTAAAGGAGAAGGAGTACGGCTTCGGCATCGCGGGCCTGATGGGCGTGAGGTTTGTGGACGGCAACAACCAACCTACGGGAGAGTACGGGCTGGTCATCACGTCGGTCTACCCGGACTCCCCGGCATCGGAAGCAGGGTTCCGGCGGGGCACGTTCTTCGCCCAGTACAACGACGCAGCCATCACGGCCGCGAACCTGAATTCGGTTTACAGTACGTTAATAGCTCCGGGAGGAAGCCGCACGGTAAAACTCACCGAGAACAGGCAAGGCGCGCAGCCCGTATCGGTCACGGCACGCGAAATATACCCCAACCCGGTAATCCACAGCGAAGTGATCACCTCCGGAGCGCATAAGATCGGCTACCTGGTCTACGACAGCTTCGACGCGGCCTACGACGACGAACTGCTCGCTGCCGTCAAGAAACTCAAAGACGGGAACATCACCGACATGGTGCTCGACCTGCGCAACAACGGCGGCGGGCACGTCATCTCGTCGAACATGCTTTCCACCTGCATCGCCGGCGCGGCCTGCCAGGGCAAGGTCTACGAATATTACCGTTACAACGACAGCCGCATGGCCACGGTCGAAAAAACGGAGAGGGAGACCGGCAAGGAGTATGACACGGCGGCAAAAAAATTCTTCGACGAATTCTATTACGGCGACTATTACGGCGTCGACCTGCGGAACTACGCGCTGAACATGACCCGGCTGTACGTGCTCGTCACGGGCAACACGGCCTCGTCGAGCGAAGCCGTCATCAATACGCTGCGCGGGTTGGACGGCTTCACGGTGAAGCTCATCGGCGAAAAGACCAACGGCAAGAACGTCGGCATGGAGGTCAGCAAATTCACCGTAGGCAATTACAGCTACGAACTGGCCCCGATATCGTTCCAGGGCTACAACGCTAAGCAGGTGACCGTCAACAAGGACGGACTGGCGGTCGACACCGCGTGCGAGGAATGGAACGGGGAACTGAAGGATTACGGCGACCGGAGCGAGCCGATGCTGGCAGCGGCCCTGAGCCAGATCACCGGGCAGAGATCGGCAAGCGTATCGGGCACGCGCAGCACCGCGCCGGGTGTACGTCCGGCAACGGACATCGCATTGCCCGACTTATCGAACCGCCCGAGCGGCATGATCGTATTCCTGCCGGCTGCGGAAGAGTAACGGGAGACCGTCCTAAATCGAGGGGGCTGTCTAACAAGTCCAATTTTAACGATTTCACCCCTGCCGGAGTTTATTCTGACAGGGGTGATTTTCGATTTTCGGGACTTGTTAGACAGCCCCTCTTTTCTTAACCTGGCACCGGCGCACGTACCACACGCCCGGCGGCTCCGCCTCTGTCATCGATGCCGCCCAGCTCAGGACACTACCCCGCCGCCAATGCCCTACCACTTCCCCGCCACCGTCTCTGCCGGGCGAATGCCCCGGCCTCCACTGTCGTCGCAACTGCCCTGCGGCCGTCTCTGTCTGTAAATGGCCCTGCCTCCGGTTCCGCCACGACCTCGGCCACAGCTCCGCCGCCGTATCGGCCTGGCAAATGAACCCGCTAAGGTCTCCGCCCCAACCGCTTCCGCCGCCTTTACCATCAAGCACAGGCACCTGCGCAGACATCGACACCGCCCCCGCGGCAGGTAGAGCACGGCGGTTTGCGTCGCCGCGACGCCGCTGCCGGAAGAATAATCCATATTACATGGAGAAAAAATTTGGCGGATTAAAATTTATGCCCTATATTTGCACACCCGAAATCCGAAAGGATACGTGCAATGCCCAGGTGGTGAAATTGGTAGACACGCTACTTTGAGGGGGTAGTGAACAATTACGTTCGTGCAAGTTCGAGTCTTGTCCTGGGCACCAAGCTGTGGATAAAGGAGCTGATAATCAGCTCCTTTATTTTTTTGTAGGATAAAATGTAGGATAAATGAGCTACTCGCCCTCTTCAAAGTCCTTAAAAAAGGAGCTTCCCGCAAGTATAGCGGCATTCTCATCCACCCCTAATCGCAGATACCGCATCGTTGTTATAACCTTTTTATGCCCTAACGCCATCGAGATCGAAGAAAGCGGAACCTTGGAACGCTGAAGATGCGTGGCGAAAGATCGCCGGGCAGTATGGGTAGAGATCAAAGCATACTTCTCAATCCGGATCTCCTTCACCTCTCCTCCTCGATGTTCGCAAATTGTCACTTTTTCGTCGATCCCTGCCATTTTCGCCACCACCTTGATATAGACATTCATTTTCTGGTCTGAAATCGTTTTTGACAGGTCAAAATCGCTCTCGAGGATTCTTTGTATCACGGGATGAAGGGGAATGGCAATAGGGGTATCCGTCTTACGCGTACGCATCATAATCATTCCATCGACAATATTAGATTCGCTGAAGCGACTAAAGTCAGACACCCTCATGCCCGAAAATGCCCCGATGAGAAACCGGTTCCGTACCAGTTCACATGTGGCCATGCGCTGCCTGACCGCTTTTTCTCCGCATAGCTCCGGCCACCCTTTCAGTATTGCGTTTTTCGTGATTTTTAATCTGTGCAACATCATCAGCTCATCAACCGAAAGGTAAATAGGATCACTCTCTTTTGCTACCGTGATGAAATTTTTATGAGCTGTGCCATTCAAATTATGCAGCTGATCCACATCCCGGGCCTCCCTATAAACCTGTTTGATAACTTTGATGATACTGCCGAAATAATTATCAGAATACCCCTGACCATATATCCAGATCCGAAACTGATTATAGAAATTGATATTGATATCTTCAAATAACAGACGACGCCGAATTAACTTTTCATATTGCACTAGCTTGTTCAAGACCGTTCGGTAATGCCTGATCGCCCTTATCGCTGTAATCAAAATAGGGTTGAGTACAGCGACAAAGAGCATCATGTCCGGTCAAGAGCTATCCCAAAAAGAAACGAAGGATGTTATAACAAAACTGGGATATCTCATTATCGGCCTTTCGGTAATGTTGTTCGCCTCGTCGATTTCAGATTTCATCACGCAAAAGCTCTAAAATGCCCCAGAGACCACGATACAGATGCAGACTTTGCGTTTACCCCCCCCCGTATTTAAACTTCCGCTGGGGATATTTCTCCTTGTGCTTGCAGTACTGGTCACAAGCGTTCTTGGAGCTGCCGGCCTCCTCGATGTGGAGGCTCTTCATCATTATCGACATATTATTCGTGATCGTGACCAACACCATAAACACTTTCTTTGCCGGAAATTTCGGCTGGAGTAAAAAGCGACCGCGACATGCTCATGTTAAAACAGGACAATACATTGCCCGGGTCAATTACGCACTAAAATTACGACAGGATGGACAGCAGCAGGACAGATAAATTCAAAAAATAGTACGATCGTAATAAGCAAAAAAATCTTATTATTAGGTATGGCCGTTGTGCTTATACTGATATTCGGACTAATAACCCGAGGAGTACTATCAATACAGTCAAACACCAGTACGGATGAAAGGGTGGCATCTGAAGATATTGCATTTGACATTGTGGCTGAAACGCCCCGGACTGCCAGTCCAAAATGACCAGAAGCAGAAGATCGTGGGCGATGCCACAAGCTCGGCCGCAGCGTCGGCGATAGACCGGAAGATCTCGACAGTGACCGGCGGACTGGTCGGCTCCGTCGTCCGAGACATTTCAAATGCGGGGCGCTCACGCAAAGAAACATATGTATCATTCTTCGACAACCAAAAGGTCTTTCTCCGGCCCGGCCTGCCGAAATAAAAATGTCGCCATCGTATTCGTTTGTTTGGCCACATCGGGGTATGGAGCAAAACCCGAACAAATACCTCTCCAGCAAAACAAAGTCTGCCAAATTATCTTCCCGGATAAGATCGCCAAGATCCGCGGGGGATTCAATCCCAATTACTTTGCCCTCGACAAGTACGACAATATCCTCTATATCCAATGCCTGACAGACTTTCCGAATACCAACCTGTCTATTATCACTGACGATACGAGCTGCTACATGCTCGACCTGTGTTATACGGAAAAGAGCGAGAAGAATGCCTACATCATCGACATTGCCGACAGGATCTACGTCAACGAGCAGAAGCCATTGGAGCCAGGGCAGGAGTCTTCGCCCTCTTTGCGTTCACAACCAGCAGAAGATAAAACGCCGACTCAAGCCGCAGTGCTACCAGAAACGGGAGAATATGAATCAATTTTGAAGCAACGGGATTTCATCGTGGCTCAAAATGGAGTTGCGGACAAGGCAATGGAAGTATTCCTGAAGGGTATATACACCAGAGATAATTACGTATATTTCAAATTGGATATCACCAATAACAGCGAGCTGCCGTACACCTACAACTACTGCGGCTTCGCAGTTATCACCAAAAAGAAGGGCAAAATGACCTCCTTTGACCGGACAGATTTGACGCCGGCAGGCAGTTACGTCCCGGCACACACCATCGAGTACAAAAAGACGATGACCGTAGTCTATAAATTCGACAAATTCAATTTCTCCAACGACAGGGTTTTGCTGATTGAAATGGTCGAAGACAACGGGGAACGGGGATTGTTCTTCAGGGTGACATCATCGACGCTCCTGAAAGCTCGGAAAATTTGAACTACCAAGGCCGGATTCACCGGCCTTGGTAGTTACATTCATTGAAAGTTTTCTGGTTAGGAATATAATTCCCGGCTTACAATATCAATGATAGCTTCTATTTCTAATCCGATATCATTGGGTTCATCACTTCCTGAAATAAGTCCCTTTTGTACCAAAACATCTGACAACCCATCTAATAATACTCGAAAAAAGGCCTCATCCCCAATCAATCGAACCGAATTAGGATCTTCATTGGCTACATGATTAGTATCAATCAATGAGTATGTACGAAGCAAATTATACTGTCGATTAGTTATCTTCATTTTCATCTTTGGATTCATTTTACATTCGGATTTCTGGGTTGCCCATATACTGTAATAATTTTACCTTGGTTATTCAAAACTACGCTTGCACTCTTTCCTACATACTTTGTTTTACCTCCAGGCTGAGAAACAACATTTATTGGATTCCGCACGGCATCAACAATTGCTGAAGGATGAACACCTCTACCTCCGTCTCTCTGCATGGCCTGCATCAAACCATGTTTAGTATATCCTTTTATCGATCCGACTGACCGACTTGATTCCATGCTGGCGGGCCGGGCCGTACGAACCGATTGTAAGCCCACAACCCCAATCGAGGCTCCGGCTGATAATGTATATGGATCTGTCCATTGAGCCAACATTTCTTTTCCGACCATTCGTGCAAAGCTACCTGCTGTCGGATTGACATGATCCTCAATTGCAGCCATCATGGCTCCCTCGGAATGAAACAAGCCAAAGACAGCCATTTCATCACGCGAAAGAGAGTGTGGCGATAATGTTAAATCTCCATCATCGTTAGTCGATTGTGAATAATAAATAGCACTTCCATCTTTCCTATGATGTAAATAAGTCGTACCGGCATTTGTCCAAGTAACACCATTATCATCTGTGTACGATTTATCCTGAATGGCTCGCCACATCCTATCACCATTCTCGTTTGTATACCAATCCTTTCCATCAGGGTCTATATTCCTAATCGGATTGTTTCCGGCAAACGAATACGGGCTTTGATCGTAATAGTTCTCGGCATGCGGGTCTACCTGCGGCCACCGGGCATAACTCAAATTTACAGTTAATAAACTGAAAATGCAAATCAGCAGTAAGTTTTTCGTTTTCATAATATTGGAGTTTAGGATGCATGTTCTTCGGACTTGCGGCGGGCGATCTCCTCTTCCATAGACTTGACCCATGCGTCGTACAAGTGTTTCGGCATATCGACATGGCCGGTGGCCTTTATCCGTTTTTCGAGATCTTGAAGTATGAACTTCACATCGTCCATAAACTTATCATTCGGTAGTCCTTGCGCCTCCAACTCCTTGCGATGCTGGTATGCCATTATAAAGAAACAATCATTCACGTTCATCAGGGCATACAGATTATCGGGGTCATATTTCAGTACTTTCCCCAGGCATTTATGCACGAACGGATCTATGAAGCAGAATTTATTGAAAAAGGAGACGGCAAGTTCTGCGAGAAGGTGGATAACGACTTCCCGATCTTCGCAGGGTTTCAGGTAGGTACCCTTCTTGATCGCCTCCTCGGTAATCCCCATCGTCTCGACGATAAAGATCTCACGCGGCAGGGAATGGTTCGTCAGCTCGACGTTTATCCACCGCCTATCTTCCTCATCCCGATGGCGGATAAAGGTATGGTTCGGAACATAAGCAATGTAAGCCTCAATACCGATTTCGTTGGCCAGTATCTTATAGAGCAAAGGCAGACTCCGGCACTGGCCGTCGTGCGTGCGCATCAGCTTCGTCACGAAAACTTTTGTCGGATCTTTGTCTCCACGGAAATCGTCGAAATCATATACGAAAGGCCGGAATCCATTCATCGTGTAGGGGCGTGAAAAGAATTCGAGGAGCGCGATATTGCCCCCGATCTTCACCTTATCAAGATTATTTACCTCAATAAAGCGCTTGATACCCATTGCCATCGTATCTATACCGAAACAATAAGCATCATAATCAAGCCCGCCGTCCAACACGGCCCATTCCATCAGGAACACAACCCGCTTGAGGTCTACACTATCCTTGCCGTCGAGCATGTCCGTAATTTCCGTATAGGCAGCCTCGAATCTCGATATACAGATTTGCTCATCCGGAGTTTGCGCATGGCCACCGGCCACCAGGCAGAGGATAGCAATTGAGAGCAGATATGGCAATGTTTTTTTCATGGGCTGAAAATAAAAATTTACTACCATAAAGATAATATGCCAACAGCAAATTCAGCACATTACAAGCCCTTACAAAAAATCTGTAAATAACTAATAATCAATACCGATATACAAATATTTTCTTACATATGATTTACAACAAAAAAATACGTCCGGGAATATGGGTTCGTAAAGACAATTCAGGCATAAAAATGTTATAAATAACACTTTTAAGTAATGAAAAAATATATTCCCGCCATCGTATTCGTTTGTTTGACCATATGGGGGGGGGCAAAACCCGATCAAATACCTCTCCAGCAAAACAAAGTCTGCCAGATTATCTTCCCGGATAAGATAGTCAAGATCCGCGGGGGATTCAATCCTAATTATTTTGCCCTTGACAAGTACGACAATATCCTTTATATCCAAATACCTGACAGACTTCCCGAACACCAACCTGTCTATTATAACTGACTATACAAGCTGCTACATACTCGACCTGTGTTATACGGAAAAGAGCGAGAAGAATGCCTACATCATCGACATTGCCGACAGGATCTACGTCAATACTCCAGAACCATCCGAAGCAGGGCAGAAGTCGTCTTCCCTATTGCGGTCAAAGCAAATGCCCCGGGCATGGACAGGGGTTATAGCCGTGCAGGTTGCCGGGGTTCATCAACTGGCAGCAAGCCCGTACAGGAATTAAGGCGCAGGACATAGGCGCTCCTGTCTCGATAAGGTCTCAACTGACAAAACAACCAACAGGCTGCTTACACTTTTTATTTCACCGAAACATGCAGATCGCAATTTTTTATACCAGCAACAGCAGATTAAGCTTCTGACTATTTTTTCGCAACAAATAAGCACATAAGCAATTAAAATACAATATGTTATAAAGTAAAAATGCAGAATTGGTAACACAGCCTGTTCCCACCGCGAGGTAGATATTGGATAATTAACAGTTAATCAATATCTTGTGTAATAGAAGCGCAAAAATGGTAACACAGATGAGAGCAAAACTCAAACAATACACATACACACATGTATATCAGTATATTACAAATTGAATATGCAAAAATGGTAACACACAAACACCCCCAAATATCTTATGTTATTTCAAAAATATCAGCATGTTGCAATACAAAAAACGCAAAAATGGTAGCACAGACCATAAAAAAGAGGGGAATTTGCCCCCGAATCAATATTTCAAGCGCAAAAATGGTAACACAGAGCTACAAAATTGGTAACACTGAACTGCCCCAACTTACATTTTAGCATCCCGCAGGAGGATATCTTAAACGACAACAGCTCTGAAGCAATGCTCCAGAGCTGTCTCCGTATGAGCGGACTGCCATTACGCCGCAAACCGCTGCGGCACGATGTTCAACTCGTAAAGTTTCGCCCCCAGCGCCTCGCAGAGAACCCGCGCCATGTTCACTTCGACGGCGTTGCCGATAAATTTTTTCTGCTCGTCCTGCGTGCCGAGGAGCACGTAGTTATCCGCAAAGCACATACTCGGTGCGGGCGCTTTCGGGCAGGGCGTTGTATTCCTTGACCGTAAGATACCGGCGCTGACCGTCGGTCGGATTATTCGCCTGGTAAAAAGGCTTCCAGAATACCACCGGGAACTGTTTGGAGCCCTTCCTGACCGTCAGGACACGCTCTTTGGCCTGACGAAAGGTCAGGAATACCGGAGTCCGGTAACCCTTGACTTCCGTAAGCATGAGCAGCGTCAGAAGGTTCGTGCCGGTATACCTCTTACCCGTGATGTTGCAGGGAAGGAGACCCTGGCCGTAGAACCACGGCTTTTGCCACGTTTGAGTCATGGATTCGATTTTCAAGACCAGCAGCTCGGCGAAGTGCGTCGAGACCTTTTCGAGAACCTGGGAATGTCCCATTGATTTGTTGCAGACTTTATACTCCTGCGCCGGAGTTCTACGCTGCCGAAACACTCGGAACAGCGATGCGGCGATCAGCCGGTCGCGGAAACTGCACCATAGGCAAAGACACGCAAGGAAATATTTACCGACGGCGCAGCTGGTGGGCGCCGCACGCGGATCAATATTTCCGCAGCGTGCACTCGGGCGGCCGAGACATCATGCCGAGGCCGATCCTTGCCGCCGTCGACGTGACTTCAGCTAACTTTGCATCCTTGTTGTGAGTGAGGCTTCCGCCCCCCAGACGGCGAGCGGGCTGGCCGAGCGTAGACGGATGCGAGAGGGCCCGAAAAACGGCAATCTTCCGTATGGCTGCTGTGTACAGCCGTAGTGGGATGCTTTATACGCTTAGTTCAGGCAGCTCAACTCTTACGGTCTGAAGTTTGCATATATTATTGAATATTAACGAAGTGATATTGAATTATCCGCACACAGACTCCTGCAAATCGAATGCTTATTTACTCTATTTTTGCGCTGAATTCAAACAAAGAAAGAGTGATATGACAAGTGTGAAACTGAAACTCAACAAAGACCGCATCCGGCGCGACGGAACTTATCCGCTGGTATTTCAACTGATACACCAGCGCCGGAAAAAACTTATCTACACACCTTTTAAGCTTCACGAGGATGAATTCGACGAAGAGCATGGCAAGGTGCTCTGCGTGCCAAACGGGCTGCGCCCGCCGAGGGAGATACGCCGCATGAACCGGGAGATTGCCCGGCAGCGGCGGAGTATCGACGGGCATATCGAAACGCTGGAGTCGCGTCGCGAGAGCTATACTGTGGCAGATGTCGTCTTCCGTTACCAAGTGGAGCATGACAGTTTGAGCCTGCTGCATTATATAGATCTGCAGATCAAGCAGCGGGAGCGCTCGGGTCGCTTCGGATCGGTTGCCGCGCTGCGCAGCACGCGCGCGTCGGTGGCGGCCTTCCTCGGATCGAAAATCGCTGTCCTGGCCGATGTGAACAGTACTTTCGTACGCGATTACGAGGCATGGCTGCTGCGCCGAGGCGTCTGTCCCAATACCGTATGTTACTATATGCGTAATTTGAAATCGGTCTACAATCAAGCCATGTTGGATGGTTATCCGGTCTGCTGCAACAATCCTTTCCGTTTCGTCTATGTTCGGCCGCAGCGAACTGTAAAGCGCGCGTTAGACCGAGACGCCATGCGGCGCATTGCCGACATCGACCTTTCCGCATACCCGCATCTGGAACAGGCTCGTGACCTATTCATGTTCAGTTTCTTCAGTCGGGGTATGCCTTTCGTAGACATGGTTTTCCTTCAAAAGAGCGCCGTTAGCGGCGGTGTCATCAGTTATCGTCGCCACAAAACCAACCAGTGGTTGCATGTGGAGGTTACGCCCCAGCTGAAAACCTTGATGGAGAAATACGCCAACGATTCGCCCTGGGTCTTCCCCCTGTTGGAAGGCACCGGGGACAAACTCGCACAATACAAGCACTACCGCCTAGCCCTGGAGCGTGTAAACCGCAACTTGAAACGGGTGGCGCAAAAATGCAACCTTGACACTGTGCTGACAGCCTATGTTGCCCGCCACAGCTGGGCAACGCTGGCTCGGGAGAGCGGGGCGCCGGTTGCAGTCATCAGCGAAGGACTGGGTCATACTTCGGAGAAGACAACGCAGATATATCTCAAGGAATTCGACCGTCAGATTGTGGATCGTGTGAACCGCATCGTTTCATCGCTCTGAATACTGCATCAGGGCTCGGCAGCTCGTATTTGCGGGCAAAAAAATTTGCTAAAAAGTCCCGTTTTGCTATATTTGTACATCATAACTCTATTGAGTATAGAGCATTACGCTTTCCTGTTACTAATCATTTCCGCTTCGTCGGAATTTTGCGACAAAAATAAAAAGCTTTGTTCAGATTTTGGTTGTAAAAAAATGATATTTGATTGTTGATTTTCGACACCGGGAGTTTTTTTTCGTATTTTCCGCCCTTTTTCCTTCCTGTCCAGACTTTGGAACGCGCTTTTTCATACCTGTTTGTGGTATTTCTTTCTCCTCCCGATACTTCTCGATGAGTTGTCGGGGACTGGCACCTAGGTGGCGCTTGCAGAAATGGCTGAACCGATCCAAAGATTCGAAACCGGCACGCAGTGCGGCCTGCTTAATCGTCATCTCGGGATTAGAGAGATAGCCAACAATACGCTGACAGATTTGTTTCAGCAGCCATTTGTAAGCCGTCGTGTCAAATTCACGGCGGAAGCGGCGTTCGAAGGCCTCATAGGTCATGCCCGCAAGTTTGGCCATGTCCGCAACGGATTGTACTCTCGGCAATAGTTCGTAAACTAAGCTGCGAAAATCGGAACTAGCGCTGAGGATCGGGAGAAGCAAAGTAACGACCTCTTCCCGGGTGTAGAAACCGCGCAGGTAGAGAAACAATTCCCGGTGTTTCATTTCGTGCAAGTGGGCACAACTCATTCCGTTTTGTAGACAATAGACCAGCAGGTCTATATATGCACTGAGAGGATAACGTATTTCTACCGGCTGAAAATCGTAGCTGACTCCCGAACAGGAATTTACATAATGTTGCAAAGCAAGTTTGTCGCATCCACTGATAAGCACATTGAACTTCATGTCGAGGAACTGCATCCCGGAGTCTGATCTGATGCAGAACATGCTGCCGCGGGGGATAAGAATCATCTCCCCGCTTTTGAACCTTCGATCGAGAAACTGGTTGCAGGAGATTGTACATTTCCCGTTCAAGAACATCAGCAGGTGATGACACTGTACATTGTCGCAGGTGAGACTCTCCCCACGGCCGAATTCCCGGTAAACGAAACCAGTCCCCACATCCGCACGGTAGTGAGTACAAGTGAGGTGTTCGTCTACATACAACAAATCGTGACGCAACAATTCGTTATCCATAAGTGACGCCTGTTACCTATCTTATATAGGGATTTCAGCATCGTTTCAGCATCGTTCCGCCCAATGCATTCTGCATAAGACGGATATGGCTTCGTTTGCAGTACGACATATCTTAAAACTTTCGCTGAAACAACAAAATTGTTTATTCGGCTGCAAACCATGTATTTAATGCCGTATTCCGTGCCTTCATGCTCTATACTCAATAGAGCATGAGGATTTAAAAATAGGAAAAACACAATAAGACTATTAAAAAATATGTTATGAAGCACTTTATGTACTCGTTTGCAGCAGCACTTCTGTCCTGCACACCGGTCTTTGGCCAGGTGAGTCTTGAGGAGATTGTTCCGGCACCTAAAATAGCGGTAAAGACCAACCTGCTTTACGATGCTACTTCAACTTTCAACCTCGGTTTTGAATTCGGACTGGGGAAGAAATGGACGCTCGATGTTTCGGGCAACTACAACCCGTGGACTTTTTCTGAGAACCGGAAAATGAAGCACTGGCTCATACAGCCGGAAATCCGATGGTGGATCTGCCGCCGCTTTTCGGGGCATTTCCTCGGACTTCATAGTCACTATGCCCAATATAATATGGGCGGCATGCTTCCGTGGGGGTTCAACAGCGGCAAAATGTTCGGTTCCATCGAAAACCCGAATATCCTTTCGCACCGCTACGAAGGCTGGCTTGCCGGAGCCGGTATCAGTTACGGTTACCATTGGATTCTCGGCAACCGTTGGGGCTTGGAAGCTACTGTCGGTGTAGGATATGCCTACCTCGACTACGACAAATATCCATACGAACAGTGCGGACGAAAGATAGGCAGCGAATCCAAACATTATTTCGGTCCGACGAAGGCCGGAATCACCCTGATTTTCATGATTAAATAATGATGACTATGAGAAATACGCATACTACGCTTCTATTTACGCTTTGTGGATTGTTATTTTACGGAAACGGTTCGTCGCAGATCGTTGTACAGGAGGGCAATATTGCCGTACAGGTGAACGAACTTGCACAGCGCGGCGACTCGCTCTATGTAAAGATGGATGTTTCGACGACAGGGCATAATGTCGCCTCGCGTAAAAGTGCCGAATTCACTCCCGTTCTTTCGTCGGAAGAACACACGAAAGAGTTGCCGGCAATCTCGGTCATGGGACGTAACAGCTATAAGAACTATCGCCGCAGCCGGGCACTGCTGAGTCGGCGGGAACATGCGACGTACGATCCTTATATGCCCTATGCCGTCATCCGAGATTATAAAGGAGATCAGACGGTAAAATACGCTCTGGCCGTTCCCTACGAACCGTGGATGTCATCGGCGCAGCTGACGCTTCGGCGCAACGACTGCGGTTGCGGCAAGGTTCGTACAACCGATACGCGCCTGCTGGCCAATCATGTCGATCTGGAGCGTGTGATCGTCATCGAACGTTACAATATTACGCCGCATTTGACCTATATCCGCCCCGAAGCTGAGCCGGTCAAAATGCGGTCGGTGACCAGCGAAGCATTCCTCGATTTCGCAGTGGGACGTACCGACCTGCAGCCAGACTTTGGGAACAACGCTTCGGAATTGGAGAAGATCCTTGCTGCATTTGCCAGTGTCGGGGATGACGGCGACGTGACCCTGACGGGAGTTTCGCTCTGCGGCTATGCCTCGCCCGAGGGTTCCATAGCCCGTAACAGGCAGTTGTCCGAAGGACGGGCCGTTGCTCTCAAGAAATATTTGATGACTAAGTTCGACTATCCTGAATCGTTCTACAGCACCCGTTTCGGCGGCGAGGATTGGGAGGGACTTGCTGCATTGGTTGAAAATTCCGACATGCGCTATAAGCAGGAGGTGCTCGAGCTGATTGCGAGTGTTCCCGTGGAGCAGAATCGGGAGGCCCGCCTGATGGCATTGAAAGGCGGTGAACCCTACCGGTGGATGCTGAAGGAACTTTTCCCGAAGTTGCGCCGTGTGACTTTCAAGGCGGATTACAATGTCCGGCAGTTCAATATTGAAGAAGCCAAAGAAATCGTGAAGACCCGTCCTCAAAACCTGAGCCTGAATGAGATGTTTCTCGTAGCGAATACCTATGAGCCCGGCTCAAGGGAGTTTAGCGATCTGTTCGAAACAGCAGTGCGGATGTTTCCCGAAGACCCGACGGCAAATCTCAATGCGGCAATCGCAGCCCTCGGACGCAAAGATTATGTAAGTGCTGACCGCTATCTGAAAAATATCAGAAATCGTATGCAGATTCCAGAATACGACAACGCCATAGGGGTTCTTATCATGATGCGTGATGCAGATTACGACCGGGCAGAACAGTGTTTCGTGGTTGCAGCGCAGACCGGGCTTGAGGCTGCGAAAGAAAACCTCGAAGAACTGGCCCGCATACGTGAAAACCTCGACCGTATTCGTGAAGCTGAGATGAAAAAACACTGACAATCTGTTGGAACTATTCGGTATTCATACCATACAACCTTTTTACAAACTAAATTTTATTTATTATGAGAATGAAATCTCTTTTTATCGCTGCTTTGGCAACGATGGCATTGGCATCCTGCAACAAGGAAGAAGCAAGGAAAACTCCTACTGGAGCCGTAAAAACCAATTTCGAAGTAGCTCTTCCGGGAGCGATCGACACCTACGCCGTGGAGACTCCGCAGGTAGCGGGTCAGATTACGCCTCTTTACAGCGACGTGACGGTTTATTTGGTCGACGCGGGCGACAATGCCACAGCTTACACATGGACTGATGAGGATATCAAAGCCAAATCAAAGCGCTTCGAGCAAATCGTACTGCCTAAAAAGGTGATCGTCGTAGTAAATAAAGGTGCAGCTACGTTGCCGCAGTCGGCAACGATGACTGCCCTTACGGCGGCGCTCAATACGATCGCGGTAGCTGACCAGAATAAGGCGCAGGCCAATGTTGCCGCCGAGGATGCCAAGGGCAATGCCGCAGGTGATTACATTTCGGCACAGCAGGTGACGCTCTACGGCGAGCAGACGACCTTCACGGACGAGACCCCTACCGATGGTCATACCCTGAAAAAAGCTGCCGTAGAACTTAAATCGCTCGTGTCGCGTTTCGAGATCGGCACGGTAAAAGCCGGTACGGGTCTTAAATCGCTGACCGTCGAGGCCGTGTATGTCAACTATTTCTACAAAGAATATGGTAAAACGACCAAACAAGAAGTTGCAGAAGGTGGTTGGACGGACTCCTATGAGCCGGCATGGGCTACGGATAACGTAAGTGCGGACGTAACCTCGCAGGACGGCACGAAGGTTTACGCTTATCAGGTATTTGCCGGCGATATGGTTCCGCACATTATCTACAAAGTGGGTGGTGAGTTGGAAGACGGTTATAAACTTGCAGACGGTACGGAAGGTACTTTCACGGGCAAATATATTACCGTAAAAGGATTCAAGGAAAGCGGTGCTACCGTTTCGACTATCGAAGCACATAAAATCTACAAGATGGGGCTCACGGACAGCGGTATCGAAATCAAACCTGAAGAGATTACCGATAAACCCGAAAAGGAGAAGATCGACTTGATTGTGGCCGTTACGGTGGCTCCGTGGACCGAAACGACGATAACACCTGAAATCTAAATCCGAATTACTGAAGGAGCGAGGGGGTGAACGCCCCTCCTCACTCCTTCCTTTTTGCAAAAACCAAATCATGATGAAACTATTGAAAATACTCTGTACTCTTCTGGGCATTACAGCCGTATCGGCGGGTTGTATTAAGGAAGACATGAGCGGCTGTCCGCCGGAGGTGAACACGTATCTTACGTTCAGCTACCGGGGCGATACGGACGATCCGACGATGTTTCGGAAAATGATCGGTCGCGTGTCGCTTTATGTTTTCGATAGCGCAAGCGGACAGCACATCCTGACGAAAACCGTAGGCGAAGCCGACTTGCGACTTTTCGAAGGCACACAGCTTTACCTGCCCGAAGGCAACTACAGAATCGTATCGTGGGCCAATGCCGCGAACAATACGGAAATTCTCGTAAACGGAGCCTTGTCGCAGGGACGCGTACATGCGCCCGGGTACACAGCGCGGAAGCGCATTGCGACCAACGACCATCTCTATTACGGGGAATTAGACATAACGGTGCCGGCGACCGCTATACAGCCGGGTAACAACGCCATAAAGGTAACGGGAGACATTCCGCACAGGAGCGCGCACATCAATATTGAAATTTACACAAAAGGTTTCGGACACAAGGACAAACCGGTGACTTGGCCGGTTGTCGAGATGGCCGGACTGATGCCCCAATATGATATGGGGATGACCCCTGCACAGCCGTTCGAGGCCACCTACTACCCGACGGTGGCATGGGATTCGGAACAAAACGTCGCAGCGGCACGCTTCTCCGTACTGCGCTTTTCCGACAAAAACGATATTACGGTAACTGTTCGTGAGCCCGCACCGGATAATACAGCAAAGGCCACAGTAAATCTCGAAAAATATATGATCGACAACAATATCTCCGTGGACGGCCGGAACGAGGCTACGGTTCGGCTGCTTTTCGAGTTTACCGATCTGGGAGTTACAGTGACTATCCCGGGCTGGACAGGCGGGGATGTCGATCCTGAAATCTGATGGGAATATACGAGAAAAAACAGAGAGTTATATGAATAAATGTTTTATTACACAATGGCTATTGGTTCTCTATTTGTCGCTGCTTGTTGGATGCACCAAGGATGTGACCAGCCCGGAAAAGGTCGGCGAGCCGATTTCGTTAGGATTGACTCTTGACACCTATGCAGGCGAGGATTCGAATGCCAAGGAGCATGAGAAAGCGATTCATAACCTGTATGTCTTTATTTATGGTTCTGACGGACGGTTGGAGAACCCGGACAATACACGGGTGCAGCCTGCGACAGACGGTTCGCTGACTGATGCGACGGGGCGCATTCACGGTTCGTGGAAGGTTTATGGAGGACAAAAGGATATTTATGTCATAGCCAATGTCCCGGATAAATTGGCTTCGACGGACAAACCCCGATCGTCATCTATCGTTGCGGCGGATGCGTTACGCCGTCCGACGAAGGATGAGCTGGCGAAATTCTGCATGCCATGGATCGGCGGCTCCGGAAATATAAATGTCATGAGGTATAATGACTTTGATTATCAGACTTCAGGCTTTTTTGCCGGATTGATGAGTGGTAAAAAGACGGTGAAGGTAACGGCGGCAAACCAGAACCAGTCGGTTCTGGTTCCCCTCGTTCGCCGTTATGCCCGGATAGATCTGGCGGTACGCAAGGCTCCTGAACTGGCGAACAGCGACGTTAAGATACTTAGCATGGATTGGTCATATATCGGCTTGCAGTCCACGCTTCTGGCCGCAGACCCCGAAAGCACGCTCGAAATTTATGCAAGAACTGCTACCCCGGTCGTTGTCGGACAGATCTCTGCGGCCGATTATACTCCACTGAGACCTGCGTCGAAGTCGAATGAGGCCTACGAAATGTATTCGGGAGTATATCCGAAGCAAGATGATCCGTATCGATATCAGCAGTTAACATTAAATGCATTGGTGAACAATTCGCAGGTAGTATATGAGCTTAATCTGTGTGAAACGGGAACCGATGGGAAACCGGATCTCGCAAAACCGCTTCCGATCGAAGCCAACAAAATATACAAAATCAATGCGACCCTTACACGGCACACCTCCGATGTCGATATCGAGATACAGGATTGGAGCGACAAGCAAATCGACGGTAGTATCGGCGGTTCCACGCTGGGCCTAGACTCGGTGGTGCTCGTCAAGGCAGGCAATGAAACGCGTGTCCCAGTGAGTACTATTGCGGAAACAGTCCGTGTAAAACTTTCTGATGCGGCCGCACGGGTAGGCTACTCCCTGAGCGGAGCTGATGTTTCAACCGGAATTCTGGAACTCCCCGTCACGGGCGGTAAGGCCGAAATTCCGGTTACGGGACCTGTGGCATATCCCGTAGGGAAAGAATACAACATGACGGTTCTGGCTGGAAACATTCGTTGCACGGTACCTCTGCGAGTCGACGGCACATCCATTTTGCAGGCTGAAAATTTGCGTTTCGACTATCTCGGAGGGACAAAAAATGTTAACGTAAAGAGTTATTTGATTCTTGACGATCCGAATGCTACGCAAATTCCCATGCCATGGACGGCGGAATATTCAACTGACGGTGGTAAAACATGGGGGACGAGTCTGCCGGATGGATTTACGATTACTGGAGCTGCCGGAAACGGAAATCTTGACGGCAACGAATCTTTCAATGTCAAGGTCTCCAAGCAGAGCGGGCAGAAGCAGCCCAACTTCCATACGAGCGCATTGCGTGATGCCGCGCCCGTCAGCAACTACGACCTTTCGACTCTAGGCGGCAGAACTGCAATGAACACGGCGAATTGTTATGTGGTAAGCGCCCCCGGCACCTATACTCTTCCGTTGGTATATGGCAACGGAATCAAGGACGGACAGCCCAACCCTTCGGCCTACACTTCGACGGCGCAGCCATCTGGAGGTGCGAATGCAAGTCACATATTGAGGCAGTTTATCGACTATAAGCAAGCGGCAATAACTGATCCGTATATCTACAATAAGTACACGGCGGCTAATGCCTGTCTTGTCTGGCAGGATGCGCAGGAACTGATCTCCGATGTCAAACTCTCCGCCGACGGTCGTAATCTGACCTTTTCCGTGTCCAAGGAATCGATACAACAAGGCAACGCAATTGTTGGCATACGCGATTCGGGCGGTAGTTTCATCTGGAGCTGGCATATCTGGGTGACAGACCACTCACTGGACGACTGTATCGAGGTAATCAATTTCCAGAAAGAGACCTTCTCTTTCATGCCCGTGAATCTCGGATGGGTCGACGGCCAACCCTTCACGTTCAAGGCTAGGGATGTGCGAGTGAAACTGACCCAGCCACAGACCGGTGCATCCCATATTATTTCGGTATTGCAGCCCGACACCCTGATGGCTGAGAGCACTAGTCCCTATTACCAGTGGGGACGTAAAGACCCTATGTTACCTGCCGATTACGATGTTTATGGAGAACCCCGCGGTGACAAAATAGCTTATTATGGGGACAATAAATTCGTTTATGCTCCCAAAATAGGAGTAATCAATAGTACGAATCCAGACCTACTCAGGCCGCGTGCAAGGCAGAATATCGCGTGGTGCATTGCGAATCCTTTTACTTTCATAAAGAACGCGTATGCAGATTGTTTGTTCCTGAATTTGTGGAGTGCACAGAACGGGGCACTGTACGGTGATGATGCCCCTGTCGTCAAAACGATATATGATCCTTCCCCCGTCGGCTTTTGCGTGCCTGCGAGGAGTGCGTTCTCCGGTTTCACCTCTACGGGATATACGCAAGTTAACATTGGTTATGGTACTACATTCAATTCACCCTATACTTCGGCCAATGACTACTGGAGGGACAAGGGCTGGAGGTTCTATTGCCGGCCGATGCCGGGAGAAGGTAAATTCGATGAGAGCGGAGGCACGATCTACTTCCCATACATGGGGCTGAGAGGGCCGTTCGACGGCCTTTTCACGCCGGTGCACAGGCAAGGTGTGTTTTATTGGAGTGCTCTACCTAACGACACTTCACTCGGACATCTATTGGCAGCTAAGGATAAGAGTATAAATAATTATATTCAAAATCCGCCGACAGGGAGTACTATGGGACGGGCATACGGTTGTTCGGTGCGTCCGGTTCGAGAAAAATAAATTCTCATAGAAATTTGAAATCATGAAAAAAATAACGAGATACGGTATTTCGGCATTGCTGGCGGTATTATGCCTCACTGGCTGTCTGAAAGACGATACACAGAGCCCCTGCGGTGCGGCGCAAACGGGCGGAATACGGCTGACACTAGCCATAGGCGACATGCGGGACGAAGAGATTGTCACGCGCAGCGCTGTTTCGACTCAGGAGTGCACCATCACAAAACTCTCGGTACTGCTCTTTGACAAATCGACGGGTAAATTCAAAGAGAGCGAGGAGATTGATATTCGCACGCAACTTTCGGGTTCGAACGGGGATAAATTGCGAACCCTTGCGGTGAATTTGACTCCGGAGGAGGGTGATAAGCTTGTCGTGGTGGCCAACTACGAACAGAACGGGACGCTTACGGAGGGGAACTCCACAACGGCGGATATCAATTCGGTCTATAAAAGCAGTTTCAACTCCGAATTTATGCCTTTCGACGAAGGGTTGCCGATGAGTGGAGAGACGACCTATTCCGATAGCGGTGTGACCTGCCGGCTCTACCATTCGGTCGCCAAGGTACAGGTGCGTCTGGCCGACGGGCTGACCCTCGACGGTCAGGCCGTTACGACCGACAATAGCAGTTGGGGAATCGGGAATTATCTTTTAGTCACCTCTGCGCTTGTCTACGGGCAGCCGACGGGTACTATCGCGCTGAATCCCGGGATCAAGGAATCCGATTTCACTGACAGGACGCCGCAGAACACAATCGATGATGCCTCCTCTCAGGACGAGAGTGTGATGAACCGGGGCTATCTGGTCGAATATCCCAATGCGAAGTATGCCAAGCAACAGGAGGTGGATATAACGGAGTTCGATGCCGGCAGAACCTGTGTGTTTCTCAGGCTTAAGGATTTCGATGCCAAGAGCCGAGATAACTATTATAGGCTTGACTTCTCTCGCCAGTTGCGTTCGACGGGACTTGACCAGGGAGCATCGAACGAATTCCTGGATATCCGCCGTAATACGCATTACGTTTTCCTGATTACAAAGATCAAGTCACGGGGTTATCGTACCCAGGAGGAAGCATTGGCCAATCCCGGTAGCAATATCGAATATACGGTGACTGTGGAAGATGGCGAATGGGAGAGTATCTCCAGTAACGGACAGTATGCCGTAAAAACCGACCGCGACAGTTGTTTCCTTATGCAGAACGTCGCGGAACCTGCCGACCTGTTAAAATTTGCGGTTCAGATGCCAGACGCCGGCCAGAAGCCGGGTGATGACCTGCCCGGATCGATCAAGACCTGCCGGGTCTCGTTGGTAGGCGAGGACAAAAATACGCTGGTGCCCTCCGAGCAGTTGCAACTCTGCACGACGGACGGAACGTCCTACAGCGCTATAGATTTCACCAGTGAGGCGATTCCGATTCCCGACGAAGGTTACCAATTGAAATATAAGGCCGGAACGACAGCGCCTTCGGAACAATGCTACGTAAAAATCGAATACGGCAATATCAGACATTATGTACCCGTCGGTATCGTTACGTTCAATGTCACGGCGGATAAGACCGAAACGGATTATAAAGGCGGGACATTGCCTCTTACGGTGGAGAGCTACGCCATGTTCGGAACGAAACGGGTTGAATTGAACTGGAGGCGCGAGTTCGAAAATGTTGCCGAGGTTTCTTCGTGGGTTTCGCTTCCCGAGAACGGCGTGAGCGGTACGGTCAATGCCATTATCCAGGAACAGAAAGGATACATTTCCAACCCGCATAACGATGTATTGCAGGCGGCATTCGAGAATAGTGACCTTTACGATCTTTCAACTAATGGAGGAACGAGAGCCATGAATACGGCCAACTGCTATGTCATCAACAGACCGGGAAAATTTTCCCTGCCGCTTGTATACGGCAATGCCATTAAGAACGGGCAAACTAATTCGTCAGCCTATATCTCGACAGCCAGTGGAGCGAATGTGCTGCAAACTTTCGTCAATCACCTTAATGCGTCCATTACCGACCCATACATTTACAATAATGCCGGGTGCACGCCTGTAGATGCAATACTGGTCTGGGAGGATGAGAAGGATCTGGTAACTAACGTCCGACTTGCTTCTGATAAAAAGACATTGACATTTAATGTGCCGGCGTCTTCAATTCGTCAAGGCAACGCCGTTGTCGCCGTACGAGATGTGAATAAGAAAATCATGTGGAGTTGGCATATTTGGGTGACAGATTTCCGGTTGGATGGAAATGTGGCTCCGGTAGATCATTACGATCCAACTCTGAAGCAGGAGGATAGATATGTGACCGTTAACAGTAATGAAGCATACAGGTTCATGGGAGTCAACCTTGGCTGGTGCGATGCTGGAATTTTGAATTACGATGCTCGCAGCGGGAGCGTACTTTTCAAACAAGCCCTAACCGGAGCCGTTCGAAAAATAACAGTCGGACAAACGGATTATACTGTCGCCATATCGGGCAATCAGCCTTATTATCAACACGGACGTAAGGATCCATTGCTGCCAATAGTAGTTAAGGACAATCAAATAATCGATAAGCATTGTTATTCCAACGATGGGTATGCGTTCAATGCTTCTGGCAAAGGGGCTGTGCCCATCGGGCAAGCTATTCAGACTCCGCATGTGTTCTATAATTACAACACTTCGAATACCCACGACTGGTGTAACCCGGCCGGGACGGTTTCCGGCAAAAGTACATTTTTTAACTTGTGGAGTACTAATAATACTTCTTCGACGGGCGGCGGGTCAGTCGTTAAAACGATCTACGATCCCTCTCCCGTGGGCTATTGCTTGCCGACACCAACTGCAGTTAAGGGGTTCTCTTATAATGGCGGTGACGCTTCGGGCAACTATTTCGGATCGAAATTTAATTCGCCTTATACTTCCGAGGCTGATTTCCAGAAGAACCACGGCTGGGTATTTTATTGCTATCGTATGAAAGCCGTAGGCAGTTATGACCTCACAGGCGGAGTGCTGTTTTATCCGGCTTTGGGTTGTCGCTTCAGTTCAACGGGGCTGCCGTATGATGTCCAAGAATATTGTTATTACTGGTCGTGCGTTAGCTATGGGACGAGATATGCTAAATCGTCGCTTGAAGCGACTGTAAACTATCAGCGTGCCCTCGGTTTTCCGATACGTCCTGTGAGGGAAAATTAATACTAATGATGAATCGGGTTATTGTTTGTTGTCTTCTGGTGGTATTGACGGTTTTGCCTTCGTGTATCAAAGATGATCACACGGACTCCGAACCTACCTTTCCTTCGCGTACGGTGCTGATCTATATGGCCGGGGATAACTCGCTTTCGGGGGAGACGGCGCAAAAGATCGAGGCGCTACGTCGGGGCTGGCAATGGACGGGCAACAAATGCCTGGTCTATGTCGATACTCCCGAGGGAGCACGCTTGTTGCGTCTGCGCGGAGGTTGTCAGGTCACTCCGGAAGCGTATGTCGAGACCGTGCGGGAGTACGGTAGGGAGAACTCCGCTTCGGCAGAAGTTTTCGGGCGAGTGCTCCGCGAAGTCATGTCCGACTATCCGGCCGATGGCTATGGACTCGTTTTCTTCTCGCACGGCAGCGGTTGGCTCCCGGCGGGAAGGCTCCAGAACCCGTCCCGAGCGTCGCTCTCCGGGCTAGGGGAGCCAGTACGGGCAGCCTCTTCCGCCCAGGGCACACGCTCGCTGGGGTGGGACGACGGTGTCGGAGAAGATGCCCCGGGGAGTATGCCCCATGCAGAAATGGAGTTGGAAGAGTTCGCCGCAGCAATTCCCGACGGACAACTTGACTTCATCGTCTTCGAGGCATGCCTGATGGCAGGTGTCGAGGTAGCCTATGTACTGCGTGGGAAGACGGACTATATCCTCTCTTCGGCAGCCGAAATTGTCTCTCCGGGCTTCACGCCCATTTATCCGTCGGCACTGCGATACCTTTTTGACACATCGAGAAGCGTTGAGGCGAGCCTTGCGGCTTTTGGCGAGTCTTACATGAGCCATGTCAACAAACTCTCCGGAGATTCCCGTTCTGCGACGCTGAGTCTTGTGGCAACAAAAGAATTGGATCTTCTCGCTGCCCGGACACGAGAACTGCTTGCTGGTCTTTCTCATAGGCCTGACATAATTTCCGACTTGCAGCATTTTGACCGTCCGGGCAGCTATGGAGATTCCCCGGCCGTAGCGCGTTATTTCGATTTGGGCGACTGGGCCCGGCGAATTGGGGCACAGGAGCAATATACCGTTTTCGAGGAGCAGTTGAAACGCATAGTGAGAATGAAGGCGAGTACCGAGCGTTTCCTGCCCTCGCAAAACGGTTTCGAGATCCGGAATCATTCGGGTCTTACGACCTATGCCGAACGATCCGAGCTGCCTGCTTTGAATGCATATTACCGCACGACGGCGTGGTATAAAGCGATATTAGGAAACAACTGACAAACGCGAAATGGAGTTCGAATGCTGGCATACATTTTTCGGGAAACTTATGTCGATTTTGGGTGTAATTTTCATATTGTGCCTGTGTTATCTTATCTGGGGCGCATTGCATATCCGCCGTTATCGACGACGTATGTTATTATATCGGGATTTTGTCCGGGAAACTTATATACAACAAAACCAAACGGTGCCGATACTCATTACGCGCTACTACGTTCGGGAAGTGGAAGCGTATAATCGGGTGATAAAATTATGGCCTTTTTATCAATGGCTGCCATCAGTCGATGCAGCCCGATTGCTGGTCGGCACCCCGTCAAATGGAGAATTTAAGTCAGAAAAAATCCAGGAGGACAAAGAGTCCTGAATTATTCACTTTAATTATTTTATGATGAACAAAACTCAATTTGCAAAGGCCGTTGCCGCCGAGAGTGGCGAGACGGCTGCGAGTACCGTCCGGGTGATGGATGCGATGATGAAAGTGATTGGCGTATGCATGGCGCATGACGAACGGATCGTGCTTCCTGGCTTCGGCTCGTTCTATACGCAGGAACGCCCGGCCCGTACGATGCGCAATCCGCAGACGGGGAAGCCACTGAAAGTTGCCGCCCGAAAGACTGTGAAGTTCCGCGTGGGTGCTAAACTCCGGGAACAGACTTCGAAAGAACCCAGAGTCGCGAAAATCCAAGGTTCTGGAAAAAAGAAATAGTGGTTTCGGGCTCCGGAGTGCAGGAAGATGGAGGAAAACCCTGATTTGCAGCAACGGACTGCGGAAATCGTAACATACATTACGGCCCGTATCCGCTTATTGCGATGCGAACGGGGGCTTACGGTGCAGCAGGTCGCCGATAGTTGCGGTATGGAGCGCTCGAACCTGAGCCGCCTGGAAGCGGGACGTTCGAACCCCACACTACGTACGCTGTGTGCCCTCTGCCTGACGTTGGACATCGGTATTCGGGAACTCTTTCCGCCTTCGAGCGGAAAATTCCCAGATGCAACGCCCAAGGTTGCACTGCCGGATCTCGGAGCAATGAATGACAAAACCGATTGATACAATGTTGGTTTTTCTGACAACGGGATTTCTTTATGATCTTTTCCGCTCCGGAGAACTTCCCGAAGCGAATGCAATGGAACCTTCCGGGCAATTGCTGGAATTTTTGGCCACCCTGCTGGCCGTTTTCTCTGTGGCCGTTGTAGTTATGATTGTCGTGGTGCTCTTCCGCTCCCGGCGTCTGAAAAGGCTGAAAAACCCCGTGAAGGAGTATACCTACAAAAGAAAACATTAACCCGAACCCGGCAAGGGTTCATAAAACACTAACACCATGAAAACTCAATTTATGAAAGGTCTTCTGACCGCCTCTCTGGCATTGGTCGCAGCAGGTGTCATGGCACAGGAAAACGGCAACCGCGACGAACAGAATCGGGTTGTGCGCGGGCCCTATGAAACCAACCGTTTCTTCGACAACATCTTCATCGGCGTCGCGGGCGGTGTGAATATCTATCATGGAGAGAACGATTCTTATGGAAAGTTCGGCAAACGTCTTGCCCCGGCGCTCGACGTGAACGTCGGCAAGTGGTTCACCCCCTCGGTCGGTGCCCGTATTGGCTATTCGGGCATCAACGCTAAGGGCTGGACGTCGGGCCAAACGGTTTATGCCAAGGATGTGTTTGATAAAAAAGCCAATATTTACAACGAAAAATTCGGCGTCTCATACCTGCATACGGATTTTCTATGGAATTTCTCCAACGCTGTGAGCGGCTACAAGGAAACCCGTACGTGGAACTTTGTGCCGTTCTTCGGTGCCGGCTGGGCTCGCTCGTACGGCAACGGTGCCTATAATAACGAGTTCGCCATGAGTATCGGCTTGCTGAACAACATCCGTCTATGTAATCTGCTGGATCTGACGCTCGAAGCACGCCACATGTTCGTAAACCAGCGTTTCGACGGCGTTTCGCGCGGCAGTAAAGGCGAGGGCATGACTTCGGTGACGATGGGTCTTACGTTCAAGCTCAACCGCCGCAACTTCAAGCGCGCAGCAGCTCCGGTGGACGTTACGCCCTATCTGAGTCGTATCAAGGCGCTGGAGAGCGACAATACGACACTTGCCGGCAAGAACAAGACGCTTGCCGATGAAAACACGGCGCTGCGTAACCGCAAGCCTGAAACGGTCACCGTTGCCGGGGAAAGCAAGGTGTCGGCAACGCCTGTGGCATTGTTCTTCCAGATCGGCAAGGCTACGCTCGACAAGAAGGAGTTGACGAACCTGGATTTCTATGTAAAGAATGCCCTTCAGGCCGACAGGAACAAGACCTTCACGCTTTACGGCGGTGCCGACAAGGCGACGGGTACGGCTGCCTTCAACCAGAAGTTGAGTGAGAAGCGTATGCAGTACGTCTACGACCTGCTCGTCAACAAGTACGGCATTTCGAAGAACCGTCTGAAAACGGTGGCCGAGGGCGATCGCAACAACCGCTTCCCCGAACCGGAACTGAACCGCACGGTGATCATCATGGAATAACGGGAAAGAATCTTTGGGGTGACAGGGCTCCGGCCGGTCATGTCCAGTCGGAGCCCTTTGTATCTGATTATGTCTAATGAAAAATAGTTGAATATCATGAAAAAGATCATTTTTTTACTGCTTGTTTTTGCCGCGAGTTTTGCATCTGCACCAAAAGTTTCAGCTCAAGACAGCGGCTGGTGGCTCGGCGGACGTATCGGCTACTGGCACAACAAAATCGACGGCGTGTCGTCGAACAGTTTCGCACTGGCTCCGGAATTCGGCTACGATATCAATTCGAAGTGGAGCGTGGCCGGTGTTCTCGGCTTCGACTACGCGAAAGTCGGCGGCACGAGCGCCAATGTCTTCGTTATCGAACCCTACGCCCGGTACAAATATTTCAACAAAGGATCATTCACACTCTTCGTGGACGGCGGACTGGGCGTTGCCGTTGGTGACAGTGACGGTGTCAAAGTCGGTTTTACGCCGGGGGTAGCCTTCAAGATCTCGGATCGCTTTAGCCTGCTGACGACCATCGGATTCTTGGGTTACAAGCATAATTACTACAATGGCGGCGGAGATGGCTTCGGCTTCGACCTGAAATCGTCAGACCTGAGATTTGGCTTCTTTTACGCATTTTGATATGCAAATATCAGGTGTTGATTGGATGGATCTATGATAATGGTGAAAAATTCTTCATATCTCTACTGATTTGTGGCGGTTTTTTAGTTGTCCATACCGGGCTTTTATTTGTTTCCCGTATTGAAGGTCGCAAGTTGTCGAGCGCGGATGCGCCCGCGACATCTCGAGGCACTTCACTGCCGCTTGCCGGCACCCAATGGTATCTCCGGGAGATGGGCGGTAAGACGCGAGAAATGCTTGGAGCCGACAGTGCGGCCTTTACCCTCGTATTGTCGGATTCGGCGAATCTCGTGGCCGGCAGTGGTGCTGGTAACCGTTTCTTCGGTGAATATAGGTGTGATTTGAATATGTTGTCGATCCGCGTACAGGGGCGTACACAGATGTTCTGTCCAAGACTCGACTCCGAAGACCGTTACCTTCGGATGCTCGACAGCGTGAAATCATATTGCATTCATGCGGATACGCTTCGCCTGTACGATTGCCATGACCGGGAGTTCGCAGTCTTTATCGGCAGATGACGAGGCCTGGCTGCCAATCAAAAATGATTGTTCTTCCGCAAAACCTCACGGACGAGTGATCACACGGGCTTTCTATTTGTCGAAGGTTCTTTGTCGTCACAAGGAAGGCGTAGCGAATAGGGGCCTTATTTTTTATCGTTGACCTAATAATCTACTTTTATATACGAAACAATATGAAAAAGATAAGTTCAGAAGATTTGTTCCCCCAAGACAGTCGGGAAGACTATATTCTGGCACAAAAACAAAGCCGGATAGCTGCGATCCTCATCGCTTCCTTTTGTATAATTGCATTAGGGGCTCTTGGAATACTAGGACTTTTATTTGTTGCATATCAATAATATAATTATGAAGAAAAAATTGCTTGCTGAAGGTGTCGGCACGATGGTGCTGGTGCTTATGGGCTGCGGAGCAGCCGTAATGAACGGTGGGGCCACGAGTGTCGCCGCCACATTGACGATCGCTTTTGCGTTCGGATTATCGGTCGTGGCCATGGCCTATGCCATCGGTTCCGTGTCGGGTTGCCATATCAATCCGGCCATTACGTTGGGCGTATGGCTCTGCGGCCGTATGAAAGGCTCGGAAGCCGTAGGTTACATGAGCGCACAGGTTGTAGGAGCTATTACCGGTTCGGCGATTATTTGGCTCCTCGTGCATGGCGGCGACCTTCCGCTCGGCGCTACGGCAACCGGTGCCAACAGCTATGCTGCAGGGAATCTGCTCCCGGCATTGATCGCTGAGATGGCATTCTCTTTCATCTTCGTTTTCGTAGCTCTATGTGCCACAGACCCGCAGCACGGTGCCGGGAACTTAGCAGGTCTGGCTATCGGACTTACGCTGGTATTGGTGCATATCGTTTGCATTCCGATCACGGGAACGTCGGTCAATCCGGCCCGTTCGATCGCTCCGGCTTTTTTTGAAGGCGGCGCAGCGCTCCAGCAGCTTTGGGTATTCATTATTGGACCTTTTGTAGGTGCGGTCATAGCCTCGGTTGCATGGAAAACTTTCTCTGGCAAACCAGAATAGCGCATTGAAATATTCATATTCTGATACAGCATCATTTTACAGTAGGCTACTATCGATAAAGCATGGCGGGCAGTTTCATATATGTCTACAATGCTTACCGATTATGTAGCACCACCAACGGTTCCAGGATATAACGTACAAGATAGGGCTACACGCGTAGCCCTATCTCATAGAATTACATGTAGCAAGTAATATCGTCGGTTATGAATAAATATGCGCTGATCCGTCAAGTTTCCAAAATGTTAGAGCGACCTATGCGCGAAGTTGTTCCGATTGTCAACGCTCTGTTTGATTGCATAGTGGCCTCGATCCTTGATGGTCAGAAAGTCACCATATCCTCGTTGGGATCGTTCCGTTTGCAAGATTTCCGTGAGCGTAAGGCTTACCGGCATAAATCAATCGTTGTCCCGACCGGCAAGTTGGTGCGCTTTACGTTCTCTCCTGCTTTGTAGGAGCGGATCGATATGCGTTACAAGAGGGACATGAGCTGTGAGAAGTAACATCTCCGGTCTAACATACTCTGAAAGAGTTATTGCCTCGGCTTTATTATCCGAAATGCATAATGCTAAAACTGTACCGGGGAATCATTTCAAGCGAGGATAAACGCGGTGTGAACGGCAACGGGGCTTCGACCGGCGACGGAAAGGAAATATTGCGGGGTGGTAGCCTTGCTTTCCCGGCAGGAAATCTGTATTTCTATGTATCATCGCAACTTAATGCTGGCTCGCTATGATATCTCATGGGACAAAGAGAATGCTCAGCACATCAAATTAAGCCAGCTTCGTGGGCCGCAGCCTGCGATCCAAACCATATGCAAGGTACTGTTGCAGCGAACTGACAAAACAACCGACAGGCTGCTTACACTTTTTATTTCCCCAAAACATGCAGATCGCAAAATTTTATACAAAAAAACATCAGACTAAGTCAGCACTATACTTTCGCAAAAAATAAACACAAAAACAACTAAAATACAACATATTATAAAAAAATGGAAGCATGGTAGCACAGTCCGTTTCTATCGCAAGATAGATATTGGACAGATTACAGATAATCAATATCTTGCACAATATAAACGTAAAAATGGCAACACTGAACTGCCACAACTTGCATTTTAGCATCCCCGAAGAAAAATATCTAAACGACGACGGCCCTGAAGCGTTGCTTCAGGGCCGTCACTGTTTGGGTTAGAACGTCGGGTGGCTGCCGACATTGCTGAAGTTAGTATTCATAATCCACAGTGTAACGAGGTTCTGTTTCGGAGTAGTCACAATTGCTGGGGTTAATTTTTTCAAAGAAGTGCACCGAAGAAAGCTCTGTCAAGGCTAACGCTATTAGCTTTGTACCTAGGAGAAGTCCTGGAGTATTTTATAATGGCGGGGAAAGATTAAGAATCGTAATAATGAGGTACTCACGGAAACAGGATATCCATGCAGAGATATAGCCGGTTCATCAACATCAGCCCATGGGCGGTTCCGCTTTGAGACAGACAAAACCAGAAAAAACTTATCAAAAATTAATGATAAAATGAGCAAATTGAAAGACAATTGATGATCAATCAGTTGTCTTTTTTGTTTGCTGTCTTGCACGAGAGCTGCCGCAAATCACAGACCGTCCCGCAAAGCGGATTTGCTGCACTTCCGACAACCGGGTTTCGCGCTCCACGAACACGCCCGAAACGGGCATAAAACAGGCCGGAGCAGCATCCCGGGCACAAAACCGGACAAAAACCACGGCGGAAGGCCTGCCTGCGGGTTTCAATCCGGTTTACCAAAACGGCCGGGATCCAAACGCATAAATTGCTGTTTACAAACATCTTCCCAAAAAAGTATATTTACTTTGCCTCTAACATACCCGGGATATAATCCCGGGTTACATATTTATTAATTTACTTTGTAAAAGTGGAATTACGCAATGTTCCGAAACCTACAAACCAAACTTAAATACGACCATGGACTCATTTTACAACGGGTTTGCATCCGTCTGCAAGGCAGCCCGGACGATCTTCGGAAGAACAGGGGGTATGCGGCGCGGCACATCGCACCGGAAGCAGAAATCCATAACGGCGCTATGCCTGACCCTGCTTCTGCTCGCATCGGGCACCCCCGTCCGCTCGCAGCAACGGGTTTATTTCGTCGACGGATACCACGGGGGCATCTACGGCCACTACCCGGTCGCCTGGAAAACCCGCTTCATCACCGACCAGCTGGCCGCGCATTCCGAATGGAGGATCGGGCTGGAGATCGAACCCGAGACATGGGACACCGTCGAGGTACGTACGCCGGCCGACTACGCCCGGTTCAAGGCGATCGCCGCCGACAGGCGCGTCGAATTCACCAACCCGTCCTATGCCCAGCCCTACTGCTACAACATCTCGGGCGAAAGCATCATCCGGCAGTTCGGATACGGCATGCGGAAGATCCGCAGCCATTTCCCCGACGTGGAGTTCGTCACCTACTCCGTCGAGGAGCCGTGCTTCACCAGCTGCCTGCCGCAGATACTGAAACTCTACGGGTTCAAATACGCATCCCTGAAGTGTCCGAATACCTGCTGGGGCGGGTACACGGCGCCCTACGGCGGCGAACTGGTCAACTGGATCGGCCCCGACGGCAGCTCGATCCTCACTTCGCCGCGCCATGCCTGCGAAGAACTCCAGAAAAACTCGGTATGGCAGACCACGGCATGGGGCAATGAGAAGGAGTACCTCGACGCCTGCATCGCATACGGCATCGCCCACCCGGTGGGGATGTGCTACCAGGATGCGGGATGGAAATACGGCCCCTGGATCGGGTCGGGCGACAGCATCCGCAACAACTCGGTCTACGTCACGTGGCGGGAGTATTTCGAACGGGTGACCGACGGCAGGAGCTCCGACGACTACCGCATGCCGCAGGAAGACGTCCGCGTAAGCCTCATGTGGGGCAGCCAGGTCTTGCAGCGCATCGCGCAGCAGGTGCGCGAATCGGAGAACAAGCTCGTCATGGCCGAAAAGGCGGGGGTCATCGCCAACCTGGCGAACGGCTACCGCTACGGGCAGGCAACGCTCGACGAGGGCTGGCGGACGCTGATGCTCGCCCAGCACCACGACTCGTGGATCGTACCTTACAACGGGCTCAACAAGCAGGGGACATGGGCGCAGCACATCCGCCGCTGGACGGCCGCCACCGACTCGCTGTGCGACGGGGTGATCGCCGATGCGCTGCAAAGCTTCGCGGCACCGGGCGGCGACGGCCAGACAACCTACCTGCGCGTCTGCAACACGCTCGGCAGCCCCCGCCGCGAAACGATGTCGGCGACGCTGCCCGAAGGCCTCGGCGACGGGGAGCTGGCCGTGACAAACGCCAAAGGCAAACGGGTTCCGCACGCCATCGTCCCGGCGCAGGGCGGGCGGCGGCTCCTGTTCGAAGCCTCCGTCCCGGCATTCGGTTACACGACCTACACTGTAAAAAAGACATCCGGCAACGCGGCCGCGGCCGCACCCCGCCAGGCACAGGCACAGGCACAGACGGGCCGGCACATCCTCGAGAACGACATGTACCGGATCGTGATCGACCCCGCACGGGGAGGCACCATCACGAGCCTCGTTGCAAAAAAGGAGGGCGGGAAGGAATTCGCCGACCCGCAGCACAAATTCGCCTTCGGCGAGTTGCGGGGATTCTTCTACGACCAGGGGCAGTTCCACTCCTCGGCGCAGTCCCCGGCCACCGTGACCGTACTCTGCGACAACGAGCTGGAAAAGAGCGTCCGCATCAGCGGCCGGATCGACACGCACCCCTTCACGCAGACGATCACGCTCCGCAAGGGCGAACGGAAGATCGGTTTCGACCTGAAGATCGACTGGCAGCACAACGTCGGCATCGGGGCATTCCGCCAGAAGGACGGCTTCAACAACAATCACAGGGCATTCTACGACGACCGTTTCAACCTCAACATCCTCTTCCCGGTCTCCCTCGACGCCCCCGCGCTGTATAAGGACGCACCTTTCGACGTCTGCAAAAGCACGCTGGAAAACACCCACTTCACCACCTGGGACAACATCAAGCACAACATCATCCTACACTGGGTAGACCTCGCGGAGCAGAACGGCGGCTACGGCTTGGCGCTCCTCTCCGACCACACGACCTCCTATTCCTACGGCGCGGACGCCCCGCTGGGACTTACGGTGCAATACTCCGGCAACGGGCTCTGGGGGCGCGACTACCCCATCGACGGCCCAACGCACATCCGGTTCGCCGTCGTACCCCACCGCAGGGCATGGGACGCCGCAGGCATCCAGGAGGAGAACCGGCGCTGGAACGAACCGCTGCTCTGCACGTTTGCGGCGCAGGCCGCCGCGGACGAAGCCTCGCTGATCGACGCGGCGGGCACGGGCTATGAGATTTCGGCCGCCTACCTCGACGGGGAGCAGATCGTCGTGCGCCTGTTCAACGCCGACGGCGACGGCACCCCGCAGAAAATCAGGTTCGCCTTCCCGCTTTCGAAGGTCGAGCAGACCGACCTGAACGGGAACGCGACGGCCGCCTGCGCCATCCGCAAGCGGGGCGGCGTATCGGAAATCGAGGTGGCGATGCCCCGCTTCGGACTGAAAACCCTTCGACTGACAAAATAAGACCAAGCCATGCACTACCGCAACATTCCCAAGACCTTACTCTTCCTCTTATTATGCTGCCCGTCCATGGGGCTCACCGGCTGCTCCACGGCCGCGCAGGGCGACACGGGCAGCTTCTCGCCGGCCGACTACGTGAACCCCTTCATCGGGGCGAGCACCAGCACGAGCGCCGCGGGCGTCTACCACGGGCTGGGCAAGACCTTCCCCGGGGCGACGACTCCCTACGGCATGGTGCAGGTCAGCCCCAACACCATCACGGGCGGGGACAACAGCCCCGGGTACAGCTACGAGCACACGACCATCGAAGGGTTCGCCTTCACGCAGATGAGCGGCGTGGGCTGGTTCGGCGACCTGGGCAACCTGCTGGTCATGCCGACGACCGGCCCGCTGCAAAAGATCGCGGGCAGGGAGGACGGCTCGATCGGAGGGTACCGTTCCCATTACGACAAGGCCACGGAAACCGCGCGCGCGGGGTATTACAGCGCCCTGCTGACCGACTACGGCATCCGTGCCGAAAGTTCGGCCACCCCGCACTGCGGCATCCTGCGCTTCACCTTTCCCGAGGGCGAACAGTCGCGCATCCAAATCGACCTGGCGCGCCGCGTCGGCGGCACGGCCGAGCGGCAATACATCGAGGTGGTGGACAAGCACACCATCGCCGGGTGGATGAAATGCACCCCCGCCACGGGCGGCTGGGGCAACGGCGATGGACAGGCCGACTATACGGTCTATTTCTACGCGCAGGTGGACAAGCCGATGGAAAACTACGGGTTCTGGAGCGCCGACATCCCCGACGACTGGGTACGCAAGCGCGACGAGGTGGTCAGCGTCCCCTACCTGCAGCGCGTAGCCGCGGCGCCCGTCGTCACGGGCATCGACCGCATCGAAGGCAAGCACATCGGTTTCTACACCGAATTCGGGACGCGGCAGGACGAGCAGGTCGTCCTCCGCGCGGGCATCTCGTTCGTCGACATGGAGGGCGCCCGGAAGAATTTCGAGGCGGAGATCGCCGGCAAGGCGTTCGACCAGGTTGCCCGCGAGGCGCGCGAGCTGTGGAACCGGGAGCTGGCGCGCATCCGCATCGACGGGGGCAGCGACCGGCAAAAGACGATCTTCTACACGGCGCTCTACCACACGATGATCGACCCCCGCATCTACACCGACGCCGACGGGCGCTACCCGGGGGCGGACGGCAGAATCCATACCACGGGAGGCAGGTTCACCAAACGCACGATCTTCAGCGGCTGGGACGTATTCCGCAGCCAGATGCCGTTGCAGACCATCATCAACCCGCAACTGGTCAGCGACCTCGTGAATTCGCTCGTCACGATGGCCGATGAGAGCGGGCGCGGCTATTTCGAGCGCTGGGAGATCGTCAACGCCTACTCGGGCTGCATGCTGGGCAACCCGGCGCTGTCGGTACTGGCCGACGCCTATGCCAAGGGCATCCGCAGCTACGACGTCGAGAAGGCCTACCGCTATGCCGTGAACTCCTCGAAGCGTTTCGGCAACGACCCGCTGGGCTACACCCCCTCGGAACTGTGCATTTCGCACACGCTCGAATACGCCTATACCGACTGGTGCATCTCGCGCCTGGCCACGCAGCTGGGCAAGCGGGAAGACGCCGCCCTCTACGCCGCCAAAGGGCAGGCCTACCGCAATATCTTCGACCGGGAGAAGGGGTGGTTCCGCCCGCGCCGCGCCGACGGAGGGTGGGAGCCGTGGCCCGAGAACGCCCGCACCACCGAGTGGTACGGCTGCATCGAGTCGAACCCCTATCAGCAGGGATGGTTCGTGCCGCACGACGTCGAGGGCATGGTATCGCTCATGGGCGGGCGCGAAGCCGTCCTGCGCGACCTCACGGAGTTCTTCGACAAAACCCCGTCGGACATGCTCTGGAACGACTACTACAACCACGCCAACGAACCCGTCCACCTCGTGCCGTTCCTCTTCAACCGGCTCGGGCAACCGTGGCAGACCCAGAAATGGACGCGCCATATCTGCGAAAAGGCCTACGCCGACAAGGTCGAGGGGATCGTGGGCAACGAGGACGCCGGACAGATGTCGGCCTGGTACGTGCTCGCGGCCGCGGGCCTGCATCCCGCCTGCCCGGGCGACACGCGGATGGAGATCACCAGCCCCGTCTTCGACCGCATCGAACTGCGCCTCGACCCGGCCTACGCACCGGGCGGGACATTCACCGTCGTGGCGCACGGGAACAGCCCCTCGAACGTCTACATCCAGCGGGCGGTGCTCAACGGCAGGGAGCACACGGCATCCCACATCGACTTCGCCGACATTGCGGCCGGAGGGACGCTCGAACTCTACATGAGCGACACCCCCAACACCCGGTGGGGCATATAGGCAACAACAGAACGAACCTAATCATATCATTAATAACAGACGACAAACCTATGGAAAACACCGTCAACAAAGACCGCAGCCGGCTGCGGTCATCGCTCAGGCGGATCGCCGCGGCAGGCCTCTTCGGCCTCTGCTCGCTGTCGACCGCCTTCGCACAGAAACAGGACTACGTGCAATACGTGAACACGCTGCAGGGCACCGACTCGAAATTCGAACTGAGCTACGGCAACACTTACGCCACGACCGGCATGCCCTACGGGATGCACACCTGGGGCGCACAGACCGGCCCCAACGGCGAAGGCTGGAAATACCAGTACTCGGTCGACAAGATCCGCGGATTCCAACAGGCGCACCAGTGCAGCCCGTGGATGAGCGACTATGCGGTCTATTCGCTCATGCCCGAGGTCGGGGAGCTGGTCGTAAACGAGGACGCGCGTGCATCGAAATTCAGCCACGCCAACGAGATCGCCAAACCGCACTATTACCGGGTGACGCTCGACAACGGCATCACCACCGAAATGGCACCCACCACGCGCGGCGTGCACCTGCGCTTCACCTACCCCCGGAAAGGCGACGCCTACCTGGTGCTGGACGGCTATTTCGCCATGAGCGGAATGAAGATCGACCCCGCCAAACGGCAGATCTCGGGGTGGGTGAACAACCAGCGTTTCGTCAACCACCCCGAAACCTTCCGCAACTATTTCGTCATCCAGTTCGACCGGCCGTTCGAGGAGTACGGGCTCTGGGAGAACGAGCATGACGAACGCTTCCCGGGCATGACCGAGGGCGAGGGCAAGGGCTACGGGGCCTACGTGCGCTTCAAGGCCGGCACCAAAGTGCAGGCCAAGGCCGCCTCGTCCTACATCAGCCCCGAGCAGGCGCTGCTCACGCTCGACCGCGAACTGGGCGCCGACAAGACGCTCGAAGCGACCCGAAAGCGCGGCGCAGAAACGTGGAACGCCCTGCTGGGCCGCATCGCGGTCGAAGGCGGCACCGACGAGGAGATCCGCACCTTCTATTCGTGCCTGTTCCGCGCCAACCTCTTCTCGCGCAAGTTCTACGAACGCGACGCCGAGGGCAACCCCTACTATTACAGCCCCTACGACGGCAAGGTACACGCCGGCTACATGTATACCGACAACGGTTTCTGGGATACGTTCCGTTCGCAGTTCCCGCTGACCAACATCCTGCACCCGACGATGCAGGGACGCTACATGAACGCCCTGCTGGCGGCACAGGAGCAGTGCGGCTGGCTGCCATCGTGGTCGGCGCCCGGCGAGACGGGCGGCATGATCGGCAACCACGCCATTTCGCTGCTGACCGACGCATGGGCCAAAGGCATCCGCACGTTCGACCCCCAAAAGGCGCTGGAAGCCTACGCCAAGGAGGCGATGAACAAAGGCCCGTGGGGCGGTGCCAACGGCCGCGCGGGATGGAAGGAGTACTGGCAGCTGGGATACGTCTCCTACCCCGAGTCGATGGGCTCGACGGCACAGACGCTCGAATACGCCTACGACGATTTCTGCGGCTACCAGCTGGCGCGCATGACCGGCAACAAGTTCTACGAGGAGATCTTCTCGCGCGTGATGTATAACTACCGCAACGTCTTCGACAAGGAGTCGGGCTTCATGCGCGGCCGCCTCAAGGACGGCAGCTGGCTCGCACCCTTCGACCCCTACGAGTGGGGCGGCCCCTACTGCGAAGGCAACGCCTGGCACTATAACTGGTCGGTATTCCACGACGTGCAGGGGCTCATCAACCTCTACGGCAGCGACGAAGCGTTCACCGCCAAGATCGACTCGGTATTCACCGTGCCGAACGTCATCCGTCCGGGCACCTACGGCGGCATGATCCACGAGATGAAGGAGATGGAACTGGCCGGCATGGGGCAGTACGCCCACGGCAACCAGCCCATCCAGCATATGATCTACCTGTACAGCTACGCCGGCCAGCCGTGGAAGACCCAATACTGGTCGCGGCAGATCACCGGGCGGCTCTACAACTCCTCGGAGCGCGGCTATCCGGGCGACGAAGACCAGGGCGGCATGTCCTCGTGGTATATTTTGAGCTCGCTGGGCATTTACAGCGTCTGCCCCGGCACCGACCAGTACGTATTGGGCAGCCCCGTGTTCCGCAAGGCGACCATCACGATGGAGGACGGCCGGAAGTTCGTCATCGAGGCCGACGGCAACTCGCAGCAGAACGTCTATATCCAGTCCGCGAAGCTCAACGGCAAGCCGCTCGACAAGAATTACATCACCTACAAGGACATCGCCGACGGCGGCGTCATGCGCCTGGTAATGGGCCCCGAGCCCAACAAGGAGCGCGGCACGGGCAAGGATGCGGCTCCCTTCTCGCTTTCCAGACCCGAATGAACCGATCGACAACCGAAATTCAGAAGGACATGTTCAAATCCCTGAAAACAATATCCCTGTCGCTGGCGGCCCTCTTACTCGGGGCCGGCAGCGCCTGCGGGCAGCAAAGCGACAGCTACGCGCACAAGGTCAACACGCTGATCGGCACCCGGGGCGTGGGGCTGACCTCGGGTTACCTCTATCCCGGGGCGACCTACCCGTTCGGCATGGTACAGTTCACGCCGACCTATTTCGCCAAGCGGGGCGGGTTCGTCATCAACCAGTTGAGCGGCGGCGGGTGCAGCCACATGGGTAATTTCCCGACCTTCCCCGTAACGGGGAAACTCGACTCTTCGCCCGAAAACATCCTCGACTACCGGGTCGGCATCTGCGGCGAACAGGGCCATGCCGGCTACTACGAAGCCACCGTGCAGGAGGCGGTCAAGGCGCGGCTCACCGTCACCGAGCGCACGGGCATGGCCCGCTATGAATACCCCGCGGGAGAGGCGTTCGGCACCGTGATCATCGGCGCGGGCATCGCCGCCACGCCGATCGAACAGGCCGCCGTCGTCATCACCGGCCCCAACAGCTGCGAGGGTTACGCCGAAGGCGGCAGCTTCTGCGGCGTACGCACCCCGTACAAGGTCTACTTCGTCGCCGAGTTCGACGCGCGGGCCGTCACGACGGGCATCTGGAAAGAGGATCGGCTCACCCCCGGCGGACGTTTCGCCGAGGGGAGCGAATCGGGCGTCTACTTCACGTTCGACCTCACCGAGAACCGCAACGTACAGTACAAGATCGGCGTTTCGTACGTCTCGGTGGAGAACGCCCGCGCAAACCTCGCGGCCGAAAACGCCGGGTGGGATTTCGCGGCCGTGCAGCACGCCGCCGAACGGAGGTGGAACGACTACCTGGGGCTGATCGAGGCCGAAGGCACCAACCCCGACCGCACGACCCAGTTCTACACGCACCTCTACCGCGTATTGATCCACCCCAACGTATGCAGCGACGTGAACGGCGAGTACATGGGCGCCGATTTCCGGGTGCACCGAAGCCGTTCGAAGCAGTACACCTCGTTCAGCAACTGGGATACCTACCGCACGCAGATCCAGCTGCTCTCGATGCTGGCGCCCGACGTGGCGTCCGACGTGGTACTCTCGCACCAGCATTTCGCCGAGCAGTCGGGCGGCGCCTTTCCCCGCTGGGTGATGGCCAACATCGAGACCGGCATCATGCAGGGCGACCCCACGCCGATCCTGATCGCAAACGCCTGGGCGTTCGGCGCACAGGACTACGACCCCTTCCCGCTGTTCCAGATCATGCGCAGGAACGCCGAGGTGCCGGGTGCCAAATCGCAGGACGTGGAGGAGCGCCCGGGCTTGAAACAATACCTCGAAAAGGGGTACTACAACGCTTCGGAGCAGCTCGAATACACCTCGTCGGACTTCGCCATCGGGCAGTTCGCGCTGCACGCCTGCGGCGACGAATTCGCCAGCTGGCGCTATTTCCATTACGCCCGCTCGTGGAAAAACCTCTACAACCCCCAGACCGGCTGGCTTCAGTCGCGCAATGCCGACGGGTCGTGGAAACCGCTCGGCGAAGACTGGCGCGAATCGACCTATAAAAACTATTTCTGGATGGTGCCCTACGACCTGGCGGGGCTGATCGAAACGATGGGCGGCAAGGCCGCGGCCGAAAAGCGGCTCGACGAATTCTTCGTGCGCCTCGACGCGGGGTACAACGACCCGTGGTTCGCCTCGGGCAACGAGCCGAGCTTCCATATCCCGTGGGTCTACAACTGGCTCGGACGGCCGGACAAGACCTCGAAGGTCATCAACCGCATCCTCAACGAGCAGTACACGAGCGCTCCCGACGGGCTGCCGGGCAACGACGACCTGGGCACGATGGGAGCCTGGTACGTCTTCGCATGCACGGGGCTCTACCCCATGATCCCCGGCGTAGGCGGCTTCACGCTCAGCACCCCGGTCTTCGACAAGGTGGTCATCCACCTCAAGCACGGCGACATCACCATCACCGGGGGCTCGGAGAAACAAATCTACACCACGGCGCTCAAACTCGACGGAAAACCCTACGGCAGCACATGGATCGGCTGGGATGCGCTCCGCAACGGCGCGACGCTGGAATATACGACCTCGGCCAAACCGTCCGGGAACTGGGGCCGGACACAACTGCCGCCCTCGTACGAATAAATCCGCTCACCAAAACACAACAAACCGCATAACCATGAAAAGAATCCTTCTATCCCTTGCGGCGGCGCTCTGCATGTGCGCTTCCGCCGCGGCGCAGACCGTAGCGCCGTTCAAGGACGGCGACCGCGCCGTATTCCTCGGCAACAGCATCACCGACGGCGGCCACTACCACTCCTACATCTGGCTCTATTACATGACCCGCTTCCCGTACATGGATTTGCGGGTGATGAACGCCGGCATCGGCGGCGAGACCGCAGGCGACATGTACAAGCGCCTGGACGGCGACGTTTTCAGCAAACGCCCCACGGTGCTGACCGTGACCTTCGGCATGAACGACACGGGCTACATGGAATACAACGGCGACGATGCCGGGGCATTCGGCGAAAAGAAATACCGGGAGTGCTACGACAACTTCAAGAAGATGGAGAAGCGTCTGCAAACCCTCGACGGCGTGCGGGTCGTGATGCTCGGGGGTTCGCCCTACGACGAAACGGCCCAAATCGAGAACAACGCTCCGCTGCGGGGCAAGAACGCCGTGATGGATCGCGTCGTCGGGTTCCAGAAGGAGTCGGCTGCAGCCAACGGCTGGGAGTTCGTGGATTTCAGCGCCCCGATGGTCGAAATCGGCCGGCGCGTGCAGGCCGGACAACCTTCGTTCTCGCTGTCGATGGGCGACCGCATCCACCCGGACAACGACGGGCACATGGTGATGGCCTACCTCTACCTCAAGGCACAGGGCTTTGCCGGCAGGGAGGTGGCCGACGTGCAAATCGACGCGGCGAAGGCGAAGGTTCTCAAGGCTGGCAACTGCGAGATCACCGGCCTGCGCAGGAACGGCCGCGAAATCTCGTTCGACTACCTGGCCGAAGCCCTGCCCTACCCGCTCGACACCCTGACGCACGGGATGGGATCCAAGCGCAGCCAGGCCGAGGCCACGAAGCTGGTTCCCTTCATCGAGGAGATGAACCGCGAAATGCTGACCGTCAAGGGGCTCAAAGGCGACTACACGCTTTACATCGACGGCGAGCGGATCGGCACCTGGAGCGGCAAACAGCTGGGCGAAGGCATCAACCTCGCGGAGCTGCAGACGCCGCAGTACCGGCAGGCGATGGAGGTGATGCACCTGAACGAATACCGCTGGGAAATCGAACGCAACTTCCGCGACTACGCCTGGGTGCAGTACGATTTCTTCCAGAACAAGGGGCTGCTCGACGCCAACGACGCACATGCCGTGAGCGTGCTCGACGCGGAAAAAGGAAAGAACATCTGGCTCCAGATCCACCGCGAAAACTACGCCAAGCTCATGCTCCCGCATGTCCGCGAGGCACGCGCGCAGCAGATGGAACTGCTCGTGGAGACCATCTACGAGATCAACAAGCCGCAGACGCGCAAGGTCGTACTGCGCCCGAACTGATCCGGGCAGGCTGCAAACAAGTGAAGGGGAGGCCGATGCGGCCTCCCCTTGTTTTATCCGGTTGCTCCCCGGCGGCGTGCATCCGCCCCACGACCGAGGGCGGGGCGGGATTTACTCCTTGTCCTTCCCCAGCGAAGCCTCGTAGGCCCTGCGCAGCGCGAGCAGCTCCTGCGCCTTTTCGGGGTACCTGTCGATCAGGTTCTCCGATTCGGTGCGGTCGATCTTCAGGTTGGTCAGGTACAGCCCTTCGAGCGTCTTGTTCCTGTCGTTGGGCAACACGTCGATCGCATTGCAGATCAGCTTCCAGTCGCCCCGGCGCACGGCCCACTGCCTCTCGAAATCGAAGTGCAGCACGTCGTGCGGCGAAGCTGCGGCACCGTCGCGGATCAGCGGCACGATGCTCGCCCCGTCCACGTCGATCCCCGAGGCATCCAGCCCGCACAGGTCGAGCAGCGTCGGGAACCAGTCGATATTCATCGCCACCTGATCCCGGACTTCCCCTGCCGGAAGGTGCCCCGGCCAGCTGATGACGGCCGGCACGCGGATTCCGCCCTCGAAAAGCGAAAACTTGCCGCCCCGGTAGTCCCCGCAGTAACCGCCCCCGCCGAAAGTCCGCACCTCGGTGCTGTGCCCGTTGTCGGACTGGAAGACGATGATCGTATCGTCGGTCAGTCCCTGCGCATCGAGGAACGTGCGCAATTCGCCCAGGTAGTCGTCGAACGTGGAGACGAACGCGGCGTACATGCGCCGCGGATCGGGCAGTCCGGCGTAGTAATCCAACCACTTCTCCTTGGGTTGCAGCGGGTAGTGCGGGATGTTGACCGCCCAGTAGAGGAAGAAGGGCTGCCTGCGATCCCCCGCCCGGATGAACTCCTTGGCTTCGCGCAGGGTCTCCTCGGTGAAGAACCGCCCCTCGCAGTGGATCTCCTCTCCGTTGCGCCAGAGGTCGTGGGTATTGGGGCCGCCCCAGTAATAGAAATGCGAGTAGCTGTCGATGCACCCGCCCAGGAATCCCCAGAAATAGTCGAAGCCCCGGTTGTTGGGGGCATATTCGGGACGGGAGCCCAGGTGCCACTTGCCGATGCAGGCCGTCCGGTAGCCGTTGGCCTTCATGCGCTGGGCGACGGTCTCCTTTTCGGGCGGGAAGCCCGTCCAGCCCGCATTGCCGGTCAGGCCGGCGCGCGCAGCGAACTGCCCGGTCATCAGGCCGGCGCGCGAGGCGGAGCTCACGGGCGCGGCGTAGAACTGCGTGAAACGCACACCGCTCGCGGCCAGCGCATCCATGTTGGGCGTACAAAGGTCGGGCGCCCCGTAGCAGTTCACGTCCAGCGTACCGTGGTCGTCCGTGTAGATGACGATGACGTTGGGCGCCGCTGCCTGCGCCGAAGCCGCGCCGGCCAGCAGCAGGCCGCCGGCACCCAGCATGAGTTGTCTCCTATCCATATCGGTCAATTTTTAAAGTAAGGCAAACCGGAGCCGCTCCGCGGCGGCAGCATTCCCGATACGGGCGGGGCCGCCATACCCGGGGCACAGGCCGGGCCTGTACCCTCCGGCAGCGACGGAGCCCCTCCGCATCGTCCCGGCCCGGGGCTGTCCCTCTTGCCCCCGTGCCGGGTATCCTATTCCGCCTCGGCCCTGTCGAGCGCCCGGATGATGTTCCGGGAGATCCCGATCGAGACGAGCTGGATGATTCCGATGATGAGCAGCGCATAGCGGATCGCAAAGGTATCCGACAGGCAGATCGTCAGGACGATGAACAGCCCGCATCCGAAGAAACGGCCGAGGTAGAGAGCGAATTCGTGGACGAAAATATAGGCGTAGGAGTTGCGGTTCTCCTTCCGGCTCACGTAGTCGATGACCCGCAGCTGGATCGGGAAATAGCCCAGATCCATCAGCGGGCGCCCCATCACCAGACACAGCATGAATACGATCGCGCCCGTCGCCGAATAGAGCACGGCGTTGAACGCCCCGCCCAGTGCGAAAAGCAGCAGGCCCGAGGAGAAGATCAGCACCCGGTGCCTGGCCGAAGCGAAGCGCCCCAGCAGGTAAAGCAGCACGGCCGAAACGATGGCGCTGACCGATTGCAGCGTCCCGAGCGTGGATTCGTTCCCGACGAGCGTCATGACCAGCATTGACGGCGCCGTGACGATGTATCCCTGGGCGATCCCCTTCAGGACGGCAAGGCGCATCATCCTGTTCCACAGCACATCGAAGCGCAGATAGATGAACCGCTCCTTCGGGGGATTGGAGAACCTGCCGCGGAATACGACGGCCGAGGCGATGATCGTAAGCACGAAAACGAAGAGGGTCACCAGTTTATAGGCCAGGTTGATATTTCCCCCGAGCCAGTTGTGGTCGGCCGTGGCGCCCAGGAACGCCCCGATCATACCGGGTACGACAACCCCGGCGACGGTGTTGAAGAAACTTTCCAGACCGTAGTAATAGTTGCGGTTGCCGTCGTCGGTGGAATTCAGGGCGAGGAAATCGCGGTTGGCCCAGAAAAAGCCGTACGAAAGCCCCATGATAAGCCCTGCCACGACGATCCCGGCCAGGTCGAGCGTTTCGAGCGACATCATCACGGCCATCGAAACGCCGCTCAGCAGCATCCCGAACGAATAGAGGTGCGAAATCCGGATGCGGCGCATGAGAAAGCCGTTCACCAGGAAGGTGAGCGGGATGCCCGTGTAGACGGCCAGCTGGTAGCCCACCACATACGCCAGCTCCGAGCTGTTGCGCATGATGTAGGTGCCGACGAAAAGTTCCACGACGGGGAGGACGAACGCATACAGCATGTTCGTCAGCAGGAGTATCCGCATGTTGAACGGATAGGTTCCGAAATGCCGGATTTCCGAGAAAGCCTTGCTGAAAATGCCGTTGCCCGAGGTCGAGACGGTTGTTTCTTTCATGTCAGTAGTTTAGTATTGCCCTACAAAAATAAGCCCCCGGGGGCGTTGCAAGGTATACTATTGTAACCGAAACGTATCTTCACGCGGGAAAACGGCGCTTTTGCCCGCTCAGCGCTCTTTTTCGCGCATCTCCTTGGGCGACATGTGGTATATTTTGGCGAACTCGCGATAGAAGTAGGACTTGTTGTTGAAACCCGAGCAGAACATGATTTCCTGGATGGTCATATTGGTCGTCCGGAGCAGGTGCGTCGCATGGCTGATCTTCACCGAGCGGATATATTCGCTCGGCGTCATCTGCGTGATCTCGCGGATCTTGCGGTAGAGGCTCATGCGGCTCACGCACATCTTGTCGCACAGGAAATTCAGCGACAGGTTCTCGTCGGTCATGTTCTCCTCGATGATCCCGGCAAGCTGTACGATGAACTTCTTGTCGTCGGCGTCGATCGTATTCCCCTCGTAGACGTCCGACGAGGAGATCACGGAATTGTAGTAATCCCTCAGCGAGAGGCGGTTGTTGAGTATCTGGTGTACGACGGCCAGCAGGTGCTTGGGATGGAACGGCTTGGAGATATAGGCGTCGCCGCCCAGTTCGTAGCCGCGGATTTCCTGTTCAACGTCGCTCTTGAAGGAGAGGAACACGAACGGGATATATTTGGTGATCTCGTTGCCCTTGAGGTATTTGAGCAATTCGAGCCCGTCCACGTTCGGCATACTGACATCGCTGATAATCAGGTCGGGGCGCTTGTGTTTGAGGATCTCGATGGCCTCCGTCCCGTCGGCGGCCTGGATGACGGAATATTCGTCGGAGAGTATCTCGGCGATCAGGTCGCGGATCTGCTTTTCGTCGTCCACCACCAGGATCGAGGCCCCCGCGGCACGCGACTCTCGGGCCTGCCCCGTCCGCATGTCCTCGACGTCGGGCAGCGGATAATCGGGCACACCCGTCTGCCCCGGTTCGGTCACCAGGTCGCGGCTCACCTCGGGCAGCGACAGGGTGAAGGTGGTATATTCGCCGGGGTTGCTGCTCACCGTAATATTTCCCGACAGCATGTCGGCCAGGCTCTTGGCGAGCGCCAGCCCGATGCCGTTGCGCATGACCTTGCCCTCGTTGGCCTGCCGTTCGAAATTGTCGAGTATCTCGAAGCGGTTGAAGACATTGCCGATGTCCTCGGGCTTGATACCCTTGCCCGAGTTCCTGACCCTCACGGTCGTACGGCCGGCCTCCGCACGCAGCGCGATGCTGATGTATCCGCCTGCGGGCGTATATTTATAGGCATTGGAAACCAGGTTGTAGAGGATCTTCTCCAGTGCCCCCTGGTCGCTCACGAGGATGACCTCCTGCGCCGGGAAGTCGATGCGCAGGTCGATGCGCCGCTGCTCGTTGACCTCGTTGAAATTGTCGGTGATGGTCGAAATCAGCTCCGTGACGTTGACCAGCACGTACCGGGGCGTGTAATGCCCGGTCTCGACCCGCCGGAACTCCATCAACTCGCCGATCAGGCGCTGCATACGCGCCGCATTGTTCTTCACGATGCGGACATGCTTGGCGACGTCGGGCGCGAGGCTGTAACTGTTGAGCAGCTGCTCGCCCGAACCGTAGATCAGCGTCAAAGGGGTGCAGAACTCGTGGGCGATGCTGGTGAAAAAGCGGAGTTTGGCCTCGTAGTTGTCGCTCTGCTGCTGCCGGCTCATCGACTCCATCAGCAGCCTGCGCCGCTGCTCGATCCGGTCGTTGACCACGAACCAGACGACGTACAGCACCACGAACGAGAGCAGCAGGTAGACCATATAGGCCCACACCGTGTTCCACCACGGCGGACGCACCCGGATATGCAGCGAAGCGGTATTGCCGCTCCAGATTTTGTCGCCGTTGGTACAGCGCACGCAGAATTCATAGGCTCCGGGCGGCACGTTGGTGAAGACCGCCGTGTTGTCGGTGCCGATATTCACCCAGTCGTCGTTGAACCCCTTGAGGATGTAGGCGTATTCGCAGTTGCCGTTGCGGATGTATTCCAGCGCGGAGAACTGGATGCTGAAAAAGTTTTCGCTGTGCGACAGGACGATCTCGCGGTCGGCACGGAATCCGGGCACGGGCGTCTGCTTGATCAGGAAATTGTTGAGCTGCACGGCCGGGGCATACGTCCGCACGCGGATGTCGCGGGGATCGAACCGGTTGAACCCGGCCACTCCGCCGAAGTACATCCTGCCGTCGCGCGAACGGTAATAGGCACCGTCGGAAAATTCGTTGCTCTGCAACTCCTCGTTGTTGTAATAGCTGATTATCCGGTTGTCGCCGGGGTTCAGCTGCGCCAGCCCCTTGTTGGTGCTGAGCCAAAGGTTGCCCGAGTCGTCCTCCAGGATACCGTGGATGGTGTTGTTCGGCAGCCCGTCCTTTTCGATATACCAGCGGAAACCGCCCCGTCCCCCTGCGGTGGGGCTGAGCCGGTTCAGACCGTAGCTCGTCCCGATCCAGAGCGTCGAGTCGCGCCCGGCGTAGAGCGACAGGATGTCGTTGCTGCTGATCGGATAATCGCCCGAGGAGGTCGTGTAATGGGTAAACTTGCCGCTGCGGGTGTCGAAGAGGTTCAACCCGCCGCCGCGCGTTCCGACCCACAGCTTTCCGCCGCCGGCCGGGACGATCGCGAACACCGTATTGTTGCTCAGCGAGGTGGCGTCCTTCTTGTCGTTGACATAGACCCGCTGCCGCCTGATTTCGTAACGCCCGCCCGACTCGGCCAGCTGCAGCCCGATCAGCCCGTAGCCGTTCGTCCCGAGCCACACGCAGCCGTCCGACGGATCGCGGTAAATCGCATACACCGAACCGAAATAGGTGCCCGGGACGGGTTTGATGGACGAGATGCGCCCCGTGGCACACGAAAGCACATCGAGCCCGGCGCCGTCGTGCCCGATGAACAGGTCGTCGCCGAATCCCCCGGCGAGGGCGTAGACGGAATTATTACCCAGTCCCCCGGATACGTCGTAGACCGCGCCCCGGCTCCCGTCGGGACGCAACATGCCGATGCCGTTGCCTTTCGTGGCGACATAGACGTTCCCGCGGCTGTCCTCGCAGAAGGCGCGCACGGGGCAGTTCCTGTCGCCGAAAATCCGGCTGTTGGGAATCTTGTCGAACTGGATGCCGTCGTTGTATACCTGGAAGACGCCCTGCCCGTCGCTGCCGACCCACAGGATGTCCTGGCTGCCGTAGCAGAGCGAAAGGATGTTGATGTCGGGCATTTGCGACATCCGGTGGAACGTCCGCCCGGGCATGTCGCAGACATACATGTCCGGCGCCCCGGTCGCTATCAGCAGGTAATCGTCGCCGTATTGGGCGACAGCGCGTATCTCACGGGCCGGGGGGGGGGAATTTGCCCACCGCCGCCAGCTCCCCGTCGCGGCGTTCGTAGCGGTAAATTTCCGCATCGGCCGTAACCAGGTAGAGCGCCGTCCGGCTGTCGAACACCGACTTGACCCCGCCTTCGGGGAAGAGCCCGACCTTTTCCCGCACCTCCATGCTCCCCGTCGCGGACAGCCCGTAACGAATCCGAACCAGCTCCTCCTGCACGGTATGCAGCAGCAGGGTATTCTGTCCGCCGTAGTAAACGGCACGTATCTCCGAAGAGTTGAACTGCGGGACATTGAGTGCCGAAAGCCGGCCCAGCGCCTTGTCGTAGCAGGCGATGCCCCACCCCGTGGCGGCGCAGAAAATTGTGCCGTCGGCCGCGGCCGCGACCGAGAATACCTGCTCGGCCGTGGGGCCGTTGTCCTCGTAGCCGGGGTAGAAGCGTTCGATGCGGTCGTTTTCCACGTCGATGCGGTTGATCCCGTAGTCGGTGGCGACCCAGAGGATGCCCTTCGCCTCCTCGACGATGTTGCGGATGACGTTGTTCGAAATCGTATTCGCATTGTCCGGCGCGAACTTGTAAGTCCTGAAGCCGTAACCGTTGTAGGCATTCAGGCCGTCCCATGTCCCGAACCACATCATCAGGGTCGAATCCTGATAGATGCAGTTGACCGAACTGTTCGACAACCCGTCCGCGCTGGTCAGCGTATCGTACTTGAGGGAGGCCACGGCGGAAGGCATGGCAACCCAAACCGCCGCCAGCAACAGGAAAATCAACTTTTTCGACATAACGCTTCGCATGTTGTTACAAAGATATGTTTTTATCCGGAACCGCAAAATCACGCGGCAGGCCGTTTCCCGAAAAAAGCGGGAAGTCGGGGCGGATCATCCGCCCCGCCACAGAACGGGAAAGCCATGGCAGGGCGCGCCCTGCCATGACCCTGCGGATGTTCCGTCCGCGCAGTCCGCCTCCCTGCAGGCCGAATCCGGCCCGGAAACGGGGCAGACGGTTCCCTAATAGCGTTTCGCGCCGTCCGTCCAGTCGTCGGTGCGGAACGGCCCGGCCGGAAGCCCGGCGCCGTTACTGAGGTTGCAGACCGGGTTGTTGGCCCAGGCATAGCGCACCCCGACGGGGAAACGCACCCCGGCCGAAGAGACGACGACCGTATTGCCTTCGATGACGGCCTTGGCGGCATGGAACTTATGGTCGGGGCCGGCGATATAGAACCCCCTGACGGGGCCGCCGTCGGAGGTCTTGAGCCCCTTGTCCGTGTGCGAAAAGTCGATGCGGATCGTGTTCCCCTCGATGCGGTAACCCTCGTATACGGGCCCCGAATAGGGAATCTGCTCACCATAGGTCAATGCCCGTGCCACGAGCGAGAGGCGCCGGCCGACCGCCGGTTTGTTTTTCGGATGGAGATCGTCGCCGTCACCGACGTCGATGCACACGGCCAGCCCCGTGTTCTCGAGGCGGAGCGCATGTTTCTGCGCCTCGCGCAACTCGGCCCACTCCGACTCCTCGGGGCCTTCCTGTGCCTTCATGTAGTTGGGAAGCTGCACGATATAGAAGGGGAAGGCATACCCCCAGTGCTGCCGCCAGTCATGGATCATCAGCGGCAGCAGGTCGCGGTACTGCGCCGCGCGCGCCACGTTGGCCTCACCCTGGTACCAGATGGCGCCGCGGATGGCATAGTCCACGAGGGGGTTGATCATCGCATTGAAGAGGAACGTCGGGTAGTTGGGTTCGGTGGCGGTGTTGACCGGCATGTCGGGGGCGTCGCCCAGGCCCATCGAGACCTTGTATTTCCATTGCCCGGCCAGCGGGAGTTTCTCCGAGTCCGATTTGGCGAGGGCGATGCTGTTCGCCTCGCCGAAGATGCCGCCCTTGCCGCCCGTATCCATCACACGCACGGCAACGGTCGCCTTGCCGGCCTTGACCAGCGACGCGGGAATCTTATAGCTCCGGAAAGCCATGCAGCCCTCGGTATGCCCCACTTCGACGCCGTTGAAATAGGTGAAATCGTTGTCGTCTATGGCCGCAAGCGTGAGCGTCAGCTCCTTACCGGCCCAGCCGGCCGGGATCTCGACGTCCCTGCGCACCCACATAAAGCCGCTGAACCCGTCGAGGCCCTGATCCTGCACGAACCCCGGAACCGCGATCTCGCCCCACGACGAATCGTCGAACGAACTCTCGGCCCACACCGCGCGGCCGTCCTCGAACGCCTTGTCGACCTGCATCATCCGGAGGCGCCACTCGTCCATGTCGTCGTGGAACATCTTGTTACGCGCTTCCCGGGATTCGGGGATCTGCTTCACCTTCTCGACACGGGGACGGAAATAGGGCATCTCGGACAGCGCTTCGGCGCTCGTCCACGACTCGGCGTACGTCCCGCCCCAGCACGACTCGATCAATCCGATGGGTATGCCCAGGTTTTTATAGAGTTCCTTGCCGAAGAAGTAACCCGTCGCCGAAAAGTCGGCGATGTTTTCGCCCGAGCACACCTGCCAGCCGCCGTGGCGAACCGAAGCCTCGTCGAGCGGCACCGGGCTGGTGGTGTTGTCGATATGCAGCAGGCGGATATTCCCGTAGGCATCGGCCTCCTTCATCTCCTGTTCGTAGTTCAGCACCCGGTCGGCAACGCGCATCTCCATGTTGGACTGCCCCGAACAGAGCCAGACCTCGCCGATCAATACGTTTTTCAGTTCGACGGGTTTGCCGTCCGAAACCGTGACGGTATAGGGGCCGCCGGCCACGGGGGTCGACACGCGCACCTCCCAGCCGCCCGTGGCGGCGGCCGTCGCCGCGTAGGTCTTGCCGTCCCACGAGGTGGTGACTTTCACGGCCTTGCCGGGTTTGGCCCTGCCCCAGATTTTCACATCGCTCTGTTGCTGCAACACCATGTTGTCGGTGAAGATCGCCGGGAGCGTGACCTTGGCGGAGAGCTGCAGGGGCAGCACGGCCGCCAGCAGGAAAAGGGTTCGTTTGAGATTCATGACAACTTCGGATTAGTAGACGAAATATTTTTTGTTGGTACCGTTCACCTTGTTGATGGCCGGCACGATGATCTTCTCCATGACCTTATAGCCCTCGCCGTTGGGATGGCATCCCTCGGGCGAATATTCCGGGAGCATGGCATTGTCCTTGTCGGCCATCGCCGAGAAATAGTCGACATACTCCACGCCCTCGGCCGAGTCCGCATACTTCCTGAGCATCGCGTTGAGCTTAGGGATGATCTTCCCGGGCTCCACCTGCGGCCGCCAGTTGTAGCGCACGCACGGCGTGACGGAGCACAGCAGCACCTTTATCCCGTTGAAGCGCGCCAGCTCGCACATCGAAACGATGTTCTGGTAGGTATTTTCCAGGGCGATGTATCCGTTGTTCATCGCAATGTCGTTCGTCCCGGCCATGATCGCCACGCACTGCGGGTGCAGTTCGATCACGTCCTGGCGGAAGCGCACCAGCATTTCCGACGAGGTCTGCCCGCCGATGCCGCGGCCCAGGAAGTTGTTTTTCCGGAAGAACTCCGGGTGCTGGTTGAACCACCCCTCGGTGATGGAGTTGCCCATGAAAACCACGTCGGGGCGCACGTCGCCCAGCGTTTTGTTCACCTGGGCATAGGCCCTGAGCCCCGCCCAGTCCCGGTAGAGGAGGTCGGAATAGGCCTGGCCGAAAACAACGCCCGCCCCAAACAGGCAAAGCGCACATAACAAGATCAGTTTTTTCATTTCCGCAAAATATTAGATCGGTTCCACAAAGTTAAAAATTATCCGTCCGGAACGGCACTACGGGCTGCCCGAAGGCATCCCACAGGCAGCCAACGCTGCAATTCTTGAAATTATAGCGCAGGTACACGGGGCTGCCCACGTCGTAGTTCGAGACATAGAGCACCGTGGGGTCGGGGCGCCGGCGCACGGCCTTCGCGGGGCGGAACACCCCGTCGCTGCCGGCCAGTTCGAAGCCCTCGATCTCGCCCTTGACGAGGAACCCGCAGTCGCTGCCGTCGAAATGCACCCTCACGACACCGCCTTCGAGCACCTCCATCGACCTGAACCGCGGCCCGATGGTCTTGACCGCATCGCCGTAGCCGTAGTCCCGGCTCAGCGCCCAATAGGCCAGACGCCGCGCGATGGGCTCCTTCTGGCTGGGATGCACATTCCACGTCTCGTAGTCGTAGACCAGGTCGTTGGTACAAACCATACCCACGTTGTCGGTCATGTCCATCACCCGCGCCTGCTGCTCGCGCACCAGCGCCTCGTTCACGTTCTGCTCGCCGTCCTCATGGGGTGCGATCTCGACGTAGTAGAACGGCTTGCGTTCGCCGCCCCACAACTCCCGCCAGTGGTCGATCATCGCCACCATCTTGTCGGCGTAACAGGTGCTGCGCCCGACATTCGAGCAGCCCTGATACCAGCAGAACCCCTTGATCGCAAAGTTATGCAACGGGTAAATCATCCCGTTGTAAAGGATTTCGACCGTATTCATGCCGCTCTGCCCCTCGCGCGTGGCGACCGACGCCGGGTCGAAATCGGCGAACCCGCGTTGCAGCGACGCCGGGAACCACGCTTCGATCCACGTGCCGCCGCAACTGCTGTTGATGATCCCCACGGGGACGTTCAGCGCCCGGCGGAGGTTGCGGCCGAACAGGTAGCCGATGGCGCTGAAGGTCTTGACGCTCCCGGGCGAGGCTTCGCACCAGGCACCCGTCACATCCTCCCGGGGACGAAGCCCGCCGTCGATTTTCACCGAGAAGAGCCGCACGTCGGGGTACTGCGCACTTTCGGCGATGATCTCCTGCGCATGTTCGATCGGGCAGTCGCGGCCTCCCTGCACGGGGATCTCCATGTTGGACTGCCCCGAGCAGAGCCACACCTCGCCGATGAGGATATTCTTCAGCACGACGGGTTCGCCGTCGCCGTCGCCCAGGGCGATGCTGCGCGGCTCGAACGAGGCGGCCGGGGTTGCGACCGTCACGCACCAGCGTCCCTTCTTGTCGGCCTGCGTCCGTACGGCGCCGCACCACGAGGGGGCGACGCTGACTTCGGCCTCGGGCGCCGCCCAGCCCCAGAGCTTCACTTCGCAGGACTGTTGCAGCACCATGTTGTCGCCCACGATGGCGGGCAGCTTGATTTTCGCTTCGGACGGCGCCCATGCCGCGCACAGCAGGAGCACCAGCGCACAAAACCTTTTCATACCCGCAATCAATCGTTATAGGGCCTTGCGACCAGTTTGTAGGTATCCTCCCCGAGCAGCGACTCGTCGATCTCGATGTCGACCTTCCGGGTCTCGCCCCGCAGCAGCGTGAAGTAGTTGTCGTCCATGATGACCGGCAATATCTGCTCCCCGGTCGAGGCGTAGACCGGCATGAGGCGCACGGCGAACGCCACGCTGCGGCCCCGGTTCGTGACGGTCGCGCGGATGATGCGCTTGCCGTCCACCGTTTCGGCTTTCGTGCGTACATCCAGTTTCGCGGGTTCGAGGTCGTTCAGCGCACGGTAGTCGCCCAGGCGGTTCGAACGCCAGTAGAAATTCTCCGAGAGCAGGTTCCCAGCATCGTCGGTCAGCCGCAGGCGGATGAAATGCACGGGCGAAAGTTCTTCGGCCGGGGTTTCCGGGCCGTAAAGCTCCATTTCGAAGAGCACCAGCTGCCAGTCGTCGTGGGGCGCCGTGCCCTGCAACTTGACATAGCGCGCCGTCACGGGGTCGATCCGGATCTGGTCGATGGGCGTGCTGGGCTTGCCGCTGGTGTAGACCGTCCGCCACGTTGAGGCGTCGTCCGACGCGAGTATCTCGTATGCTTTGGCCGCTTCGCTCTCCCACGTCAGGACGATGTCCGAAAACTCGGTGGGCGCGCCCAGGTCTACCATGACCCACTGCTCACCCGGGCCGCCCGAGCGCCACGAGGAGCCCGTATTGCCGTCGGTGACGGACTTGGCGGCATGCGAATCGTCATTCTCCGACGACGAGGCGACGGTTTTCTTACCCCGTGCGAGGTTGCGGTCTTCGGGGAACGGCAGCGTCATCACCTTGACAGCCGTATTGGGCAGCGACGACAGGGCGGCCCGCTGCGCGTAGCGCTTCACCTCGCTGCCGTCCATATTGTAGACCGCCGCCGTGGCACGCAGGCCGTTGTAGGCCTCACCGCTGGCGTTGACCACCTTGACCGTGTTGTCGGCGTAACTCCACTGGATATGCAGCGGCTCGCAGGCCTTGCGCACGCCCCAGTAGGCGCCGTTCAGGTCGTAATAGTAATCGTAGGTCTGCCATACGAACGACGGGTAGGCCGACTGGCTCATCCAGGTCAGGATGCCCGAAGCGTCGTTCCACAGGTGGTGCTGCCACCCCTCGTACATCGCCTTGTTGACCTCGATGTTGAGCAGCTGCGCCTTGCGGCAGAAATCCTCCGCGCCCGCGGCCTTGCCGTAATTGTACTCCACGGCCGCGAAATAACGGGTCGGACGCGCATTGCCCGCCGAGTTGCCGAAGAAATGCTTGTCCAGCATCTCGGGCGAAGCCGGCCACCGCTCGGGCTCGGGCATGAACTTCTTATAGCTCTCGTAGTTGGTGAACACGGCCGAACCGATCTCCGTGCGGAAGCCCCAGCCGTCGAGCTTGTGGTCTCCGTAGCCCAGCGGGTGGGCCGTGAAGTACCAGATCGGATGGGCATTCACCCAGGGGCCGCTGCCCGAGAATCCGTACTCGCGCGAAATGGGCTGGTACCAGCGGTCGCCGCCGTCGAAGGCCTTGACATCCTCGCGCAGCCACTCGTTGAGCGGCGCCAGGGGCACGCCCTCGTTGTCGCCGCACCAGACGGCGATCGAAGGATGGTTGCGCAGCCGCTTGATTTTCTCCACGGCGTTGCGGTTGAAGGCGAACACGTCGTCCGGCAGGTTGGGATGCGAATTGAGCCAGAAATCGTCGAAGACCATGATGCCGTAGCGGTCGCACGCCTCGTAGAACTCGTCGTCGGTCGTCGAACCGATCCAGTTGCGGATCATGTTGTAGTTCATCTCGCGGTGCAGGCGGATTTTGAGGTCGTACTCGGCGCCCCGGCAGCGGAGCATATACTCGCTCATGCCCCAGTTACCGCCCTTGCAGTAGATGCGCTCGCCGTTGACCGAGAGCTGGAACACGCCCTTCACGAAATCGTAGGAGTACTCCCGGATGCCGAATGTCACCGTGCGCCGGTCGGAAACCTCGCCGTCGACCTCGCACGTCAGCTCGCACGTATAGAGGTTTTGGTCGCCATACCCGTTGGGCCACCACAGGGCCGGGTCGTCGACGGTCAGCTGCGGGAACTCGCGGGGGTCGACGCCCACGGTGCGCTGCTGGCCCGCCCCTATTTTAAATCTCTTCTCGAAGGTAATGTCGCCCGGGCGGATGACGCCCCTCACGACCCCGGTTTTCTCCTGCTGCGAGTGGTTCTTCAGTTCGGTGGTCAGCGAAATGACGCCCTGCTCGCGCGAAGGCACCCTGGTACGCACCCACGGGTCGACGAGCGACACGTCGCCCGACGTGGTGAAATACACGTCGTCGGTGATGCCGCCCAGCAGCCCGGGGACGTAGGGCATCCAGTCCCAGCCCGCACTGGAAATATAGGTCGGGCTGGCATGGTTGGCGATCGGGTTCGTCGGCACGCGCACCAGTACGGCCAGCACGTTGGGCGCAGCATCCTGCCGCAGCAGGTGCGTGACCTCGAACATGCCGCGATCCATAAACCCGTCGAGCGACCCCAGCCGCGCGCCGTTGAGATAGACTTCGGCCCCGCGGTTCACACCCTCGAAGCAGATCCAGCGGCGCGCACCGGCGGGCAGGTCTTTGGTCGCGAACTCGGCCCTGTACCAGAAATTGCGGTCGTACTTGCTCCTGTCCGCCTTGTAGGCATTGTCGCCGAAGTTGGGATCGGGTTCGATCCCCGCCTCGACGAACGACGTGAAGGCCGCCCCCGGGACGACCGCGGCGACCCAGCCGGACGCATCGTAACCGGCTCCGAGCATGGCCTTCGCATCGGGCACCTCGTCCTGTGCCCGGAGCTGCCACGCGGCAACCCGGCCGTCGCTGTTGAGCGACACTTTCTGCACAGCGGCTGCCAGGGGAAGGCTCAGCAACAGCGACGCTGCGATCAACAGATATTTTTTCATTCCTTCATTTTTTTACGGATAATTCGCTCCCGCACGGCTTCAACGCCGCCGGTCATCCGGCACCTCCCGGCCACACGCGAAGGGCGGCAACCTGCGGATGCAGGCCGATCCGGACGGCCCGGCCGGAAAAAATCCCGGCGACGGCGAAGTGAAACAGAAACGATCCACTGCCGTCGCCGGATTATCATACCGCCCCGGGTAACCGGCCGGGACGGCCTTCACAACCGGTTTTTACCAACCGGTATTCTGGACGAGGTTCGGGTTCTGCGTCGTTTCGGCATAGGGGAACGGCCACAGGTAGAAGCGGTCGCTCCAGGTGCCGCGCGTCGACAGCGGGTCGTAGCGCACTTCGTAGTTGCTCCAATCGGTAGGATCGGTCGTACGCTTGGTCGCGTCCTTGAGCCCGACGAGCCATGCGCATTCGTTACCCCAATGCTCGCTCACACCGTCGATCGAAGTGTCGGTGATGAATTTCTTGTAATCGCCCCAGCGGATCAGGTCGACATAGCGGCTGCAATCCTCCAGCCACAGCTCGAAGCGGCGCTCGGCCTTGATGCCGTACTCGGCGTTATCCATATCCAGCGCGGGGGCGTCGGTCAGGCCCGCACGGCGGCGCACCTTGTTCAGCGCCTCCAGGCCCGAGATATTGGCCGTACCCTCGCCCGACATGCAGACAGCCTCGGCATAGAGCAGCAGCACGTCGGCATAGCGCATCAGCGGGAAGTTCGTCCGGTTGCCGTTGGTCTGGCCGCTTGCGAAACGCTCGGGAACCACGTCGTCCACATAGTCGTAGTATTTCATACGGAAATAGCCCTCGTTCTCGAACAACATGCTCGACATGACGCCGCGCACGTCCTTGTTCAGGTAGGGGAAGTCGTGGTACACCTCGCTGTAAGTGGCGATGGCCGCACGGCGGCGCACGCTGTTGCCGTCGTGCTTGGCAAATGCATAACCGAACGTGCGGGTCGGGTTGATAAAGCCCCAGCCGTCGGAGGCGGTCGTCGTGTTGCCCGGCAGGTTGACCTCGTCCTTACGCCAGTTCATGTAGGCGCGGAACCAGTAAGGCTCGGTGCTCGTGATCGTCGTCATGTCGCCGTCGATGTCCAGCTCGAGCAGGAACTCGTCGCAGAAATCGGCCTCGGCACGGTAGAGCGTCAGGTATTCGTACTCCTCGCTGCCGTCGCTCCAGTTTTCGTTCTGGCTCTTGGCCAGCTGCATGTTCGTGCCGTAGCTCGACGGGCCCATGGTCGCGGTCTTATCCCAGAGTTCGTATTTGCCCGAGTTGATCACCTTGGCCAGTTCGACCTTGGCGTTGGCATAATCGTTCTGCCACATGTACCCCTGGCCCTTGTAAGCGTAGCAGGCTTCGGCCGTCCAGCGGCCGCCGATGGCTTTCTGGCCGCCCAGTCCGCTCTTCGAGGGAAGCACGGCAGCAGCCTCGTCGAACTGCGTCATGATCCATTTCCAGTTGTCCTCGGGGTTCGAGTTGCCGGGATAGAACGAATAGTTGATACCGTCCAGCACGTGATCCACGAGCGGGGCCGAGCCCCACAGCTGCGTCAGGCGCATCATTGCCCATGCACGCCAGGCCTTGGCCTCGGCGATCACGCGCTTGCGCTCGGCGGAACCGTCGTTGAGTTTGTCCACGATCATGTTGCATTTGTACATGATCTTGTAGAAACGGGTATACATCTCCTTGTAGGCGTTGTTCTCCGAATCGTCGATCATGGCCGACATACGGTGGTATTCGGCACCGTCGTTCGGGCCCGAACCGCCCGGCCAGCACTCGGCCGTTTTGGCCGAGGTGGTTGCAATGTAGTGTACGCCCCAGTCGCCCATCATCAGGTACTTGGCCGTGACGTATACGTTCGCTATCAGCTGTTGGGCCGTCATATCGTTCGCCTCCGCATAGGTCTTGTCCACCTCGGTGACCCCGAGGTGCTCCACTTCGTCGAGACGCGCCTGGGAGCACGAAGTCGCCATCATCGCTCCGGCAAGCAGACCGGCTAATGCCAAAATATGCTTTTTCATAATAGTCATAATGTTTTTAGGTTAGAACGAAAGGTTTGCACCGAATGTCAGGGTCTTCGGGGTCGGGTAGTCGCCATTGTCCATACCGATGCCCGACGTACCGCTGACAGCTTCCGGATCCATACCCCAGTAGGGAGTGATGCAGAAGAAGTTGTCGAGCGAAACATAGACGCGCAGGCGCGAAATGGCGATCTTCTTCGTAAAGGACGAAGGCAGCGTGTAACCCAGCTGGATCTGCTTGATCTTGAAATAGGAACCGCTCTTGAGCCACATGCTCGAGTTTCTGGAAGCGGTATCGCCGATCGGATCGGGATGCGGGTATTTGGCCCCGGCGCCCTTCACGTCCCACGAATCCGTCCACAGTTCGGAGGGCTTGTTGGCCGAAGGCGTCAGGCGGGCGCCGTAGAGGCTCAGCAGGCCGCCGTGGCTTCCGCTGCCGAATACCGTCAGGTCGAAGCCCTTGTAAGCGGCGTTGAGGGTGATGCCGTAGGTAAAGTCGGGGATGGCCGAACCCAGGTACACCTTGTCCTTGTCGTCGATCGTGCCGCTCTTGTCCTTGTCGTAATAGATGGCGCTGCCGTCCTCGGGATTGACACCGAGGTATTTGTAACCGTAGTAGCTCCACATGGGCTGTCCCTTGTCGAAATAGACGAAATCGGACAGGTCGTTCACGATACGCGCACCTTCCATCTCCTTGACCTCGCTGCTGATGGTGGCAAGGTTGGCATTGACGCCGTAGGTGAACTCACCGACCTGATCCTGCCAGCCGAGTTCGAACTCGAAGCCGTGGTTGTTCACCTTGCCTATGTTCTTCGCCATGCTCGTGGTACCCGTCGCAAGGGGTGGCGTCAATGTAAGAATCTGGTCGACGGTATTCTTGTTGTAGAAATCCATCCCGAAAGTCAGCCTGTTGTTCAGGAAGCGTGCGTCGACGCCGACGTCGAACTGCCGTGCCGTCTCCCATTTCAGATCCGGGTTGGCCAGCACATCCGAAGGATAGACGGTGGAAACCAGCGAGCCGTTCATGGGGTAATAATCGCCCACGCTCATCGACGAGCTGTACATGAAAGCGCCCAGCGCACTGATATTACCGTTGACACCATACGAAGCGCGGAGCTTCAGGAACGAAATGATCTTGGGGTCGATATCGCGCATGAACCGCTCGTTGGAAATCGTCCAGCCGGCCGACACCGAGGGGAAATAACCCCACCGGGCTTCCTTCGACAATTTGGAACGGTCGAAAGCGTCGGCGCGGAAATTGACCATGATGTTGTAACGGTTGTCGAACGTATAGCCGATACGACCGAAATAGCTGATACTGGACATTTCGCCTACTCTGCCGCCCACGCCTTTGGTGGCATCGGTCGAAGCGAAGTCGAGGTGGTGGAAATTGCTGCTGCTGTCGGTCAGGCCGTTGGTCGAACCCGATGTGAAGTTACTCCACTCGTACTGGTAGGACATACCGACCATCGCGTTGATCGTGTGCTTGCCGAACGAACGGTTGTAGTTGGCGAAGTTCTCCCACATGTAGAAGCGGTTCATCGTGGTCTTCCCGTCCAATTGCATCTTCGTACGCGACGACACAGCAAAGTAGGTCGGCACGCCGTAGAAGCTGTAATTGGTCGATTCGAGCCGATAACCCACGCGCGACGTGACGGTAAGGCCCTCGACGGGGGCGAAAACCAGCGACGAAGCACCGCGCAGGGCGAAATTCTTATGCTCGCCCGTGTTGCTGTAATAGTGGGTAAGCGGGTTGACTGCGTCCTTGGCGGCGAACGGGATGCCCACGTAATCGCCCTTCTCGTTCTTCATGAACATGTCGTCGCCCTGTTGTGCGATCAGCTCGGTCATGTATGCGGGCAGGTTGTCCTTGTCCCAGAAAGCGGGCAGCAGCGGATCCATGCCGTAAGGGTTGATAAACTGGTTGCTGTTGCCCAGCGTGCTCACGCCGTCGCCGCTGTTCTGCGAACGCGAACTTTCGACCGTATTGTTGGTCGTGAAGGTGAGCCATTTCTTGACCTTGTAGTCGCCGTTGAGCTGGAAGGTGACACGCTTCAGCCAGTCCTTGTTGCCATAGTACATACCGTCGTTGTCCATATACGACAGCGAAGCGTAAACCGAACCGTTGTCGTTGGCCATTTCGATGCCGGCCGTATGGCGCTGGAACGAACCGTTGTCGCCGTAAAGCACGTCGAACCAGTCGGTATCGGTCTTGCCGTCCCACGCGGACAGCGACTGGTTGTTGCCGGCGGCCGTCTGGTAGGCCACGTACTGCTCGGCATTCATCAGGTCGGCCTTACGTGCCAGCGAGGTGATGCCGTAGGTGAAATCGTAGAAGATGCGGCCGTCGCCCTTCTTACCCTTCTTCGTGGTGATGAGCACGACACCGTTACCGGCCTCGACACCGTAGATGGCCGCCGAGGCACCGTCCTTGAGGATCTCCATCGACTCGATGGACGAAGGATCCAGGTAGGAGATGTCCGACACCTTCAGGCCGTCCACTACATATAAAGGCTCCGAAGCGCCCGAATTGTTCGAGCTGAAACCGCGGATACGGATCGAGGGGCTCGAACCCGGAGCGGCCGAAGAGGAGAGCACCTGCACGCCCGGGGCCTTTCCCTGCAGGGCCTGCTGTGCGTTCTCGACCGAACGCGATTCGAACACGTCGCTCTTCACCGAGGTGATCGAACCCGTCACGTCCCTCTTCTTCTGGACACCGTAACCGATGACGACCACTTCGTCGAGCGTCTGGTTGTCCTCCTTGAGCACGACCTTCATATTCGTCTGTGAGCCGATCGCAACCGTCTGGGGTTCATAACCGATGAATGTCACCAGGAGGCTCTGGTTCGCCATAACGCCGTTCAGTGCGAAGGAACCGTCGGAACCCGTCGAGGTACCCTTCGTCGTCCCGTCGATCACCACGGCGGCACCCGCAACCGGATTCCCCTGTGCGTCGACGACGGTTCCGGTCAGATTGTGCGTCTGTGCAACAGCCTGACTGCCTGCGAACGGAGCGACAAGCATCAACATCACTGCTGCAAAAGCTAATTTCAGTAAGCTTTGTTTCATAATTTTAATCAATCATTAATGTAGTTCGTTGGTTGTCATTTCTTTGCTTCCCGCGGGAACGCCCGGTTCCCGGCGGATCGGTAGGTTTTACATCTTTTCAGTTTATGGCCAATTAGGTGTTAAGTTAATAAGTGGTTTATAATTAGGTATTTATAAATATCACAACGCTTTTTACAGGATGCAGTCGGAAACACCCACCGCAGGAATCAGGGGTGTCAGCGTACAGGGTGTGCCCGTCGGGGCACACCGATGCACGCGGCATTCCGCACGATTATTCTACGGGGAGACCCTTATAGGCGCGGTACGTAGCGGCCAGGTCGGCAGTCCTCAGGAACACGTATTTCCGGCCGTCGTTGCGAGCCTCGATCTGCTTTTTGAGCTCGGACGCATAGGTGGTCACATCCTCGCTCGCCGTGCCGATCATGACCGACAGGAACAGCGGTTCGTCTACCGGGGCGCTGTCCAGCACCTTGTTCAGGTATTCGGGACGCGAATTGGTCGTACCGATATGGAAACAGTCGTTGTCCATGTGGTATTCGTCGGAACCGATGCCGCGCCAGTCGGTGCCCGCATAACCGCCTTCGAGGCAGTAGGGCTGTACGTTCCAGGCCACGGCTTCGCCGTCGACCATCTGCTTGAGGGTGTGCATACCGGCCTGCCTGAGGTAATGCCGCGTCAGCGAGCAATAGAACGAGAAACCGCTGTAACGGTCGGTCGTCGGGGAGCCGTCGCCCATCATGGCGCCCATCTCCTGGCCGCCTTCGTTCATCACCTGCTCGTACCAGGTGAAAACACGCGGCGCGAGGTCTACGATGGCGGGGTTGATGATCCACGTCACGGGGACGTCGCCGTAGGCGGCCGACTCCTCGATCGTGTAGGGCATGTAGATCATCGTATGCAGCAGGTTGTCGCCGTCGGAGACGAGCATCGCGATATAAACGGTATTGGGCTCGGCCTTGAGCGCCTTGGGTTCGATGGGCGTACCCTGCACCGAGGGGAACGAAGACATGACGGTCATGTTCTCGACCGAAATGAACGGCACCATGAAATACCCGTATTCGGCGAAGAGCTTGTCGGCCTTCAATTCGTCCGTCCAGCCCATGATCTGGGTGCCGGCGGGGTATTTCTTGACGATGTTCTCGTAATATGCGCACTGGTCATGATCCTGGATGTCGAGGAAATAGGTGAACAGGCGGTTGGCAACCACGTAGTCCTTGTTGGCTGCGCCCCAGCTCTCCTGGAAATCGGTGGTCATGTGCGACCAGGTGAAAGCCACGTCGCGGTTGGCCGTCTCGAAATAGTTTTCCACGAGCCAGTCGACACACTCGATGTTGGTCTTAAACATCCCGCGCAGATCCCGGATCACCGGGAAATCGTACCCCTTCACCTCCTCGTAAAGGCGGGGTGAAACGATCAGGGCGTCGGTCTGTGCCGCGATCGTAGTCGCCGCCTCGATCGTGGCCTCGACCAGTTCGGGATCATAGATGACTACGCCCTTGATATGCTTCTTATACTGCTCGACAAGCGCCGAGAACCCGGGATTGGACTTGGTCGCATCGAGCGTGAGGGTCTCCTGCGGAATATCCTTCAGCACACGATCGAGCCAGAACTGCCCCATCTGGGCCATGTCGTGCGGGCCGGTCTTCCAGCCGCCGTGGTTGTCCTTGCAACGGCTGTTCATCACATAGATCTTCTGTTCGCTGTCGCGGTTGACGATACCCTGCAGGCCGATGGCAGCGACCTGCCCCTCGATATCGTCGTTTTGCAGGTCTACGATGACAAGCGATTTGGTCGGGGTTTTGACTTTCGGATAGAGCCTGCCCGTCAGGTCGACGTCCGTGGCGGCCTGGCCGCAGCACGAACCGCCGTTCTGGCACGAAGCGAGCGTCATCAGACAAAGCAGGGAACCGAAACAATAGGTCAAAGTTTTCTTCATGAGTTTTAAGTAGGTTTTATTAGGATTTCTATTATAAGTCTTTGCGCAGGTTTTCCAGGATTTCGCCTACGGAGAGGTCGGCCCGGCAGATCACCTTGTCCGAAGCCCCGTAGTACAGGGCGATGCGGTCGCCATCGACCAGGTGGCCGTTGGTGAAGATGACATTCCCGAAGAAGCCTTCCAGTTCGTAGGGTTCCTCAGGCTCCATGACGGGCGTGCGGCTGCGCGCCAGCACCTTCGACGGGTCGGCGGCGTCGAGCAGCATCGCACCCAGGCAATAGCGGTGCGAAGCGTCTGCGCCGTGGTAGATCATCAGCCACCCTTCGCCCGTACGGATCGGGGCACACCCGGCACCTATGCGGGCGCTGTCCCACATCCCCTTGCGGGTACGGGCCACACACCTGTGGTTTCCCCAGTGGCGGAGGTCGGGGCTCTGGGCGATCCAGATATAATTCCCGCCGATCTCGGGGCTGCTCGGGCGGTGCAGCATATAATATAGGTCACCGACCTTCTCGTCGAAGAGCGTGCAGTCCTTATTGTGCGGCGGCAGCACCAGCCCGTAATCGGTGAAACGGCGCCAGTCCGACGTGCTGCGCATCCGCACCGCCACGCCATTGGCCGAGACGGCCGTATAAGTCAGGTAATACTGCGTGCCGATCTGCGTGACGCGGCAGTCTTCGATCCCGTACGCTTCGTAACGGTCGCTGCCCGTCAACGGCGGATACCCCGCCTCCTCGCGGAAACGGATGCCGTCGGTGCTGCTCACAAGCCGCAGGTGGGACATCGTCGTGAGGAAATCCTCGCCCTTGTAATTGATGACCCTCGGATCCGAGAGGTCGAGTTCGGGGGAGGCGGCCGGGACACGCATCACCGTCACGCGGTTCTGCGCGTCGAGCACCGGGAAGCTGATCTCCCCTTCGGCCTGTGCAGGGCGTTCGGCGACCCTGACCAGCATCCAGACCTTCCCGTCGTAACGGAATACACCGGGATTCAGCAGGCATTCGATCTGCATCGAGGGTTGGCTCGGACACAAATCTTCGGGGCTCAGGATCGGGTTATGTGCGTAGCGCATGGTCAGTGGTTTTTTTGTAATTCAAAAGTAGATTATATTCCGCGCCGAATTGTATACAATACTACCAAAATGGTATAATCACAGGATACCCGCAAGAACCCGGGAATGTTCCATACGGACACATTAAATACTAATAATCAGCAACAAACAGTATGATTAAGGCACACCTCCCGCCCGAAAAATCCGTATACTCCCTTCCCCGGGCCGCTCCCGGCAGCCCCAAACCATCCCGCCCGCACATCCCCGTCCGACGGCCGGCCGCCATGCCCGTACCCGCCCCCGGGCACCTCCCCCGCATCCTCCCCGGAACCACTCCGAAACCACTCCGGAACCATCCTGCACCCACCCCCGGGAACCGGCCTTGAAACCATCCCTGCAACCACCAGCTCCCGAAACCATTCCCGGAACCATCTCCGAAACCACTGCTCCCGAAACCGACCTTCAGACTCCCGGCCCTCCCCGGCCCCTCCGCAAACCGGGGCATTTCCCGCGTTCCAAGGCCATCCGCCCCGGGCAGGGGACACTCCCGGGCACGAATATCGACCGGGAGTGATAAAATAATGCCCGATAATGCTAAATTTTCTCATAATTATTCTTAATTTTACCACATATTTTTAGAATGATGACTATTAATCCAAAACTTATTTAATCTAAGGAACACCTATGAACAAACTCTTTGCAAGTGTGCTGCTATGCGCCGCGTTATTGGGTTCCGGGATTCTCCGGGCTGATAACATCGTTATTTCCAACAGGAAAAGCTCTATCCTGATCACGGCCCAAAAGGGTGAATCGCCCCGGATACAGTACTTCGGCCCCCGGCTGGCGAATCCCGGCGACGTATTCGACAGCGGGAGCGCCTTCAACGACCCGGTATACCCCCAGTTCGGCGTCCAGTGCTCGCGTGAAACAGCCATTCAGGCAACCCACAACGACGGCAACATGTCGCTCGAACTGGTCGTGGAGTCGGTCACCAGGGAGAACCGCGACGGCGGCCAGGTCACGGCGATCGCGACCCGAGACAAATTCTACCCGTTCTATGTCACCATCTACTACAAGACCTATCCCGACTGCGAGGTGATCGAGACCTGGACGGAGATCCGCCACCTGGAAAAGAAACCCGTCACGCTCTACCGTTTCGCGTCGGCCTTCCTGCCCGTGCGCCGCGGCGACAACTGGCTCTCGCACTTCCACGGCCCCTGGGGCGCCGAGGCATACCTCTACGAGGAGGCGCTGAGAGACGGCATGAGGGTCATCAAGGACAAGGACGGCGTACGCAATACGCAGAACAGCTGCCCGTCGTTCATGCTCACGCTCGACGGGCGCCCCGACGAACAGCACGGCAAGGTCATCGGCGGCACGCTGGCATGGAGCGGCAACTACCGTATCGCCATCGACAACGACAATGCCCACACCACACGCATCTTCGCCGGCATCAACGAAGACCAGTCACAATACATCCTCGAACCGAAAGAGGTCTTTACGACCCCCGTATTCGCCTTCACCTTCAGCGACGAGGGCAAGGGCGGCGTCAGCCGCAACTTCCACCGCTGGGCGCGGCTGCACCGGCTCAACCACGGCGGCGAGCAGCGCAGCATCCTGCTCAACAGCTGGGAAGGCGTCTCGATGAACGTCAACCAGGAGGTGATGGATCAGATGATGGCCGACTTCGCCGCCATGGGCGGGGAGATGTTCGTGATGGACGACGGCTGGTTCGGCGACAAATACCCGCGCAACAACGGCACATCGAGCCTCGGCGACTGGGTGGTCTGCAAGGAGAAACTCCCCGAAGGCATCGAGGGGCTGACGGCCTCGGCCAGGGAGAAAGGGCTCAAGTTCGGCATCTGGATCGAACCCGAGATGACCAACTCGAAGAGCGAGCTTTTCGAGAAGCACCCCGAATGGGTGATCCAGCAGCCCCACCGCGAGATGCACAAGGGTCGCGGAGGCACCCAGCTCGTGCTCGACCTGTCGAACCCCGAAGTGCAGGAATTCGTGTTCGGCGTCGTGGACAAGCTGATGACGGCGCACCCCGAAATCGCCTACATCAAGTGGGACGCCAACATGACGCTGTTCAACTACGGGTCGACCTACCTGCCCCGCGACAAACAGTCGCACCTCTACATCGCCTACCACCGCGGCCTGGAAAACATCCTCAAGCGCATCCACGCCAAATATCCCGGCCTGGTGATGCAGGCCTGCGCCAGCGGCGGCGGCCGTATCAACTACGGGCTGCTGCCTTACTACGACGAATTCTGGACGAGCGACAACACCGACGCCCTGCAACGCATCTTCATCCAGTGGGGCGTTTCGAACTTCTTCCCCGCCGTGGCGATGGCCTCGCACGTGAGCGTGGACACCAACTACCAGACCGGCCGCAAGACGCCCCTCAAACTGCGTTTCGACGTGGCGATGAGCGGACGCATGGGCATGGAGCTCCAGCCCGCACACATGACCGACGAGGACAAGGCCTTCGCCCGACGCGCCATCGCCGACTACAAGCTGATCCGCCCCGTCGTGCAGCAGGGCGACCTCTACCGCCTGATCTCGCCCTTCGACAAGACCGGGTACGCATCGCTGATGTACGTCTCGCCCGAAAAAGACCACGCGGCCTATTTCGTCTACAAGCTGGAACAGTACCACAACATGCCCCGGCCGGCGTTCCGGATGGCCGGGCTCGACCCGCAGAAGAGGTACCTCGTCAGGGAGCTCAGCCTCGACGGCAAGCCCATTCCCCAGGACGGCAAGACCTTCACCGGGGCGTTCCTGATGGAGACCGGCCTCGACTTCGAGGTGGGCGGCGAACATGCCAGCCACGTACTTGAACTCAAGGCGGCGGAGTAATCCCGCCAGCCCCCGGCCGGGCCGGCATCGGCCCGGCCGGACAAAATACTTGCGCCATGAAAAAACTATTCCCCCTGATCGCCGTGCTGGCCACGCTGTGCGCAACCGCGGCGCAGCGCCCCCTGCAACTCATCCCGCAGCCCGTCCGGGCCGAACTCCACGAAGGGCACTTCGCCGCCCCGGGCTGTAAAGTCACCGCCGAAGGCTTCGCCTTCCGGCCCGAAGGGCTGATCCGGGTGGCCTCGGCACTGGCCGCCCCGCACGGAAAGCAGCCGGCCCGGAAAACGCGGAACACACTCCTCCTGCAACTGGACGCCCGCGCGGGCATCCCCGCCGAAGGATACCGGCTCCGCGTCGCCGAACACGAGGCGGAACTCACGGCGGGCGACGAAAGCGGCATCTTCTACGGGCTCCAGACGCTCCTGCAAATGGCCGACGCCGACGGCAACATCCCCTGCGCCGAGATCGAGGACTACCCCCGCTACGGCTACCGGGGACTCCACCTGGACGTCTGCCGCCACTTTTTCCCCGTGGAGTTCGTGAAGGGCTACCTCGACCGCATGGCCGCCGCGAAGCTCAACCGCTTCCACTGGCACCTGACCGACGACCAGGGCTGGCGCATCGAGATCAAACGCTACCCGCGCCTGACCGAAGTCGGGGCGTGGCGTTCGAAATCCCAGATCGGCAGCTACGAAGAGAAGCCCGCCACCTTCGAATTCGGAAGATACGGCGGCTTTTACACGCAGGACGAGATCCGCGAGGTCGTCGCCTATGCCGCCGAGCGGCACATCACGGTCATCCCCGAAATCGAAATGCCCGGGCACTCGCTCGCAGCCCTCACGGCCTACCCCTGGCTGGGGTGCGTGAACAACCCCGAATCCTACGAAATAGCGGGTTGGATCTGCGGCCCCGGCAACGTCCTCTGCCCGGGCAAGGAGAGCACCTTCGAATTCCTCGAAAACGTGCTCGACGAGGTGCTCGCGCTCTTTCCCTCGAAACTGATCCACATCGGCGGCGACGAGTGCCAGCGCACCCGCTGGGAGGCCTGCCCCGACTGCCAGGCCCGTATCGCGGCCGAGGGGTTGCATGACGAGACGCAGCTGCAATCCTACCTCACCCACCGCATCGACAGCTACCTCGCATCGAAAGGCCGGCAGCTGATCGGCTGGGACGAGATCATGGAGGGCGGGCTGTCGCCCGAGGCGGTCGTCATGAGCTGGCGGGGCACGCAGGGCGGCATCGCGGCGGCGAGAGAGCACCACCATGTGGTGATGACCCCCGGCCAGTACCTCTATTTCGACAAACGGGGGACGGATTCGCCCGACGAGCCCGTGAGCCTGAACCTCTCCCTGCCGCTGGAGAAGATATACGGCTACGACCCGGCGGAGGGGCTCTCCGAAGAGGAACAGCAATACCTGCTGGGCGTGCAGGCCAACCTGTGGACGGAATTCGTGGCGACCGAGAAACGGGTCGAGTACCAGTTGCTGCCGCGCATCTACGCCCTCTCCGAAATCGCATGGTCGCCCGTAGCGCGCAAGTCGTGGGAGGAGTTCTCCCGGCAGCGCCTTCCGGCATACCTTGCACGGCTCGACGCCGAAGGGGCAGCCTATCAGGTTCCGCAACCCCACGGCATCCGCGAAGAGACGCTCGAAGGGGGACGTTTCCGCTTCACGATCCGCCCGCCCTTCCCGGGCTGCCGGGTCTATTACACGCTCAACGGCGCCACGCCCTACGACTTCGACCGCGAAGTGCCGGGCGAATTGGAGGTCATCGTTCCCCGGGGGGAACAACGGGTGCTCAAATGCGTCGCCGTCACCCCCGCCGGACGCCGGAGCATGGTCGTCACCACCCGCATGGGCAACCCCGGAGAGTAACCCGGCGGATCGAAGGCCAATGCGCACGCTTCCCGCCCGCGTTTCCCGCCCCGCCGGAAAAACGCGCATCCGGGACACCTCCCCGACGGAGGGAATAACAATAAAAACGTGGAGGGGTGCCCGCTAACCGCAGGCACCCCTCCACGTTTTATAACCGGACTTCACTCCGACGCCCCGCCCCGAACGGCGGCGTCGCAGTCCCTGCTCATGACATCCGCACTGTAATCGAGCGACACGACGCAATCCTCAAGCTCCTTGCGCGTAATGTCCATATCCTGTATGTTACGGTCGTTCATCGCCCTGAGTTGCCGAACCCCCTGCATCAGGATTTCGACATCGAGCGGGTACAGTGCGAAATATTGCCGGACGGAGGGCAGGCTCGTCAGCTCCCGGACGGCTGCCAGAAAATCTTTGCGGTCGCCGAAAAACTTTTCGGTAAAGAAGGCCTCGGCCGCCTCTTTTTGCCGCCGCTGCAACTGGACGGAGGAGTCGTTCAGCATGTTCCGGAGTGCGAAACAATGCCCGATACGCTGTTGTAAGGCATAGTTGTCCAGCGTCCTCCAGATATCGCTGCTGTGGGCGAATACCCCTTCCGCCGCAGGGTTCACGATATAGAACTTATCGGCGAAAAAACTATTGAGGTATAAGCCCAGGGTATCTGCCGGCACTTCGTCGAGCCGGTCGGGATAACGATCCAGCACAGCCCGGAAAACCGTATCGTACCGGAGGAAAGTTTCGCAGTCCGCCTCCAGCTTGCGGATCGAATATTCGATATCGCCGATGGTCATCAGCGCAGCCGTCCGCCCCATCGCCTTTTTGTCGCAATACTCCAGATACCCCGTCGTACCGAAGGTGACGACGATGCCCAGCAGCGCACCGAAGAAATTGGTCGACAAGTCTGCCCACCACTGCTTCGTGAAGAAAAAACGGGTCTTTTTCGGTTTCATGGTGATTTTTGTCAGGATCGCACCCCGTCGGGACATCCCGTTCGGGATGTCAAAACTAACGGAAAAACACCCGATTTCCGCCGGGCGGGCGGAAAAACGACTCCCAATTTGTCATCTTGTTGTGTCATGTTGTCCCCGGCAGCAAGGCCGGCACGCATACAACACTGTCAATCAAAATATTATGACAAAGTCACACAATAATGCGACAAATAGGGACAGCGGCTTCCTTGGAAAAGATTGTTTCCCGCCATATATTTGATAAATAAATCTTTCACAATTCACAATCTTTTAAAGAACAAGAAAATGAAATTCAAATCTTTTATCGCCATGCTCGTTACGGGCCTTCTTTGCATCACTTCGTTCTCCGCCTGCAGCGACGACGACGATGACAAGGACAAGACCTATGCCTATGAAATGGTCTTGGAGCTGACCGATGCCGGCGACCTGTCGCAAGACAATATCCAAGTGCTCAACACCACCTTCGCCGCAATGGAATCCCAGGTCGGCACCCAGTATGCGACACCGGCCGCGGTGAAGCGGATTTTCAACGAGAATGTTTCTCAGATCAAAAATTCTGTCGGAACAGTAGTGGCGGGGATGTCGCACACCAAGACCGTAAAAGTGAAATTCGGATTCTTCAACACGGGCACCCAGAAACTCGAAGTGTCGCAGGTATTCGAATTCAATTAATCCCCCGTCCGAACATATCATGCAGCCAGGAAAGGCAGCGGGACAGGGATTCCGCTGCCTTTTTCGATCGAAACAGTCACAAAACACCACATCAAGCATGAAATCCATACTGTCATTTTTCGCCCTTTTCGCGGGCATCTTCGCCGCCTCGGCACAGGTCGACACGATCTATACCCACGAAGGGGTCATCCCGTGCAACATTACCGAGATCACCGAGACGGCCGCCAAGTACCAGTACCCCGGCGAGTCGCACAGCAACAGCCTCTCGCTGAACGCCGTGAGCAAAATCGTATTCCGCAGCGGCCGTGTGCAGGAATTCGCCGCCCGCACCTCGTTCCGCCGCCTCTCCTCTCCGATGGAGTGGGAACAGGTCTCCATCGCGAGCGTCGAGTCGGAAGTGCAGGGGCTTTATAAAATCGACGACGTGAGTTCCAAGGCAAAGGGCACGACCGAATTCTCGAACCAGGAGCGCGTGAAGCGCCGCGCCCTGGACAAGATGAAGATGCAGGCCGCGATCCTGGGCGGCAACGTCGTCTACATGGTACAGATGCGCAGCGACGGCACGAAATACAACTGGCTGACCGGCGCCGGATCGACCGCCGAGACCTCCCTCTTCGGGGTGGCCTATTCGAGCCAGATGCCGCGGCTGGCCGACGTCCGGAAACTCGTGGACGGGCACACCGCATTCGACGTGGTCGAGGAGGTGACGATGGTCAACACCGATTCGCGATACAGCCAGGACAAGATGTCCGAGGCGCTCACCATCGACCGCGTTTACGACGACAGCGGGCTGGTGATGCTCGAAGGCAGCATAAAGGGAATCAAGGAGCACACGTTCCGCGTCACGTTCTGCAACGAATCGGATTTCTACATCGCCTGCAAGACCCGCCGCGGCGTATTTTCCTATAAGGTGAGCGTCCGCTAAGCGGGCAGCCCCCGCAGAGGAGCCGTCCCGCCCGGACAGACACGCCCCGGCGCGCGCTCCGGCACATGGGCAGCATAAACGGCAAACATACTCAATACGAATCGGAGATGAAAAAAACAATCGCAATCCTGGGATCGGCGTTGCTCCTCGCCGCATTCCCCGCGCAGGCGCAGCAGCCGCAAAGCGGATCGGCCGCGCAGGATACGGAGCAGGCGGCTCCCCTGAGCAGAGAGGAGCTGATGAGGATAGCCATCCGGCTTTCCGAAGAGAACGTAGCGGCCGGCGGAGGCCCCTTCGGCGCAGTCATCGCCCGGGACGGCAGGGTCGTCGCCACCGGTGCCAACCGGGTCACGCCCGACTGCGACCCCACGGCACACGCCGAGGTGAGCGCCATCCGCGCCGCAGCAAAGAAACTGGGCACGTTCGACCTGAGCGGCTGCGAAATCTACACCTCGTGCGAACCGTGCCCGATGTGCCTCGGGGCGATCTATTGGGCGCGGCTGGATCGGATGTACTACGGCAACGACAAGCACGATGCCGCCAGGATCGGATTCGACGATGCGTTCATCTACCGGGAGCTCTCGCTCAAACCCGCCGACCGGAAACTGAAATCGGCCGTTCTGCTGCCCGAAGAGGCGATCGCAGCCTTCGAAACCTGGGAAGCCAAGTCCGACAAGGTCGAATACTGACCCGGCGGGGACTGACCCGGCAACCGGCAACGAAAGGGCTCCGGCGGAATCTTCCGCCGGAGCCCTTTCATGGATATGCTTCGGCGATCAGCCGCACTGCGCCTTGCGGAACTCCGAAGGCGTCATGCCGTACCGATTCTTGAACAGGCGGTGAAACGACGAGAGGTTGGGAATCCCCGCCTCCTGTGCGATGGCATTGACCGTGTATTCGGGATAGCGGATCAGCAGGCGTGCGGCATACTCCATCCTCAGCCCGTTGAGATAACCCGCCAGGTTGGTGCCCGCACCGGCCTGGATAACCTGTGCGATCTGGTTTTTCGAAATGTTTATCAGCCGCATCAGGTCTTCGCGCGACAGTCCGGGATTCAGGAAAAGCCGTTGCTCGTTGATCTTCCGGTCGAGCTGTTCGAAAAGCCTCATCGCCTTCCGGTCGTCCCCGTCCGCCCCGACCCGGGCCTGCACCCCGCCGCCGGCCTCCTTGTCGTCCTCGTCCGAACCGTCGACCGCACCGGAATCCCCCGTCACAGGGGCGGGAACGCAGCCAGCCCCCTCTTCCGTCTGCCCTCCGACATGCAGCAGGCGTTCCTTATAGGCGAGCAGTCCCGCCACGGTATCCACCATCGCCTTGTTCTTGCGGCGGATCGTATACATGTAATAGCGGTTGCGCCACAACAGCACCGCCAGCAGGAGCACGATGGCCAGCGCCGATACGAGCAGGATGCTGTGGATGCGGAGCCGCGCGGCAGTGGCCTGCAACTGCTGCTCCTTTTCATGCACGTCGTTGGCAATGGCCAGATCCATCGCAGCACTCAGCTGCTCGCGGCGCTTGAGGCTGTCGGTCAACACGGCCAGCCCTTCGAAATAGGCCGCAGCACGTTTGAAATCGCCGCGCGCCTCATATGCCCGCCCCAAAGTCCGCTTTACGGACATCATGTGGTAATTGATCGTGTCCCCGTGCTCGATCAGGAAGCGCTCGCGCGGCTCGCAGAGCCGGATGGCCTCGTCGTAACGCCGCTGCCCCATCAGGTAGGGAATGACCAGATAGTCGTCCTTGGTGTAGGCACCGCCGATGCGCACCCACTCCTGATAGGCCCGTTCCGCTTCATCGTAACGCTTCAGCTGGCCGTACAGCACGGCACGCTGTGCCATCAGGGTCTTATGCTCCTTCTCGTACAGGCCGCCGATCGAGGGCACCCCCTCCGAAGAGCTCCCGATGACCCGTTCGAGGTCGTCCAACACCTCCACGGCCTCTTCCAAACGGCCGTCGCGCTGCAACAGGATCAGCAGCGTATTGTAATCGTAACGCAGGTTGTCGTACTTGTATTTGTAATCCGCCCCTTCCATCAGGGCGATAGCATCCCGGATCAGCCCGTAGCCCCGCTCCTTATCCTCCTGGTAACAGAGCATTTTGCCCATGTTGAACAGTGCGACCGACTCCATCGCCGTATCGTTGCAGGCGCGGGCCTTTCGGAGCAACAGTTCGGTACACTCCGCCTGCCGCTCCTCGTCGTGGAGGCAATCGTAGGAGGAGATCATCCGGTGCAGGACGTCCATGTACTCCGCATCGCTTTTCCGCACCACATCGCTTTCGAACGCACGTCTGTAATAACGGAGCCCCTGGTGGTAGCGCCCCGTATTGAAATAGAGGTCGCCTTCGGCAATATCCAGCCGGTAGGGTTCGAGCATTTTCCGCTCGCGCATCCGTTCGATAATGCGCCGGGCCTTGCCGAAATCCGTAAAAGTATATTCGTAGAGATAATCTTCGGTGAGCAGGCTGTCCGGCAGCTCCTCCTCCGCAGCCGCACGGGAACCCGACGCAAAGAGCAGGAGGCCGGCAAACAGGAACAGCCTTCTGAACGGCAAACAGACCATAGACGCGATAAAATAATAAGAATACAAGTACAAATATATGAAAAATTCAGGGATATTCCCCTCGTGGCTCCGCCACAAAAATCCGCCCGGTGCAAAAACAGAATTGCCCGGCAGGCAAGTGCCGGGCAATCTTTCAGGGAAGATCCGCACCGCAGACCTAAAGGGATCCTATGGCAAAATCGAACCCGGCATCCACGGAGGTCGTCTCCGCAAGCCGGATCTCGACCGTGCCGGGCGTATGGTAGGGGTCGAGCAGATCCGCCGAAGCGCCGAGCTTCACCTGCACCCTGTACCGGCCTGTCGGCAGTTCGATCGTCGCAGCCTTGCCCCGGAAGCTGCCCGGAATGGTATAATCGGGCGCCTTCGAGGTGCTGGAGCCCTCCTTCCATATCCTTATATCGGTCATGTATTCCCGCCCCGTCTTCGTGTTGGCGAGTTCGAGCACGCCCTTCGGGATGCGGTTGGGCTTCAAAAGCGTCACCCGGAACGTCCGGTCGCCCTCGGGCACCGCATCGTCCCACGACGAAGTGGAGAAATCTGCCGCCGACGAATACCAGTGGTAGGATTCGTAGGTCGGCTTCACCCACACGCTCATGGCAAACTCCTTCGTATCGTTGTCCGCGGTCGAAGGCACGTACCATATCCACGACTGATGGATCGTAAAGTCGCTCGATGCGATCGACGGCACGGAGGTGTATTTCTTCCCGCTCGAGGTATGGGGCCTGTTGTTGACGTCGAACACGTAACCGACCTTCCCGCCGGGGCTGTTCTTGTTGATCGTAAGGTCGGAAACCGTCCGCGTTTCGGAGTTATTCCAGCCGATGCTGCCGCTCAGCGTCCCGGAAACCTGCGGGTCTTTGCCCAGCATACCGCCGGAGATAGAGCCTCCGATACTCCACTGGAAGCCGCTCGAATAACTCGTGGAACCGATCGTGGTCTCGGGCACAGGAGTTCCCTGGCTGGGGAATTTAACCCCCGGAAGCACAGTGCCGTCGGTTGCGCAGAGGGTGTTGCTCACCTCAAACTTCTTCAGGTAGAAACCGCAAAGGTGCGACTTCACACCGCCGTGTTTTTTCGTCCACGAGCCGTTGTACATCTGGTCGTTGTGCACGGTGAATGTCCCCTCAACGATATAGTAGTCGCCCGCCGAGCTGCCGTTGGCCTGGAACGAGTAGAGCGGATAGACCGAATAGGCCACGTCGATCGTGCCCGAACGGGTCAGCTTGTCGGCCTTCGACGCCACGACATGCGCGAGCGTCTTGTCATTGAGGCACATCTGGTAGGTATGGTTGACGGTCTGGGGTGCGAACAGCTTTTTGATGTCGTAATCCGCCCGGGTCGCCCCTCTCCAAAGAGAGGCGGAACTCTCCTCTGCGGCTGCGGCGTATTTATTGACCCAGCTGACGAACGTGTCGAGGAAGATGTTGCAACTCCCCTCGTCATCGTCATGGACGAAGTCATCGAGGAAATAATAATTCGCATTCTTGTTGAACGCATACAGCAGGTGGTGATCCTTCCCGTTGTCGAGCCCCCCGTCCCCGGCATAACGGACTCCGTTCTCATCGCACCAGTCGCTGAGCTGCACATCGTCGGGATTCACGACGACGACCATTCCCCCGGCCCCGTAGACGCCGAGCAGTTTTTCCGTATTCGCGGCCACCTGATCCTGGGCGATCACCACGACCTTCAGGTCATCGGAAATCTCGCTTCCGGCATTCGTAAATCGCACGTTCAGCGCCGTCTGGAGGTAGTCGGGCATCCGGCCGACGATCGCCGCCGGCAGTTCGACCTTTTCGTCCGAGGCCGTGACAGGGTCTGCGAGGCCCTCGCCTTCCTCGATATAAATTCTGTCGTCGTCATGGTCGGTGTCTTTCTCACACGACGAAAATGCGACTGCCGCTGCGGCAATCAGCGCCGCTGCAAATAAAATTTTCCGTTTCATCTTCCGGTTTCAATAAATTACAGTCCCTCGGGACGGGTTTCCGCGAAACACGGCGGCAGGGGGCGGAGCGGAATGCCCCAGCCACCGCAAGGAGCGGGCGGACGGCTAAAAAACGTCCGGATTATATAAATGTATTCGAAAGGAGCGATGCCGCCGGCCTTCAGAATCTCCAGCCTACGGTCAGCGTAGCCACCCGGTTCGTCAGCTTATAGTCCCCGTCCTTGAGCAGGTCGGTACAGCCGATATGGTAGCGCAGATCCAGCACGAGGCCCATCTTGAATGTATAGGAGATACCCACGGGAATTGAGAAATCGACGGAATTGAGTTCATCCTTCAGGTCTGCCGTCTCCTTATAAGACCCGCCGTCGAGCGTTGCGGATATTTTGTTCTTCGCGCTTACCAGGAACGACGGCTGAATGCCGGCCTTGAGCGCAAGGCCCTTCGTCACATAGAAGTTGGCCAACACGGGCACGTCGATATAGTTCAGCTTGAAATTGTTCTTGGTCGTCTGGTCTAACTCCGAGGTCTTGATGCTGAACTCGTTCTCGGCGCCTTTCTGCGCGAACAGCACGTCGGCCGAAACGGCCAGCCATTTCACGGCGCGGTACTCGGCAAAAGCACCGACCACCAGTCCGGTTCTCACTCCGGATATCTCATCGTTCTTTTCGTCATCGTCGGCATGGAGGTCTGCGACGGTAAAACCGACCCTGGGCCCGAACGTAAACTTTTTCTGCGCCGACACCGGCACGGCAACGAGGATGACGAGCAAAAGAAGGAGTACTTTTTTCATACTTCGATTTGGATTAATGGGTTAATAGAATTTATAATGAAAAATAGACGTCCCGCAAAAACCGGAGTTTCAAAAAGGTTGGAACAAAGATAGTCAGGGCATCCCCTCCCGGCAAAACCATACCGCGGGAAATGTATCCCAGATTGTCGCCTTGTTGTATGAATTTATCCGGATCACGGCATGGGCGACCGGGCGGGGCGGGACGAACCGGAAGGAAGGGGCAGGGCCGGAAGGAAGCGGTATCCCGGGATCCCAGACACCCGCAAAAGAGGGCCGGCACCCGCCCGCGGCCCGCAGCCAGCACCCCGTGCAGCTGCTGATGCTGCCAAAAAAGTACATAATCCTGCCACGCACCCTGTTTTCCGGCGCAAAATTTCGGACATTGCGGCGAAATTCCTACCTTAGCAATGCAAACCGACACCCATGAAACACTATATCCTTATGCTGTCGGCCCTCGTGGCCGTATCCGCAGGCCGCGCACAGGTGGCCGTACACGAAAAAAGCCCGAAAACCAAATACGCCTTCACCCTCGCTTCGCCCCGCCAGACGGCCGCGATCCTCTACGACGCATCCGACGCCGCGGTGGTGAAACGCGCGGCGGAGCTCTTCGCCGCCGACGTGGAGGCCGTAACGGGCCGATACCCGCGGGTGACCTCCGCGGCCGGGGAAACAGGCCCGGCGGTAATCGTCGGGACGGTCGGAGGCAGCGCCCTCATCCGCAGGCTGGCCGAAGCGGGGAAGATCGACACCGCCCCGCTCGAAGGCGCCTGGGAGCGTTACCTGATCCAGACCGTCGCCAATCCCCTGCCGGGCATCCGCAAAGCCCTCGTCATCGCGGGCAGCGACCGCCGCGGCGCGGCCTACGGGCTCTTCACGCTCTCGGAGCTGATCGGCGTATCCCCCTGGTACTGGTGGGCCGACGTCCCGGTGAAAAAACATGCGGCGCTCCATGTCGACGCCCCGCCGACCTACTCCCAAACGCCGTCGGTGCGCTACCGCGGCATCTTCCTCAACGACGAGGACTGGGGTCTGACGCCCTGGGCCTCGCAGACCTTCGAGCCCGAGCGCGGCAACATCGGCCCCAGAACCTACGCCAAGGTCTGCGAACTGCTGCTGCGCCTCAAGGCCAACTACCTCGCCCCGGCCATGCACCCCGTTTCCACCTCATTCAACCAAATCCCCGAAAACAAGCTCGTAGCCGACACGTTCGCCATCGTGATGGGATCGACCCACTGCGAACCGCTGCTGCTGAACACCGCCAGCGAATGGGATACCAAGACGATGGGGCCCTGGAACTACGACAAGAACAAGGAGGGTATCAACCGCGTGCTCACGCAGCGCGTGCGCGAGAACAGCCCCTACGAGAACGTCTATACGCTGGCGCTGCGCGGCCTGCACGACGGCGCCATGTCGACCACGCTGCCCATGCACGAAAAGGTGCGGATGCTCCAGCAGGCGCTGCTCGACCAGCGGCGAATCCTCGCCGAGAACATCGACCGACCGGTCGAGACCGTCCCGCAGGCGTTCACACCCTACAAGGAGGTACTGGAAATCTATTCCAACGGGCTGGAACTGCCCGACGACATCACGATCGTCTGGCCGGACGACAACTACGGCTACATGAAACGTCTGAGCGGCGTGCGCGAGCAGCAGCGCACGGGGCGCTCCGGGGTCTACTACCATGTCTCCTACCTGGGCGTACCGCACAGCTACCTCTGGTTCAGCACGACGCCCCCGTCGCTGATGTACGAAGAGCTGCGCAAGGCCTATGACACCACGGCCGACCGGCTGTGGCTGGTGAACTGCGGCGACCTGAAAGGCTCGGAGATGCAGGTTTCGCTCTTCCTCGACATGGCCTGGGACATCGGCCGCTTCACGGCCGACAACGTCGTGACCTACCCGGCACGCTGGCTGGCCGGCATCTTCGGCGAAGCGTACTACGACCGCCTCGAGGCGATGACCCGCGAACACCTGCGGCTGGCCTTCCCCCGCAAACCCGAATACATGGGCTGGGGCTACCACTGGAACCGCTTCGACCACAACTGCGAGCAGCTTACCGACACCGATTTCTCGTTCACCAACTACGACGAGGCACAGCGGCGGCTGGAGGCCTACCGGCAGCTCGGCGCCCGGGCCGAAGCCCTGTTGCACGAGATCGGCGACGAAGCCCGCCCGGCTTTCTACCAGCTGGTCTACTACCCCCTGCGCGGCGCCGAACTGATGAACCGCATGACGCTCGGCGGCCAGCGCAACCGCTGGTACGCACGCCAGGGCCGCGCGGCGACCAATGCCGTGCGCGACGAGGTGCAGCGCTGCTACGACAGCCTGCAGGTCATCACCCGGGGGTACAACTCGCTGCTCGGCGGCAAATGGAACCACATGATGTCCATGCGCCAGAACTACGACGGCGTGAGCGCCTATTTCAACCTGCCGCACCTGGCAACGCACGATGCCGCAGGCGCTCCCCGGCTGGCATTGCAGGTCGCAGGCGAGGACGTCACGGGCGCCCGGGCCTTCCACGCCCTGCCTGCGTTCGACAACTACCTGCGCCGCACCTACCCCGTCGAGATATACAACCGGGGCGGCGGCACGCTCGCCTGGACGGCGCATGCCTCCGAACCCTGGGTCGTCCTGAGCAAATCCGCCGGAAAAACCGCCGACGAAGAGCGCATCACGGTGGGCATCGACTGGGAGAAAGCCCCCTCGGGGAACGCGGTGCCGGCCCAGATCGTCTTCCGCGCGGGTGAACAGTCCGAGAAGGTGCTCGTATCGCTCTTCAACCCCACCGCCCCGTCGCGCGCCGAGCTCCGCGGCATCTACGTCGAGAACAACGGCTGCGTCTCGATCCCCGCCGCAGGCTGCCACCGCGTCCGTGAAAACGACCGAATCAAAATAACAGCCGTCGAAGACCTCGGCATCGAAGGCCCCGCGCTGCAGCTGGGCGACCCGACCGCCCCGCTCCAGATCTTCCGCAGCCGCGACGTCCCGTGCGCCGAATACGACTTCTACGCCTTCGACGCCGGTTCGGTCGATGTCTACACCTACGTGCTGCCGACCTTCCCGCTCCACGCCGACCGCGATTTCCGCATCGGCGAGAACACGAACACCGACACCAAGTACAGCGTCCAGATCGACGACGGGGCATTGGCCACCCCCTCCTCGTCGCACGTTGAATACTCGCAGGTGTGGTTCGAAAGCGTGCTGCGCAACTGCGCCGTCAACAAATCGACGCTCCACATCGACAAGCCGGGACGCCACACGCTGCGCATCCGCGTCGGCGACCCGGGCATCGTCCTGCAAAAGATCGTCCTCGACTTCGGGGGCATGAAACGCTCTTACCTCGGCCCGCAATCGACCCTAATCGAATAACTTATGAAATACGTAACTCTCCTTTTCGCATGCCTTGCGGCATACTGCGCCGCGGCGCAAAATACGGCCTCGGCAGCCGCCCGGAGCGGCAACCCCGTCTTTGCGGGCTGGTACGCCGACCCCGAAGGGGTGGTCTTCGGCGACACCTACTGGATCTACCCGACCTACTCGGCCGACTACGACGAGCAGACCTTCATGGACGCCTTCTCGTCGAAAGACCTCGTACACTGGCAGAAGCATCCCCGGATCGTCTCCAACGACGAGGTGAAGTGGGTGAAACGCGCCATGTGGGCGCCCGCGGCCGTCCATGCCAACGGCAAGTATTACCTTTTCTTCGCCGGCAACGACATCCACGAGGGTGAAACCGGCGGCATCGGCGTAGCCGTGGCCGACTCCCCGGCCGGGCCGTTCCGCGATGCGCTGGGCAAGCCGCTCATCGACAGCATCGTCAACGGGGCCCAGCCCATCGACCAGTTCGTCTTCCGCGACGACGACGGCAGCTACTACATGTACTACGGCGGCTGGGGGCACTGCAACATGGTTCGCCTGTCGCCGGATCTGCTGCGTATCGTGCCCTTCGACGACGGCACCCTCTATAAGGAGGTCACCCCCGCGAATTACACCGAGGGGCCGTTCATGCTCAGGCACCGCGGAAAATATTACTTCATGTGGTCGGAAGGGGGCTGGACGGGCCCCGATTACTGCGTCGCCTACGCCATCGCCGACTCGCCCTTCGGGCCGTTCGAACGCATCGGCAAGATCCTCGAACAAGACCCGGCGATCGCCCGCGGTGCCGGGCACCACTCCGTCATACAGGTTCCGGGGCGGGACGAATGGTACATCGTCTACCACCGCCGCCCGCTGGACGAAACGGCAGCCAGCAGCCGTGAAACCTGCATCGACCGCATGTATTTCGATGCCGAGGGGCACATCGTCCCGGTCAGGATGACCCGCGAAGGCGTCGAAGCCCGCCCCATTCCCGCTGCCGGCAAGGCGCGGTAAACCCGTCCCGCAAGCGGGAGGCGTCCACGCACAAAATCCCCGTTCGGCAGCATTGTCGAACGGGGATTTTAGTGCCTGCCGGCACTTATGGGGAAACGGATGCGGCGTCACTCGCCCAACCGCTCGGAGAGCCAGCGCGCGAGCGAGTTCCGGAACTCGTCCTTGTATTTGAAGGTCTCGTTCCAGCCCCAGCCGTGCCCGCCCGTCGGATAAATATGGATCTCGCCCGGCACCGAGGCGGCTTTGAGCGCATTGTAGAACAACGTGCCGTTGATCGGGGGCACCCCGTCGTCGTCATCGCTGAAGGCGATGAACGTCGGCGGAGTCCCGCTGGTCACGCGCAGTTCGTTGCTGAACGCCGCAACCAGCCCCTCGGCCGGTGCTCCGCCCAGCAGATTCCTCCGCGACCCGGCATGCGTAAAACGTTCGTCCATCGTAATGACCGGGTAGACCAGGACGGCGAAATCGGGACGGTTCGCATCGCAGGTGAAGTGCGTCGCAGCCGTCGAGGCCAGGTGTCCCCCGGCCGAAAAGCCGATGACGCCGACCCGCGCGGGGTCTACGCCCCACCCGGCCGCATTCGCACGCACCAGCTCGATCGCCTGCTGCACGTCCCGGCGGGGCAGGTCGTAGTTGCCGTGGGGCATGGTGTATTTCAGCACGACGGCGGCAAACCCGCGCGCCGCGAACCACTCCGCCACCTGATAGCCCTCATGGCCGATAGCCAGGCCGCCGTAGGCACCGCCCGGGCAGACCACCACGGCCGGCGCCGGCTTCTTCCCTTCGGGGCGGTACAACGTGACATAGGGGGCGTTGTCGCGGTCGAATCCGGCACCGAGCCGCTCCGGGGCATACTTCCCGGCCTCGGGCCATAACCTGAACTCCTCCTTCTGCTGTGCAGGGACAGCTGCGGCGAGCAGCAGCGCCCACGCCGCCAAAATCAGTTTCTTTGTCATATCCATCGGTTGTTAACAGTAATACGATTTTTTCCGGGGTCAGCGCACGACCCGCACCCCATCGGGTGCCGACACGCTCGTCGAGACCTTCCCGTCGGCACCGCGCTCGTGGCGCACCCGGATAACGCCCCACGGGGTCGGGAACGTCCCCTCTGCCCACTTCAGGTGTCCCAGGTGGGGGCGCACCGCCACGGACTTGCAGCCCGGTTCGAGCGGCACGATGCCCAGCACGTGCCGCGAAAGCCAGGGAGTGGGGCCCGATGCCCAGCCGTGGCAAAGGCTGTGGCGCAACCCCTTGTAGCAATAGGCGCCCGACTCGGCATGGATGTCGAATTTCCCGGCCGGAACCGGCTCGTCGATACGCGCCGCACCGGCCGCATGCGCGTAATTGAGGTCTTCCCAGAAAGTCGTGGCCCCCAGGTCGAGCATCGCACCCCAATAATCGGAGATGATCTGCAAGGCCTCGTCGTAAAGGCCGCCTTCGGCCAGCGCCTCGAGCATGTAATATCCGTAGAAGGTCGAGAAACCTTCCGCCCCGCCCCGGGCGATCACCGTCCGGCACACCTTGCCGGGGTCGGCCAGCCCGGCCAGCACGAGCATCGCCGCCGCCTGCTTGTTCCGCAGGTGGTCGGGCACGTGCCGCCGCAACCGCCGCAGCGCCCCACGGCACTCCGACTGCATCTGCCTGTCGCCGAGCCAGCCGCCGATTTCGGCGCCGGCCTCCATGGCCATCACCATCAGGGCCTGATACCCGGCATGGATCACGTCGGGCATCTGGGACGTGGGCCAGTCCAGCAGGCGCTGGCCGCCCTGCAGGTTCTCGCGGTCGCCGTCCATCTGCGACGCCAGCACCCGCAGCAGGGCGCGCATATATTCCTGCTGTTCAACGAGATAGTTCAAATCGCCCTCGTACATATACAGGTCGCGGTGGATAATGACCCACCACATCGAGTAGGCCGCGATCCAGTTCATCCACCCGGGCAGCGGCGTATTGTCGCGCACGTGGTCGAGGCTCCGGCGCACGACCTCATTGCCGCCGAACACGCTCTGTACGGTCATCACCTCGGGGTGCATGTCCCCGAGCCATACCAGACGGTCGCGTTTCACCCCGTCCCAGAGGTACTCCTGCATATTGAGGTGGACAGTATAGGCCCCCGTCTCCCAGATGCGGTTCAGCCGTTCATCATCGCAGCGGAACGACCCCAGATAAGGGACGTCGCGGTAACGGAGGATCGCCCGCACGGCTTTCAGATTGAGCTCCGCATCAGGCTCCACCAGGTCGATCCGCACGAAGCGGAACCCCGAGTTCCCGGCCTCGACATTGCCCAGCCACGGCACGCCGAGCGTAAAATCGCGCAGCGAATGCTCGTTCGTGGCGCTGGCCATCGGGGCGTCGCCGCCGACGTCGCTCATCGCCTCGCTCACCGATTCGCCCAGGCGGATCCGCACCTTCAGCGCCCGCTGGTCGGCGCGTATCGCCGCCGAGAGCGCGATCCCGCCGCACAACTCCTTGCCGAAATCGAGCAGCACGGAAGCCGAGCGCCCGTCGCGGGTCGAGAGGCGGCAGACATCGGGCGTCCCGGTCGTCAGCTGCCCGTCGAAATTCCGGAGCAGCGCTTCGGGGTTTTCCACCCCCGCCGTCAGCTCGCCGGGCAGTGCGACCAGCCGCAGCGGGGTCACGTACCTGCGTGAAATCACATCCGCGGCACTCCGGCCTTCCAGCCCCTTCTCCAGTATGTTCTCCTGCCCGTACACGGCCGCCGCAAAGGCCAGCAGCAGGGCAAGCAATGCTATCTGTCTCATCGTGCAATCATCCGTTCGATTACCACCGGGTTGAACAGCCCCGAAGGCTGTAACTGCGAATCGGGACGCCACGGATTGTTCAGCGTCCATGTCCCGCGCTGATCCTCGGGGAGCCTGCTGTCGCCGATCAGGCGGTTCACCCACGTATTGACCACGTCGATGACGAGGGTATTCTTCCCTTTGCGCACGAAGTCCGTGACGTCGACCCTGTACGGCGCCGTCCACACGCCCCCGGCATACTTGCCGTTGACATAGATCTTGGCCATCACGCCGACCTGGCCCGTGTTCACGTACAGCCGGCCGGATTTCTCCTTTCCCCTGAGGTCGAACGTCGTCTCATAGCGGACACTGCCCGAGAAATAGCGCACCGAATCGTCGTCGGAGAGCCGCAAGTCTTTCAGTTCGTCCGCCACGACCGGCTCCGCCGGGCCCCGGCGCCCCTCCTGGAAGGTCAGTGTCCACGGCCCGTCCAGCGTCTTGACCCGCACCGGGGTCGGGAAATTCGCCGTCCCGTCCCTGTGCGCAGCGTTCGCCCCTTCCGCGCGCAGTACGACGAACAGGCTCTGGTCGGGCTCCAACACCATCGGCAGCGTCGTCCTGCGACCGTCATCCTCGAACTCCGGCAGCGGACGGATCGCCCCCGTCACGGCATCCCATGCCTCGGGCACAGAGCCGGTCACACGCAGCGTGCAGGGGAAAGCGATGCGCGCGTCCGACTGGTTGGTCAGGAAGTAAATCTGCTCGTCGCCCGCATCGCGGTGCCCGAAGAGCACGGGGACATCGGCCCCGACCTCGCAGTCGGGCAGACACTGCACATAGGCCAGCGCCTCCTCCATGCTCATGCCGTCCAGCACGGCGCCCTTGCCGTAGCGGGCGGCCTTCACAGCCTTGCCGTCGACCCCGCCCCAGAGCTCCGCAGCCATGCGGCGCACCCGGGCGTCGGCATCGGGATAGCCTTCGAGGCTCGGCGAACGCTGCGGCGCAGGCCCCAGCAGCACGCCGCCCTCACGGACGAGCACCTGCAGCTTCGCAAGCAGTTCGGGGCGCATCGTCTTGAGCTTCGGCAACACCAGTATCCGGTATTGCGTCCCGTGCGGAAGCGTCCACAGGCCGTCCTTCACGGTGGCGCGTTCCAGCAGCACCTCGCCGTTGATATAATCGTACTGGTACCCTCGGGGCAGCGCCGGGTCGGTGACGCCCGTCATTTTCGGGGCGTCCTCGCCGATGAAATAGGCCACGTCGGCGACGTTGAGCCCCTGCTGCAACATGTAATTGACACGCTTGAGGTAATCCGTGAAGAGGTCGATATGCGAGAACCACGTGTTGTTGCGGTTGAATTCCGTTCCGAACCAGGCATTCATGCCGGGCAGTTCGTCGCCCGGCTGCGAAATGTAGACGTGCAGCAGCGTGTTGTTGATCCCCTCGGAGAAGAACCTGTCGCCGCGCGGCTTCACCATCGCCGGATAACGCCCGAAATCGTTCCCGGCCGAGGTGTACGACTCGGCCGACACTTTCCGCTTGCCGTAGATGTGGGCGCACGACGAGGCGGCACGGTTCTCGATGTCGCCCAGCGACCCTTCGCCCCAGAATTCGCCCCCGACCTCGTCCGACTGGCCGCCGTACTGCAGGAACTCGCCGGGGTAACCCCAGTGGCCGTAGTTCTCCAGCCACAACGTCAGCCCGTATTTGTGCGCGATTTCGCGCAGCCCCCCGATATGCGCATAGGCCAGCTTGTCGGCCGCCAGGCGCCGCATGTCCCACAGGAACCGGTCGGAGATATCCTGGCTGCCGACCACCACGCCGTCGTAAACGGGCAGGAACGGCAGGGCATCGTAGCCGTAACGCTCCCTGAAGTCGGTCAGGAAGGTATCCGTAAAGTTCTGCCCTCCCTTCTCGTAGCTGTCGGCCACCACCACGCGGAACGTCCTGCGGTCTTCGGCCGGGATGCGGCGGAGTATCTCACCGATAAAGGCGTCGAAATGGTGCTGCAGGTAGGCCGGGGTCATCTTGTCCACTTCGAGCCCGGTGCCTTCGGGCGCCGCGGGCGAATTCTGGATGCCGGTCGGGCGCATCCCGGTACGCATGACGACCCACTCCCCGGCAGGGGCTTCCCACACCAGGCGGTCGCCGTCGAGACATTCCGTTATGTCGACCACCTCCGCGGGGTCGACCGCCAGCGACTCCGCGTCCAGCACGGGCTGATCGCGCCACTGGTACTCCTCCCAGTAGGGCAGCGGCGACTGGAACATCTTGGCAAAGGTCTTCTCCGCATAACGCTCCACACGGGGCAGCGACGAGAGAAGCACCTCCCCCAAACCCGTATCCTTCCCCGCGCCGCGGACTATGAGCCGGAACTCGCGCCCCGTGGTCTTCGCCACGCTGACCGAAACCGGGGCGTAAGGGTCGAAACCGACCTCGATATTGGGATTCGAGCGGTCGATCCCGAACGATGCGACCGTCCGGTAGCCGTCCGCCCCCTTCACCTGCAATTCGGCCTGGGCACGTATCGGACGGCGGGCGGGCCACACCGTGATGTTGCGCAGATCCAGGTCGGCGTCCGTCACCAAGTCGATGACGGCTTCGGGGCTGCCGTCGAAGAGGAGCTCCGTCGCCGGATCGCCGTCTATGAGGCATTGCGCCCCGGCAGTCGTGCCGGCAGCCGTCACACGGGTGTCAGCCGCCGTCAGCGCCGCACGCCCCACGGCGGGAGCGGGATAGGCGACCACCCGCACGTCCTGGAAATCGGCCGACGGACGCGGCAGCTCCACCTCGACCTTCCCGCCGCCCCGGACATGCGCCTTGACCGAAGCCAGGTAACGCATGGCCTGCCCGGGTTCGATCCACGGCCCTCCGGCCTGGCTCCAGCCGGGGCTGTTGAACATGCCGATCTCGATACCCAGCTCCGAGGCGCGTTTGAGCGCCGCATGGGTCACTTCCCACCATTCGTCCGTAAAGAGTTTCACGGGGGCATAGGGCGTCGCCAGCTCCCCGAGGCCGATATTGCCGATGAAGGCACGGTTGATCCCCGCCCGTTTCATCGCTTCGAGGTCTTTCACCACGCCCTCCTTCGAGACATTGCCCGAAAGCCAGTACCAGTAAACCGAGGTCTGGACAGAGTCGGGCGGCGCCACGAACCCCGCGGCCAGGGCGGCCTGCCCCGCCAGCGGAGCGAGGGCCAGCGGCAGCATCAGAATCAGTTTCGATAGTTTGTTCATCGCAGGAATATTTCAGGTTATGGGTAAAAATCGTCCTGTGCAGGCAGCCGTCCCGCACGGGAATGCGGCCCGCGGCAGCAGCCGTCCGCCCCGAGGCGGAAGGGTCATTTGGCCACCCTGAGCGTCAGCGTATGGCTTCCGGCACCCAGCTGATGCACCTTCCCGCCGTCCACGTTGGCCGGCAGGTAGAGCGTTGCGGTACTGTTGGCCGGGATTCGGACGCGGTAGGTCACCGTATTGCCCCGGCGCGTCCATGCCGACACGATCCGCCCGCAGGGGGCGTCGTGCGAAGCCTCGAATTCCTCGGGGCCGACGAAATTCGGGCACAGCAGGATGTGTTTGAAGCCCGGCGCTTCGGGGTCGGGCTTGATGCCGCCCAGCCCCTTGAAGAACCACCCGCCGATCTCGCCGAACATCATGTGGTTGTCCGAGATGTCGCGCGTGGCTTCGAGGTTCCAGTTTTCGAGCAGCGTGGTGGCGCCGTTCACGATCCACCATCCCCACGAAGGATAGGTGTCCTGCACCGCGACCTTGTAGGCCGTTTCGGCATGGCCGTTCTCGCTCAGCGCATTGAGGATGGCCTTGGCGCCCAGCACCCCGACGTCGAGGTGGAACCCGGCTTCGGCGACCTTGCGGGCGAGGTTGCCGGCGACCTTGGCGACCATCTCCTCGGGCACGACGCCCCACATCAGCGGAACGCTCAGCTCGGTCTGCGTGCCGCTGGCATAGATGCCCGTCGCACGGTCGAGGTATTTGTCGTTGATGGCCCCGCGGATTTCGCCGGCCAGTGCCTCGTAGTGCTTCCGGTCGGTCTCCCGGCCGAACAGGGCGGCGGCACGGGCGAGGATCGTGGCATCGACGTAGAAATAGACCGACGAGGTCAGCTCCAGCGACGACTGCGAGCGGACGGGCACCCAGTCGCCGCGTCCCCACGAGGAGAGGTGCCCCGGGCTGCGGCGGTCGACGTAATCGACATAGCGTTTGATATTCTCGTAGCAATCCTCCAGCGGCTTCGTGTCCCCGTAGAAGAGGTAGAGGTTCCACGGGATGATGGCAATGGTACTCGTCCAGTCCAGCCCGTTGGCCGTGCCGTAGCCCCAGCCGCCGGTGGGGATGATGTCGGGCAGCACGCCGTTGGGCTGCTGTTCGTCGCGGTGGTCGGCGAGCCACTTCTCGTAGACCGTAATGCCGTCGTAGTTGTACAGCGCCGTTTCGATGGCCAGATGGCCGTCGCCCGTCCAGCCGTTCTTCTCGCGCTGGGGGCAGTCGGTCGGGTAACCCATCAGGTTCGAGAGGTAGGCCTTGTTGGTGGCGTCCCAAAGTTTGTCCACCAGGTCGTTCGACGTCTCGATATGCCCCACGGGAGTCACGTCGCTGTGCATGGCATAGGCCATCAGGTTCTCCGCAGACAGCTCTACCGGCCGGTCGGCAACCACCTCGACATAGCGGAAGCCCTTGTAGTTGAACCGGGGCATGAACTCGTCGTCGCGGCCGCTCAGGGTCACCACGTCGGTCTGGAACAGGTCGTCCTTGTCCGTCGGACGGAAATAGACGTCGATGTTCGACAGGTCGGCATGGCCGTCTTCGCGCAGGCGTTCGGCATGGATGAGCCGCAGCTGCGTCCCGGCCTCACCCCTCAGGCGGAGCTTCGTCACACCGGCCATGTTCTGGCCGAAATCGTAGAGGTAGCTCCGTTCGTCGAGCTTGCGCACGCTGCGCGGCCTGTATTGGGTGACGTTGCGGATCGGCACCGTCTGCTGTGCCGTGACCCTCTGCGACGGCGCGCCGCGGTACATCACCCCACCCCAGGCCGAGTCGTCGAACCCGGGAGCGCTCCAACCCGGCTGCTCGAGCCGCGCGTCGTAATGCTCCGAAGTATAGATGCTGTTGAACACCAGCGGCCCGCCCGAGGTGCGCCAGTCGAGGTCGGACTTCACGACCCCGTGCGTCCCGTCCGCATATTCGATACGCAGGTCGAAGCAGAACGCCGGGCGGTTGCGCCACGGCGCCCGCTCGAAGTTCCACACGGCGCCCGACTGGTGGTTGTACCAGCCGTTGCCCAACAGGATGCCCACGGCATTGGCCCCGTCCTGCAACTGCCGCGTCACGTCGTAGGTGACGTAGAGGTTCCGGCGGTCGAAGCGCGTATACATCGGGTCGAGGCGGTGGTCGCCGACCTTCCGCCCGTTGATATGGAGTTCGTACAACCCGGCCGCCGCGACATAGGCGCGGGCCGATTTCACGCGTTTGCCCACGGAGAACTCCTTGCGGAAATAGGGCGCGGGCTTATGGTTTATGTCGTGGTGGTCGCTGATCCAGCATCCCTGCCAGTTCCCGACCCCCATCATGCCGGTCTCGAACGCCGCGACCCCGGACGAGGAGCGCGCGTAGTCCTTGTCCCAGACCGTCACGGCCCAGTAATAACGGGTGAAGGGATCGAGCTGCGGCCCGGCGTAACGGACGAGCATCCCGTCCGAATCCGTGCGCCCCGAATCCCACACGTCGCCGCGTCCGGCGGCCACGGCGGCGGAATCCCGCCCCACGACGACCCTGTAAGCCCGCTGGAGCGCCCCGGAACGGCTGTCGTCCAGACGCCAGCCCAGTCGCGGCGCCGGGGCGTCGATGCCCAGCGGCGCCTCCAGATGTTCGCACCGCAGCCCCACGGGCGTACACGGTGCCGCGGCCTGCGCACCGATCGCGGCAGCCGCAAAACAAAGCGTTAAGAGTATCTTTTTCATAAAACGGTAAAATTATCGTTTCCGTCCTCCGGCGGCAACGGCACCCGCCGCGTTCCGGGGTACAAGTACGGACAGCTCCGGCGCCCGAAGCCGCAGGGATACCCCGTCCGCAGGCTTCCGGCATACGGGGATGCCCGTCGGCCGCCGCTCCCGGGCGGGGACTGTCCCGGGCATCGTCGGATCAGAGGTTGAACGCCCGTTTCAATTCGTCCATCTGCTCCTGCGTCGTCCCGGCGGGCTCAAAGCCCATCGAACGGGCCGTGAGGTAGATCTGCGCCGATTTCGAGAGCACGTCGACCTGGTCGAACGCCTCGAAGATGTCGGGCCCTACGGCACATACGCCGTGTTTCTCCCACATCACCACGTCGTACTCGCGCAGCTGCGCGATGGTGGCCTCGGCCAGTTCGACCGACGAGGGCATCTTATAGGGGACGATTCCCAGCCCCTTGGGGCAGAAGGCCCGCGTCTCGGGAATCATGCTCCACAGGAGGTTGGTCAAGACGTCCTTTTCGAGGAACGCAGGGTTGTGCGTCATGGCGATCAGGTCGATGGGATGGGTGTGCAGCGCCGCCTTGTAGCCGTTGCCCGAGGCGATCATCTGGTTGTGCATCGCCAGGTGCGAAGCCAGCTCCGAAGTGGGTTTCACCGCCTTGTCGGCGATGATCTCGTACGACGCGCAGTCGTCGAGGATGCGGATTACCGAGCCGTTCTCCATCGGGCGGCGCGCCAGGTCGCGCATACGTTTGTTGGTACCCTTGCAGAAGAAATAGCACCCCTTGAGGCGGGGCAGTGTGGTGCCGATCGGGAAACGCCCGCTGACCGGCTCCATCGCGCGGATCGCGTCGTCGACGTGCTCCGTGATGTTTACCGTGATGTTGCCGCCGTTGCGTTCGGCCCACCCCTTCTGCCAGAGGTAGCCGGCCGTTTCGGCCACTTTGTCCACCTCGGCGGCCAGCGCCGGGCGGTTTTCGAGTATGGATTTCATCGTCAGAACAAATTAGGAAATACGAGTGAGAAAATCAGGATCGCCAAGCCACAGACCAATACGCCCACGGTCTTGGCCGACACGCCGCGCCACTCCCGGAGGATAATGCCCCACACGTTGGAGAAGGTGACGTTGAGCGCCATGAGGATGCACCAAGCGAATGCCGCCACGACCGATCCGGGCTCGAAGAAGGTCTGCCCGATGCCGAAGCCGAAGAACTGCGAGTACCACAGCGCCCCGGCCAACGCGCAGAACAGCAGGTTGTTGGCATAGAGCGACCCCTTGCCGTAGTCGCCGAACGTGCGGTTGCGCGCATTCTGCCACAGGCAGTAGGCGGCATTGGTCACGAAGCCCCCGAGCGTCACCATCAGCGTGGCGGGCAGCGTGCGGAACAGGGCGCTGCCGCCCTCGACCTGCAACGGCCGCCCAGCCTCCAGCCCGAGGTTGAAGCAGGCGCTCATCACGCCCGCCAGCAACGCCACGGCCAGCCCCTTCGTGAGGGCGAAGTCCTTGACGGCGGCGCGTTTCTCCTCGTCGGTCATGTTCTGCGAGCGCAGCGACCCGGCGTAGCCGATCACGGCGATGCCCGCCAGCGTAATCGAGACGCCCAGCAGCAGGATCAGCCCTTTGCCCGCAAAGAGGTTTTCGCCCGCAAAGATGGCGGGGAAGAGGGTGCCGAACCCGGCGCAGGTGCCCAGGGCGATCGACTGCCCGAGCGCCACCCCGAGGTAGCGCATCGACAGCCCGAACGTCAGGCCGCCCACACCCCACAGCACGCCGTAGCCGGCGGCCTTGAAGGCGGCGGAGGGGTCGGTCGAGAGAATTTCCCCGAGCGAGCTGCCCGCGGGAACCGCCAGCAGTGCCCCCAGCAGCGGGAACACCAGCCATGCGAAGATGCCCTGTACCAGCCAGAAGCTCTCCCACGACCACTCCTTCACCTTTTTGATGGGTACATAGGAGCTCGACTGGCAAAAGCTGCCGACGGCGATGATCAGAAGTCCGAGAAGCGTATTCATGGCCTTTGTTTTAGAATGCGGTACGGTATAGTTTTTCGATATCCCCGACCGAGGTCGGACGCGGGTTGCCGCCCGTGCAGACGTCGTTGAACGCCGCCACGGCCAGCGCGGGGATGTCCTCCTCCCTCACGCCGATCTCGTGCAGGCGCTGCGGGATGCGGATGCTCAACGACAGGTCGCGCACGGCCCTGACAGCCGCGGCCACGCCCTCGTCGACGCTCATGCCCGCGGTATCGACGCCCATCGCCCGCGCGATGTCGAGGTATTTGGCGCGCGAGGGCGACTCGGCATTGTATTCCATCACATAGGGCAGCAGCAGTGCGTTCGCCACGCCGTGCGGCGTGTCGTAGAACGCCCCCAGGGGGTGCGCCATCGAGTGCACGATGCCCAACCCGACGTTCGAGAAACCCATGCCCGCGATGTACTGCGCCTCGGCCATGCCGTTGCGGGCGACGGGGTCGCTGCCGTCCTCGACGGCATTCCGCAAGTGCGCGGCGACCAGTTCGATGGCCTTCAGCCCGAACATGTCGCTCATCGTCCACGCCCCGGGCGTGATATACCCTTCGATGGCGTGCGTCAGGGCGTCCATGCCCGTAGCGGCCGTCAGCCCCCGGGGCATCGACATCATCAGTTCGCAGTCGATCACCGCGCACATCGGGATGTCGTTGGGATCGACGCAGACCATCTTCTTGCGGTTCTCCTCGTCGGTGATGACATAGTTGATCGTCACCTCGGCCGCCGTCCCCGCGGTCGTCGGCACGGCGAAGGTCGGCACGGCGCGGTGCTTGGTGTCGGCCACGCCCTCCAACGAGCGCACGTCGGCGAACTCGGGGTTGTTGACGATGATGCCCACGGCCTTGGCCGTGTCGATCGACGAACCGCCGCCCAGCGCCACCATGCAGTCGGCGCCCGAAGCCTTGAACGCCTCGACGCCCTGCTGCACGTTGCGGATCGTGGGGTTGGCCTTGATCTGACTGTAAATCTCATAGGGAATGTCCGCCCCGCGGAGCACCTCCTCGATCTTCGCGGCCACGCCGAACCGGATGAGGTCTTTGTCCGTTACGAGCAGCACCTTTTTAAAGCCCCGCTTGCGGATCTCGTCGGCGATCACCGAGCGGCACCCTGCGCCGTAGTACGACGTCTCGTTCAGTACGATGCGGTACATGGCCTTAGCGTTTGGAGGTTACTTCCCTTTCGTACTGCTGGATCCCGGCGATGAACTCCTCGCCCACGGGCACGTCGTTGCGCAGGCAGAACATGTCCCATACGGCGTTCCAGGGCAGCGACTTCGACTCTTCGAGCAGCGCCAGGCGCTCGAAGCCCTGTCCGGCAGCCTCGTACCGGCGAAGCTGCGCGAGCGGTTCGAGCAACGCCTGCATCAGGCACTTCTGCGTGGCGCGCGAACCGATGACATAGGCGCCGATGCGGTTGATCGAGGCATCGAAATAATCCAGCCCGATATGAACGCGGTCGAGCGCATCGCAGCGTACGATCTCCTTGCACAGTTCCAGCGTATCGTCGTTCATGATCGTCACGTGGTCGGAATCCCAGCGCACCGGGCGCGACACGTGCAGCATCACCTCGGGGATGAACAGCAGCAGCGACGAAATCTTGTCGGCCACGATCTCCGTGGGGTGGAAATGCCCCGTGTCGAGGGTCACGATCTTGCCGCGGCTGGCTCCGTAGCCGATGTAGAAGTCGTTGCTCCCGACGGTATAGCTCTCCAGCCCGATGCCGAACACCTTCGACTCGATGCAGTCCTTCATGTGGTCGTATTCGGTCTCGAAGATGCGGTCGAGCGAGTCGCGCAGCAGCTCGCGGTAGAGCATGCGGTTCACCGTAAGGTCTTTCGAGCCGTCGTGCACCCAGAGGTTCATGATCGAGGGGTCGCCCTGCGCCTTGCCCATCTCTTCGGCAATGGCGCGGCAGCGCTTGGTGTGTTCCACCCAGAAGTCCCGGATTCCGGGGTCGGGATTGGCCAGCGAGAGATCGCCGCTCTTGGGGTGCGAGAACGACGTCGAGTTGAAGTCGAGCTTCATGCCGTGCTCTTTCGCCCACTCGATCCAGCCCTGGAAATGTCGGGGCTCCACCTGGTCGCGGTCGACCGTCTCGCCGCCGAACTCGCCGTAGATCTCATGCAGGTTCAGGCGGTGCGTACCGGGGATGAACGACTTGGCCTTGAGGATGTCGTCACGCAGCTCCCCGATGTTGCGGGCTTTGCCCGGGTAGTTGCCCGTGGCCTGGATGCCGCCCGTGAGGTCGCCGCCCCGGTTTTCGAAGCCCGTCACGTCGTCCGCCTGCCAGCAGTGGAGCGAGAGCGAAATGTTCTGAAGCGCCGCGAGCGCCTTTTCGGTGTCTACGCCGATCCCCGCATAGCGTTCCCGCGCGATGGCGTATGCCTTTTCGATAAGTTCCGTTTTCATAAGAATGACAGTTTTATTTTTTCGGTTGATATGTTTTCGTTTCGATCGAGCGGCCGATGTAGCGCCGCATTTCGGCGAGCGAAGAGACCACGCCCGCGGCACGCGCCTGCACCATGATGTTGCCCAGCGCCGTGGCTTCGGCAGGGCCCGCCACGACGGGGATGCCGACAGCGTCGGCCGTCATCCGGTTCAGCAGGTCGTTCTGTGCACCGCCGCCGATGACGTGCAGGCATTCGATTTCGAACGGCGCCAGCCGCCGCAATTTACCGAGCACCTCGGCGTATTTCGCGGCCAGCGAGTCGAATATCAGCCGCATCAGCGCCGCATCGTCCGCCGGGACGGGGACGCCGTGTGCCGCGCACCACGCGCGGATCGCCTGCGGCATGTCGGTCGGCGCGGCGAACTCCGCGGCATCGGGGTCGATGACCCCCGGCGACGGGGCAGCGCCCTCGGTCATGCGCACGATCTCTTCATAGCTATACTCCCTGCCCTGGCGGCTCCACACCGCGCGGCACTGTTCGAGCAGCCACATGCCGGTGATGTTCTTCAGGAAACGCACCGTGCCGTCCACGCCGCCCTCGTTGGTGAAGTTCATCGCATAGGACTCCTCCGTAATGATCGGCTCCCGCACCTCGATGCCCATCAGCGACCACGTCCCCGACGAGAGGTAGGCAAAGCGCCCGTTCCGGGCGGGTACGGCCGCCACGGCCGAAGCCGTATCGTGCCCCGCGACGGCCACCACGGGCACCGCCCCCAGCCCGGTCTGCCGGGCTACGGCGTCGCAGAGCGCCCCGATCCTCCGGCCGGGCATCACCACCCGCGGGAAAAGCGCGGGATCGACACCCGCCTCGCGCAGCAGCAGGCCGTCGATCTCCCGCGTACGGGGATCCATGAACTGCGACGTCGAGAGGATCGTATACTCGCATACCTTCTCGCCGGTGAGCAGGTACGACAGCGCGTCGGGCATGAAAAGCACCGACGCGGCATTTTCCAGCGCCGACATCCCCTCCCCGCGTGCGGCACGGAGCTGGAAGAGCGAATTGAAATTCATGATCTGGATACCTGTGCGGCGGTACACTTCCTGCCGGGGTATTTTCCGGAAGAACTCCTCGGGAACCCCGTTGGTATAGGGGTCGCGGTAAGCCCTCGGAAGCCCGGCCAGCGTACCGTCGGCCGCCACGCAGGCCATGTCGACGCCCCACGTGTCGATACCGATCGAATCGACCGGAATCCTTCGCTGCCCGGCCAGCGTCAGGCCGTGCAGGATCTCTTCGTAGAGGGAGTAGATGTTCCAATAGAATTTGCCGCCGAGTGCGAGCAGGCGGTTCGGGAAGCGGTGCAAAACTTCGAGGGCGATGCCGTCGCCGCAGAGCGTGGCGAGAATGACACGGCCGCTCGTGGCACCGAGATCGACACCGACGAAATAACGGTTCATCACGGAAAGTTTTAGGTTACTGATGCAAAACTATACAATCTTTTCCCTACCTTTGTTGATGGTTTTGACAAACTATATATAGATTTGACACTATGGACGACCGGCCGCTGAGCATCCTTCACTACCTGCCAGTCTCCCCGCGCGACGAGCAGTGGGGCATCGTCTGCACCACGGCCGGGCACCAGCACGTCCCGCCGGGGACGCCCTACCCCGTCTCGGAACATCCCGAGCACTACCTGTTTTACAAAGGCAGCGGCCGCACGCTCGACGAGTACCAGCTGGTCTACATCACCGCCGGGCGGGGGCGCTTCGAGTCGGCATCCTGCCCGTCGCAGACGGTCGAGGCGGGCACCATGCTCCTGCTCTTCCCCAACGAATGGCACTCCTATTCGCCCGACCCCGGCACCGGATGGACGGAGTGGTGGGTCGGCTTCCGCGGCGCCAATATCGACAGGCTGGAGCAGCAGGGGTTCCTCTGCCGCCGGCGCCCCCTGCTGCGAATCGGGTGCAGCGGCGGCATCGAGCGGTGCTACCGCGAGATCATCGGCACGGTCGAGGAGGAGCGCGTGGGATTCCAGCCGCTCATTTCGAGCATCGTGCTCCACATCCTGGGGTCGGTGCTCTTCAAGCACAGCAACCTGCTCTACTCCGACAACCCCGTCGTCGAGAAGATCAACCGCGCGAAAGCCATCATGCGCACAGACTTCGGACGCAACCGCTCGCCCGAACAGATCGCCCGCGAAGTGGGCATGGGCTACACGTGGTTCCGCCGCGTCTTCCGCGAATACGTGGGGATGGCGCCGGCGCAATACCAGCACACGATGCGGCTCAACAAGGCCCGGGAACTGCTCGCGACGACAGCCCACAGCATCTCGGAAATAGCCTATGCGCTTGGCTTCGAAAGCGTGAGCGCCTTCTCGCTCTTTTTCCGCCTCCGCGAGCGGCTCAGCCCCAGCCAGTACCGCGCCCGCTTCCGGGGCGAAAAGGGGCAGTGACCCGCCGGGGCCGGCCAAAGCAGCAACCCGCCGGGACAGGCCAAAGCCGTGACGCACCGCGGGCAGCCCAAGGCAGCGATGCACCGGGGCAAACCAAGACTGCGAGCTGCCGGAACAGACCAAGGCCGTGACGCACCGGCACAACGGCTCACTTGGGCAAACCGGGGCAGCGACCCGCCACCGGCCAAGGCAGCGACCCTCCGGAGCAAACACGAGCCAATGTTATGTATTAAAATGAAATCTCACCATATTGCTTACAATCTGTAAGTACAACATGCCGAAAAACCACCCATCCTTTACCTTATTTCCTGTTTCAGCCTAATCACTCCCCATAAAATCCCCGTTAAGAACACTTTACGGGGCTTCGCGCATTTCTTCTGCACTTTGGCGGCGGCCGGAAAATTGTTATCTCCCCGGGGTTTCGGGGGAGCTTATCCCTTCCGGCAAAAAATATTTTTATATTTTTTATATTTTTTCAAAAACCCGCCCCGCAGGCCGGCATATATTAAATAATATCAAAAACAAGGCATCCCCGAAGCACCCGCAACCGGAAACCCACTGCGCATCAAGCCGCATCGGAGGATATATTTTGGCCCGAAATCCCAAAATATTCAAAACACATTGAATTTTATTTTCATTTTTATAAAAATATTTTAACCCGCATTCAACAATGGTTCGCCGGGTTAAAATAAAATGTTAAGTTATTTATATTTAGCCTTATAACACCTGTTTTCATCCGGAAAAGAGGGCCGAAAAGACCCTTTCCGAGCATTCCTGCTTACATTTCATCTATTTTGAACATTTGGCAAATTCGTTTTAATTATTTTTCTTTGTTGCGTAAGAAAGTATCATTTACTTATGCAAAAAACGAAACTCCTACTCAACATTCTTGCATTTTTCCTATGTGCCCTGCCGGCGATAGCCGTAGCGCAGGGGGGGGGGAAATGTGACCGTCAGAGGCATCGTCACCTCGGCGGATGACAAGCAACCCCTCATCGGGGTCAACGTGATTTCCGGAGCCGCCAGCGGGGTGAGCACCCTTGCGGACGGAAGCTACTCGATCAGCGTCGCCGCAGGGACGACACTCACCTTCCAGTACATCGGCTACAAGCCCGCCACCTTCACGGTTCCGGGCGGCAGCGCCTCGCTGACCTACAACGTCTCCCTCGAGAGCGAGGCACAGGCGCTCGACGACGTGGTGGTCATCGCCTACGGTGTCCGCAAGAAGGGCACCATCGCCGGGTCGGTATCGACCGTCAAGGCCGAAAAGGTCGAGAACACCCCTACGGCGGCGTTCGACCAGGCCATCCAGGGACAGGTTCCCGGCCTGACGGTACTTTCCAATTCGGGTGAGCCGAGCACGTCGGCAACGATGATGATCCGAGGCATGAACTCGATCAACTCGGGCACCTCGCCGCTCTACATCCTCGACGGCGTCGCCATCGCCAGTTCCGACTTCAACACCATCAACCCGGCCGACATCGAGAGCATCTCGGTGCTCAAGGACGCCTCCTCCACCTCTATATATGGTGCGCGCGCGGCCAACGGCGTGATCGTCATCACGACCAAGCGCGGGCGCATGGCCGAGCGGGCGAAGATCAACTACCGTATGCAGCTCGGTTTCTCGCAGATCGCCTACGGCAACTGGGATCTGATGGACACCGGCGAACGCATCCAGTACGAGAAGGAGATCGGGTTCACCGACGGCAAGAACTACAACGTCCTGGGCAAGACCAACGTCAACTGGCTCGACGAGGTGTTCAACGATGCCGCCCTGCTCCAGAACTACGAACTTTCGGTTTCGGGGGCCACCGACAAGACCAATTACTACGTCTCGGGCGGCTACTACAACCAGGAGGGCATCGCCGTAGGTTCGGCCTTCGAGCGTTTCTCGCTCCGCGCCAACGTCGAGCAGCAGGCCGCCAAATGGCTCAAGCTCGGCACCAACACGATGATGAACTACCAGACCATCGAACGCGCCGAATCGGGCCAATATACGCTCGTGACCCCCATCTCGGCCGCACGTTTCATGATGCCGTACTGGAATCCCCACCGTCCCGACGGCTCGCTGGCCTCGATCAAGGACGGCACCTGGAAGGGCGAGGGCCAGAACCCGCTCGAATGGCTGGCCAACAACAAGATCTCCTATAAGAAATACAAGGTGATCTCGACGCTCTTCGCCGAGGCCACCCCCATCGAGGGGCTCACCATCCGGTCGCAGTTCGGCGTGGACTATTCGCACACGACGGGCTTCGGCGCCTCCTACCCCAACTACCCGCCCAACCTGGGCTCGGGCACGGCGCAGCGCTACTCGACCGACGGCATGAGCCTTTCGGTCACCAACACGATCAACTACCGCTTCTCGCTCGACGGCGGGCACTCGTTCAACTTCCTGTTGGGCCAGGAGGGCGTCGATTACAGCTACGAGGAGTTCACGCTGGCGACCCGCGGCCAGAACAACGACAAGCTGGTCAACATCTCGTCGGGAACACGTGCCACGTCGTGGAGCGACGTCACCGACGACAACTACGCCTTCCTGTCGTTCTTCGCACGCGGCGAATACAACTACGCCGACCGTTACTACGTCGACTTCTCCGTCCGTACCGACGGCTCCTCGCGCTTCGGCACCTCGGGACGCTGGGCTGCGTTCGGCTCGGTGGGCATGATGTGGAACCTGCGCAACGAGAAATTCATGGAGAACTCGCGCCGCTGGCTCACCAACGCGCAGATCGCCTTCAGCACGGGCACCTCGGGTAACTCGTCGATCCCCAACTACGAACACATGGCGCTCGTGAGCGGCGGCCTGAACTACTACGGCGACGCCGGCATCGCCCCCTCGCAGCCGGGCAACGAAGACCTGCAGTGGGAGAAGCTGTGGATCACCAACCTGGCCGTGCACCTGGGCTTCTGGAACCGCCTGAACGTGGACGTCGAACTCTACCACAAGAAGAACAGCGCCATGCTCATGGAGGTTCCCGTTTCCTACACCACCTCCAACGGCTTCGGCTTCCGCTGGGACAACGTGGGCGACATGACCAACCGCGGCGTCGAGGTGAGCCTGGCCGCCGACGTCATCCAGCACAAGGATTTCGTGTGGAGCGTGAACGCCAACGTCTCCTACAACAGGAACAAGATGACCAAGCTCTACAGCGGGGTCAGCGAATACGAGCTTTCGAGCACCAATACCAAACTGGTCGTGGGGCACTCCTTCGGCGAGTTCTACCTCAACCGGTTCGCAGGCGTCAACCCCGCCAACGGCGACGCGCTGTGGTACACCAAGGAGGGCGAGCTGACCACCGAGCTCCGCGACGAGGACAAGGTCATGGTCGGCAAGAGCTACGTGGCGCCCTGGCAGGGCGGCTTCGGCACGACGCTGGCCTGGAAGGGACTTTCGCTGTCGGCACAGTTCAGCTGGGTCGCCGACCGCTGGATGATCAACAACGACCGTTATTTCGACGAGTCGAACGGCCGATTCGCCTCCTACAACCAGTCCAAGCGCCTGCTCAACCGCTGGAAGAAACCCGGCGACATCACCGACATCCCGCGCCACGGCGTCTACACCGAGTTCGACGACCGCCTGCTGGAGGACGCTTCGTTCCTGCGCCTGAAAAACCTCATGCTGAGTTATTCCTTCCCGCAGGAGTGGCTACGTAAGACACGCTTCATCAGCGGTGTGAAGATCTACGCCCAGGCCCAGAACCTCTTCACCTTCACCAAATTCACGGGCCTCGATCCCGAAGGGTCGAGCAATATGTACCAGGCACAGTACCCGATGGCACGCCAATTCACCTTCGGACTCGACTTAACATTCTAATCAGGGACTATGAACATGTTACGCAATATAAAATTCTATCTTTCGGCCCTCGCGATACTTGTCGGCTCCACCTCGTGCCTGGACAAGTACCCCGGTTCGTCCATCCCGGAGAAGGAGGCCATGCGCACCTTCGCCGACGCCGAGCAGACGCTCACCGGCATCTACGCCTCGCTCAAGAGCAACGCGCTTTACAGCGGCTACCTCACCCTGCTGCCCGACATCCAGGCCGACCTGGTCTATGCCGTCGAAGGCAACACCAACACCTACGGCTCGTTCTGGCGCTGGGACATACGCCCGACCGACCTGCAGCTCGAAGCAGTTTACGCCGCCCTCTACAAGGTGATCGGCAACTGCAACTTCTACCTCGACCGCATCGACGAGGTGGTGGCGAACGAGATCAGCGACACCAACATCGAGAAGCTCGAACAGTACACGGGCGAGGTCTACGCCGTGCGTGCGCTCTGCTATACCGAGCTGCTCAAGACCTTCTGCAAGGCCTATGAGCCGGACACGGCCCAATCGGAACTGGGCGTCGTGCTGCGCACGAAATACTTTACGCCCGAGGCGGCACGCCGCGCATCGCTCTACGACTCGTACCAGTTCGTACTCGACGACCTGGCCGAGGCCGAGAAACGCCTCGACAAGGAGAACGACGCCTACGGCAACGTCTACATGACCTCGGCCTCGGCCGAGGCGCTGCACGCCCGCGTGGCGCTCTACATGCAGGACTGGGACACGGCGATCGAATATTCGAGCACCCTGATCGACGAAAAAAAGGCCACCTTCCAGCTCTCCGATGCCAAGACCAACTACACCTCCGACTACACCTATTTCGACTACATGTGGGCGTACGACCTGGGATACGAGGTCATCTGGCGCATCGGCTTCACCGACACCTCCTACGGCGGGGCGCTCGGCACGGTGTTCCTCAACTTCAACAAGGACTACACCTATTTCTATCCCGACTATGTCCCCGGCCAGGCCGCCCTGGATCTCTACGACGATGCCGACCTGCGCTATTCGGGCTACTTCTACCAGACCGAGACCGGTTATGCCCACGGGCTGAGCTGGCCGCTGCTGGTCAAATACTACGGCAACCGCAACCTGATCGCCAACCAGATCTACCATGTCTCGATGCCCAAGCCGTTCCGCCTGGCGGAGCAGTACCTGATCCGCGCCGAGGCCTACTGCCAAAAGAACGATTTTTCGAAGGCCGGCAACGACCTCTCGACGCTGCGCAAGATGCGCTACAAATCGGGCGGTACGATCAACGTCACGAAGGACAACTGGTTGCAGACCATCTCCGACGAGCGCCTGCGCGAACTCTACATGGAGGGTTTCCGCCTGCACGACCTCAAACGCTGGCACAAGGGCTTCGAGCGTAAGCCGCAGGCCAATTCCCAGGCCGAAGGCAGCTCGCTCAAGATCGAAGCCGACAACCCGCTTTTCGTATGGCCGATCCCGCAGCACGAGCTGGAAGCCCCCGGTTCGGAGATACTCCCGAACGAAAGCAACAGATAGCAACAACGAATAGAAGAGAGACAATGAAACGAATTATCACGGTTTTGTTTGCAACGGGACTCCTGGCCGCCCTCGCAACGGGTTGCAAGGAGGAATATAAGACCTACTCCGATGCGGAGTACGTGCTGTTCGCCGACACCCTGGCGACCTACGCCGTACTCCAGAACCAAGACTATTTCTCGGTACCGGTCTCCTCGACCGTCGCGTGCGATTACGACCGCACGTTCGGCGTGGAGATCATCGACCAGGGCAGCAATGCCGTCGAGGGGAAGCACTACCGCCTCCTGTCGAACACCATCACCATAAAGGCCGGTTCGCGTAAGGCCGACGTACAGGTACACGGGTTCTACGACAACATCGAAGATACCGACTCGCTGGGCTTCATCCTCAAACTGGTCATGCCCGAGCAACTGAAATGGGATCTGTACCACGACCGAACCAAGGTCGTCTTGCAGAAGAGCTGCCCCTACGACATCAACGAATTCACGGGCTGGTGCGTCGTGACCTCGACGTTCCTCAACAGCTACCCCGGCGTGGAAAACAAGAGCATCCAGCGTCTCATCCACACCGAGAAACACCCCACCGAGGAGAATATGATCATCCTGCACGACTGGCTCTTCTCGGGCCACGACGTCACGATCCGCCTCGACCCGGGCGACCCCATCGAACCGCTGGTGACCATGGACAAGAACCAGGTGCTGGCCGACGAGGCTTCGGTCTTCGGCCAGATCCTCGGCGACAACAAGATCCTCGTCACCAACAGCCCGCTCTACGACTCCTATTTCAACAGTTGCCAGCATTTCGTGGCCCTGTGGATCAAGGTGCACGTCGAGGACATGGGCGTGAACGTCGGTACGGTAGGCCACTTCTATAACATCATCGAATGGGTCAGCGACGAGGAAGCCGAGCGGCTCCAGCGGGAAGAAGGCATGCTCCCGGGAGGCGTCATAACGCCCGAATCGCTCTAAATCATAACGTAAATAAAGAAACGAAATATGAAAAGACATTATTTGCACTTGGTGATGTCGCTGCTCGCCGGAGCATGTCTGGCGGCCGCTTCGTGTTCCGATTCGGATGAGGATACGAAGCTTCCCAGCCCCAACTTCCCCGAGGCGGTTTCAGCGACCATCGAAGCCGGCGGCACCTACACGCTCGAGATAGAGCCCAACCAGAACTGGGAGGTGAGCGTCCCGACGGCCACCGCCGCATGGTTCTGGATACAGGACGAAACACAGAAAGTCTGGACGCTGCGCGGCAGTGCGGGTGCATCGCGGATCGTAATCGGCGTGGCCGAGCTCGATGAGTTCGACGACACGCGTGTCTGCGAGGTAACCCTGAAGATGGGAGGCCAAAGCAAGGTCATCGCCACGATCACACGCGGTACGCTCGAACGCGGCTTCAGCCTTCGCACATGCAAGCTCGACCAGTACGGCGACTTCGAATACGGCGACAGCGAAACCGGCCTCACCTACTCCTATAACGAAGGGGAAGCCCAAAGCATCGACCTGACCTGGCCCGAGGGGCGCACCGACTTCTCGATGCCGATCCTGGTCGAAGCCAATTACGAGTGGGCGATCAACCGGATGCCGGAATGGGTATCCACCCCGTCGGTGACGGTCGGGCAGCCCGGCACGAAAGTCGAGATCCGCATCCAGGGCAACCCGTCGGCCTACCCGCTCGACGGGGCGCAGGACAAACTGGTGTTCATCGACAGGAGCAACCTCGACGCGAAGGTCGAGATTCCGATCACGATTCCCTCCTGCCGCGACATTTTCGACGTCACGCTCGACAAGGAACTCAAATTCAACGCCGCAGCCGAAATCTACAACAGCATGAACGGCGACTGGTCGCCCGGCGCCGCACGCGGTTCGGTCAAGGGCATCAGGGGTGCGAGGATCTACGTCATCGCCGAAGTCACGGATCGTTGGGGCAATACCAGCCTGAGCGGCGACGAAGCCGACACCAAATGGGTCACGGTCACGGAGAATGCCTGGGACGACGACCTGGTGATCATGGACAGGGGCTTCACCATCGGCACGCAGGTCAACCAGGGCGACACCCGCACGGCACGGATCATCATACTCCCGGCATCGCTGGCCGTAGAAGACCCCAACGAACTCTTCGACTACGACATCAAGGAAGAGTTCCAGCCCTACGTCTTCGCTACGCTGACGCAGCTTGCCAGCCCCGGCCCGATCCAGGCTGCCAACCCCGACGGCATGGCGGAGATCGGCACCATGTTCGAGAAACTCCCCTCGACCCACTGGTCGCTCCGCGAGCTCGAGGTCGACGACGCCTACAAACTGACCTATACCAAAGCCTGGTCGAACGACCCCGAAGCCACGCTGACATTCGAACGCGACTTCACCGGCTATAAATGCTACGACGCCGACTGCCAGCCGCTGTCGGACGAGCAGAACTGGCTCTCGGTACGCCGCGTCGAAGGCGGGGCCATCATCGATATGGATCGCGAGGACGAAGGCTACATCGTCTTCTACGACGCCGAGGGCAATATCGCGGCCGTCAACTGCCTCTACGATCCCAATGCGGACATCGGCGGCACGGACATCGGGTTCGCATATCCCGAATACGTCACCGGCGCGACCCTCGAAGAGATCACCTCGGGCGAATACTACGAACAGTATGCGGAGTACGGCGCCCCGATCTACCACCTGACCTACGAGGGAGAAACCACGAACGCCGTGATGAACGTCCCGACCTACTCGAGTTTCATGGCCCAGGGCGATGCGGAAAGCTGGCTTACGGCCGAATCCTACGGTACGACCCAGATCTACGTCAACATGGACTCACAGACCGCCGCCGAGGGCGTCATGTTCCTCTACGGAGCCAACTGGAACGTGGTGATGGTGATCATCTGCACGCTCAACATCTGACCCCAATGATTCAGGGCCCCTCTCCCAAGGGGCAGGGGCCCTGTTCGATACGACTACAATTTATGGAGAACATACAGACCAGGTTTTTAGATATGAAACTTTTAAAATTTTCCGTAACGGCATTCCTCGCACTGGGCATGGCCTTCCTCGGCGGATGTTCCGACGACGACGGCATCGACAACCGCGACCAAGATTACGGATACGTTCAGTTCAAGCTACACAAGGAGGCGTCCTACGACGCCCTGAGCCGGGCCCAGAAACCCCAGCTCGACTACCTTTCCGAAGCCAGCAAGGTGCAGGTCTCGCTCTATTACGACGGCACGACCATCACCCAGTCGCTGACGCTCTCGGCCCCCGACAAGCAGAGCGCCGAATTCGGGCTGCGCAGCGAGAAGCTCCGGCTGCTGACGGGACAATACCAGATCATCACCTTCTCGTTATTCAATGCCGACGACGAGCTGATCTACAACGGCATGCCGGGCGAAGAGAGGCTCGACATCGTGGCCGGCGGCCTCGTGTCGCACGACCTGACGGTCGACGTGGAGCCGCGCGGCACGGTACGTTTCTCGATCTCCAAGGACTTGTCGGACTTCACCGAGACGCCCGTGGTGACGCGTGCCGCCGAACGGCAGTACACCTTCGACGAGATCGCGTTCCTCGACCTGACCGTAAGGCACAAGACGACCAACGAGCTCACCACGTTCGAAAAACTCCCCGCGAAGTTCTCGATCCACTTCAGGGACGACCGCGAGGACGGGGCCCCCGAGGACATCGAGGACGGCTACCAGACCTCCTCGCTCGAATGCGACACGCTGCTCTCGCTCAAGGCGGGCGATTACAGCCTGGAGAGATACCAGGCCTACGACAAGAACAAAATCCTGCTGGAGACCAACAAGCGTCCCAAGAACCTGGATTTCACCATCGAGGACAACAAGACCACCGAGGCCAAAGTCGGCGTCACGCTCTACGAGGCCGACGAGTATATCCGCGACTACTACGCGCTTTACGAAATCTGGAAGGCGCTCGACGGGGAGCACTGGTCTTACAGGGGTGAAAACTATCCCACCGGCGTCAACTGGGATTTCAACAAGGATCCCGACCTGTGGGGCGTCCAGCCGGGCGTGGAGGTGCACTCCAACGGCCGCGTGGCGAAGATCTCGATCGGCGAGTTCGGCTTCCGCGGGCACGTGCCGGCAGCCATCGGCCAGCTCTCGGAGCTCGTCGAGTTGTATCTGGGCACGCACAACGACGGCAACCTGCTCGAATACGACCCCTCGCTGGCACACGACAAGAGCCTCTCCGAGCGCAACCGCACCCGCATGGAGCGTCACAAGGAGTTCCTCTCGCTGATCCATATCCCGACCCAGACGTCCGAGCCGATCGCCCGGGCCCTGGCCGAACACGGCATCTCGATCCCGGCCACGTCGCTCTACAAGAATTTCACCGAGGATCAGATCATCGACCGCAAGACCGGCCTCCAGAACAATATCCGTCCCTACGACGTCGTACACGGCAAGCTCACCAACGGGCTCAAGTCGATCGACCCGGCCATCGGCAAACTCGAAAAGCTCGAGTACCTCAACATCGCCAACGGCGAGCTGGAGGAGATTCCCGCCGAAGTGGCCAACCTCAAGTCGCTGACCGACCTGGAGGTCTACAACTGCCCGAAGATGACCCGCTTCCCGGTGGAGATCGCGCAGATGCCCGAGCTCGTTTCGGTCAACATCTCCAACAACGCCCAATGGTCGGCCGAAGAGCTGTACAAGGGGCTCGACGCCATCGCCAACGGCCCGTCGAAGGAGAAGCTCCAGATCCTCTATGCGACCAACAACAAACTCAGGGAGATCCCCGAGTCGTTCAGCAACCTGAAGAAGATCGGCCTGCTCGACCTGTCCCGGAACCAGATCGAAACGCTCCATCCGCTGGGCAAGGAGGTCGCACCCGTACAGCTCTACCTCGACCACAACAACATCACTTCGCTCCCGGCCAACAGCGACGGCATCTTCTGCGGCACGGACGACACGGAGACCTTCTCGGTGACCTACAACAAGCTCAAGAAGGTTCCCAACATCTTCTCGGCCAAGTCCAAATACGCCATGAAATCGGTGGATTTCTCCTACAACGAGATCGACGGCTTCGAAGGCGAAGAGGAGGGCAAATACAAGGGCCTGCGGGTGGAGACCTTCTCGCTGGCGGCCAACCCCGGGCTGACGAAGTTCCCCAAATGCCTCGGCACGACCAATTCGCTGGTTTCCTACATCATCCTGCGCGGTTGCAGCATCGACGAAATCCCCGAGGGCAGCTTTGGCGGCAAGAACTCGACGTCACTCGTATCGCTCGACCTGACCTACAACAAACTGAAGGCCCTGTCCAAGGATTTCACGGCCGAGCAGCTGCCCTACCTCTACGGGCTGGATATTTCGTACAACTCGTTCGACAAGTTCCCGTTCGGGCCGCTCAACTGCGCCGGGCTGACCGTATACGCCATCCGCGGCCAGCGCGATGCCGAGGGTAAGCGCTGCCTGCGCGAGTGGCCCACGGGGCTCTACCAGCACACGGGCCTGCGCGGGTTCTACATCGGTTCGAACGACCTGCGCAAGATCGAGGACACGATCTCCTACCTGATCTACCACCTCGACATCAGCGACAACCCCAACATCACGTTCGATGCCTCGGCCATCTGCTACTACTGGCAGCAGGGGGTCTACAACCTGATCTACGACAAGACCCAGAACATCCTGAACTGCGACAAAATGCTCGAATAACACCTAAGGAGAAACGACAATGAAAATAAAGAATTACATACCGGTCATCCTCTGCTCGATCGCATTATGCAGTTGCTCCGACGCCGACAAGAACATCGCGTTCGGGCTCGACAGCGACGCCATCAAAGCCGAAGCCGCAGGGGGAAGCCACAAGATCAAAGTATCGGCATCGGGGGACTGGGTCGCCACCACCGACGAGCCGTGGATTTCCATTTCGCCGGCCAACGGCCGCGGCACCACCGAGTGCAGGATACTCATCGACTCGGCGCTGACCGACTCGCCCCGCCGCGGCGTGGTACGCATCCAGGAGCAGAACACCTGGGACAAGAAGGAGATCACCATCGACCAGCAGGGTTTCGACTACGCCATCACGCTCGGGGAGAAAGAGGTTTCCGTGGCCAACTTCTCGGCCTTCGGCACCCGTTATTTCGACGTGAAGGTCAAGACCAACGTCGACTTCGCCGTCGAAGTCCCCACCTCGGCCGAAAGCTGGCTCAAATACGACAGCTATAAGGTTGAACTCGACCGCGGCATCCGCCCGCGCGAGGTGACCGTACGCTTCAACTGGAGCATCAACTCCCAGCCCAACGAGCGTATCGCCGACGTGGTGTTCAAGCCAAAGCGCGAGGTGGAACTCGCCCGCCAGGACAACCTGCTCGTCACGCAGGGCGCCGCCGAACCCATCGAGGAGAACACCCGCAGCGGCGACTCGATCGCCCTGCTGGCCATCGCACGCACGCTCGGAACCAACAGTTCGTGGGAGAACGGCGAACGCATGGACAACTGGGACGACGTCACCCTCTGGGAGGAGGGCATGGCGGGTTACACGCCCGAGAAGAGCGGCCGCGTGAAATACGCCCGGTTCTTCATGTTCGACACCAAGGAAGAGCTGCCTTTCGAAGTGCAGTACCTGACGGCCGCCGAGGAACTGAACTTCTACAGCAACGTCAACGCCTTCCTGAAAGACCTCACCACCGGCGAGTACATCACCAAACTCACGCAGCTCAAACGCCTCACCATCGCCGCCTACGGGCTGGTTTCGCTGGACAAGAACTTCACGGCGCTCAAGAACCTCGAGTTCCTCGACCTGAGCAGCAACAACTTCCAGAAGATTCCCGACGAGATCAACCCGACCAACTTCCCAAAACTGCGGACGTTGCTCATGGGCGCCAACACGCGCAGGAACATCTACGACCTGAGCAACACCGTCGAAACCAACTACGGCGGCCTCGTCGATGAAGAAGGATTCCCGCGCCGCATGATCGAATGGGATCTCGACACGCTGCAGCTCTCGGTCAACTACCTGCAGGGGCCGCTGCCCAAGATGGACGACTGGGAGAAATACACCGAGCAGGACATCATCGACGCCGACACGCTGCCCCGCGCGCTGATCGGCACCCCGAAGGTGATGCCGCACACCAAGCGCTTCGCCATCAACCTCAACCGCCTGACCGGCGAACTGCCCGACTGGCTGCTTTACCACCCCGCCCTCGACTGGTGGTCACCCTTCCAGCTCGTGTTCACGCAGGAAGGCAAGGATGCGACGGGCGCATCGGCCGGATTCGGCAACGAACCCGCCAACCTGAACTATTACTACGAATTCTACGAGGGGTACAAGAAAGACCCCGGCGCAGAAGAGGAAGACGAGGATACGACCAAATAATCAAGACGATGAAAAACTATTTATACGGCATTTTTGCCATTGCATTCCTGGCATTTACCGCCTGCACCAACGAGGAGCTCCCGACGCCCGGCACGGGCCCGGATACCCCTGTCGAGCACAAGTCGGGGGAGATACTCGTCAAATTTTCGCCTTACGTGAGCGAGATACTCGACAAGACGGCCGCAGCGACCCGCAGCGGCGGCCCCGCCACCCGCTCGGGCATCCTTTCGGTCGATGAGGTACTCGACATCGTGGGCGGCTACCAGATCGAGCGCGTCTTCCCCGTAGACGGCCGCAACGAGGAGCGCACCCGCGAATCGGAGCTGCACCTGTGGTACGTCGTACGCTTCGGCGACGACTACTCCGCCGAGGAGGTCGCCGAGAAACTTTCGGCCCTGGGCGAAGTCCAGCACGTGAACCTCAACCGCACGATCCGCCGTGCCTACAACGCCGGCAAGAAGGCGATGCCCCTCACCCGCGAGGCCCTCGCCGCCATGCAGCGTGCGACCCGTGCCGCCGGGGATACGGGCTATCCCTTCAACGACGAGCTGCTGCCGATGCAGTGGCACCTGATCAACCGCGGCAACCTGTTCGGCGAGAAGTCGATCGTCGATGCCGACGTGCAGTGCGAAGAGGCGTGGAAATCCTCGACGGGCGACAAGTCGATCATCGTCGCCGTGCTCGACGAAGGCGTCATGGTCGAACACCCCGACCTGAAGAACAGCATGTGGGTCAACGAAGGCGAGGTTTACCGCTCGAAGCAGGACAACGACGGCAACGGCTACAAAGGCGACGTCTACGGCTACAATTTCGTATTCGAGACGGGCGTCATCTCATGGGATGACATCAACGACACGGGGCACGGCACGCACGTAGCGGGCGTAATCGCCGCGCAGAACAACAACGGCATCGGCATCAGCTCGATCGCCGGCGGCAACGGCGACATCCCGGGCGTGAAAATCATGAGCTGCCAGATATTCTCGGGCAACACGGTCAGCAACTCGCTGGCGACCGTCCGGGCCATCAAATACGCGGCCGACAACGGCGCCGTCATCCTGCAGTGCAGCTGGGGCTATGTTTCGGGCAGTGCCAACAGCTACGAATGGGGGACGCCGGGCTTCAAGGACGAAGAGGAGTGGGCGACGAACGCCCCGCTGGAAAAGGACGCCCTCGACTACTTCCTGCATAACGCCGGGTCGCCCAACGGCCCGATCGAAGGCGGCCTGGCCATCTTCGCAGGCGGCAACGAGAGCGCCCCGCAGGCCGGGTTCCCGGGCGCTGCCGAGGACTGCATCTCGGTATCGGCCACGGCTGCCGACTATACGCCCGCAACCTATACCAACTACGGCCCTGGCACGACGATCGCAGCCCCGGGCGGCGACCAGGACTACTACTACGAGTACTTCGACGACAACCACAAACGCGGCGAGATCGGCTGCGTGCTCTCCACGCTGCCCTACGACATCAGCGAAACGGGCTACGGTTACATGGAAGGCACCTCGATGGCCTGCCCCCACGTTTCGGGCGTCGCCGCGCTCGGGCTCTCGTACGCCGCACAGCTCCGCCGCCACTTCACGGCCGACGAGTTCAAGGCACTACTCTACCAAACCACCACGCCGATCGACTCCTACATGACCGGCCTGAAAAACTACTACCGCTACGTCGCCGACGTCGGCCTGAACCAGCCCATGCAGCTGACGCTGGCCAACTACCGCAACCAGATGGGCACGGGCCAGGTCAATGCGGCCAGGCTGCTCAATGCGGTCTCCGGCAACGGCAAGCAGGTTTCGTTCCCGAACCTCTACATCTCGCTGGGCAAGGAGGTGAAGGCCATCCCGGCCAACTACTTCCTCGGCGGCGAAACGCTGACCTACACGGTCAGCATCGCCGACACGGCGGTCGCCACGGCGTCGATGGAGGGTGCGAAACTGACGGTCAAGGGGCTGAAGGCCGGTACGACCAGGGCAAGCATCACTTCGAGCAAGGGCGAGACGCACAATTTCAACATCACGGTGCGTAAATCCGCAAACGGTAACGGCTGGCTTTAACGAACGATGCGCTGCGGAACGACGATAGCACGTATGCTCTTCTGCTGCGGGGCGTTGTGGGCGGTTACCGCCGCCACACCGCTCTGCGGACAGATCCGCATCGTCCCCCGTGCCAAACTCGACAGCCTGGCGCACCCCGCCACGGCCGACGGGGCCCAAGCCATGCGCTTCGAGCGCACGCAGATCGACGCTGGGCATATCGGCGAGGACGATACGCCGCCGAGCTACACGTTCAAATGGCATAACGAAGGAACGGCACCGCTCATCATCACCCGTGTGCAGACCACCTGCGGCTGCGCCGCGGCCACCTACGGCCGGCAGCCCGTCCGCACAGGCGGCGAAGGCACGGTGACGGTCACCTACCACCCGAAGGGACACCCGGGGAGCTTCGACAGGCGGATCTTCGTCTATACGCAGCTCTCGGACAAGATGCCGACGGCCATCCTGCACCTCACGGGCACGGTCATAGCCTCGGAACTCACGGACGACGACTACCCCTATGCAATGGGGACGCTGCGGCTCAAACAGCAGTCCGTGCGGTTCGCCCGGGAAGGGTTGCAGAGCGAGCGCATCGAATGCCTGAACACGGGCGGCAAAGCCATGCGGCCACGCTGCGACGATCACCTGCTCCCGCGGGGAATCACCTTCAGGTGCGAGCCCGCAACCCTCGCCCCGGGCGCCAAAGGCGACCTGGTCATCGGGTTCGACCCCGCGCAGGCAACACACAGGCCGCCGGCCCAGCTGCCCCTGATCCTCGAAGGGCCCGATGTCCCGCCGAGCGGGCGCACGCTGCAGATCCGGTTCGAAGAAACAGAGTAAGAAACAGACAAAAACGAGTCATATGAAAACAATTTTTAGATTTACGCTCCTTGCACTTATCGTGACGGCCTTCTGCGCCTGCGATGACGACAAGTCGTATGTAGCCCCCCTGGATGTCACGCCCAACAACCTCGCCGGCACGTGGCAACTCGCCCAATGGAACGGCGCGCCCCTCGCCCAAGGCAGCTACGTATACATCGAGTTCATCCGCAAAGACCAGAAGTACGTCATGTACCAGAACTTAGACAGCTTCGGCGCCCGCAAGCTCACGGGACGCTTCGCCATCGAAACCGACGAGGAACTGGGCGCCATCATCTACGGCAACTACGATTACAGTGCCGGCGACTGGCAGCACCGCTACATCGTGACCGACTTTTCGAAGACACAAATGATATGGACAGCCAAGGACGACCGCTCGGACATTTCGGTCTACGAACGCTGCGACGGCATCCCCGAGGATATTACCGGAGGGAAAACGGAGTAATAAAAAGTTCACGCCGCAAGGCAGTAAAAGGGACTCCCACGCAACAGGGAAGTCCCTTTTATCTTTTGCCCGGAGCGCCATGACCGGCCTATCCGGATTGGTAATGCGGGGAATTTGCAGTATTTTTGCGCAAAACAAAACGGACTATGACACGACCACTGCAATTCATACCTTTCAAATCCCGCGCTGACAAAGGCTGGGCCGAGGCCTGGGAGCTTTACGAAAAGTCGTTCCCCTACAACGAACGCTGGAGCGAGGAGGCCTACGACCGGGCTTTCGGCGACCCGAATTTCGAAGCCGACGGCATCTGGCGCGGCGGGGAGTTCATCGGCATCCTCTTCCACTGGGGTGCCGACGGGTACCGTTATGTCGAGCACCTGGCCGTCTCGCCCGCCCTGCGGGGACAAAACATGGGCTCCGCAGCACTCTCGGCCTTCTGCCGGAAGGTCGGGCGCGTCATCCTCGAAATCGACCCGCCCGAAGACGACATTTCGATCCGCCGCCGGCATTTCTACGAGCGGCTGGGGTTCGTCGCCAACCCCTACCAATACATCCACCCGTCGTTCCGCAAGCCCTTCACGCCCCACCGGCTGGTGCTGATGAGTTATCCCGGCGCCATCACCTACGAAGAAGCCCGCAGTTTTGCAGACTTCGTTCGGGAGGCAGTCCTCCGCTACTCGGAGCACGAAGCCCCTGCGCTGCCGAAACTGCCCTAAACGGGCATCGCCCGCACACCGCCGCTCCGCGCTGCGCTGCGTGCGGCAGGCGGGAATGGGCGGTGAAAACGGCGGTGGGAAACGGCGGGGAGAAATAGCAGAGAGAAACAGCGGGGAGAAATAGCAGGTGCGGCGGGCGCAGCGGGTGCAATGGGTGCAATGGGTGCAATGGGTGCAATGGGTGCAATGGGTGCGGCGGGCGCAGCTATAAAACCCCGACCAGGTATTTGGTCACGAAATAACCGCCCACGACCAGCCAGACATACAGCAGGCCCGCCAGCACGAAGGGCTTCGCCCCGGCTTGCCTGAACTTGTCGATGCTCGTTTCCGTACCCAGCGCCGTCATGGCCATCGTCAGCATGAACGTATCGACATATTCGATGGCGCCGTTCAACGGGATGTCGCGGACACTCTCCGCCCCGGTCAGGTATTGCAGCAGCGAATTGAGGCCGATGACCGCGATGAAGCCGAAGGCGAACCACGGAATGGTAATTTTGCTCTTCTCCTTGCGCCCTCCGGCGGTTTTCCGGCGGCCCGCCAGCACGAACCCCAGGATAACCAGCACGGGCGCAAGCATCATCACGCGGATCATCTTGGTGATGGTCGCCGTCCCGGCGATACCCAGGCCGTCGGTCGGATCCATCGCATTGCCCGCGCCCGCCACATGGGCCACTTCGTGGAGCGTGCTGCCCGTATAGACGGCCACGCCCGTGTCCGTCAGGGCGTCGAGCATCCCCGTGCGGTACATCAGGGGATAGAGGAACATCGAGAGGGTGCCGAAAATCACGACCGTGGAGACGGCGATGGCGGTCTTGTACCCCTCGCATTTCACGACCGGCTCAGCACCCAGCACGGCCGCCGCGCCGCAGATGGCACTGCCCGTCGAGGTCATCAGCGCCGTGTCGCAGTCGATCTTCAGCAGGCGTCCCAGCAGGACGCCGCCCAGGATCGTGACCGTCACGACGACCAGGTCGACCGCGACGGCCGGTATGCCCACAGCCGCCACCTCGGAGAGCGTCAGGCGGAACCCGTAGAGGATAATGCCCCAGCGCAGCACCTGCTTGGTACAGAACCTGATGCCGGGCACCCACGTTTCGGGCAGCTTGTTGCGCAGGCTGTTGGCATAGAGCATGCCCAGCACGATACCGACGATCAGCGGGCTGAACGAAAGTTTCTTTACGAGGGGGAACCCGGCGATATAGAATGCCGCGAACGAGAACAGGACGATCAGCAGAATCCCGTGCAGGGTATTCGCCCTGTTACCTTTTTTCAACATATCCTTCGTGTTTTTTAAGGAGCCGTTATAACTTTTCCTTTGTTTCGCCGGCAAAGATCGCATCTTTTGGCGGGATATGGAACAAGGACTGGTTATCCTGCATAACATAAAGTTATAATGAAAACCCCAGCCGTGCAGCGGTGCCCGGAAACGGAAACGGAAGCGGAATATGAGAACGAAAACGGGATGCGGGATGCAGGAACGGGATGCAGGAACAGGATGCCCGCCGGGTCAGCGGTCGGCCCGGGCGAAATCGACGAACTGCCGGACAAGCCGGGCAGGTTCGGCCTCGGGATGCACGAACACGAAGTCGCGCGTGAGCGACAGGGAGTCGACATCGACGATACGCAGCGTACCGCTGCGCAGCTCGTCCACGACCGAAATCACCGACAGGATGGCCATGGCGTCGCTGTTGCGCACGAATGCCTTGATCCCCTCGGTCGAGCCGAGGCGCATCACCACGTTCAGCTCCGGGATGCGGATCCCGGCCTTGCCGAGTGCCGTCTTGATGACTTCGAGCGTCCCCGACCCGCCCTCGCGCAGCACGAGGGGAATCTGCCGCAAACGGTCGGGCGTCACGGCATCCGTCCGCGCATAGGGGCCGCCCGTACGGGCGACAAGCACCAGTTCGTCGGGCGCGAAAAGCGTATAGTGCAAGCCCTGCCGGCGGCTGAGGCTCTCGACCATCCCCAGGTCGATGCCGTGCCCGCACAGCGCCTGTTCGACCTGATCGCTGTTACCCGACATCATCGAAACCCGCACGCCGGGGAAGCGCGTGGTGAAGCGGGCGAGGATCGGCGGCAGGAGGTATTGGGCGATGGTCGTGCTGGCACCGAGGCGCAGTTCGCCCTCGACCGCACTCGCGCAGAGGCCCATCTCGTACTCCATGCGGCGGTAGTCGCCGGCCAGCCGTTCGGCGCAGGTCAGCAGGGTCTCGCCGGCCGCGGTGAGTTCCAGGCGGCTGCCGCGGCGGACGAAGAGTTGCACCTTGTAACGGGATTCGAGCTCACCGACATGCTTGCTGACGGCGGGCTGGGAAATGAACATCTGTTCGGCGGTTCGGGTGAAACTGAGCGTCCGGGCCGCGGTGATAAAAACTTTAAGTCGGAAATCGTCCATAACTTTCGTAGGTTATCGGCGCAAGGCCACCAGCCATAGCGTCCTCAACCCAGATGCCCGTCTTGGGCGAACTCCTTTACCGACTTGATATAGTGGTCGATAGTCTCCTGCATCGAAACGAACGATTTACCTCCCGCGGCATTCTTGTGGCCGCCGCCGTTGAAGTACTTGCGGGCGAAGAGGTTGACGTCGACATCTCCGCGCGAACGTAAACTCACGCGGATGAACTTGCGGTGGGCCAGGAACATGGCCGACATCTTCATCTTCTTGATCGTCAGCGCGTAGTTCACGAAACCCTCGCTGTCGCCCTGCTGGAACTGGAAACGGCGCATTTCGTTCTCCATCAGCGACATATAGGCCACCGTCCCGTCCTGGATGATCTCCATCTTGCGGTTGATGACATAACCGAACAATCGTGCGCGGCCTTCGGTATAGGCGTTATAGACGTTGTTGTGTATCTCGGGAATGCTGATGCCCTTCTCGACCAGCACCGCCACGGCGCGGAACAGCTCCGGCGTGAGGAACGAGTAGGCGAAGTTGCCCGTGTCGGTCATGATGCCCACGTAGAGCGCCTCGGCCATCTGCCGCGTAATGGCATCGGTGCCGAACAGCGCTTCGATGATGCTGTATACGAGGAAGCAGGTGCTCGACGAATCGGGATACGAGAACGAGAGGTCGAAATGCCCGTCGGGCGAAAGGTGGTGGTCGATCAGCACGCGGCGCGCCGTGGTGTTGGCCTCGATCGTATCGCTCAGGATTTCGAGCCGCGACACGGCGTTGAAGTCGAGGCAGAAGAGCAGGTCGGCCTCGGCGATGGCGCGCACGGCATCGCCCGCAGTGTCGTTCTTGAAGACCACGACCTGGCCGATACCCGGCATCCAGTCGAGAAAATAGGGGTATTTGTTCGGGACGATGCACGTCACCTCGTGTCCCATTCTCCGCAGCACCTCGGCCCATGCGAGCGAAGAACCCACGGCATCGCCGTCGGGATTGGTATGGGCGACAATCACGATCTTCCGATTTGCCGGGGCGAGAAGTTCCCTGAGGGATTCGATACGCTCTTTCGATAGCTCCATTTCAGCCTTTCTTCACATTGGTGATACTGGGCAAAGGTAGCAAAAAAGAGGGAGATAACAAACCGCGCCCGCCGATGTATACTGAATTTGCACATTTGCATACACCCCGCAGCCGGGAATTTCGTTAATTTTGTTCCGGCTAACCAAAACCGTACGTATGAAAAAACTCATGTCCCTGCTGCTGGCAGGCCTACTCCTGGCAACGGCCGCCGCGACGGCCGCGGCACCCTATGCCAACAACCGCGCTCCGCTGCGCGAAAAGCCCTTCGTGAAACTTCCGCTGGGCGCCATCCGCGCCGAAGGATGGCTCCGCGACCAGTTGCAGCGTCAGGCCGACGGGCTGACGGGGCACCTCGATTCGGTCTACCCCGAGGTGATGGGCCCGCGCAACGGCTGGCTGGGCGGCGACGGCGACGTCTGGGAACGCGGCCCCTACTGGATCGACGGGCTGCTGCCGCTGGCCTATATCCTCGGCGACAGGCAGCTGATCGAAAAGACCCGCCCCTGGGTCGAGTGGGCGCTCGGCAGCCGGCAACCCGACGGCTATTTCGGCCCGGCGGAAGACCGTCCGTTCGAAAGCCCGGCCATACAGCGCGACAACGCCCGCGACTGGTGGCCCAAGATGGTTATGCTCAAGGTGCTGCAACAATACTATTCGGCGACGGGCGACGAGCGCGTCATCGAACTGATGAGGGCCTATTTCCGTTACCAGCTGCGCGAGCTTCCGAAGACCCCGCTGGGACACTGGACTTTCTGGGGCGAACAGCGCGGCGGCGACAACCTGGGCATCGTCTACTGGCTCTACAACATCACGGGCGACGAATTCCTGCTGGAGCTGGGCGACCTGATCCACCGGCAGACGCTCGACTGGACGGGCATCCTCGCCGGCGGGGAGGTGATCCCGACGCCCTTTTCGCTGCACTGCGTGAACCTCGCGCAGGGGATCAAGGAGCCGGTGGTATACTACCAGCGCAGCAACGACCCGGCGCATGTGGCGGCCGTGAAGAAAGGCTTCGCGGACATACGCCGCTACATCGGCCTGCCGACGGGGTTGTACGGAGGCGACGAGGCGCTGCACGGCGCCGCCCCGACGCAGGGTTCGGAACTTTGCACGGCCGTGGAGATGATGTACTCGCTGGAGGAGATGGCCGAAATCACGGGCGACGTGCAGTTCGCCGACCATCTGGAGCGCGTGGCGTTCAACGCCCTGCCCACGCAGGCCACGGACGCCTATGACGCCCGCCAGTACTACCAGCAGGTCAACCAGGTGATGATTACCGACCACCGCCGCAATTTCGAGCAGAGCCACGACGGCACGGACATCCTCTACGGCCTGCTGACGGGCTATGCCTGCTGCACGTCGAACATGCATCAGGGATGGCCCAAGTTCACGCAAAACCTGTGGTATGCCACCCACGACGGCGGGCTGGCCGCGATGGTCTATTCGCCCTGCAACGTCACGGCCGAAGTGGCCGGCGGCGTACGGGTGACGATCGCCGAGCGGACGCAATACCCCTTCGACGAGCAGATACGCTTCGAGATAAAGATCGACGGCCGCAAGGTGAAAACGGCCCAGTTCCCGCTCCGCCTGCGCATCCCCGGCTGGTGCGAAGGGGCGACCGTGGCGGTGAACGGTCAGGCCGTGGCAACGCCCGCCGGGGGCTCCGTGGCGGAGGTGCGCCGCACGTGGCGCACGGGCGACGTGGTGACGCTCCGCCTGCCGATGGAGGTCGCCGTCAGCCGCTGGTACGAACGCTCGGCCGTCGTCGAGCGCGGGCCGCTGGTCTACTCGCTGCGCATCGGCGAAAAATGGTCGAAAGTCCGCAACCCCGGCAAGCAGATCTACGGCCCGTGGTATTACGAAGTGCGGCCGACGACCCCGTGGAACTACACGCTCTTCGAGGAGGACGTCCGCCCCGAACGCATTGCGGAGGCATTCAGGGTCGAGCGGCGCGACATCGGCGACGCCTATCCGTGGACGCTGGAAAACGCCCCGGTGGAGATCAAGGCGCGCGGGCGCAGGCTCGACGAATGGGTACTCTACCAGGAGAGCGCCGGCCCCCAGCCGTACAGCACCAACGAGACCGCCAATCCCGCCGAAGAGATCACGCTGATCCCCTACGGCTGCACGACGCTGCGCATCACCGAGTTCCCCCTGACGCGCGACCTGCGCAAGAACTGGTAGTGCGCCCGAAAGGCAGGGCGGGGAAAAGATAGCGCCTGGAAACGGGTGTCCGGGAAAGCGGATGCCGCAGGGAGGGATCCGGTGCCGGAGAAAACACCGTAACGGGAACCCGCAACCCGGGAGAAGGAAGGTTGACGGAAGAAGGGAACCGCCCGGAAAGCATGGCGCCGGGAGGGGTGAAAACCGGAACGGCACAACGTTTCCGGGGGGGGGGCCGGCAACGAGAAACGGCGCACGAGGGGATATGACCGTCGTGCGCCGTCCTTTTTTCGGGGAGGGGCAGCCCGTTTTCCGGGGGTCGAGGCCCCTTTCCGGGGCGGCGATTGGCACGGTTCGGGATTTTTGCGTAGCTTTGCAAATCTAAATCACACGTTATGGCTTCTTGTCTCCAGGTGGAAAACCTCACCAAATCGTACGGCGAGCAGGTGCTCTTCGAAAATATCTCGTTCACGATCGAGGAGGGCCGGCGCGTGGCCCTCGTGGCGAAGAACGGCACGGGGAAAACCACGCTGCTGAACATCATCGCGGGGAAGGAAAGCCACGACGCGGGCAGCGTCGTGCCGCGCCGCGGCCTGAGGATCGCCTACCTGGAACAAAGCCCCGCCTACCCGGCGGGAATGACCGTACTGGAAGCCTGCTTCCACGCAGCAAACCCGGCTCTGAAGGCCATCGCGGAGTATGAGCGGGCGATCGGCAATGCGTCGGGCGAAGGGCTGCAGGAGGCAATGGCGCGGATGGATGCCCTCGAAGCGTGGGATTATGAGCAGCGCGCCAAGCGGATCCTTTCACGGCTCAGGATCCGCGACTTCGGGCAAAAAGTGGAGACCCTCTCGGGCGGGCAGCTCAAGCGCGTGGCGCTGGCCAACGTGCTGATCAGCGAATCCGACCTGCTGATCCTCGACGAGCCGACCAACCACCTCGACACCGACATGACCGAGTGGCTCGAAGAGTACCTCACGGCAAACGGTGCAGGGCTGTTGATGGTGACCCACGATCGGTACTTCCTCGACAGCGTGTGCAGTGACATCCTCGAAATGGAAAACCGCCGGATTTACCACTATGCGGGCAACTACTCCTATTACCTGGAAAAGAAACAGGAGCGTGAAACGGCCGACGCGGCACAGCGGGCGAGCGACATGAACCTCTACCGCCGCGAACTGGAGTGGATGCGCCGCCAGCCGCAGGCGCGGGCGACCAAGGCGCGGTCGCGCATCGACGCGTTCCACGAACTCGAGTCGCGGCTCAAAACGACACGCGACCGCGGCGAGGTGCGGCTCGACGTCGGGGCGTCGCGGATCGGCACCAAGATATTCGAGGCCCGCGACGTGAGCAAACGCTTCGGCGACGTGGTGATCCTCGACAGGTTCAACTACAACTTCACCCGCTACGAAAAGCTGGGGATCGTGGGCGACAACGGCTGCGGCAAGTCGACGCTGCTCAAGCTGCTGACGGGCATCGAACGACCCGACAGCGGCGTGATCGACATAGGCGAAACCGTTCGCTTCGGCTATTACAGCCAGCAGGGGCTCGAATTCGACGACTCGATGAGGGTGATCGACGTGGTGACGGCGATCGCCGAGCAGGTCGAACTGGGCGACGGGCGGCGGATGAGCGCCTCGCAGCTGCTGCAGCATTTCCTCTTCACACCGGAAACGCAATACAATTACGTGGCACGCCTGAGCGGCGGCGAGCGGCGGAGGTTATACCTCTGCACGGTGCTGATGCAGAGCCCCAATTTTCTGGTGCTGGACGAGCCGACGAACGACCTGGACATCGTAACGCTGGGCATCCTGGAAGAGTACCTGCAAGCGTTCAGAGGCTGCGTGATCGTGGTGTCGCACGACCGTTATTTCGTGGACAAGGTCGCCGACCACCTGCTGGTTTTCTGCGGCGGGGGCGAAATCAGGGATTTTGCGGGGACATACTCGGAATACGTAGCTTGGAAGCGCGAATACGAAGCGGCACGCCGCACCGAAGCCGCACAGGCCCGACCCAAACCGCAGGCGGCGAAAACACAGGCGGCGGAGGCTGTGCCGCGCAAGCTCTCGTTCAACGAAAAGAGGGAGCTGGAAGCGCTCGAAACGGAAATCCCGGCACTCGAGGCCGAGAAAGCGGCACTCGAGGCGTCGCTCTCGTCGGGGACGCTCCCGGTGGAGGAGCTCACGGCGCAGTCACGGCGCATAGCGGAGCTGATCGCGTCGATCGACGAAAAGACGATGCGCTGGCTGGAGCTGAGCGAGCGGTGAGGGCAGGCATCCTGTCCGGCGGAACGGCCTGCGGCAGGGCCGGGGGGGGGCGTCCAAGATCCGAAAAAACCCGCGCTTGCGGAAGCGCGGGCATGAATCCGTACAAATCCGATTACCTTTTTATATTCAGCAGCGTGAGGTTTTCCAGCACGGTCTGCTGCGCCACACGCTGGATGTATTCGGCCTGTTCGGCCGGGAAACCAAGCGTGCAGGCGGTCTGGTAGGGCTTGCCGTAGATCGTGGTGAAAATCACGTTCGCGGCCAGGTAGCTGCCCAGCGGCCCGGGGTGGAAACAATCCTGCGCATAGAGCACATAATCGGGCCTTTCGGCACGCACCCGGCGCCATGCCATGCCCACGGGGGCACACCATGCGTCGTTGTCGTAAGCCATTTCGAGGTAGCTGGTAATCAGCCGCTCCTGCATGGTGCCGTAGCTGTTGGCGGGCGGGTACTCCGGAATCGGGAAGCGGTTGCCGTTCTTATGCCCCCACGTCATGTAGAAGATCACGCGGGCATCGGGCGACGCGACGTGCACCAGGCTGTCGAGCGTACGCGCCGCAGGGTAGACTTCCCGTGCGACCTGCCGGGTCGGCATGGCCGGAGCGGAACTCTGCTCCTGGAGGATGACGTAGTCCCAGCCGCCCGCGGCGATGGCGTCGAGCAGTTTCTGGTTTTTCAGGTGGCCGGAAAGGCGCTCGCCGCCCTTGAGGAAGCGCGTACAGGAGAGTTTCACCTTCTGCGTCGCGGCGATCTGCCGGACGGTGGACGGCATGTCGTTGTAATAGGTATAGCTGTTGCCGACCCACAGCACCCGCAGCGAATCGGTGTCACGCGCCTGCGTGAAAAAGGGCACGAACAGCAACAACAGGAATTTCAGGACGATCTTGGTCATAGGTCTGAGGTTTGGATTGGGTTGATCTGTTTTTTTTGTGTTCAGGGTGTCCCCGGCGGCCGAATCATGCCCCGCGCGGGAGGCGGGCCGTACCGGGAGGGGGCTGTCGATCGGGCGGGGGTGTCGATCGGGGAACGAACCGTCCCGGCAAAGCCTCCCCGGGCAAACGCCCCAAAACGTCGGGGAAAAGCCGGAGCCCGCAGGAGACGGCAGGAACAGACGGGAGCGCCAGAGGCCGGGCCGGCAGGAACCGGCCGGAGCTCCGGAGGCCGGCACCTACCCTTTCGTCCGGTGGTCGGCGGCGTACTTACGGCACCAGGCGGCGATCCCGCATTCGCCGCACTTGGGGCTGCGCGCCATGCAGACATAACGTCCGTGGAGGATCAGCCAGTGGTGGGCGAGCGGCAGCAGGTGCGAGGGGATGTTCTTTTCGAGCGTCAGCTCGGTCTGCAACGGAGTTTTCGAATTGGTCGTCAGCCCGATACGGTTCGAAACACGGAAGACATGCGTGTCCACCGGCATCACCTCCTTCTGCCACAGCACGGCGCCAAGCACATTGGCCGTCTTGCGCCCCACACCCGGCAGGCGCTGCATCTGCTGCAGGTCGCTCGGCACCTCGCCCCCGAACTCTTCGCACAGCATACGCGCCATGCCCGCGAGGTTGCGGGCCTTGTTGTTCGGGTAGGAAATGCTCCGGATATAGGGGTAAATCTCCTCGGCCGTGGCCTTCGCCATTTCGAACGGCGTGGGGAAGCGCTCGAACAGGGCGGGCGTAGTCATGTTGACCCGCTTGTCGGTACACTGCGCCGAAAGGATCACGGCCACGAGCAACTGGTAGGGATCCGTATAGTGCAATTCGCTCTCGGCCACGGGCATGTGCTCCGAGAACCAGGCGATAACGCCGTCGTAACGCTCTTTGGTAGTCATAGTCGTTGTTTTTTACGTCGGAACAAAATCTTCTTCACGAGGAGCCCGCAGCCTTCGGGGCAGAACAGCAGGCGCGGACAGGCAGCCACGTCGCGGCGCCACCGGGCGAGGTATTCGCCGACGGAACCGTTCCAGGAGAGTACCCACAACGCGACCGAACTGCGCCGCCGCAGGATGCGGAAACGGTTGCGGCGTGCACCGTAACGGGCATCGAACCACAGGCTTATGTCCATCAGGGAGTCGCAGAAGGCGATCCGGCGGGGATATTCCGTGCTATGGCTCACGCTCTGCGGCAGGCGGCGGTGCACCGCCGTGATGACCGGGAGGTAGCGGATCCGGCTGCAGGCCGCGAACCAGAGCCACATCGGAGCGTCGTCGGTAAGCCATTCGGGATGTTCCCCGGGGCGCACCTCGGCATAGTAGCGGGCGATGAGGTCGCGGCGCGCCAGCGTGGCGCAGTTGGCGATGGTGAGCCGGCAGAGCAGGCGGTCGAAATCGGTAAAATGCTCCTCGTGGTCGGGTTCGGTGAGGCCGGTGTTCTGGTAATAGTTGCTGGCGCGCGTATAGCACATCCCGCACGAGGGGTCGGACTCCAGCAGGTCGGCCTGCATCTGCAACTTGCGGGGGTCGCTCCACCAGTCGTCGCCGTCGCAGTAGGCCACGTATTTCCCGCGGCAGGCCTCGAACGTGCGGAGGTAGTTGGCACGCCAGCCCACGTTGCGCTGGCCCGTGACGAAACGCACGCGGCCGGGGTATTTCTCCGCGTATTCGCGGCAAATAGCGGCCGTGGAGTCCGTACTGCAATCGTCGCCCAGCACCAGCTCGACCCCGAACGAGGTCTGCTGCGCCAGCACGCTCTCGATGGCCTGGGCAAGGTAAGCTTCGTGGTTGTAGGTGGTCATGCAGACCGACACCAGCGGAAATACAGGATAGTCCATTGGGGCAAATTTAACAAAAATTATCTAACGCAGCCCCTTTCGAAGGGAGATTCAGCGGGGTTACCGGTATCTGCCGGCGCAGTTTCGCGCCGTTACAGTTTGGTCAGTTTGGCGAATTTGGCCAGCAGGGTCTTTTCGCCCGCGCCGTCGAAGGCCACGACCAGCTTGTGGTCGGTGGCGAGGGTCTCGATGCGCTGCACGATACCCACGCCGAATTTGGGGTGCTCGACGCGCTGTCCCACGGTATAATCGCCGCTGACGGGCATCGTATCGCCGAGGGGTACGCCGCCGTCGGCCGCCTGCCGCACACCGATGCGGCGCATGCCGTCGGTCGAGGGGCGCGGGGCCTGGACGAGCGCCGGGTCGGGACGCCCCTGCGGGCGGGCGTCGCGGGGTGCCACAGCCCGGGCGAAACGCCTTGCGGGGCCGGATTCGCCGTCGGAGGGGCGGCCGCCGAAATTGCCGCGGCCGGGGTTGCTGCCCGGCCGGCCGCCGCCCGAGCCGGGATTGTTCCCGCCCGCAGCCTGCTGTTTCTGCTGGAAACGGTAGTCGAAGCGGCGGCGCAGTTCGTCGATGGCCGAAGGTGCGGATCCGTCGGGCGAGCGGTGCGGGCGGTCGTCGTCGGTGCCGGTACCGGTACCGAAGTCGGCCCTGACATATTTCGGGTCGATCTCGCGCAGGAAGCAACTCGGGCGCGAGAACTCCATGTTGCCCCACTTGAAACGCATCTCGGCGTAGGAGATCGTCGCCTCGACCTTGGCACGGGTGAGCGCCACGTAGAACAGGCGCCGCTCCTCCTCCATGCCGTCGGGCGACTCGGCGGCCCGCTGCGAGGGGAAGAGGTTTTCCTCCAGCCCGACGATATACACGTATTTGTATTCCAGCCCCTTGGCCGAGTGGACGGTCATCAGCGTCACCTTGTTGCGGTCTTCGGGGTCGTCCTTGTCCATGTCGGTCACCAGCATGACGTTCTGCAACCACTCCTCGATGGTCGCCTCTTCGTCCTGCGGACGCTCCCCGTTGCGGATTTCGGCGTCGCACCGCTCCTTGAACTCCTGCATCGAGTTCAGCAGCTCCTCGATATTGTCCAATGCCGAGGTCGCCTCGGGGGTATTCTCGGCGCGGTAGGCCGCGAGGATGCCCGAGCGGGTGGCGATCTCGAGCCCGAAGTCGTAAAGCCCCTTCTCGTTGCGGGCGAGCGACAGCGAGCGGATCATCGCCACGAAGTCCGCCACCTTGCGGGCGATGGTCTTCTGCACGGGATCGGCGGCCGGCTCGGCGACCAGCGCGTCGACCGCCTCCCACATCGAGACGCCCCGCTCGGCGGCCAGCTGCGCGATGCGCTGCACGGTCGTGTCGCCGATGCCGCGCGTCGGATAGTTGACGATGCGTTTGAACGCCTCGTCGTCGCGCGGGTTGATCACCAGCCGGATATAGGCCAGCATGTCCTTGACCTCCTTGTGGTCGTAGAACGAACTGCCCTTGTAGATGCGGTAGGGAATGCCGCGGCGGCGGAGGTTGTCCTCCAGCACGGCCGACTGGTTGTTGGTGCGGTAGAGGATCACCGCTTCCGACCAGTCGTCGCCCGTCGAGCGGACTTTGTCGCGCAGGTCGGAGACCACCATTTCGGCCTCCTCGCGGTCGGTATAGGCCTTGAGAATGCGGATCGGTTCACCCACGTCGCCGGCCGAGAAACAGTGTTTCTCCATGCGCCTGGAGTTGCGGACGATGACCGAGTTGGCCGCATCGACGATCGTGCGGGTCGAGCGGTAGTTCTGCTCGAGCTTGAAGACCCTGGCCGCGGGAAAATCCTTCTGGAAGGAGAGGATGTTCTCGATCTTGGCACCGCGGAACGAGTAGATCGACTGTGCGTCGTCGCCCACCACGCAGACCTTGGAGTGGAGCTGCGACAGGCGGCGGATGATGACGTACTGGGCGTAGTTGGTGTCCTGGTACTCGTCCACCAGGATGTATTTGAACAGCTCCTGGTAGCGCGCCAGCACGTCCGGGGCGTCGCGCAGCAGGATGTTGGTCTGCAAGAGCAGGTCGTCGAAGTCCATCGCACCGTTGCGCTTGCAGCGCTGGCAGTAGATATTGTAGACATTGCCGAACTCGGGGATCTGCGCCTGCCGGTCTTCGGCGGCATAGACCGAGTTGGCGAGGTAGGCGCCGGGCGTCACCAGGCAGTTCTTGGCGTAGGAGATACGCGAGGCGATGAGGTTGGGCTTGTATTTCTCGTCGGGAAGGTTCAGTTCGCGGACGATGGTCTTGATGAGGTTCTTGCAGTCCGAGGGCTCGTAGATCGTAAACGACTCGGGGAAACCGATCTTTTCGGCATTCTCGCGCAGGATGCGCGAAAAGACCGAGTGGAACGTACCCATGCGGATATAGCGGCTGCGGTTATCGGGGATCATCTGTGCGATGCGCTCGCGCATCTGCTGGGCGGCCTTGTTGGTGAAGGTGAGCGCCAGGATGTTGAAGGGCGCCACGCCCTGCTCGATCATATAGGCGATGCGCGAGGTCAGCACGCGCGTCTTGCCCGAACCGGCGCCGGCGATGATGAGCGACGGGGAGTCGTAATTGACCACGGCATCGCGCTGTGCGGGGTTCAGGCCTTGCAGTATCGGAGATTCTTTGGGTTCCATGGCTGCAAAGTTAATACTTTTTCGCAAGCCCTTCGGCAGAGCCCTGCCGATTTCGGAATAAAATTTACCAGGAAAGCCCCGCACGCCGATTCGGGGGCACAGCAACCCAAAGCGGACTGCCGGCCGGCTGCAATACTGTCGGGACATCCGAAAACACAGCCAACGACAGGGACAGAAATACCCGTTTCCGCACGGATGGTTCGGGTCACAGGCTGAAATCCACGTCGATGCCAGCCTCGTACACATTCCCGGCATCGTCGGTCAACCGGACACGGATGGTATGTTGCAGGTCGAGGGCGGGACGCGAGGTAAACAGGATAAAAAAGTAATCCGGCAACAGGGTCATGTCGTCCGCCGTAAGTTCCGAAACCAAACAGTGAACCGGATAGTACTCGCCCCTTTTCTTGTCGGAATACCGCTGCGTATAACCGCTCCGGATATAGGGCCAGGGGGTATCGCTTTCGAAACGCACGATGTCATCGAGCGGCGTTCCCGCCGGATGACCGGCATCCCAGTCGGCAGTGCTCCATATCTCCAAGTCCGTAAAAAAGCAGGAACATCTCGGGCGATTGTATTCGCCATAGGAGTATCGTACCTTACGGTTGTAGGTCACATCATTGTACTTTTCGCAAAGCGCATCGTAGACCTGTTTTTCTTCACCGTTCCTGTTTGCCTGATAAAGTTTATCAGCAACGAACCAGATAAAATAGCCGAGGTTGTAATCGGGATCGTCTTCGGGATAATACCGACGTTCGATCGAGATATCGCTTACCTGACAATATAGCAAGACGAACGACCGGGAGTAAAAATCCTCGTAAGGCGCAGAGCCCGGAGGACATCCGCAAAACAATAGGGAGGCCAATACGGCACCCCACAATATAATCAGTTTTTTCATAACTATCGGGGTTTGTTATAAGTAACGATCCGGAACCACCATGTGTAATTTTTAGTATCGATCCCACGAGTCGCCACCGGATATCCGCTCAAATCCGCAGGCCCGTTTCGGGTATCAAAAACCTTACTGGCATAATATCCATTCTTACGAGTACTCTGCCAGCCCCAATTACAGTGTACGAATAGTTTATTCACTGTTTTTGTTTCCAACAAAGTGGCAGGGCCGTTGTAGGTTTTGATGATGTTTTCGTAATTCAGATATCCGTCTATCACCCATGCGTGACCATGATTGCTGGATGACAAAGCCCCGATAAAGACAGGACAACCTTTATTCAGTGTTGTCTTAATCACGTCCGCGTCATATCCGAGATGTTTCTCGGTCCCGGTATAGCCCATATCGCGAAGAAAACGCTTGGCTTTGGCCGGCGTGGAAAAAGTTTCCCCAGAGCCAAAAAAATTACATTCCACGCGACAACCGCCAGCCACCTTTTTAGACAACAACGCGACTTCGTCCAGCACATCCTGGTCATTTTCCTCAAGGAGTTTTTTAGGATTATATTGATTTACCAGCGACCAATCACAATAATTGCGCGGAAATTGGTGATAGTTCATAATCTGGGCCACGGCGATCGTGACACATCCGGGCGGAGCCCAGATAGTCCACGAAGTACTAATCGGAAAACGTAGTTTAAACGGGGCTCCCTGATGCCATTGAGTCGTCAGCATGGGACTCACGGATCGGCTCAGATTCCAACCGCTCTCAACCGTATAAACAGCACCGCCCGTATCTTCTACTTCCTTATTGATATAATCGTAGATGAGTTGATGTTCCAAAAGCGTATTTTCGACAGGTAGCTCCGGGAGTTCGCTTGCCCCCAGATAATAGTCGTCATCCTCTTCGCAATAAAGATTTTCAAGTGTCCGCCAAGCATCCGGATCGACCGGCGGTTCCCGCAAATCTTCCTTCTTCATTTTATACGTATCGTAGATCACGATAACAGGTTCGAGCCGGTCGTCCGCAGCCAGAATGGCACTGCCTTTTCCATCTTCGAACTCGACTAAATAAACAAGCGAGTCGGCAGAACATTCTCCGCTGCGGGTCGCAGACGCCCTCAGATCGTCCCGCGTAACCGCCGTAACGCGTTGCACGGTTCTCGATTCACCCGGAGAACGGGTCGGCCCGTCAAGGGCAACCAGTGCCCCGGCAAGATGTTCCAGCGCCTTCGCCGCGGGAATCGTGTGCGAGATCGGAGCCGTCGCAACGCCTTCAGCAGTTTCAGCAGAGCTTCCATCCGCCAGCGGAGGCACTTCACAGGCGGTAAGGCCGGATAAGACAATACTGCAGGCTAAATAATACAGTTTTCGCATAGCATGGGATTCAAGGGGTAAGTGATTACAAGATAGCAAAAAAGGGGCAATTCAAAACATTTTATCCGTAATTTTATTAATTTTGCAATAATTTCATTCGGGAATCGTTCCCAATAATAAATCGAGTCTTGCGTATCCGACGACAATACGGCAACGTTTGCGCCGGGCGGAGGCGGAGGCTGCAGGCAAAAGATGCCGGGCGCAGGGTATGAAGCATGAAATTCAACATATAATAAAACAATGAGCGAAGTCATCAACATCAAAGAACTCAACGAGCGGATCGAACGCGAATCGGTATTCGTCGATACGCTCCGCACGGAAATGGGCAAGGTCATCGTGGGGCAGAGCCATCTGGTCGACACGCTGCTGATCGGGCTGCTGTCGAACGGACACATCCTGCTGGAAGGCGTGCCCGGACTGGCCAAGACGCTGGCCATCACCACGCTGGCAAAAGCCGTGGATGCCGGATTCTCGCGTATACAGTTCACCCCCGACCTGCTGCCGGCCGACCTGATCGGTACGCTGATCTACTCGCAGAAGAACGAGGAGTTCGTGGTCAAGAAAGGCCCCGTGTTCGCCAACTTCGTGCTGGCGGACGAGATCAACCGCTCCCCGGCCAAGGTGCAGTCGGCACTGCTCGAAGCCATGCAGGAGCGGCAGGTGACCATCGGCGACCAGACCTACCCGCTGCCGCAGCCGTTCCTGGTGCTGGCCACGCAGAACCCCCTGGAGCAGGAGGGTACCTACCCGCTGCCCGAGGCGCAGGTCGACCGATTCATGCTCAAGGCCAAGATCTCCTACCCCAAGAAGCAGGAGGAGCGCGACATCGTGCGCATGAACCTCTCGGGCGCTGGCATGCCTCAGGTCAACAAGGTCATCTCGCCCGAGGACATCATCAAGGCCCGCAAGGTCGTGGAGGACGTCTACATGGACGAGAAGATCGAGAAATACATCATCGACATCATCTTCGCCACGCGCGAGCCGGCGGAATACAACCTGCAAAAACTGCAGAACCTGATCGCATACGGAGGTTCGCCCCGTGCGTCGATCTCGCTGGCGAAGGCCGCACGCGCCTACGCCTTCATCCGCCGCCGCGGCTATGTCATCCCCGAGGACGTGCGCGCCGTCTGCCACGACGTGCTGCGCCACCGCATAGGCCTGACGTACGAGGCCGAGGCCGAAAACATCACCTCGGAAGAGATCATCACCGACATCCTCAACAACGTAATCGTACCCTAACGATGCAGCAGACCGAGAACGATATTCTGAAACGCGTCCGGAAGATCGAGATCAAGACCCGGGGTCTTTCGAACGAGATCTTCGCCGGAAAGTACCATACGGCTTTCCGCGGACGGGGCATGTCGTTTTCCGAAGTCAGGGAGTACCGTGCGGGCGACGACGTGCGCGATATAGACTGGAACGTGACGGCGCGCTCGCGCAAACCCCACATCAAGATCTACGAGGAGGAACGCGAGCTGACGATGATGCTCCTGGTCGACGTCTCGGCATCGCGCATGTTCGGCACGACCGAACGCCTGAAGAAGAACATCATCACCGAGATCGCCGCCGTGCTGGCTTTTTCCGCCGCACAGAACAACGACAAGGTGGGCTGCATCTTCTTCTCGGACAAGGTCGAGAAGTTCATTCCCCCGAAGAAGGGGCGCAGCCACATCCTGATGATCATCCGCGAGCTGGTGGGATTCCGGCCCGAATCGGCGGGGACGAAGCTCTCGGAGCCGGTGCGGTTCCTGACCAACGTCAACAAGAAACGCTGCACGACCTTCATCCTCTCGGATTTCATGGACTCCTCGAAGGACAGGGCGGCGCTGGACGACGCGCTGAAGATCGCCGGCGGCAAGCACGACCTGGTGGGCATACGCGTCTACGACCCGCGCGAAACGGAGTTGCCGGACGTGGGAATCGTCGAGATGAAAGACGCCGAAAGCGGACGTAAGGTATGGGTCGACACCTCGTCGCGCGCCGTGAGGGAGCATTACGCCGAAAAATGGCGGCAGCGCAGCGCACAGATCGAATCGACGCTCAAGCACAACCGCATCGACACGGCGATGGTCTCGACCGAGGGCGACTATGTGTCGGAACTGATAAAACTGTTCAAACAGCGATGAAACGACTTTTTGCAATAGCGCTGCTCCTCGCGGGCGCAGCGGCGCGGGCCCAGTCCGACGTGCCGCAGGTCACGGCGCACATCCAGCCCGACAGCGTCATGATCGGCGACCGTTTCGACCTGATGGTCGACGTCGAGAAAGACCTGGTGCAGGTGGTGCAGTTCCCCGAATTCGAGGACAAGCCGGGAAGCGCCATCGAACTCTACAAGGAGCATCCGGTCGACACGCTCGAACGCGACGGCCGCCATCTCAAACTCCGCAAGCGCTACACGCTGGCGGCGTTCGAGGAGGGCAAGTGGAACCTCGGCCGCCCGGCGGTGCTCTATGCCGACAAGAACATCGTCGACACGCTCTGGGCGCGCGACTCGCTCTACCTGGAGGTAGCCACTTTCCAGATCGACTCGACATCGCAGTCGATCTACGACGTGAAACCCCAGTGGAACCTGCCGTTCCGGTTCGGGGAGGTCAGCGGCTACGCCCAATGGGGCGCGCTCGCACTCGTATTGCTGCTGGCGGCGGCCTATGCGCTGAAGCGCTACCTGGAGAGCCGCGGCAAACGCCTCGGCGACCTGTTCAGGCCGTCACCGCCCCAGCCGCCGCACGTCGTGGCGATCAAGGCGCTGGAGGCACTGCACCACCAGAAGCTGTGGCAGAACAACAAGCACAAGCAATATTATTCGGCACTGACGGACATCCTGCGCACCTACGTCGCGGCACGGTGGGGCTTCGGCGCCATGGAGATGACCTCGGACGAGATCATCGAGACGATGCGCGCGGAGGAACTGCCCGACAAGGCCCGGATGGATCTGACGGCGATCCTGCGCGACGCCGACCTGGTGAAGTTCGCCAAGGCGACGCCCGAAGCGGAGCAAAACGAGGCCGACTACCTGAAAGCCTACTATTTCGTCGAGGAGACCAAGGTCGCCGAGGCGGAGGAGGAAACGGAAGAGCAGGAGCCGGCGAAAAACTAAAATGCGTGACAGATGTATAAACTCATATACACAGCGGTATTCCTCCTGGCCGCGCTCGGGGCTTCGGCACAGAACATGCCCGAACGCAGCGAGGTGCGGCGCGGCAATCGGCAATACAACAAGGGCAACTACGAGAAAAGCATCGAACGTTACGAGCGGGCGCTGGAGGCCGCACCGGAGTCGTTCGAGGCGACTTACAACCTCGGCAACGCACTCTACAAGGCCGAACGGTTCGACAAGGCCGAGCAGACCATGCGCAAAGCTGCGGCCGACTCGCTGCGTGCGGACGGGGAGCGTGCCGAAGCGTTCTACAACCTCGGCAACGCCCAGTTCAAGCAGCAGAAATACAAGGAGGCGCTCGAAAGCTACAAACAGTCGCTGCGGCTGAATCCCGCAGACCAGCAGGCCAAGTACAACTACGCCTACACCAAGCGCCTGTTAGACGACAACAAGGACGGCGACGCTGGCGGCGACGACGACAAGAATCAGGACAAAGACAAAGACCAGAACCAGGATCAGCAGCAACAGGGCGGCGGACAGGACAAACAGGGCGGCGGACAGGACAAACAGGACGGCGACCGGCAGCAGGACGACAAGGGCCAAGAGGGCGATGACCAGGAGCAGCAGGGCGACGACCAGGAACAGCAGGGCGACCGGCAGCAGGATCCTTCGCAGCCGGACAAGGAGGGCGAAGGCGACCAGGAGGGGCAGCAGCAACCCGTTCCGGCGGGTATCTCCCCGCAGGAGCAGGAACAGATGCTCGATGCCATCCAGGCTCAGGAAGACCGCACGCAGGACAAGCTGAAGGAGAAACAGGGCGTCGTCGTCCGGGGAACGAAAAACTGGTAAAACACAAGGACTATGCATTTCGCATCACCATACTATCTGTGGCTGCTGACGGCGCTCGTACCGATGGCCGGCTACTACGTCTGGCGGACGTTGCAGGGCGGGGCGGCGATACAGATCTCGTCGGTCGACGGTGTCGTGCGCGCCCCGAAGACCATACGTTATTACCTGCGGCACCTGCCGTTCGTGCTGCGTGCGGCGGCATTCGCGCTGCTGGTCGTGGCGCTGGCGCGCCCGCAGGACGTGGAGCGGCTTTCGCACACGAACACCGAGGGCATCGACATCATGCTGGCGATCGACGTCTCGGGCTCGATGCTGGCACGCGACTTCCGGCCCGACCGCATCACGGCGGCCAAGGAGGTGGCCGGATCGTTCATCGCCGACCGCTACGGCGACCGGATCGGACTGGTGGCATTCGCGGGCGAGGCCTTCACGCAGAGCCCCCTGACCACCGACCAGGGGACGTTGCAGACCCTGCTGTCGCGCATCCGCAGCGGCCTGATCGAAGACGGCACGGCGATCGGCAACGGCCTGGCAACGGCGATCAACCGCCTGCGCGAGAGCGAGGCCAAGTCGAAGGTAATCATCCTGCTGACCGACGGCGTGAACAACCGCGGCGAGATCGCACCCCAGACGGCGGCCGAGATCGCCAAGGCGCAGGGTATCCGCGTCTACACGATCGGCGTCGGCACCGAGGGCATGGCGCCCTACCCCGCCGTGGACATCTACGGCACGCCCACGGGCGGCACGGTGATGGCCAAGGTCGAGATCGACGAAAAGACCCTGCGGTCGATCGCCCGGATGACGGGCGGGGAGTATTTCCGCGCCACGGACAAGGCCAAGCTGAAAGCCATTTACGACCAGATCAACCAACTGGAAAAGAGCAAGGTGGAGGTTACGGAACACGTCACCTACCACGAACAGTACCTCATGTGGGCGCTGGCAGGGCTGCTGCTGCTGTTCGCAGAGTTCCTGTTCGCGAACCTGGTGCTCAAACGGATACCCTGACGGGCACCACGCCCCGGACGCCGGCAAAGCCCTCCCTTTGCCGGAAGGAGGATTGCGGAGGGAATGTCGCTGTCCGACAGGCACCCCAGGTGCCTTAATGCAAACCCGGCGGGTCGGACAGGGACAGCAAACGGGAAACAATACGCCGGGCAGGCATTCGTTATGTTCAGATTCGCAAATCCGCAATATCTCTGGCTGCTGCTGGCAATACCGGCACTGGTACTGATCTTCTGGGCAGCGGCGGCACGCCGCCGCAAAAGGCTCGCACGCTTCGGGAACCCCGAGGTGCTGGAGGAGCTGATGCCCGAGGTCTCGACCGGGCGCACCGCGCTCAAGTTCATCCTTTTCTGCACGGCCTCCGTCCTGCTCATACTGGCCGTGGCACGCCCGCAGTTCGGATCGAAGCTCCGCGAGAAGAAGGCGCAGGGCGTGGAAATGATGCTCGTGGTGGACGTCTCGAACTCGATGCTGGCCGAGGATTTCGAACCCAACCGGCTCGAACGCACCAAATATGCCATCAACAAACTTTTCGACGGGCTCAGGCAAGACCGCGTGGGGCTGATAGTCTTCGCCGGGGAACCGAAGGTACAGCTGCCCATCACGTCGGACTACCGCATGGCGAAGGCCTTCGCCAAGCGCATCGACCCGTCGCTGGTGTCGGTACAGGGCACGGCCATCGGCAAAGCGCTGTCACAGGCGCTGCTGTCGTTTTCGGGCGAAACGGAGGAGACGCACAGCCGGGTCATCATCCTGGTGACCGACGGCGAGAACCACGAGGACGACGCCCTGGCGGTAGCCAAACGCGCCGCGGAGATGGGCATACGCATCTACACCATCGGCATCGGCACGCCCGAAGGCGCCCCGATCCAGATCGGCGGGGAGTTCATCAAGGACGAGAAGGGCGACATGGTCGTCTCGAAGCTCGACGAGAAGATGCTCTCCGAGGTGGCCGGGATCACGGGCGGCGCCTACGTGCGTTCGACCAAGCAGTCGATCGGCCTCGACGAGATCGTAAAGAGCATCAACGAAATGGAACAGACCGAGTTGTCGATGATGCGTTTCGAGGAGTTCAACGAGCAGTACCAATACCTGCTCATCGCAGCGCTCGTGCTGCTGCTGGCGGAGTTCCTGCTGCTCGACCGCCGCAACCCGCTGCTGGCGCACCTCAACATTTTCCGCGAGAAGTAACCGGAGGGGAGGGGTGCCTGCGGGCAGGCACAGGACGGATGCAGGGATAAGCCGGGACAAGGACGAAAGGGGCGCACGGTCGGGCGCATCGCGGGAAGGAGCCCCGATCCGGGCAGCATCGGGGAGGTGCAGCCGGATCGGTGCAAGGAGGCCGCAAACCAACGGAAGGGGCGCGTCGTATCCTCAAGAGGCCGTCCCCCCCCTCCGAAAAACAAAAAATCACCCCTGCCGGAGGCTACTCCGGCAGGGGTGAAAACGTAAAAAAGGACTCGTCAGACAGCCCCGCTCCGGGACAATGCGTGCCCGGGGAGGGGCGATCCGGGGAGGGGCGATCCGGGGAAGGGGCGATCCGGGGAAGGGCCGCCCCGCGGGGTTACTCCACGATAATCTCGTCGGTGAAAATCCAGCCGCCGGGATGGCCGTTGTGCAGGGCTTTCAGCCGCACGTAACGCGCCGCGGTTTGACCCGACCAGCCGAACTCGCGGTAGCAATCCTGCTTGTATTCGAACGGGATGTCGTTTTCGACCACCGCAAGGGGCGTATAGTGCCTGTCATCATCCGAAACCGAGATTTCGACCGCCCGGGGCATCCAGATGTCGGCATAGAAACCCTGCATGAAACAGGCCGCGATACGTTTCACAGGCTGGCGTTCCCCGAGGTCGACGACCAGTTCGACATCCGTATCGAGCCACCCCTGCCAGCGGCGGTCGCCGTAGTTCCACCCGCCGCACAGCCCGTCGGTCAGCGAAGCGTCGCCCGCAGCCGGGTATTTCGGGCTGTAAGGCGTACGGTAAACCACCTGCCTGCCGGTCGAAAGGCAATGCAGGGTATCGAGCGATTCGGGGCGGGGGCCGACGGCATTTTTCTGGTCGAAGGGGTGGTATCCGCGCTGCTGCATCCACGCCACGGCGTCGAGCACGCGGGCGTGGAAGTCGTCGTAGTCCTTCCGTTCGGGGGCGCTCCACCCCACTTCGGCGATCGCCAGCAGGCGCGGCCAGATCATGTGTTCGGCATGTTCGGCTGTGGGCACGTGCTCGCACCACAGGTTGCCCTGCACGCCGAGGATCATCGGCACGACATCCGCACCCAGCGAATCGGGCGCAGGGTCGTAGGAATAGGCTTGCGCGAGGGTGAGGAACGCCGCGGCGGCGACCGGCTCGCGGGTGGGGTCGTCCTGGCAGAAATCGAGGTAGCAGTAGTTCGAGGGAGCCATCACGGCGCAGTGTCCGGCCCTGGCCGCGGCGATCCCGCCCTCGGTGCCGCGCCACGACATGACCGTGGCGCCGGGCGCGAGCCCGCCCTGGAGAATCTCGTCCCAGCCCAGCAGGCGGCGGCCCTTGGCGGCGAGGAACGTCCCGATGCGGTGCACCAGGTAGCTTTGCAGTTCATCGACGTCCTGCAGTCCCTCCCGCCGCATCCGGGCGGCACATTCGGGGCAGGTGCGCCACCCCTGTTTCGAAGCCTCGTCGCCGCCGATATGGATATATTCCGAAGGGAAGAGCCCGATCACTTCGGAGAGCACACTCTCAAGGAATTCGAACGTCTGCTCGTTGCCGATGCAGAAATCGGAGTCCGTGTAGGGTTTGCCGCTGCACGAGAGTTCGGGGTAAACGGCCAGCACCTCCTCGCTGTGCCCCGGCATCTCGATCTCGGGAATCACCTCGATATGCAGGGCACGGGCGTATTCGACCACTTCGCGGATGTCGTCCTGCGTGTAATAGCCCCCGGCGGCCGCCGGGTCGTCGCGGTGGCAGTAGCGTTTGCCGCCGAAGTTCCATCCCTCCCAGTCGGGATAGGGACGCCAGGCGGCGATGTCGGTCAGGGCGGGGTATTTTTTGATTTCGATGCGCCATCCGGCTCCGTCGGTCAGGTGCCAGTGGAAGCGGTTGAGCTTGTAGCGCGCCATGAGGTCGAGCTGACGTTCGACGAACTCCTTGTCGCGGAAATGGCGCGAGACGTCGAGCATGAAGCCCCGGTAACCGAAGCGCGGGGCGTCCACGATCGTGACGGCCGGAATGCGGCGGCCGTGGTGCCCGGCCAGTTGTGCGAGCGACTGGAGTCCGTAGAACAACCCTGCGGCATCGGGGGCCGTGAGCGTGATCTTTGTGCGGGAGACGTCGAGACGGTAGCTTTCGGGGGCGCCGTCGCCCGTACGAAGCAGTTCGAGTGCGGGCATGTCGCCGTCGGAGGCCTCGGCAAAGGAGGCGGGGAAGAATCCGTCCGCGGCACGCTGCATCCACGCCGCGAGGTCGGCCTTGTCCTGCCCGTCGAGGTCGGTCGTGTAGAGCAGCTTGGCAGGCATACGGAAGGCACCTTCGCCCCACGTCACCTGCTGCGGGGCCGGGATGATGCCCGTGGCCGGGCACCCGCCGCCGGCGCACGAAGCAAAGGCGAAAGCGGCAAGGCAAAAAGAGATAAGCGTGATTTTTTTCATAAGGTCTTTAGGTCGGGTACAACAACAAATCGGGATGAACCGGCAAAGCCGGAGGAGGGCGGAGCGAGCCGTGGCCGCAGCCGGAAGGGTGCCGCCGGAGAACAGCCAGCCAAAGGCAAACCGCAGCCGAAAACCGTCGGGGAACGGGGACAGCCGGAAACCGAAACCGCCGACAGGCCACGACAGGCCGCGACGGGCCGCCATCCGGGGCGGGTTTGCAGCCCGAAGCAGGGACAGCCCGAAGCAGGAGTATGAAAAAAGGCCGTGCAACCCGGCTTATGCCGGGGTCGCACGGCCCCTGTCGGTCTATAAGCGGACTAATTCCACTTGGTGTCCATCATCGTCGGGTTGGAGCTGCCGCCGACGGCATCGTAACCGTGGCCCGTGAGGTCGCGCACGATATTGCCGGAACCGCTGTCGTTGGGCTCCCAGGCGTTCATGCGCCAGTAAGCGAGCAGCCCGTCGGACGTGGGGTCGACATAGTTCATGTTGTTGGCGATCTCGGATTGCGAGAGGGCGCGTGTCCATACGCGGCACTCGGCGACATAGCCGTTCAGCGTACGGCCGCCGCCATAGGAGGCTCCCAGGTAGAAACCGCCCGAATTGTCGCTCGTCAGGTCGATGGTCTCGCCCTGCGTTTCCACGCCCGTGGCATACTGCCCGTTGATGTAGATGTCCCACGAAGAGCCCGTCCAGACTGCGGCGACGTGGTACCACTTCTCCTTGTCGAACGGCTTGTCGGTAGCTGCGGGCTGGTAGGAGTCGTGACAGATCTGGATGCAGTCGGGATCGACCTTCACGTCGCCGAAACGTACGCCGCAGATGCCCTCGATACCCATGATGGAGCTAATATAAGGATCGCGGGTCTGGAAGCCGAGCATGTATACGCGGGCTTCGAGCGTGAGCTGCGGAAGGGCTGCCAGGTCGGAATTCTCCTGGAACGAAGTCACCTTGTAGATGTTGCTCGATCCCAGGTAGATCGCCTTGCTGATCACCGGGGTCTTCAGCACGATGAAGAGCGTGCGGCTCGGTTCGAGCACGGTCATCCCGCCCGATACGGTCTTGATGCTCACCGGGACGCAATAGGTCACGCCCTCGGCGAACTCCGAGACGGACGTCACCGTGAAACCGATCTCCGAAGAGGTGTTGTAGCCGGCCAGGATGGTCGCTTCCGTCGAGCTGAGCGAATAGCTGTCGGCGGGCGGGATCTGGTAGTTCTTGCCGTATTTGTCGTTATAGGAGGCCAGCAGGTCGGGGCGCACTTCGAGCTGAATGTGGATGTCATGCTCGGCGACCACCGAGGCGGAGACGGTGATCGAGGTCTCGGCAGGGGGTTCGTCGATGGTCATTGATTTGTCGGGATTGTTCTGCGCATCGGTCATGTAGATCGCAGGATAGGTCTCCGCGGACTCCTGACAGCCCGTCGCCGCAGCGGCGGCGAACAACAGCGGAGCGACCAAATATTTCAGTTTCATAGTTCTCTTGTTTTAGGTTTAGTTTGCAGGGGCGAAAATCTCGGCCTCGTTCATACTGGTGAAATCGGTTACCCGGCCGACGTATACCCGGAGATAGCGGGCTTTGACGGTCTTCTTGAACTGGAATATCTTCCAGTTGTCGGCCGAGAGTTTGGGCACGAACGAAATTTCATTGGTGAGGCTATACCAGTTGGTGCCGTCCTCGCTGTACTGGAAATCGGTACATTCGGGGTTGGAGTCCTCGTAGTAGATATGCCAGCGGAAGCCGTTGATGTCGTAGGCCTTGTCCAGCGTGATGATGAAGTTGCCGCCGTTCCCCCACGAATAGGACGCATTCGCGGCATACCAGCAGTTGGAGTCGAGCTTGCCGTCGAACATGCAGGCCTTCTGCGCATCGGAATCGAGGTTCCAGACGCCGTTGGCGCCGCTCGAAGCGGTGCCCTGGTAGCAGACGATCGTCCACCCGGAGGCAGGTTCGATCTTCACGCCCGTAAGCGCCGTCGCATCGACGTCGATCTCCATCGCCG